>Ga0137465_1000003_pt1 | contig 385855 bp, 346 predicted proteins | sample EasRivERMGT828_2_FD_104906 | JGI IMG/M metagenome (GOLD analysis project Ga0137465, IMG submission 104906) | Soil microbial communities from meander-bound floodplain in the East River, Colorado, USA - East River MetaG ERMGT828_2 | ecosystem: Environmental > Terrestrial > Soil > Floodplain ... | reverse complement strand
TCTCGAAAGCGGGAACCAAACTCGAATTCGATCCATCCAATTATCCCAACCCCGACGAAATCGAGTTTCGCAGGCCAAAAACCGCTGCCGATCTTCATGCGGTGTGAGAAATTGCGGCTAACCGGGATATCGAGCGTCCCGAACTTGCCCAAGCCAGGACATTTCTAAAGAAGCAATCGACACCCGTCCACGACCGTAACTGAAGTTCGGAAGCAAGCGCGGAAGAAAAAGTCGGCGTAACCATAGAACAGATTCCATCTCCGGCAGGCAGGAATCAAAAACATCAAGACAGAGAGGAGAGAGCTATAAAAAGCAGCGCGTAGGTAAAATAAGACGCTCAGGCAACGTCGTGGTGTTAGGTATTATGTCAACCACCTTGGTTATCCCCGAGGCGGGACATTCGAGTTACTGGCAAAAGCCCGAAGTGTTCAATAAGACCGTCCTCGATTTCATTCGGAAACACTAAGCATGAAACTGACGTTGGCTCTGTGTCTCTGCGCCTCGGTGGTTGCACTAAGCGCTAAAGATTTACCTCCGATCTCGATCGCAAAGCAAGGTTACGTGTTCGCCGGCGCAAAGTACTCGACCGTGAACAACCAGCAGGTCATGAGCGGCCAGATCTACGCCGAGTATCAAATCCCAGCGAAACAAAAATATCGATGGCCGATCCTCATGGTCCACGGACTTGGACAATCGGGCTCGAACTTCACGGGAACGTCGGATGGTCGCGAAGGCTGGGCTCAATACTTTCTTCGCGAGGGTTATGCGGTTTACGTGATTGATCAGCCGGGCCGCGGCCGGTCGGCATGGCAGCCTGATATTCACGGTCCTCTGGCGCCTCCGAGTCTCGACAACGTTCAGCGCCGGTTTGTTGCGCCCGCGCGTTATAACCTCTGGCCGCAGGCTCGACTGCACACGCAGTGGCCGGGGACCGGAGCGCCGGGCGATCCGGTCTTCGATCAGTTCTACGCTTCGCAGTTGCCGTCGATTCCCGCAGCGAATGCGACGATTCTCAATCGGGATGCCATCGTCGCTCTTCTCGAGAAAATCGGTCCGGCCATATTGATGACCCATTCGCAGTCGGGCGCGTTCGGATGGCCGGTTGCCGACGTGCGCCCGGACCTCGTGAAAGCAATCATCGCGCTCGAGCCGAGCGGGCCTCCTTTCTATGACATTGAAACCATCGGTGCGCCGGACTGGTTCCGCGAGTCGACGCCGGGGTATCGAGTGTGGGGACCAACAGCAGCGCCGCTGACGTACTTACCGCCCGTAGCCGCTCCATCAGAGCTCGCAATCGTACGGGAGGAAAAAGCACAAGCGCCCGATTTAGCCCGTTGCTGGCTGCAGAAAGCTCCGGCGCGACAGTTGCCGAAGCTGCAGATGATGCCCATCGTGATTGTCACCGCTGAGGCTTCGTATCACGCGGCCTACGATCACTGCACCGTGCAGTACCTGGAGCAGGCCGGTGTGCGTCCCACGTTCATCAAACTCGGTGAGGCCGGCATTCATGGGAACGGTCACATGCTGATGCTCGAGAAGAACAGCGACGACATCGCGAAGCTTCTTGCCCGCTGGCTGTCCAGATCTGTTCGTTAGAAGAGGGACAACGGATCAGGTCGCTCGTCCGGTCTGTGGACCATTTCCTCGCAGGTGCTCGACCGGAACCTGATGCCCCCAGGAGATCTCTTCTGTGGCGACGCTGAGGGCCGCTGCGAGGCGTTGCCTTTGCGCCGGGCTGGGCGTGTAGTTCCCGGTCGCGATCGATCGTACAAGCTTCACATCGAGTCCTGATGCCTCGACCAGTTGGTCGAGAGTTATACCCAGTTCTTCCATGTGTTGAGCGATCGGTTTCATGGGACGATTCTAGGGCAAGTGCAAACATCGAGGCAACCGCTGCACGTGGTATAGTCCCAACGACCCGACATGAGATTTCTGTTTACTCCATGGGGCCTGATCCTCCAGGCACTCGCTTTGATTCATTTCCTCCGCCGACGGCCGGACGGTTATTGGCTGTGGATCATCATCTTTTTCGGACCGCTTGGCGCGCTGATTTACATCTTTATGGAGGTCATTCCCGACCTTGGGCTGCTGCGGCAGTCGTTCGAGGCTTTTCCGCGGCGCAAACGAATCCGGCTGCTGGAAGCTCTGGTTGTGGACAACCCCGCAGCCGGCAACTACGAGGAACTCGGTGACCTCTATCTGGAGGAACGGAATTTCGCCCGCGCGAAAGAGTGCTACGACAAAGCGATCAAGTCGCGCGCCGACCTGCCCGATGCGTTCTATCGGCGAGGTATTGCCAAAATCGAGTTGGGTGAGTTTGCAGCCGCGCTTCCCGATCTGGAACACGTCGTCTCACACGATCCGAAATATGATTCCAATCGCGCGCCGGGCCTGCTGGCCCACGTCTACGCGAAGACCGGACAACCGGATAAAGCCGAGGAACTTTTTCAGGCCGTGACCGCGCGCTCCACGATGTCGGAAACCTACTACAACTACGCGACCTTCCTTGCTTCGCAGGGCCGCAGCGCCGAAGCCCGCGAATGGACCCAGAAGATTCTCGCAAAGAAACCGACCATGCCGGGTTATTTGCGGCGGCGCGAAAGGCCGTGGTTCCGTCGAGCGAACGCTTTGATGAAACGATTGGCGGCCTGAGAACGAGGCAGGGTTCAGAAGGCGAGATTTCCAAACTTCGGCGTCTTGCCGATCTTGATATCCGCGATCCACATTTGCAGCACGCTCTCTCCGCGCGGCCATAGCAGGAGGCAATTAGCCAGATACTGAAGGACCGCGTCTTTTTCGCCTTCCTCCAGAAGTTCCTTTGCAAGAATCATCGTCGGTCCTGCAAGCGAAACATCTCGCGATGTCTGCAGCGTTGAAGAATCCAGAAGGTACTGCCTGGCAGCCGGAAGGTCTCCCGCGCGAAGTGCTACACGGCCGAGGACGGTATTCGCCCGCTGCACCGCGGTTCGATCCTTGCCTTGAAGGTGAATCTTTGCGAACGCGGAGGCGCCGGCGAAGTCACCAACCTTGAACGCGGCGTCCGCCATCTCTCCCGCGAGTCCTTCACGAGCGGTGGGGTTCTGGGTCAGCGCCAGGACGCGTTTGTACGCTTCTGCAGCCCGCTCGCCCGAGTCATCGATGCGTTCCCCTGGAATGCCGAACATTCGATACAACTGCGCGAGTTCGTTGGCCCACTCCCGGTTGTGCGGCTCCTTCTCAGCAATACGGTGAATGAGCCGCGCGGCCACAGCGGGGTCCTTACCGAAAAAGAACTTCTCGGCATTCTTTAAAACTTCGACGTCGTTATCGCGGAGTTCGAGATTCTTCCTCCACAGAGCGAGAATCTGACCATTGGCTTCGGCGTCGTCAGGAAGATCGCGGAGGCTGGGTTCGGCTGTGGAAGGATGTTCGGGGTGATTCTCGACCATCCAGAGCACGTGAGAGCGTAATCGCGTGCGGTCGAGCACTGTCTTTCCATTTTCGCTGTAGTACCCGATAAGGACCAGACGCTCGTCCACCTTGTCAGGAGTTTTGCGCAAGGCATTTTCGAGCTCTTCGGCCCGTTGCTTCGACACGCTCCGTCCCGAATACAGCAGCAAAATGGCGCGAACCGATTCCGGCTGCCAAAGGCCCAATGCCTCCAGCCCATTGCCGGTGTTGGAGGAGTTGTTGGGTGGCCTGGGCCGTCGCTGCGGTAGCTCGGCGGAAGCCACGCCTGTGGCCAGCATAATGAAGAGAATGCATTTACCCGTCGAGATCCGCATGTAAACAGAATTGTATCGGAGTAACAGCCGGAGAAAAATGAGATCGTAACCTACATGTTCGGCACCCCCCATTTTTCCCTGTTTGTCCCCTCATGTCCCGTGATTTATATTGGCTGGGCCTTATGGGTATTTACAAATGCAGGCCCGGATTGATCTGGTCGTTGTTGATCGCAGTCATCCTCGCCGTTCTTCCAACATATTGGGAGCTCAGACCTCAGCCCATACCGCTTGAGCCTCCGGCTACCGTCGAGGTGTTACCACCGAAGACCGAAGTTTTTGAAGACACCATCCAGAAGAACACCACGCTTGTTGCCACGTTCGTGGATTATCAGGTGCCGGTCACGATTGCTAATGAGATCGCAGGCTTGATCAAACCCGTTTTTGATGTCCGCAGGCTGCGTTCCGGGAATCCGTTCCGCCTGGAAAAGGAAGTGGACGGCACGCTGAAGAAGTTCGAATACAAAATCGACGATGAAAGTGTGCTGAAGGTCCATAAGGGGACCGACGCTTACGAAGCAAGAGTCGAGAAACTGGACCTCGAAACCCGCCAGACCAGTATCACCGCGGAAATCCGCAGCTCGCTGTGGGACGCTCTGGCGGAATTGCCCAAACGCGAGTACCTGGCAACGGAACTCGCGGAAATGTTTCAATGGCAGGTCGATTTCAGCACGGAGATTCAGCCCGGAGACCAGATCCGGCTGATCGTTGATGAATCTCGTCACCAGGGAAACTTCGTAAAGTACGGCAAGATCCGCGCCGCCGAGCTCGTGAATGCCGGACGACAATATCGCGGGTTCCTGTTCAAGGATTCGTATTACGACGAAAAGGGTGTGTCGTTGAAGCGCGCTCTGCTTGCTTCGCCGCTGAAGTTTACGCCGCGTGTCACATCAGGGTTCACATCTCGCCGTATGCATCCCATCCTGGGCCGCGCTCGGTCGCATCTCGCCACGGACTACGGAGCTGCTTCAGGCAGTCCTGTGGTTGCGGTCGCCAACGGCACCGTGACGTTTGCAGGCTACGATGGCGGATATGGGAATCTTGTCCGAATCAGACATGCCAGCGGTATGACCAGCGGTTACGCGCATCTGTCCCGGATCGCGGCTGGAATTCGCGCCGGTGTTGCGGTCAAGCAAAGCGACTTAATCGGATTGGTGGGCTCGACGGGGCTTGCCACAGGTCCGCACCTGCACTTCATGATGACGAAGAACGGAACGCCGATTAATCCCGTTCAAGCACTAAAAAAGGGCGAACCGGCGCCACCGATCGAAGGTCAGCTGAAGGCGGAGTTTGCCGAACTGTTGCCCTCAATGCAGGTGAAATTGAAGGAACTCGCCGCTAACCCCCAAGTGACGACAGCTGCTCGTCAATAAACCGCGCCAACAGCTTATTGCCCATCGCTTCACGAACTCTTTGTAACTCTCGTCGCGCCTCGGCGTAGTCGTTTTGCTCGATGCTGATATTGATGCGAAGCACTGCCGCATCGAGCATTCCCGGATCGAGCTCCAACGCCTGCCGCAGAAATTGTTCGGCCAGGTCGTATTTCTTTTGTAGAGCGTGAATCCTCCCACTGAGGTACTGAGCCGGCGCCAGCCGCGGCTCACGTTGCAAGACGTTCTTCAGCAACTTTAATGCTCCGCCGTAGTTGCCCTGTTCGGTAAGCGCCACTGCAATGTTGAGCTGGATGATCGGATCGTCGTCATCTTCGGCTTCGGCTCTGCGCAGGAAGGCCAGTGCCGAATCCGGGCGATTGTATAGAAGGAAAATCGTTCCGAGATCGGTGAGCGCCGCGATGTACTTCGGGTAGTTTCGAAGGGCCTTCCCGTACTCGATCAGAGCCTCGTCGAGTTTGCCTTCGCGGTGATGAACAACGGCCTTTTCGTAGGCGTCTTTTGCGGCGCCGGGGATCTTCTGTTGAAGCATCTTCACGGAGACCGAATGAGCCATGTCGGCGCTGATTCGCGCTTCGCGCCGGTAAGGATGAAGAATGACAATGCTGTATTCCGTGTCGCGCGCGACGGTCTTGAAATCGACGACGAGCCTCACCGCGACAAACTGCGCAGCCGAAATCTGGACGAGGTATTTGTCCGGAGCAAGTCCATCGACGGTGAATTCACCGTTCCGGAACAGCCTGCGCTGAAGCAATTCAGGTTTGTCGGTACCGTGTCTTACGATGACGGAGAACTGCGGAACGACAGTTCCGTCCGGTGTCATCACGACTCCTTTTAGAGTGCGGGTGGATGCCGCATCAGCGAGATCCAGCTGCAGGAAGAACAGGCAGCAGAGGATGATTACCGCCTTCGTCAGCTTCATGCTTTAGGGAAAGCATGCGCGGGGCCAAGAGACTGGCGGGCGGAATTATGAAACGGGCTTGCCTATTTCGATGAAGATCGGGACCTCGTTCCGTACATCAACACTCTTCGACCAGATCACGGCATGAAGCTGCTGACCGTTCGTTGAAATCTCGGCTAGGAATTGGTATGTGCCCAGCGGAAGACCCCTGAATTCGAACGGACCGGCGCCGGATTCGGCCATCAGCCTGGATGCGGAATCGCCGAGGTCGCGACGCAGGTTCGACGCGATGTACCGGAATGATTCCAGTTGGGCCATCCGCTCAAATTCGAGAAACCGTTCCTTGTGGACGGCAAACTCCGGTTTGTAAATCTCCCAGTAGTTATCGAGACGCGTCTGAACCTGCTTGTTCCAGATTTCGGTGTACTTGGATGGAAGGAGAACTATGCGGATGGTTTGTCCGGGGCGTAATCCCTCGCCGGCCTTTGGGACGGCGATGACGGTTCCCGTCGGCGTGGCCTGAAAAAAGCCCAATAAAACAGATAAAACAGTGGCTAACACGCGCCAATGTTATACTGGGCCGGTAGTTTTTGCTTCATAAAATCTCCCTACCGTGAGGTCCTCTTTCAAGCGTGAAAAAACAGTCAAATCGACTTCCGTATCTCGATTGGATGCGGGGTTTGGTAGTTCTCATCATGCTCCAGGGCCATGTCCTGGAGGGCTGGGTACGTCCGCAAGACAGAGCGGGTGAATGGTTTTGGCTGAGCCAGTTTCTCGGCGGTTTTCCTGCTCCCGTTTTCCTGTTTCTGGTGGGAATTTCGCTCGCGATCGTCCTTGATCGCATGCGGGAAAAAGCCGTCTCGTCGCGAGAGCTTGCAATGAAGGTGCTTCGCCGCGGCGGGTGGATCCTGTTTCTGGCTTACGCATTCCGGCTGGAGCAGTTTCTGGTCTGGTATCCGGCTTCGCAATGGACCGGCTTGCTCATAGTCGACACGCTGAATTGCATCGCAGTATGCACGCTGTTTGTCGGGCTCTTTTCCGTCGCCTGCGGCTCCCGGCGAACGAATATCGTGACCATGGGAGCGACAACGATCGCGTTCGTCTTCATGACGCCTCTGATCTATCCCTGGAAGGGATTGCCGTCATTCTTCCTTTCATACCTTAACGGCGATGGTCATCCTTCGTATTTCAGCTTCTTTCCCTGGGTTGCATTCACACTGGCCGGCGTGACGTTCGGATACATGCTGCTCGACGCCAGAGGACGCGTCGGTGAACGCGAGTTCTTCAAGCATGTCGCGGTCGCTGCGGTTTGCCTCTACGCGGTCGGCGTATCGATGAGCCTCACGCGATTCTTCGAGTACGGATTCTTCGACTATTCACTGACGAGCCCACACTTCTTTTTTGTGCGGATGGGATGGATCCTTCTGATCGTATGCGGCGCTTACAAGTGGTCGATTCGTAAAACGGCGGGCGGCTGGAGTCCTTTGATCGCGCTGGGTCAGGCGTCCTTGATCGTGTACTGGCTGCACATCGAAATCGTTTACGGAAGGCTATTCCATCATTTTTCCCGGTCTCTGGAACTGCCGCAAGCGGCGGTTCAGTTGGCATGGGTGGTGCCGCTGATGCTGATGGCCGCTTCGATTTCGTCGTTCCGGCCGGCGTTAGCGCGTGCCCAACAGTTGTTCAAGGGACGCAGCATCCGTGACGGGCTGCCTGCAGGTGAAGTTTTCGCAAAGATACGCGGCCGGTTTGCCGTCGAGCGTCCGGCGATCGCGCAACAGCGTGATGCGATCATCGCCGCCGGCAGCGACGACGATTCGGGGGAGATATCGTTTCCGCAATATCGGTAGAAAAAGGTCGGGTGGACCTGCCAGTGCGACTTCCTTCGATGGGCCGATAAAGAAATCAAATCCACTGAGCATACGACCAAACCCCGACGCGTACTGCTTGAGCAACCCTGCCGTCGCAAGGAAGACCTCTTCGGCCTTCTTTCGATAGTCCTGCCGATCCAGAACAGCGGCCATCCTCAGCAGAACATCGGCTGCGACCGAGTTGCCTGAAGGTGTGGCGTTATCGAAGAAGTCCTTTGTGCGCGTCAGCAGTCTTTCGTGATCGCTTGCTGTGAAGTAAAAGCCGCCGTTCTTATCGTCCCAGAACTGTTCGATCATCCGGTCGCTGATACGAACCGCCGCATCGAGCCACTTGTAGTCAAACGTCAACTGATACAACGCAAACAGGCCGTCCACCATGTTGGCGTAGTCGTCTAGGTAGCCGTTGAAGCGGGCGCGGCCGTCCTTATAACTATGCAGAAGGCGCTTCCCGTCCCAGAGCGTCTGGAGGATGAAATCCGCATTGGCCTCCGCAATCGCGCGGTAATCTGCGCGGTCAAAGCACGCCGCCGCTTCCGCGAAGGCGCGCAGCATAAGGCCATTCCAATCCGTCAGCACCTTTTCATCCCGCCCGGGCCGTATTCGCTTTTCGCGGGCGGCATACAGTTTCCTTTTGACCGATTCGACTTTGGATTCAAGCTGGTCATCCGCATCGCGAGCGACGTGCAGGATGTTGGTATGTTCCCAGTTGCCGTGCTCGGTCACGTCGAAGTAGCCGGCCAGTTGATCCGCATCTTCTCCTGCGACCTGTCGAAACTCCGCGAGGCTCCAGACGTAAAACTTGCCTTCGACACCCTCGCTGTCTGCATCCTGCGTTGAGTAAAACGCCCCGGACGGATCTCGCATTTCGCGGACGACGAAGTCGAGGGTCTCTTCGGCGATTCGCTTGTAAAGACGGTCTCCGGTAGCTCGATATGCATCGACATAAACGCGCGCGAGCAGCGCATTGTCGTAAAGCATTTTTTCGAAGTGCGGAGCAAGCCAATGGTCGTCGGTCGAGTAGCGATGGAAACCGCCTCCGACCTGGTCGTACATGCCGCCGTGCGCCATCTTGTCCAGCGTCAGTGTGGCCATGTGCAGGGCCTGGGCGTCGCCGGTCCGGTAGTGATATCGGAGAAGAAAATCGACAGTCATGCTCGGCGGAAACTTAGGTGCGCCGCCGAATCCGCCTTCGCGTGGATCGAAGCGGCTGCCCATGGCGCGATAAGCAGCCTCGAGGATGGAGGCGTCAATTGTGTCGCCCTGGCCTTTGAGGAACGTCTGCCGTTCGAGATGTTCGCGAAACCCTTTGGCATTCTCGAGGATTTCTTCCCGACGGGTTCGGTAGGCCTCTGCGATCGTTTCAAGCACTCGCCGAAACCCAGGCCGTCCGAAGCGGTCATCCGGAGGGAAATAGGTCCCGCCGAAGATCGGTTCGCCGGTTGGCAACAGAAACATCGTCATCGGCCAGCCTCCGCTGCCCGTCATGATCTGAACGGAGGTCATGTAAATCTGATCGAGGTCGGGCCGCTCTTCGCGATCGACTTTGATGTTCACGAAGTGACGATTCATGACCTCTGCGATGTTGGGGTTTTCGAAGGATTCGTGCTCCATCACGTGGCACCAGTGACAGGCCGAGTATCCGATGCTGAGCAGGATCAGCTTTTCTTCTTTGGCTGCGCGTTCGAGCGCTTCCGGTCCCCATGCGTACCAGTCGACGGGATTGTTTGCGTGCTGAAGCAGGTAGGGGCTAGTTTCGTTGATGAGGCGATTCGGCATAGGTCACCAGTGCATCTCGTAAAGAGTCGGAGGTAATCGACCAATGTGAAGCATGCCAGACGACGCGCCCATCCTTGATCAGAAGGGCCTGCGGCGATTCATGACGCACACCGAATCGCTCGGCTATCGAGTTCGACAATCGCCTGTTTTCGATGACCAGAACGGCGCCGCAAACCAGGCCGTTCGCACCTTCGGCGAATTCGACGAACTCGTCATAGGCTTGCGCACTGATCGAACACTGCGTGCTATGCTTGAAAATAAGTACGGGATCGGTTTTCGATTTCTCCAGAAGGTGTTCGAGATCGCGGTCCTGCGTTAAATCGACAACCATTGACTCAGGTTAGCAGATTCTGCGCAGCTGCGGAGTGCTGAATTGCCCAGCAAGGAAATCACAGACGACCTCGACCTTCTCCTCCGCGTGATGCCCCCTCACATTCGAGACGCCCTGCACCGGCAATCCGATTTGAAGAATCTGATCGAGGTCGTGATGGATCTGGGCCGACCTCCTGAAGGACGCTTTCCAGCACGCGCCGAAGCGCTCAGCGAACTTTCTATCGCGCGTGAGGACATCGACTACGTCACGCATCGCGTAGGTGCATTTACTCTCGACAATCGAGCCGGCATCGAACGCACGTTGCATCGAATTTCGGGAATACGAAACCGCCGCGATGTGGTCGTCGGACTAACCTGCCGAGTCGGACGTGCGGTCTTCGGTACCGTCAATGTTCTGCGCGACGTCATTGAATCGGGAAAGAGCCTGCTTCTCCTTGGCCGTCCAGGTATCGGAAAGACCACGCTTCTGCGAGAGAGCGCGCGCGTCCTCTCCACCGAACTGATGAAGCGCGTCATCATCGTCGATACCTCCAACGAAATCGGAGGTGATGGCGACATCGCGCATCCCGGCATCGGGGCCAGCCGGCGTATGCAGGTGCCGCGGCCGGATCTGCAACACGCCGTGATGATCGAGGCTGTCGAGAACCACATGCCGGAAGTCATCGTCATCGATGAAATCGGGACCGAGGCGGAAGCTCAGGCGGCTCGGACGATCGCCGAACGGGGCGTTCAGCTCATCGCCACCGCGCATGGGAATACGCTGGATAACCTTCTGATGAATCCAACGCTGTCGGACCTGCTGGGCGGCATTCACGCAGTGACGCTGAGCGATGAAGAAGCGAGGCGGCGCGGCACTCAGAAAACAGTCCTCGAGAGGAAGGCGCCTCCGACTTTCGATACATTGATCGAGATTCGAAGCCGTGATGAGTTTTCCGTCTATCACGAAACGGCGTCCGTCGTGGATACGTTCCTCAGAGGACGCTCGACGCGGCCGGAAGTCCGCATTCGCAAGGAAGACGGATTTGAAGTAGTCGCGGACGCTGTTCGAGCCGACGCTGTTCGGGCCATCGAAGAGGAGCCGCCGAAACGCCGAAAAAGAGAACGTGAGGAAACGGCAACGGTTCCTGCCGCTCAGGCAGGACGAAAAACGCTTCGGATATATCCGTATGGTGTGAGCAAAGACCGGCTCATGCGCGCCATCAATGATCTTCAGGTTTCGGCGACTATCGCGAAAACACCCAAGGACGCCGAACTCGTGCTCACGCTCAAAGCCCACGAAAAACGGCAGCCGCGTACCGTGAAGGATCTGGAGGACAGCGGCCTCGAGGTCGCAATCATCCGGAGCAACACGGTCAGTCAGATGAAGTCGTTCCTGATGGGCGCATTCGGTCTGGAGAATCAGAAGAACGAAGAAGAATCCGCGATGCATGAAGTGACCGAGGCAGTGGACAAAGTGATGTCCTTCGGCAAGCCCGTGGAACTCTCACCGCAGTCCGCTCACATTCGCCGGCTGCAGCACCAGGCTATTGAGGAACACGGTTTGGGATCGGAAAGCCGCGGTGAGGTCCCGTGGCGGCGAGTGATCATTTTGCCGACACGGGGGTAAATGCGGAAACGATGCAACCGTCCCGGGTGCAACCGCCACGGAATTATCTGGCGCAGGTCTGAGCCCGTCCTCCATCGATCGAGTACGTCACGCCGGTAATCCAGCCCGCCTTGGACGACGCCAGGAACAGGATTAAATCCGCAATCTCCTCCGGTTCTCCGATACGGCCCATTGGATGCGTGGTTTTGCTTCGTTCCACGAATGCGGCGTAAGCATCTTCGGTCATTCCGGAATTGCGGTGCAGATTGGTCCGAGCAACACCCGGATTCACCGCATTCACACGTACTCCCTTTGGGGCCAGTTCCAGCGCCGCGCATCTTGTGAGCTGATCGACGGCCGCTTTGCTGACGCAATAAGCCAGAACGCCCGGAAACGATCGCAGGCCGGTGACGCTGGAGACATTCACGATGTTTCCTTTTCGTTCGATGATGGACGGAAGCGCAAGCTGGGTCAATTGAAACAGCGATCGGACGTTGATGTTCATCATCAGGTCGTAATCGGCAAGAGTCGTGTTTTCGATCGTTCCACTCGCGATGATGCCTGCCGCATTCACAAGAACATCAATGCCTCCGAAATCGTTCAGGACGTTTTGCACGAATGTCGCGGTTCCTTTTTCATCGAGCAGGTCCACTGTGTATGTGCGGATGTTGTTCGATGCGACACCGGCAAGAACATCTTTCCTTCGTCCGGCGGCCGCGACCTTCGCGCCTTGTTCCGCCAATTTGCGAGCGGCCGCCATGCCGATTCCACTGGTTGCTCCCGTGACGATTGCAACTTTGCCATCGAATTCCATCATCAGTTCTCCCTGTAAGTTAAATCGATCGCCCACAGACTGGTTTCTCGAATCTCAATCGGGGCCAGAAGCAGTCTCCCATCCTTCAGGACGTCGAAACCGGGCCAGGCCAGGCGATCTCCCGGCGGCTTCAGCGGACCGTAAAGATCCGAACTGGCTTGCCGGACGTTGCCGCCTTGCGCGTCCATCGTCCACAACGCTCCCCGATGCCAATACAAAATGGATTTCGAATCCCGAGAAACCCGCGGCGCGTAGCCGCCGTCATTGATTCGAAGCCGTTTCCCTCCCGACGCAGGTATGGTCCAGATCGATATCGCGCCACCCCGGCCGGAGGCGAAGGCGATCGTCTGCCCGTCGGGAGACCAATCCGGTGTCACGTCGATTTCATCCGCATCCGTGACACGTTCAGCGCTGCCGTTCCGAATGTCGAACTTCCAGATGTCGTCGTTGCCGGTCAGGTCTGTGTGCGTATACACGACTTCCAGCCCGTTAGGCGAAAACCGCGGCTGGCGTCCAAGAGTCCGGAACGTTGGGTTGTCGCCTCTGATTCCTGTAGTCCAGATCTCGAATTTGTTTTCGTCGGCAATCGTGTACGCCACACGCGTTCCATCCGGCGATACAGCCGGCTGGAATTCGAGTTTTTCTGAACTCGTGACGGCCACTCCGTCAGACATAGAGATGTTGGAGTCCACAAAATGCCTTGGCACGATCAGTCGATTGTTGGAAGCGGCCATTCCGATACGCTGCAACGGGACGGTCACGAGAGGCTGTGTGAGCGGGTTAACCGTCATTTGTGTGAGATCGACATACCAAATGGAATATGCGCCGGCTCGATTCGTCAGATATGCCAGATCGTGACCGTTATTGATCCAGCCGACGTCGAGTGGGTTTTCAGCGGGCCGGTCGGCTACCAGGGGCCGTGCCATTCCTTTCAACGCGTCGACGAGCCATACCTCGCCACGAATTCCCAGTTGGCTCTTAATGAACGCGATCTGGAGGCCATCCGGCGAGAATCTGGGCGACCGAATTTCGATGTCGCCGGTCATGTCGGCCTCCACAAGTTTCGTTTCATCGTGACCACCCGGGTTCGCGATCCACAACGCACGATCGCGAACGAACGCTGTCCGGCTGGTTTGAGACCACGAAAGCTGTGTCGCGTTCGCGCGGAATTGTTCCTCCTTGCCGGTTCCCGGATCGACGATCCACGAATCGGCGCCGCGCGTGAAAGTGATGCGCTTGCCGTCAGTTGTCCAATGGGGGGACGATTCCGCCTCAGCCGTATTTGTGATTTGTTTCTGATTGGCGTTGGCCGAATCGAAGACCCATAGGTCGCCTCCTGCAATAACGGCCAGGTTGTTCCCGTCCGGCGCGATGGCCAGTTCCGTTTCAACGCCTTGAATATCCGCCAATCGGCTGAGTCGCGGCACGTCCAGGATGCGCCGACGGGGGGCCGAGGCATAGAACAGATACCAGACGACGCCGAGCAGAGTTGCTGCGATAAGGAAGGGAATGACCGGTAATCGCATTGAACCGAGGATCTTACTACACGCCAAAAAGAAAACCGGCGCAGCTCACTTGCGTACCGACAATAGCGGTTGTTTTTTAGTGCTGGCTAATCGAAAAGTTTTGCCTATAATACGCGACGGGCTCTTCGAAAAACCTCAAGACCGGCGCCGAGACCGACCCCTCTTCATTCGAATTTGCAAGCCGTTATATGTCATACGTTTGCGAACTGGCGACCATGGAAGTCTGAGGGAGAGCCCATAACTCTTAAAAGGAGGCTGAATATGGCAGTCAGTGCGAAGCCGGCAAAAGGAGAACTGGTCCTTAGCCATCCGACGATGTGTCTCCATTGTCATCTTATTGTGGAAATGTTCCATGAACGCGGTGCCGACCCGGTAAAGGGTTCGTGGAAATGCCCGCGATGCGGTCACAAATATCTCTTCTCCCACTGGAAGATCAAGAAGCAAGTTCGTGGGAAGCCCGAAGCCGCGTAGCTACTCCGGGGACGAGGGGTCTGACCCCTTGTCCCCAATCCCCCGCCTGTTTTACTCCCGCCCCACCCTCGATGTTGCTTCCAATCTTCTAGGCAAGGTTCTGGTACGCCGTCTGGGCCGCCGATATCTCTCCGGCAAGATTGTCGAGACGGAAGCCTATGTCGGACCTCACGACCTGGCTTGTCATGCATCAAAGGGACACACGCCGCGGACCTCGGTCATGTTCGGCCCGCCAGGCTATGCGTATGTCTACATGATTTACGGTTTCTACTTCTGTTTGAACGTCGTAACCGAGGCTGTGGGGTATCCCGCCGCTGTACTCATTCGAGCTGTCGAGCCCCTTGAAAATGTGGATTTGATGCGGGAACTTCGCAATAATCCTGACCGTGAAACGAACATCGCCAGTGGGCCTGGAAAGCTCTGCATGGCGATGTCGGTCGATAAACAACTGAATGGCGCAGACCTAATCGGTACCACGATTTGGATCGAAGACAGGAAACTCGATCCGGGGCCGGTCCGCACAAGTCCTCGCGTCGGAGTTGATTACGCCGGGGAATACAAAGATAAACCCTGGCGATTCTTTGTGGATGGGAACCCGCATGTATCCCGCGTGCGGTTCAAATAACCAGTCGTTCGCCAGTGCTTCGGATGTGGAGGTCCAATGACTCGATTCCTGGCCCTTATGGTTCTCGCCTTGTTTACCGTTCCCGCGTACGGAATGCCGCAGTTTCTCGAACTCTACCGAAAAGATCCGTTTCGTAATCCCGCCGTCGACGGATGCAATACATGTCATATGAGTCCTCAGGGTGGCGATGCGCGAAACGCATTCGGCCAGGCATTCGAAAGTGCGGGGGAGATGATCACGCCGATGCTGCGCGCTCAGTTTCCGGACCGCTTTATCTATCCCACTTCGCGCGTAAGCGATGCTTTGATCATTCACTTTTCCGATCCGGACAGAAATCTGGTCGTCGTGGAATCGGGAGGGACAAAGAACCTCGTCGATGCGGACAAGACAGCCGTCAATGGTACCCCTGCGGGAGGAGCTACGGCTGGGCAAGAGAGTATCAAGGTCGCCACAGGACAGCTTCAGGGCGGCAGCGAAGTGCCTGTCGACGAATACGCCCGTGAAGGCGCCTTCTTTGGTAACACCATCGTGAATCTTCCGAACGGCAAACCGCAGAAGAAGGGCGGTATCGATTTCTTTATCGGTCACAGGTTCAGCCAGGACGTCAGCAATGCCGGACTGGCTGGTCTCTTTGGCTTTGACAGCGGAGCCACGGTCGCATATGGCGTGCGTTTCGGTCTGACTGATCGCTTGAGCATCGGCGTGGGACGTAGCAACGACGTGTCCGCAGGACGAGAAAAGCCGATTTCCATAGGCTCGGCCCTTCAGATCTCCCGTCAAAGTTTCACCATGCCGTTCACGCTACAGCTTCGCGGGGGAGTCGACGGCTTTGATAATTTCGGTCTGTACGACAAAGACGACAATCCGGTCGAGCGATTCTATTCGCCCTGGATTCACGTTGTCGCAACGCGGACGTTCAAAGATCGGTTTTCGATGTCATTCGTTCCGATCTTCACATTCAACACTCGCGACGAAGAACGGCTCGCCATCGCGGATCCGCAGGCTTTCATCGGGGCAAACCACAACAACACAATCTCGCTCGGCATCGGGCTTGGTTACCGTTTTCGTCCGACGGTTTCAATTGTCGGCGAATACATACCTCGGTTGTGGGGGTTCAAGAGCAATTCAAACGACATATATGGGAAAGATCAGGAACGCCTGTCGGTCGGACTTCAGAAGTCCACGTTCCGGCATACTTTCGAGCTGACGCTCTCGCGGCAGGAACCGATGACTCCGGCACAGTTCGCGTTCCGCGGAACGGACACTTTTCAGATTGGTTTCAATATTTATCGCAGGCTTCGATAGCTGCGAAGACGTCTTCGAGCCGTGGCCTTTCGTGCTGCGAAGGGCTCACGGCGATCCAGCAGATCTTTCCGTCACGTCCCACTACGAATGTCGCCGGGTGCGCGATGTTGTATGCGTCCATGCCGATCGCGTGATACACGCCGTAATCCCTCGTGGTCTTGCGCGTTTCGTCGAAAAGTACAGGGAATGGATACTCGTGCTTTTCGACGTGAGCCTTGCCCCTGAACAAACCGTCGATTTTTTGGGCGGCAATGAAGAAAACGGACGCGCCTCGCTTTTGAAATTGGTCGTAAGCTGACTCGAACTGAGTCAATTGGTTCCTGCAGTTGGGTCACCACGTACCGCGGATGAACACCAGTACGACTGGGCGGTCCCGATAGCTCGACAGGCGCACCTCTTGTCGCTGCGCCGTCGGAAGAGCGAATTCCGGCGCGTCGTCCCCAGGGCCAAGCGTTGCGGACGTCGTCTTAAGCATGTGTGGACTTGTTTCTAGCCGCCGCCCGGAGGATTCAGGGGCGAACTTCCGGTTGGCGATACCGACTGCGCGTTCCGGGCTGCCGTCGGCACTACAGCGGCGACCACACCGGTGGTGGCTGCCACGGCAGTTGCGCTCACCGCAGCCACAGTTGAAACCGTCGAAGCGGTAGCGACTCCTGCAGTCGCGCCTGCAGTCGCGCCAGCGGCTCCTCCACCGGCGCCCGCTCCGCCGCCGGCTCCGCCGGCTCCACCGCCCGCTCCAACGATCGGCTGGGTGATCGCGGCGAGCAGGGCAACAACCGGTGTGAAACCAACGCCGCGGATGGCCGTTATTCGCTGGCCCGAACGGATCGTGACAGACTGCTGGGTCACTCGCTCGGTGACTTGTTGGACGCCTTCATTCAGCGAGTGCGTGCTTTGCCTGTCGTCGGGCACCTCTTGAGTTCCCTGTGTTCCTCGGATGGCGGCAACTGCAGTCGGTGTTTCAAGACTCGTCTGTGTTCCGGTCGAGCGAGTGATGTTGAACCACAGGCTGCCGATGTACTGCGTGATGCGGCGCGTGACGGTGTTTCCGCGCGCCTGCTGCTGGACTCGAACCGTCGTACCTTCTGTCAGCGTGATCACGCTGTTATCCGAGGCGAACTGTACAGTCGCTCTGCCATTCAGTGTTCGCACGAAATCATCGCCCGCAAGAGCCAGATTCGCAGCCACTCTGGCGAAGTTGCTTGGCGTCCTGGCTCTTGCGACGCGCACATCGCCGCTTGCCTGTTGAAGCGTGGCGATTGCCGGTCCCGTGAGAGGACCTTGCGGCGGTGGCACAGGTTCGAGCACCAGCGCTGTGACGGCGGCCGGCACCATCAAGGCTGCGACGATAATCTGTCCCGGCATGATGTGGCTCGCCTTGCCATTTTTTTGTCGCTCGATGACTGCGAACGATCCGCTGCGGCTCTGGAAGCGGTCCTCCAGTTGGGGCGCCGCATTGATCACGGCCGAGAGACTCTCTGCGCCCGGATGCGGATGAACTTCCAGTTGCGGCGTTACGATCTCGACCGAGCTGCCGGCAGGAAAGTTGACCGCGACGGATCCTGTCTTGACGAAGATCCTCAACGGATTCTGACGAATAATCTCGATTTCCGAAGATTCGCCGATCTCCACGCGCCCCTTACCAACGCGTAAGACTCCGGCGCTGGCCTTCTGTGTCCGAATGGAATCACCTTCGAATATTGAAGCATCGTTGGAGAGTTTCACACCGGACCGCTCGACGTTTCCGAGCAAAATGATGTCGCCGACGATCGATTTGGCATGAACAGACGGCGTAGCGAAAGCGAGAGTGAGGGATAAGAGTACGAGCTTATGGATCATTTTATTTTTCATCGAACTTGTACACTGGATCAAAGTGCGCCTCGTGGCCCGCGTATTCCTTACGGTATTTTGCAATTCGCTCTTTCATCAGCCTCGACGGTCCGTCGCTCGGGCTCAGCGACAATACGTGATCGAAACCGATTTCCGCGGCGTCAAAATCACCTCTCCGGTACAACGCCAGCGCGTGTTCGTACATTGTCTTGATCTCTTCCTGTGCCGGTGTTATCAGCAATCGGCTTGAGCCAAGCCGGCGTTCCCCTAGCCGGCGTTCCCCATGCCGAACCATCACGTACGCGTTGACCAGCCGCTTCTTCAGCGTCATGGCCCCGCGGCGTTCCGATTCGTGCCGGCGCTCGAACTCGAGTTTCCGAAGACCCATCGGTTCGTAGATCGTCACGGCGTGAGACTTGCCTTTCACCTGGATCGTGTCCAGCTGACGGCAAAACACCATGTCTCGAATTTCCTCGTATGTGCTGTCGGAAATCAGGATCTTCGTGCCGTAATATTTGTTCAACGACTCGAGACGTGAACCAAGGTTCACGTTGTCGCCCATGATCGTGTAGCTGAGCCGGTCAGGCGACCCCATGTTTCCGACGATCATCTGTCCCGTGTTTACACCGATTCCGATATCGAACCTCGCGCCGCCCGGCAGTACGAGGACGCCGCGTAAATCTTCGACAGCCTGGATCATCTCGAGAGCCGTGACAACGCCGCGCAAGGCATGGTCTTTGACTTCCAGCGGAGCGCCCCAGAAGCACATGACGGCATCGCCGATGAGTTTGTCGAGCGTCCCCTGATTCTTCCAGATGATGCCCTGCATCTTCTCGAAGTACTGATTGAGGAAGTGAACCACCTCGGTGGGCGCCATCTTCTCGGAGAAGCTCGTGAAACCGCGGATATCGGAGAACAGGACCGACAGTTCTCGCTTATCGCCGCCCAGTTTCAACAAGTCGGGCCTGTTCAACACCTGCTCGACTACGTGCGGATCCAGATAGGACTTGAACGTCGACTTGGTCTTCTTTTTTTCTTTTTCTTCCGTGAAGTACTTGTAAGAGATCAGGCTTCCGCTGGTGACGACGAGTGCAAGGCCGGGATAAATGAAGCTCAGGACCCAGGCCATCCGGACAAACGCGACGTAGTTTAATAAGGTGAAGCCGACGAGGATTGCGATCGTGAACAGTATGCTGTTCCGCGCATTCATTTTCGGAAGAATCTGACCTAAGGCAATTCCGAAAAAGAGGATGATGCCGAAGTCCAGCAACGGTTCCAGTCCGAACGGCAAAGATCTGCGATACAGAAACCGGTTGCTGAGGATGTTGTCGATGACGTTCGCGTGAAGTTCCACTCCGGGCAGAGTCGCATCGAAGGGCGTCGGGACCACATCTTTCAATCCGATGGATGGCGCACCGATCAGAACGATCTTATCCTTGATGTCGGTCGGAGGAATCTGGCCCTCCATCACATCGATCATCGAGATCGTCTTATATGTGCCTGTCTTGCCGCTGTAATCGAGCATGAAGCGGCCGAACCGGTCCGTCGGGATTCGGTAACCTCCGATCTCGACCATATCGATGGTTCCGGCGTCGCCGTAGTCCACGATCGGCGAATCCGCATCGACAAACTTCCGTATCAATTGGATGTCCAGCGAAGGATAAAGTCGCCCGCCAAACTCGATGATTTGGGGCTGATAGCGGAGCTTGCCGTCCGCGTCCGGGTGAAAGTTCACGAATCCAAATGACTCGGCTGCGGCCGTCAACTCAGTGAGATTTCCCTTGCGCTCCCTTCCGAGAAAAAAGCTCATCGGTTCCGGGCTGCCCTGCGGCTTGTATTCAACGGCAAAAACCTCTTTTTCTTCGACGAGCTTCGTCATTTCCGGGTCGAGTTGTTCCAGCGGACGCTTCGGACCGGTTCGTGGCTCCAGATAGAGGTAAACCCCGAGTACCACATTCTTCGCCGCCGCAATCGCCTCAGCGAACTTCGCGTCGTTCTCAGGATCCGTGACGTCTTTCTCCGGGAAGTTGATATCGAATCCGATCGCCTTTGGTCCGGCTTCCGATAACTTATTGATAAGGGTTGCGAAGTTGCTTCGCTGAAACAAGCGGGCAGAGCCGATCTTATCGAGGGTTTTGTCGTCCAGGCCGACGATTACGATGTCCGTATTCCCAGGGCGGTCGCCGCGCGTCCGGAATTTGGCGTCGATCCATGTCCACTCGAGACGCGTGAAATAGGAGGAATCGGTCAGGTCAATATGAAGGTAGAGCAGACCCAGAAAAAATACGGTGAGCCCCGCCGCAATGAGGGCAGGGACGCGTTTCAGCACGGAATCTGTCAGAGGGATCGGCATCACGAATTCATTGAAAGGCGGCAGGTTACGTTAAAGCCGAACATCCGTCAAGGAGGTTATAATTTTTTGTTCGCTCAGCAGAAACCATGAATTCCGTCATCGAGACAAAACTCAAGAGTATTCCTCCAGGCCCCGGGGTTTACCTCTATAAAGACAATGCCGGCCAGACGATCTATGTCGGCAAAGCCAAGTCGTTGAGGAATCGGGTCCGGACGTACTTCCAGCTTTCCGCCGAACTCGACGTTCGCAAGGATCAGATGATGTACGCCATCGAGGACGTGGAGTTCATCATGACGGACACCGAAGGGGAAGCGCTTGCCCTGGAAAACAACCTCATCAAGCAGCATAAGCCCAAGTACAACATACTGTTACGCGATGATAAGACCTATCCTTATATAAAGCTCACGATCAACGAGCCGTTTCCCCGCGCGGTAATCACCCGGCGCGTTCGCAAGGATGGCGCGGCGTATTTTGGGCCGTTCTTTCCAGCCGGCCTGGCCCGAAAGACTCTGAAGCTCATCGAGCGATATTTCCTGATCCGCAACTGCAACATTCAGATCGACGGAAACCGGCCGCGTCCGTGCCTGCAGTACTACATTCACCGGTGCCTTGGGCCCTGCTCCGAAGGACTGACGACAATCGACGCGTATGCGGAAGCCGTCAAAGACGTGAAGCTGTTTCTGGAAGGCCGCAACTCGGACTTGATCAAGCGGTTGCACGTGAAAATGTCCGAGTCGTCGTCGAACGAACAGTACGAACTCGCAGCGCACTACCGCGACGCAATCGACACCATGGAGACCCTCGCGGAACGCCAAAAGATGGCCGTCATGGGCTACGACGATATCGACATCTTTGGTTTCCAGAAGGAAGAGCACATGGTCGCCGTCTCTATATTCCATATGCGAGGCGGACGGGTTGTGGACAAGCGCGAGTTGTTTTGGGAAGACCAGGAGAACTTTGAGCCGGGTGAGTTTTTCCAGTCTGTCCTGAAGCAGTACTACGTCGACGCGCCGTTCATTCCCGTAGAGATTCATGTGCCGGTCGATTTCGAGGATCGCGACCTTTTAGAGCAGTGGCTTTCTGAACGACGCGGCCGAAAAGTGGAGATTCATACCCCGCAACGCGGCGCCAAGCGCGAGTTGATGGATCTCGTTCAACGCAACGCGCGCCTTTCGTTCTTACAGCGTTTCCGCGCAGAGATGTTGTCGCCTTCGGCGATTTCGAAGGAAGTGGAGGAAGCCCTCGACCTGGAAAAGCCTCCCCGACGGATCGAATGCTTCGATATTTCGAACCTTCAGGGCAGCGACATCGTAGCTTCAATGGTCGTGTGGGAAGACGGCCGGATGAAGAAGTCGGACTACCGCCGGTTCATTATTCGATCCGTTTCCGGGCTGCCCGACGATTTCCAGAGCATGCGCGAAGTCGTGACGCGCCGTTACAAACGTATTCAGGAAGAAGGTCACGCGATGCCCGATCTGGTTTTGATCGACGGCGGCATCGGCCAGTTGCATGCGGCGCAGTCGTCGCTCGACGAGCTGAATATCGTCGATCAGCCGCTCGCCAGCATCGCCAAGCGTGAGGAGATTATCTATCTGGCCGGTCGCGAGGATGAGCCGATCGCGCTTGATCGGCGGTCGCCCGTGCTGCGCTTGATCCAGCAGATTCGTGATGAGAGCCACCGATTCGCGATCACGTTCCACCGTGAACGCCGGGGTCGCCGGACCCTGACATCAGAGTTGTCCGAGATCTCGGGCATCGGACTGAAGACGACTCAGAAACTGCTGACGCACTTCGGATCCCTCGCGAAGATTCGGGAAGCCAGCGTGGAGGATTTACAGGGCGTGATTACGCGCCCACAGGCGGAAGCTGTGTGGAAACATTTTCATTAACCATATGTCTTCGGGTTACTATGGCGACGTATCAACAAGGAGAACAAACATGAGTGAAAACAGCAGTAGCGGCGGCGACAAATTCCTGTTTTTCCTGGCCGGCGCCGGCATCGGCGCAGTGCTTGCGCTCCTTTTTGCGCCGAAGTCAGGGCGTGAAACTCGCGAACTGCTTGCCCGCACGGCAACCGACGGACGCGACTTTATCGCCACCAAGGTCACCGAAGGCAAGCAACTCGTCGAAGAAAAAGGTCGGAAGCTTACGGATGACTTCAGCAGCTTTCTGGACAAAAGCAAAGAAGCCGTTTCACGACAGAAGGAACAACTGACCGCGGCTTTCGAAGCCGGCAAAGCGGCTTACCGTGAGGAAAAGGGACTGGGCAACGAGTAGCCCGAACAGGAGGATGGATTGGAAGTTCTGCTGACATTTTTTGTGACGATGACGGCACTTGCGATCATTGGGCAGCTCATCATTCTGATAGCGATGTATGTCACGTCGAAACGGCTTATGAAGCAGATCGATCAATTCATGGACGAAAGTCGAGAAATGATGGTTCCCATCCGATCCATCAGCGAGAACCTTCGGGTCGCCTCCGCTAATCTTGTCGAGATTGGACTGACCGCGCGTGATCAATTCAGACGCGTCGAAGCGATGGTTACCGATACGGGCGAAGCGCTACACGTCCAGCTCGAACGATTCGATCGAGTCAGTCAGAACGTCATGGATCGCGTCAACGAAACCGCCGAGATAGTTCAGGATTCCATCGTCAAGCCGGCGCGCGAAGTCGCGGCGGTGGCGAAAGGACTGACGCGTGGCTTCGGTGCGTTGTTCTTTGGAAGAAACCGAAGCACCGTCGATCAGGCACGTCAGGACGAAGAGTTGTTCATCTGACGCATGCAGGGTGAAATGGAGATTCCCCTTTTCCCCCTTCCCAACCTGGTCCTGTTCCCGCGCATCGTAGTTCCGCTCCACATCTTCGAAGAACGTTACAAGCTCATGATCAACGGCTGCGTCGACGGCGGAGAGGTCTTCGGTTTGGTGTTGATACATTCCGGCGCAGACGAAGAAACGGAAGAGACGATTCACCAGGTCGGTGTCACGGCCCGAATCGTCGAGGTTGAACGTCTCGAAGAAGGCCGGATGAATATTCTGTGCGAGGGTGAGAAACGGTTTCGGATTCACCGTTTCACTCAACAGACGCCGTTCTGGAAAGGCGCTATCGAATTCCTGGAAGACCAGGACCATCATTCAGCCGAATCGCTCTATAAACAGGTCGCTGAACTCTACCGCAGCGTGGCTCAACTGAGCGGCAAACTCAGCGGATCGCAGGAAAGCGAAGTGATCCTGCCGGAGGACGCGATCGACCTGTCGTACATGGTCAGCTATGTTCTCGATATCGAGTCCGAAGACAAACAGAAGCTGCTTGAAATGGATTCAACCTCCGAGCGGCTCCGCCTGATAGTCGCCCATCTCAGCGACACGATTCGCAAGCTCGAGGAGCAACAGGTCCGCCGCCGGGCGATGGAGAAGGTCCGCGGGAACGGCGATCTGGGCATGCCTCACGACAAGTAGTCCGGCATCACTTCTTCAAAATTCGAACTCTCGCCGAAAAATGCCGGTCCGACGAATCGGAAAACAGGAATTGAGGGCCCGCGTTCGTGTTCACGAAACGTGGATTGAACCTGTTGAAGAGATTCGTCACGCTGACCCGGAACGCCATTCGTTTTCCTCTTCCAAGCGGTATCGGGAGTTCCTTTTCCACGCTGGCGTTGGTTACGAAGAAGGCCGGCATGCGATGCCTGTTGTAGGTTTCGTCGACGACGTGGTTGAGGTCGTTGACGGCGCTGAACGGTAAACCCGATCTCGCCTCAATAGAAAAGGAAACGCTGAAATTCGACGGGATCGGGAAAAACCCCCAGCCCACAAATCGATGCGGCGAGTCCCAGTCGACCGGCGCTACAGGCAGAAGTTCAACCCTCGGATCGGGAAAATCGAAGTTCAATGATGGCCGCGCCTGCGTTCTCGAATAAATATAGGAAGCGAGAAACCGAAGGTTGGTACGAATGGGACGGTCGAAGCTGAACTCGACGGCGCCGTAATCTGATTTGCCAGAATTGTTGTACACCATATCGAATGCCGCGGGATTCGGCTGCGCGGCCATTCGCAGCTGATCCCGGCCGTCCTTCGCGATGTAATTCACACGCGTGACCCAGCGAGGCGCCCACTCGTTTTCCCAGGCCAGATTCCAATGCAGACCGCGTGGATTCCGTAATCCGGCATCCACGCGCACTTCGGTTGCAACCGGCGCTGCCGTAGCGACGGCATTGTCGTAGATCGTTGTGAAACGACGTTGAAGGTAAGGGAGTTGGAGTTGAAACAGCGCTATGTTGTCGTAGAACAGCCCGACTCCGCCGCTGATCTTGGATCGAGTGGTTCCGAACGGCAGAAAAGAGAAACTCGTGCGAGGGCCGAAATTGTTTCGATGGGTGACTCGTTCCCTGTCGAATCGCGCGCCGACTTCGACCTGCAGTTTGGAACGGATCATGATCCGATCCTGAATGAAGGCTCCATATTCCTGATTCCGGATTTCAGCGAAGTTGGCGCCGGCAAAGGATACCGATGTTTTCAGGGCGCCATCATCGTCGAACATCTGGAAAGGACGCCGATCCAGTTGAATATTGGAATCGACCCAATCGAACTCGCCGCCCGCTTTGATGCGGTGCCTCAGGACCGCGCCTTCCTTTTCCCATGCCACTGTTTGTGAGCCATGAAATCGCCGGACACGCCCACGGCGATCGTTGTAGAAGTTGCCTGACCATGAGTCCGGCCGCACCTCCAGCGGACGTATCCCTTTAGCGAGATCGCTGTCGCGCCGGCGAGTCCACTGCAGCGTTGTTTCGAGAAGTTTGCCGCGCACGACCTGGCGGTTCGATATTCCGAGGGTGAATCCACGTCGCATCGCATTTGTTGTGGTCTCGAGAGGCCGCACCAGGCTTAGACCTGAATTTCCGAAGTACTCGGAGTTGTGCAGAGCCTCGACCGTGAGAACGTGGGACTCCTTGAGGTTCCACTGGAGTTTCAGCAACTGATCGGTGGTGGTCTGCGTGCGAGTCCGCTCATTCGTCGGCGTTTGCAGTTCTTCGAGGAAGCTGTGGATGTATCGAAGAGTGCCCGAATACATGAACCAGAGTTTCTTCTGCACGACGGGTCCGGAAAACAACAGTCGCGGGGAGAACTCCGCGATCGACTTCTGGCGGAAGTCCCAACCCGGAATGAAGTCCGTGACGTTGAACCGATACTTGTCGCCGATGAACTGGCTGTGAACACGGACCACACCGCCGGATCCCTTTCCGAATTCGGCGGAATAATTGACGAGATCCATATCGACGCTTTCCACGGCGTCGATGGGAATGTTTGCGCCCAGGCCGCCGCTCGAAGCATCCGTCACGTACAAACCGTCAAGTTGATACCGAATCTGATCCGGACGCGAGCCGTGAATGTGGACCTGGTTCATGTTGTCGCGCAGGACGCCAGGCATGAGCGACAGAGCATTCATGAAATTCTGGCGGCCCGTGTACGGTATGTTCTGGATGACTTCATCATTGATCACGTTCTGCGGCGCCACGGAGTCTGCGTTGATGGGCTCCGGCCGAGCGATGACTTCGATCTCCTGCTGGAGCGTTTGCGAGGTGGCGAGCGTGAATTCCACGGTCTTGCTGGATTCCATGCGGACTTCGGTGGAGCTTTCGAAATAGCCTTCGCGGGTTATCGTTACGCGATATGTTCCAATGGGGAGCCGGTCAAAACGAAACGCCCCGTCGGCTCTGGTCGTCATATCCCACTGCTGCTGCGAGGTGGGCTGTTCCACGTGGACGCGCGCGCCCTCGACCGGCCTGGCTTCGGAGTCGAACACACTCCCGCCGAGGAACAGAGTGTTGCCCTGCGGGATCAGGAGAAAGAGGAAAAGTGCGACATAAAACATATTGAACAGCGAGCATTAATCCGCACTCACCGTTACGGTTGCACGAACTCGCCCCTCGGCAGTATTCCTAACTGCCTGGCCACAGGAAAGCGGCTGTAAGACTGGGCCTTCCAATTCTCGAACACAACGGGCACGCCATCCGCCTGCGAAAGGTCGGCGTTGTTCATCACGTGGAAATGAAGATGCGGCTCCGACGAATCACCCGAGTTTCCGACTTCACCGAGGACATCGCCGGCTCTGACGCGTCCTCCGGGTTTTACGGCCACGCTGAACGGTTTCAAGTGCGCGTAAAACCCGAAATGATTGTTTCCATGATCGACGATCACGACGTTGCCGCCGGGGTTCGTTACATTCGTCGTTTCGCCGGGAGTGTTTTCAGCCATGTCTCCGCGGATCGAGACGACGGTGCCGTCTTTCGCCGCCACCACCTTTTTCCCATACGAAAAATAGTCGCCGTTATTCCTCCCGTCACGTTGATAGCTTTTGCCGTTCGCTCCGATCTGCAGAAAGTCGTAGGCATAGGCTTCGGCGAGAAATCGTTTGTGCGGATCCAGGTAGCCGTGCTCAGCCGCGACATACCATGTTCCTTCGAAGGGAAGCCGGCCTGAGAAAGCTTGTGTGCGTTGGAACGGGATAGACGTCTTCCTCGTTGCCGGTTTGCCGCCAGTTCGGTAGCTCAATTCCAGAAGCAGGTTCTCTCCGATGAACCCTTTCGGAAAGTCCATGAAGATATCCGACACGGCCTTGCGTTCTCCGGGTTCGATTTTCAACATTCGCTTCGGTGTAGGCTCGATGCGGCGCCGGTCCACGGAACTGTCGAAGAGGTCCATTAATGCGGCGCCCGAGTACTGTCCGGAAAACAGAGCGCCCCTGGAATTCGTGATGTCAAAGCGCGCCCATTCCACTTCGATGGCAGTTTTGGTTTTGTTCTCGATTACGATGTGAAAGAACACGCGTTCCATTGGAACGATATTGCCGGCGAGCGTTTCGATGTAAACGGCATCAGGCCGCACGGCGAGGTCTACATCCTGCGCAGATACGGGGACGGCGACCAATAAAATCAGGATAAGCTCTCGCATCGTGCCTTGAAGGCTAAGATAAAGAAGCAGCAAAAAGCAACGGGGAGCGGGTAATGCAAACGATTGGACTGTTATTCAGCGTCTTCCGATCTCCGGCACAGGTAATGTTCCGTGTTTCGAAAACTCCGCGAGTACTTGCGCCGATCGTGTTCTTCGCGCTTTTTTCGTTTCTCGCAGCCAGTGCCGTCCAGCTGAAAGTGAATTTCGCTGAACTCGTCATGAACATGATTCTCGGCTCTCCAGAGTCAGTGAACCCCGAGGACATCGCAGATCTGCAACAGATCCTGAGCCGGCCGATGATTCGGGGAGCCTTCTTTGCCGGGGCCGTGTTCATGCCTCTTTTGATCGTCGTCGGATTATCGCTACTTTACTTTGGTTTGTTCACCGCCGTCGGGCGTGAGGGCAGTTTCAAGGCGTTCTTGTCGATCACAGCCTTTGCCTTCATGCCGAACATCTTCAGCCAACTCGTCGGCGTACTGCGCGCGTTTTTCGTTTCGCCGTCACTGCTCATGCTGGACCAGCTCGGCAGCCTGAGCCCCGCTTTGTTTCTCGACCGCACCACGGCTTCGCCGCTGCTTTTTGCGGCGCTCAGTTCGATCGATCTTGTCTCGATATGGATTCTCAGCCTGCTGGTGATCGGCTATGGATTCGTCACGCCGAAAAGCCTGCCTAAGGCAAAACGGATTGCGGTCGTCGTCGGCGTGTTTGCGGTTTACTCAGCCGTGAGGCTTGCCGCTGCGGGACTGCAGGGAGCTTAACGAGCCGTGACAACAGCCTCGTCGATAATCCGCTTGAATCGTTGACGCAGCCCATCGGGATTGGCGGGTGAGCTTTGCGTCATCAGGATCGTGATCGTTTCCGTTGCCGGATTGATCCAGAAAATCGTTCCTGCGGTTCCATCCCAGCCATATTCGCCGCCTCTCACCGGATCGAGAGCGACATTCACGTTTGCGAGACCCCAACCCATGGAGCCACCTCGATCCGCAAGAATGGCGGCACTCAGTCCATTGCGCGCCATGGTCTCCACCGTGTTCGCGCTCAGAATTCGCTGTCCGTTGAACTCGCCCCGGTTAAGCAGCATTTGACTGAAGCGCAAATAATCGGGAACCGTTGAAACCAGACCCACGGCGCCTTCGATCAGGGCAGGCCGTTCGGTAAACGGAACCGTCTCGATTTCTGTAGCAACGAGTCCGCCGCCCGGCGCGGGAGCGTAAACCGTCGCAAGGCGTGATTGTTGCTCAGAACCCACCTGGAACGTCGTGTCGTTCATGCTGAGCGGCCGAAGCACGCGTTCGTTGAGAAAAACGTCAAACGGTTTGCCGGACCACACCTCAACAAGGCGGCCGAGAACCGTTGTGGCTTCACTGTAGCGATAGACCGTTCCGGGATCCTCCATGAGAGGGACGCGAACGATGTTCCTGATGAACTGGGGCAAATCGATGGATCGCGACCGCACTTGAGCACTGCGGTAGCTCTCGGATGTCCGATGATTCAGACCGGATGTATGCAGCAGGAGGTCCTCGACGGTGATGTTCCGCGACGGCGCCCGCGTGGCGCCGTTCGGCGCCCGAACCTTTGCCTCAGCGAACTCCGGCAGATACTTCGAGACGGGATCGTTCAGCCGGAAACGTCCTTCCTCGAGCAGGATCATCACCGCCACTGCCGTGACCGGTTTCGTCATCGAATAGATGCGAAACAGCGAACGCTCCGTCATCGGTGATCGCGTTTCGAGGTTCTGGAAACCGACTGCCTGCAGGTACGCGACCTCGCTCTTTCGCCAGACTCCGGCAACAGCGCCCGCGATCTTGCGTTCGGTAACAAACTGGTTCAGCAGGGCAGTGGCTTCGCGCAGTTTGTCGGTCCTCAGAAGTTGATCCTGCTGCGCGCCGACAACGATCGCTGCAGAGAACACCGCCGCGAACAATAGTGCGCGCGGGCTCATAACGGGCCGATGCCGTAATCATCCAGCTTCTTGTACAGGCTCTTTCGCGAAATCCCCAGCATCTGGGCCGCGAGGCTCTTGTTGCCTTTACTTTTTGCCAGGGCGTTGATGATGAGCTGGCGCTCGGCTTCCTTGAGTGTGATGACTTCGTTGCCGAGAGTGCCTGCCTTTTGCGGCGCGCCGGCCTGGAGGATCCGTTCCGGGATGTCGGAGAGGCGCACCAGCGGCGACTTTCCGTAGGCGAACAGCATTTCCACAAGGTTTTCGAGTTCCCGGACATTGCCGGGCCAGGCGTACTTTGTCAAAGCATCCATAGCGGCCGGCTCTACGCCGATTATCGACTTCCCATAGTGTTCTTCGTGCTTCTTCAGGAAATGATCGACGAGCAGGAGCACGTCCTCGTTTCGTTCGCGCAGCGTAGGGATGTGGATTGTGATGACGCTGAGCCGATAGTACAGGTCCTTCCGCACGGCGCCGGACTCGAGCGATTCCTGAACGTTCCTGTTCGTCGCAGCGATCACACGCACGTCGATGGGGATCTCGCGTGTGTCTCCGAGATGGCGAATCGTTCTCTCCTGCAGAACGCGCATGAGCTTTACCTGCAGCTCCGGCGACATCTCCATGATTTCGTCGAGAAAAATGGTGCCGCCATTGGCCGCGCAGAACAGACCTTCAGAATCCGCGACTGCGCCTGTAAAAGCGCCCTTCTTGTATCCGAACAATTCGCTTTCGATCAGATCTTTCGGCAGCGCGCCGCAGTTGACGGCAACAAATGGAGCGTCCTGCTTGAACGTGTTGTAGTGGATGCCGCGGGCCACGAGTTCCTTGCCGGTTCCACTCTCGCCCGTGATCAGAACTGTTGCCCGATTGCCGCAGGCGGCGGCCATCTTCTCGTGCACCATCTGCATGGGCGCGCTCTTACCGATGACGTTGTCGAAGCTGTATTTCCCCTGCAGCTCGGCCCGTAAGCGGTCGACCTTTTCCGAAAGCTGTTTCTTTTCGATGGCACGCTGGATGAGCAGATTCAGCTCATCATGATCGAGCGGTTTCTGAATGTAATGCGCCGCCCCAAGCTGCATGGCTTCGACGGCAGTTTTCACCGTGCCGTATCCGGTCATCACGATGAATTCGATATTCGGATACTTGCCCTTGATTGCGCTGAGGAGCTGGATTCCATCCATCTCCGGCATTTGAAGGTCTGCGAGCACGAGGTCGATGTCGGCGGTCTGCGACAGCAACGAGAGAGCTTCCCGCCCCGACGTGATTGCCCGCGCCTTGTAGCCCTTGCGTTCGAGCAGCCGCGCGCACATCGCGCCGTGATTCGGATCGTCTTCAACAACCAGTATTCGGGCCGACTCAGCCAACGCCGACCTCGGTGTGAACCTTTGCGGGAAGATAAACGCGGAAGGTGGTGCCTTTGGCGATCACGCTGTCGAATTCGATCGATCCGAGGTGGTTCTCAACAATCTTGTAACAGATCGACAATCCCAGGCCTGTGCCTTTGCCGACCTCCTTGGTGGTGAAGAACGGCTCGAAAACGCGAGTCCGGTCGGTCTCCTTGATGCCGCAGCCGGTATCGTGCACCTCGATGCAGATCCGTTCTGATGATTCATCGAACTTCGTTGAGACCCGAAGATCTCCGCCCGCCGGCATGCTGTCTATGGCGTTGTTGGCCAGATTCAGAATGACCTGCGCGATCTCGTTTTCGTTGACCTGAGTATCAGGAACGCCGGAGTCCAGGTCGATATGAACGCGGACACCCTTCATATCGAAATCGTGTTCGACCAGCGAAAGGATCTTGCGAATGATGTCGTTGATGCTCGCAGTTCTTTTTTCCATCGACGACCGGCGCGAAAAGTTCAGCAGGTTCTTCACCAGGTCGCGGCACCGGCCCGCCTGGCCGATGATTTCGTCCACGTCGGAGAGGCTGGCCCGCGTCCCGGGCTGTTGCGCAAGATCTTCGCGCAGCATCTGTGCGTATCCGATGACAGTGCCCAGAGGCGTGTTCATTTCATGCGCGATGCCCGCGGCAAGCTGGCCCACGCCGATCATCTTCTCCTGCTGCACCATCGCCTCCTGCGACTCCGTCAGCTCGCGCGTTCGTTCCTCGACTTTGCGTTCGAGAGTCTGGTGCGACTCTTCAAGCTTCGTCGCCATCGAATTGAACTGCTTGCTGAGCAGCTCGATTTCGTCGCCCGACTGGATACGCAGCCGATGGCCCAGCATTCCTTTTTCGATGATCTCCGCGCCTTTGCGTAATTGATCTATACGAGCCGTCACGCGCTTCGAGAAGAGATAAGCCACGCCAATCGCGACGAGGAGAGATATGAGTCCCGAAAGCACGATGTAGATATTGGTGCGGCCGGCTGCCGTTTGTTCGATTTCCCTTTGATTCCGGTCGATGGAGGCGATGAATTCCAGCGGCCTTCCGATCCAGAGAGCGCCGATGACCTGGTTTTCGTAGTTCTTCAGGGGTTCATAAAGGCCCATTTGTTGTTCGCTGCGGACATGGTAGAACTCGCCGCGCGTCAGCACGCTGTCGTATTCGGGATTCAACAATGAACCCGTCGCGTTTTGTCCTTTGTCGGCACCGCGTGAAATGGTCGCGTTGCTCGCGATTCGAACATCGTCCAGATAGATGGACGCCCTGTCTCCGAGCAGCCTTTGAATGTTCATCACGATCGAAAGATCGTTGTTCATAAGCCGTCCGGCCACCAGCGCGCCGACCAGCTTTCCGGACGAGGTTCGCACCGGCATCGCGATCGTCATCACGAGACCGCGCTCTTCGAAAGTATTCGGCGGGACTTCAAGTGTCCACGATTTGAGCCGGATGCGAGCGGTTTCAGCGAGATGGTGTTTCGCCAGTATTTCCGTTGGGAAGGTCTCCCAGGATTTGATGGTATGTCCTGCAAGGGCGTTCAGGACCAGCCGCCGAATCGACGAGACAGGTTTCGCCGAGGCGTAATCCCGCATCAGCGCATCGTCGCCATACTCATCCGGATTGTTACTGCGGACGATCACGCGGCCCTCGAGATCCAGAACCGTGATCATCGAAATCGTGGTTTCCCGCTGTACTCGCAGCAGCATTTCCGACATGCGGCGGCGTTCTTCATGAGTCCCCGGCGGGTGATCCCCGATAGTTCCAGACTGCGCCAGCGCGCCCACCGTCGTAGCCATGTTGTCGAAGATGTTCTGAAATCCTTCTCTGAAGATCGCGACGTTGGCGCGAATCTCCCGCTCTCCCTGCTCGGACACAAAGGTCAACCGTACCTCGGCAAGCCGGCGGAAATAGTCGTTCATGATGACCTTGATGACCGCGCCAAACAGAACGACAGTCAGCAGCGAGCCGCCGAGGAAGGTGTAGATCAGTTTTTGTCGGAGGGACAGCCGGATCGTCATATCGTCACGGAGCGTATTCTATAAAAATAGTTATCGTGGCGGAAACAGCATCAGAAACTGTTTGCCGTCGGCCGTGATATCGAACTGACGCCGGCCCACGTCCTGAATGAACCCCTTAATCGGCAGGGCAGCCGGGGACCCGGCGGCCAGGGTGCTTCCCGCGATCTGCACGGCGACGGAGTACAACTGTCCGCCTCGGTCGAAATAGATCTCACGCGCGTCCGGAGACCAGACCGGATGGCCCCCGCCATCCTTTGTAATCTGGAATTTAGTGCCTGTAGGCGGAAGCGGCTGGACATACACCTCATAGCGGCTCGTTTCGTCGGAAACATAGGCGATCCAACGCTCGTCAGGCGAGACGCGGCTGCTATGCTGCGACGACTTGCCGATCTGAATCAAGGGCATCGCTTTTTTGTCGGCGAAAGAGTATTGCCAGATGTCGTAATCACTCTCGTTCAAGGTAATAAAGGTGATGCTCTGCGTTTTTGGTGACCAGTGCTCCGGTGCCCGCGCCGGATCCGACAGCAACTCGGGTTGGCCCGTACCGTCTGCGCGACGCGAATAAAGCGCCTGCCGTCCGTTATTGAGACCGATGAAGAATAGGCGTTCGCTGTCCGCCGACCACATTGGGTAGATACCGACACCTGGCAGGCGACGCATGGATTTCAGGGTTGGAAAGTCGGCGATCCAGATTGCCGGCTCGAGCGTCGTCGTGTCGAACGTGACCTGTGTGCCGTTTGGTGCGATCCGCGGCGCGAAGGTCGCGCTCGGGACCGATCCCAGATCCTGCCGGTTGCCGTTACGGTCGACAAGCGACAGCTGAAGCTGGGCAGTGCGCGGACCCTGGATCAGGGCATACAAAAAGAGCGCCGCTACGGCGGCGGCAGCAAACACAATGATCTTCATAACAACAGGGGACGGAGGGGACGTGGGGGCGGCCCCCCACGCCCCCAAAGCCCCGAATGGTCTATTTTGCCAGTGGATCCGGACGCATCTGGAACTTCAGAACCTTGCTTGGAGTTCCTTTTCCGGTTTCCATGTGAAACGGCGCGCGCGTGCTGACGGTGGACCAGAGGCCTTTACCCTTCCATCCGGCGCTCGGGTCGTCGATTCTGCCGTCCAGCCACTTCGTGTAAAAACCGAGCGGATACGGAACGCGCAGAACGACCCACTTCCCGTCCTTCAGCGCGAGCAGTCCCTCGGAAGCATTGCCGGTGTTGATCGGCGTATTTCTGCCGAGTCCAAACGTATCGAACTGATCTACCCAGGTGTAGTAGCTGGCTTCGGAACTTCCGGGTTCGGAGTACCCCTTCATTTGAGGCAGCGGTTCGGTGAACATCGCCCAGCCTTCAGGACAATGCTGGCCGGTGGCTTTCGGACCGCTGAGCGGAGCTTTGCATTTTCGGCGGTCGAAACTTGCAAGGTGTCCGCTGGCCAGGGCCGCCCACACGACGCCATTTCGATCGATGTCCATGCCGCGCGGCGAGAATGCGCCGAGGTTCGCGGGCGGTTCGTAGTATTCGGCGATCGCCGTCTCGGAAGGATTGGAACCCGGAACGAGACGGACCACCGCGCCCGGGAAGCCGAGAATCGAACCCCACACCGATCCATCCACCGCAGGCGACACGGCGTAAAATGCTCCGCCGATGCGCTTGTCTTTTGTCGGATCAAGCGGTTGATTCGGCTCGACCCATGCATCACGACGTCCGTTGCCGTTCGTGTCCATGACCAGAGGCGTCCAGCCCTGAGACCTCACTTCGTCTCCCGTTTCATCGAACATCTTCGTGTTTACCCAGCCGACCACCTGTCCGCCGCCGCTCGTCCAGAGCGTGTGATTGGCATCCTCGGCGAACATCAGATGATGGGTGCCAAAGCATGTGCTGATGTGCGTGATCTTTTCGGTTTTCGGATCGTAGATCGAGAGATGGCGACCGGCGTTGGCGACCGGGAACACCTTCGCCGACGGATGCGTCGAGCCTTCCTTGCAGAAATCAGGATTGGCGCCCGGGCGCACAGCCGACGTGATCCACACACGGCCCTTATGGTCGAACATCGGATTGTGTACGTTGTTCCGGCTGGTCCAGATCGCTTCATCGTTCCAATACGGTGATGCTGCAGGCATGTTCGCGCTCGTTCGCGGAGTGTTCGCATCACGCACCGTCAACTGGATCCTGCTCGTCGTGTGGGTTGCGGGATCCAACACGGGCAGAAAATCGGCGCTCAATTCCAGCGCTCCATAAAGTTTTCCATTGGCATTGAGTGTGGGGTTGCGGCGATCGGTCGACACCAGGTCATGGAGATAAACTTTCGGATCCGCCCAGTCCCACTGCGTGATCACGACGTTTCGCTCCACGCCCTGCGGACGCTGAGGCGTCTGCGACGGGACTTCACCCTTCTTGATGCGGTCTGTCCAATCCGCGAATGCTTTTAAAATTCTCTCGCGGCCGAATGTGTTGAGCCCGCCGTCCATCTGGCCGCCGGCCTGCCCGGATTTCAGCCGGCGTTCCCATGCTGCGATCGTCGTCGGAAATGTCCCGAGAGCCTCGGGTATTTCACGTGTCGCCTGATTCCCGAGTTGATGGCATGCTGTGCAGCCCCCGGACTTCAACTGCCGGACCCACTGCGCCTGGCTGGTCATTTGCGGGTTGATACCGTTACCGGTCGGTCCCGTGCCCGGGAATTCGCCCTTCGCCGGAACCTCGAGCATCGCCCACCAATAGCCCGCCGGATAGTAGTGCGCGGCGGCTCCGGGAGTGGCTGCCGGAGCGGCGGTGAGGTTCAAAGCTTTTCCGGGAGCGGACTGGACCTTTCGTGAATCGATCAACCCGTAACCCCGAACCCAGATGCTGTAGTTTGCTTTGGGAAGATCGGGCAGGAGGTAACGACCCTGGTCGTCCGTTACTACGGTTTTGCTGAACCTGGTCGGCAAATCCGTCGTTTCGGCGATCACCCAAACACCGGCTTCAGGGCCTTTGGTGCTCGTGACCACTCCGCCGATATCATCGTTGTCTATGCGCACCTGGCTGTTAGGCTGCTGGGCAATCGTGCCGAGTGTTGCGGCCAGGAATATGCCGAGTCCACCCGCCAGCATGGCAGTTTTAGCCGTCGTCATATGTTCCCTCCTTTAGGGACCAAATTCTTCAATACCAATCAATTGAGTCTATGTTGAGAACGGATGCCAGATTCTAACCGATAAAGATAAACGGGCAAATTATCCTTCGAACAACCTTAGCCGGCGAAGGAGAACATCGGTCAGATACAACATCAGGGCAAGTGCGCCCAGGTATGGCCATAGCGGGGTTGGAAGCGCCGTGGTTTCGCCGTTGGGGGCGAAGATGTCTTCGGTATGCGGCTGAAATCGGCCCTTGGTTTCGTTGCTGATCGAACGCAGCAGTTCGGTGTTGGGAGGGTAGAAGTGATACTCGTCCGGATACGAATAAGCGATCACTCGTGACGGTGAGCCGCTGTCGGCGCCCACTGCTCGAAAGAGGTATGACCCTTTCTTGCCGAGCGGATATTTCGCTTCGTACGCTCCGGGACCGATCTGGTGAACGGCGACATCGGACACGGACTGGTCGGGGCCGAGAACACGGACCTGCGTTTCAAGTTTGTTTCGGAACTGCCCGTCTTTCCGGATCGCGTTGATTGAAATCTTTGCTTCCTCGCCGTCTTTCACGACGCGGAAATCGAACTCATTGTTGTCGCTGCGGCGCATCGTTTCACGAACGAGCTGAGACCAGAATTTCGGATAGCCCTTCCACTTCAACCAGTCCACGGCCCAGCGATCTTTGAGGTCCGACATGAAGGCCGCGGTTTTACCAAGACCGTATTGCCATCGCGCGAGGATGGGATCCTGGCGCCGCGACTCGAGCAGCACCTCCGACGTGGCCTTCGACTTGGTCGCGACGTAACCGAGCAGCGGCGGCGCAGCATCAAAGTCGATGCCCTTGAAAGCCTCGACGTTCTTTTTCACGACCGGTTTGAAGGATTCCTCGCGCAGGGTTTTGCCGGTCGCCAGTTCGGTCTCTTCGGTGAAGATCTGGGGCACGGCTGCGGGATCTTCGAGATAGTACGTGCGGCCCGATCCCCATTTCGCCATCTGCTCCATCAGTTCGCGGTCCGCGCCGTTTCCAACCGCGACTGTGGAAACAGTGATTTTCGATTCGGCCATTTTCTTCGTCAGCCCTTCAAAGTCATCCGGCAGCGAGCGGCCGTCCGAAAGAAGGATCACGTGCTTGACTTGTGACGTGGCGCCCGCGAGCGCGATGAACGCCTCACGCTGCGCCGGATAAATGTTCGTTTCGCCGCCCGCGATGATGGTGCTGATAGCCGTGGTAATTGCCGCGCGGTTTGCCGCGCTCTGGAGTTTTACGGGCCAGTAAAAGTTGTAGTCGAATGCGACCAGGCCATAGCTGTCGGTATCGCGCAGCAGCGCAAGAGGAGCCTTGGCCGCCTCTTTCGCCATCTCGATTTTCTGTCCGCCCATGCTGCCGGATTTGTCGAGGACGATGATCATGGCTACCGAATCCGGCTTTTCCTTTTTCGTTTCGAACGTGACCGGCAGAACCTCTTCAAGAATTGTCTTCGAATACCCGCCTTCGCCGTAATTGTTCTCGCCGCCGGCCAGGATGAAGCCACCCCCAAGATCGCGGACGTAGGTGGCCAGGATTTTCATCTGTTGATCGGTGAGGCTGTTGCGCGCGACGTCGCTCAGAACGACCGCATCGTATGTGTCGAGCTCCTCGATGGTCGTTGGAATGTTGCCCGGCGTTACGGCCTTGACGCTCAGACCTTCGTTGGTAAGAGCGGTCTGCAGGTAGCGCGCGCTCTGCGCATGACCTTCGACATAGAGAATCTTCGGACGGCCCCGGATCACGACCGAAGAACGGAATCTGTTGTTCTCGGCGAAGGTATCGTTGGCGGCCTTCACCGAAGCCTCGATCATCGTTGGGCCGGCCTCGTCCTTCAGGCTCGCTTCAAACGCAACGCGATTGAGCCCGCGGGTCAACTGAACCTGCTTTGTTCCAAGACTCTTTTCGCCCTGCCGGATTTCGACTTCGGCCGAAGTTTCTATCTGACTGTAAACATGCGCCTCGACAGGGAAGAGTTCTTCCGCCGTGACTTCCGCCGGCGCCAGAATGTTTTCCACCCAGACATCACGATTCGTACGCGCCGGAGACGGCACCGTGTACACGTGGATGCCTTCCGACTTCAGCCGCGAAAGCACGTTCATCATGTGACCGGAGTTCTCGTTTCCGTCGCTGAGCAGCACCAGCCGCTTCAGATGATGGGGAGCGAAGCTGCGGATCGCAGTATCAATCGCATCTTCGATGTCGGTACCGCTCTGATCGATCGAGTTGCGCGATGCGTTGCTGCCGACCTGGACTTCCTTCAGCTGATCCAGCCTGTCGAAGACCCTCGAGTTGGCCGCAAACGGTACGAAGCGGGCGTGCTCGGGGCCGCCCGCGTCGTTGGTTTTTTGAATCCACTCCATCGACGATTGGATGGCCTGAGGGGAAACGCTTTGCGAGACATCGAGCAGATAGACGACGGATATCCACGAGCCGGATCGATAAACCACCGGCTGCATCAGCGCCAGCGCAATCAAGACGATGATCACCGACCTGACAATGCCTGCGAGCTGCAGGTGCTTCGGACTGAGGTCCGTGAGCGTGCGACGCTGCATCCACCATATGCCGGGAATCAGCGCCAGCAGCAGCAACGGCCAATATGTGTCGAAGCTGAAACGCATACTACAGGGTCATCCTACGGTGATAAGTGAACCACTCGATCGTGATTAACACGGCTGCCGCGGCCAGCATGTAAAACCACAATTCGCGACGCAGCCAGTAGTTCTGCGTTGCCGCGGTTCGATCGGTTTTGAAGACGGATCGATTCACATCCGAGAACGTCGGATTTGCAAGATTTACGGCAACGTGGATTCGCTGGTCTCCCTGCGTCGCCGAATACAGTCCCGGCTGGCGGGTTTCGAAAAGCGTTTGTCCGAGCTGTTGAGTCGAAGGAACGACGGTGCCATCGATCGTTCGGATCTGGCTTTCAGCGAGCGGTACGTCCACGGTGCCCGGACTCCGTTTCAAAGCCAGTTGTTCGCGGCTGAACCATGTCAGGACGTTTTCGATAAACACGGGAAAGCCCACGTGAAACGGGAAGTCCGTTGACTGGAGATCGAACGTCAGCATGACCCATTTCGGCTTTTCCGAGGCGACGATCAACGGCGTCTGTTTTGAAGCGGCGATGACCGTCAGGCCGGCCGGATCGATGCGTGATGCGCGCTCAATGCTCACATCGTGCACGGATACGTACTGCATCACCGGATGCTTTTCAGACCACGTCGCGATCTCGGGCTTTTGCACATCGCCTGTCGCCGGTTTCAGCCACGGCGCAGCCGGCGTCCCGATGATCAGCGCGGGCCGCGCCGGCGGGCTGGGCGGAGCAAACCGGTCGAAGATATAGGCGTCAATCGTGGGCGATTCGCGATAGCCGGCCGGATCCGCGACGGTGAGATCGACATAGCCGTCGAGTTTCAGCAGCGTTTCAAGAAACTGGTTCCCGCGGGTCACCAGAAGTGTTCGAGTCTTCCGCTTGATCGGGAGATAAGCGAAGGCTACGTCGTCCAGACCAAGAGCGTCGTCCTTGGATTGAATCGTCGCCCGGACTCCGCCGCCCGAGAATTGCGAAAGGTCGAAAACGTCTTTGTATATCTGTTCCGTTTCCAGCCGAATGGTCCTGTTGATGCGCTGACCGCCCGTTCCACTCAGAGCTACACCGACTTCGGCAGGCCGGCCAAAGTTCTGAATCTCGAGATACGCCTCGTAGCCGAGAGGTGTGGATGGTATCGAGCGGATCTCGAACGCTGTGATCCCGACATTCTCGGCGGGCTCATAAACAGAGATTCGTTTGACCGAGGAAGGTGTCGTGTGAAGCGTCACGCCGTCCGAGACGAAGTAGATTTGCGAGCCAGTGGCATCCACCTTTGGAAACTGAGGATCGGCGGTCTTCGGCGTCATCTCTTGCAGCAGCCTGCGCACTTCGTTGCGATCCGTCGTGAACGCCGATGCGGTCGAGCCGGCCGTATCGATGACCCGGAACTCCGTTGTCGGCCCGCCGGTGGCAAGAAGTCCTTCGGCGGCTTCCAGAGCATGTTGCCAGCGCGTCCTGCCGCCCGCCGTTTGCGTGTTCATCGTTGGTGACGAGTCCAGCACGATGACGACCCGCTCGTTCTTTCCGGTCAGCGATTCGATTTCAGGCCGCGCCAGAGCCAGCGCGATCAGCAACGCGATCGTGATGGCGATAACGATCGAGATGATCCTTCGAAGCTTTTCCCAGAGCGAATGGGACTGCCGCTCGTCCAGCACGCGCTTCCACAAAATTGAAGATGAAATGACCACGCGCCGGTGGCGGAGCTTGAGGAAGTACAACGCGATGATGGTTCCCGCTGTCAGAGCAGCCAGCAGCGCCGTCTGTAGCGCAGTCAGGGCGAGGAACGTCATTTCAGGAACCTGCCTTGACGGAAAACTTTCAGGACGAGTTCTTCAAAAGGAAAGTCGGTCGTCGTGCGGACATATCCGAGTTGGTATTTCCCGCAGTACGACTCGACCGCTTCGCAGTATTTTGCGTACTCCGCTTTATAAGCTGTCAGCAGCGACGGCGTAATCGTGATCTCCCGCGTCGCGTTGTTTTCTGCATCGACAAGCAGCAATTCACCGCGAAGCGCCGGATCGATCTCCTCGTGGCTCGCGATATGGACCACGAAGATGTCGTGGCGGAAATGCCGCAGGATATCGAGGGCTCCTTCAAAGCCGTGGCTGTCAAAGAAATCGGAGATGACAACCGCCAGGCCGCGTCTGCGTGTTTCCGTGCAGTACGTTTTGAATGACGTTCTTGCGTCGGTCTCGCCGCTGGGTACGATGTCCGTCAACATGCGGAAGATTTTGAAGATCCGTCCTTTGCCGCGCTGAGGCGGCAGGTCGGTTTTGACACCGTCGGCAAACGAGACCACGTTGACGCGATCCAGATTGGCGAGGCCGATGTAGCAGAGCGCGGCGGCCACTCGCCGGGCGTAGTCGAGCTTCGTGGGCTGTCCGTAATTCATGGACTGGCTGCTGTCGACAAAGAAGTAAATCGGAAGATCTTCCTCTTCCTCGAACAGTTTCAGTATCAGGCGATTCAGCCGGAGATAAGCTTTCCAGTCCAGATACCGGAAATCATCGCCCGCCACATACTGCCTGTAATCCGCGAATTCGAGGCCGGCGCCCCGCCGGCGCGTGCGCCGCTCGGCGCGAAGCTGGCCGGCAAAGAGCCGCTTGGAAATGATATTGAGGTACTCGAGTTTCTTCAGGAACTCATCATCGAAGAGGGTGATGTTTGCGTTTGCGGTCGACATAAAAAACTTCCGGCCGCCTACGATGGCTCGGGCGTGTGCTCCAGTATGGCTTTGATTATCGTGTCCGTATCAACGCGTTCCGCTTCACCTTCGAAACTCAGCAGCACCCGGTGCCGCAGCGCGCCGTAAGCCAGCGCGCGAATATCCTCGCAGGACACGTGGAGGCGATTGTTCAGAAGCGCGCGAATCTTCCCGCCGATCACCAGGGCCTGAGCCCCCCGCGGGCTCGAACCGTAACGGACATATTTCATGGTGGCGGCCGGAGCATAGGGCGGTCTGGGATGCGTGGCCATCATGATCCGGATCGCATAATCCTGAACCGGGCGCGCAATCGGCACGGCACGCACGGTCTTTCGCATGTCCAGAACCTCGCCCTGGCCCAGGACGCGGTCGACTTTGGGCTCCAGCACCTTCGTCGTTCGATTCAGGATCGTATGAAGGCTGTCGATCGTCGGGTAGTCGACCTTCAGCTTCAGGATGAAGCGATCGAGCTGCGCTTCCGGCAGCGGATACGTTCCTTCCATCTCCAGAGGGTTCTGCGTTGCCAGCACAAAGAACGGCGAATCCAGTTTGTGGGTGGTCTTGCCGACCGTGACGCTGTGTTCCTCCATTGCTTCGAGCAGGGCAGACTGCGTTTTCGGCGTTGCGCGATTCACTTCGTCGGCCAGCACGATGTTCGAAAAAATCGGTCCCTGCTGAAACTGCAGGGACTTTTTGCCCATCGCATCTTCCTGGACAATGTTGGTTCCCGTGATGTCGGCCGGCATGAGGTCGGGCGTGAACTGGATCCGCGAAAACTTCAGATGCATCACGTCGCTCAGTGTCGAGACGAGTTTGGTTTTTCCCAAACCCGGCACGCCTTCGAGCAGAACGTGACCGCTGGCCAGCAGGCTCATGATGACGCCATCGATGATTTCACCGTAACCGACGATGACCTTCGAGACCTCATCCTTGACCCGCTTGAATTGTTCCTGGAATGTCGTTACTTGTCGGTCGATGGCGGAACTCATTATTTGTCCTGTTTCTTTGCGGTCGGTCTGATCGCTTCAAAGTAGCTTTTGATCAGCGGCCGGTATTCCCAGGGAATGCGGTCCTGATTCAGTAAATCCTTCTGAGCCGGACTGAGATCGGATTTCACGTTTCGATAATCCAGCCGTGATCGTTCCATTTTGCTCGTCTCTTCGATGTTTTCCGGCTTTTCTCCGCCGTCCTGCATGCCTTCCACTTTTTCCTGCTGCAGCTTCACATCGAGCGATGTCGCATCGCCTTCCTTGGGGGCGTCCGTTCCGCCCTGACCGCCCGGCATCAGGCCGGTTCCTTCGGCGCCGCCCGGCATCATCGCTCCGGGCTGACCCTGCTGGCCGGCTTCGTCCGACGGTTCTCCCTCCGAACCTGCTTCGCCCGGCTGCGCTCCCTTAGCGTCCATGTCGGGTTTTTCACCCTTGGGAGCCTGCTGGCCCTTTCCACCGGTTTGTTTCTCGCCTTTGGCGCTCATTTGACCCTGTTGCTGGCGCTGCTGCAGAGACTCTTTGAGACTCTGGATCTGCTGGCTCGCCATGTTTTTCAACTGTTGGCTGTCGATTCGGGCCTGAAGGCTTTCAAGCTGTTGTGCTGCGCCCTCGAGCGACTCCTGCGCCTGCTGCTGTTTATCGTTTTTGAGATTCTCGGCCGCTTCTTTCAGCATCTTCGCCAGCTCTTCGAGTCCGGGCCGCGTGTTTTCCGCCGCCTGCTGCAGGCTCTTCTGCATTTCTTTCGATGCTTCGGGCGTGTTCATCCCGAGTTTTTCAGCCAGCTTGCGAAGCTCGTCCGCCGCGAGATTGAGTTCGCGATTCTGCATCGCGCCCGCCGTGGGTTCGAGCTGATCGGATTGCGCGAGATCCTGCGCCATTTCCTCGAGACCTTCATTGATGCTCGAGGCGTCGAGATTCCCTTCTTCGAGCTGGTTTTGAATGTCGTCCAGCATCTGTGCGGCTTGCTGCGCGTCGATCTTGCCTTCCTGAAGCTGCTCGACGATCTCCTCGAGCTTCTCGGTCAGCTCGGTCTGGTTGAGTTGTGCAGCCTTCTTCAGCAACTCTTCTGTCTGTTTCAGAAGGTCGAGTTCTTTGTCGGTCAACGAAAACGCCGGCGCCGCCTGAAGCGCGAGCCAGTTGTGGTTCCACGGAAGCGGCACAAAGTTAAGAAGGACGAAAACGAGAACCATCGCACCGGCTATATAAGAGGTGCGGGGAAGCGTTCGTGGATAGAGGACATTCACGTCCATGCTTTCCGCGCCGCGGGCCGCGCGGCGGATCTGCGCATCCACCCAGTCGGACGACCTCGGATTATTGATGAACCAGAACGCGGTTTTCAGCTCGTCACGCAACCCGGCCTGTTGGTCGGCGGAGGAGGCTGCCTGTTCCAGAGTGCCCTTCTGGATAACCCGCCAGGCAACATAGCCGGCGAAAAGTAGTACCCAGATACCAGCGATGATACTGACGGTTACCCCTCGCATTGGCTGCACGAGATCCCACAACTTCAGTAAGAGAGGAAGTGCAAGAAACAGGAGGGCTCCAAAGCTCAATTCAGTGAATAACCGGTTGGTCCGAATTCGCCGTTCAACTCGCCGCAGCGATGCAATGATGATTTCCTTATCCGACATTGAAAGGACAGGCTCTTTCTCTTTCCTGACATTAAGTTCGAGTACGCCTACCATACCGCAGGTAGCGAAGTAAGGAAAGATGGAATTCGGGTTTCTACGGTCGCAACTTATTCACCACGCGAAGAATTTAAGACGAAGTTGCCTCAGAAGAAATCGGGCGCCGATGGCAAGTCGGCGCCCTCTCCAAACGGAGAATCTACAAGGAGAATCAATGTCGTTTATGACAGAGCAATTGTCGTGCCCAGTCATTCCTTCGGGATCAGGCGGAGCGACACCGGGTCGTTGTCACCGGGTTTGATTTGCACTGGAAAACCGAGAGGGTCGAATGAGCGGATCACTTCCGAGTTCAGATGGGCATTCGGTTCGATGCTTTCCCACGCAAACATCCGGTAACTGCCTGGCGGAATCCCTCGGATTTCGATCCGGCCATCCTCACCTGACAACGCGACCCGATACTGCTCCGGCCGATGACGGCGCGCCGTATCCGGCACGAGCACCACTCGCGCTCCCTCATGAACCTGCTCTTTCGAATCGAAGACGGCTACGCGCAAGCGACCGCCGTCCGAGCCGAGAAGAAGATCCAGATTCGAGGCGGAACCGCTTTGAATGACGAGCGGATTCTCCAGGATGTCCACGCTGCCCAGCCGCGCGGCCTTCAGATAAAAACCATCCGGCAACTCGGAAACATCAAGAACGTAAGAGCCCATCGGGACTTGAGCCAACATGAACCCCCCGTCAGGCTGGGCAACGCCGACGGGAGGCGACGGGAATGCCCCGTCGACGGAAGTCAGCGAGACCTTCGCTCCCTTTAAATTGACGGTCGCGCCGGACTCGACAAACGTTCGGCCGGTCATTGTGCGCGGCGGGCTCAATGAAAGACGAAGGTCGTATGGCGGCGGTGGTTGGGTAACGGCGCGGATAGCGATACGCGCATATCCGGCGATTCCATCCTCTCCCTTGCCGGTCACGATGTACGCACCCGGCGGGACGGGTTCCGACAGAGCGAATTGTCCCGCGCTCGGGCCCGCTGCCGCGCTCCGGGCAGTGTAACGAGACAAACCTGGATCGTCCGACGGGCGAGCCAGAACGATCGAGGCGCTAACGCCCTGACCTGTCACGACATTGGATAAGTATCCTCTGATCGGCGTCATCGCCGCGCGCCCTAGTTCGAAGTCCGCACCCCGCACTTCTCGCCCGATTCCAAGCCGGACAGGTTTCGCATCCGCAGGATCCGTTACGCCCGGGAAATACGTCGGCGCGACGGACGGAGGTGGTGCCTGCAGATCGTTGGCCGGCGGCGTGCTTGCGTAAAAGAAGTACTCTCCCGGGTCGAGCCAGAAAATGCGGTACTCTCCGCGATCGTCCGTCAATGACGACGCAGCACGAATAAATGTTCGGTTACCGCGCGCATCATAACTTTGCCTCAGCGCTTCCACTAGGACGTTGGCGATCGGTGCGCCATAGCGGTCCTGGACCCAGCCGGTGACCACGGGTGCGGGGTCCAGGCGGAAGACAATGTCGGTCACCTGCTGCCCGCGTCCGAGAACGATGGGCTTTGGATGTTCCTGCCTCAAATATCCATCGCGCGTGACCGACAGCTTGTATCGTCCCGGCGCAAGATTCGAAAAGAGGAACCGGCCGCCGGTATCCGTCCTTACAACCAGAGGTGTTCCTGGACCGCCGGTCAGTTCCAACCGCGCGTTTTGCAGAGACTGCTCGAGTGCCGCATTGCCGCGAGTCACGACACCGCCGATGCTCGATGTCGCGGCCGGAGCTTGCAGCATCGAAACCATCAACGCCACGCTGAATGCGATCATCTCTTACTCGCTGCGCCCTGTCGGGCTTGCATTCGCTCCGCTCATCTCAGGCCGCCAGCCGTTTCTGCCGCAGGTATGACGTTGAGTTCGATTGCAGACTTGCCGTCCTCGCCAACCGTCAGCGGAACTCCGCGATCGGCGAAGCGGTTGTTGACGTCCGTACTGTAGGCGAAGGCGTAGTACGCACCCGGTTCGATCCGTTCAAAAGCGTACGCCGTGTATCGTCCTGGAGGAACGGCGTTCAATTGGAATTTGCCCTCTGTATCGCTGTAGCCGGTGATGTATCGATCGGTCCGGCGCCGAAGCATGGGCTCGGGAACGAGCACGACCTGAGTCGAACCGGCCGCGTCGCCACGCCTGCGGACAACGCCTTCGACACCCGCCGCAGCGGCCGCAAGCACGATCTGCAGTTGTTGAAACGCCATGAAGGTCGCTCTCCCGGCGAGCACATTACGGCCGGCGAGGGTCATGCTCCGGATGTACATATCCGGTGGCAGATCTTCCACGCTGATGTCGTAGTTGCCCGGTCCAATCTGCTGCAGCGTGAATGAGCCGTTGGAATTCGTAATGGTTTTTATCTTTTGATCCACCTCGATACTGCTGCGCGTTGCGACCACGCGCAGACCACCGAAATTGGGAACCGCGCGTCCAGCGAAAGCCCCGCGTCCATCGGATGAGATGCGGCCGCTGACATCGAGAGTGGGCGACATCGGCACAATCACGCCGTCGACATCCGCATCGCCGACGGAAACGGTTATCACGTCCGATGACATGCGCTCTGCTGTTGCGAGGAGAACGTATGAACCGGGCGAGACGCCGCGAATCTCGAACTGTCCGTTGGCACTGGTGCCGGCGGAAGCGTTCGAGCCGTCCAGATCGCCGCCCTGCGGTACAAACTCAAGGGAAATTCCGGGCGCAGGCGGAACCACGCGCCCGCGAACTTTGAATCGGGCACGAGAAACGTCGGTGAGATTGATCGTCAGACTGCCTGCATCCATACCGGGCGCCAGCTGCACCGGTCGAGCATCACCGACGTTCGAGTTTGTGCCGTAGAAGGCGGTTGCATAACCGTCGTCCGGCTTTGAGACATTCGGGCTGAGTCGAACGTTTCCGAGCGCGGAAGCGCGATCGCGGTCGTTGTAGGCGGCGCTGACGAGGTATTCACCATAATTCAACCAGAAGAGGCGGAACTGGCCCAGGTCGTTGGTCATCGTTCTCCTGACGATCTTCAGTTGAAGGCCGTCCGGCGTGTACCGGTTTCGGTACGCCAACAGCAGGCCAGCGGCGACTGGATCCCCATAAGGGTTGAATACCTGACCTGCGATAAATGGCGCCGGCACCATCGGCAGGACGACGTCCTTCAGCGACTGACCGGCGATCAGAGTAACCGGCAGCCCGGATAAGGTAAGTCCCCGCCGCGGGTCTTCATGAGGAACGAATCCCTCCCGCGAGACGGAAATCAGATATCGCCCGGGCGTCAGATTCCGAAACGTAAATGATCCATCTGCGCGCGACAGCGTGGAGTAGCGGCCGGGGTTCAGCTCGACCAGGACGTTGGCCAGTTTCCAGTTCGGCGCGGCGGGAGTAACGTCTGCGCGAATAACGATGCCTTCAACTGACGCTCGCCCTGCGCTGGCCGCAGGTGCCGGCGCGCGAGCCTGTGCCAACGCAGCAATGAGCAGCAGTAGGATCGTCATGTTGAACTAGACAACCGGTGAAATTCTTCGGTTCATCTCTTCCTCCGGGGTTTTTAGTGGATATGTTAAACCTGAGGGTAGAGTGAATGATTCGACTCCACAAATGAAAGATTGGTCGCCCACCTCCTGGCAGCAGAAAACGGCCCAGCAACAGGCCATTTATCCGGATCCGGCACACCTCGAACAGGTGTTGCGCACCATCGCGTCTCTGCCCCCGCTCGTGACTCCCTGGGAAGTCGACGCGCTGAAAGCCAGATTCGCGCGGGCCGCGCGCGGCGAGATGTTTCTGCTGCAGGGCGGCGATTGCGCCGAGAGTTTCGATCAATGCGATCCGGCAGCGATCGCGGCGAGTCTCAAAATCCTTCTGCAGATGAGCCTGATTCTGATCCATGCCGCGCAGAAACCTGTCATCCGGGTCGGCCGGATCGCTGGTCAATACGCGAAGCCGCGTTCGGCGTCGGAAGAAATTCGCAACGGAGTGGCATTGCCGAGTTACCGGGGTGATCTGGTCAATCGATCTGGGTTTACCGAAGAAGACCGTGTGCCCAATCCAGATCTTCTGCTCCGAGGCTACGAGCGCGCCGCGTTGACTCTCAATTACCTGCGGGCGCTTGCCGACGGCGGGTTTGCCGATCTTCACCATCCGGAGAACTGGCGGCTCGATTTTGCGCAACACTCCGCGCTATCCGGTGAGTACGAGGCCATTGTCGATTCCGTTCGGTCCGCGCTGCATTTTTTGGAAGCGGTTGCCGGTTCCGACACCAGCACGCGCCGCGTCGACCTGTATACCAGCCACGAGGCGCTGCTCCTCCACTACGAGCAGGCACAGACGAAGCAGTCGCCGGCCCACACCGGCTGGTACAACCTTTCGACACATTTTCCATGGATCGGCATGCGGACGGCAGATCTGGACGGGGCGCATATCGAGTATGCGAGAGGCATCCATAATCCGATCGGCATCAAGGTCGGTCCCGGAATGACTCCGGAGTGGTTGAGCGAACTCGTTCGTATCCTCGACCCGCATAATGAGCCAGGCCGGCTCACGCTGATTCATCGTTTGGGCGCAAACAGGATCGGGCAAATCCTTCCGAGCTTCATCGAAACCGTGCGCAAGACGGGGCGGACGGTTCTATGGGTCGCCGACCCCATGCACGGCAATACCGAGGAAACGGCCGATGGAATCAAAACGCGGCGCTTCGACAACATTCTGAAGGAACTCGAACAGGCCTTCGATGTTCACGAGGGGATGGGCAGCATCCTTGGCGGAGTTCATTTCGAACTTACGGGTGAAGATGTGACCGAGTGTATTGGAGGCTCGAGTGGTCTTACAGCGCAGGATTTGAAGCGAGCGTACAAATCGCCCGTCGATCCACGACTCAACTACGAGCAGTCGCTCGAGATGGCGCTTCTCGTCGGCCGGCGCTTGAGATTGAAGCGACGGGGCGTATGACGACGATGACATGTTTTAAGCACTGGGTGTCTTGAGAAGTATGAACGACCTTGACGTAGCGATTGCAGTTGCTGAGGAAGGTGCGGCGGTTGTGCGCCGTCGCTTCGGCACGACGTTACAGCGGCTGGATAAAGGAGCGGGCGATTTTGCGACCAATGCCGATATAGAAGCAGAGAACGCGATGCTTGCTGTGCTGCATCGCGAACGACCGGAGGATGTTGTTTTCGGAGAAGAGAGTGGACGAACTGGTGCAATCACCGGACTACGAACGTGGTTGATCGATCCGCTCTGCGGCACGCTGAACTATGCGGTGAAGATGCGCGTTGCGGCTGTGAATGTGGCACTCCGGGCTGGGGACAGGTTCATCGCGGCTGCAGTGGCCGACCCATTTAATGGCGAGATTTTCTGCGCGGACGATGTTTCGGCATTCTTGCGCGCAGACGGTCAGGATATCCCCCTTGTCCCCAATGCGACTTCGAAGCTCGTGGACCTGAACCTCGATCCCCCTTTTCCCAATGCTCCGGCATTCAAGACTGCAGCGCTTGCCGCCGACCCGGAGTTCGCCGCCAGCTTCAGGCCGCGTGTGGTATCGACCACGGTTGCGCTCGCGTGGGTGGCTACGGGTCAGAGGGCGGCATATGTCACTGATGGTGATCTACGAGATAGCGTCCACTTCGCTGCCGGTCTCGCCATTTGCGAAGCAGCAGGTTGCACGGTAACCGACCTGCGCGGACGTCCGTGGGGCAGCGGCGCAACAGGGCTTGTTGCGGCTGCTGATTCTCAGGTCCACGCCGCTTTATTGAGTCTGATCGGAAAGTACCTGGCCTGAGATGCACAACCGTGCAGACGCATTGCTGTATCGCCAGCGGCGGGCCGGCCGGGATGATGCTGGTCTCCTGCTCGCCCGTGAAGGTGTCGACGTCGTGGTGCTCGAGAAGCATGGCGATTTTCTTCGGGACTTTCGCGGCGACACGATCCATCCCTCCACACTCGAGAGGGAATCTGCATGAGTGATATTGGTCGCGCGTCGCGGGATTCGGAATGGCTCGTGGCAGCGTATTCCAGCAGCGCAGTCGCTACGACCACGAAGCAGGCCGGGATCGCCGAAACCGGTCCGCCCCGCAGGTTTTTCGACACTCATTTGCAACACAGCTGGCCGAGCGCGGCTACAACAAGCGGACCGTACGTCTCGACCGTAGCCGTCGTAGCGTCATCACCCGGGCAGACGTCACGACCAGTTTTAGCGATATCCTGCCAAAACCTGGTTTATGCGCCGCGTTTCACATCGTTTGTCTACGAGAAAAATCTGACCTAAAATCCCCGGCACCAAACTGCTGCGCGGGTATGAATTGTCGATAACGGATTCGTGATGTGACGCAGCTTCTGTCCGCTCAGGGTAAGAGCAGGCGTGATGATAATCGTTAGGTTAGCCAGACAGCAGCAACGCGACTCGCCATGATCATGTATCAGTATCGCGTAACAAAATACGACCCTGCTCTCCGTGACGAGAACGGAAGGTACACCCGGGAAGAGTGGATCTCGTTCTCGCAAGTCGGCGAGTTGGTCCCTTTCGAGGAATACGCTCGGGTTGAGATGGCCTATATCGATACTGCACTGGCCTTCCTACGGGAAAACAAAGTTGGAGAGTTGCGAGTCAAAGGATTAGAAAACTCGAAAGAGCCGTCCGCGTCATTTATCGAGGGGAAGCAGCTGACCCTTGGAGAATTGGAGCCGGCATTTCGGAGTGTACTGAGAGAGGAATTATGGTGTCGCTTCGAGAGCAGGTCGGCCTATGTACATTTTGGCTGGGATTACTATATGTACGTCGGTGTTTCTAGCGAATGCCCTAGCGCTCGAGGCATAGCGAAAAAGTTGGGCCTTTTTGTTGAAGACTTTAAATCGCCTCACACTGAGCGTAGCACGCCGAAGCCAGGACTCTTCCAGCGAGGTATAATTCGCGCATGAACTGGCGAGAGCGAATCTTGATAAACCCGGCGGTGCGCAGCGGTAAGCCGTGTGTCAAAGGCACAAGGATTACGGTATACGACATTTTGGAATATCTCGCGGGCGGAATGAGCGAGGACGATATCCTCAAGGACTTTCCGGATCTGACTCGAGAGGACATTCGGGCGTGCCTGTCGTTTGCTGCGGCGCGTGAGCGACGGCTCGTAAACTCCGTAGCGTGAAACTTCTGTTCGATGAAAACGTGAGCCCCGACTCGTAGAAACGCTTGCGGATTTGTTTCCAGGGAGCAGCCACGTCAGAACAGTCGGTTTACGTGGGATGGAAGATCGGCACGTTTGGGAGTACGCCCGAAACGAAGGCTTTGCAATCGTGTCGAAGGACACTGACTTCCGCGAGCGCAGCTACGTTGAGGGAGCACCACCGAAAGTTGTGTGGCTTGATGTCGGCAACGCTGAAACGAAAGCCATCGAACAGTTGCTGCGCCGTGAGTACGAGCGAGTCGACCGTTTTGCGGAATCAGAAGAATCGTCCGTGCTGATTCTATCGCTCGGCCCAAACGCGGTCTAACACTTATGAGGACTCCTCCCGTCAAGGGACAAGATTTCCTCAACGCTGACGAAACGGACCAAAACACAAATCAGTATCAATGCGCTGAACCCGATAAGCCGCGCAGGGTCCTTGTCGATTGATATCGGCTCCCTGGCGCGGCTTGCGGGTTTATGTTCAAGAATCTCGGTGTTGATCCACTCCCAAACTACGGCCGGGAGCCTGCACACAGGCTGGGACGCTTATTTTGACTTTCCTGAACCTGACGCGCTGGCCGCTCAGTTTGCATCGCGAAATGTCGAGTCTCGGAACCGCTCACGGATAGGGATGACGGTTGCGCGGCTTCGCGATCAAGGACTCGGACGGTTACGGCTTGTTGTTTGGTCGCTAAACTCCTCACCCAATCACAGCGATCCGCATTGGAGTAAGATGCATAGCCGTGCGTACGCGTTGCTGCATCGCCGGCGGCGGGCCCGCCGGGATGATGCTGGGTCTCCTGCTTGCCCGTGAAGGTGTCGACGTCGTGGTGCTGGAGAAGCATGGCGACTTTCTTCGGGACTTTCGCGGCGACACGATCCATCCCTCCACACTCGAATTGATGCATGAGCTCGGTTATCTGGAGGAGTTCCTCAAACTACCGCATCAGGAAGTGCGCGAACTCGGCGGCCAGATCGGCAGTGAATTCGTGATACTCGCGGACTTTTCGCACCTTCCCACGCAGTGCAAATTCATCGCCCTGATTCCGCAGTGGGACTTTCTCGACTTTATCGCCGACCACGCGAAGCTGTACCCGAACTTCCAGCTGAAGATGAAAGCCGAAGTCGTGGATTTGATCGAAGGCGGCGGTCGCATCACCGGCGTGCGGGCGAATACGCCGGATGGTCCGCTGGAAGTCGAGGCCGATCTGATCGTTGCTGCCGATGGACGTCATTCGATAGTTCGCCGGAAGGCCGGCCTCCAGGTCGACGAATTCGGCGCGCTCATGGATGTGCTTTGGTTCCGTGTTTCCCGGCGTCCGGCCGACGGTGAGCAAACGCTTGGGCGCATCACCAGCGGCAAGATGATGGTCATGCTCAACCGTGACGACTATTGGCAATGCGCCTACCTGATTCGAAAAGGTGACTTCGAACGGATCAAGGAACGCGGCCTCGAATCCTTCTTCAGCGACATCGCCTCGGTAGCGCCTTTCCTTAGAGATCGTGCAAGCGAGCTGAAGACCTGGGACAACATCAAATTGCTGACGGTCCGTGTCGATCGCTTGCGCCAGTGGTATCGCGAGGGCCTCCTGTGCGTCGGCGACGCGGCGCATGCGATGTCTCCAATCGGAGGTGTCGGAATCAATCTCGCAATCCAGGATGCGGTCGCCGCGTCGAACATTCTCGGCCCGATGTTTTCGCACGATGTCGTTCCCTCCTCCGGCCATTTGCGTCTGGTCCAGAAACGACGCGAACTGCCGACACGACTGACACAAGGCATGCAGGTATTCATCCAGGACCGGCTCATTCGCCGGATCCTCGGGTCGAATCAGCAGATCGCGGTGCCGTTACCGTTGAAGCTCATCCAGCGGTGGCCGATCCTTCGACGCATTCCAGCACGGCTCCTCGGTATCGGTTTCCGTGCCGAACACGTGCGGCCTGTATAATTTGTTCGTATGAACAAGTCCGAAGCCGCGCGTCAGTTGTTTTTGAAGCAGAGTTTCGGTGTGCTCGCGACGGTGTCGCTCGATGTGCCGGGATATCCGTTCGGCTCCGTCGCTCCGTACTGTGCCGACGGTGAAGGCCAGCCGATTCTCTACATCAGCCGGATCGCGCAGCACACCCGCAACATTCTCGCCGATCCACGTGTGTCGCTCACGATCGTTGACCGGAGCGACGACTCCGACGATGTGCAGGCGCGCGGCCGCGTCACCTGCATCGCGAATGCGCGGCTGGTCGACGGTAGTGAGACGAGCGTGCAGGAGCGATACTTCCGGTATTTTCCTTCGGCCCGGCAATACCAGCAAACACACGACTTTGAATTCTTCCGCCTGGAGCTCGTCCGGGTGCGTTTCATCGGGGGCTTCGGCCAGATTTACTGGTTGGAGCCGCACCAGTTCATGTCGAAGAATCCGTTTTCGTTCGAACAGGAAACTCGAATCATCGATCACATGAACGCGGATCATGCCGATTCGCTGCGGCACTATGTCGGAGGCGTTTCGGCGGTGATGACCGGCATCGATGCTGAAGGGTTCGACCTGTTCGCGTCCGGGCGGAAACTGCGTCGCGAATTCGACGCTCCCATCGGCAGTATGGAACAGGCTCGTCAGGCCCTCATTGCGATGGCGAAGCGGCCGGCGTAATGAGTCCGCGTGTCATTACGGCGCTGGCCGCGGGAGACCGTCGCCGGGCGTGCGAATCCTTTCTCGATCAAACCGCCGGCAGAGAACTGCTGGTTGTCTCGCAGACGCGCATCGCAGCCGACGAAGTGGCGCGAGCTTTCTGCCTGAAGAAACGCGGGTATTTCGGCATTCATCGTTTCAGCCCCGGCGCCCTTGCAGTTGAGATTGCATCTTCTCGTCTTGCGCTTTCCGGTAAGACCGTTCTGGCCGGCATCGCCGTGGATGCGCTCGCAGCTCGCGCCGTCCAGGATTGCCGCGGAGGTTCGGGCTTGCCGTGGTTCGAACCGGTTGCAACAACACCGGGATTTTTTCGAGCACTCGCCTCAACGCTGACTGAACTTCGGCTGAACGATGTCGATCCGGGCGTTCTCAGGAATGCTGGTCGTGCCGGCCACGACCTGGCGCTGCTGGCGTCGGCGTACGAGCGATACCTTTCCGAGGCCGGAGTGGCCGATTCAGCGGAGATCTACCGGACTGCAGCGGCCGTGATCCGGGAGGGTACTTATCGTTTCAAGGATGTGCCGCTGCTCCTCTTCGATATTTCACCGAAGTCGGAAGTCGAGCGCGCTTTCGTTTCAGCGCTCGCCGGGTCAGCAAGTGAGGTCCTGGCGGTGTGCAGTCCGCGCGACGCAAAAGCCGGCGCCTGGATCGAACGGGACATCAACTCGCGCCCTGCTTCGATCGATGAAGAGCAATCTTCGGCTCTGATCCGGCTTCGCAGTCATATCTTTTCGACGTCGACACCGCCGCAGAGCGACTTCGATTCGAGTGTGGAATTCCGGTCCGCTACGGATGAGGCCCGGGAGTGCGTCGAGATCGCGCGATCAATCATGTCTGCGGCGGAAAAAGATGTTCCGTTCGACAGGATGTGCATTCTCCTTCGAAATCCGGACGCCTATCAGCCGCTCGTCGAAGATGCGCTTCGCCGCGCCGGCATACCCGCGTTTTTTTCACACGGCAGCAGACGGCCCAACCCAACTGGACGCGCGCTTCTGGCATTGCTGGCATGCGCGTCCGAAGGATTATCGGCTTCGCGCTTCAGCGAGTATTTGTCCCTCGGCCAGGTGCCGGATCGAGACGAGAAAGGCGAGCCGCCAAAACGCGATCCGGCATGGGTTCCAGTGCAAGGCGAGTTGTTCCCGGTTGAAATTCCGGGTCAGACCCAGGAAACTGATGAAGCAAGGGTCCGACCCGAAATCTCTACTCCCCCTATACGGGCGCCGCAGTCCTGGGAGCGACTGCTGGTCGACGCCGCGGTAATCGGCGGTCGCGATCGATGGAAGCGCAGGCTGGATGGGCTCGAAGCCGAGTTCGGGAAACAGATTGAAGAGCTGCAGAACGAGGACGAGCCCCGTCTCGCGCGTATCGAGCGACAGCGCGATCGCCTGCAGGATCTTCGCAGGTTCGCTCTCCCGTTGATCGAATTTCTCTCGGACCTTCCAAGGAACGCCCTTTGGAAGGAGTGGCTCGACAAGCTGGAACGTCTCGCCGCGACGGCGCTTCGTCAGCCAGAGGCCGTGCTTTCAGTTCTGGGCGAATTGCGTCCGATGGGGAGCGTCGGGCCGGTGACGCTCGACGAGGTTCGTGAAGTGCTCAATCACCGGCTGATTTTCCTGCGCACCGAACCCACCGATCGGCGTTACGGAAAAGTTTTCGTTGCGACGATTCCAGAAGCAACAGGACTCGCCTTCCACACCGTTTTCCTTCCGGGACTTGGCGAAGATCTCTTTCCGAAAAAAACCTTTGAGGACCCGTTGTTGCTTGACGCCGATCGACGGCTGGTAAGCGAGCGCCTGCTCGTGCAGGATCGGCGCGTTGCCGAAGAGCGATTGCTGCTGCACACTGCGGCCGCATCGGCGGAAGCCCGGCTCGTCATCTCTTACCCGCGGATGAACGTCGGGCAGGGGCGTTCGCGCGGCCCTTCGTTCTACGCTATCGAAGTGTTTCGAGCGGTGACCGGTCGTGTGCCGGACCTTCAACAGCTGCAGCGCAGCGCGGCTGAAGCGTCGCAGTCGCAGCCCGGCTGGCCTGCGCCGAGAGCGGCAGAAAGCGCCATCGACAGTGCCGAGTACGACCTTGCCGTTATTCGCAAATTGAATCGAATGCCGGTGAACGAGCGTCGCGGCGCCGCCGCATATCTGCTTTCCGCGAGCGAAAGCCTGCAGCGATCGCTTCGAACCCGATGGCACCGGTGGAGCTCGAAGTGGTCCGATGCCGACGGTATCGTCGATCCCGACAGCCGCACAGTTGAAGCGCTCGCTCGACACAAGCCCAGGAATCGCCCTTATTCCGCGACCGGTCTGCAACACTTTGCTGCGTGTCCATACCGTTTCCTGCTTTCGGCGATTCATCGGCTGGAGGCGCGTCCGGAAGCCGTCGCACTCGAGCGGCTGGATCCGCTCACGCGAGGCCGGTTGATTCACGAAGCGCAATTTCGGATTCTCTCGGAACTGGCGTCCATGCACTTGCTGCCTCTGTCGCCGGAGAATCACGCGAACGCGATTGAGATCGTCGATCGAGTTTTCGACGAGACCGCTGCCGAATATCAGGATCTGCTGGCTCCCGCCATTCTCCGCGTGTGGGAAAACGAAATCGAAAACCTCCGCTGGGATATTCGCGGGTGGATTCTGCAAATGGCGAACGTCGGCGGAGGCTGGATTCCCAAATGGTTCGAACTCACGTTCGGTATGCGTGGGGCTCCGGTAATCGTCATGACCGATGGCACACAGGTGCGCGGCGCGATTGACATGATCGAAGAAAAGGATGGAGGACTGCGCATCACCGACCATAAAACCGGAAGGGCGCAGCCGCCTTTCGGATTCACTCGAAACGGCGAGGTCCTTCAACCGCTGCTCTATGCGGAGGTCGCGCAAGTATTGCTCGACAAGCCCGCCGTTGCGACTCGCCTTCACTACTGCACGCAGCGTTCGGACTACAAAATCGACGAAATTGCCGTGACGGATATCGCTCGCAATTACCTGTGGCAAGTGATGGAACTCATCGATGAGTCGCTGTCCCAGGGATTTCTGCCGGCAGCGCCGCGGCCTGAAGCGTGCAAGTACTGCGATTTCCGGATCGTTTGCGGGCCCTACGAGGAAATCCGAATTCAGAAAAAGAAACCGGAGCGGCTGCGGCTGCTCGCGCAGCTGCGGAGCATTCCGTGACAGACCGGGCGGCGCGCGAGCGAATAAGGAAGTCGCTGGACGAAACGCTCATCGTCGAAGCGGCTGCTGGAACCGGTAAGACATCCGAACTGGTGCGACGTATTGCCGCGATTCTTCAATCGGGCCGTACTGCGGTGGACCGAATTGTCGCTGTGACTTTCACGCGCAAGGCCGCAGGTGAACTGCGGCTCCGCCTGCGCCTGGAACTCGATCGTTCGCGCGCGGTCGCGACGTCTGCGGGCGAAATCCAAAACCTCGAGGATGCGTTGAAACGCCTGGAGGAAGCGCGCATCGGAACCATTCATTCCTTTTGCGCGGAGATTCTTCGGCAGCGGCCCGTGGAGGCGCGCATTCCACCGGGTTTCGAAGAACTGGATGAAATGCAGGCCTCGGCGCTCTACTCGCGCGCCTTCGACAGCTGGATCGAAGTCGCGCTTGGCGAATCGTCGCCGGGGTTGCGGCGGGCCTTGAGCCGCATCTCGTCGGTCAGAAGCAGCGAAGACGGCAGTCCACTCGACCGCCTTCGCGCGGATGGACGCAATCTGATCGACTGGCGCGATTTTCCGGCGCCATGGCGCCGCGAACCCTATGCGCGCGAAGCTGAAATCGATGCCCTGGTCGAGAAGGTCAGCCGCTTTGCCGAGATGGTGGCGACGTGCAAATCGACTCGAAACGAACTTCGCCGGACGCTTCAGTGCGTCGTCAACTTTCCTGCGAGGCTGCGAAGGCCCGACTACGACTACATGGAAGGTCTGCTGCTTGGACTCGCACAGGACCTTCGCGATGTCAGAAAGGGTTATAGCAAGTCATTCTCTGCCGAGCACTCGCGCGATGCCATCGTCGCAGCGAAAGACGAATTGCGAACCGCGCTGGAAATTTTCGAGCGCGACTCCGGCGCCGATCTCGCCGGCCTGCTCCAGTCGGAGATGCAGGGTCTCGTGCGCACATACGAGGAGTTGAAGGCCCGTTCCGGAAAGCTCGATTTCTCCGACCTTCTCATTCGAACGCGCGACCTGGTTCGGGATGACGCGCGGGTGCGCGAGTTCCTGAGAACACAATTCACCCACATCTTCGTCGATGAGTTTCAGGATACGGATCCGGTGCAGGCTGAGATTCTGATGTTGCTTTCGGCCGATGATCCGGCTGTCTGCGACTGGCGTTCCGTGCGGCCGATTCCGGGCAAGCTCTTTCTGGTCGGCGATCCGAAGCAGTCGATCTATCGCTTCCGCCGCGCAGACATCATTTTCTACCAGGACATCTGCCAGGTGCTTCGGTCCAGGGGAGCGGATTTGATTTACCTGTCGCAAAGCTTCCGCTCGGTCAGGCCGATTCAGGTGGCTGTCAACGCCGCGTTCGAGCCCGAAATGAGAGGCGATGTCACGGCGGGACAGCCGTCCTATGTACCTCTCGAGGAATTTGTGCCGGAGCCGGCGTTGCCGTCGATCGTGGTGCTTCCTGTTCCCCGGCCATACGGGAGACTGAACGTGGCGAAGTATGCGATCGACAAAAGCCTCCCGGGGGCGACGGCGGCGTTCGTGGAATGGCTGTTGCGTGAGAGCGGTTGGAGCGTGCGCGATCCGGAAGGATCCGGAGATCTGGTGCCGGTCGAGTCTCGCCATATCGCGATCCTCTTTCGACGGTTCATGCATTGGGAGACCGATATGACTCGGGAATACGTGCACGGTCTCGAGAATCGAAACATCCCGCACTTGCTCTGGGGTTCCCGGTCGTTTCATGAGCGAGAGGAAGTCGAGACCATGCGCGCGGCACTGAACGCCATCGAGTGGCCGGACGATGAGTTGCATGTTTATGCGACCTTGAAGGGCGCGCTGTTCGCGATTCCGGACAACCTGCTGCTGCGGTACCGGACCGAGGTCGGACATTTGCGGCCGTTTCGGCCCGAAGGAGAGACAGCTGCGCCGGAGTTCAAGCCGGTCTCGGACGCCCTGTCTTTCCTTGCGGAATCGAACCGGCGCAGAAACTGGCGGCCTGCGGTGGAAACCGTCCATGCGCTGCTCGAAAACTCGCGAGCACACGCGGCGTTCGCGCTGAGGCCATCGGGGAATCAGGTGCTCCTCAACGTTTATCACGTGGCAGACCTCGCCCGCGCCTACGAACTCGGCGGCGGACTCTCGTTCCGCGGTTTCGTTGAACACCTCAACGCGAAAGCCGAACGCGAAGGCAACTCCGAACCTCCCGTGCTGGAAGATGCGGCGGAAGGCGTGCGGATCATGACGGTTCATGCCGCAAAGGGGCTCGAATTTCCGATCGTGATCCTGGCCGACATGTCCGCGAAAATCGCCCAGATCAAAGCCAGCCGGTACATCGATCCCGTGGCGCGGCTTGCCGCGGTTCGAATGCTTGGTTGTTCGCCGTGGGAATTGCTCGATCATGACGAGCAGGAGTCTGCGCGCGATGAAGCCGAAGGTGTGCGCGTTGCCTACGTGGCTGCAACGCGCGCCCGCGATCTGCTGGTTGTTCCTGCGGTCGGCGATGGTCCCAATGAAGGATGGCTGAGTCCGCTCAACAAAGCGATCTATCCGCCGAGAGGGCAGTATCGGGATTCGGGTAGCGCGCCGTCATGCCCGGTATTTGGCGATGCGACTGTGTTGCAGAGGCCGCTGGAACACGACAGCCCGAACGAATCGTCCGTCAAGCCGGGCTTGCACAAACCGGAGTGCGGAGATCATCAGGTCGTGTGGTGGGATCCGGGCATCCTCAAGCTCAGCGTCGAACAACGGCTTGGCCTTCACGACGCAGATATTCTTGCCGAAGATCAGGAAGGCCGCGCCAAGGAAAGCATTCGCCGTCACGAGGAGTGGAAGTCCGCGCGCAATTCACGCCTCGAGCAGGGTTCCCAGGCGTCTCTCTTAGTCTTCATCGCGACGGATGCGCCGGAGCCGCCTGCCGGCTATACAGACCGTGTCCAGATCATCAAGGTTCCCCGCTCAGATTCCCGTCCGCGCGGAACGCGATTCGGCTCGCTCGTCCACATCGTTCTTCGAGATGCCTCGCTGACGGCAGACAAAGAGTCGCTGCTGCAACTGGCGCACACGCACGGCCGGCTGCTCGCCGCAACGGACGAAGAAGTGTACGCCGCGTCGACTGCCGTGTTTGACGCCTTGCAGCATTCGATGTTCGTCCGAGTTCGAAAGTCCGCGCGCGTTCATCGGGAGTTGCCTGTCGCCATTCACACGGAGGCCGGCAGCATGTTCGAGGGTGTCATCGACCTCGCGTTCCTTGAATCCGGGAAATGGATCATCGCCGATTTCAAAACGGACGTGGATAAACCCGACCGCCAGGTCCGTTACCGGCGTCAGGTCGGCTGGTATGTGCGAGCGATGGAACAGATCACGGGCGCGAGCGCGGCGGGCTACCTACTGCACCTCTAGCTACCTACTGCACCTCTAAAATGATGGGCAGGCTCCTGCAGGAACAAATTCGTAACCTGCGGTGTCGAAACTTTGCGTATGACTCCTGACTTAGCGATACCGTGGCTTCTTGCCGTCGGCTTCTTGTTCGTCCCCTTTGGTTCAACCGAGGACCGAGCACTGCAGTTGGGGTTGGGCTGACGCGGGAGTCATTACGGTCTGGCGCGAGTTCCGATGGTTGGGGTTGATGGGAGATTTCCTGATTTTAATTGCCGCGTGCCTTGCGATCACGAGGCGCTGGCGCCCTTTGCGTGCCCCGGTATTTACGACCTTTCTCGGTTTGGCCTCAGGCGTTTTTGTTTGGCTAAACATTGAGCCTTGGGTGTTCGGCGCGCCAGTGACAGTAATTGGTCCCCCACCCACGTCGCCTCCTGAACAAATGAGAACGTTTTCGGCAACACTAACCTATGGCTTTCCATTGGTGGCTGCCGATTTCGATTCAATCGGCCTGCGACCAATGCCGGTGATCGGGAATGTAGCGCTAGGCTGCGTTTCATGGAGTATTCTATTTGCCGTTTCACGAATCCTGGCGAGGCATGCCCCAACTGCCTACCGATGGCTGAGGCTCGCGCCGTTTGCGGCTCATCGTGAGGCCGATGTGCAGCGCGACTATTTGTCGCTGTTTTACCGGACTTCTTTTCAGCAAACGCTTGATTCGTCGACGGAATGAAGCATGCTATAACGTGATCCGCATGACCTCTGAAGAACGCTTCACACGAATCGAAAACCTTCTGGCGACCATGATCGAGCATCATGCGGGTTGGGAAGAGGAAATGCATCCTCATCGTGAAGAGTCACGCCAGTTCGAGCAGCGGCATAACAAGGAGATTGCGGAGATTCGGGAACTCCAAAATGCGTTTGCTGCCGCAATGCTCAGGTCTGAGGAATCCCACGAAAAGACGAAGCAGGAAAACGAGAAGACGAAGCTGGAACACGAGAAGGAGATGGCGGAGATTCGGAAGATGAGTCTGGTTCACGAAGGGCTGATACGCAGCATCGAAGAAAACCTCAACGCCTTAATCAAGACAGTCGACGAAATCATCCGCGGACGAAAGAACTAATTCACCTTAATTCTCACAGCACTTCTTGTACTTCTTGCCGCTTCCGCAGGGACACGGTTCGTTTCGTCCCACCTTTGGAGAAGGGTGTCGTCCAACAGCGAATGGAGAAGGTCTCCTGGAAGCGCCGCGAACCGTACGAAAAGGGGATATGCCTGCGTTTCACGAAACTGAGCCAGGAGAAACATGGCGTAGAGATGCGCCATGGAGCCCTGTTCCTCATCCGGTTCCTGGGTGAGATTGACGGTTTCCTCCAGGATGCGAAGCAGTTCCGGAGTCGCCGTTTTGCCGGATTTATTTGGCGCAAACGCTTGATTCTTTGGCGGAATGAAACATGCTATAACGTGATCCGCATGACCTCTGAAGAACGCTTCACACGAATCGAAAACCTTCTGGCGACCATGATCGAGCATCATGCGGGTTGGGAAGAGGAGATGCGTCGTCATCGTGAAGAGTCACGCCAGTTCGAGCTACGGCATAACAAAGAGATTGCAGAGATCCGGGAAATGCAGAGTGTATTCGCTGCTGGAATGCTCGAGCTCAAGGAGTCGCATGAAAAACATGAGAAGGAAGTTGCGAAGATTTGGGAGATGAGCCGGGTTCACGAAGATCTGTTACGCATCGGTGAAGAAAGGCTCAATGCTTTGATTCAAACCGTCGACGAAATCATCCGCGGGCGGAAGAACTAGAAACCGTTTCGTTCAGACCGCCTCTTGCCCCCAGCAGTGGATACCCTTCCGATCTTGCCACGTACGTCGCGGCCGTGATGTCCCCCGTCACATTCAGCGTCGTGCGGCACATGTCGAGGATTCGATCGACTCCCAGAATCAGGGCGATCAGCGATGGATTCACCCCGATCGTGGAGAGCACCACGATGATGAACGGAATTGATCCGGACGGGACGCCGGCCGTTCCGATGCCTCCCAGAATCGCGAGATAGGCGACAACCACCTGCTGCCCGAGAGTCAGATCCAGGCCGGCCAGTTGTGCCAGAAACAAGACGGTGACGCCTTCGTAAAGTGCCGTGCCGTTCTGATTCATCGTCGCGCCGACGGTCAGAACGAAAGTGTTGATTTCCCGAGGTACACCCAGATTCTCTTCCGAGACGCGAAGCGCGGTCGGAAGCGTCGCGTTCGACGACGAAGTGGAGAATGCCGTCAGCATCACGGTGCGTATGCGGCGGAAAAATTCAATCGGAGATATACGTGAGAGAAGGGCGACGGACAGCGAGTAGACCCCGAACATGTGTAACGAAAGACCGGCCAGCACGGCCACGACGAACCATGCCAAAGCGCGCAACAGATCGAAGCCGAAGCGCGCCGTCGTGGTGAACAGCAGGCAGGCTACGGCGAACGGCGCGAACCACATCACGATGTCGATGATCTTTGTTGAGATCTGGAACAGCGCCTCGAAGAACTGCAGGAAGGGCCTCGCGTCCTGATCCGGCAGCAATGTGATGGCAACGGCCATCACCATAGCGAAAAACATCAGGTAAAGCATGTTCGGCGTTTCGCTGGCGACCGCCGCAATCGGATTGGACGGCACCAGCGTCCGCACGACCTGCATCAATGGCGAGAGAGATGGACCGGCTTGCGCTGTCGCCGCCTGAACGCGACGACCTGCATCGGCGCTGTACCGCTTGATCAGCGCATCCGAGGTCGCGCTGTCGATCCGCTTCCCCGGCTTGATGAGATTGGCCATGCCGATTCCAATCGCAGCCGAAATCGCCGAGATGACCAGGGTGTACACGAAACACTTCGCGCCCACGCGGCCCAGTTTCCGGATATCGCCGATACCGGAAACGCCGACAATCAGCGACGAAAACACCAGCGGGATGACCGTCATTAGAAGGAGACGAAGGAACAAGTCGCCGATGGGCTCGGTTATGTGAAACACGAACCACTCGACTTGCGGCGTGCCGCCACCTCCAATGGCGTTTGCGATGACTCCGGCCGTTGCGCCGACAATCAACCCTGCAAAGATGCGTCTGTGCAGCATGCGGGGTCGATCTTAGCAGACGTTTATCGCCAGGCAGCGCTGAAACGGACTGCGCGGTTGAACTCCTGATTCAACATCACGATACTCTGCTCGAGGAACCCGATGTGCCGTTGCACATCCTTTCGCAGAATAACGGATGCGTCTTCCAGCCGGCCCTTTTCGAGCACAAGCATCTGATTTACGTCCTCCCGCCGCGTGAGAAGCTCCCTCAGTTTTTGTATGAGGTCTTCGGGCAGGGGCCGCGGATCCGGATGCACCAGTTCTCCGAAATGCGCGAGCAGCCCCGCATGAGTGCAGTCGAAACGCGCCATCCGGCCAACAGCGCGCGCAAACTCGCGAACACTTCGAGGATTCACGATAGCGAAGGGCAGTCCCTGTGTCGCGAATACCCCTGCGACGGGCAATTCAAATGTGCCGGTAGCTTCCATAACGACCAATCGCGGACGAATGCCTTTCAGCCATTCCGCAGTCGCGTTGATACGTTCTTCGGCGAATTCGGTTTTCCAGATTTCTCCAGTCGGCCGGACGGCCACTTCGATCTTTTCCGATGTCGCGTCGAGTCCAACAAATCTTGAATCCACGTATAACAAACCTCCTCGTAGAATCGGCCCACTAAAGCAAGTGGTCTGCCATCGACGCGTTCGTGTATACGCATGGTTGCTCAGGAACGGTGAGCGAATGCATGGAAGTTTTTCCGGGATTTTGCAGGCCATGTCTTATCTGAGATACTCTGCGCTTTCCAAAGGAGCTCAGATGCCTCAACAAATCATTCGATCGATTCTTTCCATCCTCATGTTGGTCATGTTTTCAACAATCGCCTGTGCGCAAACCGCGCCTCCCGCTTACGGCATGCCGGTTGGCATCGACAACGCGAAAAAGGTTGCCGCCGCCGCAGTCGCGGAAGCGCGGAAGAATAACTGGGCGATGGCATTCGCGGTCGTGGACACCGCCGGGAATCTTGTTTATTTCGAAAAAATGGACAACACGCAAACCGGCAGCGTCAATGTCGCGATAGAAAAGGCGCGATCCGCTGCGTTGTTCAAGCGTCCGACGAAAGCATTCCAGGACGTCGTGGCTCAGGGCGGAGTCGGTCTTCGCATCCTCGGACTTGAGGGCGCGGTGCCGGTGGACGGCGGCATTCCGATCATTGAAGGCGGAAGGATCATCGGCGCGATCGGCGCATCCGGAGGCACCAGCGAACAGGATGGGCAGTGCGCCCAGGCCGGCGTCAGCGTTTTGAAGTAGGGGACGGAGCGGCCAGAGGAACCTGCGCCACGATCTTCAGCCCATAGGCTTCCAGCGCGACGAGCTTACGCGGGTGATTGGTCAGGATTCGCATCGAACGTATGTTCAGCGATGCCAGGATCTGGGCGCCGATGCCGTACTCGCGTTGTTCTCCGCGCAGTCCGATCGTTTCGTTCGAATCCGCTCCGTGCTTTCCGTGGAATTCGAGCACCGCGGAGCCGGAACGCGAACGCCCCATTTCGTGCAGGTACAGCAGAACGCCGCGTCCTGCCTTTGCGATCATCTCCATCGCGCGTTCCATCTGATCGCGGCAATGACATGCCGGCGATCCGAACACATGACCGGTCATGCAGTGGGTTTGAACGCGGACCAGTACGTCTTCGCCGTTTTCGATATTTCCGCGCATCAGCGCGATATGTGTCTGCTGGTCGAACGCGCTCTCGAACACGATCATGCGGAAGTCGCCATGAGGTGTCGGCAGCGTCGTCTCGCCGACTTTCTGAATGAAGCGTTCGGTCCGAAGGCGATAACGGATCAGCTCGGCCACCGTGATGATTTTCAGGCGATGACGCTCGGCGAACTCGATCAGATCCGGCACGCGGGCCATCGTTCCGTCTTCCTTCATGATTTCGCAGATGACGCCCGCCGGTGTCAGTCCTGCGATCCCTGCCATGTCCACGGATGCTTCCGTCTGGCCGGCTCGAATCAGGACACCGCCGTCGCGAGCTCTCAGCGGGAAAATGTGTCCGGGGCGGGCGAGATCGCTGGCCCTGGTCTTTGGATCGATAGCCGTAAGGATCGTTTGCGCGCGATCGAACGCCGATATGCCCGTTGAGACGTTCCGCCGCGCTTCGATGGAGACGCAGAAAGCCGTGCCGTAGGGCGAATTGTTGCTGAAGTCGGAGACCATGAGCGGGATGTGCAGGTCGTCCAGGCGCTGGCCCGTCATCGCAAGGCAGATCAGGCCCCGGCCGTGGGTCGCCATGAAGTTGATGGCTTCTGGGGTGACCTTCTCGGCAGCGATCATCAGGTCGCCTTCGTTTTCGCGGTCTTCATCATCGACGATGATGACTATGCGGCCATCCTGAATTTCCAGGAGGGCGTCTTCAATCGTTGTGAACTGCATAAGGCTTGATCAGATTCTCCACGTACTTCGCCAGGACATCGAATTCCAGATTCACGGGGTCTCCCGCCCTGGCTGCTTTGAGGTTCGTATTCTCGAATGTGTGCGGGATTATTGCGACCAAAAATGTGCCGGTCTGGCCCAGCGACGCGACCGTCAGGCTGATGCCATCAACGGTGATCGAACCTTTTTCGACGATATACCGCGATCCCGCACGGGGGTATTCGACCTCCAGGTTCCACGCGTCGCCGTTGCGGTCGAAAGCCCGTATCCGTCCGACGCCATCGACATGGCCCTGCACAATGTGCCCGCCGAACCGTGAGTCGGCCCGCATCGGCCGTTCCAGATTGACGATCGCGCGTTCGGTCAGATTGCCCAGGCTGGTGCGGTCGAGCGTCTCGCGCGACATCTCTGCAGAGAATGTATCGGCGCCGATGGCCCGGGCCGTTAGACAAACACCATTGACCGCGATGCTCGACCCAAGCCGAAGATCATCAAAAACGGATTTGCCGCGGACCTCGATTGTTCGAAATTCCCCGGCGCCCTGAGTGTCCTGGATTCGAACGATCGTCCCGACTTCTTCAATGATCCCTGTGAACATATGCGGTCAACATGAGATCCGGTCCGGATTGGCTGGCCGACCAGTCTCGCAGGGGAATTGCCTCGGCGAGTCTTTCGATGCCTTTGCCGCCGATGGCTGGAATCTCGCGCCCACCAAGGATTTTCGGCGCGACGAACACCACTATCTTATCAATGATTCCGGCCTGCAGGGCGCTGAAAGCCAGGTCCGGTCCGCATTCCAGCATGAAGCTTTGGATCTCCCGCGTCGCCAGCTCGCGCGCCAGGTGGTCCAGCGGGCCGCGGAATATCAGGGCGCCTGGGAAGTCGGTTATCCGCCCGCGACGGTCGAGAATGACAGGAAGAAGCGTACGACGGCGGGGAAGTCCGCTGCGGTCGGTGAGTTGCGGTTTGTCGGCGATGACGGTCCCGCTTCCGGTGACCAGCGCATCCACCTGATGCCGCAGGCCGTGCACCAGTAAGCGCGACTCCGGCGACGTGATCCATTGCGATTCGCCCGAAGCCGTCGCGATCTTTCCATCCAGCGTCATCGCGATCTTCAAAATGCCGAACGGTCGCCCCTGGAGCTTGTATGTGATGAAGGCTTCGTTGAGCCTCCGCGCTTCGTCTTCGAGAATGCCGGATTCGACGGAAATTCCAGCCTCGCGAAGCATCGAGATCCCCGCGCCGTTGACCTTTGGATTCGGATCGGCCATCGCGGTGACGACGCGCCCCACGCCTGCCTCAATGAGGGCTTTGGCGCACGGGGGAGTGCGGCCATGATGCGAGCACGGTTCCAGGCTGGTGTAAACCGTCGAACCCCGTGCCGCGTCGCCGGCCTGTGCCAGCGCGATGACCTCCGCATGACGCACACCATCGTAAGTGTACGAACCCTCGCCAACGACGCGCCCGTCCTTAACCACGACGGCCCCAACCATTACGCCGGGGCTGGTCAGCCCACGGCTTTGCTCCGCAAGCTCGAGGGCGCGCCGGATGTAGTCGAGGTCATTCATGGCTTCTGTTGGTGCTTCGCGCTGTCGCGCTCGCGCTACGCGCTAAGCGGCGAACAATGATTCGACGAAGTCGTCCGCGGAGAATTCGATCAGGTCGTCCATCTTTTCACCGACGCCGACGAATCGAATGGGCAACCGCAACTCCTTCGCGATCGCGGTAACCACGCCGCCCTTTGCGGTCCCATCGAGTTTCGTGAGCACCAGACCGGTCACTCCTGCGCTCTTCGTGAACTCGCGTGCCTGGGTGAGGCCGTTCTGCCCTGTAGTGGCGTCGATCACGAGCAGGACCTCGTGCGGGGCGCCCGGCACCTCTCGTTTTGCGATGCGCGTCATCTTTTCGAGTTCGGCCATCAGGTTGTGTTTCGTATGCAGCCGTCCGGCCGTATCCACGATGACATAATCGATCTTCTTCGATTTCGCGGACTGCAGCGCGTCGTAGAGGACGGCGGAAGGATCCGCATTAGCCTTCTGCTTCACGATCGCCACATCGGCGCGATTGGCCCAGATTTCCAGTTGCTCAATGGCAGCAGCGCGGAATGTATCGGCGGCGCAAAGCATGACCTTCTTGCCGTCCCTTTGAAAGCGGTTTGCCAGCTTTCCGATCGTTGTGGTTTTTCCGACTCCGTTCACTCCGACGATCACGACAACGAAAGGATTGCCTTCGGGAATCTCCGCCGGCGGCTTGTAGTTTACGTTCAGGATTTTTCTCAGCTCTTCCTTGATGGCACCCCGAAGTTCCTTCGGATCCTGTAGCATCTTTCGCGACATGCGATCCTTGATCACTTTGATGATGTCGTTCGTTGTCGCAACGCCGATGTCGGCCCCGATCATGATCGCTTCGAGTTGCTCCAGCATGCCGGCGTCGATTTCCTTCTGGCCCTCGACAAGATCCTGGATCTGCTCCGTGAAATTCTCTTTTGTCTGCTGAACAGCCGCCTTGATCTTCTCGAAGACCGTAGGTTCTTTTTTCTTCGGCGTTCCGAATAGAGTGATGAATTCCATCGCTTATTCTTCCTTTAATTTCCGTTCCATGAGGTCGTGAATAGCGTCCTGCGGTTTTCGGCCTTCATAAAGGACGGAGTACATTTTCTCAGCAATCGGCATTTCGATCTTCAGCTTGCGAGCAAGCGCGACAGTGGACTTTGTCGTTCGGACGCCTTCCGCCACCATCCTCATGTTCGAAAGGACTTCTTCGATGTTCCGTCCCTGTCCCAGCGCTGTGCCGACACGGCGGTTTCGGCTCAGATTACCGTAAGAGGTAAGAATCAGATCGCCCATGCCGGCAAGGCCTGAAACGGTTTCGCGTTTTCCGCCACACGCAACAACGAGCCGCGTGATCTCCACCAGACCACGTGTGATCAGAGCTGCCGTAGCATTGGATCCGAGGCCGAGACCGTCCACAACGCCGGCCGCAATGGCGATGATGTTCTTCACGGCTGCGGCTATTTCAACTCCGGTCAAATCCGGATTTGTATAGAGACGGAAACGCGGTCCGGATAATTCGCCCTGCAGCAACCGCCGAAGGTTTTCATCCTGCGATGCGACAACGAGGGCAGTGGGCTCTCCGCGCGCGACTTCCAGGGCGAATGTCGGGCCCGACATGGCGGCGATCCGGGGCAGAAAGTGTGGTTTCGCGACATCGGCGAGCACTTCCGACATCCGCATCAACGTTTCATTTTCGATGCCTTTGGCGGCGCTCACGAAAAGCATGTCCGGATTGACGAGCGGCAACATCTGCGAGAACACCAGCCGGTATACATGAGACGGGGCGGCGATGATCACAATCCCTGCATCGGCCAGGACGTCGCTCATGGAGTTGCTGACGACAACGGAATCGGGAACGCGGATACCCGGAAGGTAGAGCGGGTTCTCGCGCGTTGCGATCATCGTTTCGACCACGTAGGCTTCGTACGACCAGAGCCGAACCTGCTTGCCCTGGCGAGCCATCGTCACAGCGAGCGCTGTGCCCCAGCCGCCGGCGCCGATGATTGCGATGGGTGCGTTCATGGACACTTACAAGGGATATTCCTTCAGCTTCTCATACACGGCGGCGGAAGGCTTCAAGGTGCTCTTGAAGAGGAACACGCGATCGACAGTGAACGAGCCGAAATCGTGATCCTCGAATTTCGATGCGGACGAGACAAGGGACGAATCGATTCGCGTGTCTTTCGCTCGGGCGAGCGTGATGTGAGGGCGGAAGGCGCGCTTTTCTTTTTCGAAGCCCAATCGTTCCATTCGCGTGTCGAGCTGTTCGGCCAGTCCCTGCATCGTCGGAGCTTCCATACCGGCCCAGAACACTCGCGGCGAACGCGTTCCTGGAAAGAAACCGACGCCTCGAACGGTGATGGTAAATGGTTTCCATGTCAGACCGGTGAGCGCGGTATCGATGTCTTCAATGCGCTTTTCCGGAACCTCGCCCACAAACCTTAAGGTGACGTGGATCGACTCCGGCGCCACCCATCGGGCGGTGCTGGTCGAAGCGCGAAGCGCGCGTTGAAGGTCACTCAGCGCCTTGCGGACGTCATTTGGAAGATCAACAGCGATGAAAACTCGCATTTACATTTTCATGAGCTCGCGGCGCACTATATCGAGCGCAGCTTGCGTGGCCTGCCAGCGGACTTTATCCCGGCTGCCGGGATAAAGAAACTGGCGATGCTCCGTCCCGGCCGGAGTGGCCACGGCAATATGCACCGTGCCCACAGGTTTTTCTTTCGAACCGCCGTCAGGACCGGCAATTCCAGTGATTCCGACGCCAATCGACGTCCCGGTGCGCGCTCGGATTCCTTCCGCCAGTCCTCTTGCGACTTCAGGACTGACTGCGCCTTGCATTTCGAGCAACAGCGGCGGAATTCCCGCCAATTCCATTTTCGATTCGTTGCTGTAACAGATTACGCCCGACATGAAATAACGCGAACTGCCGGGAACGTCTGTCAGACGTTCGGCCAGAAGTCCGCCGGTGCATGATTCGGCAGTTGAAATCGTGGCGTTTTTCATGACGAGGTACATGCCGACGACTTCTTCAAGGGACTGCTCCGACCGCGCAAAAACGACATCATCGAGCTCGTGGTCGATCTGGTCGGCGAGCTCTTTCAATACACGCTCCGCTTCTTCACGAGTCTTGCCGCGCGCTGTCAACCGGACTTCGACCTGGCCGGGTTTCGCAAGAACCGTGGTTTCGGGATTCTTGTACTTCGTATAGATCGGCGCAATTCGAGCATCAAGCGTGGACTCCGGAACACATGCCGTACGGAATACACATCGCGCGATCGCGCCGCCGCCGGCCAGATCGCGCAGCCTCGCCATGCACGAATCCTCGACCATGGGTTTCAGTTCCGAAGGCGGGCCGGGCAGCAGGATCACGTGGTTCTTGTCGGCGGTAATCCAGAGACCCGGGGCTGTTCCGTTGTTGTTTTGCAGAACATCCGCGCCGGTTGGAACAAGGGCCTGCCTCGCGTTGTTGGCGGGCATCTCCACACCTCGCGCTTTGAACCGCCGCTGGAGGCGTTCAAGAATTTCGTCGTTCAGTATGAGCTGCCTCTGCAGCACGCGCGCGACGACTTTGCGGGTCACATCGTCCTCGGTCGGGCCCAGGCCGCCGATGGTGAGAAGGACCGGTGTGCGCGACAACGACTGTCGGACCGCGTGTTCCAGATAATTTTCGTCGTCGCCAACGATCGTTTTCATCATGACGGGAATGCCCACGCTGTTCAGTTGATCAGTGAGGTAAAGCGAGTTCGTGTCCTTGAACCGAGGTGTGAGCAATTCAGATCCGATTGCGATGATTTCCGCAGAGAGCATGGTTATGGCAGCGGTTTTCCCATGATGCCGATGCGGACGCGAAAGAGCGAGCCCGAATCCACCACCATCAGGTTTTCGTGCAGATCGAACGCGAGTCCGACAAGATTCAACCCGGCCACAACAAGCTCAGGTTTTTTCGGATCGCGAAATCGGAATATTCCGCGCCGGCCCCGATACGACGCAACTGCGTAAACGTGTCCCTCGATATCGAATGCGAGCCCCTGTGGCCTGCCGAGTCCAGTAAAGAATTTTTGCACTTCGCCGGTCGGTGAAACGCGATAAATCGAATCGAAGCTCGAGGTGGTCGGTCCGGCGACGTACAGGTAATCATCGAAGCCGAAGGCGAGGTGATACGCAGCGACGCTCGGCTCGAGAGTCGCGAAAACAAAGATCTCCTTGCTGGGACTGACTTTGAAAATGCTGCCGCTGCGATCGCCGATATAAAGATTGCCGTCGCGATCGAACGCGATCCCGCTCGCGATCCCCATTCCTTCCGTAAAAAGTTCGGTGTGACCGGCGCGATCGACGCGATAGACATTGCCTTCATAACGGCTCGATACGAACATCTCGCCGTTCAGGTTGAAGGCGATGCCGGTCGCATTCATGATGTCCGTCACGAACGGTGTCACAGCCCCTTTCGATGTGACCTTATAAATGGAAACGGGTGTCTTCTGTCCGCGACGGCCACTGTATGTGGCGTAGATATTGCCGTCGTGATCGAGAGCGGGATTCGCCACAGGATGCAGATTCGATCCGAGTTTTCTTCCGATCTCGTATGGGAATGGCCGGCTGGTGTCTCCGTTCGTTGCGACCACCAGCTCGGAAGTGCCCAGTTCAGCGGATGAGTCCGGGACTTTCGCAATGATGTGGTCATTGGATGCCAGCGTCACCTGCGCGTTGAAGTCGCCGAAACGCACTTGTGGCTGAGAGGTGCCCCTGAGTTCGTGTCCGGAATACTCGATAATGACCTCGCCGCCGGGCAGCGCGGCTTTGGGTAAAACGTTTTTGATCGTGATATCAGCCATGTACGTATCGAACCACCAGACTTAATACAGCAAGCGCATACAATCCCGCGGCAACGTCGTCGGCTATGACTCCAAGCCCGCCTTTGAATCGTTCGAAACGTCGAATTGGAAAGGGTTTCACGATATCGAACAACCGAAAAAGTCCGAATCCCAGAAAAATGTAGAAAGCCGAAAGTTGATACCTGCCTGCGGCCATTCCGAACGTGATCATCTGTCCAACGACTTCATCGATAACAATCCGCTGAGAATCGTGACCCCACAGATTCTCCACACGTGACGAAGCCCAGATGCCGACGATGAAGAAAAAAAGTATAGCATGCAGATAATAAGCTCCGACTTGGAGCCGCTCCATCAAAACGTAAATCAATACGCCGACGATCGAGCCTGCGGTTCCCGGCGCTTTCGGCGCGAATCCAGCTCCGCAGGCGGTTGCAATGCCTACGGCGGCCCAGTCACTCGTCTTCACGATGGCCATTCGATCGGTGGATTTCTTCAGTGGGGCGCTCGTTGGTGGGAACGCGAAATTCTCCGCCGGCCCATCGGCCCAGATCGATCAGCTTGCATCGGTCGCTGCAAAACGGACGATGCGGGTTGCCGGCGGACGCGGTCTCTTTTTTGCAAGTAGGACACTTCATGGATGATCAAAGAATCTTTCCGATCAGATCGTATTCCAGGCTTTCCGTTATCTCTACTTCGTAAAACCCGCCCGTCGCCACGTTCCTGTCACCCGCGTCGTTGATCAGCACGCGCCCGTCGATGTCCGGCGCCTGCGTTTCCATACGGCCCTGCAACAACAAATCGGATTCTTCCGACCGGCCTTCCAGCAGAACTTCAACACGACGTCCAACCATTCCCTGCAGCCGGGCCTTCGAAATCTTCTTCTGTTCTTTCATCAGCCGATTGCGCCGCTGTGTGGCTGTCGAACGCGGGACCTTTTGATCGAGATCGAATGCTCCTGTGCCTTCTTCATCGGAGTACAGAAAAACGCCGACGTTGTCGAAGCGGACGTTTTTCATGAACGACAACATCTCATTGAAGTCGTCTTCAGTCTCGCCCGGAAAACCTGCGATGAACGACGTCCGCAAGCCGGCATCAGGCATTCGTTCCCGAATACCCTCAATCTGTCTCTCGTAAATCTCGCGATTGCCGCCACGCTTCATTCGATCCAGCACAGAGCGGCTCGCGTGTTGATAAGGGATGTCGAAGTATTTGCAGAGCCGGTCCTCTTCGGCGACGAGACGAACGAGTTCGTCCGAGACCATGTTGGGATAGCAATACAGAAACCGCACCCACTTCAGCCCGTCGATCTCGACCAGTTCGCGCAGCAACGTTGTGATGCCGTTGGGCATGCCGAGATCTTTTCCGTAAGCCATCGTGTCCTGCGACACGATCACCAGTTCACGCACACCCTGCTCCGCCAGTCGTCGGGATTCGGCTACGAGATCGGCAACGCTGCGACTCCGGAAGCGGCCTCGAAAACCGGGAATCGCGCAGAACGTGCATACATGGTCGCAGCCTTCCGAGATCTTGAGATATGCCATGTATGAGGGCGTCGTAAGGATTCGCGGAATCGTCGGGACTTCCTTCGAGTTGTACAGCGCGTCAATCGAGACGTCCGGAACAGCGGCGCCGTTCAGTTGAACGGCTTCGAGGATCTTCCCGAGTTCATCCGGACCGAAGATGAAATCGATTTCGGGAATCTCCTTCTGAATCTCGTTCCGGTACCGCTCGGCAAGACAGCCGGCGACAACGAGTTTCTTGCAGTTGCCCCCGTTCTTCAGCCCGGCCATTTCGAGGATCGTGTCGATCGATTCTTTCTTGGCGCTGTCGATGAACCCGCACGTGTTCACGACGATGACATCGGCATCTTCTTTTTGAGCGGTGATCGAGTAGCCCTGCCGAGCCAGAGTTCCGAGCATGACTTCGCTGTCTACCAGGTTCTTGGGGCAGCCGAGGCTGACGAACCCGACCTTCGGCAATTTTTGTTGTGACATTATTTATTTGAGTCGACTGGCTAGTTGCGCGGCGGCCTTTCATGGACGCGTTTCAGATCGCTGTCCAGTATTTCGATCCCACGATCGAGGAGGGACTTTACCGCGAGGAGCCCTTCTTTCTGAGCGTTGACGAGGTGCTCGGCCGTCCGGCGAGGGAAAAGCCCGAGGAACTTGTCGGTGACCGTATTCCTCCAATCACGCATCTGATCGGTGAACCTGGTTTCCTCTTCTCTAGCTTCTTCGGCCATATCGCCCCCTTTCTGGGTATTGTAGCAATTCCGGGACGGTTGCGTCGTTTCCCGAATTCTCACAGCATCCTGCCGGCCTTTCGAGCCCGGCGGACCCGGAAGGGGTATCGCTGGGGGTTCGGCAACAGGAAAACCAGGGCGACCAGCCAGAAACTGACGGTAAGGCCCAGAAGCAGCAGGACCACGCTGTTGACGCGGAGATAGATAATGCTCGATACGACGGCGAGCCCGACTCCGGAAATTGTCATGACCACGCGCCGGAACAGGTGCGACAGAAATTTCTCCATGCCGTCCACATCGGCGGGATGAATCCGGATACGGAGCTGATCCCGGTCCATGCGCGCCAACACCGACTCCATATCCTTCAGGAGGGTGTATAACGCCATGCCTTCCTTAATGACTCGGTCCTTGATCGTGGGCCAGCCGGAGGCGCCGAGCGCGCGGTCGACAATCGCTTTGTAAATCGGAATGGCCGTTGAGAGGCTGTTGAAGTTCGGATCGTAGGCGATGCCGATTCCCTCGATGAGCACGCCCGCCCGCAGGATGTAAACAAAGCTCGACGGCAGCCGGAGCGGGAACCGATAGAAGGTTCCCAGGATTTGATACGTGATTTCCTGAATCTGCCGCTGCGTGAGAGAGCGGTCGAGATGGATCGAGATGATCGCCTGGGCCGCTTCGCTGACGACAGACGGGCTGACATCGTACTCGAGCATCTCGAGTTTGTAAGCCATGTTGATCAGTTCGTCGACGTCGCTCCGGACTGCGGCGATCACGATGCGGACAAGGTCCTGCCGAAGTTCGGGAGTGATTTCCAGCACCATACCGAAGTCGAGGAGAACGATCCGCGAATCGGGCCGGATCAGGATGTTTCCCGGATGAGGGTCGGCGTGAAAGAAACCGTGGATGAGAAGCTGGTCCCCATAGAATGCGATGAGGTTTTCGATCATCTTCTTTGTGTCCACGTTGTGGCGCAGGATTTCGTCGACTTGCGTCACCGGAAAGCCTTCGAAGAACTCCATTACGAGAACCCGCGTCGTCGTGACCTCGCGAAAAACACTGGGGATGATCACGAAGTCGCTGTCGCGGAATAATTCGCCGAAGCGCTCGACGTTGTCCGCTTCGTGTTCGAAGTCCATCTCTTCGGCTATGACTCGCGAGAATTCGTCGATGATCGTCCTTGTCGAACGAATGATGTGGTGATCGATGAACTGCTCGAGGACGAAAAGCAGGTTCTGAACGACACGAATGTCTGTCGCGACGAGTTCTTCAACACCCGGCCGGAGCACTTTCACGATCACGTCCTGATTCCGGTATCGCGCGCGATGGACTTGTCCCAGGGAGGCCGCCGCCAGCGGAACGCCTTCGAAAGTCTCGAAGACGCCTTCGAGAGGACGCTTCAATTCGTTCTGTATGCGCTTGCGAACTTCGCTCGTTGGGAATGGGGGAACGCGGTCGTGCAGATTGCGAAGTGCGTCCACATAAATCTGAGGAATGATGTCGGCGCGGATCGCGAAGACCTGGGCCAGCTTGATGAAGCTTGGACCGAGAGAGGCGATTGTCTGTGTCAGTCGTTCGGCGCGCCTGCGGTGCGCGTCATCGGAAACATAACGAGGCGGACCGGCAAAAACCCAGCGTCTCCGGTCCCGCAGAAACGAAAGCAGGAATGGTGCAAGCCGATACCAGACGACGAAGATTCTGAGGACCATAGGGGAACACGATTATCGAGCGCTCTTCAGCTGGTGGATCGTCGTTTCGAGCAACGCGAAGTCTTCCGGCGATATCTTCATTCCGCCGTATTTAGACTTTTCGAAAACAATCAGGGCTTTTGTGAGGATAGACCGGCGGTGCGGATCGGGCAATCCGAATATCCATTCACGCCAGGTCTCGGAAGGCTTGCGTCGTTCAGTAGCGCGCTCAGCGATGCGGGCCGCGCGGTAGAAGAGTTGTGCTGCGACGTCTTCACCGGCGCCGCCGCGGCTGTGCCGGGCACGCCAGATCGCAAGCTGGGTTTTTAGAGTGTGTCGATATCTGTAACCGCCTGCGGCGAGAGCGAGGAACGTCAGGCCGATCCAGAAACCAGGAGCGCTCATGATTTCGGTGGCCCATGCGGAGAAATCGTCTGAGATGCGCTGGCTTCGGACCATCCATCGATCGGAGCTGTCGCGCAGCGCCAACTGCGCCGCGTGTACGCGATCCTGCGCGCTGCGGAACAGTTGCATCTGAGCGCCCGAGTCGTAAACGATAATGTACGAACTCCAGAACAACTCCATCGCATCGAGGTAGTGCGCCATCTGAGTCGCAAGACTCATTTCGTGCGGGTTCGGGTCGGGCGGAGTCGGATCGAACTCGACCCAGCCGGTGCCCGGGACATAAACCTCCACCCAGCTGTGGGCGTCGGACTGGCGCACGATATAGCTGTCGCCGATCGGATTGTACTCGCCCATCAGAAATCCGTTCACAAGCCGCGTCGGAACGCCGGACGCTCGGAGCAGAATCGCCATGGATGATGCGAAATATTCGCAATGGCCGGCTCGGGCATCGAACAGAAACGTGCTCAACGGCTGCGGGCCCGGTGTCCACGTCAGATTGAGGGTGTAGGCATATCGCCGCTTCAGGTAGCTTTCCACCAGCGACGCTTTTTCGACGGTGGACGTACCCTTCTCCGTGATGTCGCCGGCGAGTTCAACGATCCGAGGATCGATATTGTCCGGTAGTTGAAGGTAGCGCTGCCGGATGTCCTCAGGTATCTGTTCTTCCGGCATCGGGCTCGCTGCCATCCGCGACCTGTCGGGGATTTCCGAAAGCACCTGATATTGAATACGGCGCGACGTCGGGAGCCGGAGAAAAATCGATTCGTCACTGTCGTACTCGATGCCCTGAATGCGGCCCGAAACGGCTCGTACCTGATGGGGGCCGAAGAGGGTGTTCGTGGCGAGCGGTTCCAGCAGGATTTCGTATCGAGCGGCGTCGCGTCTCTGGACTATCGGGCGGATCGTGTACTGGCCGATGTCGCCCGATGCCTGCATCTGAACGCGTTTCCGGTCCGTCTTGTACCAGCTGTGGCCATCGAAATGGTCCAGGGCAATGCCTCGCCACTTCAGAACGGCGAACGGTGTTCCACTGATATGACGGGCCCGCATGACGACCGCGGTGCTCAACTTCACCTGACCGATTTCCCCGAGCTGAACGGTGTCGTTAAATCCCGAAATCAACAACGACTGCGTCGCGGCGCGCGTGAAATACCCGGTGCCGACGCGAGGAATGGCCAGAAACAGAACGACCGCGACGACAATGATCCACACCGTCGCCCAGATACTCATTCCGCCGACCGGCATTGCTACCTGTCGCGCGCGCAGGGAGCTTTTGCGCTCGGACCGGGACATGTCGAAGCTCATCAGTGTTGAAACAAGGGCGATGAGAAACATAAACAGCGCAGCGACGAACGAGATGTCGATGGTCAATGACGATGCGGCGAGAACCTGCAGGAACGAAAGAAGAATCAGATACAGGTGATCCTTGTCTGTCTTTTCCTGATAAAGCTTGGCGAGCTGCAGGAACAGGACAAGGTGAATGGACGCGGTGATAAATGACCGTGAAATCACGATCATGTCCACCAGGAAAAAGAAAATATAGGCACAGGAAAGCAGAAATGCGCCGCGCGCCGAGAGCGGTGGAGGCAGGTGTCTGATCGTCCGGTAACCACTCACTCCCACGCCAATCGTGAAGATCACGATTGCCGGCAAATTCAGCCGCCCGGTGAGAGCCAGCGCGAAAAACGCGCTCATCATCAGGCCGTGGCATGAGATTTCGAAGTATCGCTGCATCGTTTACCTGCTCCTGCTTGCCTCTCTGGGCCCGCTACCTCGCAGAGACAGACTCAGCGCCGCATTCTCCGGTTGCGGCGGCTGTGCGGAACTCGACACTTGCGTCAGCGCCAGATACTCCAGGATCGATTCGATGTCGCCGCCTTCCCATTCATCGGTCACGAACCTGACCTCAACGCCGTCGCGGATCAGGTAATAAGCCACGGAAGCGGCTTCCGAAACGAGTCTCTCAAATTGTTCGATATCGCCGGGATGGCCGAATCGATCGAAAGCGATCACGATCCGCCGGCTTGCTTCGGCCGCGTATTCGCGCGTCTTCAACATTGATGTCTTGGCTGATGCTTTCCAGTGCACGTGCCGCGCGCTGTCTGATGGCACGTAGTCGCGAATCATGTAAAGGTCCTGGCCGAATCCGCGTTCAAAACGCTCGTTGGATCCCTGGAGATCGACACCGCTGAGATTCAGTTGCTCCGCTGGAAGTATTTCCGGATAACAAATGCATTCCGCCTCCGCCTCATAGTTCCGGCCCTTCGAAAAGAAACCGAATGGATAACGCGAAGACACCTTGACCGAGCTCAGCCGATACCGTCCGCGTTTCGGAAGCATGGCCTGGCCCGTTTGAATCATCCGGTCCAGCGGGCGGATCAGCGGGAGATAGAACTTCGAGAATCGAAATGGGCTGTCCTCTGCGGACCCCAGTGAGATCGAGAACGTGGGAAAAGCGCGTTTCTCGTTATGGATCTGAATCGAGATCGGGAACGGCTCGCCGGCATAGCAGTGCGTTGGAATACGTACAACGGCGCGAATGAAGCGGAAATTCACAGCCGAGAGGAACCCGGACAGCGCCAGAACAGCAAGCAGCGCGGACAGGACCATATATAGAAGGTTGTTGGCTGTGTTGATGGCGGCAAATACAACGACGGCTACGGCGCCAAAATACATCCAGCCTTCTCGAGTGACGCGATAGTGAGACAGAAAAGGAAGCCATTCCCAGTCCACAGACGAGGCCATCCGCGGCACAAACTTCACGCCGACCCAGATCGCGATGCCAAGCGCCAGGAAGGCTGAAACCGCTGCAGGCGCAACGCGCCCGCTGCGTCCCGCACTCGATGAATAGAGCGCAGCCATCATCGCGATGGCCAGAAGGCCAATCGACGAGATGAAGTTTTTCCACATACCGCTTATAACCGCGCGGTTCACGCGGGAATGGGAGTCTGAGAGATGATTTCGGCGAGAACAGTCCGGGCGTCGAGCGTCACAGCCGCGCGTCCTCGCGCGCTGCTGCGGCCCATGACGAGCCGGTGTTCGAAGACGGGGTGCAGAAGCTTTTTAACATCGTCCGGAATGACGAAGCTGCGGCCTTCAAGCATTGCGGCGGACTGCGTAGCGCGAAACAGAGCCGCCGTTCCCCGCGGGCTGACGCCGAGCTCGATCTCCGAGTGCTTGCGGGTGCGGTTGACGATCTGAATCATGTAATCGACGATCGGCTCATCGATGTGAATTTTCCGGCTTTCGTCCTGAAGCTGTCGAACCTCCTCGCGCGTGACGACGGCTTCGGTCTTGCGCCGGTTGTTGCCGTTCGAAAATCTCTTCAGAATTTCCTTCTCCGCAGCGGGATCCGGGTAGCCCATTTCGATGCGCATCAGGAACCGGTCCAGTTGCGATTCCGGCAGTGGATACGTTCCATGGTGTTCGATCGGATTCTGTGTCGCCAGAACCATGAACGGCCGCGGCAACGGATAGGTCATGTTTTCGATCGTCACCTGGCTCTCGTTCATCGCTTCCAGCAAAGCGCTCTGCGTCTTGGGTGTCGTGCGGTTGATCTCATCCGCGAGAACGACATTTGCGAAGATCGGACCCGGTTTGAATTCGAATTCGTTGAGTTTCGGACTGTAAACGGAGACTCCGAGAACGTCGGACGGCAGAAGGTCGCTCGTGAACTGGATGCGGTGGAAGTCGCAGTCGAGCGATCGAGCCAGCGCGTGACCAAGGGTGGTTTTGCCGACGCCGGGAACGTCTTCGATCAGCAAATGTCCCTCAGCCAGGAGCGCGACGATCGCAAGCTGGATCGTTTCCTGCTTGCCTTTGATCGTGATGCCGATCGCTTCGCGAAGCGCGTAAATTTTGTCTTTTGTTGATGATTCCAATGCCTTCATGATGTCCGACCCGATTCTAGCATGGTGCCAAATTTGCGACTTGAGCCGCACTCCTACAGACACCACAGCCTTCGAGACCGTTTTCGGCAAAAATATGCGGGACCTTTAGCGCCCTTGTCCCGCATGTACAATGGCCGCTGTGATGTCATCCGCCCGGCGCGCCGACCAGTTCTCGTTTTTCGATCTGCCACGCGCGCTCTGGTACTTCCTCGGAGAAGAACGGTGGAAGTTTCTCCTGTTTGCCGGGGTCCTTCTGATTGTTCTTTGTTACACGGTCGTGCCGCCCTACATCGTGGGCCTGATCGCGAATTTCCTCATTGATTACGTCAGTGTTGGCTCGCGCGATGCCGTGTCGATGCGGCCGCTGTTCTGGCTGGTGGCGTTGTTGTCCGGCAGTTATGCCACCGTCGCCGTGATCCGCCTGTCGAGTAAACGCGTGTTGGGTCGAATGAGCCTGAACGCGCGATACCGCGCGAAAGTGTGGGGCTTTGAGCGGCTCCTCGACTCTTCGTTGTTGTGGCATCAGCAGGAAAGCACCGGCAACAAGGCCCAGCGTATCCTGACTGGCGCGGAATCCGTGCGCGAGTGGACCGACCAGGTGCTGATCAACTTCCTGTCGACCATTGCCACGTTTACCGGGGCGCTGGTCGCAGGTCTGCTGCTGCACCCTGCGTTCATCCTCTTCTTCGTGTACTACCTTGGTGTGCTGATGGCGACGGAGATCTTTTTCGACCATCGCATTTCCCGGCTTTCCGACAGCATCAACAAGTCTCTCGAAAATGCCAGCGGGGGCTTCGTCGAGACCGCTTCCAACATTTTGTCGGTCAAGGCGATGGGCGCCGCGGACAGCATGACCAGCAATCTTGCCGAGCGCGAGGAACTCGCCCGGCGGCTGTCATATGAGCGAATGCGGTTGGGGAACACCAAATGGATGTGCTTTCAGATCCATAACGCGATCTGCTGGGGTGTCTATCTCCTCGTCGTCGCGTACATGGTAATGAATGGAAACCTCGCGGCCGGCTTTTTCCTGACGTATGCGACCTATTTCGACAAACTGCGCGAAGCGGCGGTCGACTTTACGGATCGCTTTCAGTTGATGATCGAACGCAAATCGAACCTGGCGCGGATGATGCCGTTGTTCTGGATCGACAACCGCCTGCCCACAGGTACTCGTAAATTCCCGCTGGAATGGCGGAGCATTCAGATCCGCGACGCGGTTTTTCATTACGACGGCAAGCCGGCTATCGGTCCGCTTTCACTCGAGGTCCGGCGCGGGGAAGTCGTCGGGATAGCGGGACCATCGGGTTCCGGTAAATCAACATTGATCAAACTGCTGCTCGGCTTGTACCACGTGGATCGCGGAACCCTTCAAATCGGAGATGCTCCGGTCGAGACCATTCGCCACGAGGAATTGACGTCGAATATGGCCGTCGTGCTTCAGGAGACGGAACTGTTCAACTTTTCGCTCCGGGAAAACATAACGATGATGCGCGATGTGCCGGCGGCGCTGCTCGAGCGGTCATGCGAGATTGCCTGCCTCAACGACGTCATCGCGCGCTTGCCTGACGCGCTCGATTCCGTGGTCGGCGAGCGCGGATATGCACTCTCCGGAGGCGAACGTCAGCGAGTGGGTATTGCGCGGGCTATCTGCCGCAATGCGCCGATTCTGTTACTGGACGAAGCGACTTCGGCACTGGATTCCGCGACCGAGAAGATGGTCATGGAACGCCTGATGGCAGATCTAAAGCGCGGCGGAGGAAATCGGACCATGCTGATCGTCGCGCATCAAGTCAGCACACTGAAGAACGCCGACCGGGTTGTGGTCTTCGATCAGGGCCGTATCGTCGAGGAGCCGTCCGAAACCCGCCACAATGTCATCCCCGTGGCTTCAGATGAGTTACAATTTCAAACCTCGGGATCATAGCTCAGTTGGAAGAGCGCATGCTTCACACGCATGAGGTCACAGGTTCGAGCCCTGTTGGTCCCATTTCACAGAACCCGAACTCAATCCATCACATTCAGACCCGCCGGACATTCTTCAATGGGCGTTACGGAAGGGTGAGCGTAACCTTACCTGTTTCGTCCAGGAAGGCTAGTGTTGGATTGCCATCCTCCGCCACGGACATTCTGATTCGTGGTCTACCCCGGCCATCGGCAAGCACGATAGTTGCAGACTTGTCTCGCAGCTTCCCAATCGTAACGCGTTCAGGAGAAAACCCCTCCCGGCCCAATTCCTTCATGGCCACGTCTTTGTCTGCCCCGGCGGGCATCTTTTGGACAGTTTCGTATTTGGTAATAAAGTCCGCCAACGACGTGTGAGGCCGATCCCAGATCTGAAGTCCGGCAAAGTACTGGCCGTTGTCGCTCTCAAGGTGCCGCAGACCTAATGTTTGATCTTGCCGTGATTTATCAAACGTGAGTTGAAGAAAATGCCCATTCCCGCCATTCTCATCAAAAATCAGTCCGCCCGCTTCATTCCCCTGATGATTGAAAAAGATCATTCCTGGCGGCCGCCCATTGGGTCTGGACATAACCTTCCCATCAACTACTCCGGGATGTTGTCGTTCTCGATTAGAAATGACCATTCTAAGTTTCCCGTCCTTCTCTACGACGTTGATACGTTCAACATCGATTTCCTCAAACTTTTGCCTCTTGTTCTCCTGATAGGTGAACGCGGTAAGTGAAAACGCGGCGCACAAAAGCGTCGTGCCGGCGGCGTATAGCTTCAAAAAGCGGACGTCTCGTTCCAGCTTGCTCTGCATAGCAGTTTCTCCTTCGCGTTTGGAGTCCGTGTTCCTCGTGGAGGGCTCCCGTTCTTGATAACTTCGCTCGATGTACTTTTCTTAGGGGGAGAAAGAAAATGGGGTCGTAGCCCCAGGGCGACGACCCCATTTTCCCTACTTGCAGGAACCAGGATCGTTCTGAACGTAGTACTTCTTGTAATTTGCGGCAGAGGGATTCATGCATCCTTTCAGATTGAGCAACTCCACTCTGCGAAACTCGACGGGATGGCTTTCGCTTTGAAGCGCGATGTAGCCCTCGGTCAGGTGTTTTCCGTCCTGCTTCACGGCCGGATTGTGTCCGGACACGTTTCCGCCTCCAACTTGCGGATCGGCATATTCAATGACCGCTTTGCCATTGATGATGTGCGTGATCTTCTCGTTCCCGAGCACGATGACTTCGGCTTTGACCCACTGATCGCCGTCATACGTGTCTGATGTCGAATTGATGCAGTGTCGCGTTTCGAACTTCCCGCCATACACGATGTTCGTGCCGGGCGAGCACATGTTTCCTGTCGTACGGGGACCCTTGCCGAGCCCACCGAGAAACTGAACCTCGATCGAAATGGGAAAGTCCTGAGCTGCCGGCATCGTCGCCGGATCCTGCGAATGCACCATCACGCCGCTGTTCCGGATGGCCCATTCCGGCGCTCCCGGCGCCTGGTCTCCGACGAACCGGTACTCGAGACGCAATCGATAATAGGAAAACGGTTCCTTGTAGAAGATATGGCCGAACTGTTCGTTGAATGCGCCGCCGTACTGGTCATATCCGACCTTCATCAAGCCGTTCTCGACCCGGAATGTCTGGCCGAAATTCACTCCGACCTCATGTCGCCGGATCTTCGGAATCCAGCCATCCAGGTTTTGTCCATTGAAGAGCGAAATCCACTCCTCGCGGTTCGGATCGTTCTGAGCGCCCGCCCCGCCAGCGATGACGAGTCCCGCCGTTAAAACAATCAAGATGATCCTGGCCATAACTTAATTCCTCCTCACTTTTGGGGGCCGCCTCGGCCCGTAGCAGGCCGCGTCGTGGCCAGGGCGATGAAGGCTTTTGTGATGGATTCTTTGTGAGCCGGATCGACGATCAGATACCGGTGGTTTCCATTGGATGACTCTTTGAAACGCGTCCGGCCGTCATCGCTCACGTCGATCGTTCCCGGCGCCGACATCGTGAAATAGGGGGCGCCGGGGTTCGCAGCGTATAGAGCAGCCAGCACAGCCTGAGAAGAAAAGCCGGCAGGTTCCGGACTCTGGCCGGCGCGGGATGCGCGATACGCGGCGATCAAGGGATGATTGGGCATCGAGGCAAAGTCGGTTTCGATACTCCGGGCTGGAAACGGCACCGCTTCTCCTGCCTCGATACCAACCGCAACAACGGGCGATGGCCATTCCGTGAGCAGCTTGCGCGCGGACGCGATGTCGGCGCGAATCCGCGGATCCGCAGCACTTCCGGAAAACGAACCCGCCGCCATGATCAACAACCGGACCTTCGATGTCACGACCTCGCGCGCACGATACAGCTGAAGCGTGCGGGCGAAGTTTGTGGCGGGCGCTGCGAGCACGGCGAAACCCTGTTTGTCCTGTTGCGACAGCAGCGCGTTGCGAAAGACGACTGTGGGATCTGCGGTGTCCGTGATGCTGCGGATGACATGACGAAGCAGCGGCTGTCCTTCTTCATTTTTCATCGCAAGCGGAGCTTTGAGCATCGGCACGTCAGGGAGTTTCGGACCGTCTTCCGGCACGCCGATCGGCAGACCGCCGCCAATACCGTAAAAACGCGCGACAGCATCGCAGAATGCCGCCGCATCAAGGCTGGAATAGTGCACGCCGACGCCGATCAACCGCCCGCGCCCAAGTGCATGCAGCATGGACAGAGCAGCCACCGTGTCGATGTCGCGACCTATGTCGCTGTCGAAAATGATTCCAGGTGCGAGCGTTTCGCCGCGAGCTTGCATCGACGTCTACGCGGTATCCAGACCGGACAACGTACCGGAAGAGTCGCCGAAGCTGTCGACATGGACACCCATGCGTTCCATGAGAGAGAGGTGAAGATTCGAAAACGGCGTTTCCCGCCGGAACACGATTCGGCGGCCCGTGCGTAGCGAACCGCCGCCGCGCCCGACGATGATCGTCGGCAGATCGTCGTGCAGGTGCCGGTTACCATCATTGAGCCCGGCGCCATAAACGAGCATCAGGTTATCCAGCAGCCGGCCCTCGCCTTCCTTCAGTCCGGAAAGCCGTTCGACCCATGATGCGAAGTTCGCCGCGTGATACGCGTTGATCTCGGTGACCTTCGCCAGTTGCTCGCGCTTGCCGCCGTGATGCGTCAACGGGTGATGTCCATCGGCTATGCCGATCTCACGATACGGTCTCGACGTCCCCTCACGCGTTACAAGAAATGTCACGACGCGCGTCAGGTCCGCCTGAAATGCGACGGTCACCATATCCGTGATCAACTTGAAATGCTCCCCGAAGTCGGCGGGAGCACCAGCGGGTTTTGCCATGCCGGGCTGGACCGGAGTCTCGTCTTTTGCGGCGCGTTCGAGCTGCAATTCGATGGACCGGATGGCGCCCAGATATTCATCGAGCTTGCGCTTGTCGGTTGTGCCGAGGTTCTTTGCCAATGCCGTCGTGCTTTCGCGAACGAAGTCCAAAATACTGGTGCGAATTCGCATACGCTGTGCGCGTTCGGCAGGACTCAGATCCGCCGATGCTCCGAAAAGGCGATCGAAAAGCATGCGTGGATCGAGGATCGGCGGCATCGGTTGAGTCGGACTTTTCCAGGCGAGGTTATTGGTGTAGGCGCACGAGTATCCCGAATCGCAATTGCCCGATTGCCTCGGGTCTTCCATACCAATTTCGAGCGACGGCAGGCGCGTTGCGTTTCCAATCTTGCTCGCGATCATCTGATCCATCGACATTGGATTGTCGACGTAGATATTTCTGTCCGATTTCCGAACGTGGCCGCCAGTGAGGTAATTGGCGCAGCAGCGCCCGTGATCGCCCGGGCCATCAATCAGGACGCGCGCCCAGTTATGCGTCAGGTTGTTCAGCATCAGGACGTCGTCGCGGAACGGTTCCAGCGGCTTGAGAATTCTCGGCAGCGCGCCGAGTTTGCCCGTGTAGTCCGGGTTCCAGTTCTCCATGTCCATGCCGTTCGGGTAGTACAGAAACATCAGCCGGACGGGCGGCTTCGACGCGGATTGCGCCCGACTCATGGTTTCCATGAACGGCAACCCGATGGCGACTCCCATGCCGCGCAGGAACGTTCTTCGCCCCAACGGCTTTCGTATCATCTTTACTCTCCTCGTCTCGACTGGAACGGAAGACTATGAGCAATCTCGTAAATCAGTGACTGAAATGAATACTGCTTCGCCTGCCAGTTGCGCAAGATCGACGTGATGGCGCGGCGGTCATACGGTTCCAGGCCGCGCCCCAGCGAATAGACCATCATCTTTCGCGTGAGAGCCTCCGCAAACTGAGGCAACCGTCCGGCAAGCGCTTCGTTCAGCTCCGATGGACCTTTGAATACTGTGCCGTCCGGCATCGTGCCGGACGTATCGAGCGCGACGCTTCCGTCTTTGATGCGCCACATTCCGATAGCGTCGTAGTTCTCGAGCGCGAAACCGAGCGGGTCCATTTTGGCGTGGCAGGCGGCGCAGCCCGGATTCGACCGGTGCTGTTCCATCTGTTGACGCAGCGATTGCGCGACGCCCACGACATCTTCGTCCAGAGCCGGGACGTTGGCCGGCGGCGGAGGAGGAGGCGAGGCCAGGATGGCGTCGAGGATGTATCTGCCGCGAATGACGACGGAAGTTCGCGTCGGATAACTTGTGACCGTCAGTACGCTCGCGTGCGTCAGAATGCCGCCGCGATCGCGATTCGTAAGATCCACACGCCGGAAGTCCGGGCCGGATACTCCTTCGATTCCATAGAACCGCGCCAGTTGCTCGTTGAGGAATGTGTATCGGGCCGTCAGGAATTCCGAGATGGGCCGGTTGTCGCGGAGGATCGAATCGAAGAACAGCCGCGTCTCGGCTCGCATCGCTTCTTTCAATTCGGTATTCCACTCCGGGAATTTCTCGGGATTCGGCTTTACCGAGTCGAGGTTGCGTGTTTCGAGCCACTGCCCCGCAAAGTTTTCCGAAAGCGCCGATGCCCGCGAGTCCGCGAGCATGCGCTTGATCTGCGCGTCGAGCACCGCGGGTTGCTTCAGCCGGCCTTTCTCGGCCAGATCCAGAAGTTCGTCGTCCGGCATGGAACTCCAGAGGAAGTAGCTGAGGCGCGTTGCCAGTTCGGTATCGGAAACGCGATGCACGGCCGCCGCGTTTCGTGGTTCGGCGTCGCGTTCGATGCGGAAAAGAAAATCCGGAGAAACGAGAATGGCGGTGATCGCCGTTCCCAGCGCTTCATGGGCCGTCAGGCCTTCGGTTTGCGCAAGCCGCACGAGCTTCATCAATGACGCGACTTCCGCCGGGCGCACCGGCCGGCGGTAGGCGCGGCGCGATACAGTGGACACGATCCGCTCGATGCAAGCCGCGCCTGATGCGGGATCGCACACAAGGATCTTCTTCCGGGCCGCCGGTTCCTCAGACGGACGCTGCGGTCCGAGCAAACCGACATAGCTTGGATACTTGTTCGCTGCCGAATCGAAGGCTCTTGCCCGGGGCAGGGAAGCACCAATCGGATCGTTGATGAATCCCAGACGGAACGTGTGCAGGCCTTCCGAAAGGAAGACTTTGAATTCCCGCATTTCATAGGGTGAGAAATAGACGGTCTTCGGCGGTGTTGTGGCGACTTCCTCCGAGTAGAGAAGCGCGCCGTCCATCCAGAATCCCATCGTGACCGGCTTTCCTTCGGGTCCGCGATGGCCGGAGAGTCCAGCCTGGATCACATACTCGCCGTCGTATTCGACACGGTGTGTTAACTCGATGAAGCTCGTGCCTGCGCGTCGCGCGGTTCCCGTTGTTCCCGCGACCTGCCCGCCTCCGACATCGGCAGAGTATGAAGCGCTGATCGGCTTGGGCAGTTTCACGAGACCGAGGGCTCGAGCAGAGATGCGTTCGGCGGCTGCCAGGTATTTCTCGGCCAGTAACGGCGAGATAGTAAGAATGTCCGCGATATTGTCGAATCCTTCACCCGTGTCGTCTGCCGGGAATTCCTGCGACGACTGGAAATCCACACCAAGCAGATCACGGATGGTGTTGCGATACTCGGTGCGGTTGAGGCGTCGCGCCGTGATGCGGCCGGGATCAGGTTTGATGTTGCGGTCGATCCGGTCCAGTTCGCCCTCGATGTATGCGGTCATTGCGCCGAGGCCGGCTGGTTTCCGGACCGCAGGCGGCGGCATCTCTCCGGCTTTCAACTTACGAAGCACCGTCTCCCATTCCAGGCGGTGGCTTTCCATGGATGCCCTTCGATCCAGCGTCTTCAAATTCAGGCCGCCGGACGCGGTGTTCTCGTTGTGACACCCGATGCAGGTTTGCCGAAGGACGGGGAGGACGACCGTATCGAACGTGACCGACTGCTGCGCATATCCGGGAGCCGCCAGAGTCAGAACGAGTACAAGCGCGAAAGCGAATTTCGCCATGCCGTCAGTTCCTCGCCGCAGGTTCACGGAACGACCGTTCGAGATTGTCGCGCGGATCGGTGGATACCGGATGGTCGCGCCACAGCCATCGCATCATCTCCGGCATGATTGCGCCGCCCATCGCCTGTCCATGACGGTTCATACCCCAGGCGTAATTCAGTTCGTATCCTTTCTTGGCAAACGCTTCCATCAGCTTCACGTTCTGATAGAACCAGTCTCGCGCCTGATCATAAGTGTCGTTGGCGTTCAGGGCGCGATTGTCGTTACGGCCATCCTGCATGAAAATTCGAATCGGTTTCTTTTCGGCCTTCAACACAATGTCCGAATACTGATGCCCGCCGCGGATATTGGTGAAACTGCCGACGATGCTCAGGACCTTCCGAAAATGACCTGGCCTCTCCCACGCGACAGTGAACGCCGCGATCGCGCCTGAGCTGGCGCCGCCGATTCCGTGATGCTCCGGGTCCTTTGAGATGTTGTATTCCTTGTAGAGTACCGGCATCAGTTCGTCCACGATCACTCGCGCATATCGGTCATCGAGCGAGTTGTACTCGGTGGGACGGTTCGTGTCGCGGTCGCCCCAATTCTGCGGAGTGGGTTCGGGCTGATCCGGCCGGCGTCCTGGATTGATGAAAACACCGATCATCACCGGAATCTCACGGCGATAAATAAGGTTGTCGAGGACATTGTGCGCCCGGAGATTTCCAGCCGGAGCTATGAACGCCTGGCCGTCATTAAAGATCATGAGGCTCGCCGGCGTTTTCGGATCGTACTGTGCCGGGACATACACCCAGTAGGTGTGCTGCGTTCCTTCATAAACGTTCGAAGGAAGCGTGAATGGTCCGCGAAGAGTCCCTTTCGGCACACCTTCCTGTTCAAGAGAATCCGGACCCAGTTTATAGAAGGCGTCAGGATTCGGCGCGTTCTGGGCCCAGGCGTGAACAGCCATCACAAGCAGCAACGCGCAAACACGATGCATGAGGTCCTCCGGAGCGAAGTTGCGCCCAAAAATAGCATGAAAACAGCTGCCGGAGATAACACCCACGAGGGCTGGAAGTGTGCCAGCGCTGTCCGGTCATCGCTGCGACAATCTCTTACATTCTTAAAAGTGCTCTTTCATTCGTAAAGGGATATACCCCTTCCTAAGAAACTAGGACAACACCGGCAATTTCCATGCACCGTCTTCGCGGTGCTTCTTGAGGGGAGATCTACATGAAACGCGAGGTCATTCTCGTCACGTTAGCGTTCGTGTTTGCCGCTCTGGCACTTCAAGGGCAGGGAACCAACGCGGCACTTTCCGGAACCGTCTCCGATCCAATGCAGGCATTGATTCCGGGGGCGTCCATTACGGCGGAAAACAGGCTCACTGGAATCACATCGAGCACGGTCAGTAACGAAGCGGGTGTCTACAATTTTCCAAGTCTCCAACCCGGCGCCTATCGGGTTAGCTCCGAGCTTCCGGGCTTCAAGAAACATGTCTTCAACGATGTGATTCTGGAAGTCGGAGCCCGTGTCGTTTTGAACTTCCAACTTGAGGTTGCCGGCGCAGCGGGCACGACTGTTGAAGTCACTGCCCAGATGGACTCGGCGTTGGCGCTGGGCACGAGCACAGTCGGCACAGTGATCGAAGGCCGCAAGGTGACGGACTTGCCGCTGCCGGCTCGTGACGCTCTGGGCCTGGTCTTCACGCAGGCGGGGGTGCTCGGCGGCAATTTTTCCGGGTCGAGAATCGGCGCGCTGAACATCACTCGCGACGGCGTCAACGTGATGGATCAGCACATCAATCAGGGACTGAATCCGGATACGGCGACGATCAATGCGGCCCCGACTGTCGTCTTCAACAGCGTCGACATCGTCCAGGAAGTCCGTGTTGTCACGTCGCCCGCGGATGCGGAGTTTGGTCGAGGGTCCGGCCAGGTGCAGATTCTGACTCGGTCCGGAACGAACGAATTTCGCGGCAGTCTTTTCGAATCGCACCGGAATACGGCGTTGAACGCCAACACGTGGTTCAACAACCAGCGCGGGGATCCGCGAAACGTTCTCTTGAGACACCAGTTCGGAGGACGCCTCGGTGGACCTATCGCCAGGAACCGGAGCTTTTTCCATTTCCTGTACGATGCCCAGCGCCAGGTCACAAAAAACACGGTGACGAACACGGTGTATACCGAGTCCGCGCGCCGCGGGATTTTCCGATACTATCCCGGAGCTCGTAACGCCAATTTCATCGCGGGTGAGGGATTACGGACGGTCGATGTTAACGGCAACCCCGAGCGTCCAAGAGCGGCAACAGGCGAGCTGGTGCCCCTGGATGTGTTTGGCCGCGATCCGAATCGTCTGCGCGCGGATCCCACAGGGGTTGTTGGCCGCCTCATGGCGCTGGCGCCGCTTCCCAACAATTTCCGGTCCGGAGACGGGCTGAATTCGGCGGGTTACACATGGAGCCGCCGTGCGACGAATGACCGGGATCAAATCAACGTCCGTATTGATCACACATTCTCGTCCAGGCACAACGCCAGTTTCAGTTACACGCATGAGACCGAAGACAATTTGAACGGCAACAATGCGCAGCCGTTTCCCGAAGCTTCCGGCGGCAAGTTCGGCACCGTCGATAACTTCTACACGTTGAGTTTCACCAGCACGCTGACTCCGAAAATGTTGAATGAGTTCAGAGTCGGCGCCCAGCGGGCGAGAATTCGCGCCTTCGGTCCATGGGATACCGAAGGAGGAATGGAGCAACTGCCGACCGCCGGCGGACTTCCCTACGCCCTCGACTTCACAACGATTACCGATCCCATCGTCGTTCCGAACGCGATCGGGTGCTGCGGGTACGGCTACATCGCGCCTCTGTACAACTACAGCGACAACCTGACCTGGACCAACGGCCGGCACACTTTCAAAGGCGGCGCTGAGGTTCGGTTTGTGAGCAGCGCTCCTTTCAGCGCATTCGCTGTGATGCCGCGCGCCATCATCGGCGCCGGTGGAGCGCCGGTCACGGGCGTGACCGGCGCCGTGATTCCTTCGCTTGGAACGAACGAGGGTGATGCCCAAACCCTGCTTCTCAACCTGAGCGGTTCCGTGAGCGGCATCGATCAGGCTTTCAACTCTTCTCCGCCGCCAGGTGTCGAATACCGCTCCCAGAACAAGATCCGGCACTGGCAGCAACGCGAATTCAGTTTCTTCTTCAAAGATGATTTCAAGCTGCGTCCCGGCTTCACATTGAATCTCGGTTTTCGTTACGAGTTTTACGGCGTGCCATACGAACGCCGCGGCCAGACTGCCGGCATTCTTGGAGGATCTGCCGGTATGTTTGGGCTCTCTGGAACCGGCTTCGCGGACATGTACCGGCCGTACCATCAGGCTGGTTCCGAGACGAAGGTCCAGTTGGTCGGAAAGAACTCGCCGAATCCCGACACGCTCATCTACAACAACGACCTGAACAACTTTGCGCCGGCTGTCGGTCTGAGCTGGTCGATACCGTGGCTTGGCAAGGACAAGACAGTCCTGCGCGCCGGCTACAGCGTCGGGTATGAGCGGGATTCCCTCCGCATGTTCAATATCGTGGTCGGAGATCAGCCGGGCCTGCGAACCGTGGTGGCGCTTCGACCGAGTACTGCCTTTGATTTGACCCGGGTCAGCCTTCCTCTCACGACCCAGGAAAAGCCGCTTGGATTGAACAATCTCCTCACGGACCGCACGCAGACGATCCGCGGCTTCGACACGAATCTGCGCACGCCATACGTTCAGAACTGGAATATGTCCATCCAGCGGCAACTGCCGGGGAACTTCAGTCTCGACGTCCGCTATGTGGCGAACAAAGGCACGAAGCTGATTCGCGGCACGAATTTGAACGAAGTGAACATTTTCGAAACCGGCATTCTGGATGGTTTCAAAGCGATTCAGACGGGTGGCGAATCCGAACTGATGGACCGCATGTTGAGCGGGTACAACCTGGGATTGGGCGCCGTCAACGGGACCACAAACCGCGCCGGCAGATCGCTTCGCACCAACAGTTCGACGCGCGCATTCTTTGCGAACAACAATGTCGGCGACTTCGCGAATTTCCTGAACAGCACAACGCTTTTCTCCGGTGTTGCGGGCGGCTTGCTTCGCAACGCCCGGCTGCCGGAAAACTTCATCGTCGCCAACCCGCAGTTCGCCTCCGCGAACCTCACCGGGAATTTTTCAAACTCGACATATCACTCGATGCAGGTCGATGTGACCAGGCGTTTCTCGGGCGGATGGATGTTCCAGAGCAATTTCACCTGGTCAAAAGCTCTTGGCGACGAAGAAGGCTCGGGTCAGGAAATGCTCGACAGTTTCCGTAACGGCCGCGACCGCAGCCAGGACAAGCGCATCCTGTCGTTCGATCGAAAGTTCGTCTTCCGAAACAGCGGCGCCGTGGAGTTGCCTTTTGGTCCCGGAAAGAGATTCCTCAATGCCAGTTCGGGAGTCCTGGCTCGACTTCTGGAACGCTGGCAGGTATCGCCGATCGTGAATCTGTTTTCCGGCACTCCATTCAGTTTCACGTCCACGGCCGCGACGTTCAACCAGCTGGGCGACAACTTTCCGATGCTTGTGGGGCCCATGCCCACGAAGGGAAAGATCACGCGGCTTCCCGACGGCATTACCTACTTTCCGGATCTGAAGCCCCAACCCGATCCCGGAATCGCCAATCTGACGGCGTCGGATGCTCTCAACACGCGTAGCACTCTCTATGGCATTACGGACTCGTCGGGCCGTTTTGTTCTCGTGAATCCGGAAGCGGGCGTTCTTGGAAATCTTGCGCCGCTGTTCGCCACGGGGCCCGTGAGCGTGCGCTTCGATGTCAATCTGATGAAGCGCGTCAGGGTGAGCGAAAAGAAGGAACTCGAGTTCCGTATCGATGCCATCGATGTCTTGAATACACCGCAGTTCGGCGCCGCGGACGGGTCGATAAGCTCGACTACTTTTGGCCGCGTAACGACGGCTACTGGAAACCGGATCGTCGTCTTGGGAGCACGATTTAGTTTCTAAATTCCGGGACGGTTGCGTCGTTTCCCTAATTCACGCTTTCAGAATTAGGGAAACGACGCAACCGTCCCGGAATTTAGAACTGCAACCGGATCTGCGCCTGGAACGCGCGTGTTCCGGCCTTGTTGTTGGTGAGATATCCGAAGTCGCCGCTCGTGTTGTTGATTGAAATTGCGGGAGCAACAGGGAGCGGATTCGGATGATTCAGCACGTTGGTGGCATCCATCCGGAACTGAATCGACTTCGTTTCGGTGAGCCTGAAGTTCTTGCTCAGGTTGGCATCGAACCGGAACGTGCCGGGCATTTCGAACGTCGATTGTCCGAGGTTACCTTGCGTCCCGGGCCGCGGATTCTGAAGCACGATCACGCCATACCTGGGACTCCCGTTGGCATCGACTCCATATTGAACGGCGCCCGCTGTTCCGGCCGGCACGACCCTGGCAACGGCCGTGAGAGTGCACGACAGCGTTGTCGGATAGGCCGCCTGATTGGCGCCGGTCGACGGACACTGCGGATCTGTGACCGTCATGAACGGGTTGTCTTTACCGAACAGGCTTCCTCTGTTTCCAACTCCGTCCCAATGAAAGTCGGCGTTGCGAATGTCGAAATCTCCGACTACATCCACCGCGATATTCGCATCCGTCGACGACGTGCTGCTTCCGTAATTTAGCCCTCCACCGCCGAGCAGTGACACAGCGCGGCCCGCGGAAAGGTTCAAAATCGTGCCGATCTGCCAGTTTTCCAGAACCCGAGCGACCCAGCCGCTGCTGTTGCCGAGGACCCACTTGCCCGGACCGACCGGAAGTACCAGCGTTCCATTCGTACGCAGATCGTGCGGGATGCTGCTGTACGCGCGCCGGTAGTCCTGGCTGCGGTTCAACGGATCCGTGTTGTTGTCTCCATCGACGGTCATCGACTTCGACCATGTGTACGTGCTCTGAACCGCGAATCCCTGAGTCGGCCGCAGCGTGAATTGAGCCTGCATCGAGTGGTAGTTCGACGATCCCGAATTTGTGCGGTAAGTCGCCGTTCCCAATTGCGGATTCGAAATCAGGTAGTTTTCCGGGAAACAGCGAAGCGCGACCCCATTGAAGGTTGTCTGGCCGGTCGTTGCAATTCTGTCGCAGCCGTTCCGAAGCAGACGGCCCGCCGGAGTCTGTCCCGCGATCGTCTTCGACATGAAACCTGTCCATGTCGTGCTTGTTCCGGTGAGCAGCGAATTGGCAACGGCGATGAAGTTGCCGTTGACCAGGTTCTGGTTAAACACCGTGCTGTTTCGCAGCGCGCTGGCTCCTGTCGTGGCTTGTCCGACCACGCCATTGCCGAGATTCAAGCCCGCCAGCATTTGCGTCAGCAGCGAGGATTCGCCTCCGTTTCGCGCGACGTTCAGAGCATCGAAGAGCTCTTTGTTGTAATAAACGTTGTTCGTATTGACGTTGATGTCGCCGAGAAGCTTTCTGCCTTGTGTCCCGATGTAGCGAACATCAAAAGTCATGTTGCGGCGGACATTTGTCGTCATCGAAAGATTGAAGTTCTGGATGTAAGGCGTGCGGTAATCCGGAGACCATCCATACGTCGTGGTGCTCGCCCGCGTGTACAACGGCAACGTACCGGCTCCTGGAGCACCGATGGGCTGGCCCGGCACGACGGCCGTAATCGAATTCAAGTCCAGGTATTGGTTGGGGAACCGGCTCGTCAGTTGCGTAGCGCCCGTGACGTTGTACGCGGAGCCCGGATTGTTGCCGATTGCGGATTGAGTTCCACCCGGCAGCGTCGATGTGCTGCGCGCGCGGGAATCCGTATAGCTCATTTGATAACCGCCACGAATGGACATGCGGTTTGCGCCGAACCACGGAACCTGATACGCAAAGCCAACGGCGGGTCCGAAGGTTTTATAGTCCGCGGGGATGGCTCTCATGCCGGGGTTAGGGCTATCGGGACCGAAAAACTCGATGGTGGTGAAAAAGTCTTTGTTGCAGTTCGATGCCGGAAGGCCGGGCTGAGCGACGCCGGATGCGCACTGGAGAGCGTTCGCTTCAGTCAACCCTGCGCTGTTTCCATATCCGCTCAGGTAGACCGGTGTTCCAGGAAGCAGCCAGCTGTCAAAATCGCCATCTGTCGTACTTCGACCGATACCGAATAAACCCCTTCCAAGGTCCCGCGGCGTCGTACCGTACCCGCCCTTGACGTACGGCGAGCCGTAGTATTCCCAGCGAACGCCAAGATTGAGCGTCAGGTTCCGCGTGATTTTCCAATCGTCTTTGACAAAGCCACTCATCTCGTTAATGATGACGTCGCGGTAAGGTTCCTGACTCGTCAGGATGCTTTGCCATTTTCCATCCTGAACATCTTTGTACGACTCGATCCAGTAGCCCTGTTCCAGTGAATCCACCGATCCGGACAGCAGATACAGCAGGGAAGCGGCGCTGCCGCGGAACGTGGCCAGCGAATTCCCGATCACGGCGGTTCCGCCGCTGGCAACCGGCGAGATCGTTCCGCCCGCGCCGCCGTATACGCGCGGCGTGGGAAGGTTCGGTGAGATGTTGCTGTAGCCCTTCGAGGTGCTGGGACGGTACTCGCCGCCGAACTTGAAGGCGTGCTTACCCTTCGTCCAGCTTATTGTGTCTGCGTAGGTGTACAGCATGGCCCGGTTCCCGTTGTGTGACGCGGCCAGGTTGAACAAGCCCGCGCTTCCATTGCTGCCGAAGTTGTAAGAGGAGATCGCCCCGCCGGCGCCGCTGGCCCCGACCATGACCGGATAAGCCTGGCCGGCAGCTCTCGTATATCCGGGATCGGCCCCGCCTTTAAAGAAGCCGGTGACGTCCGCGATATTTTCCGCGTTGGCGTTCTCCCACGGCGCGCGGCTGTCTGTTTTGTTGTACCGGACTCCGAACTTGGCTTCGTTGACGAGACTTGAGCTGAGCGTCGATGTGAAGTTGCTCGTAATGACGTGCGGGTTGCGAACAATGTCTCCGGCATAACCGTTCGGCCACGCGGGCAGACTGGTCTCCGCGAAATTCCGTTCCAGCGTGTAACTCGCGCTCAGCTTGTGACGCTCGCTGAAATTGTGATCGATCTTCACGTTGATCTGCTTGCGGGCCCAGTTGTCGCCCAGACCGGTGGTGGTGTTGCCGTCGTCGTTGCCGCCTCTCGCGCGTAACCAACGGACCGTCGCTGTGTTCAGACCGTCCGGCGTGAGGAGCGACGTTACTGGGCCGAAGTGATTCGCCTTCGGCATCTTCTGCAGGAGCGTTTTGAAGACAAAACCGGTGGAGTCGACCGCTTGTCGATTGTTGTCCCAGAAGGTTGCGCCGCCGGGCGGCAGAATGATCGAGCCGCCGGGACAATCGCCGGCAGTAAACGGAACCATGTTGCCGTTCGTATCCATGCGGCGTGTTCCGAATATGCTCATGCACTGCAACCCGAGGCCGTTGTACGGAGTTCCGGTGGCATTCACGGCAGGAGCTGTGGGATTGCCGAGCGGATCCACTGCGACGAACACGCGAGCCGTGGAAGTCGTCGGCGTTACCGTATTTGCCACGCCGAACCTCTGCGGATTCCATCCATCGAAGTAGCGCATGATCCCGAGCCGCGCCGTATCCGTCAGCACGCCTCCATCGACCAGGGCTCTCTCTTTATGGATGTTCTGTTCCCATAACGTGTAGAAGAAGGTTTTATTCTTCACGATGGGTCCGCCATAGCTGGCCGTGTAATGGTGGTTGTTGCTCCAGTTTCGTGTCGCGGTTTTTCCGGTGATCGGATCGATCGTGTGATTGTTCAGCCACGTGTTGGGATCCATGGCGGTGTTCCGGACGTTCCAGACCGCCGCGCCTCGGAACTGGTTGGTGCCGGAACGCGTGAAGATCTGAACCTGCGCATTGCCACGGCCAAGTTCCGCATCGACGGGAGTCAAGATGAGCCGTACTTCACCAACGAGATCGGGATTGATAGTGGTCGTCGAGAAGATGCCGTTGTTGAAGCGCCCGTCCGTCACGCTCAAACCATCGCGGACGGTATTCACCGTACTCGACGCCTGGCCTGCGAAGGTATCGAATGCATTGCCGCCCGGACTTTCCCGATACCCGGGCAGGATTCGCACGAGATCGAGCACGTTGTTGCTGGTGATCGGAAGGTCGAGAACGCGTTTTTCGGTCAGGACTTCACCGATGGACGGTGAAGACGTGGCCAGCAGCGTGTTGGCGTCGACTGTTACTTCGACCGCCTGCGTGACAGTTCCGACCTCCAGTGTGAAATTCAACCGCACCGGAGTTCCCGGGCTGAGCTGAATCTCGTTATAGGTGTACGGACGGAATCCGGGCAGCTCGGCCGTGAGCCGGTAGGTTCCCGGAATCAAGACAGGAAAGTTGTATGCCCCTGCCTCGTTGCTGACAGTCGAGTTGGTTACGCCCGTCTGTGTGTTTGTTGCCGTGATCCCGACGCCTGGTATCAGCGCTTTGCTCGAATCCTCGACAGTTCCGCCGATCGACGAGTTCACTTGCGCCAATGCTGCGACCGTGGACGCCGCGCAAAGCAGCGCCACCAAAACGATGAGTCTTTTCATCTCTCCTCCCATCCCGAAAAACAAACGGATAGCTCTCTCCCGGTGCTTTGAATGCGTTTAGCTGGTGCGAAGGCTATTCCGGCAGGTAGGCAAACGCCAATACATTTCACTAAGACGCGGCGAGTATCGGACAGAATTCCGGGACGGTTGCGTCGTTTCCCTAATTCACGCTTTTCAGAATTAGGGAAACGACGCAACCGTCCCGGAATTTCGTTACGGCAGCTTGAGCACGTGGAGTCTGCCGGGAAGCTGCACGACGACGTACTGCTTGCCCTGATGCATGTAAGTCATCATGCCGTACTGGCTGTTGCCCGGGATCGGAACCTTTCCAACGCGCGCACCCGTTTTCTTATCCACTGCGAAGAGGTACGGCATGTTGTCGCTGCCCTGACCGGTGGCGAAGAGCAATGTTGATGTCGCCATCAGCGAAGCATGTCCGGTTCGGCCGGGATTTGTCGGAACGTTGGCCACCCCCTGAAGCAGCGGATGATTCTTGATGGCTTGCTGAGTCTGTTCTGACGCGTCGCCATTTGGAATCACCCACAGATGCTCCCCTGTATTCAGATCGATCGCCGTAATTCTGCCGATCGGTCCTTTCCAGATCGAGAGTCCATCGATTGTTTGCGGTACGGCCGCAGCCGCCGCGCCACGTCCACGAGCAGCAGCGATGGCTGCGCGAGCACCTGCTGCGGTAGCGGTCGCGGTGGCGGCCCCGCCTTCGCCCGCGCCTGCTGCGCCGCCGCGGACCCAGTCGACAATCGTTTTTCCGGTTTGAGTCGGATCGTCTCGCGTCTTGCCTGGAACCAGCAACGCTGTTCCGCATCCGCTATGCGACGTGATGAAGATGACGCCCGCAACAGGATCCGCGGCCGGCGGACCCGTGATGTTGACTCCGCCGGTGTCTCCCGGACAGATCCTGGCTCCCGGAGCCTCGTGCGTCGGAGGATTGAAGAGCGGCGCGAAATGATTTCCCGCGGTTGCCTGGTCGAGCGCGCGCTTCTTGATCTCCGGCGTGTAATCGATCAAATGCTGTTCCGTTCGGCCCTGAAGGTCATACGGCGCAGGCTTTGTTGGGAACGGCTGAGTGGCGGCAAGCTTTTCGCCGGGAACTTTTGATTGCGGAACAGGCCGTTCGACAATCGGCCAGATCGGTTCTCCTGTCTGCCGGTTGAATGCATAGAGGAAGGCTTGTTTCGTCGCCTGGAACACGCCCGGTATGCGCCGCCCGTTGACGGTTACGTCCATCAGGATTGGCGCGGTAGGCGTGTCGTAATTCCAGATATCGTGTTTGACCATCTGGTAATGCCAGACACGTTTTCCTGTTTTGGCGTCCAGAGCGATGAGGCTCGTGCCGTACAGGTTGTCTCCCGGCCGGAATCCGCCGTAGAAATCGACCGTGGCTCCGTTCGTGGGGATGTACACGATTCCACGCTGGGGGTCCGCCGACATCGGCGCCCATGAAGAGACGTCGCCCGTCCAGCTCCAGGCGTCGTTTTCCCAGGTGTTGTGGCCGAACTCTCCCGGTCCCGGGATCACATGGAACTTCCACATGAACTTTCCGGTTTTCGCGTCGTAAGCGAGGATGTCGCCGGGCACCATTTCCTTTCGCGTCTGGTTGTATCCCTGCTCGGCGGAATTGCCGACGATGACCACATCATTCACGACGAGCGGCGGCGACGAACTCGTGACGTAACCGATTTCCAGAGGCATTCCCTGATTGGCATCGTACGGTTTGCCAAGCTTCTCCCATGGTCCCCAGTCTCGAATCAGGTCCTGAACGAGATCCACTCCGCCGGTCTGCGGGAATTCCTTCAACCCGATCGGCCTGCCCCAATTCGCGAGCGGCTTGCCCGTTTCCGCGTCGAGCGCAAACAGGAAGAAGCCGGGGGTCGAGATAAACACGACTCCTTTGCCGTTCACTTCGGTATATGCGACGCCTTTTCCGTACGCAGCCCGCATGGAGTACTTCGACCGCGCAGTCTCCGGTTCCACAAACGTCCAGAGCGTCTTGCCGGTTGCGGGATCCATGGAGACGACGTGCCGGCGCGGACCCGCGACGCTGAGGAGCTTGCCGCCCACATATACCGGAGTCGCGCGAGCAGTCATGGTGCCGACAGCGGGGTCGTTGAAAGTCCATGCCGGAACGAGACTCTCGAAGTTCGATGCGTTGATCTGATTCAACGGCGAGTAACGCGTGTGCGCCGCATCGGAACCGAGGTGAGTCCACTGCCCGGATGCAGCCGCCGCCGGAGTCTGTTGCGCTGCGCGGCCGCCGCGCGTCTGTGCGGTGATGAAGACGCCGAATCCGAGAGCGAAACAGATCGCGGCAATAGACAAGTTCAAAACCTGCGCTTTATTTTTCATAGCTGTCTCGACGGGAAATAAATTTGGCCAAGGCTAACACGAAACCACGAACGCTTAAATAAATTGGCTGAAGGATATGTGCGGCCGGGGGCCCGATCCAATACTTCCGACTGAGATGTTTTGAATATATGAAAGCCGGCGTCGCGACGTGACATACTGCCGCCAATTTTCCAGGAGGTCGTATGTCACGTGCACTTCGCTCTATTGCCGGGGCGGCAGCCGTCGTCACCGTCATGACGTTGTCCACTGGGCTGGTTTTTACCCAGACCCAGGTTGTCGATCCTGCATCGAAGCCGCTGCCTAATCCGAATCCGACGGTCGTCAAAAACTGGGGCACACTTCCCGACAACCGCGCCTGGGGCAATACCGCAGGCGTCGACATCGCGCTGGACGGCAACATCTGGGCCTACGATCGATGCGGCGCGAACAGTTGCGCGGAATCGAAGCTGGATCCGATCTTCAAGTTCGATCGGGTGTCCGGGAAAGTGCTCACGAGCTTCGGCGGCGGATTGATCGTCTTCCCGCACGGCATTCACGTCGACCGTCAGGGCAATGTCTGGATCACCGACGGCAACGACAATGCTCCTGCCGCGCAACGCGGCGCCGGCGCACGCGGCACGCCCGGACCAAATCCTCAGGCGACAAAAGGCCATCAGATTTTCAAGTTCAGTCCTGAAGGAAAAGTGCTGATGACGATCGGCAAGCCCGGCGGAGCGGCCGGCGACGAGTGCTGTTACCAGCCGAATGACGTCATCACGAATCAGAAGGGCGAGATCTTCGTTTCGGAAGGTCATACGAGCGGCGGCCGAATCCGCAAGTTCAGCAGCGATGGAAAACTCATCAAGACGTGGGGCGCGCCCGGAAACGGTCCCGGACAATTCAATGTGCCGCACTCACTTGCATTTGATTCTAAAGGCCGGCTGTTCATTGCCGATCGCGTGAATCACCGGATCCAGATCTTCGATCAGGAAGGACAATTCCTCGAAGAGTGGAAACAGTTCAGCCGCATCAGCGGCTTGTTCATCGACAGAAACGACAATCTCTACGCCATCGACTCCGAATCCAGCGCGGCGCGCCATCCGGACTGGAAGACAGGTATCCGCATCGGTAAGACGACTGAAGACAAGGTGCTGTCCTTCATCCCGCCGCACCAGACCGAAACACCCTACGGCGCGGCGGGCGAGGGCATTGCCGTGGATCCCGACGGTAATGTGTACGGCGCCGAAGGTCCGCTTTCGCGTCAGGCCGCTGGCGGCGGCGTTACGAAGTACCTCAAGCGATAGCTGGCGACAGAACATCCCCGGTGGACGCCGCATCACGGAAGCCCCGAACCGCATCATGTATGGCGCAGTGCGGCTCATGTTCCTTGCAGCCAAATCCAGCGGAGGCAGCCAGGGCAGCGTGATCGAGCATCTGGGATTCTCAGTCGTTGATATCGACGCCAAAATGCGCGAGCTCGCCGCAATCGACACGAGGGTGATCGAGCCGGTGAAGAATGTTCCCGGACTTTACAAAGCAGCTCTTATCGAGAGTCCCTGGGGCACGCGAATTCAACTTGTGCAGGACCCGGACCTGCTCGGTCTTCACCACGTGCAACTGAGGCTGCCGGACGCCGAAGCGGCGTACTCCTGGTACCTCGACAAGTTCGGCGGCGAGCGGACGAAGATCAAGGGACAGGTGGATTCCGTGAAGTACGCCGGCGCCGGAGGCTTCACCACCGTTTACGTTCTGATCGTGCCGGGAGAGTCGGCGCCGAGCCAGGGAAGCGCCATCGATCACATCGGATGGCGCTCGACGGCGACGATCAATGACACGAAGTCGATGCTCGAGGGCAATCAGGTTCAGCTCACGACTCAGCCGCGTCCGCTCACATTACCCGGCGGGCCGCCGATTAATTATTTCTACGTTGCCGGACCGAATGGCGCGCGCATCGAGATTGTTGAACGTCCCGGCCTGCAGCCGGGGCAGTAGCTCTCATTCAACTTTAGCGGTGACGATTTCAAGGATTCTCTGCTCCCGGTTCCGGAGCATCCTGCCCTGAATCTCTAAAAACATGGGATACAGGTGCGCGACCAGCAGGAGTTCCAGAATCGACAGCATCAGGTACGCCGGAATGTATCCCACTCCCAACCGTCCCAGCAGGAACTCGATGCCCAATGGCAGAAGCGTCGTCGAGAACGCGACAGGAAACAGTAAAAAAAACGCGAGGTGGATCAGAATGGCCATGCCCTTCGGTTTCGCCGGTTTGAGCGAGCCTGGCGCGATTGCGACAGGCGCCAGTATCGAGAGGTAATTCGCCACGATGCAGAATATGAGGTACATGGAAACGTTCTGAGTAAGCACGGCGATCGAATGATCGATCCGCATCGGATACGCCAGCTGAAGCAGAACAACAGGAACCATCCCCAGTCCCACGCCGAAAGGGAGCAACGCCAGGTTTTTGCCGAGCAGAATGTCCTTACGCGGAGCCGCAGCTAAAACAAAAGTGCGGAACCCGTTGCGGTCGAACCCGAATTGATTTCCAGCGACGCTGCTGAGCGTGATGAGGACCAGCGTTATCGCCCCGCTGGCCATTACAGGACGAAGAAGTTCCACCGGATTGGAACTGTTTCGCAGGAACATCGATCCGAAAATCACGACCATGATGATCGGCGATAACAGCATCGTCTTGGATTCCGGCGCACGTGTCAGCGATCGAAAGCCGGCCAGGGCGATTGCGGATGCCTGCTCGGAAACCCATGGAAGCTGTCGCTCCAGAAACGCGGTTGTCGCTCCGGTGGTTCCGACGTTTCGTGGAGCTCTGACGGTCTTCGGAACAGCGTGCCGCTTGACCTGCTTCGAAGCGCGTGAACTGAAATCGCCGGTGTAGAGGCGCAAGGTTGTTCGATACGAACGCCTCAGGCTGGCTGCACCGACCAGCGCCATTCCGAAAGCGCCCAGTACCGCGGGCAGCGCCGTGTCTTCAGCCGCGGCTCTTGCTCCGTAAGGCAGCCAACCCAGCGGAATGACCGTGTTCGCAATCCGCAAGGTATGTTGGGTGCCTGCCGCGCGAGCCTGCCGCTCTTCGCGGATCGGCTTCATCCGCTGTTCGTACTCGTCGTTCGTGATCTGGCCGGAAACGAGCGCTCGTTCCAGTTTGCGAGATTCCTGCCTGTCCGCTCGGTCCGGCCGGCCAAAGAACCCGGTGAAGTTCAGGAGATTCGGAATTTGAAAAAACAGCATCAAGACGATGCTCGCCAGCGCAATCACCGTGCGTCTTCGGCGTTTGTTTTGCATCAATGATGCAAGCCAGCCGCGGAACTGGTGAGTGACGGCCGTCACCATCATGAAGAGGCCGGCGATCAATGGAAGAAGCAGGAGCATGCCCGGACCTCTGGAAAACACCAGTCCCAGCGCGAGTCCCAGCATCGCCGGAAGGAAAAGAACGACGCTGGGAGTGTTGAAGGACGAAACGAAATTAATGACGAACGCGCCCGACAGAGAGACAGGAAGATGCAGCAGCTTTTCCAGCGACAGCAGCTCGGATCGCTGAAGTTCAACCGTCAACTCGGTCAGCCAGAAGGCCAGGAAACCGAGGACCACACCATCCCAAACGTACATCAGGACATCCGGTGAAACGTTTCGCAGCGGGAACAAGGCCACGACGAGCGCGATCGAAAACGCGGACACCGCGCCCAATCCGGCCAGAACCACAATGAAGTTCTGAACCAGCGTTGCGCCCCAGCCTGCTCGCCGCTTTTGGTTGGAACGAAGCATCCATCGCAGCCAGATCAGGGTCTTGAGCTGCTGCCAGTTCACGGTCGTCTCCTTCTCGTCGATCTTACATCCTGAGACTGGATTCGGTCTGGTTTAGCTACTCGCGGGCTCCCGCGGCTGCAGAAGGCTAACGTCGGACAATGCGCAATTCGCGCTACTTTTAGCGGCGAACCAGGAGGACGACAGAGACCAGTCCCGCCAGCATCAGGACAAGCGTTGCCGGTTCGGGAACGACGTTGGCCTCGTCGTAACTGAAATTCATGAACCGGAGTCCCACAGGGTCCGAGTTGAGTCCCATAGGTTCCGAGTAGTTGTAGAACGTCACACCACGAAATTCGCGCGGCGCTTCAACGCTGTAGACGTTAAAGCCGGGACGACCGGGAACGATTATCTTTTGGATCAGGTCGCCATTAGAGTCTGCCATGTACAAATGGACGAAGTGATCGCCGGGTGACTCACCGAGGAACCCCATCGACCATACAAGGCGGCTGGCGTTGCGTTCGAAAAACACCGACAGAGGCCCCTTTCCAGACTCCGACAGAATTGAATTCCCTGCGGGAGATACTCCCGGATCAAAGAACTCGACGAAAAGGGTACCCGCAGGTTTGAGCGTCAGCGGATCAGTTGGAAACCCGTCGATGCCTACGCCGTTCACGACGGTCTGACCTTCAAAAGTCTGGGCGAAGCTTCCGCCGGGAGCCACAATTGAAGTGCCCGTAACGGCACCACTAAGATCGATGTGTACAGTTGCTGCATTCAGAACCGACGCTCCCAAAAACAGGCACGCCGCAAGGAACGCAAATGTTGATGCTGTTCTTTTCATGTTGCCTCTCTTGTTCGTTGGGGACGATGTGTACGCGTACGCTAAGGCTATCTTGCAACACCGCGCAGCACTCACTGTGCCCAATTCCCAGTGGCAGTGACCATCTTCATGTAATTGAATACAGATGATTTAAAAATCATGCCAGAAGTGTGGGGCTTGAGGAGAACCTAACGCGCTTCGTAATGAAATACGACGACGCTGGAGCGGATTTTATGAACCCTCCCAACGATTCAACAGGTTAAACCGCTAAACTAATTTCGTCACGAATCCCGACGCTCAAGATGCCGGCACGTCATGTCGCCTCCTCGAGCCAGGACAGCTTTCGGGTCGCTTCGGAGTCTGCGCCCACACGCTCCAGAAAACGCTGCTCGAGCGATGAACCCTGACGCAGATCATCGAGCGACGTCTGCTCCACGAGCTTTCCCTTGGCGATGATTCCGACGTGTGTGCAAAGCCGTTCGACGATATCGAGAACATGCGAAGTCAAAAACACGGTGGATCCTCTGGCGACATATCCGTTCAGCATGTCGCGAATGACACGCGACGTAATCGCATCCACACCTTCGAAAGGCTCATCGAGAAACAGCAGATCCGGGTTCGGCAGAAGCGCGGCCGCGAGCGCCAGCTTTTTCTTCATGCCGTGGGAGTATTCGAGTGTGAGCTTCTTTTCGTCGCCGGCCAGGTCCATCAGAGTGAGCAGTTCGTCGATGCGCGTGCGAATCGTGTCCTGCGGCATCAGGTACATCCGTCCAATGAACGTGAGATATTCGCGCGCCGTCAGGTTGTCGAATAACGCGAGGTCCTCGGGAACGACGCCGATCGACTTTTTTGCCGCAAGCGCCTGCTGCGGATCCCGCATCGCGTGGTCCAGGACGAGAATTTCGCCGTCGGACGGGGCGAGGAGACCGGTGAGCATTTTGATCGTGGTCGATTTTCCCGCGCCGTTCGGTCCGAGGAATCCGTAAAACGTTCCCCGCTCCACGCGCAGATCGACGCGATCGACCGCGCAGAAATCGCCGAAGTATCGTGTGAGTTGTCTGGTTTCAATCGCGAGTGTCATGTCTTCAGTTTCTGGTTAACACAATCCGAAACCCGATGAAAGGCCGCCGGACGCCCGGATCGGCGGCTCCGCGCGTGGTCGCGCGTCCCATTTGCTCGCTGTCGTTGAAACCGCCGCCCCGCATCACCCACAGGGCGTCGGCCCCGATCGTGCTGCTGTCGTCGGCGGGATCGTACGGATAGGGCTGATACGGGCTACGCGTCCACTCCCATACATTGCCGCTCAAGTCCGATAACCCGTATGCGCAGTCCGGACACGCGATGCTTCCAACCGGAACGGTGTTTTGTGTGGCAAGATTTGCGCTTCCGCTGCCCGCGTCATTTCCCCAGGGATAGCGGCGGCCATCCGCGCTGCGGGCTGCTTTCTCCCATTCGGCTTCACTCGGCAACGTCACGTGCCAGCCTTCGTTCAGCCGATCCTTCAAAGCGGCGGGAGTGGCCGAAAAAGATTTCAACTCGGCCTCGAGCCAGCGGCAATATGCGAGCGCGTCGGGCCAGGTGACGAACACGACGGGATGAGCGGGAGGAGATGCGAGAGCCTGTGACTCGATCTTGCGACTCGTCGCGGCGACAAACATCTGGAACTGCGCCACTGTTACTTCAAAGCGTCCAATGTAGAACGCCGGAACATCGACCGTGCCTTGCGCCTGCTCTTGCGACCATCGCTCGTTGTCGAACGCCAGCGGGTCCGTGGATTTTCCGCTGCCCATGATGAACGGTCCGGCAGGCACTTCGACGAAGCCGAGCAGTGTGTCGGAGGGAAGCATCCATGCGTTGGTCCGAAATCCGCGCAGATCGGCAGGCCCCGCGGGCAACGCAGCATGCTGCTCGGAACCCGGCGCGGGTCCATTTCCACGGGCATACAAAAGCATCGCAACTGCGATGACGATACCGGCGACGAGAACATGACCAGGCCACGCAGGTTGAGCCTTAGTGATCACTTCCGGTAGCTCTCAAAGTTTTCTGACACGCAAATGTCCATCCGTGCTCGCAGGCGCGTGAATACAGTTCAGGTTCCGGCATGTCGATCAGATTGTGACCGCCTTCGCGCAGGAGCAGCCGCAGATCGAGAGCGCGCGGTTGCGCCCGCGCTTCCCGAGCAGGATCGAGAGTATTGAGGCATGCCGCCTGGAATCTCGCCTCGCAAGCCTTCGCAAAGTAGCTTTGCGCGAGTTCGCGGTCTGCGTCCACGAGTTTGCCTGCGAAGTAATGGAGTCCGGCCTCGTTACAGGCCCAGCCTGAATTATCGTTGCAATACGTCGTTTCGACCTGGATCAAACGGCGGCAGGCAGTGGCGCGCTGCGCGTTGCAGGCCTCGGACCAGAACGGAAGACGGTCGCCGGTGTGTCTGCCGTCGGTTTTGCCGATCGCGGTCATCGCGAAGAAAAATGCGACCCACACGGCCATGTGGGCAACGTTGAGGCGGCCGAGCGGCGCATCAAGGCCGAGTCGATGAAGTAAAGGTCGCTCACGAAGCAACTGCACCGCGCGATCGATCCACGGCACGCTCAGATTCAGCAAAGGCACGCACATCAGTTTGTCGTAGAACGTCGGCTGCCCGAGCGATCCAAGTAGCGAATAGAGTCCGAATACGCCGCACCCGTATAGCAGTCCGAACACAAGCCGGCCCAACGGCGTTCGCGGAGAAGTTGAAGGATCGGTCACGAGGAAATGCAGACCCAGGAAGACCGCCGACGGAATCTCGGAATCCAGAAAATAAGGGACGCCGGTGAACGAGGTGTAAAGAGCGCTGAGGCCGATCAATACAGCGGCGGCTGAAGCGGTCACGAGCGTGACGGAGAAAAAGTAGAGCACGATGAGACCGACAACGAACAAATAAAGGTAGATCTGCGGCGCCAGGGTCAGAGTCGAGGCGATTTCCGGTCCCCACGTCACATGTGTCGTTCCGGTGACGAGAAGCACGACGGAGAACAGACCCAGCGTGAATGCGGAAGGATTGAAGATATGCACGTAGCGCCCTTCGCGATTCCAGCGCACGAACTCCTTTCCGAGTACGCCAACCGTCACGAGCAAAAACTGCAAATAGAACCAGTCGTCTTTGAACCAGAGAAACAGGTTCGTGCTGAAGATGATGGGGAACGGGCCAAAGCCGAAAACGTAGGAACCGCGCCGGGTCCAGCTCAGCAGCATGTCGAGGGCATACGCGAACAGCAACTGCGCCAGCAGCAGCCACGCATAGTCGTACACCGGACGCCAGTGCCATCCCCAATACACATAGATCGAAAGCTGGCACGCTGCCTGAATGAAGTGCTGCGCGCGCGGCGCCGTCAGAATCAGCGCGGGACTCGAAGCAGTCTTCGAACGCAGAACGAGCAGCCCTTGCCATGCCAGGAGCGCCGCACAGGCGGCCCAGAACGATCTCGCCAGCACGGCGCTCTGCTGTATTCGGGAAGTGAACGAGATCAGGAAAAGCGCGGTGGTCAAAACCAGAGGAACCCATTCCACATGCTGCAGCGCGGAGTCGTGCCGGCCGTGCATTTTGGATTTGGGAGCGCTCATGGCGGCATAGCATAACGCTGAATTCCTGCGATTTCCTGCAGCGTTTTCTTTGCGAGACTCGACCATGGCCGCAGACGTGATTCCGGCGCTGGAAGATGTGTTAAAGAACAAACCGTTGGAGGAGCCGCCATGCTGCATATCAACTAAGGCCAGGCGGCTGGTGGCCGGATCGTAAGAACTTCTGACGTGATAGGGCTATCTGGACTTAAATAGCTTAATATTATATATTTACAGCCTAACGCAGCCAGCCGACCGTCGGCCATCCTTACGATCCCGTCCTTCCAGGCCTTCCCTTGATTAGATGTCAAATGAGTGACACTAAGGGATTAAGCCCGATGGCATCCCCCCTGCTATTTCGTCTGTGCCAGTCGTCAATTGCTACGAATGGCAATTCCATTTAAAGGGGTCAAGATGATCAATCCAAAGAGAGTTTTAGAGCTTGTAGTTGCCTTGGCCTTCATTTTTGTGTCGTCGCAGTTCGTCAACGCCGCCATCTTGTAGGACCAGTCGTCGGGGTCGGACGCTTGTCTTATCAGCTCGATGCGTCTGACCCCGAATTAATCAGGGCACTGTCCCTGTTTTTCGCGCGCGGAGTATAATCGCGACCATTTCGATGCGCGCCCAAAACATCCTTCGTCGTCTGCGAGTCGTGTTCCTGGCGGGACTCGCCGCTTCGCTTGCCTGTTCCAGGACTCCATCCTCGGACGAACTGCCTCCCGTCGTTTACATCTGTCCGATGCCCAAGGACGCTGCCGTAATCGAGGATCATGCGGGGAAGTGTCCTATATGCGGAATGCCGCTCAAGCCGGTGCGTATCGTCCGAGCCTGGTCGTGCCTCAACAACACGGCCTTCATCCAGGACGAGCCTGGTAAATGCAAAACGAACGGAACGGAGCTCGTTCCGATAACCGCATCGATGTTCTGGATATGTCCTGCCTCACCCGACAAGCACGAACTCGAGCCGGGCAAGTGTGGCGACGGCAGCGACCGCATTCGGAAGTTCGAGCCGCGCCTTCACGGAGATCACAATCCAAGGCACGGCGGACAATTATTCATGGCAGACGACGGCTGGCATCATCTCGAAGGCGCATATCTGGATGCCGGGCTGTTTCGCGTGTTTTTCTATGACGACTGGACTCGTCCTCTCGAGCCGAAGGGCTTCGTGGCGCGGGTCATCGTGAAAGACTCCACTGGAAATGAAGTCGCATCGTTTCCGCTGCAGGCCGGCGAGGCTGCGAATGCGTTGGAAGGAAAGATGCCGAGCGCTTCGCTGCCGCTGAGTGCATCGCTGCGCGTACGCTTCAAGGCCGACGAATCAGAGAAGCTGTTCGACTTCGTCTTTAATGACTATTCGAAGGATCCGGGTGGAATTCCTGTCGTGCCCGTTCAACCTGCGCAACCGGTGCAACAGGTTCAGGCGGCGCAGGCGGTGCAACCTGTGCAGCCACCCGCGCAAATCGAGAATCCTGCGCCGTCCCCGTCTATGAACGCGACGATCGCCGCCCCCTTCCAGGCGGAGCCGATTCCCGCGACTGCCCGCGACGTTCTCGCCGAGTTGAATACTCGAATCCAGGATCTCGCAGGAAAGGTCGAACAGGGCGCGCCACTCGGGGAGTACTGGTTTCCGGCATTGCGCACGAAGGACCTCGCGATGGCGCTCGTCAACGATCATTTGAATGAGATCCCGACACGTCAGCGAAGCGTTGCGGAGAATGCCGCAGGCCGATTGCTGCGCGCGGCTTATGCGATCGACAACTTCGGCGATCTTGGGGATCGGGAAAAACTGATATCCGCTTACGAAACGTTTGTCATTGCCGTAAACGATTTGAAGTTCGCCTATGCGTCGATTCGGTAGCCGCAGTCTTGTTTTCCTGACAGCGCTTGGTGTGCTGCTCGCCGTCGCTGCGGGATATTTCAAGACAGAAGCGCACAAGGCCATCACGTCGCCCTACACATACAACAACGACATCTTTCCGATCCTGCGCGACAACTGTGGCCGTTGTCACGTCGAAGGGGGGCCCGCTCCGATGAGCCTGATGGCCTGGAACGACGGTCCGAATTCGGCGACACCATGGGCCGAAAGCATCCGGCAGTTGATCGTCGGGGAACAGATGCCGCCGTGGTACGTGGATTCTCGCGGTCCCGCGATCAAAGGCGGTTTCGCAATGGTCCCGGCGCACTCGGACAAACTGCTGACCTGGGCGATCGGCGGAACACCTGAAGGCGATCCCGCAAAGAAACCGGTCCCGGTCGCGTATCAGCCGCGATGGAGCGGCGGGCCTCCCGATCTCCGGCTTCCGATGGAATCCGAGCACACGATGGCGGAGGGCGTGTCGGATGAAACAAAGGAGTTTGTCATTTCGACCGGCCTCAGCCAGCAACGATGGGTGAAGGCTGTCGATCTCATGCCGGGATCCGCGGAGATCGTACGCAATGCTTCGATATCGCTGGAGAACGGCCTCGTGCTCGCGGTCTGGGTGCCGGGCGACAACCTCATCTCCGCGCCGGCCGGCACGGCGTTCCGGATGCCGGCCGGTTCGAAACTCCGATTACAGATCCATTACAGGAAGCAGTGGCAGAACGAGGGGAAAGTCATCAAAGATCGCAGCGTGATCGGCCTCTACTTTACGCCGCGTCCATCGGCGGACCGGGAGATTCAATCGTTCGCTGTCGATGGTCCGAAGGAGTCCAGAGGAGCAACCATTTTCGCAGGCAGTCTCCCCGCCGGAGCCCGGGTCGTCGCGATTCGGCCGTCACTGGATCGCGTCTACGGTTCGGTCGCCGTGCAGGCCATCACACCGGCCGGCGCGAAGGTCCCGTTGCTGAGACTGCGCGGGCCGCGCCCCGAATGGCGCCGCCGTTACTGGCTCGCACAGCCGGTCGAACTTCCCGCCGGCAGCCGGATTGAAATCACCGCCACGCCCCCTTCCGCCTACATCGAACTTGCGGGTGCGCAACTGATGAAAGCGTATCCACTCCAGGTCGCGCTGGATTATGTTCCGGCGGGTCGTTAGCTGCTGTTTTCGCTATGTTTCGTAAACTCGCCCGGAGCTTTTCGTAAGCTTCATCCTATTTTGATCGGATAGTCACACGTCTCTGCTCTAGTTCCTATGGGGATCAGATCGGAGGTACAGATGAAGGCAACGCAGGTTACAGCGTCCGCAACTACCGCAACGGCTCCTTCCGGAGTTCGAGTTGTGTCACCTGGTGGAGTTCGTCAACGGCAGGCAGAACGGCGGGCGCGCCGGTTATCTCGACTGGCTGCTCTTCAACTGCTTTAGGCATGGCGCGAAATTTATCGCGCGTTCATCGGGGCTTAATAACACCGGCAGAAGATTCCGGACGCAGGGAGGGTAAATGAAACAAGTACTCAGGAAACGCCTTCAAGCCGAGCCAACCTGGTGCGAACTGTGCCATCTCCGTATCGCGCCGTACGAAGAAGCCGTAATCACGCCCAGCCAGTCCTTTCATAAACACTGCTCCGAAAAAGCTGGAGTCCGGAGAGCGCCGGAATCGTTCAGCCGTCCCCGAGTGAAACTCGCGTTGTCCTGAAGCGTTGTCTACCTGATTCACGCGGTGAAAGTACTTTCTTCAAGCAGTGCAATTGCGACGGTTCCCACGAACACAATCGTTAATGTGATCGCGGGAGCGGCCGAGATCACCAACACACTGACGGCAAGAACGATAACGACCAGCGCCCTCGACAACAGGAGTGTGCCGTTCGCTCTCCACATCGCCGGGACCATTCCGCCGGCAAACAGAACGATGCCCGTAGCCAATGCTGCGCGGACGCCGGTATGCAAAGGTTCCGCGGGATGCCTCATCGCTTCTTCGATTGAAAACGCGTACGCGATGATTCCGCAAACCATTGGGAAATGAAGCAGACTGAACACGTCGCGGGCCATTGTGGATTGCTCAACGCCCGTCCTCGACTCAAGGGTTCGATCCAGTTCCGGCTTTGCCCTCGTAAAGTAGATCCACCAGAGACCGCATGTGACCGCGACCGAAAGCACGGCTGCCGCGAGTCTGTCCGGAGACAGTTCCAAGCCGGACAATCGAGATGCGGCCACGATCAACGATTCGCCCAGCGCGATAATCACAAATAATCCGTGCCGTTCGGCGAAATGTTCGGCATGAAGATTCCACCCCTCCTGTCGGCCGCCGACCGCAGCCGCGAGCAGATCCAGGATGATGGCGATCCCCCACAACCAATACTGAGCCTCTCCCGAATAGAAGCCGCCTGCCAGCACCGCCAGCAATCCACTGATCGAAACCAGAGTAAATTTCCTGACGGCGACGCGTTGCGAGGGGCTTTCACAGGCGACCCATGAATAGATGTAGAGGCCGACACCTCTGACGAGGACGTAAGGGACGGCGAAAGCCAGCGGCTGAACTTCGAAAGCGAGCGGGACGGCTACGGCCATGAAAAACGCGATTGCCGTAGCGATAAGCGTGCCCAACTCCACATGCGGATGAGTCGTGTCGGCAGCGTTCAGGGCCCAGGTAAACTGAGTCCACGCCCACCAGATCAGCCAGAAGACGAGCAGCGCCTTGATCACAACGACCCAGCCAAAACGATTTTCGAGAATATCGACGACTTGCGTCACCGCAAAGACGAAAACCAGATCGAAGAAAAGCTCGACCCATGTGACTTTCTGGTCGTGCGGTGAGACGACGCTGTGGCTGGCCATCGGTATGGATTCTATCCGATGGGATGAATCCACCTAGACGCGATTGGCTCCAGGCTGTCCGCTCTCAACGATGAAAGTTGCTCGAGTGGATATAGGAGAATCAGGCTCGGAAACTTTCTGCACGACTCGAAAATCGGCGGTCAGCGATTTCGGCGTGACTTCGCAGCGGACGTAGCCTCGCTGGTTGTTATGAAACCGGATTTGCGGGTTTTCGGGAAGATAGGCCGCCGCGTTGGGGCTGACATCCACGCCATCGCCACCGCTGGAAATCGAGGTGCCGACCAACTCGGTTGCGACAATCGGCGATTTCAGTTCGCGGTAATCGATCTTGAGATCCCCGACCCAATTGGAATGGATGTCACCGGTGATGACGACCGGATTCGATGCCCGGCTGTCCTGCAGATCGGCCACAATCCGCCGCCGCGCATTGTCGTAGCCGGACCACTGGTCCATGGAGTAGCTCTCTCCGGATCCCGCCATCTGATCGACCACCGTCATTCGAACCTGATTGCCGATGATGTTCCACCGCGCCCGTGAAGTTCGCAGTTCACGAGACAGCCACCGTTCCTGGGCGACCCCGAGCATCGCCCGGTCCCGCGTGAAGTCCTCGCATGGCGCTTTCGTGCCGTCTCCGCAAGGCTGATCGCCGCGGAACTGCCTTCCATCCAGGATGAGAAAGTTTGCGAGCGCCCCATATGAAACTCGCCGATACATCCTGGACTTTGCGCCGGTCGGAATGCAGGCTTTCGGCAGCGGCTGCCACTCATAGTGGGCCTGGTAGCCGGCGGAGCGCCGTTTCAACAACTCGACTGAAGACTGCGTGTCTGCAGCATTATCGTTGGCGTAGTTGTTGTCCACTTCGTGATCGTCCCAGGTGATGATCCATGGGAATAGCCGGTGCGCCTCGCGGAGGTGCGGATCGGATCGGTGGAGGGCGTAGCGTTCGCGGTAAAGGTCGAGCGTCGTGCATTCGACTGTTGGAACGGTCCGCACGGCGCTGCCGCCGGTCTCGTAAATGTAGTCACCCAGGAAGACGACGACATCGATGTCTTCCTTCGCCATGTGCTGGTAGGCCGTGTAAAAGCCCTGATGAAAACTCTGGCATGAAGCAAATGCAAACCGGATCCGGTCCGCAGCACCGGCGGGTGCGGTTTTTGTCCGGCCGATATCACTTGTCGCCGAACCTGCCCTGAAACGGTACCAATACCAGCGGCCCGGCTGAAGCCCGCCAACCTGCACGTGCACCGAGTGTCCATACTCGGGCCGCGCCCGGACACGGCCGCTTCGAATAACGCGAGTCATATTCTCATCGGTTGCAACCTGCCAATCGACCGCAACCGATTCCCTCTGCCAGGCCTCGATGCGATTCGCATCCGGCATCAGGCGTGTCCAGAGAACAACTCCATTCGCTGCAGGATCACCGGACCCAACGCCGGCCGAAAAGGGATCGGATTGGAATCGGGGAGTCGCTTGAAAGGCGCTCAGCGTCCGGAAGGGATAGCCCAACGCAAGCCAGGCCGATGCTTGAAGTAAATCGCGCCTGTTCATAGTGGTGCAAAGTATGTCATGAAGCTTGACGATCAAATACGGGATATCATTCTCGGCGATCTGAAGGAGGAACTCACATGAGCAGAACTCGAATCGGCATTGCCATTTCACTGGTATGTGCGGTTGCATTCGTCTCGACCGCCTTGTTTGCCCAGGACAACTCCGCCCGCGAGAAAGATCGTGCGGAGATCGAAGAGTTGATGTGGCGCTACACGCGCGCTCTCGATACGGGTGACGGAGCAGCTTATGCGGCGACTTACACGGTCGACGGCCAGTTCGGTGCCGGCGCAACTGCTACCAAAGGACGCGACGCGCTGAAGAAAATGGTGGACGGTGTCGGGGACGGGCAGAGAGCGGCAGCGGCGAAAGGTGAGACGCGGGCTCCGCTGTATCACATGACCGCCAACTCCTGGCTCGAGTTCGTCGACAAGGACCACGCCCGCCATCACGCCTATTACCTGACCGTCAGCGGCGCTGCCGGCCAGAACACGCCGCCGCGCGTCGTCGCAGCCGGGCGCAGCGTCGATCACCTCGAGCGCGTGAACGGGAAGTGGCTGATCAAGCTGCGCGACGTCGCTCCGAAAGACTGATCAAAGACAGTTCAAGGCCGGATGTAGATTCGATCGCGTGAGTGGATGCGAGGCTTCTTGAGGTTGCCGGCATTTAATAGTCGAACCTTTACCTTCTTCCATCCGGCTTTCGATACATCCACTCGACACTCAATCAACGCTTGGTGGCGAAGTTCGGAGACGAGGTTCTTCAACTCCGTGGCAGTGACATCTTTCCGTTCAGAGAGAACGACGTCGCCACCCGAGCCCCGCAACAATTCCCTGAAGTCGCGGTTAAGAGATCCCCTTGTATTCCAGTTCGTGTCTCGCGATTCAGGCTGCTGCATCAGAAGAGATTTTGCGAAGCTGTAAAGCTGAGTATTGTCAGCTGAAACAAGCTGCTGGATGACTCCGATGTCCACTTGTCCGATGTTGTGTTCACCATCGGTGAACAGCAAGAGAGCTTTTTTCCCAGGCAAACCTTCAACAAAACGCAGCGCAGTTCGTAAAGCCGTATAAAAATCCGTCGCACCACGAAACCTGGTAGGTATCGCTTTGAGGATTTGACTGGGATCCGCTGTGAAATCCTGAATGATCATCGGGGCGTCGTTCACTTCGGCCGCAAAGTACCGGTTTGCGGGATGGCTCGCCTGTATGAACTGCGTCACGACACGCTCTACGAACCCGGGCGGGTACCATTGCCGCATACTTCCACTGCTATCGAAGATGAACCCGACGGTAATTGGTTCGTCGCTGTTGCTGATGTTTGTTATCAGGCAAGGCCGGTCGCCAACCGTGATCTCAAGATTGCTTGCCGTCAGTCCTCGCACATAGCCACTGTCTTCTGTCCGAACTGACACCGCCAGCTTTAAAACGGCGGGGGCCGCTGAACTGCCCGGTGCAGCCTTACAGATAATGACCAAAACGAGACTTAGTGCTGCTGCTCTTCCATTGTTCATTTGGCGCCACCCAACGAGTTGCTAATCGGGGCAACTGTAAGGAATGTTGGACCGACTCCGGCTGCGAGTATCAACACAATTAGTGCCACAAAACGAAGCGTCTGCTGTCGAACCGAGAATCTGGAAGCCACGAACGAACTCACCACGGCTACGACTGCGCTCGAGACGGTGCCTAGGGTGACAAACAGCGGAATCGCTATCCCGGGTTTGTCGCTCGGCGGCCAGATCGCATAACCGATGCACAGCCCTACAAAGCTGGAAGCTGTAGAGACGTGCGCGAAGACAAGCCACTGATCCCGATTCAATAGAGCGGACACCGTGGCAGATGTAGCGACACAGGACAGCGGTAGCCAGACGGGAAGTTCAAAGCTTGGGACCATAACGAAGGGAAGCCAGCTAAGGCTCGCAGAAAGGAAGCCCAGGATTTTGAGGCTAACGTGATTTTGTCCAGCGAGCATGATAGTCCGAAGTGTCCCGAGTGCGTACGATTTCGTGATTATCCGGTGTCGTCCTTCAGCGAGTAGCTTGTGCTGCGTCCACCGGCTGCGTCTTTAACGAGAATGCCGGTTTCGATGAGTCCCTGAATATCACGGCTCGCGGTGTCCTGCGAGCACTTCGTGATCGCTGCCCACTTGGATGAAGTCAGCTTGCCTTCGAACCCATCGAGCAGCGTGTTCAGCATCCGGCGCTGACGGTCGTTCAGCGTGGCGAGCCTCCATCGCTCCCAGAAGCGCGCCTTGCGCAGAACGGCCGTCAGCGTTATTTCGGTGTTGTCGAGAGCACGGTGCAGACAGCCAATGAACCATTGCAGCCAGGCCGTGATGTCGAGCGAGCCTTTCTGCGTGTGTTCCAGAACGTTGTAGTAATCGTCTCGCTCACTCCGGATCTGGGCGGACATGCTATAGAAACGCTGGCCGCTCTTCTCGGCGCGCGCCAGAACCCAGTCCGCGATCGCACGCGCGACGCGTCCATTACCATCATCGAGTGGATGGATGGTGACAAACCATAAGTGGGCGATCGCAGAATTCACGACCGGGTCCATCCCCGCCTCACGGTTTGCCCATTCGATGAATCGCGTCATTTCGGCGTCGACTCTGTCCGCCGCCGGTGCTTCATAATGCACCGTTTCGCGGCCCATTGGACCTGAGACGACCTGCATCGGTCCCTTCGCATCGTCCCGCCACGCTCCCACTCTGATTTTCTGGATGCCGCTGTAGCCTGATGGAAACAACGCTGCATGCCAGCCGAACAATCGTTCTTTCGACAAAGGCTCGGGATAGTTCTTCGTCGCGTCGACCATCATCTCAACGACGCCTTCAACATTCCTGTCGGTTGGCACTGTGCCGGCGATATCAATTCCGAGACGCCGGGCCAGCGAAGATCGAACCTGCTGCGGATTGAGAGTTTCGCCTTCGATCTCGCTGGTTTTTACGACGTCAACGGTGAGGGTTTCCAACTCCGCCTCTCGCCTCCCTTCAAAACCGAACCGCTCCATATGTCCGAGAAGACGCCCCTGACGGTACCGGACGTCTGCGAGCGGGCCAGTTACGACGTCTGTATCCCATCTGAATTCAGGCCAGTCCGCCAATTCATGGATATAAGGGCTCATTCTATGCACTCTATGCGGAGATTATAGCCCATATTCTCCGCATAGCGAAGTATTCGCCGCGATTTATGCGGAGATTAAGGGGGGATTCTCCGCATCCAGGAGGGTGGAGATCTGAGATTACTTCGTGGTCGGAGCCTGAACGTTGACCTTAATGAGGACGTTGGACCAGCAGCACTGATCGCCGCCGCCGCCGTTGCCCGTCGCGTCGTTGAGTTGAGCGCGCAACCAGTATTCGCCGGGTTCTTTGAATGTTGCCGTCGATGTGGCTGTGCCTGTGTAGTCGCCGGGTTTTGCAAACATCTTCGCCGCTTCGGGATCCGCTGCGACCGGTGGACTAACGGGACTAAACGCGACGCTGTCGCCTGCGGGACCGCGATGCTTGTACCACGTCACGCGAATCGCATTCTGACCGCCGCGCGCCGCTGCCAGCAATGCTGCGGCACCACGAGCGCCGCCGCGAGCAGCGGTCGCCGCCGCCGGTTCGTCTGCGGGCGCCGCGGACTGATCCTGCTGGCTGATCGTGTTGCCCTTGTCGGTTGCATACAACACAAGGCTGAGTGGCTGTCCCACGGTTGCGGTGAGCGTTCTTGACGCTCCGTGCGGCGGTCCCTGGAGTTCAGGGCCGTTCGTGTCGAGTTTCGCAACCGGCGGTGAATTGCCGGTGTCGTTTCGGAAGAACGGTTCAATCTGGTAGCCGCCGGGAAGGCCCAGCGTGATGGTTTGTGGCTGGTTGTTGACGTTGATCGTGTACGTAAGGCGTTTCGTGCCGAAGTCCCGGGGAACTGTCACGGAAAACACGCCGTAGTTGCGGCCGGTTTCGAAGCGTGTCGGCTGGCCGAAATCGGGACCGCCAGGTTCGATGTTGTTGTTCGGTCCGACCGGCACATCGACTATCTGGTTCTGGTTTCGGTTCATGTAGCCGACCAGAATCGTGAAAGTGCCATCTGGATTCTTGTACCAGCCTTCGAGTGCGGGAGTCACCGATGCGCCCATCACCGCCGCAGGCGCAAGCGGCATGCGGGGAGCCGGGACGACAGGAACGTTGGAAGGAGGAGGAGCAGCAGGCTGCGGTTGCGCCGCCCTTCCTCCACGCTGAGCTTCGACAACAATTACACCGCCGGCTGCAAGCGCGACAGCCAGGCCGGCAGACGCTAACCGAGCACGCATCGGAACTACTCCTTACCGCACTTCTGCCCGCTGCGATGCCGCCCTGCGAGCTGCGACTTCGGCTTCGAAGTCTTCATCGCTCATGTAGGTGACATTCACCCATGCATGAGCCATTTCGTCCACGGTGCGATCGCCATAGCCGACCCACTGCGTGGGATCCGGGTTGGATTTCTTGGCTGTCGTGTTGTCGTGCCATGCCGTGACGATGATCGTCGTGCCTTTCGGAAGAAGAGGCGCGACGTCGTCCGCGTACACATAGCTGTTGTGCCAATTGAAATTGAAATCGTTCACGTAAGTCAGGACCTGTCTCCGGCCCTCGGGGCTGATGGCTTCGAGCATCATCGCCTTGCCGCGCAGATGCATGTGCGGCTGCATGCTTTCGATGCGGCCTGCGCGTGTCATCGTACGAATGCCTTGCGTCACCTTGATTTCGTTCGGCGCGATGTCGATGCCGCCCGCGCTCCAGAGACTCAGCGTCTGGCGATACTTCGGTTCTTGTCCTTTCGGATAGAAGTAAAGACCAAGCTCGGCGACATCGGTAACGTCTTCTTTGCCGTCGGAGTAGTGGATATCCCAGACAATACGGGAACCCGGCAACATCAGTTTGCCGGAGTTCGGACGCATCATCTCACCCTGCTTTCCGACAGCCCACTCCATAAAAATGCCGCCGCCAGCTGCTGCCGCTGCGGCGCCATCGGGGTCGCGAAGTTCGGGCGGGGCATTCGCTTCGTTCTGTTGCAATCGAGCGATCGCGTGATGGGTGATCTTGCGGCCCTTGACTGAGCCAGGCCGGATCTCGATCGCGCGAACCCAGCGCGCTTCGGTCAGTCCTGTCGGAACGCTCGGCTTCCACCATGCGTCCTGCGCTCCCGCCTTCTGTGTGTACGGCGTCGCGCGGATGATCAGGTCCGGCTCTTTCTGTCCGAACATCTCGGCATAGTTCCAGCCCTGCTCTGCGGGCCACTGGATAGCCTGCGGCATGTCCTTGGCATCGCCCTTCGGCGCTCCGCCGTCGACCCATCGCACTACGGTGTCGATCTCCGCGTCTGTCAGCGACCGGTCGTTCTTGTATTTCTGGATGCCCATTGTCTTGTCCATGTGCCATGGAGGCATCTGACGCGATGCCACTCGATCCTTGATCGCACGCGCGTACGGACGCGATTGCTCATAAGTGACCAACGACATCGGCGCGATCGAATCGGGACGGTGACAGGACTCGCACTTCGCCTGAAAGATCGGAGCAATATCCTTGGTAAAAGTGGGCGTCGCGTTTGTTTCTGCGGAGAACGCAGTCAACGGCGCCACGATCAATACCAGCGCGCCGGCCGTAATGTACCGCCAGATGCAGGTTTTGGGATTCGACATATGGGCTCCTTTTGTCCCGGGAGTCTACCACCGGTGATCTACAGGGTTCTAATACGCAAACAGTCTTAGTGAAACGTATTGCCGCGATTTACTTCCGCACTAAGCGCCGTACCACGCTTATGAACGAATTCAAGACCGGAGACTGCGCTTCACGTTTGTACGCCATCCCGTACTGGATCCGTGGTTCGGGAGCCTGGAGGGGCCGATACACGATTCCGTCTGACTTGTCTTCCATGCCTGCCACGCAAAATGCGATGCCAAGGCCTGCGCGGACAAACACGAGGCTCGCAACGATGCTGTCGACTTCGTGTACGACATTGAGGCTGAAACCTGCTTTTCGGCACATTCCAGTGATGAGGTCATGCAGGCCCGGTGTCGAGCGTCGCGGAAAGAAGATAAAGGGCTGATCGCCGAGGGCGCTCAACGGCACTCGCTGGCGTCGCGCAAGAGGGTGATTCTTCGGAAACGCAACGCGCAGGACCTGTTCTTTCACGAACTCGGAAACGAGGGTTTCGTGCTGCACAGGCAGGGCGACGAAACCGACCTGGATTCTTCCTTCGCGCAGATTCTGAATCTGCTCGCTGGTGCACATGTACTTCAACTCGACATGAACTCCGGGATACCGCTTTCCGAAAACCTGCAGGGTATCGACGAGTACGTCGTTGACACCGCCGAGAGCGCCGACGCAGAGACTCCCGATCTCGCCTTTGACGGCCTGGGCCGCCACGGTCTCCAGGTGATCCACCTGGCCGAGCACCTGGTAGGCTTCCGCGATAATCCTCTTGCCCGCTTCCGTCAGGCGAACCTCTCGTTTGGTGCGTTGAAAGATCCGCACCCCGAGTTCATTCTCGAGTTGCAGAATCTGCTGGCTCAGCGGGGGTTGACTGATATTGAGGCGCGTCGCGGCCCGGCCAAAATTCAACTCTTCGGCGACGGCCACGACATAACGCAGATGCCGAAGCTCCATGGGCGGGGTATATCCATGACCGACGGGACGGTCAAGGACGAACTTCGCCGGCCGTACAAGTTGCGACAAACTGTTACATTCCGGCGATATCTGCCGAGTCTCAGTGAAAAGTATTAGCTTCCTTGCTTCTCTTGCGACTAACGTCTCCGAACACGCCGAAAATCAACCAGGCGGCAAAAGCGACAATCACCAGGAGCATCATCCAGCGCAGCGATAAAGCGAGGAATGCGGCATCGAAGACAGGCATTTCGATGCGATAGCGGCTGAATGCGGCGAATCGTTCCGTCATCCAGTGCCATCCGGAATGAGCGGCGAACGCCGACAGAATGATGATTCCAATCCGTTCGGCGACGACATAACGAAACAGCGCGCCGACCAGGGGCACGAGGACGAGAAGGACAAGGATCTGGCCGAGTTCGACTCCGGCATTGAAGGACACGAGCGACGTCAGCAAGTGGGATCCCGCAAATTGAAGCGATTCGCGGAGCGCAAACGAAAACCCGAACCCGTGCACCAGGCCGAAGGCGAATGTGATGATCCATCGGCGCTCGACTCGAGGCGACACGATGTTTTCCAGGGCCATATATACGATCGAGGTCGCGATCAGCGTTTCCACCAGCGGCGGAAACCACAACGCGCCTGGCGCCATCCCGTATGCGGACGCTATGAGTGTGACGGAGTGCGCGAGAGTAAACGATGTGACGATCAACACCAGCGTGCGCAAGCGGCGAAACGGAATGATCAGGCAGAAGAGGAACAACAGGTGATCGGCCCCGTCCAGAATGTGAAAGAATCCCTCCACGACAAAACGCCCGGCAGCCTGGAACCAGCGAGGATCAAGCCGCACGAGTCCCGGATCGTTGTGAAGGGAAAATGCGCGCTCGGGACGATTCGGCGCCAGAAATCGAAGCGTCGTCTGGACCGTGACGCCCAGCATCATGAAATCAGGATGGATCGAAAAGGCGGACTCCGGAGATTGAATGGTGTACTCGAGGAGCGCGTCCAGCATCCCTTGCTGCGTGACAAAGTCGAGAGTGTCCGGAAGAGGCGGTGCTGTCACGTGGAGCAGCGCCTGGTCATACGAATCGAAGGAACGATCCGCGGGAAGCGACACCTTGACCGCAGCGATACGCGGCTGATCGAGACGGCGGTCGCCTTCAAGAATTTCGAGCTGTCCCGCGATCTTCGTAAGCACTGCGGCGCGCAGTTGCGACGCGGCGCCGGAAATATCGAGCAGGCCGGGCCTGGTTTCGGGCCATTCCGTTTCAGTGATGGATCGCAGCGGAACCCGCACCAGCACACGCAGTCGTTCGCCGTCCGGCTTCACGAACATTTGAACGAGAACATCGCTCGGAATTTCGTGAGCCACCGATCGTGCTGGCGTGAGGACCACCAGCAGAGTTATAAGAACGGCAAATCTTCGATGACACATCATGCGTTCGGGTGCGAGGGAGAGTAGTGGAACAGGCCGATGAATTTCAAGGAGAGACACAGGATGGACCGACTTCGTAGTATTCGTCATGCCGGCGTCTTCGCGCTGGCGTTTCTTGCGGCTTTGGCCGTGGGGTCGTCGCTTCTCGAGTGGGCTGCCGAAGCCCAGAGCGCGCCGGCATACCGCAATATCCCGCTCTGGCCGCGGCCGTTCACGGATGACTCGTGGGTTCTGGGCTCGGTTACCGGAGTAGCGACCGATTCGCAAAACCATGTCTGGGTTTTGCACCGCGGAGATGAGTCGCTCGAAGCCAACGAGAGAGGAATGATTCCCCAGCCCGGCGCAACCGGCCAGCCTTCATCGAGCGTTTGCTGTATGGCGGCTCCGTATGTACTCGAATATGACGCGAACGGACTCCTGGTTTCGAGCTGGGGAGGCCGCAGCGTCGGCTACCAGTGGCCGACAGTCAGCGGTGGAATTACCGTTGATGCGAAGGGCAATGTCTGGATTGCCGCTACAGGCGCGGAACCCGCGGCGGGTGGACGAGGTCGCGGCGCGGCTGCGGCCGCACCTGCGGAGAGCGACCTTCCGACTGGCGCCGGCGCTCTTCCAGCGGCCGCGGCCGCCAGAGGGGCGGCTGCTGCAGCAGGGCGCGGCGCAGCGGCAGCTCCGACACCAGCCGACGCTCACATCCTGAAGTTCGCGCGCAACGGTCGCTATCTCCTAACGATCGGAACTCCGGGCAAGATGGACGGGCCCGATAGCCAGGCCACGCTCAATCGCCCCTCAGCTATCGCGATCGATGACTCCACAAATGAAGTTTTCGTTGCCGACATGGGGAATCGCCGCGTCGTTGTCTTCGATGCGGACAAAGGCACGTACAAACGGCACTGGTTCGCCTACGGTGAGAAAACCGCCGGCGCCGCTCCCGGCCGATACGATCCCGCTGAGCCCGCCGCAAAGTCGTTCCGCGACATCACCTGCATCGAGATCGCACGCGACGGCATGGTCTACGTATGCGATAAGAGCAGCAACCGCATTCAGGTCTTCGACAAAAGCGGGAAATTCATCAAAGAAGCGTTCATCGCGAAGAACACATTGGGCGGAGTGCTGCAGGGAAGCTTCGGCACCATCAACGCGGCCGGCGCTGTATGGGATGTAGCGCTGTCGAGCGATGCCCAGCAGCGGTACCTGTTTGTTGCGGACGGCATGAACAAGAAAGTGCGAGTCCTGCTTCGCGACAATCTCAGTGAGGTCGGCTCGATCGGAAGCGGCGGGCGCTATCCGGGCCAGTTCCTCGTGGTGAACAGTGTCGCCGTCGATTCGCAGGGAAACCTGTATACCGGTGAAACGCATCACGGCAAGCGCGTCCAGAAATTCGTTCCGGGCAAGTAAACCGGCAAGGGCGTGGGGGGACCGGCCGAAAAGCAAATCAAGGAGGCCGCCGAAGGCGGTGTACCGAAGATAGCTTGGCCGGTGGGCCCGACGCTAAGGAGAAAACATGAAACGTCACAAGAACCTTATGATCGGCCTCACGTTTGTCGTGACTTTGATCGTTCTCGCGCTCGCGCAGTACAGGCTCGAGCAGACAGCTGTCGCTCAAACTCGCGGCCAGGTCATGGCGCCCCGATTCGAAGTCGATCCGACATTTCCCAAGCCGCTGCCGAACGGCTGGTATCAGGGGCAGACGATCGGTCTGTTCCTTGATGCAAGCGACCATGTGTGGGTCGTGCATCGTCCCGATGTGCTGGACGCTGTTGAAGGCGCCGCGAACGACAACGTGAAAACCGCGGAATGTTGCAAGAACGCGCCGCCGATCCTCGAGTTTGATCAGGCAGGAAACGTTGTTCGAAGCTGGGGCGGCAGCGACGGGCCGGGTTACAAGTGGCCTCAGTCCAACCACGGCATCAATATGGACAACAAAGGCAATATCTGGATCGGCGGCAACGGAACCAACGATGGACACGTCCTGAAGTTCACGCAGGAGGGAAAGTTCATCGCGCAGTTCGGCCGTGCCGACGTCCCCACGCCCGATAGCTTGTCCCTGGATCGGTTCCATCGCGTTGCGGAAACTTTCTTCTATGCTCCGCTGAATGAAGTGTTCGTCGCTGACGGTTACTCCAACCGGCGTGTCGCCGTGATCGATCCGGATGCAGGGAAGATCAAACGCTTCTGGGGCGCATACGGCAACAAGCCGGATGACAAGGCCGGCGCGTCACAAGGCACATACGACCCGAATACAACGTATCAGCAGTTCCGAGGGCCGGTTCATTGCGCCATGGTTTCAAACGACGGTCTCGTGTATGTCTGCGACCGCGGCTCGAACCGGATTCAGATTTTCAAAACCGACGGTACGTATGTCCGCGAGATCTACACGCAACGCGATTCCAGAAGCGACGGCTCGGTATGGGACATCGACTTCTCTCGCGACGCTCAACAACGCTTCCTTTACGTGGCCGACGGTCGAAACCAGAAAATCCGAATCTTCGATCGCGCGAGCATGACCGAACTGACCACGTTCGGCAAAGGCGGTCACTACCCCGGCGAGTGGTATTCGCTTCACAACATCGCGCTGGATTCGAAGAACAACCTTTATACCGTCGAAACCTACCAGGGCCGCCGCCTGCAGCGATTCCTATATAAAGGTCTGGCTCCGGTGACGTCGCGACAGAGCGGCGTCGCCTGGCCGTCCGGTAACTAGATTTCGTTTCTCACCGCATCCCTCTCCCGTCTCCCGCGGGAGAGGGGTATACTCGCTGCTCCAAACCCCTATCGCGAGGTCCATATGAAAAATATTGTGTGTGCAATCGTGTTGGCTGTTTGTCTCTCCGTAACGCTGATGGGACAAACAAAGATCAATCCCACCGACCCGCAGCCGACCTGCAACATGTGTCCCGGTACATTCATTCCGGCCTCCGAACTCGAGGCGTATACGAAGAAGGCCGTCGCAGAGAGGCTCACGGATCAGCAGGTGAGAGACATCGAGTTGGGAAAAGCGCATGTCGGCATCGGGATGGTCTATCGCGGAAAACTGGACAAGCCGTCGGCGGACTCGGTCGCCGAACATGACCTCGTCAGCGAGGTGTACCACATCATCTCGGGATCGGCCACGCTGATGCTGGGACCGGATATCACGAACCGACAGCGGCGTCCTGCGACGCAGCGCACTGTTGTGGAGTTCAACGGGCCAGGGAATAACGGATCCGACATCCGCAATGGCGTTGCTTACAACCTCAAGGCAGGCGACGTTGTAGTGATTCCCGCAGGGACCGGCCACTGGTTCACGAAGATCGACGATCACATCAACTACCTGATGATCCGTTTCGATCCGGACAAGGTCACGCCGCTGAAGAATGAAGCGCAGTCGAAGGAGTATCTGTCCAAACCCGCGCCCGCACAGCGGGGCGGCCAGTAGAGAAAAAAAAGGGCGCGATCAGAAGGAGAATTGATCGCGCCCTTGCTTTATTGCGCTTTTTTGCTTGGGCTTAGCTCGCGGGGCTCGGTACCGGTTTCCCGGCCATCCGCACCGCGCGATAGCTAACGTACATCAGGGGCAGGAGAACAGCGGCTCCAATGATCGTCTTCGCTAATATCTCGGCGAAGACAATTGACAGCAGACCCGAACTCAGGAAGGACGGGGCCGCCGCCAGGAAGTGGTCATACCAGATGCGGAAGACCGACTTGCATTCGGTCAATCCGACAATCAGCGAAATCGAAAACGAGTTTCCAAGGTAATAGGTCAATGACGCGGCTCCGATGCCGATCAGGTGGCCCAGGACCGTCACCGCCAGGTTCTGCGAAATGACCCAGTAGTACGGCACCGACGCGGCGTGCACTGCGAGAGCAACCATCGCCGCATTGAATACCAGCCGATGGACAACGAGCTTTTTCGACGGCAGAAACGCCTGAACCGTCACGCCGGCAATTCCCACAGCCACTGCAGCGACGACTCCATCCGACATCAAAGCAAGCATGACCACGGAAGTCAGCAGGGACAGCGACGAAGTCTTCGTCAGCCGCACCTTGAGATGAGCTGAGGCGGCTCCGAGCATCACGAGAAGGAGGAGCCTGCCTGCGTGAGGCGCAGCGACGGATACCATTGCCCACCCGGAGGCCAGCAATGCCGCCATACCGAACAGCACGATCACGCATCGAGCCGGGAAGGATAATTTTTTGAAGTCGCTTATTGGCTTCATGAATTACTTCCCGTTTAGAACCGTTCCTCGAGGATGCTTTCGCCCTTGACGGCGGTTTCGCCCCAGATGATGGTTTCGCCCCAGACAATCGTCTCGCTCCACACGATCGTCTCGCTCCACACGATGGTTTCGCCCCAGACGATGGTTTCGCCCCAGACGATAGTTTCGCCCCAGGCTGAGGTGTTGTAGTGCAGTGCGTTGCCGCCGGCCAGGGCATTGCCCCACAGGAATGTCTGGCTCCACACCACAGGCGACCCCGCGATAACGTCGCTGTAGTTCAGGTCCGCACCGTTGTTGGCAAGCCAGTACGCCCCGATCGCCGCGCCGGTGTTGATCTCCATCGTCATGTCGAGAGCGCCGGCCACGTTCACATATCCGCCGCCGACTTCCATCACGTTCTCACCGCGCTTCTCGGCCGTGTACATCAGAATCGCTTTCACGCCGTTCGGCTTGAGGGCCGGTTTTTTCTCGAGCATCAGCGCCACAGTGCCGGCCACGATCGGCGCGGACATGCTGGTGCCGCTGAGTTTCATGTAATTGCCGCCGACATTCTGGCCGGGATACATCGTCACGATCCTGTTGCCAGGACTTTGCGGTCCGACGAGATTTGATCCGGGCGCAACGATGTCCGGCTTCGCGAGGTTGTCGATAAGAGTCGGACCACGCGAGCTGTAGGTCGCCAGCTTGTCGTCCGTGCGAACGTTGCTGTTCCACGACGTCATGGCGCCGACGGTCAACACCGACGCCTCAGTTCCCGGGCTCGTAATACCGCCGAAAAGCGGCTCGCCGAAGGCGTCTTTCCCGTAATTACCCGCCGACACGACGACCACGATTCCACGCTTGACTGCCTCGCGGCAGATCAGGGTAAGCGGGTCCGTGTCCATCGATTCCGAAGGCGCTTTGCCGAGCGACAGGTTGATCACCCGGATGTTCATTGGCTGGCCGTTGTCGCCCAGCGCGTTCCGATTGTTGATGGCCCATTCGATGCCCGCGATGACCGTGCTTGTCATCGCTGCGCCGTCATCGTTAAGCACGCGCACATCGATCAGCTTCGCATTGGGCGCGATTCCTTTGTACTGGCCGTTGGCCATCTGGCCCGACCCGGCTGCAAGTCCGGCGACGTGCGTGCCGTGTCCATACGGGTCTGATCGAGGACCGAGACCATCGCCGGTGAAATTCACACTCTTGACGACGTTCTGGAGATCCGGAACGTTGCGAATACCGCTGTCGATAATCGCAATACCGACGCCCATTCCTGTAGCGCCGTAAGTTTCCGCCGCCTTGGCTCCGGTCGTTGCCCGGATGTGCGACGTCGTCGGGTACTGTTTCGCTTCGACAAGATCATCCAGCGAAACGCTATGAATGCCCGGATGTTTTGATAATTGCTCGATGGCCGAGAGAGGCAGGTCGAGGACATTTCCCGAAAGGATCGTGAACCGTCGGCGTTCCTTGCCGCCCAGACGGTTTGCTTCCGAATCGGCTGCCGATCTCTGACTCGGCAATGTTCTGACGATGACCCGGATGGTTTCTTTCCCCCGGTCTCTTCCCCTGCTTTTATCTGTGTTGTAGTCTCTGATTTTGTCCCGCAGGCGCCTGTCGAGCTTGTTTTGTTCAGCGTGCAAGCCGCCCGCAAACATTATTCCGACCGCAATGACGGTTAGAATGCGCTTCATCGTTTTTAATTCCCCTCTTGAGCGCGAGTCACTTGAGTCCATTCAAGAGCAGATACCCGCGCTTCATATGCCTTATCGGCCGCTAATTAGAAGTTCTTTAGTTTTTTGTTATAGTCGCCGGGATGAACGCTGAGCCTTACGTGCGGCAGGACCCCAACCCCAACTCCCTTGTTTTCACCATGCCGGAAGGCGCGATCGACTCGCATATGCACGTCATCGGGCCGTTCGACCGTTTCCCGTTGTCGCCAAGGTCGAAGTACGAGCCGTTCCCGGCGACCTGGCAGGAGCAGAAGGAGATCCTGATCGACCGGATCGGGTTCTGGGGGTATGTGGTCGTCCAGGCGACCTGTCACGGGACGGACAACGAAGTCGTTGTCGATGCTCTGGAAAACATGGCGGGCCGTGCTGCGGGCGTTGTCAGTGTCGACGAAAGTGTCACTGCGGACGAACTAAAACGGCTTCACAAGGCCGGAGTTCGCGGAGTTCGATTTGCCTTTCTGCCTCACATCGCGAGTGAAACCACTCCGCCTGATGTCATCCGCAGAATCGCCGAAAAGATTCAACCGCTGGGCTGGCACACCGATTTGTACTTTCAGCCCGACACGTTCGATGTGATGGAGCCCCTCATACGTTCATTGCCGACACCCGTGATCATCGATCACATGGGCCGTCCGGACGTGAAGCTTCCCGTCGAGAAGAACGCGTACTTTCAGCAATTGCTGGAATTAGGGGCGAGCCGCAACGACATCTACTGGAAAGTCACCTCGCCGGATCGATATACACGTTCGGCCAGGCCGGAAGACTGGCCCATTGCCTTGCCGTTTGCGCATGAACTGCTTCGGCATTTTCGGGGAAATGTGATCACGGGCACCGATCGTCCGCGGCCCAATATGAACACTGTGATCGTGACCGGCCGAGGCAACCCGCCAAACAAAATGCCCAATGACGGGGATATCGCAAATTTTTGGATCTGGCCCGCGGCACATAAGGATCCGGCGGTGTTGAAGCAGATCCTGGTGGTGAATCCACGGAAGCTGTATCACTTCGGTCCGAATTAGCCCGCTACGCTATTCCCGGATCCGCAGAATCGGATCGAACTCCTCGATCGGCGGAGCGCTCGATGCGTGCGAGTGCGCGGCGAGAAGATCCCGCGCGCCTGCCGCGTCCACGGGTTTGGAGAAGTAGTATCCCTGGCCGTATTCGCATCCCATCAACCGAAGCGCCTCGTATTGGCCTTCGGACTCGATTCCCTCGGCTGTGACTTCGAAAAGCCCGAGGTTATGAGCGAGAGCGACGATCGTGCGCGTGATCTCGGCCTTTTCGGCGTCCTTGTCCATGTCGCTCACGAAGGACCGGTCGATCTTCAGCGTATCGAGCGGGTAGCTCTGCAGGTAACTCAGTGATGAGTAACCGGTGCCGAAATCGTCAATCTCCAGCCGCACGCCCAGAGCCTTGAGCTGCCGGAGCATCTTGTTGGCGGATTCCGGATCCGACATGACCATGCTTTCCGTGATTTCCAGTTTCAGCGACGACGGGTGCAGGCCGGTCTCGACCAGAGCGCGTTCGACCTGCTGCACGAGATCCGGCTGCGCGAACTGCCGGCACGACAGGTTTACCGAAACGGTGAGCGGCCTGTCGAACGTATAGATCTGCTGCAGGCACCAGAGTTCCCGGCAGGCTTCACGCAGCACCGCCATGCCGATCGGTACGATCAGTCCTGTTTCTTCGGCGACGGGAATGAACTCGTTCGGATGCACGATGCCGCGGGTCGGATGATTCCACCGCACGAGGGCCTCGAGTCCAGATATCTCGTTCTCCTCCAGGCGGACAATCAGCTGGTACCAGTTCTGAAATTCGCCGCGCTCGATGCCGCGCCGCAGTTCGGTTTCGAGCTGCATACGGGCCATCGCGCTGGCCCGCATTTCCGGGCCAAACACTTCAATGCGGCTGCGGCCGTTTGCCTTGGCGCAGTACATGGCTGTGTCGGCATCGCCAAGCAGGTCTTCGGATTCTTCGCCTCCCGTGGAACTCAGAGCAACTCCGATGCTCACGCCCATGTGAAGTTCGTTGCCGCCGATGATGAACGGCTCCTTCAGAGCCTGCATCAACCGCTCGGCAACGGCGACGGCGTCACCCGGGTCCTTCATGTCGTCGAGCAGAATGGTGAATTCGTCACCGCCGAGACGCGCGAGCGTATGAGCGGAATGAAGGCGCGACACGGAATCGCTTGTGCGCAGACAATGCTGCAGCCGTTGGGCGAATGCGATCAGCAGCTGATCTCCGACAAGGTGGCCGAGGCTGTCGTTGACTACCTTGAAGCGATCGATGTCCAGGAAGAGAACGGCAAAAACGAAATCCTTGTGACGCTTCGCGCGGCCGAACAGGAATCCGAGCCGGTCCAGGAAAAGCGCCCGGTTCGGCAATCCCGTGAGCGGGTCGGCGACTTTAGCCGTTGTGACGTCGGTTTGAGAGCCGGCGATCCGGTATGGCTTCGCCTGGGAGTCGCGCACAGCCATCGCGCGGCTCAGCATCCAGCGATAGGATCCGTCGCGATGCAGAACGCGGTGTTCGCTCTCGAAATGCGAATCGAGTCCTTCCAAATGCGCAGTGACTGCCGCCTGCACCAGGTTTCGGTCGTCCGGATGGATTCGCTTCATCCATTCGTCCGGCGTGGCTCCGATTTCGTCTTCTTCATACCCGAGCATTGATTTCCATCGACTCGAGAAAAAGATCGTGTTGTTGCGCAGGTTCCAGTCCCATATTCCGTCGTTGGAGCCGGCAACGGCCAGCATGTAGCGTTCTTCGCTCTCCTTACGCGCCTCTTCCGTGCGCTTCAGCGCAATCTGCGTGCGGATGCGGGCATTCACGACCGCGAAGTCGATCGGTTTCGTGATGTAGTCGCTGGCGCCGAGTTCGAACGCTTCGACGACGACGCTGCTCTCCTGTTGCGCCGTGATCATGATCACGGGCATTTCGTTCGTTTTGTACGTTCTTCGGATTTCCTTGAGCACGTCGAGGCCGCTGAAGCCCGGCATCTCGATGTCCAGCAGCACGAGATCGAACAGTTCCGTCTGCAGCGTGTCGAGCGCGACAGTCCCGTCCCACGCCGTAGCCACGGCATAGCCCTGCCGTTGCAGCCGGCGCGACAGAAAGTCGCGGTTGTACTCGTTGTCGTCAACGACAAGAAGCCGTGCAGGTGTGAGACTCATGACACCCGAACCTTTTGCGTCAACAGACTGTTAATCTTCAACATCAACTGCTCGAACTCCACCGGTTTCGTTGCGAAATCGTCGCAACCCGCATTCAAAGCCTTTTCCCGATCGGACACCAGCGCATGCGCCGTCAAAACCAGAATCGGGATCTCCGACGTGGCCCTCGAGGATTTCAGAATCCGCGTAGCCTCCACGCCGTCGATCTCCGGAATGTCCAGATCCATGACGATCAGATCGGGCAGCCACGTTTCGGCGTCCGAAATTCCGCGCCGTCCGTCGGCCGCCGCAATTACTTCGAAGCCCCGGCGTTTCAGACGCCGGCTCAGCATGTCCCGATTCATCTCGTTATCTTCGATCAGCAGGATCTTGGGCATGGCTTCGTAGCACGTATCGGCAGCACGTCGATTTTTCTTTAGTGATTTCCGGCGCCTTCAGTTGCGGCCGCCACCCGTTGTACTCCCGGAGCGACGGACCACAGCGTCAGGTCATAGCCGGGCCGCTGATGCAGGAACTGCACGTTCTGGAATCGGTTGTGATAAGCCGCCGCGTCCGCCGGGTAATACAGCAGCGTGTAGGGTTGCTCATCGTGAAAGATTTCCTGGAATCGCCAGTACAACTGCTTTCGCTTCTCTGCATCAAACTCGATGCGCGCGTGTTGCATCAACGCGTCGGCCTCGGCGTTCCGGAAGTTGAAATAGTTCGATCCACGGTTCCGCGCCGAATCCGAATGGAGCAGTTGGTGAGGATCGAATTGAAGAGACGTGATCCAGTTGCCGATGGACGCGTCCATCTTCTGATCGCGCAGCGTGCTTTGAAACACTGCTGCTTCAAGACGCCGGCCGGTGACCGTCATTCCGGCTTTGCCGAATGCGTCCTGCAGGATGTCGAGCAGCGCGGGTCCAGCAGCGTTGGATGCGGAAACCAGAATCTCGAACTTGAACTCAACGCCGTTTTTGTCGCGAATGCCGTTGCCGTTGTGATCCATCCAGCCTGCCTCATCGAGCAGCGCCAGCGCGCGCTGCCGGTCGTATGGCAGCGGTTGGATATTGGGATTGAAATCCGGAGACCCCGGCGCGAATGGCGAAGCCGCCATCGATCCCATGCCGCGCCGCACGGCTTCAATGACCTTCTCCCGGTCCACCAGCATGGTCAGGGCCTGACGGACCCGTTTGTCCGCAAAGAACGGCCTCATCTCGTTCCACCCGATATAGGTCATCTGCGGTACGTGATAGGTGGTCTTTACAAACTGTTCCTGAAATGCCTGGCCCCCCGTCTGCTCGTGGAATTGCGCGGGAGCGAGGCGTGGAACAAAGTCGATCTGGCCGTTCTTCAACGCCGTCAATGCCGTCGTGGCATCGGGAATGATCTTGTAGACGACCTTGTCCAGATGCGGTTTCTCGCCCCAGTACTGTTCGTTTCGGACCAGCACCAGTTCCTGGCCTGCGGTCCATTTCTCGAGCTTGTAAGGCCCGGTGCAGACCGGCGCGCGGTTCGCAGGATTGCTGTTGAAGCTCTCACCGAACTTCTTCAGTACGGGATCTCCGGCGGCTTTGGCGTCGACGATGTCGCGGAACTTGTAACTGTCGAGCAAGCGGTCCGGATCGAAGACGTGCTTCGGAAGCGGAACGATGTTCGTGCTCAAAGATGTGTCGTTGAGCCAGTAAGGCTCGGACATGTGGAAACGAATCCGGTTGCTGCCGACAAGCTCGGCATCGGCGAGCGACGAAAAATAGGAACGAAACGCCGCCGAGTCAACAGACGGAGTCATCGCCGCCTTCACGGTAAACAGAACATCTTCCGCGGAAAACGGCCGTCCATCCTGCCACTTCACTCCCTCGCGGATGGTGAAGGTGTATACGCGATGATCGTCTGAGATCTCCGGATAACCGGCGGCAAGCCCGGGCACAGTCGGCAGGCCCGTGGTCGCGTCGTAGCGCAGAAGCTGCTCACAAAGCATCGAGCCGAGTGCGCCGACGAGGACATAGTTGGAAAACGGGCTGGTGCTGAGCGTCGTATTCAGAACATCCGGCTCGCCTTCGAGCCGCACCACGGCCGAATGTTCGGGCTCCGGTCCGGGACTGGAGCAGGACACCAGAATCGCTGCCGCGATCCACACAATCGACGCAGACCTTTTCATATTCATGCATATCGGACTGATATGAGCGGCTCATTAGCGACAAATGCGTAACCCCCTTTTTTTACGTGCATTTATGAAGGAATTGCAGTTTAGGCGGGATTGGTCTAAAGGGCCGCTGTGGTGGAGTCGATAACCAATGTGGAGAAGAATCTGCAGTGAGCGGACCGTCCAAATTCGCGAACATGCCTGGATCGGCCCGGTTAGTCGTGGCTGTCTTCGGGCTCCTCGGCGCGATCGAGTTGCTGGCCGCGCTCGGTACAAGGCCGGCTGCGAGCGGAGGAGTCTTTTTCCTCCTGCTTGGACTGGCGGTCGTTACCTCTCGGACCAAACTCACGTTGCTGCGCGGCTCCACACTGTCGTTTCTGACATCTGTCGTTTTGATGACCCTGATGTGGCTTGGCACCGAAGCCGCGGTTGTCGTGGCGATGGTCGGCGTGGTTGTTCAGTCGTCGTTCCCCTGGAAGAAAAAGGTTCCCTATCGAACCGTCTTCAATATGGGAATGGTCGGCACGACCGTAACGCTGGCTGGATGGGGATACCACGCCATCATGCCCGCCGAACCCGGAATAAACGATCAACTTGCCGCGATCCTGTTCGCCTCGTTCATCTACTACGTGTGTAATTCAATCTTCGTGTCGTTGATAGTTTCCCTGTCGTCGGGAAGCTCGATCTCGAAGATCTGGCATGGCAGTTTTCTTTACACGGCGCCGGCATTCTTTCTCGAAGGCCTGATCTCCTTCGGCGCGCTGAAACTTGCGTCGGTGATTCAATTCGGCTTTGTCGCGGCAGCCGTTCCCGTAATCGGACTGACGTACTACTCGATGCGCGTTTACCTCGACAGTCTGGAAAAGGAAAAGAAGCACGCCGCAGAAATGGTTGCGCTGAACGAAACGCTGGAACGCCGCGTTATAGAACGCAGCGAGAGTCTCCGCATCGCCAAAGAACTGGCTGAACAGGCGAGCCGCGCAAAAAGCGCCTTCCTGGCCAACATGAGCCACGAGCTGCGCACCCCGTTGAACGCCATCATCGGATACAGCGAGATGCTTTACGAAGATTCGGTTGCCGCAGGTCATGAGGAGCCGGTTTCGGATCTGCTGCGAATCCGGACGGCCGGGAAGCATCTCCTGTCGCTTATCAATGACCTCCTCGATCTTTCGAAGATCGAGGCCGGAAGGATTGAACTCCACCTCTCCTCTTTCGATCTCGCCGACGTTCTAAATGAAATCTCGAGCACCATCCAGCCCCTGGCCAACAAGAATCGCAACCGGCTTCTGATCGTGGCGGAAGAATCGGTGCCGATGATTTCGGATCGAACGAAGCTTTGTCAGGTTCTCATCAACGTGTCGAGCAACGCCTGCAAGTTCACCGAAGCAGGAACCATTGCGCTCAAGGTTCGCCGGCAGACGGGCGACGGTGGTGACTTCGTACTGATCGAGATTCTGGATACCGGGATCGGTATTGAACCGGAGCTTTTGGAGCGTCTGTTTGAACCGTTCGTCCAGGCGGACAGCTCAACCACTCGGAAATTCGGGGGTACGGGACTCGGTCTCGCGATCAGCCGAAAGTTCTGTCAACTGCTTGGAGGCGAAATCACCGTCGAGAGTGCTCCGGGCAGGGGTTCTGAATTCAAAATCACTCTACCCGTCGACATCTCGCCAGACGAAAGCGCGCTTTCGGATTCCGATGCCGGCAAGTCCGGGAAAGTTCTGATCGGCGCCTGAAAATATTAACGGCTTCAGCCCTCATCATGGGTACTGAAGCCGTTCGTTTCTTTTCCGTCGCGATGCCGCCGTGGGCATGCTTCAAAAATCCGTTTTTGTTGGGGATTGTCATTCCCCCCGCATCTCGTCCCTGACCCACTTCGAAATTCAACCGCGATTGCCGTCCCTGGCGGGTTCGAAACGCAACCATACCGAAGCAGGATAGACACCAAATTCCGCTGCAAGGTTTAATCGCCTGTAAGCCATTGATACGATGGGATAACGATTGAAGCAGAGGGCGGTTGTCGATGATCGCTGTCCATCAACTTGGTGGGTGTTTTCAACACGGTTGAATGACACACTATCGTTCCTTGATCATTGAACGATGAAAGCTCTCATCAAAGCGCATGCCGAGCCCGGCCTCTGGCTGCAGGATATTCCCGAACCTGCAATCGGAATCAACGACGTCCTGATCCGCGTGCTCCGCACCGGAATTTGCGGCACGGACGTGCACATCTTCGAGTGGGACGGCTGGGCGCGCAAAACCATTCCCGTCCCGATGGCCATCGGTCACGAGTTCGTCGGCGAGATCGTGGAAGTCGGTTCGAACGTCAACGACTTCGCGCCAGGGGAACTCGTCTCCGGCGAGGGGCACGTCGTATGCGGCCGCTGCCGGAACTGCATGGCGGGACTTCGGCATCTTTGCGCGAACACATCCGGCGTCGGTGTGAACCGTGCCGGTTGCTTCGCGGAGTTCATTGCGCTCCCGATGACAAACATCTGGCGGCATGATCCGCGCGTCGACCGTGACGCCGCGGCGATTTTCGATCCGTTCGGAAACGCCGTTCACACCGCGCTCACATTCGATGTCCTCGGCGAAGATGTGCTGATCACCGGAGCCGGCCCGATCGGAATCATGGCGGCAGCTGTCGCCCGTCATGCCGGGGCGCGATACATCGTGATCACCGATCTCAATGATTACCGCCTCGAGCTGGCTTCGAAGATGCATGTCGACGTGGCGCTGAACATCAAGCAGAAGTCGATCAAAGACGTTCAGAAGAAACTCGGCATGAAAGAAGGCTTCGACGTCGCGATGGAGATGTCCGGAAGCGCTGCCGCGCTTCACGACATGCTCGAAAACATGGCGCATGGAGGCCGCATTGCAATTCTCGGGATTCCTTCGAAAGAGATCTCAATCGATTGGCGCAAAGTCATATTCAACATGCTGACGATCAAAGGCATCTACGGCCGCCTGATGTACGAGTCCTGGTACAAGATGACGGTCCTGCTGCAATCGGGACTGGACATCGGCCCCGTCATCACACACCGCTTCAGCTATCGCGATTTCCAGGAAGCCTTTCAGGTTATGCGCTCCGGCAACAGCGGCAAGGTCATTCTCAACTGGGAAGAATTGATCGGCCGCGGGTAATCTATAGCCGTGCGTATCGCGACATGGAATGTGAATTCGTTGAAGGCGCGGCTGGAGAAGGTCACGTGGTGGCTGGAGCGCGCAAAGCCCGACGTGCTTTTGATACAGGAAACCAAACTGACCGATCAGGACGCGCCGGTGGCTGCATTTCGCGATGCAGGTTATGAACTCGCGCACCACGGTGAACGTCAATGGAACGGTGTCGCCATCGCGAGCCGGTTCCGCATCGAAGGCGTTGTCACCAACTTCGGCGAACCGCTTCGGACGGCAAAGACATCGGAGACCGGCGATGACGAACCGTTTGCCGAAGCGCGCATGATCTCGGCCGTGTGCAATGGCATCCGCGTCATCTGCGTGTACGCGCCGAACGGCCGGATCCTGAATTCACCTTTTTATGAAGCCAAACTGGTGTGGTTCGATCGGCTCGTGCGATGGCTCAACGAGTCGATCGATGCGAACACGCCGGCTGTTCTCGGCGGCGACCTTAATGTCGCGCCTGAAGATGCCGATGTGTGGGACCCGCGCGCATGCCACGGCGGAACTCACGTGTCGCCGCGGGAGCGCGCCGCCTTCGCGCGTCTGTGCCAGGCCGGCTTCGTCGACGCGTATCGAATGCATCACCCGGAGACCGGGCGTTACACGTGGTGGGACTATCGCGCCGGCAACTTTCACAAGAATTTCGGCATGCGCATCGATCATCTGTTGGTCAGCGCCGCAACAAAACCTCGAGTTGTGTGGGCGGAGATCGATCGCGAGGCACGCAAAGGAAAGCCGATACCTTCCGACCATGCCCCGCTTGTCATCGACATCGATACGCCGGGTCATCCCTTCGATGCCGGCTGGACGTCCGCCGAAGAACGAATCGCCGGACGCCGCGCGCGTCCGAGCTGAAAAGGGTGTTTTGTCTCAGGCGGCCTTCTTGTCTTTCATTGCGGGCACAAAAACAGTGAAACGCCCGTCCTCGAATTTCTCGATGATAAATGCGGGCACGAGGGCCTCTTCAATTTCGGCCAGCGCCAGCTTCCACACCTGCTCCTCACGGCTTCCCGCCATTTGTTGAGTCAAGCTCCGAAATAATGCGTAGCCTGGAATTCTCTGGAAAAGAGATTTTTCGATCCGCTCCCGCGCTGCTCGTCCCGCCGGTGCTCGAACGGCAACACCGATGAGGAAACAGACAATCAGCACGAGGAGAAGAGAGAGGACCTGTTCAGCGGGGAACCACTCCGAGACCTACTTGCCTAATGGCCGCACGAGACCAGCTACGGTTTTCATAGCTTTGAGCAGGATAAAGAGATCCGATGAGCAGTCTAAAGAAGAGTCAGTTGCCCCGAGTTGTTTGCCAGTAAATCTTCCGTCTCCACAACGTAGTTCTGCGGAGTCTCCCGGCGACTTGCCTTTGATAATTTCGCATGGCAACCCAGTTCAGAGCAGCAAGGTACTACAGAAGTCCTCTGCAGGGCTCTACGCCCGGCGGCGGCCTCACCTGGCATTCGTGTGCCTGCAACTGAGCTGAATCAATTGCCAACAAAAGGAGGTACGCGTTCATGGCCGAACCTCACAGAGAGTCCACGCGGAAGGGAGTCGCAAAGCTTTCGTGATTGTGTCCCTGCCAGTTTCGGAACGATCGTTGCCAAGGTCTGTTTCAAGAATGCGAGCAACCTCATCCTGTCTGCCGAGAAGTTCAACCGTAAGCCAGGTTTTCAGAGCTTTGGCGATCCCGCGCTACTTCCAACCCAATAAAGACATGAGAAAGGAGTGTGTCTATGAGGCTGAATGTGTGCATGACGCGATGTATTACCGCCGCGTTCGTCGCGGGCATCGTGTGTCTGACTGTTGTGACGGCGTCAGCACAGACGCCTCGTGAAGGCCAGTGCCGCGATGCGGAACTGTTGTTTCCGGATAACAATCCCGGTCCCGGCTCGTTGAAGCAGATTCCCGTTCCTCAACCCAGTGATCTCAACACTTATGTTCGCAACCGGCAGGTTGCCACGGCTTTAGGAAAGTCGCTGTTCTGGGACATGCAGGTCGGCAGTGACGGCGTTCAGTCGTGCGCGTCCTGCCACTTCCGCGCAGGCGCAGATCCGCGATCGATCAATCAGCTCAACCCGGGCGGCGTAAACAATCCCGATACGACAATCCATCTCGGTGTTAACTACCAACTTCGCCCGCAGGACTTCCCGCTGCACAAGCTGGCTGATCCGACGAACCGTCAGTCACAGATCTTGCGTGATATTGACGATGTCGTTTCTTCTCAAGGCGTGAAACTCAGGCGCTTCCTGGGCGTCGAGCCGGGAGCCGTGAAGGACCGGACGTTACCGGTGTTCGACACTGTGTTCAACATTTTGGGTCTTAACACGCGGCGTTCCGAGCCACGCAATACACCAACGGTGATCAACGCCGCATTCAACCGCCGCCAGTTCTGGGATGTTCGTGCAACAAACCTTTTCAACGGCGTCAGCCCCTTCGGCGCAGGCGACGAGGATGCGCGCGTATTGAGGGCGAACGGCTTGAACCAGATCCAGAAGGTGAAAATCCGTATCGACAATGGCGCACTCGCCTCACAGGCTGTAGGACCGCCGGTGAGCGATCGCGAGATGGGATCTCTCGATCGTAAGTTTCGTGATATCGGAAAACGCTTAGTGCCAGGCAGGCCACTCCGGCAGCAGAAGGTGGCGCGCGATGACAGCGTCCTTGGACCTTACAGCCGGCAGGAAGACGGCCATCGGGGTCTGAACACCACTTATCGGGCATTGATCGAAACCGCATTCCAGCCCCAGTGGTGGCGGTCGAACCTGATCGTGTCCGTAGCGCCGAACGAGAACATTTCCTTCGTTCAGGACCCGGATCGCCCACTACGCGACAACGAGTACACCATGATGGAGTACAACTTCTCGCTGTTCTTCGGTCTCGCGGTGCAGCTTTATGAAATGACACTGATCTCAGACGATGCACCCGTCGACCGTTTCTTCGAAGGCGATTCCAACGCGCTCACCGCACAGCAGAAACGAGGAATGGACATCTTCGACAGCCAGACTGCGGATACCGCCTGCTCGGGCTGCCACTCCGGTGCTGAATTCACCGACAACTCTGTCCGTATTCTGTTTGGTGCTGTCGTCGACGGCGAACGGCAGCCGGCGGAAATTGTCGAACGGATGTTCAACGGCAACTGCGAAGTCGTGGCCTATGATCAGGGTGTTTACAATCTCGGCGTCAGGAAAACCGAAGAAGACCTTGGCATCGGTAACCAGGATCCTTTTGGCAATCCGCTTTCCTGGATTGGCATCCTGACCACGCCGCCCGGCCAGATTCCCAGCCGCGAGTTGCTGACCATCCCGATTCCGAACATAGCGAATCCGCCGATTCACATCCGCGAACGAACCCTGACGCATGGAGCGTTCAAGGTGCCTACGTTACGGAACCTCGAACTCACTGCTCCCTACTTTCACAATGGGGGGCAGGCAACAATCCGGCAGGTCGTCGAGTTCTACAATCGCGGAGGAGACTTCCGGGAGCACAACTCGCGGAACATCGACTTCGAAATCGGCAAGCTGAACCTGACTAATGCGCAAATCGATGATCTTGTGGCTTTCCTTACGGGCGCGTTGACGGACGAACGAGTGAAGCAGCAGAAGGCGCCATTCGATCATCCTCAACTGTTCGTTCCCAACGGCCATCGCACTGTTTTTGGCTTCCCGCTGCCGGACTTTGACGGCGCCAGGGACGAATTCCTGGAGGTTCCGGAGGTGGGCCGCAACGGCGGACCGCTGCCGAAAGCCTTCCTTCAATGAACCGCTCTTACTGCTCGAAGCAGTACAACCTTGCGGGCTGTTGCGCATAGTTGAAGGTTGCAGGTGCTTCCCGGTGGGCCGGTCCCGTCTGCAGTTGTATGGTCCAAGATTCCGAGTGAACGTTGTTCGAGATGGTGGCCGTAGAAGACTCCAAGGTGAGCGGCTGTGAGACGATCACTGCGGCGTTCACTGTCACCACGCCCAAGGGTTTGCGCATCGATTAATCGATTTGCCGAAAATTGATAAGGCGCTGGGCGACGTTGCTTACTGATGTGATTCGCCCGCCGAGTATGGCGATGGCTTGGAATTGATGGCAATCAGGAATCGACGGCAACGCGCTAAAATAACCCAAAGGTAATGGGTAGGCTAAATAAATGGTAATCAAAGCAATCTACAAAAACGGAGTGTTCAAGCCGCTTGAAAGAGTCCCACTTGAAGAGGGGACAGAGGTCGAGGTTCATCCTTGTGCCGAGCAGGGCAATAACGGCGGAAAACCGAAAAGGAAATCTGTGAAGGATTACGAGGCCTTCGGGATGTGGGCTGACCGCGACGATATCGGCGCAGGTGTTGAATACGTCAACCGCATCCGCCAGCCGCGCTGGAAACGGTCTGAATGACGTACATCGTTGACACCGATGTCCTGGTTGACTACCTGCGCAACATGGAAGGCGCCGCCAATTATCTCGACTCAATCGGCGAATGGATGTACTCGGTCGTGACTGCGATGGAACTCATCACTGGCGCCGCGAACCAGAAGGACCTGAAAAAGCTCGAGAAAATATTGACCGATTACCGCGAAACGCCGCTTTCCCAGGAAATCGGAGCAAGGGCGCGAGAGTTGATGAAGACCCATGCGAAGCCAGACGGGCTGCTACCGCTCGATGCTCTGATCGCTGCGACGGCTCTCCATGAGGGTGTAAGGCTCTCGACAAAGAACAGAAAACACTTCAGGAACATCGAGGGGCTCGATCTTGAAGTCCCGAAGCACTAAGAGGGGCATCGACGTATGGCGGTTCTAGAGAGAGGTCTAAAAGCTAACTGCGATTGCCCTCCGAAAACGCGCGGCGTTCAGTAACAACGCTATGTCTCCTGGTGACCATGCCGCAGGCATCAAGCCCGCGGCATGGCCCTGGTCTTCCCTTTACCGGCGCGTCACGCAGCAAGGTCGCTCGTGAACTTGTCCATCATCTCGCCGATGGTGAATGATGCCGCCTTCTGTCTTGGTGGAAATGCCTTGAATGTCGCAATAAACTGCCCGATGAGTTGCTGAGCGGGCACCATCAGAAAGACATGGTCGATCAACCAATCGTAATAAGTGTTGGAGGTGATGTCGGCTCGTTCATAAGGGTCAGTCCGTAGATTGAAGAGCTTGGGCACGCGTAGCGCAGTGAACGGCTCTGCCCAGATGCGAAAGGTTCCGGGTGCACGCTGTTCCATAAACACGGCCTTGAAGTTGTCGTACCGAACTGCCGTCAGATCGCCGTCATCGGAGAAGTAGATGAACCCGGGGCGCGGGCTTTTCTTTTCCCTGCCGCTCAGGAGTGGAAGCAAGTTGTATCCGTCAAGGTGCACTTTGAACATCTTGTTGCCAGGCCAGAATCGTCTCACCGCCTGGAGATGATAGCCGCGCTCGGAAAGCTGAAGGCAGCCGGTCTGCTGGAGAGGTTCATCGCGGATACCGTTACTCTGTCGTATGACGGTTCAGAAACATTGATTTCCTCAGTTCATTTGCTGGGCGACACGAAAGCTGCAATGCTTTTCTCTGGTTTGATTTCGGTACGGATGGGAAACCGCCCCAAGGAATGTACAGAGCTTCTGCTGGCCTTGAGCGAAGATCCTTCACGTTGTTTTCCGGCGGTAGCGGAATCTGCCATTGCGGGCCTGGATCGGATCGGTGTGCGAGATCCGAAATCGGAGGCTGATGACTGGGAACCGGAAGAGCGCCGCCCTTCGCTCGAACCGCAGTTTCTTGTGAACCTGCTCGATGCGATGCGGCGTTTCAAAACCCCGACTGTGTCCGATGCTGTGGCTGAGAAAGTCGCCTCTCGTCCCGAAACCTTCAAGCCTGTGACCCTTGTCGTTCCCGCGCTCGAACAGATCTACGCCGAGCGTGGACGCAAAGCGGTCGCATCTGACAGCAGCGTTCTGGACCTATGGACGCGTTCAGCGGAATTTCTGCTTCGGCGCAGCGAGGCGCCTCCCGAACCGCCATCGGACTGGCGTCTGGATACAAAACTCTCCTGTTCTTGTCCGGACTGTCGGGAACTGCAAGCCTTCGCTCTTGATCCTGCCGAGCGAGTTCACCGGTTTCGCGTAAAGAAAGAACGGCGTCAACACCTTCACAATACGATAGACAAGCACCGCCTTGATATGACGCACGTGACCGAGCGTGTGGGCTCGCCTCAAACGCTGGTCTGCACGAAAGACCGTCGCACTTTCGACCGGCGTATGAAGCAATATCGGCATGAGATTGCCGCCATGCGCGCGCTCGTCGCAATGGCGCCCAGGTCCGCCGCCGCTGCCGATCTGCGTGCAAGAATGGAGGCCGCGGCGAAACTGTCCGCTGAGGGACAGCCGACATACGAGTAGAATGAAGATAGTGTGAGGGCGCATGAAAGTTAATCTTCCCGATTCTCTAAAAGACTTCGTTGACAAGCAGGTGAATTCCGGACGGTATGCCGACCCTGACGCCTTCGTTGCCGAGTTGATTGAAACGGAAGCGGCGATCTTCGAGCGGCTTAAGCGTGGAGATGTTCTCCCGCTTGACGAGCACTTTAATCGGCGCTTGGAAGTGCTCCTTGATGAAGCCGAGAAAAATGGGGATTACGTGTCGGCCTCCAAAGAAGACTTCGATGCAATGGAACGTGAGGCTCTTGAATTGGTACGCAAAAGACCGAAATCGTCTTGAGCGATGGCTCGCGCCGTCCAACGTGCCGCCGCAAAGCGGGACTTCATCATTCACTACGTTTACCTCGCTGAAAACGCCGGTCTGGATGTGGCGAAACGATTTCGTCAGGCTGTTGAATCGGCCTATGCCCAACTTGCCGAGATGCCGCGCATGGGTGCCCCTGCAAAAGTGCGCCAACGAAAACATACGGGTGTCCGCATTTGGCGCGTGCGCGAATTCGAGGAATATCTCATTGCTTACAAACCTCGGCGGGGAGGAGTGGGCATCGAACGAATCATCCACGCCAAGCAGGACTATCAGCGGATTCTCAAATAGCCGCGCGTCATTCCGCTCATCGAGCGCCAACGCCACATAACGATCAAGCACCGCGAGCAAACAGCATCGAGGAGAGCTATACCGAGAATCCCGAGGGCGCCTTTCGGTCGTGAGAGCTACTGAGGCCACGAGAATGATTGAAAAATACGGACGTCCTTGGATGATTACTTCATTCCTCGCGTGCACGATTCAGGAATCGCTGTTCGCATTTCAATGCGGGAAGGGGATCACAAGACGCTCGCGGCTTTCCTCCGGAAGCGCCCCTCTGCTTGCCGTTCGACAAAAGACTGAGGCCCGGCGAAATCTCGTCGCCTTACCCGGTGGGGTCTCGGCCCCCCTACGAGTTGATCGAGGGACATCAATGAATGCCGAACGGTTGTCTTTCGTCCGTGGTCAGTGATTCTGCCGATTCGCACTGATGCGGCGCTGGGAGCGGAGTTCTTGCCCGAGAACTTTATGACAATGAGCGAATCCAAAAACGCAATAACCCGGCTGAACACTCGTCTGTTCAATGTGATAGCGCTATCATTGATCCATTTATTTGGTCACAACGCCACTGCAAGTCATTGATAGGAAAGTGCCGGAGGGGGGACTTGAACCCCCACGGTACTAAGTACCGGCAGATTTTGAGTCTGCTGCGTATGCCAATTTCGCCACTCCGGCTAAGAGCGCAACTTCTGGAACGTAACACCTTTCAAATGAATCGGTCAACGGGACTTCGCCTTCACTGTCGTTAGCACACGAGTTGGCCGGTCTAATTAGCACACGAGTTGGCCGCTTTTGACCCGAGCGGGTTTGAAGCTCCGAGCCGGAGGACGGCATGGAGCAGATTCCCGCAACGGAAGCGGAGCGAACAATGAAGGTGCAAGAGGTCATATTGCGAGCAATGGCGAAGAAGATTTCGTGGTGGCAGGCGGCTGAGATTTTGGGGATCAGTGAACGCACCATGCGACGATGGAAGTTTGGCTACGAGACGCACGGTTTCCGAGCGCTATACGACAAACGGAAAGGCAAGCCGAGTTGGAGGAAGACGCCAACGGCAGAAGTCGAACGGGTGATGGCGCTATACCGGGAGCATTACGCGGATCTGAATGTCGTTCATTTCCACGAGAAGTTGGCCGAAGAGCACGGCATCCACTGGAGCTACACCTGGGTCAAGAACGTCCTTCAAGACGCGGGGCTGGTGAAGAAGATTCGCTGCCGTCGGAAACACTTGAAACGCCGACCGCGAAAACCGTTGTCCGGCATGATGCTGCACATTGACGGGAGCCATCATCGGTGGTTTCAGGACGACCGATGGTACGACCTGATTGTGATCCTGGACGATGCGACCAGCGAGATCTATTACGCGCAATTGGTGGAGGACGAAGCCACGCGATCGGTGATGGCGGCGTTACGGCACGTGGTGGAAAGCCAGGGATGGTTTGCGACGATATACAGCGATCGAGCCGGCCACTTCTTTCAAACGCCAAAAGCCGGGGGACCTGTGGACACGAGGCAACTGACGCAAGTCGGCCGAGCGATGAAGGAGCTAGGAATCCGTATGATCCCCGCCTATTCGCCGCAAGCGCGCGGGCGAAGCGAGCGCAGTTTTGGAACCTGGCAGGGACGGTTACCGCAAGAGTTGCGACTACGACAGATCAAAACGCTAGAGGCGGCCAACCAGTTTCTACGGGAGGCCTACATTGCGGAGTTCAATCGAAAATTCGCTCGGCCGGCAGCTCAGACTGGAACGGCTTTTGTGCCACTGAAGCGGCAAGATTTGGATCGCGTGTTTTCCGTCCAACACGAACGCGTTGTGAACAAAGACAACACCGTGCGTTGGGCCAACCATTTCCTTCAGATCGAACCCACTCTGCTGCGATCCACGATGGCAGACCTGGAGGTCACCGTTTACGAACATCTGGATGGCACGCTGACCATTGGGTATGGGCCGCACACCCTGGGCGGTTATAGCTCGGAGGGCGAACCGTTCGTGCCGACTCCAACGCGGCGCCCGACAAGAGATGGGCATCGGCTTCCGTTCCGCCCAAAACGCTCCGCCCTACGGGCTGCGCTGGGCTCCACTCCAGCCGACGCCCATCTCTTGTCGAAAACAAACGAAAAGACAAAGCAATCGGGGAACAAACGTGTTCACCGTGTCGGTGGTGGTCGTTAATGAACTATGTAGTGAACAACGGCCAACTCGTGTGCTACAAAAACCGGCCATCTTCACGTGCTACCAACACGGGACTTCGCCTTCACGGTTTGTGGTGCCCGAAAATGGTGCAAAATCCGTTTTGGGTAACAATTTGGGTAATAAATCTTCCTTTTTGTGGAGACGTTGCACCGCTGAAGCGAGACTGCTCGCCGCCAGATGCGCGTAATGCTTTTCCGTCAGCGTGACGCTGTGATGTCCGAGCAAATCGCGGATCACCGCCATATCGACGCCCTTCTGCGCGAGATGCGCTCCGAAAGTGTGCCTCAGGATATGTACCCCTGATCGTTTGAACCCACATCGCTTCAAGAGCGATCGGAACGATTCCAGAATCGACTTCCACTGCAAACCATCGGCTTGGTGAAAAACGTAATCGCTATTCGCATGCTTCTTCTGAAGCACCGATTGGAGCGCGTACTGGATATTGATCGCAGCGATGCAGTGTCCGAAGTGTCGATCGAGGAACCCCAGCACAGAATCGAGTAGCTGCCATTCCGCGTCTACAGCTCGCGATCGGATCTCCATTTCCACGATGCCGCCCATTCCGCGACGTAGTTTGATCCAACCGGGACATTTCTTGTGAGACCATTTGGCGCGGTCCCGTTCCTTGGGGCCGCTGCGGTAAAACGTTCCGCGCCTTTTCTTGTGTAGCTCAATCTCTTTCGCAACCATCGCCGTATAACCTGTGTCCCTTACTGTGAATGATACGAATCTCGTTCTGAACGCTTTTTATGATTGGCCAGATCACTCGCATCTCGAGTTATTGTTTCTCGATTCTCATGGCGCCATCGAGATGTTAAACCCGATTCCTGCTGTTTTGAACTTGGATGTTGTCAGAAAATAAGTATACTTTTTCTGACAAAAACTACCCGGGATTATCGATGCAACCCATTGATACACAAGTCAAAAATAGGATATTCGGTTCGGGGAGGGGTTCTCTATTCACGCCCACCGATTTTATTGATCTTGGTACCCGTTACGCGGTTGACAAAGCCCTCTCAAGATTGGCCGCCGGCGGAACCCTTCGGCGGCTAGCCCGAGGCCTTTACGACTATCCCAAAATGCACCCAGTGCTCGGACCGCTGCTTCCGACCCCCGACGCTGTTGCCCAGGCCTTTGCACAGCGCGATGCAGTTCGGCTCCAACCAGCGGGCGCGTACGCCGCCAACCTACTCGGACTTTCGGAACAGGTGCCGGCAAAGATCGTATTTCTCACGAATGGACCTAGTCGCAGAGTGAAGGTCGGCTCGATGCAGATCACGCTGAGACGAACAACACCTCGAAATGTCGCGACAGCCGGTCGGTTGAGTGGACTTCTGATTCATGCGTTTCGCCACTTGGGCAAAACGAATATCACTCCGTCGCACATCAAACATCTACGGCGCACTTTACCGCAAGCGAAGCGCAAGGAGCTCCTTCGAGATCTGCGGTATGCGCCAGAGTGGATGCATTCAGCCTTTCGTGAGCTGGCTAGCGACGAAGGTTAGCAAAATGCGCCTGGCCTTCCTTCAGCTTCCGGTTTCCGAACGCGCTTTGTATTTCGAGCAAACGGCTCTCAGGCGGAGTCTTCACCCCGCCATTATGGAGAAGGACTTCTGGGTGTGCTGGTTGCTGAGCGTGCTCTTTGCGGAACCTGAATTCAATCAGGCGCTGGTCTTCAAAGGTGGAACCTCGCTGTCCAAGGTTTTCGGCGTCATACAACGTTTCTCTGAAGACATTGATCTGTCTTTGTCGCCGGCCTACTTGGGAGTTCCTGAGGATGAAGAGAAGGTAATCACCAGCCGGACAAAGCGTGACGCATGGATGGAACGCCTGCAAAAAGTCTGCGAAACAGCAGATCGAATACAGCCAGCAATCGAGCGGAAAGTCTGCGACCTTCTTGGTACGGCGCCACGTGACGGCACATGGACCGAGTTCCTTTTGGATCCGGAAACACAGTCGCCGGTGATCCTCTTCCATTACCCCGTAACGCAGGCCTCCGGGTTCGCCTATCTCCTCCGGAACGTGAAAATGGAGTTCTGTTCTCTCACGGACCAGCGCCCGGTAGACACGCGCCGCATTAGGCCATGGATTGCCGACGAATTGGAGAACTCCTTTCAGGACTGGAAGTGCGAAGTTATAGCGCTCGAACTGGATCGTTCCTACTGGGAAAAGGCTACGATTCTTCACGCTGAACACCATCGAGCCCCGGAAAGCCGCATGCCCGTCCGTTTTTCGCGCCACTACGCAGACATGGCTGCTTTGGCACGACATTCCGAAAGCCGTGTTGCTGTGGACCGACATGACGTGCGAGAGCGAGTCGTTGCTTGGAAGGATCGATTCTTCGCACGAAAATGGGCTCGATACGACCTCGCCAAGCCAGGAACGTTTCGGCTGATACCACCGACTGGCCGGATTGCAGAGCTGAGGGGCGACTATTCAGCGATGCGTGACATGTACATGGTGGATCCGTTGCCGTTCGACGATGTTCTGGCCACTCTCGCGGATCTTGAAGCCACGATCAACGGTGTGGCAACGACTTGACGATCGTGCTCAATTCTCCCGCGCCCAATGCCTGTATGCCTCGATCCATTTCCATCCGTCAGGCGGCGGGTTAGAGTACCGAAGTTCACGAACGTCCAACATCAATCGTTCGCGCCCACGACGGCATACAAACACGATCCGTTCGTCGTCGGTGAGGTCGACTTTTTCAATCTGGACCTTTGCGCCAAGGATGACGGATTCGAACGGAAAGATCATGTTCTCTTCGATCATCGTGTAGGACGCCGTGATCTGCTCCGACTCACCGTAGGCGTCGACCAGAGCTTCTTCGATCATTTCGTCGAGGTCGGACTTCGACAGTCGCTTTGTCGTGCGGACCACATTGTCATTGCGGATTTTTGATCGCTTCATAGTGGGAGGAGCCTCCACGCATTCATAGAACAGGATTTTCATTTCGGGGGGCGTCTCGCTGCGGTTTCAGAATTCGGAAATCGTCCGTTCACACCGCTGTTTGATGATCGCAGCAACTTTCTCTGTATCTGCGTGGCTCAAGTCGATCGTAAGTAATGCTTCGAGAATCTTCCTGGCTAATACCGGAACACGTCTTTTCACAAGCGGCTTCGCAAGGCCGGTCTCTTCAGCCAATTGTTCGAAATTTCTGGGCGCAATCTTGTCGAGCAGATACTCGCCGCCGATCTTCATCGCCATCTTCCTGCTCAACTCGGGGTAGTAGAGCGTGCAGACCAGATCATAGAGTGGAGCGAATCTCACGCTGTCTTGTCCGGGACCGTAGAGCAGAGAAAAGTTCTTCCCGTGGGCGTCATGATTGCCAATGAGGTAATTGAAGATCGCCGCATCAAGCATGCGCTGCAGGTCGATGACGGGAGCACTGGAGACAGCGCGCATGAGATCGAAGCAATGTTTGAAGGAAGGCCCGCCCTCATTTTGATATTTGTGTTCGGAAACGATACCTAAGGCCTGGCAGAAATCTTCTTGATGCAGGCGCTCGAACTGGAGTCCATCCGGCGTTTGCGTTGATGTGCGGTCATAGCGTTCGATCAGCGCGTAATCCATTCCCTGTATCGTTCGGACTTCTGCGGCGGCAGCGGGAATGCCGACGGCAGAAGCCAGCCGCAGGCATAGAACTTCGTTAAAGGGCACTCCCACAAAACGCTCGCTTGCCGGTTTGAGAATGTGTGTGCTTGGCGCGTTTTCCAGAGGTATCGAAATCTGTCTTCCCGACACCTTAACAGCCACTTTGTCTTGCGCTCCTGCCAGGGACAGCCGGACATCTTCCTCTCCCGCCAGCAGCGGACGACGCGGTAAGGCCTTTAGCATTGAAACCAGATCATCGTCCGAAAGATCGCGATAGCGGGCGGGACTGTTGGGGAGCGGTTGTCCTGCCGGTATGAATGTCACGGCACCCGCGCACTCGCCGCCAATCTTCTCGAGCATGGCGAAGTCGTTTCTCGCGCTGATGCCTAGATTCCGGGCGACAAGTTCACGCTGGCTTTGTTCGGGCAGAATGCCGCTAAAAAATCCACGGCACTCTTTTTGCGTAAATCGGCCTTTCCGCAAGGGGAGCGATTGCGAAAGGGCGCGTGACGCCGAGTGCTCGGCCCACGCATCGACATATCTGAAGGTGATATGGCCGCTGTTATCCTGCGTGAGATGTCCGACTAGATTGTGGTGCAGATACACGTCCAGCGTTCGGGCCATAGAGCTATCGCTCCATTCTCGCGTGTGGCGGGATCAAATCGATCTTGATGCCAAGAGTATTAAGGACGGCTAGCGTCTTTTCGAGCTGACAGGTCGGCTTGCCTTTTTCCAGTTCGATAATGAATCGAAGACCGGTTCCGGAGGTAAGCGCTAAGTCCTTTTGCGTAACGCCGATAGCTTTGCGCGTCTTCTGAACTGTTTCTCCTATGTGCTTTGCTGTATATCGCATGGCATGGAATATTCCCGATCAGGAATAATAGGCACAACAACGCATCATGTCAACTCGAACATTCCCGATCGGGAACATTTAAGGACTAAAGCCGCTGCTGCTGCCTAAATATTCCCGGCCGGGCATATCTTAGCGACTATCTCAAAATAATCTGTCGTTTGACGCTTCGTTGGATGCGCTCGAAGCTCGGTTGCGAAGAGTTTCGAAGCGGGCAGAAGCTGCAAAATTCCCATTTTGAGTCTGCTGCGTATGCCAATTTCGCCACTCCGGCGGTGTTGAACCTCAACAGTTTACCAAAACATAACGAAAGCCATTCGTCTTGTCGATGGGAAGTAGCGTGTTTATGGCGTTAGAACCTGAAGGCAACCCGGGCTCCCACTCCATTAAAAAGCATTGCAGCTCCTGGTCTGAATTCGCGCATTAAGGCCAGGAGGAACATCGATGAGAATGTTTGCAATGCTTCTGGTACTTATTTTTCTTCTGGCAGCAGCGCAGTTTACATGGGCGCAGGATAGCTATCCGCGCGCCGAAATCTTTGGAGGCGGTTCGTTCATTCCGGCAAACGGAATGGACTTTCCTCGCAAGGACTCCGCCGGCTTTCAAGCGAGCCTTAGCGCGAACGTCAACCGGTGGTTCGGCATCACTGGAGATTTCGGCGGGCAATATTCAAATGCGCCGGATCTCGGACCGAATTTCAATAATGCTTCGGCGCATACGTCAGTCTACGAGTATCTCGTCGGACCCCGATTCACGAAGCGAACCGAGCGCGTCAACGTCTTCGCGCATGCTCTTGTGGGTGGAGCGACCGGACGGACGAATCTCAGCGGATTTTCGAACAGCGGATTTGCTTTGGGCGGAGGTGGCGGTTTTGATATCCATCTCAGCAGCCGCATCGCGATTCGTCCGCTTCAAGTGGACTATCTCGGAAGTTTTGCGGACATCCTGGAAACGAATGTTCGTATCGGAGGCGGCGTTGTAATTAAGCTGGGGGCAAAATAAGGCCTACTTCAGCGAATTTGCAATCGCGACGGCCTGCGCTTGGGTCAGCGTGCCGGAGAGGAAGAACGCGCGATCAGGAGTGCTCCAGACGAGCATCAGGCCGCTGCCTTCAAACTTTTCGCCTCGGAAATTCTCAAGGACCAATGCAGGACCCAAATCAAGCTGTACTTCGCGGGTCTTCAACTGATACTGCGGAGCCACGAGCAAAAAGTCTCCGGGATGGGTAGCGAACTTTTGACGGAGATACGCTGCGTCGCTGGCGTTCAAGCCGATGATCCGGAACAGCACCTCGCAAAACTCATCGACCGGGAACCCTTGAGGCGCATCGAGCTTGAGGGGCAGGCGTTGCGCCAGATAGATTTCGCCGTAATCGGCAGCGATGCCAGCGCTCATGTCGATCTCGATCAGCGCGCGGTCCCAATGTTGCGGCACGGTCAACCTGACGCCTGCCCGGTTCAGCGCGGTCTGTAACTCGTCGACACGAATTCGAGATTCCTTATGAATCGGAGCGACCACGGATAACGCAGGTTGCGGCAGGGAATTGCCGAGACCGTCGGAGTAGGGCAGCCGTGGCGCAAACCCCGCCAGCCGTGTGGCCTCCGCCAGGTTCTCGACCTCAGTCTCCGCCGGAATCGGGCTGAGCAGAACCTGGCGCACGGAATCCGGCAGGCTCTTGTTCAGGTCATCGACGCCGACAGGCAAGACATCAAAGCGGACCGCAGTGAAGCGCGCCACCAGCCGTCGTGCCAGAGTTCGACCGGAAGGTGTCGCTATGACCGCAATCAGTACAACACACGCCGGCACCCAGGCCCACGTCAGCCTCCGCGCGCGCCGCGCCGCCGCTTGCCAACTATTCATGTCCATCGTGGTCGACATGTGACAACCTCTACGACTAATACCGCCTCTCCACGAATGACGTTGATTGCGTCGAATTGTCTTCTGTTCTTCGCACCCAGGCGCCGAGTCCGGACAACGTGACGCTGGCATGCGACTGGATGGACGGAGCGCCGCCGACTTCCTCCGTCGTTTCAACAGTTGGCCCGCTTTGGATTCTCACGTTCTGTGGCATCCGATTTGCCGAATGACCATCAGGAGGGGTTCCATGATTCCGAAGCCGTTCACTCGTTCGGCAGGCAAGTGGCTGGCAGGAGGAATCGGGAGGAATCGGTTTGGCGGCGGCATCGTACTCGGCGTACATCGCAGCGGCGTGGACCATTATGGAAAGGCGAAGCCGCCGGCCGGCGACGACGCTGACGCTCTGGTCGATCGATTCATGCCGAAGTATGAAGTCCGCGGCCATCACAAGACACTCGTGGCCGCCCCTGCGGAAGTCACGCTGTCGGCGGCCACCGAACTGGAGTTGGACCGCTGCGCCCTCGTTCGAGGAATCTTCAAAGCGCGCGAGTGGATTCTGCGCAGCGAGCCGAACCAGGGGACGCTGCCTCGCGGTCTCGTTCAGCAAACGAAGTCATTGGGGTGGAGCTTGCTGGCTGAACGGCCGGGCCGCGAACTCGTTATGGGATGTGCAACGAAGCCGTGGGAAGCCAATCCGGTGTTCCGAACGTTGCGGGCGGATGAGTTTGCCGCTTTCCGATATGGCCGCCTGACAGGGGGCTGAATACGATGTTGCTGAGAGCACTTGCTGTTTGGGCCGTGTTGGCCGTGGTGGAAAGCATCCACGGGCTGCTGCGAAGACTGATCCTGGAACCATGGCTCGGTGACTTTGCGGCGCGTCAGGTGAGTGTGATTACGGGTTCGCTCTTGATTGTGGTTGTCGGCATTCTGTTCATCGATTGGATCGCGCCCAGTTCCAGACGACAGCTCACGTCGATTGGAATGATGTGGGTTCTGCTGACACTGGCCTTTGAAGTCGGAGCCGGGCGGTTCCTGTTCCACTACTCGTGGCAACGGATTCTGTCCGACTTCAATTTGATGGAAGGCGGTCTTCTTGGCCCTGGCCTTGTTGTCATGGGTTTCGCGCCTCGAATCGCCGCAAGTTTCAGTCGTGTGAAGTCGTCGCGTGTCGAACGCGTCCGTGGTCTTCCAGGAGACGATCTGATACTGCACCCGATCGGATCCATGACGCATGCGATGACGATTCGCTGTTCGCGCCAAAGCCTCTGGCCGTGGCTGGCGCAGATGGGGGCCGGCCGCGCCGGCTGGTACAGCTATGACTTATTCGACAATGGCGGCCGGCCAAGCGCAGAGCGGATCCTGCCGGAGTTTCAGAAAGTATCGACCGGCGCCTTGTTCCCAGCTCTGCGAGGTGCAACGGATGCTTTCCTTGTGCTTGCATGCGAGCCTGCGCGATTTCTCATACTTGGCGTGCCTCGACCCGAAGGCGAGCCTGCGGTGACGTGGACGTTCTCGCTCGAGGACACGGACCCAGGCGAAACTCGCCTGATCGTACGAGTGCGCGTTAACGGAGGCGACAGCCGCCGGCTTCCCTTGTGGTGCATGAGAGTCATTCATTACGTTATGCAGAGAAAACAACTATTGGAGATCGCACGCCGCGCCGAGATGGCCGGCGTGATCACAGAAATGGCGGCCTGACCATGAGACATCCAGGAAGCACACTGTCTTTTCGGACAACCGCCGGGGAGATCCTGCCCGGGAGTATCGCTGAAATCGGATATCGCCGTTTAGGTGGATTGGAGCAATGGGTGATGATTCGTGGAGAGAACCTCGTGAATCCGCCGTTGATCCTCCTGCATGGCGGCCCCGGCTTTTCAGAGATGCGCCTCATGCGGCACTTCAACGCACCGCTCGAGAAGAGCTTCACCCTCGTTTACTGGGACCAGCGCGGCAGCGGCAAATCGTTCGATCGCAAAATTCCCAAATCATCCATGACGGTCGAACAGTTCATATCGGATCTCGATGAACTGGTCGATCTGGTGCGCAGGCGCGTTCGGCAGAACAAGGTTGCGATCTTCGGCCACTCGTGGGGATCTGTTCTCGGCGTGCTCTATGCCGCGCGCTTTCCGGAGAAGGTGTCCGTTTATGTTGGCGGCGCACAGATTGGCGACTCGCCCTCAGCCGAGAGCGTCTCGTATGCCTTAGCGCTTGCCGAAGCGGCGCGTCGCAACAACCGGAAAGCTGTGCGCGAGCTGAGCGCCATTGGTCCGCCGCCTTACGACGCCAACGGCCTGTGGAGGGAGCGCACATGGTTGCAGCGCTTCGACGGTAATCTCACACTGAGGGCTCTGTGGTATTTTGGGCGAATTGTGCTCCGCGGACCCGAATCATCGATCTTCGATCTGCCCAACCTCATGCGTGGTTTCCGGTTTTCGCTCGACGCCATGTGGCCGGAGGTTTCAACGTTGAACCTGATCAAGCTTGTACCCGAATTGCGGATGCCCGTGTTTTTCTTCCTCGGCCGCCGCGACCAATGGGTTCCATCGGAAACCAGTCTCGCTTATTTCGAAGCATTGACTGCGCCGTCGAAGAAACTCGTGTGGTTCGAGGAATCCGGCCATCAGTTGTTTGCGGATGAACCGGAGAAATTCAACGACGCAATGGTGAGCCTGGTCGGACGCCACTTGTTAATGACCTTTCCGGATATGCGCATCGCGAACTGATGCCGCCGCGACTGTCACAATGTCACAACTTTTGCGGACTTCACCTGCCTCTCTCGTCTTCCTGACACCGAACGCCGACCGAGGGCAATAGTCGTCATCTGAAACGACAAGTACTTAGTGGCTGGAACAGTTGTTGCAATAGAGCGGGACCACTCTTGTGCCCTTGAGGACGAGTACATGATTGATCGAGGCTCTCAGCGGACCGCGCACTCCACAATCGGTCCGATGCTGGCTGTGTTTCTAGTGTTTCTGATATTGGCCTCGTCGTGGCTGTTCATGCAAAGACGCTGGTGGCTGCCGCAACTGGCGTCCATTCATGGCGTCGACATCGACCGCGTCTTTCTGGTGACTCTTATCATCACCGGCGGTCTGTTTGTGCTGCTCCAGGGCATCCTGGCCTGGTTCGCGTTTCGATACGGCGAGCAGCGGACCGACCGCGCCCGTTACTGGATTCGTCCGGCTCTTGAAAAGCGGTTCGCGCTGATCGCCGGAATTGTGATTCTCGGCGTCGATGTCACGATCTTCGCATTGGGCGAAAGCCAATGGTTCAAAGCGTGGGGACCGTCACCGGATGGAACGCCGTTGATCGAGGTGATGGGAGAACAGTTCGTCTGGAATTTTCGCTATCCGGGCGCCGACGGCGTCTTCGGAAAGACAGACCCTGCGCTGATTTCGTCAACCAATCCATTCGGCATCGACAAAACCGATCCCTTGAACGCCGACGACATCATTTCCATAAATCAACTTCATCTTCCCGAAAGCAAGCCTGTGCGGCTGCGGCTTCGGTCGCACGATGTGATTCACAGTTTCTTCCTGCCGCATCAGCGCGTGAAACAGGACGTTGTGCCGGGAATGCAGATCGAGGTCTGGTTCGTTCCCGACCGCGCCGGGCAATACGAAATCGCATGTTCGCAGCTTTGCGGACTTGGACATTACCGGATGCAGGCGCGGCTGACTGTCGAGTCCCAGGAAGAGTTCGACAAGTGGCTTCGTGAAGCCGCAAGCGGAGGAATCTGAGAATGCCGGCTGTAGCAGAGACAATCGACGTTCATCGCCCGTCCCACGGGTTTATTCGCAAGTACATCTTCAGTACCGATCACAAGATCGTCGGACTGCAATATTTCTTCACCGCCTTCGCTATGGCCATCATCGGGGGTCTGCTTTCGATGCTGATGCGCCTGCAACTCGGCTGGCCTTCGCAAATGTGGCCGGCCCTCGCAAAGGTTTTCCCAAAGGGGATGGCGGGCGGAGTGATGGCCCCTGAGTTTTATCTTTCCCTTCAAACGATGCACGGCACGATCATGGCGATCTTCGTATTGACGGCATTGTTTACAGGCGGATTCGGAAACTACCTGATCCCGCTTCAAATCGGCGCGCGCGACATGGCGTTTCCGTTTTTGAACATGCTCTCGTACTGGGTCTACCTGTTGTCGTGCGTTACGGTCATCCTTGCATTCTTCGTTGAGGGCGGTGCTCCGATCTCGGGCTGGACGGCGTACACGCCGCTCAGCGCTGTTCCCGCGGCAGGTCCGGGACAAGACCTCGGCCAGACGATATGGCTTCTTGCGATCGCGTTGTTCTGCGTGTCCTCGATGCTCGGCGTGCTGAATTACATCACCACGATTCTTCAGGCCCGCACGAAGGGCATGCTGATGACGCGGATCCCGCTGAACATCTGGGGCATGCTTTCGAGTTCCATCATTTCCATCCTGGTGTTCCCGGTGCTGCTTGGAGCGGGCATCCTGCTGCTTGCGGATCGCATCGTTGGAACGAGCTTCTTCGTGCCCGCGGGACTCGTCATCGGCGACAAGCTGCTCTCCCATTCGGGAGGACATCCGCTGCTGTGGCAGCACCTCTTCTGGTTTTTCGGTCATCCGGAGGTTTACATCGTGATCGTTCCGGCGATGGGGATCGCCGCGGAAATCCTCGCGACGTTTATTCGCAAGCCGGTCTTCGGCTACAAGATCATGGCCGGTTGCTGGATCGCGATCGTTGCGCTGAGCCTCATCGTGTGGGGGCATCACATGTTTGTCAGCGGCATGAATCCCATGCTTGGCGGAGTTTTTGCCCTGACCACGCTTCTGATCACGATTCCTTCTGCCATTCTCGTCCTGTGCTGGGTGGTCAGCTTGTGGGATGCGCGAATTCAGTTCACGTCCCCGATGCTGTTCGCCCTGGGTTTCATTTCACTGTTTGTTACCGGCGGTCTCGGCGGTTTCTTTCTGGGCTCGGCGTGGACCGACATCCCGCTTCACAACACCTATTTTGTGGTCGGCCATTTTCATCTGACCATGGCGATGTCGCCGCTCCTTGCCGCGTTTGCAGGCGTCTATTACTGGTTCCCGCGGATGTTCGGCCGGATGATGAATGAGCGGCTGGCCAGAATCCATTTCTGGATCACAATCTCCGGAGCATACGCCGTCTTCCTGACGATGCATGTGCTCGGCATCGCCGGCATGATCCGTCACACATACGACCCGCTGCAGTATGGATTCCTGAAGCCTCTCCAGGGGATGAATGTCGTCGTTTCGTATGCCGCGTTTGCGCTGGCGGCGGCACAGCTCATTTTCATATTCAATTTCATCTGGAGTTTTTTCCGCGGACCTCGCGCCGCCGCGAATCCATGGAAGGCCAATACCCTCGAGTGGACTGCGCCCGCGACGATGCCGCACGGGAACTGGGATGGCCCGCTTCCAACCGTCTACCGCTGGCCCTACGACTACGCCTTGACGGACAGGAAGGACGATTACCTGCCGCAGAACACGCCGGCCAGTTACATCGGGAGTTGAGACATGGAAGCTGCACTCGATCAAAAAACTTCTGTTTCTGCCCACTCACCACAGCGCGATCAGCTGGAGGGGTCTCTGTTTGAAACAAGCTCGCCCAAGCTGGCGGTCTGGCTCTTTATCGTCTCCGACGCGTTGACGTTTGCCGCTCTGCTTTTGGCGTACGGATTCATGCGTCTGCTCAGTCCCGAGTGGCCGGTTCAAACGAAAGTGTTCGACATGAGGTTGATCACATTCATGACTTTCGTTTTGATCAGCAGCAGCGCCGTGATGGCGATGGCCGTGGCTGCAGCGCGGAATCGCAACAAGACTCACGCGATCCGATTTCTTGCCGCGACGATCGCAGGAGGACTCGTGTTTCTCGGCTGCCAGGCCTACGAGTGGGCGCATTTCATTTCTGAAGGCGCGCGGCCCTTCAGCAATCCGTGGGGCGTGGCGCAGTTCAGCGCAAGTTTCTTTGTCATCACCGGCTTTCATGGTCTGCACGTGCTGTCGGGAGTCATCGTGCTTGCCATTGTTGGGGCGCGCGCCTTTCTCAACAGGTATTCGGCGGATGGCATCGAGTTGGCCGGCCTGTACTGGCACTTTGTGGACGTTGTCTGGGTTTTCGTTTTTGCGTTTTTTTATCTGCTGTAGGGGCGGTCTGCGAAGCGCAAGCGCGACAGCGCGCAGCCTCAAGTGATGACCGCCCGATTGTACCGAAGGAGTGGAGTATGGAATTTCTCGCCTGGGTAGAACAGAGTGGTTTCAGTGTATGGCTGCGTGAGTCGCCGTCGGTTTGGGCATATCCGACGATTCTCTTTCTTCATACGCTTGGCCTGGCGCTTCTCGTCGGCGCCAGCATGGTGATCGACTTGCGTGTTCTCGGCTTTTCGGCCTCCCTGCCGCTGGAGCCGTTCAAGCGATTTTTGCCGGTACTGTGGCTCGGGTTTTGGCTGAACGCCATATCCGGCGTTCTCCTTGTGCTGATCGATGCGACGCGGCTGCTGTCGAATCCGCTCTTCTACTTCAAATTGGGATTCATCGGGCTGGCGGTCGTGTGCGGTCAATTGATTGCGAAGCGTGTTTTCCCCCGTTGGCCGGCGGCGTATGACTGGGAGGACCAAACATCGTGCCGGGTATTGGCGGGAGCATCGCTCTTTTTCTGGATTGCCGCCATTACGGCCGGCCGTCTCACGGCGTACCTCTTTACAGCCGGGGATCTGGCCGCATCGGTCCGCTGAAAGGATTACGACATGGACTCTATAATCGTCGCTTTCTCGACATGGCTCAATAAGACAAGCCTGGCATGGGCGGTGATCCACTATGCGTGGGTGTGGCCCGCCGCCGAGACGCTGCATTTCATCGGGCTTGCAATGCTGATCGGCGTCATCGGGTTGATGGATCTGCGGCTCCTTGGAGTGGCGAAGCGCGTGCCGTTCGCGCCTTTACACCGGCTGCTGCCGTGGGCCATTGCAGGATTCGTGATCTGCCTTCTTACGGGCGTCGTGTTCTTTGCCGGCGATCCGTTCCAGTACATTCACAATTGGGTTTTCCAGGCCAAGATGCTGTTCATCGTCCTTGCCGGCGCCAACGTTTTTGCGTTTTATGTGACGGGAGTTTTCCACAAAGTCGAAGAACTGGCGCCCGGCGAAGACGCGCCGCTTCCGGCCAAAATCATTGCAGGTGTCTCATTGGTGTTTTGGATTGCCGTGATGTACCTGGGCCGGATGCTTCCATTTTTGGGAGAGGCTTTTTAACGCGGAGAAACCACGGAGAAAAATGAATCGCCGTACGGTTCTGAATTACTTCCTGGGCAGCTCCATCGGGGCGACGCTATCCGCCATCGTCTACCCCGTGATTCAGTTCTTGATACCGCCGGTCGTGTCCGAGGCGGCGCAGTCCAACGTCGTCGCGGCCACAGCAAACGAACTCCGCCCGGGTACGGCGAAAATATTCAAGTTCGGCTCCGCTCCCGGTCTTCTCCTTCGGACACCGACCGGGGATGTCCGCGCGTTTTCGGCCGTCTGTACGCATCTGAACTGTACGGTTCAATACCGTCCCGATCTTGAACACATCTGGTGCGCCTGTCACGACGGGCACTACGACATCAACGGCAAGAACATCACAGGTCCTCCGCCTCGCCCCTTGGAACAGTACGAAGTCAACGTCCGCGGTGACGACATCATCGTTTCGAAAGGTTGAAGTGGTGAGCAGCACGCCGGCAAATTCGTTATGGGACTGGTTCGATAAACGGCTCGGCCTCGATGCCGTTTCGCACCTGGCGAGAGAGAAAGAGGTCCCGGTTCATCGCCATACGATCTGGTACTACTTCGGCGGGATGACGTTGTTCCTGTTTGCGATCCAGGCCGTCACGGGAATCTTGCTGCTGCTTTATTACCGTCCCAGCGCGGAGAACGCATTCGAGAGCGTGCAGTTCATCATGGCCGAGGTCCGATTCGGGTGGCTGATCCGGTCGGTTCACAGCTGGTCCGCGAATGTCCTCATCGGAGTCCTGTTCATCCATCTCTTCAGCGTCTTTTTCCTTCGTGCTTACCGGCGGCCTCGCGAACTGACGTGGATCAGCGGCGTGCTGCTGTTTTTCATCGCACTGGCGTTCGGATTCAGCGGATACCTCTTGCCCTGGAACACCATGGCATTTTTCGCGACAAAAGTCGGAACCGAAGTCGCCGGGGTTGTGCCGGTTATCGGCCACTTCCTTCTCCGGTTTTTTCGCGGCGGCGACGAAGTCACTGGCGCGACACTCACACGCTTCTTCGGATTTCATGTTGCGATTCTGCCGGCGGCCACCATGGCCCTCCTGGGACTCCATTTGTTGCTCGTTCAGCGTCACGGCATGAGCGTTCCGCTTCGCGACGAAGGACGCCGTCTGAAAACAATGAAATTCATGCCGAACTTTTTCCTTCGCGATCTGATGGGATGGCTCATCGCGCTCGGCGTTCTCGCCGCCCTTTCAGCCCTTTTTCCATGGGAACTGGGCGAGAAAGCCGATCCGTTCGCGCCGGCTCCGGCGGGAATCCGGCCGGAATGGTATTTCATGTTCATGTTTCAAACCTTGAAGCTGATGCCCGCCAGGATCGGACCGATCGAAGGCGAAGTGTTAGCCGTGAGCGCCTTTGGCCTGGCAGGCGCATTGCTGGTGGTCGTTCCGTTTCTCGACCGGGCCGCGAACCGGAATCAGCCGAATTCATTCTTGAAATTTGCAGGATGCATCGCTGTCATCTACATCCTTGTGATGACGCTGCTCGGTTACCGCGGATGACCGTCATGAAGGATTTGCTAAAACTGGTGCTGGCTTGGGCGATCTTTTCGCTGGCTGCTGAGACGACCGTTTTTGCGCGCCAGGCATCAACCGCCACGGACACTTGTGTCGGATGTCACAAAGACCTTACCGAGTCCAGGCTCTCTCTTCCTGCGCTGGCCACCGCGAGCGACGTTCATACGGGTCGCGGGCTTTCGTGCGCGAGTTGCCATGGCGGCGATGCCTCGGAAACGGACAAGAAACGCGCAATGAATCCCGCAAAAGGGTTCGTCGGAAAGCCGCGCGCGGCGGGCGTCGCAGAGTTTTGCGGGAAGTGCCACAGCGATGCGACATTCATTAAGTCCTTCAATCCGTCTCTTCGCGTCGATCAGGAATTGGAATACCGGACCAGTGTGCACAGTAAACGTATCGCGGAGGGCGATACACGGGCGGCGACATGCATCAGTTGCCACGGGCATCATGATATTCGCGCCGTGAAGGACACGAATTCCCGCGTTCATCCGTTGCGCGTTGTGGAAACCTGCGGGCGGTGCCATGTAGACGCGGAATACATGAAGGGTTACCAGATTCCCACCGACCAATTGCCCAAGTACATGTCCAGCGTCCACGCCGAAAACCTGTATAAGAAACTGGACCTCTCAGCGCCAACCTGCAACGACTGTCACGGGAATCACGGCGCGGCGCCGCCGGGCGCAGCTTCGGTGTCGAATGTCTGTGGAACGTGTCACGTCAGGCAATCGGAGTTGTTCCAGAAGAGTCCGCACAAGCCGGTTTTCGACGGACTCGGAATCGGTGAGTGCCTTGCGTGCCACAACAATCACGACACCAGGCATCCGACCGACGCGATACTGGGCAACCACAAGACCGCAGTTTGCGCCACATGCCACAGCGAAGGCGCCGGCTTCAGCGCGGCGGGCAATATGCGTCTTGCGATCGGCAGGCTGGCCGAAGGTATTGGTTCGGCCGATGAAATCCTGGAACGCGGCACGCGGCTTGGAATGGAAGTGAGCCGCATCAAGTTCGATTTGAACCAGGCCCGGAATCACCTGATCGACGCCCGAGTCGTCGTTCACGGTTTCTCGCCGGACCTGCTGGATACGGCCATCAAACCGGGAATCGAAATCACCCGCAAAGCTCGTCAGCAGGGAATCGAAGCGCTGGACGAGGCCGGTTTCCGGAGGAAGGGCCTTGCCCTTGCGTTGATCGTGATCGGCCTTGCGATTCTTGCAACTTACCTGAAGGTTCGGGATATCGAGAAGGCCGGGCGCTGAGCGATCATAGAAACCCAATCGCCCGTCCCCCGATACCAACTCCCAGCCACAACGCGACCGACAGCACAGCCGCCAGCTTGATCCACAACGGCCGCACTCGGCCTTCAGCGGATTTCGTCAGAAAGCTGTAGATCGTGTAGTGAAAGACGATCGCCGAAAAAAGGAAGATCATCTTTACCTGGAAAGGAACGCTCGAATAGGACTTCAGCGCCTGTGATGAAAAGAGCATGAAGCCCGACACGAGAATGATGACCAGACTGCAGAAGATCCAGGGCGCGAGATGTTTTGCAAGTTGCGCGATCGGCTTTTCGGTCAGGACCAGGCCGAGCAGGCGCAGATTGAGCATGAGGATCGATCCGAACAAGAGTGTGAGCGCGACGATATGCACTGCTTCGATCGCCGGAAACAACCAGATGGAATTGTTGATCCATGCGCCGATCGACGACGTTTCGAAATACTGAAAAATGGGTAGAAAGAATTGCATGCCGGTTACCTCGCGGTTAGAAGTTGTACGCCATCGTGCGGCCGGTGATGATGATGGCCGTCCAAAGAAGCAGCGACACCGCGCCCGCCACACGGGCACGTAGCGGCGGAACACGCGCTGTATCCCATTCCGCCATGTTTTTATGGGCTGTCGCTTCGAAGATCATCGCGTTCACGCCGGCGCCCACGAGCAGTCCGATCTTGATCCAGAAGTGAACGCTGGCATACGCGCGAATCGCTTCGGCCCAAAACAAGAGAAGCCCGGTGACGAACATCAAAGTAAAGCCGACGAGCGCTCCCGGCATCACCTGCCGCCAGACCTTGGACACCGGCTGATCCGGCAGCACGAGTCCGAGCAGCCGGAGGTCGAACCAGCACAGCATTCCTACCGACAATGCGATCCCGAGAAGATGCGTACCCTCGATGATCGGGAATACCCATAGCGATTCGCGAATGTCCGTCCCGATCCTGCTGTCGTAAATCCACTGGCACAGCCTTGCAAGCGCGTTGTCGTGGCCTTCCGCTCTCAGCTCATTTCCCGCGGACAGCGCCCAGACGGAGGCGGATATGAGCACAGAGATGATCAGGCCGGCGATCATGCCGCGAAAAACGCGCGCGGCGTTTGCCGGGGAACGGGATGCGGTTAAGCCCGCTTCATAAGGGATTGGTCGAGCCATCGTTTACTCCAGATTTGATTGTTTTCAAGAACCATCACTGCGGCGGCAGTGTTTGAGATCGGCACGTGATAGCTGTGGTGTTTTTCGGTTACGAGTCCGGTCATAGCGCCGCGCATGACAAACCACATGAGCAGCTCAACGCCCTGGGCTCCGGCGTCGCGGACCAGATCGCGCGCCGAATATTGAGCCAGAGTCAGAGGATCGTTGACGATCTTCTCGAGGCAGACGAGGTCGAATTGCTTGTTGATGAACCCTGCGCGCGCGCCGTCCAGTTGATGGGACAGACCTCCAGTCGCGATCACGACGACTCGGCAGTCTTCAGGGTAGGACTCGATGGCTTGCCCCAGCGCCTTTCCGAGTTTGTAGCATCGCATCGGACTCGGAAGTGGGAACTGAACGGTATTCACCGCGATCGGAACCGTTGTTACCGGCCGCGAACCGGGCGTGGGCCACAGCAGCGACATCGGCACGGTGAACGCGTGATCGACCAGCATCTCCTGGCATGTCGTGATATCGAACTCGTCTCCCACTAACGATTCGATGACATGCCAGGAGAACTCCGGATCGCCCGGGAATGGCTGAGCGACCGGGAGTCCCCAGCCTTCGTCGGCATTATTGTATTGCGCGGCAGCGCCGACAGCGAAGGTGGGCATCTTATCGAGAAAGAAATTGAGGCCGTGATCGTTGTAGACGACCACCGCAAGGTCCGGCTGAACCTCGTCGAGCCACGCGTGTACAGGCTCGTACGCCTCGAAAAAAGATTTCCAATACGTGTCCTTCTGCAGGCCACGCGCAATTGCTTTCCCGATGGCGGGAATATGAGACGTCGCAATGCCGCCGATAATCCGCGCCATGTCTAAGCTCTCCCTGCCTGTAACAGCATTTCTTTGAATTCCTCTTCACTCAGACCGCGTTGCTGCGCACCCATCTGCTGCACGTTCATGCCGAAGATGCCTGCCCATTTGGCGAGGTAGTAAATGTTCGCTCCTGCTTCCAGCAGCTCCAGGACGTTGCGATGTTTCAGCGCCAGTCGCTGTACGCCTGTGACATTGAATCTGTCGCAGTAACCGTCTTCGTCGTGGAGAAACGCGTCGCGATTCTCAGCCGAGTTGAAGGAGAAGCACATTTTGTTCAGGGCGTAACCCGCGATGGCTTTTTCTCCATCGAAGACGATCGTGCCCGGTATGTCGTCGGAAGGTTTTTTGAAAGCCAAGCGTCCTCCAGGAAGTCGGTATGGGGTTTGGCACGGTCGATGCCAAACCGAAAGTGATTGATTTCTGAATGCGCTGCCCACATCGCGATGCCGCGCGTTTTGACAAAGCGGCACAGCACCGGTGTTACGATTCGTTTTCGCATGACAGCGCGTCTGTAGGCGCGGTCTATGACCGCGCGATCGTTCGCTAGTGCGTGTGTTTGGCGTGAACAGGCTTGGATTCCGGTGCGGATGTCGCGCGCAGTTCGACCGTCGTCATCAAGCCGCCTTCGGCGTGATCCAGGACGTGACAATGGAACATCCACGAGCCCGGCCGATCGTCATACTTCACAACGAAGCTCAGGGTCTGATCGAAGGGAACGTCGACGGTGTCCTTCCACGCTAACGGCCGCACCGGCTCGCCGTTCTTGTCGAGGACCTGAAAGAAGAAGCCGTGCAGATGGATCGGATGCGACCATTTCGTCTGGTTGGTGATGGTCCAGATCTGCGTCTCACCCGGCCTCGCAGGTATGCTCCTCACCCGCGCAGCGGGCACATTGTTGATGCGGTATTCGATCGTTCGATCGGCCTGAACGAGCGTGAAGTCCATATGGACGGGTGTAGCGCCGGCAAGGTCGAGCGCCTTGATCGGGCGGTTCAGGAACAAATCCAGACTCGTATTTGCCGGTGCTGAATCCGAAAGAGCGATCGTGAAGAGCTCCGCGATGGGAATGTACTCGCTGCCGTAGCCGCGATTGTATGGCAAAGACCGGACGTGGATCTCCGCGCCTGGGGCGCCGTTCGGCGTCACAATCGCATCCATACGCTCACCGGGCGCGATCACCAAAGTCTGCAGCTTGACCGGGTACTCCTGCAGACCGCCGTCACCACCGATCACGACAAACGGATCGCCTGTCATCTCGACCAGGTCCAACTGGAAGTACTTGCTCTTCGCCGCATTCACGATTCGCCAGCGCTGAGGTACGCCGGCCCGCGCTTTTATAGTCGTTCGCTCGCGGCCGTTGACGAGAACGTGGTTGCCCTCGAGGCCGAACGCAATGCCCAAAGGTCCAGCGGCATCGGGAGATTCAAGCTGCCCGCTGTCGTTGATTCCGATGTCGCTCAAGACAAAGACGTGCTCGTCCTGAACGCCGATGCCGTCATTGGGATCTTCGACGAGGAGGGCGCCATACAGTCCGTAGCCGACCTGTGCGGCCGACATCACGTGGGGGTGATACCAGAACAGTCCAGCGTCGGGCAGGACGAAATCGTAAGTGAACGACCCGCCTGGCTCGACTTCTGGTTGGGAGGCGCCAGGTACGCCGTCCATCTGGATTGGAATTCGCAGCCCGTGCCAGTGCACGGTCGTCGGTTTGGGAAGGTTGTTGGTGAAGTGAACGATCAGGCGGTCGCCCACTCTCGCGCGAATGAGAGGTCCTGGAATATCGCCGTTGTACGTCCATGCTTCGACCTCCTGGCCCGGCGCGTACTCCACTTTGGCGATCTTCGCTTCGAGCTTCACTTCGACGGTGTTGGCGGATGCAATCGAAGCGAAGAGGAACAAGCAGACGAGGGAGAGCAAATTCGGGGACAGTGAGCAATTTCTTGGGTTACAGACATTGCTCACTGTCCCCGAATTTGCTCCCGCTACTTGCAAATATCCGTGACGCATATCGACTCCAGCGTGCGATCCACCGGCGGCACGGGCAATCCGCGCTCGGCCATCAGCTTTCGCAACAACGCCGTCGTGTCGGGATGCGCGACTGCCGACTGTACTCCGACGCGCACAAGACCATCGGCGTAATCCAGTGCCTGCCAGCTATAGCCGAGGAGTTCGCCATTGATCGTGTCGCGGCTGCCTTTGTCTTTCGCATCGAGCCTCGCGCCGTGGTCCACCAGCAGCTGCACGACATCGTTTCTTCCCTTGTGCGCCGCTCCGTGCAGGGCGGTGCGGCCGTCGCCATCAGCGGTATTCACATCAATGCCCAGCTCAAGACACAGCCTCACGGCTTCCAGGTTTTCCTTTTTCGACCATTCGAAGGTCACGCCCTCGACCCACCCGATACCCGACGCGGCCATGAGCGCCGTGTCGCCGTTTTTCGTGGGGATGAGTAGATCGGCGCCGTACTCGAGGAGCAGTTTCATCAACTTCACGTCGCCGGATTGCGCGGCTCTCAGGAAAGCTGTGGCGCCGTCTTCATAGAGCCACTGCATGGTAAAGATCGTCCGCGTTTCCGTGCTGTCGATCGCGCGGGCATTCGGATTCGCGCCCTTGTCCAGAAGCTTTTTGATGAACACCAGGTGGTCCATATCCGGCTTGCGGACGGGATAGTCGCCGCCTTCGATATTGCGGTTATCCGTCGCAAGGTACAGCGGAGTCCAACCGCCTTTGTTGGCAATGTTCGGATCGGCCCCACGTTCCAGAAGAAAGTCGGCGGCAGCGTAGTACCTGTTTTGGGTCGCAGTCAGCAGGGCCGTCCATCCGTACTGTGTCGTCCCGTTTACGTCCGCGCCGGCATCCAGCAGAATCCTTATCGATTCGACGTCGCCTCGACGAGCGGCGAAAACGAGCGGCGTGAGACCACCGCCGTCTGCGCGCGCATCGGATGCGTTGCGCGCCGGCCGGTCATTGGGTCTTTCGTTTTCGTCGGCAAATTGTCGCGCCCTGGTCACAGCCGTTGGTGCAAGGTACGCCGAACGGCCTTTTGGCGCGGGATTGGAGCGGGCATTGATGTCCGGTCCATACTCGATCAACACTTTCAACGCCGCGGGATGCGATTCGGCGGCGGTCCACATCAATGCGGTCGTTCCTCGCAGGTTCTCCCTCGCGTTGACGTCGGCGCCGCGGCGCAGCAACGTTGCGACAGCCGCCGCATTGCCTGTCCGCGCGGCCATCATCAACGGAGTTTCCCCGTTTGGCAGCCGTTCGTTCACGTCCGCTCCGGCGTTCAACAGTTTCTCGATCATCGCTTCGCTGCCGTTGATGCACGCGAGGGACAGGATGCTGGCGCCCTCGCGGTTCGTGGCCTTCGCGTTCGCGCCTGCGCGAATCAGCAGGTCCGCGGCCCCGAGATCATTCCGATATGCCGCCCAATGAAGGGCCGTGGCGCCGTCGGGCTGAGCCGCATTCACGTCGATTCGTTTCTGCAGCAATGCCCGGAGCGTTGCCGTGTCGCCTCTCATAACGGCATCGGCAACGTCACTCCGGTTGGCGGCAAGGGCCGCAACGCAAAACAGCAACAAGGCAAACGCGTTCATGAGTGTGTTCTTCATCACAGGTTCTCCAGCCGGCCCGTGCTGTCGCCGATATGTTCCTGGTGGATGTCGAACCGGTCCAGGACGCTCAGTAAGAGATTTCCTGTCGGAACTGTCTTGGATGGATACGCCAGATGGCGTCCGCCGTGGAGACGTCCGGAGGCGCCGCCTGCCAAGATCTGAGGCACGTCGTAGTGCTGGTGCTGGTTGGAATTTCCCATGTTGGACCCGTACATCACCAGCGTGTGATCGAGCAGCGTGCCGTTGCCGTCACGCGCGGACTTCAGCTTGTCGAGAAAGTAGGCAAGCATCTGGACGTGATACCGGCCGATCTTCGCGTAATCGGCTAGTTTTTGCGGGTTCTCCGCGTGATGCGAGCCCGCATGAAACCCCGTGTTGGTGCCGCTGGCCGGATAGTTCCGGTTCGTGAGATCGCGGGCGCCAAGCACGGTCGCGACGCGAGTCACGTCCGCCTGAAAGGCAAGCGCGACGAGATCGTACTGAAGCTTGATATGTTCGTCGAACGACTCCGGCACTCCTGTGGGCAGCGCCATCGCCGGCGCGTCGGCGGACGCTTTCGCGGCGATTTCGAGGCGCCGCTCGATCTCGCGAATATCTTCGGCATACTGGTCGAGGCGTGAGCGGTCGCCGGTGCCTACATCGGTACGAATCCGTCCGAGACTCTCCCGCACCACATCGAGCACGCTGCCTTGCTGCCGTCTTCGCGCGGCGCGCTCTTCTGAATCGCTGCCGTCGCCGAAGAGGCGTTCGAAAACAACCTGAGGATTGAGCTCCATCGGCAGAGGCTTGTTGGGCGCCGACCATGAAATCGAATTCGTGTACGCGCAGCTGTAACCTTCTCCGCAGCTGGAACTCGCGCCGGGATCTTCGACGGCGAGCTGCAGCGAAGGCATGAGCGTGTCCTGGCCGATTTTCTCCGCGATCAGCTGGTCGATCGTTGTGCCGGCGGAGATGTCCGCGCCGGTGGTCTTCCGCGGCTTCGTCGCGCAGAGATACGCCGCAGCGACAAAGTGATCGGAACCCGTGACGCCGGTCGGCGGCTCCGCCGATCGCGCGTGCAGGCCGCTGAGAATTATGACCTTCTCGCGAAGTGGCTGCAGGGGCTCCAGGATGAAAGGGAACTCGAAGTTCGCGCCCTCAGTCTTCGGAACCCAGAAGCCCGGCGCCATGCCGTGAGGAAAGAAGATTCCGGCAAATCGCGTTTTCGCAACTGCCGCCGCATTTGTCAGAGGCGTCTGCGCGGGAAGCATCGCCTCGAGGAACGGCAGCGCCAGCGTGACACCGGCGCCTCGCAGGAACGTCCGGCGTGGAATGTGCTTTCGGCTGATGAACATATCTTTCTGTCTCCTGGTTTCGCATGTCGCCCTTAATTCGACTGAAGTTTTGTATTGCTTTGGAATGCCTCGCTTCCAACGACGCCGAGAACCAGCTCCGAAAACCGATAGTTCTTTACAGCGGCGTTTCGCGCGATCGAACGTACGAGCGGCATATCGTGGTACTCGACTCCCCGGCCGAGCGCGTAGGTCAGCAATTGTTCGGTCATGTTGCGCACGAACTGTGGAGAGTAGCGAAGCATCGCGTCGCGCAGTCCGGACACGCCTTCCATCCTGCTGCCATCCACGAGCACACCGACGGAATCGATTGGAGTGCCTTCGTCTTCGGTTCGCCAGCGGCCGACGCCGTCGAAGTTCTCTAGGGCTACGCCGATCGGGTCCATGATCTTGTGGCAGCTCTTGCAGGGTTCAACCGCGCGGTGTTTCTCCATTTGCTGACGCAGCGTCAGCACTCTTCCGTCGTCGCCGCTGGAATCGAGCGGAGGCACGGCGAATGGCGGCGGAGCGGGGGGCTGAACGCCGAGAATGTTTTCGAGCACCCATTTGCCGCGCTGCACCAGTGAGGTCCGACTGGGCTGCGACGACACCGTCAGGATGGCGCCTTTGCCCAGCAGACCGCGTCTCGATTCGAAGTCACGCTCCAGTGTCACACGACGGAACTGGCTTCCGTAGACGTTCGGGATCCCGTAGTGTTTCGCGAGGCGTTCGTTTAGAAACGTATAGTTCGCGTTCAACAGGTCGATCACATTCCGATCCTCGCGGACGATGCTGTAGAAGAACATCTCCGCCTCGCGCCGGAACGCCTGCCGGAGGTTGTCGTCAAAATCCGGGAACACCTGCACGACTGGATACGAAGCCTGCAAGCCGCGTAACCCGAGCCACTGGCCGGCGAAGTTCACCGCCAATGCTTCGGATCGAGGATCGGCCAGCATGCGCCGGACCTGTTTCTCCAGGACTGCCGGATCTTTCAACTTTCCCTGAGTTGCGATCGTCGTCAGTTCTTCGTCGGGGCTTGTGCTCCACAGGAAGAAGGACAATCGCGAAGCGAGTTCGAAGTCCGAGATGCGATAGGTGTGATCTGCCGCGAGTTCGCCAGGCTCGCCTTCGATCCGATAGATGAACCTGGGATGCGCCAGGATCCCCTGCAGCGCCATCTCGATCCCGTGATCAAACGACCCTTCCTTCCGGCCGGCCTGGTACAAGCTCATGAGCTTTGTAATATCGGCCGGCGCTGCTGGCTGGCGGAATGCGCGCCGCGCAAGCGCGGAGATGATTTGTTGTGCGCAACTCGATTCCTGTTTGGCGCCGGCCGGCGTGCAGACGAATATCTTGCGGCGGCTGACCGTGTCCGTGGTGGACGTGACATTGAAAGGCCCGGCGATTCTGGCGCCGCCGACGTGAGGGTAGAAGGTGAAACCGGGAAGACCTCCGGTTTCGATGGTGCTTCGGAGAAATGCATCATTCAGATCGAGGTTAGGTGCGTAGTGGCTGGCAAGGAAGGTCACGCCGACAGCGTGAAGGCCGGCTTTCACTGAAAAGCGCAAGTCGATGGTGCCGGTCTGGCCGGTATTCGATTTGGGCGTGACTTCCCGATCCCAATCGAACAGGCCAAGCCGTTCACCATCCAAAAGGACTTCAAGTTTCTCTCCCCGTACTTCGCCGAATGCCTGCGAGCCTCCCATCAGGCCGCGATTGACCGGCACAACTTTGATCGCGTACTCGCCATCGGCAGGAAATTCGTGGCGAATCAGAATCCCGCCGCGAGTCCCAAACGGCAGACCCTCGACGTGATAATTTTGCGTCGCATCTTCGGGCAGTCGATACACCGCTTGCGCCGGACTCTTCACGTCGCCGATGGCGAGCCGGCTGATCTTCCCCGCAGCCGACAGGTACGCTTCCAGTAACGCCGGCGAAAGACCCAACGCCGCGGCCATGTTGTCAAAACCGCGGGTCGAGTCGTCAGGAGGAAGGAACTTCGTTGCGTCGACTTCAAGGCCAAGCAGATCGCGGATGACATTCGAATATTCGGTCCGGTTCAGGCGGTGAAGACCCGGCGCAGACAATTGCGTCATGGCGCTTCGATCGAGTTCGTTTTCGAGCCAGACAACCAATGCTTCGAGACTGGCCGCGTCCGGACGCGAGGCACCCGACGGAGGCATCATTCCCGCGCGAAGTTTGCGCACCACGGGCTCGAACTGTTCGGCCGATTCACCGACATGATCCAGGTCGATAGACTTCGCATCGAGCGCCAGACCGTTGGAAGTTCTCTGGTTGTGACATCCGACACAGTACTTGTCCAGCAATGCGCGCTGCGCAGTGTTGGGAGTCGAAACCTGCTGGGGACCAGTCGCCTGGCCGTGGATGGCGAATGCGATCAACGAAGGCAGGACCCAGAGAACCACCATCAGTTCTTTCTTCATGGGGTGCTCATTGGCAACGGTCGTTCCAACTTGGAAGTACTTGATTTATGGAGATGGATCGGCGAACCCGGAGCGCCAGGTTTGACAGAGCGTCATTAATCCATGCGCTGAGTTACGAAACACTCGGACACAAAGACAATCGAGAATGTCCGCGAGTTGCGGGCGCTGGTCGGCTTCGAGCGATAAAGCACGGAGAATCACGACTTCTGTTGTTTGAACGGGTGCTTGTCCGCGCGGGAACTCGGAGTGCTTACACGCAAGCCGGAAGTCATGAAAGGAGAGAATTATGAAGAACGTTGCGTTTTTCCTCATATTGACTGCCGCGTTTGCCGGCATCTCGTCTTGTGCGCAGGCGCCGGAACCCGCAGCCGAAAAAACCTACGCTGCTGCGATCTCAGCAACGGCTGAGGACGCAGTGGCTGTGATCACCCAGTTGGAGAAGGATTGGGTCGCCGCGATCGTAAAGAAAGACGTCCCGGTTCTCGAACGCGTGCTCGCTGCTGATTTTCGCGGGACGAGTCCGGGGGCCGATACGTACTTCAAGACCGACGCGATCAACGATCTAACCTCAGGTGACTATGCCGTGAAAGCGATGGATCTGGATGAGATCGTAGTCAAGGTGTATGGCGATACTGCGGTCAGTTTCACGAGCCAGGCGGAAACGAGCAAGTATCTGGGCAAAGACACCAGCGGTCACTATCACTTCACCGATGTCTGGGTCCGCAGAGACGGCCGTTGGCAGGTGGTGGCATCCCACGGTTCGCGGTTTGGCGGGCCGCATACTGTCGCTCCGTGAGCGCCGGGAAATGTTCGTGGGCGCTCATAGAGCGCCCCTGCAGTCGCGAGCCCAAAAGCTTAGGGGCGGTCTATGACCGCCCGTTTCAAAACATGTGGTCACATCTTTACCGTCAAAGTCGGCCGGTGGACCCTGTCCAGGACTTTGCTCGTAGTTGTTCCCACGAAATGCTTTTCGACGGGACCATAGCCATGGGCGCCGAGGATGATAAGGTCGGCATCGTAGGCTTCGGCGGTCTCAGCGATTTTGTCGCTCACCGGTCCTTCCTCGATGAGCCGATGAACTGAAGCATCGTCCGCGAACTGACGCGGTGTGAGATTCTCCAGCTGATTTTTCGACCAGTTCCGTAACTTCGACGAAGCATCGGTAAAGTAGCCCTGGCGTATGCCGAGCTTGATGCCTGTCGACAGTTCGATCACATGGAGCAGGAACAACTCAAAGTCGATCAGCTGTTTCAACTGAAACGCGTAATCGACGACGGCCCTCGAGTACGGGGAGAAGTCCGTCGTCACAAGTACTTTCGAGAGTTTTTGAAGCGGTCTCAGCTCGTTATCGCTCTGAGGGATCGCCAGGACGGGCCGGCTTGAGGCGCGAATCACCTGGTCGGTGATGACCCCCTTCGCCGGTCCCATGATAATGAGGTCGACTTCTTCTTTGTCGGCCAGTTGGACGATCTGCTGAGCGGGTTTTCCCTCGGAGATCACGGTTCGACAGCTAATGCCGGCCTGAGCCCGACCGGGAACTTTCGCCATCTCTGTTTCGATATACATATCCATGAACTTCTGCGCTTCATGGATATCGAAGAGTGTCGACCAATGAGGATGCTTTTCGAAATACGTACTGACAACATGCTGGACAATCACGTCGTGAACGCCTTTAAGACACAAGGCATTCTCGAGGGCGTGGTTGGCGCTTTCTGAGAAGTCGGTTGGAAAGAGAACTTTAGAAAAGCCCTTCATCCCTTTCCAGTATGGGTGCGCTTGTTCGACGATATGCATGGCGACCTTCCTTCCTTCAAATCATGCCAAACTGCCTGGTATCGCTGTCTCCGCCGTTCGAATCAACTCATCCAGCGCCGGCCGGTCCAGCGTCTCCTTCTGAATCAGCTCGTGAGCGATCTTCTGCAGTTGCGGATGCCGGCTTATAAGGATGTTCCGGCTGGTTTCAAAGGCGTCTTCCACAAGCCGATGGACCTCTTCATCGATGGCTTCGGCCGTGCGGTCGCTGTAATTGCGTTCTGCGCCGATGAGAACCGGCTGCAGGAAGCGTCCGGTCAGCGGCTTGCCGTAGGTGAGGTTGCCGAGCCGGCCGCTCATGCCGAAACGTGTGACCATCTGGCGCGCAAGCTCTGAGGCGCGTTCGAGGTCGTCCGCGGCTCCGGTGGAGATTTCACCATGAAAAATGATGTCCTCGGCTGCTCGTCCTCCCAACATCACAGTCAGCTGGTCTCGCAGCTCAGTTCGAGTCATCAGGAAGCGCTCTTCAGTCGGCAGCTGCAGCGTATGTCCGAGAGCGCCGATGGACCTTGGAATAATCGACACGCGATGCACCGGCGTCGAGTGTTCGAGGGATAAAGCAACGAGGGCATGACCGGCTTCGTGATATGCAACACGTTCCTTTTCCGCCGGGCTCATGACGCGGTTTTTCTTTTCGAGTCCGAGCATGACCCGATCGATCGCCTCCTCCACGTCGAACATTTCAACCTGATCTCCCTGACGCCGCGCGGCCAGCAGGGCGGCCTCATTGATGATGTTCGCGAGATCGGCTCCAGCCATACCAGGCGTCCTCGCGGCGATTTTGCGCAGGTCCGCGCTGGCGCCGAGCTTGATCTTGCGGGAATGAATCTTGAGGATGGCTTCGCGTCCGTCGATATCCGGACGATCCACGACGATCTGTCGGTCAAATCGACCCGCGCGAAGCAGCGCCTGATCCAGGACTTCAGGAGTATTTGTCGCGGCCATTATGATGACGCCCGCTGACGTGTCGAAGCCGTCCATCTCCGCGAGCAATTGATTCAGGGTCTGTTCCCGTTCGTCATTGCTGAAGAGTATTCCGCGGCCCGTCGCGCGGGATTTGCCGATCGCGTCGAGTTCATCGATGAAGATGATGCACGGCGCTCGCTTCTTGCCCTGTTCGAACAGATCGCGCACTCGCGCCGCGCCGACTCCGACGAAGACCTCCATGAACTCCGAGCCGGAGATCGAGAAGAACGGCACCTTCGCCTCCCCGGCCACGGCCTTCGCGAGTAGTGTCTTTCCGGTGCCGGGCGGGCCCACCAGCAGCACGCCTTTGGGAATGCGTCCGCCGAGTTTGGTGTATTTTTGAGGGTTCTTCAGGAAGTCGACGATCTCGATAAGCTCAGCCTCAGCCTCATCCACCCCGGCGACATCGGCGAACGTCACGTCACTGTGCGTGTACTGGTCATAAATCTTCGCGCGGCTCTTGCCAACGTTTGTAAAGCCGGATTGCCCCATCCGGGATCGAGCCATGGAGTAAAAGACCACAATCATCAGAATCGGAAACACCCAAACCAGCAATCCGGTCCAAAACGCCGGCGCTTGCGGTGCTGCGATGATCTGAATGCGCCGGTCTCTTAATTCCTGTATCAGCCACGACTCATCCGTTGCCGGCAGTCGAGGCGTCGTCATCGAAGACGGCGCATTTTCTGTTTCAGTATTCTTTCCGGTTCCAACCAGTTCGGTGTTCGTGACCCGCACCGTTTCGAGTTGGCCGTTCTGAACCGCCGTAAGGAATTCGGAGTACGACACTTGTTTCGTCGCAGGGACGCGGCTCCCGAAACTCACGTAAAAGAACAAAACCGCAGTCCCCAGATAAATCAGCAACGGCGCGATCCATCGCGCCCTGTTTGTTTTGTCGTCGGCCATATGTGCACCCTCTCGAAGCTGTAGGTGCAAGCGGTCTGCCACGTGCATATGACTTAACAGGATTTACACAAGGAGACGACGCCATGCCTTACAAGCAATTGTTCTTTCGAGCAGAAGCGAGGGAAAAGATTATCCGTGGAGCCGCCGCGCTTGCCGATGCGGTTCGTGTGACGCTTGGTCCGAAGTCCAAGTGTGTACTAATTGGCAAAAAATGGGGCCGGCCGATCGTTTGCAATGACGGCGTGACAATCGCCAAGGAAGTCGAAGTGAAGGACGCCGAGGAGAATCTCGGAGCGCAGATGCTGCGCGAAGCGGCCGAGCGCACAGGCGATGTAGTTGGTGACGGAACGACCACGTCCACGATCCTGGCGTACACAATGCTCGCGGAAGGCGCTCGAAACGTGGCGGCCGGCGCCAGCGCGATCGACCTCCGGCGCGGCATCGATCTCGGCGTTCAAGCAGCAGTCGAGGCGCTCCGCGCGATATCCCGTCCCGTTCAAGGCAGGAAGGAATGCGCTCAGGTCGCTACCATTTCCGCGCACAACGACTCGAAGATCGGCGAACTCGTAGCCGACGCGATGGAAAAAGTCGGTCCGGAAGGCGCGACGTCCGTCGAGGAGGCCAAGGGGATGGAAACCACGCTCGAAGTTGTCGAAGGAATGCAGTTTGATCGCGGGTTCCTCTCACCGTACTTCATCACCGATTCGCAGAAGATGGAGGCTGTGCTCGACGATCCACTTCTGCTTCTGTGCGAGCGAAAGATAGGTAATCTCAAGGACCTGCTTCCTCTTCTCGAATTGATCGTCAAGATGCATCAACCGCTCGTGATCGTCGCGGAGGATGTAGAACAGGAAGCCCTGGCAACTCTTGTCGTGAACAGATTGCGCGGCGCGCTGCAATGTGTCGCAGTGAAGTCACCGGGGTTTGGCGACCGGCGAAAGGCGGTGATGCAGGACATCGCCATTCTCACCGGCGGCCAGTTCATCGCCGACGAGCTCGGTTTGAAACTGGAGAACATCGGAATCGAGAGCCTCGGTAAGGCAAAACGAGTGATTGTGGATAAAGACGACACCACGATCGTCGGCGGAGGCGGAGATAAGGACGCCATTAAAGGCCGCGCTGCTGAAATTCGAAAACAGATTGCCGACACGACCTCGGACTACGATCGTGAAAAGCTGCAGGAACGACTGGCCAAGCTGACCGGAGGCGTTGCCGTAATCCGCGTCGGTGCGCCATCGGAGGCGGAGATGAAGAGCAAGAAGGAAGCCTTCGACGACGCCATCAGCGCCACCAAAGCAGCAATGGCCGAAGGCATCGTTCCGGGCGGAGGCCTTGCACTGCTGAAAGTGATTCCGGCAATTGAAAGGGAAGCCGCGAAATACAGCGGCGATCAACACACCGGAATGATGATCCTCAAGAAGGCGCTCGAAACACCGGCACGGCAGATCGCCGAGAACTCAGCCGCCGATCCCGGGGTTATTGTCGAGAAGATGCGCAACTCAACGGGTAACTTTGGATTCGATGCGGCCCGTGGCGAATACGTTGATCTGGTTGAAGCAGGCATTATCGATCCGACGAAAGTCGTACGCGTTGCGCTCGAGAATGCAGCCTCGGTCGCCGGCACGCTTTTGCTCGCCGAAGCCACAATGACCGAAGTAGAGGAGCCCAGGCAGGATCGGGCCGCTCCCCTCGAAGCCGCGTAGAGGCTTTGCACATAAAGTCGGAATGTGCGTCTGCGCGATGCCGAGGTGGCTTCGCGAAATCTTCTTGATCGCGCACCCACCCTTCTCTAAGGAGGGGAATTAGCAAAAAGAAGGAGGCCGATTCATGCACGCACAAATTCTGATGACCAATCTTCCCTACAACTGTTCGGAGCGCGAAGTGCGCGACTAGGTCGAATCGCGCGGAATCGAGACACGTTCGATTCGGGTCGTTCGTGATGTTGTTGCCTCCGTGTCGCCGGCCTTCGGGTATGCCGAACTGACGAACATCTTCTGCATGATATGAGCCGGGCCTTCGATCGGAGCGGTGAGCCGGCTGTACACGTCGTTGATTTCGGAACTCTCGAGAGCGATGGCCATTTCGAAGGCATCATCCAGCGTCAGCGCGGAGTCCTGGACGCGTGCTTCTAAGGCATTCAGCCTCTGGATCTGATCTTTGCCCGGGAGTTTACACGCGAAGACCCCCGCTTCGCTGCAATGCTGAAGCATGCCGGCATGTTGCTTTTCTTCCATTGCCATTTCCACCCAGAACCAGCTCACTTCAGTGTTGTCGAAAAACCGGACGGAGAGTTCCAGATATAACGCCGCTGAACGTTCCTCGAACTGAATGAAGCCACGATAGATGTTCCTGGCTTCCGTCGACGCGGTGCTCTCCGGGGGCATGTCTTATTTCCTCCTTCCGAACCAGCCCGCCAATGCGCCGATGCCGATGCCGCATCCGAAAGCGAGCCCGGCGCATGTCAACGGCTGCTTCTTGACGGTAATGGCAACGTCATCGACGAAGTTCTCGGTGACATGCCGCGCTCTCCTTACGATGCGGCGGACGTCGTGAGCCGACTCCTCGACATTTGATTTCAACGCCGAGAATTCAGATGCGGCCTTCGCAAAATACCCTCCTGTAGTAAGTGCACATGCGAATGCTTTTTTCATAAAGATCTCCTTTCAAATCATGGCCGCCAAATGTGCTGCACGCGGAACTCCGCGAGCAGCACACGTCGGCTGTGTGCCTGGCGAGCTTCGTAATCGTTGGGCCGTCCTGCAAATGTCATCGAAGATTCAAATCCACTCGCTATCGCTGCAAAATGGTGCAGTTCTCGCGCGTGATGCGTCTTTCGGCGTGTCGAAATGTCAGAAATGCTTCTGTAGGCGCGGTCTGTGACCGCGCATGCGTACTCGTATAGCGCGCCTACAGCGTTTTACCCCTCCTGTGTTTGGCATGAGCCGTGCCTCATGTATAGGTGTGATGAACGGATTTGTTCCAATCGTCTTATTCCTCGCCCAGATCGTAGTGGGCAGCGAGTTTGTGCACATCGTGCAGACGGGTGATTCGCTCACCAGTATCGGCGCACGATTGGGCGTCGATGTCCGTGTACTGGCGGAAGCGAATGGGTTGAGAGCCGTGGCCCCGCTGAAGCCGGGGCAGGCGCTGAAAGTGGACAACCGCCATATTGTCCCGTGGGCGGAAGACCTGGCGATCGTGATCAACGTGCCTCAGCGCATGTTGTTCTTCTTCGAAGGCGGCAACGTGTCATGCGCGTGTCCGATCGCGGCCGGCAAGCCGGACTGGAGAACACTGCCTGGAGATTTCGAGATCGTCGAGATGGAAGAGAATCCGACGTGGGATGTGCCGCCGTCGATACAGGAAGAGATGCGAAGGGCGGGGAAAGCCGTTTTGACGCAGGTGCCGCCGTCACCGCAAAACCCGCTGGGGCAATACTGGATGCGTTTGAGTCTTCCCGGAATCGGCATTCATGGAACCAACGCGCCTTCGAGCATCTATAAGCTCGCAACTCACGGCTGCATTCGACTCCATCCGGACGATGTGAAACGCGTTTTTGCCAAAGTCGTTGTCGGCACGCGCGGCAGGGTCATCTATGAACCTCTTCTGATGACGCGCACCGCTATCGCGGTATTTCTCGAGATGCATCCGGATGCGTACAAGAAACAGCCCGACCCTCTTCCGAAGGTTCTGAACATTGCGCGGTCCGAAGGCTTCATCGATATGTTGGACCTGGCGCTGGTGAAGGAAGTGATTCGGAAGCGTGACGGCATTGCACGTGACGTCACTCGCCGGTGATGGCAGTCAGTCATTTCGCTGCGTGCGGAATTGTTCGTCCGAGTTCGGATTCCGGCCGGGGCACTGAGTCCATCAGCTTGATCACTTCTTCATCGCTGACTTGATCGAAGTTGAGGTAGAAGGAGCCGATCGCGGGAAAATCTTGAGAGATACGAAGGGCGATGACTTCATCCGCGAAGTGTTTGAGTTCTTCGATCGCTTCCGGAGGCGCAACCGGCACGGCAACGACGATCTTGCGCGGCTTGAAGTGACGGACCTCCTTGATGGCGAGAAGCATGGTCATGCTCGTAGCCAGGCCGTCGTCTACAAGAATCGCAATTTTGCCCTTTGCCGGAATGGAGGATCGGCCGCGCATGTAGACCTTGCGTCGTCGCCGCGCCTCCTCCTGTTCAGCCCGGGCAGCATCCTGGAACCACTGCTGGTCGATGGTGTTCAATTCATCGCGGTTCATGACCTTGTGACCATCCTCGGCTACCGCTCCGATCGCATATTCCGGCGCGTACGGATGGCCGATTTTTCGGACAATCACCAGATCCAGCGGAGCGTCGAGCGCCCGGGCAACTTCTGCGCCAGGCACGACTCCGCCTCGCGGGAGCGCGTAGACAACAACGTTTTGCGTCTTATAAGAGATCAGAGCGCTTGCGAGCCTCTTTCCGGCATCGATTCTGTTTGTGAATATCATGCAATGTTCAGGTTACGGTTTCGCGCTACGCGGGTTCGGCCCAACTGAAAGCGCACGACAACAGGTTGGCGGACTTTAGGCGTTTCACCCACGACGACGACGCCGTTTGGACTCACTGTGTGATGTTTGCGGTCTTGTTGGATATCCCAGCCCGTCCGGAAATCGGCGGGTATCTGGACTCCTTCTCCGATGATGGCGTTGCGGATCTGCGCGCCGCGGCCAATACGCACACCCGGCATAAGGATCGAATCCGCAACGACCGCACCCTGTTCAACGCGCACCCCTGACGATATGACCGAATGCGCAACATGCGCGTTCCCACACAAGGACGCATGAAGCTGCACCGGCGGCGGATTCAGCGGAGCCTGGCCGTGTAGCACGTCCATATTTGCGGCGTAGTAGCTGTCGATGGTTCCGATATCACGCCAGTATCGCGGCGTGCCGTGTGCCTCGTCGCGGAAGTCATATGCGTGCGCGGAGTGTGTGTGGATTAGAGAAGGGATGACGTTGTGTCCGAAGTCGTACCCGAACGCGTTGTCGCAGTTCGCGAGCAGCGCCCGGATGAGAACATCGGTCTTGAACACGTAAATGCCCATGCTGACCAAAGCGCGGTCCGGGTGGGAAGGCATCGAACGCGGAACGCTGGGCTTTTCGTGAAATCCCGTGACGCGAAAACCCTCATCGACTTCAATAACACCAAAGTGCGTGGCGTCCTTTACCGGATGCTCGATCGCGGAGATCGTCAGGTCCGCATCCGTCTCGACGTGCCGGGCAATCAGATGTCGGTAATCCATCTCGTAAATATGATCGCCGGAGAGAATCAACACGTGGTCGGGTGTACCCTCGTGAATTACCGGCAGTCTTTGAAACACCGCATCCGCCGTTCCCCTGTAGCGCCTGCCGTTTGCGGGCGGCAGGCAGCTTAGTCCACCCCATCGCTGGTGTACGTAGGACGCGAGATCGTCATGCTGGTATTGCGTTAACACCGCGACATGATCGAGCTGCGACCGCGAGCAGTTCGAAAGTGTGAAGTCGATAATCCTCGAGGTCGCGCCGAAAGACAGCGCCGGCTTGGACCGGGCCGCCGTTAATGGAAGAAGCCGTTGACCCTGGCCTCCAGCGAGTACAAACGTTTGCGTGTTTGGCATAACGCGCCGAGACCTGCAAGAAAACAACCAAAACCCGGACGTGTTGGGAAGCACAGACAGAGAGAGGCCCCACTCAGCTGATTTGATGCGGCTTGTCTCTGTGCCTCTGCGCCTCTGTGGTTCCTGACGTGATTGCCGGCATACGCGCGATCCGTGACATTTGTCAGAATTTGAGGCCTGAAAAAGGCGTGTCCTCGCCAATTTGTCAGCAGGCCCTTAAACAAGGCTTCCTGATCGAAGATTTCACTGATCTTTGTATCAACGTCTCCTCGCGGCGTATAAAGCCAGCGTTTCATGGGCCAGTTTGTCGGTGTAATGCCTCGTGGTCGTGGAAGGGAAGGCGCTGCTGTTCAAATATCTGGGCGGCGTCGATGCGACGCCAATCTGTATCGGCACGCAGGATGAGCAGGAGATCGTTCGAGTCGTCAAAGCGCTCGAACCATCTTTTGGAGCCGTCAATCTGGAAGATATTTCTCAGGCGAAGTTTTCCGGTTCCTGGTCCTCTGCCCTTCCCGAGTGACCTGCTGCGGCATGCGAACTGCTCCGTAGAATTGGGGGAGGATTTATGGCGATCCCACGCAACATCAAACAGTATTTGTTTCACCATGCGGCGAGTTACGGCCGCAAGAGTCACCCGCTCGCGTACACGTCGCAGGAAACCGCACAGGTTGAGCATGTGCCCGGGTTCGAGTTCGCAAAGACGGTTGTGCTTCGTGCCGATAACCGTATGATCCTCGCCGTATTACCGGCTGATCATGTCGTGAATTTGGAGATCCTGAAGAAGCACGTCGGCTGCGACCACCTGTCGATCGCTCCGGAGCGGGAGTTCATCGAAAAGTTTCCGGGATGCGAACCCGGCTCCATGCCTCCGTTCGGCAAACTGTACGGATTACCGGTTTACTGCGATAGCGCTTTGGCAAAGCAGGCGGAGATCGAATTCAATGCGGGCTCGCACGTCGACGTGATTCGCATGACGTACTCCAGTTTCGTGAAACTGGAAGACCCGGGTGTCGTCAGGCTTTCTGAAAAGGGGACGACGCATCTTGCCGCTCGCACGGCGTGATGCGTCCGGCTGTGGAGGATGGATGTTCAAGAGAATTGTGGTACCTGTGGATTTCACGGAAAAGTCGCTGAAGGCCGTCGACATGGCCCATGACCTTGCGGTTCAGTCGGGAGCCGAAGTGATGCTGCTGCACGTCATCGAGAGGATCGAGCATCTGGACACTGAATTTGACGAGTTGAAGCCTTTTTACGACCGGCTGGCGAAGAGCGCACGAAAAGGCCTGCTGGAGTTTTCGGAGAGGTTTGTGGCGGATAGCGTGAAAGTGGTTGACGCCATCATGTACGGCAAGCGCACACAGGAAATCGTCCGGTTCGCGATCGAAAACAATGCGGATCTGATCATCATGGCGTCTCACCGCATCGATCCGGATCGGCCCGGACACGACTGGTCCAGCATCAGCTACGTGGTGGCGATTCTGGCTCCGTGTCCTGTGCTGTTGGCCAAGTGAGCCGGTTCGTTCCAGCGAACGACCGTTCGATCGATCTGGCCCTGCATTCGCTCTCGAGAGCGGCCAGGCGGCCGCTGACTTCCACGTCATAGGGCGGATCGGCGGATTCGAGGCTGAATAACCGCTGTGGCAACTGGCCGCTGCTCCTGATGCAGTGTGACCGCGACTCATCCAGCGAAGGACTGGCGCCTGTCCGCCGGCCGGCCTGCATTGCAGGCCTCAACAACGGTGTGTCTGGTAGTCCTTCATCAAAGCAGGCAATGACGTCATGCGCCGCAATGCCGTCTCTGAACGTTCGAAAAACCTGTTTACGGCCAGGCAGCACACTCTTGCCCGCAGAAAGTTTCATTCTCGGTGCGCCCGCATACTCTACAAGTTTGTAAGCGGCGTCGAGAGACGGCGCATCAGCAGACGTTCCCATCTGGGTGCCGACACCAAATCCATTGATTGGGGCGCCGGCCTCAAGCAGTCCTTCGATCGCATATTCGTCAAGGCTGCCGCTGGCAAAGATTTTCACTTGTGACAATCCGGCATCATCCAGCATCTGCCGGGATTGTCTCGCCAGGGCAGCCAGGTCACCGGAATCGAGACGGATGGCTGAAACGCGAAATGCAGATCCCATTTCGGCGGCCAATCGGATGAGGTTCTGCACACCGCCGATCGTGTCGTATGTGTCCACGAGAAGCGTGCTTTCAGGAAAGGTCTCCACGAAATCACGAAACGCCGCATATTCAGAATCGTGCGCCTGCACGAAACTATGGGCCATCGTTCCGGAGACAGGAATACCGTACATCTCTCCCGCCAGGACATTGGAGGTTCCAGCGATTCCGGCTATATAAAACGCCCGCGGGGCCTTCAACCCGGCATCGGCGCCATGCATCCGGCGCAGACCGTAATCGATGACCGGCCGGCCGCCGGCGGCAGTCACCACGCGAGCGGCTTTCGATGCAAGCAATGACTGCAGATGAATCTGATTGATAAGAAATGTCTCCACGATTTGAGCTTCGGGCAGCGGCGCGACGATCTCCAGGATCGGCTCGTTTGCGAAGACGATAGTCCCTTCCGGAACCGCGTAAACGTCCCCGGTGAAATGCAGTTGTGCCAGCGAATCGAGGAAGGCGTCCGAAAACCGATTCAGCGTCTTCAAATAGGACAGATGTTCTGTCGAAAAGGAAAAGGTCTCCAGGAAGTGAAGAACATCCTCGAGGCCGCATGCCACAAGGTAGTTCCGCACGCGGGGCAGTCGCCTCACGAAGAGGTCGAAGACGGCGATGTCGTTCATGCCCCGGGCAAAGTACGACTCCAGCATGGTGAGTTCGTACAAGTCCGTGAGCATCGCGCCATTGCCGTCATCGACCCAGTGGAAATGCAGGCGACACCTCCCCGCGGCTTTGCACAAGCCTTCTTGAAGCGTGCCTCAGATCGCGACCATAACAAAGCCGAATAAGAACAGGAAATGCACCAGCCAACCCAGAACACACACGGCAAGCGCGCGCGCGGAACTCGCATAATCCAGCGACTGCCGAACGGCTACGACGAAGGTCAACAGCATCCAAATCGTGATTCCGAAGAATATCGGCAAGCCGGCGCCGGGGATAAGACCGAACAGCCGCAGCACGCCGGGCGATGCAGAGAAACCTGTGGTGCGTAACACTTCGCCAAGGTCGGCATGCGTTGCCGGTTCCGGCAGCAGGCGTGTTCCGATGAACCAGGCGAGTCCGACCCAGACCATCCATGTGATGAGCAGGACGCCCGTCACGCTGGCGATTTCGATCGGATTCAGTGTGCCGCTACCGATCGCAGCAGCAATGCTGGAAATCACCACAACGAGGACCGCCCCTCCGTTGCTGGTTTTGTCGGCCTCCACTTGTTCGTATGTTTTCGCATCGAAGCGGGAAGCTCGAATCATTCGTATGAGCAACGTTTTCATATCGGCCTCCGACGTTATTGAAGCACGTCGTCAGCCACGCCCAGCGGGACTGTTGCGTGCATAGAGGTTCGTGGAGGTGTTTATGAAGACCCCAATCAGGCGGGTGATGACTCGCGGCGTCGAAACCATTTCAGCCGCAGCCACGGGAAGAAGCCGCTAAAGCGATGCGAACGCACAACGTGGGCATTCTGCCGGTTCTGGAAAATGAGAAGCTGGCCGGAGTGATCACCGATCGCGATATCGCTGTTCGTGCCGTATCGGCAAGGATGCGCCCGGAAATGACGCGGGTTCGGGACATCATGACGCCGAAGGTAATCGCCTGCTATGAAGATCAGGACATAAAGAAAGCGTCGTTGTTGCTGGAGGAGAACTTCATTCACCGTCTGAACGTCCTTGACCGGATCGGGAAACTGGTTGGCCTGGTTTCACTGAGCGACATTGCGTCAAAGACAAGGAAAGAAGCGCTGTCGGGCCATGTGTTGAGCAAGGTTTCAGCAGCGTGATCATAAACGTGAAGGATGAAAGGATGGCCTCATATGAGACGGGATGCGGAAATCCTTGAAGTGAACCCTGTTGAGACGGTCGAGAAAACGAAGAAGATCATCACTGGAGAGCTGAAACGCGATTTCGAAGAGTGGATGTCGGCAAGTGAGGATTTGATGTTGCGTCCGCGGATCGAAATGACTGACGACGGGAATCAGTTCGTTGCGAAAGTCCTGGTTTCCTGCATGGACTCCAGGAGTGTGCAGATATTCGTCGACCCGGATCGCTTGCTCATCAAAGGTGAAATGTATCGGAAATCCGGCTGCAGGAAATTCCTGAGCTCCGCGAACTTTCCGCGGCCCATAGATCCGCGTAGAGTTCACGCGGAAATCAATGACGGAGTGCTTTCCCTCCGAGCCGCGAGCGCCGAAGCCAAATTGATGCAATACGTGCCTCGCGCGGCCTGAGTCTGCGCTTAGTCCTCCCGGTGAGGAGAGCTGCGTTGAAAGGACAGGCCCCGGAGGGAGAGGGTGTAAAAGCGCCAGTCATGCCGCATTCAACGGTTCCGACCACAGCATCGGCTGCTTCTCCACACCTTCGCTTTCGCGTCCGCGGACCACGCGTGCGCCTTTAAGCGGCCCTTGAGTCTCGGTAACGACGGTCCGCTGGCCTTCGGCGTGGGAGTTCGACTGGAAGTAAATCACAACCCAGTCGCGTGTGCGGCCGAGGCTGTGGGCGCGGGCCGTATTGGAATAGAGAACCGTGAATCGCCACGGGCCGCGTTCCGTGTGCAGCACCGGAAGCCAGGCTTCGCTCGTGGGGTTGAAACGTTTGGGCGCAATACGGTGAAGCACATTGGCCGCGGACTTCTCGCGATACTCGTGGTCCACATCGAGCAGGATGTCCACGGAAGGCTCCTGCTGCACTGTATGACGCCGCCTGCCGAGCATTTCCGCGAGCGCGGCACGCACCATCGCCACACGCCGGGCGCCGAATCCGGGCACGCGGCCCAGGCGTCCGTCATAGACAGCGACTTCCAATGCTTCGAGCGTATCGATATGAAGTGAGTCCACTACGCGGCCGGCGAGGTGCGCACCGATACCGGGGACCTGGCTGTAGAGCCACTCCGGATCGATCGTGCCGCGCAGCCGTTCGAGCTGCATCCAGCGGCCGGTACGAATGATCTCCGCGACGGCTCCAGCGATTTGTGGACCGACGCGCGGCAAAGATGTCAGTCCTGGAAAACCGTCCGTCCGGAACAACAGCGTCACATCCTGTGACAGCGACTCGATCGTGCCGCCAGCGTTTCGATATGCAGCCACTCGATAACGATTCGCGCCTTGCTGTTCGAGCAATGTCGCGGCCTCCCGCAGCCGGTCTGCAATGAATCTGTTGTGCTTCAAGGTTTCCATTTCTCGCACCTCATTGTTGGACACCATCCAACGCTTGCCGGAAATCGTGCAACAGGTCCCGCCAGTCTTCGACTCCGACCGAAATCCGGACCAGACCGTCGCCAATGCCGGCGGCATCGAGATCTGCGTCCGACATTTCCGAGTGTGTCGTTGTCGCCGGGTGGCAGGCGAGAGACTCCACGCCGCCGAGGCTCACCGCGTTCTTCGCGATCGTCAACCGCCGGAGAAAATCGAACGCTCCGGCCTTGCCGCCCGCGACATCGATGGAAAACATCGCGCCCGGGAATCGGCACTGATGGTCGCGAATATGGATCTGTTCCGGTTCGGCGAACAGAAGCGGGTAATAGATCTTTCGGATAGAAGGATGTCCCGCCAATGCCTCGACAATGTGCTGGGCGTTCTTGCTTTGCCGGTTCATTCGAAAAATGACTGTGGGTAGCCGGCTGTCGAGCATCCAGCATTCGTCGGGTTGCAGAATGTTTCCGAGGATTGCGCGTGTTCCCCGCAACTGCTGAATGATCTCCGGATCTTTCCCCAGAATCACGCCCGCCAGCATGTCACTGAAGCCCGAGAGATATTTCGTTCCGGAATACAGCACGAGGTCGGCGCCGAGCGTCAGGGGATGCTGGAACGCCGGGCCCATGAGCGTATTGTCGACCGCGACGAGCGGCCGGTCCGGATGGGCGTACGCAGCTTTCGCTGCGGCCGCGATATCGGACATCCGCAGCGTCGGGTTGGCCGGAGTCTCGATGAAAACGAGGGACAGATTTTCTGCCTGCCGAATCGCTTTCCTGAGGCCCGCCGTATCACCGGCGTGCACCGCAATCCCATGCATGCCCAACGGTTCGAGCAGTTGATGAATCAGGTGATGCGTTCCGCCATACAAAGGCGTTGTGTAAACGAAAGTCGAACCCGATAGGCAGACTGTCATGAACAACGTCGAAATCGCCGCCATGCCAGAATTGAAAACGGCCGCGGCTTTTGATGCAGGTTCGAGCGGGACGATCTGATCCTCGAGGATTCCCGCATTGGGATGGGAAAGACGCGCGTAAATCAAATCGACGCGTTCTCCTTCCGCCGCGTGGGCTTTGCCTAATGTGATATCGAACGCGCGTTCGGCGTTTTCCGGGCTGGAGAATACATATGTCGATGAGCGAAACACGGGCGGCCGGGCGGAGCCGACGGAAAGTGCAGGGTCAAAGCCGCGTGTAAGCAACGCTGTTGGCGGCCGGACGATGTACGGTGGCTTCGCCCGAAGGTTTTTTCCCACCGTGCCGCCCTTGCCTCGATTCATATGTCCTCCCCTTGCGCGATTGCCTGCGAGCGCCGACCACTGCCCTGCATGCGGGTTTCCATGAAGGATTGAATGGCCGACGACGTGCAAATGCATTGGCGTCATGATGCGAATTCTGTGGAGCGGTGCGACGGGCCGCGGCGTCATTCAGCTCTTCTACATTCTCTGGACGCGGACATCGGCGACAGCGGTCGTCATCTGGGCTGCGCTATCAGGCGAGAGTTCCTGGGTTGCGACGATCGGTTTGGGTGCCGTTCTGGTGCTGCTGCTCCTGGGCGGAGTCGTTCTTCTGGTTTTAGGAGTACGCGATCTCGTCCGAGATGTGCTGCGTCACCTGCACAATTCCGGGACGGTGCACTAAATTCCCGAATTGCGCCCGGAGCTAGCCCAGGGACCGTGACTCTACTGGGCGCAATTAGGTGATTTAGTGCACCGTCCCGGAATTTGTTTGCGCGCGAATTCGGTCTTCGAACTGCAAGAGAGTGGAATAGAAGGGAGTCTATTCCATGCTAACGCTCAAAGACATTCAAGCTCTCACATCACGCGCGGATCGACCCGGGAACTCAGTGCTGACGATGTATCTCGACGTCGACCAGTCGAAACAAGCCAATCTCAACCGAGGATTCGAAAAGCAGCTGAAGGACATGATTGCCGGCATCAAGACGACGATAAGCCGGAATGAGCTGGCCACCCTGCAGGCTGCGTGTGAACGGATGGAATTCTTTGTTCAGAAATTCGTTATCGGCGGTCACAGCCTGGCGGCTGTGTTTGACACGGCCGATGGGTTTTTCTGGTCCGGGCAACTCGATGTTCCTGTTCCAAACCGGCTTCAATGGGGCCGGGGTGTGGTGATGCAGCCGCTCCTTGATGCTCTCGACGAGAACGAGAATATCGGCATCGTGCTCGTGGATCGTGCGTCGATGCGAATCGTGACGATGTTTCTCGGAGAGTTTCACGAGCAGGCTCGTGAAGCATTCGATGAAAGAAAAGTGCGGCACACCAGGACCGCCGGCATGGATCACCTCGGCGCCGACAGCCACGCACAGCAGAAAGCGGACGAGCAGGTGCGCCTGAACCTGCGGAATACGATCAAAAGAATCGAGGAGTTGAGGGAGCTTCGCGGTCTCCGTCACCTGATTCTTGCCGGTTCGACAGAAATAACCGCTCAATTGCGCTCTCTTCTGCCAAAACGTCTCGCGTCGATGGTTATCGGGACGGTGGACCTTGCCACGAATGCAAATCTGAAAGCAATCCGGAAAGCTGCGGCGCCTATTGCGGAAAAATACGAGCGCGAAAGCGAACAGGCGTTGATTTCAGATTTGGTGACAGCTTCCGCGAAAGGCGGCGCTGTCGTTGTGGGGCTTGGACACACCCTCCACGCCGTCAACCAGGGCCGTATCTGGCAGCTTGTGTATTCGGACCGATGCCACTGGTCCGGTTCCGAATGCCGCCAATGCGGTGCTTTGTTTTCACGAAATGCCCGCGCGTGCTCTTTTTGCGGATCACCTGTCGACCGGGTGGCAGACGTAGTCGAACGAGCTGTGGCTCACGCGGCGCGCAAAGGAGCGAAGGTCGACGTTATCCGAGGCGAGCAAGCCGAGGCCGCGTTGATGAACGCCGGAGGCGTCGGAGCATTCCTGAGGACGAGAAGGGCGGCTTCCTGACCTTTCGGAACCCAGGGTGCAACAATGGGTGTAGGGAGTTAAGAAAATGAAAATTCTTATCGCCTACGATGGATCATCATCCGCCGCCGCTGCCATCGAAGATCTGCGCCGGGCGGGACTTCCCGAACAAACCGAGGCGCTGATCGTCTGCGTTGCAGACAGCCGGTTGATCGAACATGAGCCCGGAAGAAGAACCGGAGAACCGGGCGCTTCGTGGATGTCGAAACTCCAGGCCGCCGAAGGTCTCGCTGAACAAGCGGCCGCCAGAGTCTCGTCATACTTTCCGCAATGGAAAGTCTTGGTGGAGGGTCTGTGGGGACCTCCGGCAAAGATAATTCTGGATACCGCAGCCTGGTTCCATCCGGACTTGATCATCGCGGGCTCACACGGACACTCCCCCGTCACCCGCTTCGTTCTGGGAAGTACTTCGCTGGAATTGGTTCACAAGACCCCGTGTTCCGTACGGATTGCCCGCGCGCCCATCTTTGATGCGCCGGACGTCGCGCGCATCGTCATCGGCACAGACGGATCGCCCGAAGCAGACGCCGTCATCCGGTCTGTAGCATCGCGAGCGTGGCCGTTGGGCAGCGAAGTTCGGGTTGTATCGGCCGTTCAGACGCTCGCGCCCGTTCAGACGAGCCTGGAGGCGTATACCTATGCCCTGGAACAGGCATATTCGGTGATTCGGCAGGCCGATGAATCCACGCGGTTCCGCCTCGAGTCCGTTGCGGCCGAGTCCGCAAACGCGCTGCGCCGAGCGGGGCTCAGTGTTCGGTCAGAGGTTCTCGACGGCGATCCGCGCGATGCGCTGCTGGCGGAGGCTTATGCCATGCACGCCGATGCGATTTTTGTCGGCGCCCGCGGACTCGGGAGGGTGGAGCGGTTGTTACTGGGCAGCGTGTCGAGCTACGTCGTGTCGCATGCGCGGTGCAGTGTCGAGGTTGTGCGCGCACGCCACGATTAGGGAATCGCAAAGCCTGTATCGACTTTAAGATAAGGAGAAACATATGAAACGGCAGCCTCGTCAGATTGCACCGGGATTTGTTCCCCCTGCGCTTAAACGACGCGCGACGCGCGAAACTGCTGCATTGCCGACGGCATCGAGAGCCAGTCTTCGCAGAGCCGGCAAGCGGGCAACGATGAGCGCTTCATCGCCACATTCGAAGTCCTTCGGAAAGTGACATGACATGCCGGAACTGGAGGAGGAGCTATGAAAATACTAATAAGCTATGACGGATCCAATCACGCTGACGCTGCGATCGACGATTTGCAGTGGGCCGGTCTGCCGGAAACGACCGACGCCGTTGTCTTGTCCGCCGTGGAATGGCCAACCATGCTCGCGATGAAAAGCTGGGGAATGGTCGAAACCGATTTCTCACCGGAGTGGATGCAACGAATCGGACAGGCGCAGCAGTTGGCCGCGACCGGAGCCGATCGCTTACGAACGCTCTTTCCGAAGTGGAATATCGAGATTGAACCCGCCGGCGGAGATCCCGCGGACATGATCCTCGAAAAAGCGCGAGCGTGGCCCGCCGATCTTATCGTCGTCGGAACGCACGGCCGCAACGCAGTCGGCCGGGTGGTGCTCGGCAGTGTATCCATGAAAGTGCTGAGGCACGCGCCATGCTCGGTTCGAGTTGTCCGCGAACGCAAACACGACGGCCCGCTGCGACTGCTTATCGGAGTTGACGGCTCGGCCGAAGCAAACGCCGCCGTTGACGCAGTGTGCCGCCGTTCGTGGCCGGAAGGAACGCAGGTACGCGTCTTCGCCGCGCAGGAAATATTTGCATTGGCCAATGCGGAACGGATCGGAATCGGTGAAAGGATCTACGACCGCGTAAACCAGGATGAGTATCTCCGGATGAAAGATGCCGCGAGGGAAAGTGCCGATAAACTTCATTCCGCCGGCCTGAGCGCATCGCCGGTAGTAAGCGAGGGCGATCCCAAGGATGCTCTCGTCCGGGACGCCCACAACTGGAACATCGACACGATCTTTGTCGGTGCGCGGGGATTGGGACGAGTCGAAGGGTTGTTCCTGGGAAGCGTTTCTTCCGCGACAGTTGCGCATGCGCCGTGCACCGTGGAGGTTGTCCGGCGGCGGTCATAGAAGGCGTGCACAAATTGCGAAGCAATTCGGGGACGCCTTCTATGACCGCCAGCGATCCTGCCTCAAATACACAAACCAATAAACGATGCCGACGAGCAAGGCGCCGCCGATCACGTTTCCGATGGTTACCGGCAGAAGATTATCGACGACGAAGTTGTGTAGCGTCAGTTGCGGGTAATCCGCTGGAGTCTTCGCGATTGCTTGCCAGAACGATTCCGGCGCCCATGTTTTGATCAACAGGCCGATTGGGACGAAGTACATGTTGGCAATGCTGTGTTCGAACCCGACTGTAACGAAAGCTGTGATCGGCAGAATGATCGCAGAGATCTTATCCGTTGTTCCGCGGCCGCTATAGCTGAGCCAGACAGCCAGGCAGACGAGAGCGTTGCACATCGTGCCGAGAGCGATCGCCTGGAGGAATGACAGATCGCATTTGAAATTCGCGATACTCAGCGCGTTTGCTCCTACGGCGCCGCCACCAAACGCGTATTGCCCGCCGGCGTAAACGAAGACAGCGGTCGCCGCGGCTCCTGCGAAATTCCCCGCGTAAACGATGAACCAGTTCCGCAGCAACCGGGCGGTGGTTACTTTCTTATTGGCCCATGCCATGACGATCAGGTTGTTTCCCGTAAAAAGCTCGGCCCCGCCGACAATGACAAGGACCAGGCCGAGTGAGAATCCAAGCCCCATCAGCAGCCGATTCCAGCCATACGGACCACCTGCGCCGGCGCCTATGGTCGTGGAAAACACTGTGCCCAGCGCGATGAACGCGCCGGCCAGCACTCCCAGCACAAATGTGCGTGTCGCGTCGAGGCCGGTCTTTCGGACTCCGATGTTTTCAGCCTTGGCCGCCATTTCGGCCGGCAGCAGGGCGTCGAGTTGCTCGGCCATACGTTGGGTCATAGCAACCACACGGCCAAATACTTCAAGAGTGTCTAATTACTTCAGGACCGCCAGCAGGCCGGTGAGGCTCTCCTTCGCATCTCCGAACAGCATCATGCATCTGGGGTTGTAGTAGAGCTCGTTGTCCACGCCGGCGAAACCCGGCCGCGTGCTGCGTTTCAGGACGACGATGGCTTTGGCACGATCGACCTCCAGGATCGGCAAGCAGAAACCAGCGCGACTCGACGTTCGCTCTCGATCGATTCTTTTGGAACTCCGACCTTCATCGCGACACCTGATGGATATCTCGCAACCGTGCTACCAATGGCAGCAGGGATGCTGAGTGTTCGAGTGGTCTTATTCAGGAGGTAAGTATGCGAGTCGACGAAGTCATGACACATCACGTCGTCGTCATTCCCGCGGATGCGACGCTTGTCGAGGCTGCGGAAGTGATGAAGAACGCTGACGTTGGGTTTTTGCCCGTCGTATCGGCGGGCGTGCTGTTTGGCGTCTTAACCGATCGTGACATCGTTGTGCGTGCAATCGGCAGGGGGATGAATCCCAACCTGACGCTGGTACGAACCGTGATGTCGAACAAGCCAATTTGGTGCTACGAATACGATGTCTTAACCGATGCCGCTGACATTCTCGCAGACAATCACGTCCATCGCCTGATCGTTATTGACAGTAACAACAAAGTTTCAGGCCTTCTTTCCATCGACGACCTTGCTGCGCACATGAGCAGCGACCGTTTGCTTGGGACTGTCCTGCGGCAAGTCAGTGTCACGTAGCAAGAACAGGGAGGTACTTATGAGATTCCTGATATCCGCATCGCTGCTCGTGATTGTGATCAGTCTTCTGTTGCCCGCAACCGCGACTGCTGACGACTGGAACAGGGCAACAACTGCGATATTCAACAACCCGGTCCGCATTCCCGGACAGGTCCTGCCGCCGGGTATTTATGTGTTCAAGCTGGCGCAGATCTGGGGCGATCGCAACGTCATCCAGATCTGGAATGCGGACGAGACGGTGCTTTGCGCGCAGATCTTCGGCTGGCCCGATTACCTTCGCAGGGCGCCAGAGGGGAGCCATTTCGTTTTTGACGAAGGGCCAAAAGGCACTCCGCTGGTGCTGAAGGCCTGGATCTATCGGGGTAATAGTCACGTGCAGACTTTCAACTACACCAAAAAGCTGCAAAACGAACGCCGGCGCTGAGGGAGGTCCTTATGGAAAATCTCAATGCGTACCAGATCGCGCTCGAGCAGTTTAACCGGGCCGCACGCAGGCTGGATCTGGAACGGGATCTCGCCGAGATTCTGAGACATCCAAAGCGGCAGCTCATCGTTTCCGTTCCAATCCGTATGGACGACGGGGCAGTTCGCGTTTTTGAAGGCTATCGCGTACAGCATAACGTCGCGCGGGGTCCTGCGAAAGGCGGCATCCGGTATCACCCCAACGTCACCCTCGACGAAGTGAAAGCTCTCGCGATGTGGATGACCTGGAAGTGCGCCACGGTCAACATTCCATATGGCGGGGCAAAGGGCGGAATCGCCTGTGATCCGAAACAGATGTCCGCAGGAGAAAAGGAACGGCTCACTCGTCGATATACCCACGAAATCCTGCCGATCATCGGACCGGAGCGCGACATTCCGGCTCCGGATGTCTACACAGATGCGCAAACGATGGCGTGGATCATGGATACCTACAGCACCACGCTCGGTTACTCGTCGCTCGGCGTCGTAACTGGCAAGCCGGTCGAATTAGGCGGGACAAAGGGCCGGCACGAAGCAACCGGCCGCGGCGTCATGTACACGGTTGAAGAGGCCTGCAGGTTTCTGAATCTGCCGATGAAAATCGCGCGCGTTGCGGTGCAGGGGTTCGGCAATGTGGGGTACCTCACAGCGCAAATGCTGTTCGACAAGGGAGCGCGCATCGTTGCGATCAGTGACTCGCAGGCCGGTATTTACAGCGAACAAGGTATCAATCCGTACGAGGCTTTGAAGCATAAGGGCCAGGGATCAGTAGCCGGCATGCCCGGCACCTCGCCGATCTCGACCAGAGGCGTGCTCGAGGTCGAGTGCGACATCCTTATACCCGCTGCCCTTGAAAACCAGATCACGGGAGAGAATGCGCCGCGTGTTCGCGCTCGAATCGTTGCCGAAGGCGCTAATGGCCCCGTCACACCTGCGGCGGACGGGATCCTGTTTGAGCGCGATGTATTCGTGATTCCGGACGTGCTCTGCAATGCCGGAGGCGTAACGGTTTCCTACTTCGAATGGGTGCAGGATCTGCAAAGGTTCTTCTGGGATGAAGTGAAGGTAAATCAGCAACTGGAGACTGTCATGAAGCGCGCGTTTCAGGAAGTCAATGAAACGGCCGTGCGCGAGAAGACCGATCGAAGAACCGCGGCGTACATGCTGGCTGTACAGCGTGTCGCCCAGGCGACCAAGGTCCGAGGATTGTTTCCATAGGGTTAGAAAACACAGAGACCTACTCCGTCGACTGAGATTGCCCGGAGCAGCGTTCCTTCGCATCCTGAAGTTTCCGAAGGGTCGCTTCCGCAACACCGAACTTCCGCGCCGCCGCGAGCAGTTCGTCGACGTGATTCGGCAGCGAGGCCTGGATCTTCCGGCGGAGAAGATACGTCGAGCTGTGAAGGGGAAGCGTCAGATGGCAATAGATGGAGTTTATTTCGGAAGTCTCCAACTCGATCGCCATCGTGAAAGCCTCCTCCCTCGTCAAAGCGGGGGCATTGCCTCGCTGCTCGAGCCTGTCGAAGAATCCTGCCAGCTTTGCGATTTCCGGATCATCCGGGAGATCCGGCGCGAACATGTTTTCGCGCAGACAGAAGGCCAGAAGGCCGGCATGTTGCTTTTCGTGCAGGGCCATGTCCAGCCAGAACGAGCTCAGGTCGGGATCTTTGGAAAAACGCGACGCGAAGCTCAAGTAAATGGCCGCGGCCCGCTCTTCGAATTCGCAAAACTGCGTATAAATACTCTGAGGAGTGTTCACAAAATCACCTCCCTGGCCTAAACCGCTGCACGCTTCCAGCCACGCTGGTCCCAAAAATGCTACACCGAATCGGGTATCACATATGAATATCAAGAACGTCATCGTTCCCGTTGATTTCTCGCCGACATCCCGGCTGGCGGTTGATCACGGAGTTTTTCTTGCGCGGAAGTTCCACGCAAGACTCACGTTGCTGCACGTCGTTGAATCCCTTTCGCCGCTGGCGGGTTCTTTCATGATCGAAACCGCCGGAATCGAAAAAGAACAGGAAGAGCAGGCGTTAAGGATGTTGTCTGCGCTCCTCGGTTCCGAAGATCAGGACGATCTGGATTTGCGTGTGGATATCCGGAATGGCGATATCAAGAATGAGATCATTGCTGGAATTCGTGACGAAAAGGCAAACCTCATCGTCATGGGCACGCATGGCCGCGGACTGCTTGCCCGCCTGCTGATCGGATCGATCACAGAAGCGCTGTTAAGGAGAGTTCCTGTTCCGGTGTTGACGGTCTCGGGCGTCGCACACCCGCTGAGATTCAAGAGAATCCTCTTTGCGACAGATCTTTCCAAACACTCGGAAACTGCTTTCGATTTCGCGCTGGACTTCGCGCGCGCGATGGGTTCGGAGTTGATCATTCACCATGCCGTTACGCCCTTAAGTCGCGTTTCCGAAGGCGGCGAAGCACTCCCGGATCTGAGCAAACTCGATGGCGACGAAGCGAAAGCACAAGTGGCGACGCTGGCTCGTGAGGCTGCCCGGCAAAACGTGAAGGCTGAAACGTCGGTGGTTGAGGCAGATACGGCAGCGGATGCGATTTTGAAAACTGCGGAGGAACAGCTTGCGGAGTTGATTTTGATAGCCGTTGAAAAGAAACGCCTGGTCGATCGCGCTCTGCTCGGCACGACGGCGGAACGGGTCATTCGCGCTGCCAAAGTTCCCGTTCTGTCGGTTCCCGTGGGCATTAACACCACCCGCGAAGAAATGGCAGGCGCGCACGGGGGAAAGCGCTCGTCCAAGGACTAAATGTCACGGGGAAAGCCGTTCACCGGGGCGTGGACTGCAGCGGTGTCGTGGTGGAATAACCATGAAACGCTGACTGGAGACCTTATGAAAACCGGAGAGATCGTTACCGATCTTGCGCTGTACGACTCGGATTGCTGCAGCGCGGAACTCATCTTCGACGCCGGCGACACTTTTTCGAGATGTCCGCAGTGCGGCCATCTCTGTGTCTGGGAACTTGAAGAGGAAATCGTCCCCGCGGACGACTTCGAGCGCTTGAACGGAGCGGCAGCGTGAGAACCCCCATCAAAACGACGATTGCGCTTTCCGTACTGTTCGCGTTTGCAGGAGTGGCGAGGGCCGACCAGCGCGCAGGGACCATCTATGTCAGCGTCGAGCAGAATGGAAAACCGGTGGCCGGACTAAATGCGGCCAACTTTCGCGTGTTCATTGATGGGAAGGGCAGGGAATTCGACCTTCGATCGCTCGATCAATCGGCGAACGTTGTACTTATGGTGGAATACAGCCGGCAGTCGTGGTTGTATCTGAACGATATCCGGAATGTGTTGAGCGGTTTTCTTGAATACGCTCCGGAAGGAAACTGGTACGCGCTGGTCACGGTCGGCCGCAAGGCGACGATTGCCATCGACTTCACCAAAGACAAGAGACGCATTGCGAGTACGTTCTATGACTTGCCCGTGCCGATACTTGACGACGTCGCTGCTTTCGATGCGCTTTCCGAAATTGTCGATACGGCCTCGGCATTGCCGGGACGCAACGCGATCATGTTTATAGGTTCTGGATTCGATAACTTCAGCTCCGCGTCATACGGCGACGTCGAGAACGTCCTGGAATCCTCCGACGTCACCATCTACAGCCTCGCGATCGGATCTCCGTTGCGCGGCTATGATTCGTCCACTCTGGGCCTTTCCACCGAACTCGATCTGCTGGGCGCCCGCGTATTTCTTACGATGCTGGCTGACAAGAGCGGCGGAGATGCCTGGTTTCCGATCGTTGAAGTCATGTTTCGAAACGCCGTGCAGCGCATCATGCTGGACCTGGCCACGCAGTACAAACTGGAGATCAGGGGCGCCATCCCATCCGACGACCGCCTTCACAAGATCAAGGTGGAGGCGTTCCCCATCACGAACAACAAGCGCAAGAACTTCAATGTGCGGTTTCGAGAGAGCCTTCGGTAAGAATGTCAGTCGATTCGGACTGAAAGCACGGCGTGTGCTGTCTCGATAACGCGTTCGTGCAACGCGCCATTGCTGGCAACGACTCCGCGCCGATTTCGCACGTCGGGTCCGTTGTACCGCAGGCGCGCATTCTCAAGGTCGGTCATCCGCCCGCCCGCTTCGTAAAGAATAACGTCTGCGGCACAGGTGTCCCACAGAGAGGTGTGCGGACTCGTATGCAGGTACAGGTGCGCAAGGCCTTCGTAGATGAGTCCCACTTTCAGGCCGATGCTTCCCCAGGTCACGCTGTTGACGACTCCAAGGCGCTGCCGGATCAAATCGATGTTCGAAGAAGGATGGGAGCGGCTGAGAGCGATGGTTGCTGCGCCCGGATTCGCTTCACTGGAAACCTGCAGGAGCCGGGTCTGGCGGTTCTCCACAACGAATGCGCCGCTGCCCGATTCTCCGTAGTACAGCTTCTGAGTCGTCGGCTGGTAAACGATGCCGAGACTCGGAATTCCGCCGATGGCCAAACCGATCATGACGGCAAACTCGTCAATGCGATTGATGAATTCCATGGTTCCGTCCAGGGGATCAACGATCCACACTCTCGGTCTGGACAGCCCCTCGAGGTCATCCGCTTCTTCTTCGGACAGGATGCCGTCTGCCGGGAAGAGCCCGTGAAGTTCTTTGGTCAGAAAGGCGCTGGCGGCTCGATCGGCGTCGGTCACCGGGTTGCCCTGCCCTTTCCACCGGACATTGGGGTGGCTGTAGTGCTCCAGGAGGATTGCGCCGGCACGAATCGCCAGTGTTTTCGCAGCTTCCAGTTCTTGCGGCATGACGATGGACCTCACCGTTACTGTCTGGCAACGTCCGTGCCAAACTTCGGCGTCGTGCGGTAAAACCACTGCTTTCCGATCTCAGTCGCGATGACATACAGGGCCGTGATTGCTAAGAGGAAGCCGAGTAGTGAATACGGCAATGTAACGAAGCCCAGAACGGACGCCGACGGCAGGTACGGGATTGCGAATGTCAGGCCGATCAGCGCAATGCTGGACCATAGAAGGACCTTTCCGATCTCGCTTTGGTAAAAGCGGCGGCGTGTTCGAACAACCAGCGCCACGACGAGTTCCGTAAGCAGCGATTCCACGAACCACGCGGTCTGGAACATCTGCGCATTGGCTGTGAAGAAAACGAGAAGTATCGCGAATGTCAGAAAGTCAAAAATCGAACTCAGGAAGCCGAATTCGATCATGAATCGCCCGATGAAGCGCATGTCCCATCGGCGAGGCTGGCGGACGAGCTCCTCATCGACCTTGTCGGTCGCAATTCCAACGGCCGGTATGTCGGACAAAAAGTTGTTCAGAAGAATCTGACCGGCCGTCAGAGGCAGGAAGGGTAGAAATAGAGAGGCGCCCGCCATGCTAACCATGTTTCCCAGGTTGGCGCTGGTCGTGGTCAGGATGTATTTGAGCGTATTGGCGAACGTACGCCTGCCTTCTTCGATTCCGCCCCGGATCACATCCAGGTTTTTTTTGAGAAGGACGAAATCCGCGGCCTCGCGAGCCACGTCCACCGCGCTTTCGACGGAGAGGCTGGTATCGGCGGCATGCATGGCCGGCGCGTCATTGACGCCGTCGCCCATAAAACCGACGACGTGTCCCATTTTTTTGAGGGAAAGGATGATGCGTTCTTTCTGGTTGGGATCCACTTCGGCGAACAGATCGGTCTGTTCGGCGATTCGCCAAAAGGCTTCATCGTTGAGGGAGTCGATTTGCGTTCCGGTGAGGACTCGATCCGGGCGCAAGCCTACGAGTTGCGCGATATGCTGAGCAACGAGTTTGTTGTCGCCGGTGATGACCTTGACGGAGACACCGAGCCGCGCCAGCTGCGCGATGGCTTCAACGACGCCTTCCTTGGGCCGGTCAAGGAACGTGACAAAACCGGCAAACACCATGTTCCGTTCATCCTGGCGATTGCAGGATGTCTTGCCTTCCGGTACCGCCCGTGTCGCCACTGCGATCACGCGAATTCCTTGATGGCTCCAGTGGTCGTGCCGGGCTTCGAGTTCGGTCAATTTCGCGGAATCAAGCGCGGAACCGTCATCCATGTGCGTACACACTTCGACTACGCGGTGAAAAGCTCCCTTTGTGATCAGAAGGCTGCGCTCGGGCGTGCGAACGAGCACGCTGAGACGCTTTCGAATGAAGTCGAATGGGATTTCGCCGAGCTTTTCAGTTTGCGCCGGACCGGGTTTGTGATCCCTCAGAATCGCTTCGTCGAGCGGATTGATCAGCCCGCTTTGCAAAGCGGCGTTGCAGGCTGCCAGTTGCAGCGCCCTTGCTGAAACTGCGCCGGTTGGATCGTACGCGCCCTCGACCCTGACAACGCCTTCGGTGAGTGTGCCTGTTTTGTCGCAGCAGAGCGTATCCATGCTGCCCAGGTTTTCGATCGCGTTCAGCCGCCGCACAAGGACACCGCGGGCCGCCATCATGCTGGCGCCTCGGGCCAGATTTACACTGAGAATCGCCGGCAATAGTTCGGGGCTGAGACCGACGGCCAACGCAATCGAGAAAAGCATTGTTTCAACCGCAGGCCGGCCTTTATACGTGTGAGCAAAGAATACGAGCAGGACCATAATCAGCATGGCTGTGGTCAGGAGATAGCCGAACCGGCGAATACCACGGTCGAATTCTGTATCCGGCGGCCTCAGGCTCAGGCGATGCGAGATCATCCCGAATTGTGTCGACCGGCCGGTGGACACGACGAGACACCGTGCTGTACCGCTGCGGACGCTCGAACCGAGATACACGCAGTTTGCGCGCGCCGAAACAGGCGCGGAAATCGGAGCAGTTCCCGGCTGCTTTTGCGCTGGAAAACTCTCGCCTGTCAGGACAGCTTCGTCGACAAAGCAGTCCGCGGCCTCGATTACGACGGCATCCGCTGGGACAATACTGCCGGCGGATAAGAGCACGACGTCGCCTGGAACGATCTCTTCGATAGGTAACTGAACTGCGGAGCCGTCTCGCAGTACATGGACGTGCGTTCGCACACGCGCGTGCAGTGCGGCTGCCGCGGATTCCGCTGTGAACTCACGGCTGAAGCCGATCGTGACAGTGGCGGCAACGATCACGAATATGATGCTTGCATCGATCCACTCGCCCGTCAGCGCCGATGCGCCCGCCGCAAAGACGAGCAGAAGCAGGAGCGGGCTCCGGAATTGATTCCACAGGATGCGAAACGCGGAGAGCGAGCGATGTTCTTTTAATTCGTTCCTTCCATAGCGGCGGAGACGAGAATCCGCTTCCGCGGAGGAGAGCCCGTCCCTGGTCGCGCCAAGGAGCACAGACAGGTCCGTGACGTCGCGAGACCAGTACGCATCGATCTGCTCGTGCGACATATCACGCCGCGTCGGTCTTGTTGGCCCCCGATGCACTCGTGAAGTGCTTCTCGAGAAAACGGCCGATCAACTCGTCATCGAATCGAACGTCGTACCACTGGTTTTCGGGCCGTCCGGACGGATTCGGCAGGATCCGTATGATCGTGCACTGCTGTCCTGTCTTTGGGTGCAGATCCGGCCCGCCGAACGTTACCCTGTCGCCGTATGACAGTTGTGGAACATATCGTCTGGTTTCCATACCGTCTGCATTGCACTCGCCATGCCAACCTGAACGAAGGCCCGAACGCGTCTGGTAGACTGTTTGCTCCTGCTTTCAAGAAGGATGGCTCAGGCATTTCGATGAAATCGACGGACTTTCTTATACAAGAACACAAACTGATTCTTCGGGCGCTGGACGTTCTGGACAGCATCAGCGCTTCTGTAGAAACCGCTGCGAAGGCGGATCAGAACGATGTCGACACAATTCTCGATTTTCTGCGCTGGTTTGCCGATGCGCACCATCAGGCAAAAGAAGAAACCATCCTCTTTCCCGCGTTGAAGAAGGCCTCCGCTGGCTCTCAAGGACGGCCGGTGGATCACATGATTCTCGAGCATGATCAGGAACGCGGTCTTCTCGAAGACATCGAGACCGATGTCCGCCTCTCAAAGTTGCCGGAGTTTGTCGCCGGCGCGAACCGGTTGAGCTCGACGCTGAGAAATCACATCTATAAGGAAGATCAAATCCTGTTCGAAGCGGCGGACGCGGTCTTAAGTTCCAGCGAAGACGATGCGGTCTTCAACCGGTTGAATCGTTTTGAGACGGCGGCCGACAAGGAGACCTTGAACAGGAAGCTCGAACAGTTGCGGTCGCTCGAGTGGAAGTACCTCGGAAGATCCTCTCGAATTCAGTGACAGACGTGCGGCTGCAGGCGCCGCTCACCGAGAATCCTCCATGGCCGCTTCGAAACACGCTTAAACCCAAACGCCTTGATGACGCGCGTTCGAATGACGTCCATCACTTCGTCAACAGAATCCGTGAAGTAAAGGAGTTCCAGATCCTTCGCGCTGGCTGTTCCCGCTTCCACCATCTTGCGCATCAACTCCGCGACGTCGCGCCAATACTCCTTACCCATAATGATGATGGGAAATTGCCCGATCTTCCCTGTCTGGATGAGTGTTAATGCTTCAAACAACTCGTCGGTGGTGCCGAGCCCTCCAGGCATGATGATGAAGGCGTAGGAATACTTGAACAACAGCACCTTTCTAACAAAGAAATGATCGAAAGTGACCCAGCGATCCAGATAAGGATTGGGTTGCTGTTCGACAGGTAGTCTGATGTTACTGCCCACGGACACGCCATTGCCTTCTTTGGCGCCGCGATTCGCCGCCTCCATGATGCCGGGCCCGCCGCCCGTCATTACCGCGAAACCGGCTTGAGCGAGGTTGCGCCCGATTTCACGAGCCATCGCATAGTAGGGGTGGGCTTCGTCGAATCGCGCGCTCCCGAATACCGTTACGCAAGGGCCGACGAAATGAAGGTCCCGAAACCCGCGTATGAATTCGCGAAATATGCGGATCGAGAAGATCAGTTCGTGACCCCGGGAGTGGGGGCCTTCCAGAAAGTACGTCTCGGGAGATGCAGACGATCGTTTGGTGTCCTTCATTGAACGCGCTCCTCTCGAATCAGTTGGCTGCGCACACCATCATCTCTTCGAGCTGCGATAGATACGTATTGGCCACGAGGGGATCCATATCGCGGAGAATCGTAAGCCCCATCTGGCTTTCATCGCAGTCGTACGACACCAACAAGTCGGTAACGATCGGCAACACATCCATGCCCAGAATGAGGACGGCGAGTTTTCGTTTGTCAGGATCACTGGATCTCAGGAGTTTCCTGACGATCGGCAGTGCAGGGTCTCCGAACCGTTGAATCGCATTCAGCACCGCAAGCCGGTATTCCGCCTCCAGCGTGACCAGATTCACGAAGAGCTCATAATCTCCCTTCCTCTTCATGACAGGCGGGGCCACGCGAAGCGTCAGAGCCCATTCGATTAACGGAAGCGTAGCGGAGGCCGAGGGTTCGCCGATGTAGGTGAGGGTGTCGATGGCCTCGGAGCGCATTGCCAGGTCGTAGAGCTTTTCTGCGACTACGCGTTCCGAATCTTTGCCAAGTTCTATCGGGCTGAATGGTCTCGAGACCAGGCGGGTAAGTTCAGGAACCGCCTTACGGGCCTTCGGCCCCATCGTGCGGATCGCGTCGAAGGCCAGCATTATGGAGTCGAGATCCTGCGTGCGAATCGAATCGAGCCAGAAATCCAGACTTTTGCCTTGAAAGTCCGGCTCGTGGCCGGCATGCAAGGAAGTCACAACGAATGGCACAGTCAATAAAAGTCCAATTGCTTTCGCTCGGAGTGAAGTCATAGCCCTTCCTCCCTTCCTTAGATCGGCTCTCGCTTCGCGAGGAGCACATGGAATGCCATGCAGAACGCGTTGCTTTCATTGGAAAAATGAACGGTTGCCGCGCGTGCGCCTTTAGAAGCTGCGCCAAACTGGCAAAACCTACGCGATCTGCGGAGACGTCAGGAAGCCTTTCCGCGACAGAACGGCGATAACGTTTCGAGCCGCGTCGGCAGGCTCATCGCGCTGTCCGTCGATAACGAGATCGGGAGTTTCCGGCGGTTCATACGGCGCTTGCAGGCCCGGCACATTCTTGGCCTCGCCTAATTGTGCCTTGCGGTAAATGCCTTTCGGATCGCGCTGGATGCATACCTCGAGAGGGCAATCGACAAAGACTTCGATGAATTGCCCGATCTGTCGCCGGGCTCGATCACGATAACTCCGGCGGTTAGCCGTGGCATCGAAGATGACAGATATGCCCTGTTCCGTCAGCACACGGCCGATGAAAGCCAGCGAGCCATAGAAATATTCGCGGTCTCGTTCGTCATACGACGGAGTCGACGAAAACATTTTGCGCGTGACATCGGATTCAAGGACTGCGACGCGCAGTCCGAGATCGCGCAGCTGTTTGACGAGTTCAGCCGTAACCGTTGATTTGCCCGACGCCGGCAGACCCGTGATCCACACACCGAAGCCGAAGGAGGATTGTTGTTCACGCCCCACAGTAGCGATTCACCTCGTTCGGATCGAATGCGTCCCGGTTCAAAACGGCCTGAATGAAATTGAAGATCCTGTCCCGCACAACGGCGGGGATGTTCGGATACCAGACCGGATGTGCCATGACGAGACCCCGGAATGCAAAGAAAGGCGCCGCCACCCGGAGCAACTCGGTATCGCCGGATTTGTCGAGATAACGTTCCCAGAACCTCTGGAACAGCGACTCGAAGCTGCCTTCCAGCCGGCCCGATCGCTGCAAGGAGAAGAAAAGGTAGTTCATCGTCAGGCTGGTCACGTCATCCGCGGGCTCGCCCCATTCGCCGCGCGAGCGGTCCAGCAGGACGAAGTCCGTCGTGCCATCCCGAAAGAGAATGTTCCACGGATGAAAGTCTCCATGAACCTGACGCAACCTGTGGACACGATCCTTCAATCGCCAGCGCCAATCGACACACTGCGACTCGATATGTTTCAACAGGCCACTGTCGACGACGTTCGAGCCGCGCGGGTAGCTGTCGATCAGACCCATGATGCATTCCGAATGTCCGATGAGTTCTCGAATCCGGCGGACGTAAAGGTCCGGATTCGCACCTTCGATGCGATGAATGTCGGACAGGTAGTCGCATAAGATATCGGCCCGCGCGACATCGAGATCTGTAAGCCGGCCGTCGTCTCGCAGGCGGTTGATGTCTTCGACGTAACAGCGCCCTTCCGCGTACTCGGTGAGGACGAAGAACTCTTCCGCGTCACCGAGAGAAACGGCCGACCCATCGTGGCGGAAGGCTCCCGCGTCAATCGCGCGGACATGCCGCGGAAGCAGGTTGAAAGCGCGGTGATCCCACAACGCCATCTGAGCCCGATCCGCCATGTGCTCGTGTCCGAAGGGGCCGGGGCACACTGTATGCAATACGGCCCGATGCTGATTTTCATCGACGCGATAGTCGATCTGAAGCGGCGTCCCGTATCCGTAACCTTTGATGTCTTTGCCTTCTGACTCGCCGAGGATCTTCAGATTCAGGACACTCGCTCCGGGCCCGAAGACCGATTTCAAATACCGCTCGATTTCCGGCTTGCTCAGTTCGCGCATTAGCGTGTTCCCCTTCCAGAGAGAAAAGCACGTACGGTTCCGCCGCGTTTTGCCAAATCGGCAAGAACCTCAAGATGAAAAATTAACGGGGGCAGACATTCTGGCTGCAGCCACAAGCGTTCTGCCGGGTTCAGTCGGGGAAGCCTAAATGCTTGACGAAAGTTGTTATGTTTCGAATTCGCTTTCATGGAACCGACCGGCTGGCGCTTCGACCCATCGATGGCTCACCGTTTCGGGAAGCTCGAAGTCGACTGTGGCCTGTTTCCGCTGAAAAAAGCCGTTTGCGGCGAGGTTACCCACACGCTGGTGAGAAAACAATGGAAGCCGGTTGAAGACTACCTTCGAGAGCAAGGCCGGTTCGCGCATTTATTCCAACCTTGTCGGCGCGACGACATTCTGCAGGTGATGCAAGCCGAAGTGGATCGTTACTGGAAACAATTGACAGGAGCATGATCATGCGAAGCACGGTTTTGACGGTTGTTCTGAGCGTCTGCGTGATTCTGTTTGCGTTGCCACCGATTGCGGAGGCGCAGATCGAGATCATCCCCGGAAGTTCCGAGCGGGGCGAGCGGCTGTTCAAGAGCATGGATTGCATAAGTTGTCATTCATTCAACGGCGCCGGCGGAACTCTTGCGCCGGATCTCTCGCAGAAACGCGAGATTGTTCGCACACCCATCCAATTGGCAACCGTACTCTGGAACCACGCACCGAGGATGTGGCGCGCGCAGGAGGCGGGTCACATTCGTCGCGCACCGGACTCGACTCAAACCGCGGATCTGTTCGCCTACTTCTATTCGCTTGCTTATTTCAGCCTGCCCGGCAATAAAGCGCGTGGCGCGACAGTGTTCGATAAGAAAGGTTGCGCCAGTTGTCATGATGTTGCGCCGTCCGCTCCGCAAAAAACGAAGCGGCATGCCGGCCCGCCTGTTTCGGCGTGGGCGGGCACGGGTGACTTGTTGTCATGGTCGGAAAAGATGTGGAACCACGCAGGACAGACTCTCGACGAGTTCTCTTCCACTGGCTTCGCATGGCCGCAGTTTTCAAGTCAAGAGATGGCGGATATGCTCGCCTACCTGCAGAGCTTGCCGCATGCGCGCTTACAAGCGGCTGTCTTCCAACCCGGCAACCCGGAACTCGGCGGTATCACCTTTGACCGATACTGCGAGTCTTGTCATTCCTTTGGTGGCGGAACCCATCAAACAAAAATCGACCTGCTGAGCCGTCCTCGCCCATCGTCTCTCTCGGGATATGTCACGATGATGTGGAACCACGCGCCTCAAATGAGACTGCGTGCCGGAAGTCAGTTTCCGGTTCTTGCTCCCGGAGACATGAGTAATCTCGTTGCGTATCTCTTTGCGAAGAGATACTTCGATGAACAGGGAAACGCTCAGCGCGGAGCGCGGGTTTTTCAAACAAAGGGTTGCGCATCGTGTCATGAGGAGCGGCGGCAGCAAACCGGCGCGCCGGAGCTGACCCAGGCCACGGAACGCTATTCGCCGATCACAATATCCGCTGCGGTGTGGCGCCATGGGCCGGCCATGCGTGACCGTATTTCGAAAGAGGGATTGTCCTGGCCGGAGCTGAAGCCGTCGGAGATGCTGGACCTGATCACCTATCTCAATAGCCGGCTCGTTCCCCGGATCGCGAACTAGAAAACGTGCACGGGAATCCCAGTCGTGTATTGGACTTGCTCCCCGATCGCGTCGAGCTTTTCTCGGGGAACCCGGCGAACCCAGGTTCTTGAGGGAGGCTGATCGAGAGAGTAAATCTGCACGCTCATCGGCTTCAACTCGGCGATGCGGCTGGTCCACGCTTCGACCTCGCTGCGTTGGGTGTTGTCCAGAGGGCCCTGGACGAACATGGCCTGGATGACGAACTCACCCGTCATCGAAATCCGGCGGCATAGCTCTCCGACGGATAACTTTTTAGCGGTGCGATTGAGTTGGTCGAACATCCAGTTCGTACCTGCGTCCAGTTTGACGATTCGCTCATCCACGTTAGCGAGTGCCGCACGAACATGCGGCTTGTGGCAGAGGCTGCCATTGGTAAGGACAATCGTTCGAGCCTGCGGCCACTCGTGATCTCTTACCGCATTGACTGCTTCGACGATTCCACCGAGATGAGGCGACAGCGTCGGTTCGCCACTTCCCGAAATCGTAACGGCGTCCAACTCATCCGCTCGGAACGTTGCGGCAGCAGCGACCAGAGCGTCGTAGATACTTTCGGGATCCGGCAGATCCGGCTGCAGGTGAAAGTCGATCGGCCATGAACCCCTGGCGCATTCGCAGTAGACACAATCGAAATTGCATAACCGTGAGTTGGCCGGCAGCGGATTTACCAGCAGTGACCTGCCAAATCGCCGGGAGTCGACAGGTCCGCGGACGGCGTTGTGAACCTGGATGTTCGCTCTCATTTTGCCCGCTCGTTCAATGCGACGTTCCTGAGTATGTCCACGAGCGTGTAATCCGCTTTTCGGACCAGCACGACGTGGCGCCCAAGTCTGTAACGGCTGAAGTCATTGCCCAGCCGGCTGAGTTCCATTTCCAGCTTCAGCGGCAGAGGCGTCAGATCTCTTTCGACCTGCATCGGTATGCGCGATCCCACTACCAGGGCGTTCTCCACTCCAAAGGGCAGCGGTGTCCGGTTGATGGTTCCGGGAGCTAACGCTCCAATGAGGCGGTTGTAGTGGCTTTCGATCAGCTTTCGATCGTCCGCGGTGAAAGCGGGTTTGTTTTCCTGAGTCACTGCGACGTTCGCGAGCAGCATCGCTGCGACCAGCAGGAGCAGCAGGCTTTTCAGTGTCTTTTCCATATCGTACCTGGCCTTTCCGACGGCTCCGCCACAACCGTCATTCCTGTCACTTTGATTGCGGGCGACTGTCCTAATGGCAATTGACGGTCCACCGTCGGCCACCATGGTTCGGAGATTGCTAAGAGGCGCGCATGAGCATTCTTAAGACTGCTGTGTCGAAGGCAACCGACGGAAGAAACATCATCATTCTGATGGGAGGACCCGGAGCCGGCAAGGGTACTCAGGCTGAGCGAATCACAGACTGGCTGCGGGTTCCGCATATCTCTACGGGCCAGCTTCTACGATCGGAAGCGATGGCCGGCACTGTGTTGGGTTTGCGAACCAAAGCGATCATGGATGCGGGCCGACTGGTTGCCGACGACGTCGTGGATGCGACCATCGCGGAGAGGATAATCAAGGAAGATTGCAACGCAGGCATTGTCCTCGACGGATATCCGCGCAATATCCGACAGGCTGTCGCGTTCGAAGGCAGTCTGCCGATGAAAGATCGACAGATTGTCATCGATATCGCGATCGACCTCGAAAAAATCATCCCGCGATTGACCGCTCGCCGTACATGCGGATCGTGCGAAGAGATCTACCACCTGATCACGTCGCCACCGTTGCGTGCGGGTCTTTGTGATCAGTGCAACGAACCCTTGATCCACCGGTCCGATGATTGCGAAGACGTCATTCGCGAACGATTCAGGACATATACCGATTGGACCAGACCATTGACCGGGTTGTACCGGCGCATGGGCATCTATCACCAGATCGACGGGATGCGGCGCCCCGATCAGGTTGCTCAGGATATCCGGCGCGTTCTCGAACAGGAGATCTGTATCGGCGCTCCAGCCGAAGGTTTTGCCGTCGCATGAAGTGATTTGTCCATTTGGAGGCGAGCCATGAAACGCTTATTAGCTTTCGCAATTGGATTATTGGCGGCGATGATCATTGCCGCACGCGGCGACGATCTCATTATCCATGCCCGTCTCACGATGCTGGACGTTATTGTCGAGGATCCGGAGGGTCATCCCGTGTTGGACCTCACGGCCGGCGATTTTGAAATTATCCAGAGCGGGCAGAACAAGCTGATAGAACACTTTTCGCTCGAACGGGAAACTGTGGCTCTTGGAATTCTCGTGGACAGGAGCAGCAGCATCAATCCGTTCCGGAAAGAGATCGATCGAGCGGCCGCGCAAGTTCTGGAGAAGCTCGACGCCCGCGACCAGTCGTTTCTGATCACCTTTGCCGGAACGAACAGCATGAACGTCCCGTTGACGAACCGGCACAAAGACGTATTGAGCGCTCTGCGCAAAGCAGAGAGTTCCTATGGAACACGTTTCTACGATGCGATCTTCGATTCGCTGGCTTATCTCGCCACGGCCAAGGCCGAGAGAAAAGCCCTGGTGATCTTCACTGACGGCGCCGACCACTACAGCGCGCGCTCATTTGAGGACGTCCTGGAGGCTGCGCGGAGCTATGGATACCCGATCTACTTGTTCGGTTACGTCGGAGAGGATTCACGAAACTGGACGATGCAGGGTCGCGGTCAGATCGAGGCGGAGTTCGGTCAGCTTGCCGGATTAACCAATGGCAAGGCCATCTTTCCGGGCAAAGGCGTTAACTGTTCCCGGATTGCGGCGGATATCGTCGGCGCCGTGGGTTACGCATACAAGGTCGGATTCCTTAACGGCTCGAGATTCGGTGTCCCTGCCGACCTGCGAGTTCAACTTCGTGGAGACCGATTCAAAGGATTTCGACTTCGATTCATTCCGGCAGCGTGAAGATCAGTGATGGTTGCCCTTCTGTAGGCGCGGGCTAGCCAAATCTCCCGGTGATGTAGTCTTCCGTTTCGCGATTTTCAGGCGTCGTAAAAACCTTCTTGGTCTTATTGAATTCGACCAGACGGTCATTCAGGAAGAAACCGGTTTCGTCGGAGACTCGAGCCGCCTGCTGCATGTTGTGAGTGACGACGACGATCGTGTACGTCCGCTTCAGGTTGTAGTGCGCTGGCCGTCGAGCCTGAGGTTCTGCTGATGGACGAGCCCGCAACGCGCGATACACAGACGCTGCTGCTGGCCACCTGACAGTGAAAACGAAGAACGATGCAGCCGATCTTTCACCATGAGATTCGAGTTGGAATGCCATAGCGAAATTCTTTTCATGAGACAGTATCGCCACCCGCTGAAACTTCGGAAGATTCGGACCGCCCTCGATCTTCTCCGCGACTATCCACATCATCCCGAAGGGCATTGCCGCTGGTCGGATCGTGTTTTCATTCCGTGGCCCGGAGGAGCGACGGTGACTCTGTCCGAACTGTGGAGGGACACGGAACCCGCATTGCAGCAAACTGCCGCCTTCGTTCAACTGCTTGAAGACACCGTGGGTTCTCACATGTCGGTGGATTGAGCGTCTCCTTTATAAGGGGGCATCGATATGAATCTCGAAATCACAGAACAAGAAAGGGATTTGCTTCTCGATCTGATCGAAAGCGCGGAAAGATCAGCAATCCTCGGCATCGATCATGCCGACTCCCGCGATTACAAGGAACTGCTCCGAAATCGACTGGATCTCCTGGCATCTACGAGGAACAAACTGCAGAACGATCGCGCCCAGGCTGCCTGAAAGCGTAATCGTCACAACGTGCGCCGGCTCACAGTGGATGTTTCGTTCACACTCTTGCCCCGCGTATGGTCTTTGCCTCCCAGGTCCGGCCCTCGGTTGCTGCGGCTCCTGCCGCTTCTGCAAGAGTTATGAATTTTGTCGCCCGGTAAACGGCGTGCATTTACCCACGTCGCAAATCTTTTTAGGAGAACAAAATGAATAAAGCAGCCAGAGTTTTGACGTTCGGTATGGTCCGCAGGAAACGATCGTGGAAGCGCGAAGCCGTCTGGATCGCTGGAACGGCGGGTGTCGCCACACTTATCGGGGCGCTGACGCGCGGAAAACGCGGCGCCGCAATCGGCGCGCCAACGGGTGCCGCAGCACGATTCATCGCCGCTCTCGTTACGCGCTAAGCAGTTCGTGCTAATGTGCCAGGTGCATGAAGACATTTCGCGTCTTCTTTGCCCTGGCACTAGGCATGGTTGGTCCGATCAGCGCTCAGCGAATTACGGCACAAGGTGAATTCGTCGTGGAAGCGACGATCGCCGGGATTCATGCGGCGTTCGTCGCCGGCCGGCTCACGTGTGTTGAAATCGTTCAGGCATATTTGAATCGCATTCAGGCCTACGACAAGAATGGCCCGGCACTGAATGCGATCATCACCATCAATCCCAAGGCATTGGAAACCGCCGCGGCGATGGATCGCCTCTATTCCGCGACACGATCGGCGACACCTCCGCTTCACTGCATACCTATCATTCTCAAAGACAACTACGACACTGCCGACATGCCGACCACCGGCGGCTCGCGCACGCTGGCGCGCTCCGTGCCGCTCGAGGACGCTTTCGTCGTAAAGAAATTGCGCGCCGCGGGTGCGATCATTCTCGCGAAAGCGAACCTGTCGGAACTCGCAATGGGTGGCAGGACTCTGAGTTCACTCGGCGGCCAGACAAGAAACCCGTATGACCTGACGCGAACGCCAGGCGGCTCGAGTGGAGGCACCGGAGCTGCGATCGCCGCGAGTTTCGGCGTCATCGGCACAGGTAGTGATACCGGCCAATCCATTCGGTCGCCGGCGTCGGCTCAGTCTCTGGTCGGCATACGTCCAACGAGGGGCCTCATCAGTCGAAGAGGAATCATTCCTGTAAGCACGACCCAGGACGAAGCCGGACCGATCACACGTACAGTCGAGGATGCCGCCCGTACTCTGGATGTCATGGCAGGCTATGATTCCGCCGATCCGGTCACTGCTTTCGGCGTCGGGAAAATCCCTCCGACCTACACCGCTTTTCTCGACCGGAATGGTCTCAAAGGCGCTCGAATAGGCGTGCTCATGGATTTTTTCGGCGGCGACCAGATCCATCGCGAAGTGAATGCCGTGACGGAAGACGCCATCACGAAGATGGCTGCCGCGGGCGTCACGATCGTGCGTATCACCATTCCCCGGCTTGCCGAGATCACCCGCGACATTCAACTCACGGAGTTCGAATTCCGGACCGCTTTCGACAATTACCTCGCAAGCCTGGGCCCGCGCGCTCCCGTGAAGACGTTCGATGAGTTCATGGAACGCGGCGAGTTTCATAGTTCGATTGCCGGAGCTCTCGAGGAGCCTCGGCGTGTCGTCAATGGGCTGAACAGCCCGGAATACAAGGAACGTCTGCTGCGACGCAATACGCTGCGCCAGGCTGTCATGACTGTGATGGCCGAAAACAAACTCGACGCGATCCTGTATCCGCACCAGAGACGGCTCGTCGTTCCGTTCGGCGAGGAGCAGGTCGACCGCAATGGCGTCCTGTCCAACAGCACAGGTTTTCCGGCGATCACGTTTTCCGGCGGCTTTTCCGCATCCACAAAAGACGCGCCGCTGGGAGTGCCGGTCGGCATTGAGCTGCTGGGGCCGGAGTGGAGCGAGCCGACGCTGATCCGGCTTGCTTATGCTTTCGATCAATTTGCGCTGATCCGAAAACCTCCCGCAGGCACACCGCCGCTTTGATCCTCTGTCTGGGGTCGGAGTACTATTACCGCCATGAAACTTCGAATGTTGAAATGTTCGATACTGGTGCTTTTATGCGTCCTGTCGCTGGGCGCAGCGGGCGGATTGCTCAGCCAGCAACGTGGAACTCCGGCGGCGAGAATCGAGGACCATCAGAACATGATGGCTCAGCTCGGCATTCGCAAACTTCGGCCGGGCCCAAGCGGCAACGAGAATGATCCGAACCATGCCAACTACGATGAAGCGCAGGCGAATCCCTATCCGAACCTTCCTGAAGTTCTGACGTTGAAGAACGGACGGAGAGTGACGTCCGCCCGAATGTGGAACGAGCAACGTCGTCCCGAGATCGTGGAGGAATTCGATCGAGAAGTTCTTGGACGCGTTCCAAAGAATGTTCCGAAAGTCACGTGGACCGTCACGGAAACGGCGGAGGGAAAAGTAGGGCCGTATGCGGTTATCGGAAAGCGGCTTGTCGGGCATGTCGATAATTCATCGTTTCCCGAGATTTCTGTCGACATCCAGATGAATCTCGTCACGCCCGCGGACGCGAAAGGCCCGGTTCCGGTGATGATGATGTTCGGAAATGCCGCAGCTCTTCCGTCGATGACACCACCCGCCGCCCCAGCCGGCCGCGGCGCGCCGCCTGCGGGTTCGGATCCGCCGGCGCAACAACAGCTGATCGCCGATGGCTGGGGATATGCTTCGATCGGCCCGGGCAGCATCCAGGCAGATAATGGCGAAGGTCTCACGAAGGGAATCATCGGTCTCGTCAATAAAGGAGAGCGCCGCAAGCCCGATGACTGGGGTTCGCTGCGCGCGTGGGCCTGGGGCGCGTCGCGTGGCCTCGACTATCTGGAAACCGACAAAGCGGTGGACGCGAAGAAAGTCGGCATCGAAGGTGTGTCGCGTTACGGCAAGGCGGCGCTTGTCACGATGGCATATGACCAGCGGTTTGCCGTCGTGCTTGTCGGCTCGTCGGGTGAAGGCGGAGCGAAGCTGCATCGGCGGAACTGGGGTGAAGCGGTCGAGAACCTGACGGGTGCCGGGGAGTATCACTGGATGGCCGGCAACTTCATGAAGTATGGGGCAGCTGAGGCGGACTTCGGCAGCAAGAACGCTGGAGACATCCCGGTGGATGCGCATCAGTTGCTTGCGCTGTGCGCTCCCCGGCCGACCTTCATCAGTTACGGCGTGCCTGAAAAGGGCGATGCTCGATGGCTCGATCATCAGGGCAGCTACATGGCTGCGATCGCCGCCGGTCCTGTCTTCAAGCTGCTCGGCGCGAAAGATCTCGGTGTCTCGAACGACTATATGAAGGAAAAGATGCCGGCAGTGAACGTCAGCATGCTCGACGGTCAGCTGGCCTGGCGGCAACACGACGGTGGACACACCGACGGCCCGAACTGGAAGTACTTTATCCCCTGGGCCGATAAAAACCTGAAGCACACGGCCCTCGCGCGTTAGGCGCGCGCATCATGCGACTGCTATTTACGCTGGCGGCAGGAATCCTTCTGCCACTTGTTTGTTTTGCGCAAACGCCCGCGGACCAGCCGGTATCCCGCACCGACCAGAATTCGCTGATCGCCCACGCGCAGTTGCTGGAAAAAGCGAAGAAGGGACGCATCGATATTTACTTCGAAGGCGATTCCATCACTCGAAGGTGGGGCGCGACCGACTATCCATTACTGCTCGCAAACTGGAAAGAAAACTTCTTCGGATGGAACGCGGCGAATTTCGGCTGGGGCGCCGACACGATTCAAAACATCCTGTGGCGTCTGAACAACGGCGAACTGGACGGCGTTCGTCCGAAGGTCATGGTCCTGCTTGCAGGCACCAACAATGTCGGCAGAGCGGTGGAGCCCGGCGGCGATGATGCGAAAGTGGAGGACATCACGAAAGGCATCAAAGCCGTCGTCGATACGATGCGCGCCAAAGCTCCGGATGCAACTCTCATTGTGATGGCCATCTTTCCGCGCAACGACAACATCGCCGTCATGGCGACGGTCAACAAAATCAATGCGAATATCGCGAAGCTTGCGGATGGGAAGAAGGTTCGCTACCTGAACATCAACGATCGACTCGCGGACAAAGACGGCAAGCTGTTTCCCGGCATCATGAATGCGGACGGCCTCCATCCCGCCATAAACGGATATCAAGTGTGGGCGAATGCCCTGAAACCTCTGTTCATGGAATTGCTGGGTCCTCCGGCTAAAGAGGACTTCGCACCGCCGCCCACCGGCGATCCGAGCGCAGCCGTTAAATAGAACAATCCTGGACGTCAGTTTGGCTTGTGACTGACCCCCTCGCCGCCTTCTCTTGATGCTCGCCCTGTCGGGCTCGCGCTTCGCGGGCGGCGTCTCCCCCTCGCGAGGGGAGATTAAGCCTCTCACAACGCTGGCCTCAATCTCCGCCTCCTGAGGGGGAGACGCGAGCGTAGCGAGCGAGGGGGTCAGTCACAAGCCCCGTTTGAAGGATTTTTGGCGCAAAGCCACCAACGATACCTTGATCGCAGGATTGATCGCGATTGGCTCGGTGCGGTTGCCGGCCTGTTCTCGTCGGCGACGCCGCCACGGATCGCGGGCCGAGCACCTTCTGCTCTAGTTGTGAAAAAGCAGTACGGTCACGCGTGCCCGGTGTTGGCGTTGCTTTCCCCGAGGTTGCGGCTCAGGAAGTTCTCGACGGACTCAGCGGGCCGGCCCGATAGCCGTTCCACGTCGCCGGTAACTACATCGAACGCTCCGGCCTGCAGAGCTTGCTGGAATCTTGAAACTGCATTCGCGACGACCGGAGGCAGACCGATGTTCGCGAACACAGACTCGAGTTGCCCTACCGTCATCGCAGAGAATTGCACCGTTGTCCGGGCCACTCTCGCAATGATGTCCGCAATCTGCGGTGCAGTTAACGATGCCGGTCCGCTGGCGTGATACGTGATTCCTTCATGACCCTTCGTCGTGAGAAGGCCGGCGGCCGCGGCGGCAAGATCGTCTCTCACGATGTATGCGGCCGGGGCTCCACGCAGCGCTGAGTAGGTGTGAGTCGATAGAGCCTGTTTCGCCCCATTCAGGAGCGTCTCCGCGTAAATTGACATCCGTAGCAGCGTCCACGTCGCGCCCGATGTGATCAGAGCCTGCTCGCTTGCGAAATGCGTTTCCATGATTCCGTCCGATAGTCCGGGGCGCGCCCCGATGGAAGACACATAAATGATGTGGTCCACACCCGCGGACATGGCAGCCTGGATAGCTGTGCGATGCTGAACCGGCCGAACGTTGGGCGTGAGGTCGGAGCCGGGAATGATCAGGAGCCGCTCAACGCCGCTGAATGCTTTTCCAAGTCCCACCGCATCGTTGAAGTCACCTGCGCGGACGGTTACACCTTGTGAGGAATACCCGGCCAGTTTGTCCGGAGTTCGAGTGATCGCGACGATGTCCGAAGCGGAAGCGCGCGACAACAAATGCCGAACGGTGGCCATGCCAAGCTGGCCGCTTGCACCAGTTACACCGATACGCATAGGAAGCTCCTTGGATGAGATCGCGCCGAATTGTATCGTGTTGTCTGAAATATGCAGCTTTGATTTGAGTTTCCGAAGGAGTGTGAGATGAGCAGCAAATGGAATGAAGCCGGGAGAGTCTGGGAAGAAGATCACACATGGCTTGATGACTCGCAACAGGCGAAATGCGCTCGAGCGCACGAAGCGGGCACGTTCCAGTCACCGATCCCGACGCAGATGGTTTCGAACGGCGAATACATGCCGGCTCCGCAATCGAAAAAACAAAAACAAGTGGAAGCGCGCATCGAGGAACTGAGTTCGACCGCCAGCAAGAAACTCGGAATGGACCGCCGCCGCTTTCTCAGCAGCACAGGCGGCATGGCCGCGGCATTCCTTGCGATGAACGAAGTCTTCGGCCACTTCTTCGACGTCGATCCTATCGAGATGTTCGAGCCCGCGGCTTACGCGCAGTCCGGTACCCCGCGCGACCTCTTTGTGTTCGACGATCAATTGCACATCGTGCGCGGCAGTCAGGCAGCGGCGGGCATGGGCCTGCGCGCGCTGGCTCAGGGACCGACGTCAGGTGGCGCCAGGAACAATATGAATCCGCGCAACCTTCAGGACGAGCGCGGTGACGTGTGGGGCGTGTGGAATCCTGCGCTGGTGGGGCTGCCGAACCGGCCCGAGAATTATCTAATCACTCAATTCATCAAGGACGTCTATCTGGACAGTCAGGTGAACGTCGCGCTGCTCAGTAATGTCACGGCAAGTGTGATCAATCTGGACAACCAGCCGCGTCGCCCTCCGCGGAATGTCCAGGAGGCATTGTCCGGCGAAATTCTTACCGCCGCTCAGACAGCCGCCGCGAGAAACTTCGTCAACGAAATCTCAGGCTCAACCCGGATGCTGGCGCACGGCCTGCTCTACGTTGGAAAAGGCAATCTCGATTACATCCAGCAACAGGTCGATCAGAACAAGCCCGACTCATGGAAGGGCTACAACGTGTCGAATGCGGCAAAGGTCGATAACGATCCCATGAGTCCGATGCGGCAATGGCGCCACGACGACGAACAGGTTGCGTATCCGACTTTCGAACTGATCAACAAGCTCTACTCGAAGCTGAAGGGACAGAAACCGGGCTTTAACAATATCTGTGTTCACAAGGGCCTTACGAACGCAGAGCCGGTGCGCCCGGAGATCGGACATCCGGCGGATTTGCCGAAGGCCGCGAAAGACTGGCCCGGCCTGAACTTCATTACGTATCACGCATGTATTCAGCCGGCGTTTTTCATGTACGACGCGCTGCAGGACATCAAATCCGGCAAGCTTCGCGAAGGAGTGCCGGATATCAAATGGACGACCGAATATGCGCTTCTGGTTCGGCCGTACCGGAACACGTATGCGGAACTCGGTACGACCTGGGCGTCATCGATTGTCACGTTTCCAACGGTCGCGGCGCATCTGATGGGACAGCTCATGAAGTTCATGGGCCCCGACAGGATCGTGTTCGGTTCAGATTCGGTCTGGTACGGGTCGCCGCAGTGGCAGATCGATGCGATGTGGCGGTTTCAGATTCCTGAAGACCTGAGGAAGAAATTCGGATATCCGGAACTCACTCAGGATGCGAAGCGCAAGATCCTCGGTTTGAATTCGGCGAAGCTTTACGGGATCAATCCGAAGCAGCAGTTCAGGGGCGTGCCGGCAGATTACGAGAAGCGGATGCCGGCGGAACTGCGGAAGATCCTGGAACTTCCTGCCAGTACCGGCGACAACATGAGCAGGATGAAGGAACAATATGCTGGTCTGGGAGTCGAGCGGAGTAATACGAGGTATGGGTGGATTCGCCGGACTGTATGACAAATAGAACGTCGCCCATCCGCCATAAGCAACTTAGGAATATATATTGGCAATCCGACAATCGAACGATCGTTCGATTGCCAATCTTCATTTACGTATTTACGTAGCGGTGATTGCGTATTGCTTGGTTTAATGCTCCACAACCCCGACTTCCCGACTTAAGGAGAACATATGCAGCCAAAACGAATTCTTTTAATCACAGCTCTCCTGCTGTTACCGACATTGCTTCTTGCGCAGGCGCCCGCGGCCACACCGCCCGCGGCCCAACCCGGACAGGGCGGCCCCCCGCGAGGATTCGGCGGACCGCCGTCTCCTGCCAATCAGCCTTTCGCGCGCGACGACGCCCGTCACAAAGGATTCCTCGAGATCGCGAAAGCCGGCAATATCGATATTCTCTTCGTCGGGGATTCCATTACGGACTGGTTTGCCAACCCCCGGGGCAACAATCCAGCGACCGGTCGCAAGGTCTGGGATGCCAGCTTCGGATCGATGAAGCCTGCGAATTTTGGTATCGCCGGCGATACGACTCAGGGCGTTCTCTGGCGCATGCAGAACGGCGAATTGGAAGGATTCAAGGCGAAGCTGATCGTTCTGATGCTCGGCACGAACAACATCAACCGGAATCCGGTAGACGAGATCGTCGATGGTGACCGCCTGATCGTCGAAGAATTCAAGAAGCGCCAGCCCCAGGCCAGGGTTCTGGTCCTCGGAGTTTTCCCGCGGAACAACAACCGCCAACCCGACCAGACGGCCGCGCTGCGCACGACGATTCAGGAGATCAATTCCAAGCTGGCAAAGCTTGCGGACAACCGGCAGGTGTTCTTCATGGACATCGGCGATAAGTTCCTGACGTCCGATGGAACGCTGACGACGGAAGTCATGCCCGACGGTCTCCACCCCAGCGAAAAGGGATATCAGATCTGGGCCGATGCAATCCTTCCCCGCGTCAAAGAACTCATGAAATAACGCGACCGGGCCCCTCTCCTGCGTCGGAAAGGGGCCCGCGTCATGCCATTGACCCCGCTGTCGTCTGACCAGCGTTCAACGATATTCCGCCAAAACCCGGCTTTTGAGCTTCCTTTCACAAGCGTTGTCGAGACTCTTGAATTTGGCCTAAAAGCGCTCGCGCCAAACTGTTGCAAGCCATGAACTCTGTTCCCAGGATTAATGATATGCCGCCGCTTGTGGTCGCTTAGGGTGAGAGCATGGCTTGGGATCATCATTATGTTGGGCGGACCAAAGAGAATGGACCGACCGAAAGCCCGGCGTGCGGACACGCCGGGCAACAGGGCACCTAGCCGCGCGAATAATGATTGCGTTTGGTGCCCTCGAAGCGGCCAGATTTAAGACAGCACTTCTTGAAACCGCAGGCCGGAACCGCAAGGACATAAGTCATTTCGGCCCAACTTTTCGAGAAGTTCCTTATCTCCGTGTACAACGCGTTCTCCGCGGCGTACATGAGTTTCGGAGGGATATCCCCTTCCTCCGTTTGCTACTGGTTTCGAAAGCTGGGGAGGTTGTCGTGGTTGTAATTCTGTCGCATGGTACACCTCCTATAGGTTAAGGACCAAGATGTGGTCCCGAATGAGCAGCCATTGTGCCTGATTTGAGGAAGTAGAGTCGAGCGAGAAAGCCGCCCAACAAGCCGATGAACCCGACACCACCGCGGTCGCTGGCGCGCCCGCGGCGGCGCGGGTTATCGGCAGAGCCGTTATGCGCACTGTTGAGGGCCGCGTGCGCGACTATAATGGTTATCGGCAACTCTCATGGCAAAACAGCGAAAAATCATTCATAGCGACCCTGAGATTCTCGGTGGTACTCCCGTGTTTGTCGGCACACGCGTTCCTGTTCAGAACCTGATTGACTGTCTTGAAGCCGGTGACAGTTTGGATGAGTTTCTGGACTCGTTCCCAACCGTCACGCGCGAGCAGGCGGTAGCAGCCCTTGAAATTGCGCGAGAGGCATTGGAAGAGAGTGCGCATCCTTCTCGATGAATGTCTTCCTAGCCAACTCGTCGCAGAATTAACTGAGCAACCCTATCTTCAGCTGCATGCTGCTGGCGAGTACCGGGCTTCTGCTCATGGTTCCGAACATACTGTCCGTCGTTGCATTAGGCAGCTACTTGCTTGGTGTCGAGATTCAGGTGAGACGTGTGGTCTAACTCGCATTCATGGGAACCGGTATCTTTCATACGCCAGAAAGGTCGGCCGATTCTTTCCCGGGTTTGGGCGCCTCAGGTGTTGACATTCGACATCATGATGATGTAGATAATCGACATCATGAAGACCGATCGCCGACTCGACCTCTTACAAGGGACTCTGGATCTTCTAATTCTCCGCACATTGGTCAATGGGGCCAAGCACGGCTGGGACATTGCCGAACGCATCGAGCAGATTTCGCAGCATGTGCTTGAGGTTAATCAGGGCTCTCTCTATCCCGCCTTACATCGTCTGGAACATCAGGATTGGATCCGAGCCGAATGGGGTATCTCCGAACTTGGACGGCGCGCCCGGTTTTATCGCCTGACGGCTGCGGGTCGCAAGCAACTCGAACTCGAATCCGAAAACTGGGAAAGGTTGACGGACGCCATCAGCCGCGTGTTGAAAATGGCCTGATTGGTGGCTGCGGGCCATCGCAAAAGATTCCTGCCGACGTAGCAAAGAAGATGTGGCCGAGGAGCGTCTGGCTGGCTGACAATGCGTTCTCGGGGGGATTGTTTTTCTGCGACCTGACTTCGCGCACAACGCCGCCTTCTACGACACCGTGGCTCCCCGCTACGACTCGGACATGCTCCACAAGCCGACAGATCTGCTCGCGCGCCGGGCTTTCGTCGACCTTGTCGCGCAACATGTCGTTCCGGGAAGCGTGTTGCTGGACTTCGGCTGCGGCACCGGACTGGATGCGTTCCAGTATGCGCGGCGAGGTTACAAGGTCCTCGCGTACGACAATTCACCGGGCATGATTGCGGAACTCGAGACGCGATGCGAGCATGAGATTGACTCCGCCCAAATCTCGACGTGCTCTGTTCGCTATCCCGAATTCATCGACCGTTTCCCATGGCCGCATTCGCCTCATGCCGTAGTCTCGAACTTCGCCGTTCTGAATATGATCGTCGACCTGGAATCGCTTTTCGATTTCTTTGCTCGCCAGCTCGCACCCCCGGGCTGGATGATTCTCAGCATCCTGAATCCAATCCAGCGGAGAAACCTCCGTGCTCCTCGCTGGTGGAGCATCGCGCTTCAAACACCGAGTCGCGAGGCGCCCGTCAATCTGACCGAGCCATATCCAAGCTACCTGCATTTCGAACCCGCTTTGCTTCGGGCGGCCCGCCGGTTTCACCTGGTCGGTCGCGCGAATGCCGGGGCCGTTGTGCGATACGACTCCGCACCTCCGTCACAGATGCAGCAGCGCTGGTGGCGTGTTCCGGAGTCGAATGGCGGATCGTTCCGCCATCTGTTATGGCAGACGCCGGCGCACCGGATTTTCGGTGATTTCGTTTTTCTGGTTCTGCGGCGGGATCCGTGATGTGGTCATGGGGCCGCGTCCGCAGAGCATTGCAGCCTGTTGTTCTGAAATTGTGGTTAAACTCCAGGTCGAAGAAACGTGTCAGAACGCGCGTTGAAGGACTCGACCTCGATGTCTTTCCGGGGGTCTTCCATCCGAAGTATTTCGGCTCCAGTTCGGTCCTGGCCCGATTTATCTCGTCATTGCCTCTGAAGGGCAAATCGTTTCTTGAGGTCGGCTGCGGTTCCGGGGTGGTGGCGTTGTGCGCTGCGAAAGCGGGAGCCGAAGTGACAGCCGTAGATATCAATCCTGAAGCCGTCCGTTGTACCGCGTCCAACGCCTCTCGAAACAATCTGCGCGTGGACGCCCGCGATGGCGACCTGTTTTCGACGTTGGGTGCCGCGCGCTTCGACGTGATCGCATGGAACCCGCCGTTTCTGCCGGGGCAGCCGGAATCACCGGCGGAAGCTGCCTTCTATGGCGGACCGAATCTCGAAGTTATACGCCGTTTCTCGACAGAGGTTCGCCGTCATGTTAGTCCCGGAGCGGCTGTCTATACGATTCTGTCTTCGGATGTCTCCATCGAAAGCGTGGAACAGTTCTTTCGGGACCAGGCGTTTTCCGTGACGCGTGTTCACTCGGAACGTTGGGGGTTGGGCGAGACGATGGTGATTCTGTGTGCGCGATGAATCCGGCGGAGAGTCCGGACCGATCGTACCGCGCGCTGCTGAGCATACCCTCTGTTGGCCGTCTGCTCCTCGGCATGCAGATCGCGCGAATTGCGCAGTCGATGGTGAGCATCACGATCGTGCTGTTCGCGCTCGACGCCTACCACTCGGCGCCAATAGCCGGAATCGCTAGCTTCTTCGGCATCTTTCCCGGACTTCTGGTCAGCCCGATCGCCGGCGCTTTGCTGGACCGGCATGGCCGCGCTCGTCTCGTGATTCTCGACTACCTGGTGGCATTGGCGGCGCTGGTCCTGACCGGTGTCCTGGCCATGGCAGGACTCCTTCCGGCATGGCTGTTGATTCTGATCGTGGCCGTCGCGTCGCTAACGATGCCGCTGTCGACGACAGGCCTTCGCAGCCTGTTGCCGCTTATCGTCCCGTCTCATCTATGGGAACGCCTCAACGCGATCGATTCGACCGGATATGTCATTGCCACGATCGTGGGTCCGCCTGTCGCGGCAGGCATCGTTGCGTGGTATGGCGCCGCCGTTGCGTTCATCGTCATCGGTCTGAGTTTTGGAGTCGCAGCTCTCGTCATTTCACGACAGCCCGACCCTCTGTCAACGATCCAATCAAGCGGCGACCTTCTGAAGGATGCCTGGGACGGGCTGGTCTATACGTGGCGGAATGCAACGTTGCGCGGATTGGGTTTCAGCATCTCGGCGCTGAATCTGTTCAATGGAATGGTGAATATCGTTATTCCGTTGATCGTCCTGGAGCGCCTGCAACGTAACGAAACCGTTGTCGGTCTGGTGCTGGCCGTACAGGGCCTTACGGGCGTGGTGTCTGCGATCATCGTCGGCCGTCACGACAGCCGCGATCGCGAGCGCATGATGCTGGCTCTACCGATGTTCGGCATGGGCATCGCGGCCATTCTGCTGCTCTTCAAAATGAACCTGCCGGCTTTGATATTCGTGATGGCAGTTGTCGGCGTGCTGACCGGGCCCGTGGACATTGCGCTGTTTACGCTGAGACAGCGCCGAACCGACCCATCGTGGATGGGACGCGCATTCGCTGTTTCAATGGCATTCAACTATTCGGGTTCGCCGATTGGTTCAGCGATAGCGGGAATCGCCGCCGCACGATCGATTGAAGCGGCGCTCTTGATCGGGATAGTGATGTGTCTTGCAGCGGGCTTGTTTGCACTCGTGATGATCCCGCGACAGGGGTAGCATTGGTTATGAATCATGTGCACCTATACGTGTTGGCTGGCCTGCTGGCCGTCGCTTTGCTCGCTGTGGTTTACGCGCAGAAGAAGCCGGAAGTCAGCGTTGCCCCGAACCGAGCTAAGGTCGGCGAATCCGTCTTACTGACGGGGAGCGGCTTCACGCCAAACCGATCCGCGATGTCGCATCTGCTGAGACCGGATGGCAGTGAATACAATCCGCTCCGCTTCCGAACAAACGAACGAGGGGAGTTCGTTCACAAGATCGATACGGTCATGCTGGACATCGGAACCTTCGAGGTGTGGGCTGAAGACGAGGCCTCGAAGGTTCTCTCGAACCGGATCAAGTTTGTCGTGCAAGACTAGACGGATCGACTACGCGGGTTTCTTCGGGAAGATCTCTTTAAACGCTTTCATGAAGCGATTCATTTCGTCTTCCGTGCCGACCGAAACGCGCAGCCATTCGTTCAACGGAGGGAACCTTCGGCCAATGAGAATGCCTTTTTCCTGAAACTCTTCTCCGACCTTCGTGACTTCTCGCTTCACATTCACCATGAAGAAATTGGCTTGCGAGGGGATCACCTCAAAGCCCAGCGACTTGAGCTCGTTCGTTGTCTTATCGCGCAGTTGCTTGTTCAGCCGTTTGAGTCGCTGCTCGTTCGCCGTGTCCTTCAGCGCCGCGACTCCTCCGTACTTCACGATGGCGCTGGTGTTATAGCTGACGACGTGCGGCTTCAAGAGGTCGATGATTTCTTTCGGAGCGACGGCGTAGCCCAGCCGCATGCCGGCCAGGCCGGCGATCTTCGAGAAAGTCCGCGCGACGATAACTTTTCGGCCTTCGAGGATGTATTTGATCGACGGTTCGTAGTTGGGATCATCGACGAAGTGATGGTAGGCCTCATCGATGAACACCGGGATGTATTCGGGAATGCCGTCGAGCAGGAGTTTGATGTCCTGTTTCGTCACGATCCTGCCGGTCGGGTTGTTCGGATTGCAGATGTATACGAAGCCGACGTCTCTGGCATTCAGGCGCGTGACGCGGATGATCTCCTTCATGTCCACATCGAACTTGTCGTTGAGCGGGAGAGCGATCGCTTTGGCCTTGCTGTTGGTCGCGTACCGGTAGACGGTTTCGTAAGTCGGATCGACACCCACGACGAGCCGGTGATCGGGGAGAAACGCGTCGTCGACTATTTTCAGGATCTCGCTGGAGCCGCAGCCCAGCACAACGTTTTCCGGTTTGACGCCATGATGCTCGGCAATGGCATCGACGATGCCGCCGTCCGGATAGCTGTACCGGTTCGCATATTTCCAGACGTCGGTCATGGCTTTCATGACGCTTTCGGAAGGTCCGTACGGATTCTCGTTGTTGGAAAGCTTTGCGAATTTGTCGTAGTCGACTTTTCGGTCCAGTCCGGGTTTCGCAGTGGCAGCGCCGGTCGTTTGCTGACCTCGCGCCTGTGCGGAGAGCCCCAGCGGAGATAATCCAGCGTAGCCTAAAATCGCAGCGGCCTGTCCCACGAACTTTCGTCGAGCAATCCTGGTGTCGGTCATAATCCGCTCCTTTGCTTTAAGAGCCGGCCATGGCGAGCAGAGTCGCCATGACGATGTTGATTCCCTTCAGAAGATTTGTTTTTTCCACGTCGATCCACTCGTCGGGCGAGTGACTCCTGCCTCCGGTGCCGCCACCGCTCAGGCGAATTGCTGGAATCTTCAAACTGATCGGAACATTGGCGTCTGTGCTGCTCGCGTCATACCTGGGTTGCAGTCCGAACGCGCGCAGGGCCGCGCCGGCAGTTTGCACAAGGGCGGATTCCACCGGAGTCGTGCCCGATGGGCGGTCGCCGATCACCTTGATCTCGAGTTCAATTTTGCCCTGCGCGGTGGAACGCGTTTTGTTTTCTTCGTCCACAGCCTGATGCATCATGCCGAGAAACGTCTCCGCTACTTTTGCCAGCTCCTCGGGTGATTCGGATCTCATGTCCACTTCCATCCACGATTCAAACGGGATCGAGTTGACGGATGTGCCGCCGCCGACCTCCCCCACGTTGAACGTAGTTTTTGGACTTTGTGGAACCCGCATATTCGAGATTTTATCGATCGCCTTGGCGAGCGCATATGCGGGGTTGACCAGGCCAAACGCTCCGTAGCTGTGACCTCCCGGTCCCTTGAAAGTCACTCGATACCGCTTGCTGCCGGTTCCGCTGTTCGCGATGGAGCCTCCGACCCCTGCGCCGTCGACGGTGATGAATGCGCTGATTCGGTCTTTATAGCGACCTTTCATAAATAGATGCTTCATTCCCCGAAGGTCGCCTTCGCCTTCTTCCCCCACGTTGCCGACGAAGAGAATGTCGCTACGGGTTTGCACTTTTGCTGCATCGAGTGCCCGGACGATGGCCAGCAGATTGGCCAACGCCATCGAGTCATCTCCTACACCAGGCGCGGACAATCGCGTGCCTTGCCGTTTTACGCGGACGTCTGTGCCTTCCGGAAAGACCGTATCGAGATGAGCCGCGATCGCGATGAGCGGCGCCTGCTGCCCATTGCCTTTGCGAACGCCCATCACATTGCCCTCGCTATCCATCTCGACGTCCGACAGCCCATGCTGTTTCAACATGTCGAGGTAGGCGAGGGCGCGTTTCTGCTCCTTGAATGGAGGCGCTTCGATTTCCGTAATTCGAATGATGTCCTGCACGATTCGGGGATAGTCCGTGTCGAGGAAGGACTGCGCGGCTTTAAATCCCGGGCTTCCCACGACGCGCTCAACAGCCTCCGCCGGCGTTTGAGCGGCCGCTGCGATCGACGAGAGCGCGAGTCCGATTGAGAGTAGAAGTGCCTTCTTCATAGAAGAAATTCACCCAACGGCATAACACACGATGCGTCGCCTGCAAACAAATTTGCAGCACGGATGAGGTACCCTATCGTTCAGAGGCAATATGCGAGCAGACGTTACCAAGAAGCTCTTCACAGTCGACGAGTACTACCAGATGGTTGACGTGGGCATCCTCAACGAACGGGACCGCGTGGAGCTCATTGAAGGCGAGATCATCGAGATGAGCCCCATCGGACACCGACACGAAGTATGCGTGATCCGAGCGAATGACTTCTTGAGCACCGCTTTGAAAGGACAAGCGCTGATCAGTGTCCAGAATACGCTGCGCTTGAACAACTATAACGAGGCTCAGCCGGATATTGTCGTTCTCAAATGGCGGGCGGATTACTACGCCGCGCGGACAAGGCATTCGTTTCTACGAGTAGCCGACTAACTAGGTACGTGGCTGTCGACGTTACCGGCCTCACATTCCTTCATTTTTGCAACCCTTCCCGCCAATTCTGCCACACGGTGAACGGCGCCTGCGCGCCCGCGCCCCGCAGCAGTACCAGAAAGCGTTTCCCATTGGCGGAGACGTCCCAGTTGGGGAAAACACCGGGTTTAGAGAGCACAGTGGGCGCGCGGGGCTGAAACGCGTCGCCCGCCGCTACCTCCACCGCCATCACGGTGCCATCGGGGGCCGCGAAAAACAGTTCCTTGCCATCTCCTCTCCAGCGCGGGTTGGCTCCTCCCGCCATGGAAACCTGCCACTTACGACCCTGCGGAAATTCGCGCACCCAGACTTCGGACCGACTCGACTCGTCCGATGTGTAGGCCACCCATCGTGGCCCGGAGGCCGCCATTTCCGGAGAAAACCGGGCGTCACTCTCATCCGATTCTCCGTTCAGGAACGCCGTTAGTTTCCCGGGGCTCCCGGTCGGATTCGACAAAACCCAAACATCGTTTTTTGTTTTAGGATCCAATTGGGTGTACAGGAGAAGACTCCCATCCCGTGAAATTCCGGTGGGTGTCTTGTCCTGAGGCGTCTTCAACAGAACCTCATCCTCCTTCGAATCGTTGGCGAGCTTCCGGTACAGATTCCAAACCCCGTCGCGATTGGAGCGGTAGAAAATACGGCTTCCGTCGGCCGACCATACGGGGGACTCGGCCAGGCCGGCGTCAAACGTCATTTGAGCGCTGTTGCCCTGCTTGGCATCCCACGTCCAGATATTCCGATTCATCGGGTTTGCCGGGTCCTGCCGGACCAGGGCGGCGCGCGATTCATCCGGCGAAAGAGCTACGGCGCGAAGCCCGTTCGGTTGCGCCGGGAGTGAAGACGCCGGTGTTCCTTCCCGGCCGACAAAAACAACCCGGCCGTCCGGACTAACGGAGCTGGCCCTGTACACCAACACTCCGTTGAGCGATGCGGAGAAAGCCCCAGCGGCCAGATTGTCATTGACCTGCTGCGCCAGGGAAACAGGGTCGCCCCGGAGTTCCATGCGCTTCTCATCGAAACTCTGCGCCCACAACGTCCCTTCGCGCAAGAATAGGACGTACCCGCGGCCCCGCTGGAGCGATGGTACGTATGCCGGCCCGAACCTGGTCGCGAGCAGTAACTTCGAATCCTGCTCCTCGGGCTTGACATCGAGCGACCCTATGTACACGCCGCTGTTTTCGGGAACTGTCGGCGAACTGCGCAGGTACAAAAAATGGCGGTTGTCCGGAAGGAACGTAGGGAAGGCATGTCGGCTTTCCCCGCGCGACTGGTCCCGAACCGTTACCGGCGAAGGCATCCCTCCGACCGCGGAGACCCGGGTCAGCCCGCCGGCGACGCTACCGAAAATGAGCACATCATCGGTATTCCACGAACCGCCCACCGCGTTAAAACCCGTTGTGTCGGACAGCGTTTGGGGTGGACTCCCGACAAGGTCCACTTTCTTTAATTTGCTTCCCAGACCGGAATAGGCGATGAAGCGGCTGCCGGGGTCCCAGAAAAATGGGGGTGCGTTGATTGTAGTCTCGCTTCCAGGCAGTTCCTTCACATCGGGCGAATCCATAAAGCGAACCCACACGCGCGCAACGCCATCGCGGCCGGAGGCCGAGAACGCAAGTTTGCGGCCATCCGGCGATATCATGAAATTTCTGTTAACCGCGTTCACGTCCTCAGGCAACGCAATGTGCAAGCGAACCGGCTCCGCCTGCGGGCTCCGCTGGCCGAGGTGAAGGAATGTCAGCATCACCGCTGCTGAAGTCGTCGCCGCAAGCCCGCTCCACAGCAGCCAGGGTCGGCCAGGCCGTATGCGTTCCACCGTGGGATCCGCAGCGGCGGAAGCCGTCTCCAGGAGGGCCATCGAATCGCCGATGTCCCGCAAACGGCGGTGAGGATCGCGTTCGAGACACCGGCGGAGCAGCGGCTGGACATTGGCGGGGATGCGGGTCCAGTCGGGCGCCTTGGTCATCACCTGCACCAGCGTGTCAGCCATGCTGTCGCCCTTGAACAAGCGCTGGCCGGTAAGCAACTCATAGAGGACGACGCCGAAGGACCAGATATCGGATCGCTTGTCGATGGGTTTGCCTTGGGCCTGCTCGGGACTCATGTAGGCGGCACTGCCAACGACGAAGCCGGACTCAGTGAGACTCGAGCTCGCGGTCAACGCCTCGGGCTCAGGAGAGGAAGGCTCGGGCGTGTGTTTCGCCAAACCAAAATCCAGAACCTTGACGAGGCCGTCGGATTTGATTTTGATGTTGGCGGGCTTCAGGTCGCGATGCGTTACGCCCTTTTCGTGGGCGGCTTCCAGCGCCAAGACGATTTGCTGCGCCACGCGCAGGGCCTCGTCGAGCGGCATCGGCCCTTTGGGCTCTACGCCTTCGATCAGCTCCATTACCAGGTAGTTCGGGCCGATGTCGTAGAGCGTGCAAATGTTGGGGTGATTCAGCGACGCGATGACCTTGGCCTCGCGTTCGAAGCGCTCGCTGAACTGGGCGTTCGAGACCTTGATGGCGACGTCGCGGTTGAGGCGCGGATCGCGGGCACGATAGACCTCACCCATCCCGCCCTTGCCGAGCAACGACGTGATTTTGTACGAGCCAAGTTGTTGGCCAATCTGAAGGGACATCAGTTGTGCCTGATTCTATGGAAGCGCAATCAGCCACGCAATGAAGTTTCAAGTGGTCGAGTAACCGCTAGTTACCGGAACCGTGGACTGGTCTTCTATGGATCGACCTTGAGACCAACAGCCGACGCAAGCGCTCTCTGACGCGAATCGAAAGAGAGGAATGCTTCAACGCTTGATATTCTTGCTGTAGCAACGTGGACGATATCGAGATTCGGCGTGCCGTATACCGACGAGTGCTGTTTAATGAATCGCGCTGCGAGGCCGCAGCACGGAAGGCCACTTGACTGGCATTCGCACTAATCGTCGCCTCGCAGGTCACGTTCGAGCAGGACCAGAGTGGCAAGACAACGATCACTAAAGATCCGTCTCGCCAGCGCTTCAATATCGGGCCATTGGACGCACTTGGGGTCTTTCCGTCGGGTAGGCAAAGAGCCCTCCTCAAACGCGAGGATTGTCAGGACTTTTCCCTTTCGCGTGCAGGTAATGCCTTTACCCGTTTGATTAGCCACAACGCTCATATCGGTACCGTAACGCTATCGGATTTGGATGACAGTCTGTGTCCAAGTGTGAGTATTTCGGAAACGATCACTACGGCAGGTCGCGCGTCAGGAATCGCGCGAATGCCACCCCGATGGCTGCCAGCGTAAACACTCCCAGGACCGCGAGAGGCCACGTCCCGAGATTGCCGTTCACAAGGATTTCACGCGGATCGTAGTACGTATGGAAGGAGTACGGCTTCATGAACGCGGCCTTGTTCCACAGTGTCGCGATCACGTTGTCTAGGTAGGAAACGATCGCGATCAACACCCCCAGGACGGCCACTCGCCCGCCTTCGCGCCCGAACGCGGAGCACACCAGCGTCAGCGAGTAAAAGCTCATCTGTAAAAGCAGGAGATTGCCGCTCAAACGCAGCAGCCGTTCCAGCGCAAACGGTTCAAGTCCGAAAGCGTGTTCGCCGATAACTGCTCCGAGCAGGCCGACGAATATAACGAAGGCCATCGACATCAACGCAAACAATACCTGCGCGGCGAAGTAGTTCATCCGCGACAGGGGTTGGGCAAGGATCAGTTCAATCGCGCCATTCTCGATTTCGCCCGCGATCGCGCGAGCGCCAAACGTGATCGCGATTGCGGTGATGAGCGCATGTGTTACGGGATGGTTCCAGGTAAACGCGAGGATGCCCGCCGTCGATCCACCCGGTATCGTCTGCTCGATGATGGCGCGAATGGCCGGCGGCGCGAACACCAGAAATCCTTCGAGGGTACGGGAGAGATCGAGGCTCGCAATGATGGCGGCTACGACGACCTGAAACACAAAGAGCAGGGCGCCGCACGCCAGGAGAAAGGATCGGTGTCGGAGGGCCAGTCTGCGGATGATGTTAAGCATTCTGGTAGTAGCTCAGAAAAATGTCTTCGAGTTCGGGTTCAGGAAAAACCATATCGTCGATATCAACCTCAGCAAGCCTTCGCAGCAGCGGGTTGAGATCACCGCGCACCCATAACACGGCATCGCGGCCGTTTATTTCCGAGCGAGAGACACCGGGCAGGTCGGACAAGGACGGAACCGTCCCTCGAAACTTCAGCGTCAGCTTGCGCACGACCTTGTTACGGAGATTGTCGATGGTCTCGAGAGCAACGATCTCGCCTTGCCTGAGGATCGCCACGCGGCGGCAGACCGCTTCGACTTCTGAAAGCACATGAGATGAAAACAGGACGGATCGGCCGCGCTCCGCAAAGCCGAGCAGAATCCGGCGAAGCGACTGCTGGACGAGTGGGTCCAGTCCGTTTGATGGCTCGTCCAGCAACAAGAGCGCAGGATCGTGCTGCATTGCCGCGATTAGGCCGATCTTTTGGCGTGTCCCGTGTGAAAGGAATTTCACGCGCCGCTGAAGCGTCGAGTCGTCGATGGCGAGGGCTTCCATCAGTGATTTGCGCAACAAGGGAGGCGATGCGGGACGGAATTGCGCGAAAAAATCGAGTGTGGCGAGTCCCGTCATTTCGCCGTAGAGGTGAAGATCGCCGGGCAGAAATCCAATGTTCTGTCGAGCGGAAGCATTCGAAGCCGGCTGGCCGAACATGAATGCCGCGCCTGCGCTCGGATAAACCAGCCCCAGCGCGATGCGGAGCGTGGTTGTTTTGCCCGCGCCGTTCGGTCCGAGATAGCCGAAGACCTCGCCGGGTTCAACGCTGAACGTGATTCCGCATAGTGCCGGGAGCGTTCCAAACTGCTTCTTCAGGTTGCGGACTTCGAGGGGTTTTGTCCCAGACATGAATTGGCAAGTATAGAAGTAATTCCGGGACGGTTGCGTCGTTTCCCTAATTCGTCACGTTCTTTGTGAATTAGGGAAACGACGCAACCGTCCCGGAATTACTTCTTGAAGTATACCGGCTATCCCTGGAAATGTTCCCAGCCGCGGGGCTGCAGCACCTGTTCGCGTGCCCCGTCCAGAAGGACGATTTGGTGTTCCGCGCCGGATTCGGTGATTTCCCCAATGGGCGTTAGCGTCACGCCTTCGATGATCGCGGGCAGTTCAGGCGCGACGATGATCAGTTCGTACTCTTCGCCGCCGTGCAGGACGTGATGCTCTTCGGCGCCAGGCCATGCCGGCAGGCGGTCTTTGTAGATGCGCGCGGAGACGTTCGATTCTTCGAGGATGTGTGTCAGATCGCTCGAGAGGCCGTCGCTGACGTCGATCATCGCGTGTGCTTTGTCTGCGATTGCGGCGCCGATCCTGTGACGCGATTCGGGATAGAGGTGGCGCCTTACGGAAGGATCGTTCATCTGTCCTGCCTTCAGCCGCTCGAGCCCAAGAGCAGACGAACCCAGAAAGCCCGTGACGTAGATGCGGTCGCCCGTTTGTGCGCCCGCGCGACGAACGGCATGGCCGGAACGGACGCGTCCGATCATGGACACATCGACGAAGATCTGTTCCGACGATGCAGAATCGCCGCCGGCAAGCGCAATATCAAACGTACCGCAGGCATTCTCGACGCCTCTGAAGAATTCCTCGAACCATGACCACTCCAGTTCGCCCGGAGCAGACAGTGAAATCAGAAAGTGGGTGGCGACGCCGCCCATGGCCGCGACATCACTCACGTTTGCGGCGATAGCTTTGTATGCGACGGAATCCGGCGGATGAAGATTGCGGAGGAAGTGCGTGTTTTCCGCGACGAGATCGGCACAAAAGACGAGTGAATGTCCGGGCGGGAGATCGATGACGGCGGCATCATCGCCGATCCCGACGGGGAGAGACTCGGCCTTGCTGCCGAATCGCTCCCGGATTTTCCGGATCAGTCCTCCTTCGCCGAGGTCGTGAAGCTTCACACAGTGGCCTCAATACCTTTGCGAAGACGGCGCGGGCCGCGGATGATCTTGCCTGCTTTTTTCGTCTCAATCAAAGCGGCCTTGAAGACACTTTGAAGATCATCGACAAAAATGAACTGCATTTCCTTGCGTATCGTTTCGTTCACATCTTCAAGATCGCGTTTGTTCAGCGAAGGCAGGATCACCGTATCGATCTTTGCGCGCCGCGCCGCCAGAACCTTCTCCTTGATGCCGCCGACGGGAAGAACTTCGCCGCGCAGTGTGATCTCACCGGTCATGGCGATTTTCCGATGAACGGGCTTCAGGGTCAGAAGCGAGAGGATTGCCGTCGCCATCGTCACGCCCGCGGAAGGTCCGTCTTTCGGAATCGCTCCCTCCGGCACGTGCACATGAATGTCGTTCTTGGAGAAGAAATCATCGGGAAACCCGAACTCCTTTGCGTGCGAACGCAGGTAGCTGAGCGCGGCCTGCGCGGATTCCTTCATGACATCGCCGAGTTGGCCGGTGAGCATTAAACCGCCGCGGCCCTTCATCGCCGTGGCTTCGACGAACAGGATGTCGCCGCCCACAGGTGTCCATGCGAGGCCTGTTGCCACGCCGATCTGGTCCCGCTTCAGCAATTCTTCCTGGATCACTTTCGGCCGGCCGAGGAACTGGTCGAGATTGTCCGTATGGATCTTGCGGACCTTCTTTTCACCCATTGCGATTTGCCTCGCGACCTTTCGGCATACGGCCGCGATCTCCCGCTCAAGGTTTCGCAGTCCAGCTTCCTGTGTGTAGGTGTTGATGATGGCGCGGATTCCTTCATCGGTGAACTGGATCTGATTTTTTTTCAGCCCGTGTTCATCGATCTGCTTGGGAATAAGATGGCGCTTGGCGATTCCCAGCTTTTCTTCCTCGGTGTAGCCGCTGAGCTGGATGATTTCCATGCGGTCTCGGAACGCCGGCTGGATGGTATCCAGCATATTGGCGGTCGTCACGAACATCACATTCGACAGATCGAACGGCACGCCGAGATAGTTGTCTCGGAACGCGAAGTTCTGCTCCGGATCGAGCACTTCCAGCAATGCGGATGACGGATCTCCGCGGAAGTCCGCGCCGATCTTGTCCACCTCGTCCATCATGAAAACCGGATTGTTCGTTCCGGCCTGATGGATGCTTTGAATCACGCGTCCCGGCAACGCGCCGACGTAGGTGCGCCGGTGTCCGCGGATCTCCGCTTCGTCATGGACGCCGCCAAGACTCATACGGACGAATTTTCGTCCGAGAGCCCGGGCGATGGATTTCCCAAGCGATGTTTTACCCACGCCGGGAGGCCCGACAAAGCAAAGAATCGGACCTTTGGAATCCTTCTTCAGTTTCCGGACGGCGAGATGTTCGATGATGCGTTCCTTGATCTTTTCGAGGCCGTAATGATCTTCGTCGAGAATCTTCTGCGCCTTATTCAGATCGAGATTATCTTTTGTTGATTTCGCCCACGGCAGCGACACCATCCAGTCGAGGTAATTGCGCAGTGTCGCGGTTTCAGCAGCATCGGGATGCATGCGCTCCAGACGGCCGAGTTGCCGCTCGGCTTCGTCGGAAACTTCTTTCGGCATCTTCGCCTTCTTGAGTTTTTCCCGATACTGCTCGATCTCTTCCTGAAGTTCGTTGCCCTCGCCGAGTTCCTGCTGGATCGCTTTCATCTGTTGTCGCAGATAGAACTCGCGCTGGCTCTTGTCCATTTCGCCGCGAGCCTGCGTGTTGATGTCGTTTTGAATTTCGAGAACTTCGGTCTCTTTCGCCATCAGTTGGTTCACGAGGCGGAGACGGTCGATCGGATCGATCAGTACGAGGACCTCCTGGGCCTTGTCCACTTTCAAATCGAGATTTGAAGCGACGAGGTCCGCGAGCCGTCCAGGGTCGTCGAGATTGGTGGCAATCGCAACGAGGTCCGGCGAAATGTTTTTGCCGAGCGCGACCATCCTCTCGAGAGACGACTTCACGTTGCGCACAAGAGCTTCCAGTTCCGGCGTTGCCGCTGCAGTTACCTGAGGCTCTGTTTTCGGCTGAACCTTCGCGGTGAGGTATGGATTCGATTCATCGAAGTACTCGACCTTCGCCCGCGAAAAACCCTGGACCAGGATGCGCACCCGGCCGTCAGGCATTTTGAGCATGCGCATGATCATCGAGACGGTGCCGAAATCGTGCAGATCCGCCGGCTTGGGATCGTCAACGTTGGCGTCTTTTTGTGACACGAGCATGATCATCCGGTTTTCGGCCAGCGCCTGGTCGACGGCCTTGGCCGATTGCTCGCGGTTCACGAAGAGCGGCACGATCATGTACGGAAACACGACCACATCCGGAAGAGGCAGCACCGGAAGCACGTCCGGGATCGTAATCTGTTGCTGTTCGGGCGTTTGTTCAGCTTTGACGAGTTCCATGGTCCTAATCTATATGTCGAGAGCGGCCGGATTGCACGAGGCTGTTATCGAATCGGTATGGTTGTGATTTCCGGCTCACCGCGTTTGGGAAGGTGGATCTTCAACAGACCGTCCTTCAGTTCCGCCTGAGCCTTTGTGTGATCGATCGGGATGTTGACGCTGATCTCCCTGCGGAAATGACCGTAGGCGCGCTCGACGCACAGATACGTCGCAACGCCCTGGCTGGAGGGACGCTGGCGTTTAAGGCCGGAGATGACCAGCACGCCCTCATTCCAGTTGAGTTGAATGTCGGTTCGATCTACACCCGGCATTTCCACGAAGATCACGATCTCCTCGCTGCGCTCGCAAACATCAACCGTCGGGGACCACGTGGCACCCTGTCGTTGTTGCTCTTGATAGTCGAAGTACATGCGTTGTTACTCGCGAGTTTTTAACAGATCCTTCAACTCACTCATGAACTCCTGGACATCCTTGAAGTCCAGATAAACTGACGCAAATCTAACGTAGGCGACTTTATCGAGATTTTTCAACTCATTCATGATGAGCTCGCCCAGCTTCGTGGTTGTCACCTCGCGCTCGCTGGAATCCTGGACCAGCACCTCTGCATTGTCCGCAATGCTTTCGAGCTGAACCATGGAAACCGGACGCTTTTCGCAGGCCTTCAGCACGCCCGTTAAAACTTTCTGCCGGTCGAATCGCTCGCGGCGTCCGTCTTTCTTGACGACCATGTACGGGATTTCATCGATGCGTTCGTAACTGGTAAAGCGACGCTTGCATCCCAGGCATTGCCGCCGCCGCCGGATCGCGTCGCCTTCCTTGCTTTCGCGGGAATCGACCACCTTGTCCTGAAGGTGGCCGCAGAAGGGACATTTCATATAGATGTTATTCCGCTGTTGCTGTCCTCAGATCCTTCAAAGACAGCCCGTGAGAGATCATGTATAAACCGCCGGCCAGAACCGTTGGAACGTAGCTCAATATGCCGGCGAGCAGCGCCGTAGCGGTTGCCTGTTCCAGTGGCACGGCGAAAAATGTCGTCATGCAGAAGATATATGCGAGCTGAAAGCCGCCGCCAATTACCGGAATCTGGGCGATCGATCCGATCGCCACGCCGACCATGACCAGGGTCGCAGCAGCGATGGAAAACTGGAAATTCATGCCAAGCAACATGAACCAGAATTGAATCGCGATCGTGCCCCAGACCAGAGCCGAATGGGCGATGACCAGTACGAAAGTCGTGCCGCGATCGAGAAACGACAGTCCTTCGCCGAAACTTTTAAGGAGTGCGCGAACTTTCTCAAACGGAACGAACCTCGTGATCTTTTCGATACGCGCGCGAAAAAAATACAGAAACACCATTGCCGTCACGGAGATGGCCGCGATTATCATCGCACCGTTTTTCAGCGCAGCCACCGTTTCATCGGCGGCCGAAGGCAGTTCAACGAAAACCAGTGCAAGCCCGAACATCGCGATGACCATAAACAGGTCGAGGAAGCGCTCAACGATGACGGTCGCCAGCGAAGCCGTTAACGGAACCTGTTCCATTCTCGTCAGCCAGATCGGCCGCACCAGTTCGCCGGCGCGTCCCAGGAGGTAGATGGCGGAGAACCCCAAAATATTGCTGCTGATCAAAGGGCCCACTCGAACGTATTTAAGTGGAGTTAACAGGACCTGCCACCGTAATGCCCGGGCGACATAAGTGAGCATCGTGGCGGCGATGGAGGCAGCCAGCCATGCCGGCTGAACGTCCCGTAAACTCGTTAGAAACACGGACCAATCGAAATCGGACACCCCGACCTTATATAAAAGGAAGGCTCCGATGGCCGCCAAACATAATAAAAACAATGACTTCCGGCTCACGACTGCGCGATTATCTCAGAAAGGTAACAAGATTTTGAAACTTTTCTTCGCGCCACCTCGTTGATTCGAAATGAGGTAACGAAGTAGCGGAAGCGGACGGAGCCGAAACGCGTTGCAGACAACCGATGCGGAGCTGGTGAAAAGGTGCCTGGTTGGCGAACACGGTGCCTGGGAAGACATAGTCCGGCAACACACGCAGCGGATCTATAACCTGGCCTACCGCTTCACCGGAAGATTTGATGAAGCCGAGGATCTGACTCAGGAAATATTCCTGAAGACGTTCCGGACACTCAATTCTTACCGGCCGGAATCGGGCGCGCTCGTGACATGGATGGTCCGGGTTGGCCGCAATCACATCATCGACCACTACCGGAAATTCAAGACCGAACGTACCCATACAGATTCACTCGAGGTCGAGTACGAAAAGGCCGAAGAGAATCCGGCGCGCTACGCAAGCCCGGCGGAGGCCCTTGAGAAGCTCGAACTTTCGGAACGAGTCCATCAGGCTCTTCTGAAGGTTTCGGAGGACCTCCGCGAGGCGGTGATTTTGAGAGATCTTGAAGAGTTCACTTATGAGGAAATTGCGGATATGTTGAAGCTGCCTCTGGGCACAGTGAAGTCGAGGATCAATCGAGGAAGAGCCGAATTGGCACGAATAATCGGAAAAATGCGACCGTAGAAAGGTGACTTTTGCCGCCGTGCGCGGCAGCTGGGACCAGTGTTATGAACTGCACTCGTTGCGAAGAACTCATGTCGGACTACCTGGAAGGCACGATCAGCCGGGAAGCCGGAAACGCCGTGAGCCTTCATCTGCAGACGTGCAGGGCGTGCAATGAGTTGCTGGCAGGCATTGCCGATGTCGTGAAATGGGGAAAGACTTTTCCTATCCACACCGCCCCGGTTTCGCTTTCGATGCGGATCGTCGCATGTACGAACTGCGAAGAACGCATGTCCGATTATCTCGAGGGTGCGCTGATCGCTGCCGACCGCAGTGTCGTGGACGCGCACCTCGAATCATGCACCGCCTGCAGTGAACTGATGTCGGGAATGGCCGGCGTCGTGGAATGGGGAAAGGGTTTTCCCGCTCACGAACCTCCGGCGTGGCTCGCCACACGAATCATCGCCAACACGCCTCACGTCGCGCGAGAGAGCTGGGTCGATACGATCGCAGCCGCCTGGAAATGGCTTGTCGATCCGCGGACCGCGATGGGTGTTTTCACCGCCGTTCTGGTGTTGGGCTGGATGGGCAATGTGGCCGGGATCTCGCCGGACTGGGCCACGGTCGTCCGGAATCCTTCGTCCATCTACTATGAGGCGCAAGGCGCGGTGAACCGCGCCTACGACGAAGCAGTTCGCAGGTATTACCATTCACCGATCGTGTCCGGCATCAGAAGCCGGATCGAGCAGCTCAGGGAGATCTCTTAATGAATTGTTTTTATCACGCAGAAGCTCCGAACGTGGCGTTCTGCATTCATTGCGGGCGGGCGCTCTGCAATGAATGCGTCCGCAACGTGCGAGGGAGCGTTTACTGCGAACCGTGCCTCGGCGATCTCGTCGAAGGCAAAGCCCCGGGGGCGTCCTCGGGTAGCGCGGGTTCAGGCGCCGGTCCGGGCGCGGGGGCAACGACATCGAACGGTCCTGTGCGAGCTCAGGCCCAGGTCGCGGGCACCAATCCCGGTCTGGCTTTCGCGCTGGGTCTGATTCCGGGAGTTGGCGCTATCTATAATGGTGAGTTCGTCAAAGCCGCGGTTCACGTATTGATTTTTGCGACGCTGGTGTCCTTGTCGGACGCCACCGATGCCGCGCTCTTCCATCTTGCCGCCTTTGCATTCTACTTTTACATGCCGTTCGAGGCTTACTACACGGCGAAGAAAAGATTACTGGGCGCTCAGGGGATCATGCTGGAGACACCCATCGACAGACTGCAACAGCAACTCGGAACAGTTCGTGATCGCGAGCTCTGGGGAGGCGTCGCGCTCATTGTCGTCGGAGGAATCTACCTTCTGTCAAATCTCGATTTCTTCGATTTGCATCGTGTTGCGCGGCTTTGGCCTGTAGTGCTGGTCGTACTCGGTGTGTGGCTTCTGAAGAAGCATCAAGAAAGGCCGTCATAAATGCTGGGTCCAGTTTTATTAATCGTCATCGGCGTTCTGTTCCTGCTGAACAACATGTTTCCCGGATTCCGATTCGGGAAGATGTGGCCGGTCATTCTGATCGTCATCGGCCTGGCAAAGGTGTTTGAGTATTTCCAGGCAAACCCGCCAGGCACACCAGGCGCGGAAGAAAGGAAGGAAGGCGAATGAGTACTGTCGTTCGTCGCAGCGCAGGAGCGATCTTCTGGGGTCTCACGCTCGTCACCCTTGGAGCGCTGCTGCTCGCGCACAATCTTGGGTACCCCATAACAATCTGGCCCCACATCGTGCGCTATTGGCCGGCGCTGCTGATTGGCTGGGGCCTGCTGAAGTTCGTCGACTTTTACCGGTTCCGGCGCGTCGGAGACAACCGGCCGCTGTTTTCAGGCGGCGAAGTCGCTCTGCTCATTCTGGTGATCTTTGCAGGTAGCGCGATTACGACGGCCGCGAATGTGAGTCCCGAGATCGGGCACATCTTTGAAATGGGCGACATCGACCTGTGGGACATCACGGGCGACAACTACACATATGAGCAGCGTGTCGAACAGCAGGATGTACGGGCCGGCTCGGAAATCGAGATCGTGAACTGGTACGGGAACATCGAGGTTCGTCCCGCGGACACCGATCGGATTGTTGTGGAGGTCGTGAAGACGCTGCGCGCTTCCGACCGCAGCGAAGCCGACCGGATGGACCGGGACTTTGTATTTTCGATCAAGGATTCCGGCTCCCGCTACACCGTCATGTCCAATCGCGACGAGTTCGGATCCCCCGGCAGTTTCCGCCAGCGATACAAGAGTTCATTAATGGTTCAGGTACCGAAGCGATCTGCGTTGAAACTCCAGAACCGGAACGGCAGGATATTCCTGCAGGATCTCACCGGCAGCCAGAACGTCGTGAACCGCTACGGCGACATCGAGATCCGCAACATTACGGGACCGGTGCAGATCGAGAATCGCAACGGGACCGTTACCGTGATGGATGTTACCGAAGCGCTGACAATCACGAATCGGTACGCGAACACTACCGTCAAGAACATCGGCGGTGACCTTCGCATCGAGACCAGAAACGGTTCGGTCGACATCGAAGACGTGAAGGGCAATGCGTCGATCGAGAATGCGTATGCTCCGATCAACGCGCGTAATGTGGAAGGCAACGTTACGATCAGCGGCCGCAACAACTCCGTGGAGCTGGAACATATCCAGGGAGACATTCGCTCGGACAGTTCGTATCAGAACGTGAAAATCACGGACGCCCGTGGCGCGGTCACTGTGACAAGCCGCAACGGCGATCTGCGTCTGACGCTGGATCGTCCGCCTCAGAAAGACATCGAGATCACCTCGCGCTACGGAACAGTCGTATTGGAATTGCCGTCAAGTTCGGCATTCAATGTGGATGCGCGCACGGAGTACGGCAACGTCTACTCGGACTTTGACGGAATCCGCGTCATCGATTCCAGGCGTGAAAAGTCGCTTAGCGGCGAGACGGGTCAGGGCGGGCCGAGGATCGCGATTACGCTGAGGAACGGGGACATTCGTCTCGAGAAGAGAGGCTGAAGCATATGTTTTGCACACAATGTGGAAACGAAGTCGAGCAGCATGCCAGGTTCTGCAGCAAGTGCGGACAAGACACGACCATTTCCGCTGCCGTAATCTCGCCGGCGTCTGCTCCGGTTGTGAAAAAGATCGATCGTGACATGGGCTTGCACATCAACATACTGGGCTGGCTGCTTATCGGAAGCGGCATCCTGACGGGCATTGGCGGGATGATCGTCATGTTTGCGAGCCAGATCGTGCAACGCCTGCCCGCCGATATCCAACGCGAGATGGGCCCGGGAATTCAGCCGTTCATCGTATGGGTCACGTCGATCGTGGGGCTGGGGATCATCGCCATTGCCGCCGCTACCGCCGGCGCCGGAGTCGGGTTGCTTCAGTATCGAAGCTGGGCGCGCGTGTTCGCCATTATTGTCGCAGTCATGCTGCTGTTCAGTTTTCCGATCGGTACAGCCGTTGCCGTGTACGCGTTCTGGGTCCTGTTCTCAAAGGAAGGAGAGGAGTACTACAACGCGCGCTCCGAAAGTACAATGACGGCGAGTGGCACGTCCTAATCGCATCTACCTCATCGGATTCATGGGCGCCGGCAAAAGCACCATCGGACGGCGCCTTGCCAAAAAGCTCGGTTGGAAGTTCATGGATCTGGACGACGAAATCGAGCGCCGCGAAAAGCGGACCATCGCGGAGATCTTCAGCAAGGACGGCGAGCCCCATTTCAGGAACCTCGAACGACTCTGCCTCAAAGATGTGTCTGCATCGTCCAAAACCGTCATCGCTCTCGGCGGCGGCGCGTTCATCGATCCCGAAAACCGGGCGATCGCGGAAAAGACCGGCCTCACAGTCTGGTTGAAAGCTTCTTTCTCACAACTCGCCGGCCGTGTGAAAATTGACGGCACGCGGCCGAATTTCGCGGACAAGGCTAAAGCGGAGCAACTGTATCAAACGCGCCAGCCGTCTTACGCGCTCGCAAAACTCCATGTTTCCACCGACGAGGGAACGCCCGACTCAGCCGCGGACGAAATCATCGGAGAAGTTGGAAAACTATGAGCCTTCTAATGTCGTTTCTGCTTCTGCTGGCCCCGGTCAAGGTTGAACAGGGAAAGTTCAACATCACGAAGGACGGCAAACGCATCGGCACCGAAGAATTCGCCGTCACGATGAATGGCACGAATTACGTGATCGATGGAAAAGCGACTATCGGAGAAGCCACGATAACCAGCCGACTCGAAGTCAACGAGAAGCTGATCCCGGTTTCTTACGAAGTGTCGAATATCGAAGGCAAGATCAAGGTCACGGTCGCTGCGCCGCTCAGTGAACTGCAGACGATTGTCCGCGCCGAGACTTCGTCCGCCGATTTCCGGTTCCCCGACGGCGGTGTGATCCTCGACAACAACCTGTTCCATCACTACCTCATTCTTCTCTATAGAGCCCACGGCGGACAGAGAAGCTTTCCCGTGTTCGTGCCCCAGGATATGAGCATCGGCTCCGCCGTCATCCGCACTACGGGTGCGAGGGCATATGACCTCGAGATCGGGGACGTGAAGATGCAGGCGACCACGGATGCAGACGGCCGGATGCTCAGGCTGACGGTGCCGGCGGCGAATGTGGTTATCGAGCGGTAGTCGCGGGGAAGTCGCGGAAGAGCAGGAATCTGCAAATCTCTGTTACGTAAATACGTAAATGAAATCTGCCCGATCGAACGATCGTAAATTGTTCGATTGCCAACATATATTCCCAGGTTGCGTCTGGCGGATGGGCGATTTCTGATGTAGGGAACACAACGTGCCACTACGCGACCATGAGTCGCGTCGAATCTAAGAGTCTCGCCTTGCAGCGACGTTTTGTTTCATTCGCGGCCGGTGTAGTTCAGATGTCCGCGAAATTACCGAAAACATTACAAGCGGGGCACATCGCGAAACAGATACTGCGATCAGGGACTGCCGCAGCTGCCAATTACGGCGAAGCACGCGGAGCGGAGAGTCGGCCCGACTTCGTGCACAAGCTGCGCATAGTTCTTAAAGAACTCAATGAGACCGAAGTATGGCTTGAATTGATTGTCGCCAGTTCGTTCTTGTCGGCCGAGAAGGCGAATGAACTTATCGCGGAAAACCAGGAATTGTGCCGGATCATTGCCGCATCCATCAGGACCGCCGGCGGCTTCGAGAGGGAGTAGCAATACGCCATCACTACTACGTAAATACGTAAATGAAGATTGGCAATCGAACGATCGTCCGATTGTTCGATCGCCAATTTATATTCCAAAATTGCGTATGGCCGATGGGCGATGTCAGATCTTTGGGAATGAGATACACTAGCCACCTCTATGGATAACGTCTCCGTTCTCTACGCCTTCGGCGCGGGCCTGATTTCCTTCCTGTCCCCCTGTGTCCTCCCTCTCGTTCCAGGCTATGTTTCAATCATTTCAGGCACTTCCCTCGACCAGTTGAAAGCCCAGGAAAAAGACTCGTCGCTTCTGCGGACGGTGCTCCTGAACTCGATCATGTTCGTGATCGGCTTCTCCATCACGTTCATTATGCTGGGCGCGACGGCGAGCTGGCTCGGGCAGTTGCTCCTCTCACAGCAGCGGTTGTTCAGCCGTCTGGCGGGCCTGCTGCTTATCGTTTTCGGAATTCATCTGACGGGACTCGTCAAAATCAATTTCCTCTATCGCGACAAGCGTTTTCACAACGTGCAGAAGCCTCGTGGTCTTATCGGCGCGCTGGTTCTGGGATTGGCGTTTGCATTCGGCTGGACGCCGTGCATCGGTCCGATTCTGGCCTCGATCATGACAATCGCAAGCACCAAGGAGACCGTCGCTCAGGGCATGTTCCTGCTCGCGATTTACTCGGCCGGCCTCGGCATTCCGTTTCTGCTGACCAGCCTGGCGCTCAACCAGTTCCTCAGCTTTTATGGCCGTTTCAAACGGCACTTCCGCACGGTTGAGGTTATGAGTGGTGTTCTTGTAATCACCGTGGGTGTCTTGATTCTGACCGGAAGTCTCGCGCGTTTTGCCACCTGGTTTACCTTCCTCAACCGATTCGCGCTGTAATCGACAATCTGTCACGCCGGTGCGCTTCAAGCGCGCTTCGATCACATCGTTTTGCGCCTGAAATCAGACACTTGGATTCTCCGTCATTCTGGCAACGCTCCTGCAATGTAGTGGGTCAGGCCAAACCAGGAGAAGGAGTAGTCATGAAATGCACCGATTTACTCACTCAGGACCACAAGATCATTCTGCGTGGTCTCGACGTGCTGGCGCAGATGGCGCGTGATGCGGAAAGACACCGGCCTCCCGAGGCGATTGATGTGGAGGCCCTGCTTCGTTTCTTTTGTTCATTTGCCGACGATCATCATCAACTGAAGGAGGAGAGCGCATTATTCCCCGAGTTATTGCGCTCCTATTGCGGCCAGGAAGCCTCGCTCCGCCACATGCTGTTTGAACACGACCAGGAGCGATCCCTTGTCGAGGCGCTGGAAGACGCGCTCCACACGAAACAAACCGCCGATTTCGTTTACTTCGCGGGTCGCTTCGTGGATCTCATCCGGACACATATTCACAAGGAGGATCGGATCCTCTTTCAAATCGTCGAGGCGGCGCTGTCGCCGGAACAGGATGCGAAGGTCGTAGCGGAATTCGGCAAGTTTGAAGTCGATGAGTCTCTTCTCGGCGACCTTCGAATGCTCGAGTGGAAATACCTGCGCAAAGCGGCTTGAGACGGCGTCACCGCCGCCGCGTCACTTTCGGACAGACGAATGAACTCCGGTTGACGCTGTCGCTGGAAAGTCTTCGCGAAAGTGTGCGCCCCGGCTCTCTTCGCGGACCAAAGCGCACTCGTGAATGATTCGCGCCACGGTCCGAAGGTTCGATTCTTCCGGGATCGCGTCGAGGAACTGCAAGCCGGCCTTCAGTCCTTCTGCATTTCTGACAATTCCCGCGTGACGCCATGTGATATCGCGGATCTGCTGAGACGGCGTGGGTGAAAGGGCGGAAGCGACAGGCGCCGCCTTTTGCTGAACATCGGTCTCCTCACGCATCGCGGCAGCCGCCTTCCCGCCGAATACGAGGGCTTCCAGCAGCGAGTTGCTCGCCAGACGGTTTGCACCGTGAACGCCCGTCGATGCGACCTCTCCCGCCGCGTACAGACCGCGCAGGGTGGATCGGCCTTGCGAATCTGTTCGCACCCCGCCCATGAAGTAATGCGCCGCGGGCGTGATCGGAATACGGTCGCGCGTGATATCGAGGCCGTAATTCAGGCAAGTGGTGTAGACGTGACGGAACTTCTTCTTCAACACGTCTGCGGATATATGTGCGATATCGAGAAACACCCTCGCGTCCGGTCGCGTGGTCAGTTGCCGGAATACGGCCCGGCTCACTTCGTCGCGCGTCAGCAGTTCATCGACGAATCGTTCGCGGCGTTCATCGACGATTCGCGCGCCATCTCCACGAAGCGCCTCGGTCAGCAGGAAACGCGGCGCTCCGCGCAAACTCAGCACCGTCGGGTGAAACTGGACGAATTCCATATCGCGCAACTCGGCTCCGGCGCGGTATGCGGCGGCGAGACCGTCACCCGTTGCGGTTTCGGGATTCGTGCTTTGCGAATACACCTGCGAGCCGCCGCCGGTCGCCAGAAGCGTTGCCCGGGCGTAGCAATACGCTGTTCGTCCATCGTGTTCGAACTGGATTCCCGCAACGCGACCGTCCTCAACGATGAGAGCGGAAAAGAATGTGAACGGCGAAATGCGCACGTTCGGATGGGAGCGAAGGTGCGCCAGGAGCGCATCGACGACAACTTTCCCGGTCAGTCCTCCATTGCCGTGTACGATCCGGGCGGCGCTGTGTCCGCCTTCGCGCGAAAGGGACAAGACTGTCCCGTTTTTTTCAAAGTCCGCGCCCCATTCCAGCAGGCGCTCGATTTCCCCCGGACCTTCGTCGACCAGAAGTCGCACGGCCGCCGCATCGCAAAGCCCGGCGCCGGCCGCCATCGTGTCCGCAAAATGTTTTTCGACATCGTCGTTTCGTCCGATCGCGGCGGCGATGCCGCCCTGCGCGTACATGGAATTCGATTCGGTGATTTCAGCTTTCGTGAATATTGTGACGCGTCCGGCTCGAGCGAGTTCGATTGCCGCGCGAAGGCCGGCAATGCCGCTTCCGACAACGATAAAGTCGGTTTGCTGTGTAACGTTCTCCATCCCTGGAGATCATACCGGATGCGTTCGAATTAACTTTAAGACGTAGTATCCCCACACCAGGATTCCGGCGATCCAGAACCAGGCGGCCCACGCGAGGTGGGCGAAATAAGTGAAGCCTGCGAAGGGCGCCCCGATTCGAGCGACCAGCGCGACGAGTCCGGTTGCGAGTCCGATCCGGAGCGGCCATGACCGCTGTTCCTGCGCGAGACTGAACCCGCCGTGCGACAGTGTGACGCGTGTGCCGACCGCGAGAATCAGTAACGTGAATCCGCCGATGAAGAGAATATGGAGATAGTCGACGCGATATCTTGGAGCCACTGCTACGAGCCAAATTGACGATATGACAAGCCAGTGAGCGATCCACACGCACCATGAGAGCGTTGTGCGCACATTGGGCAGTTTCCACGGCCGTATCGTTGACAGAATGACAGCGGTTGCCGCCACGGCGCGCAAAAACGCCATAAAGGTGAAGCCAAACCCGTATTCGGAAACGAGCGAGACGAGTATCGCAAGGCCCGCTGCCTTGTAGAAGAACACATGTTTGATGTTCAACGCCGGAAGCGATGCGCCCGCTTTGACGAATTGCGGGAGCTGTGCAAACCCGAGGAGCCGCGGTCCGAGAAAACCTCCAATGCCAAGCACCAGCAACAGGACCATGCCTTCAGTAAGCAGCCTTTTACCAAGCAGATCCCATCCCGGCGGAATGATGTTCCACGCCATCCCTGCGTTGATCAGCGCGCCGAGCGCTCCACTCATGAGGCCCAGGCCGACCAGCGAAAACGTTTCCGGCGGCTCCTGATTGCGGTGTGTGAAGCGTCGCGCAGCCATGGCAATCAGCATGAAGTGCGCGATGACAAAAGCTGTCTGCCCGACTCGGAACAGCTGAAACTCGAATGCCGCGGCCGAAACAGCGATGATCGAAGCCAGTGCGTACTGCGACATTCGTGACGGAGGTTCGGTGCCGGTAAAGCGCGGAATGGCCGTAAGCAGAAAGCCTGCGATAAACGCATAAAGAAAGCCGTCTGTCTGAACAAATGCGTGCGAGCGTCCGGAATAGCCTTCCGTTATGCCGTAGTAATAGAGCGGCCAGACGGCGACACCAAACGCCCCAAGAACAATTCCAAGCGGGAAAAAAATTCGATATGGGTCCGAAGCCTTGCCATGCGCGTCCATATCGTGAGTACTAGCAACTTGCTCTCCGACTTGTTTTGGGGCATCGTATCGGGATTATGAGCAAACAAACTATTGCCATCTTTTGTGTCCTGCTGGTTCTGTTGACCGTCGTCGCGCCTGTCCACGCCCAGAAGCTCAAACCCGAAGAATTGGTGGCCAAGCATCTGGATTCGATCGGTCCGGCGGACAAACGGCAGGCCGTCACGAAGCGGATGACCGTCGGCCCGGCTCAGGTCTCATTTCGGGTTGGCGGCAGCGGCACCCTGAATGGGGCGGGCAACATTTTGTCGGATGGCAATCTCCTTCGCCTTGGGTTCGCCTTCAAGGCGCTCGATTATTCCGGTGAACAAGTCGCATTCGATGGAAAGAAAGTTACGGCGGGCCAGATCTCACCCGGCGTTTATCCTCCATTCTCGCGATTCATTTACGAGAACGATCTGCTCATCAAAGAAGGACTGCTGTTCGGATCGCTGTCGACCGGATGGGCGCTGCTCGATGTCGCGGGACGAAAGCCGAAGATGGAATCCAACGGCTTGAAAAAGATTGATGGCCGTCAGCTTCACGAGATGAAGTACCTCGCCCGCACCTCCAAGGGAGGCTTGCAGGCGTTCTTTTATTTCGATCCGGAGACTTTCCGCCATGTGCGGTCGGTTTTCAAGATGGAGTTGCCTGCAACCCAGATGTCGAGAATCACGGATTCCGCTGAACTCGTGCGATATCAGATCCTCGAACTGTACGACAACTTCAAAGAGGTCGAGGGGTTGACGTTGCCTCACTCCTACAAAGTGGACTTCACCATCGACGCCCCGCGGGGCGGCATGCTCACGTCATGGACACATATCATCGATCGTATTGCTCAAAATCAGCCGATCGAACAGGGTGTGTTTTCGCTGCAGTAGGCGTCGCGGATCACTGCAGCGGATCGATCCCGTATCGGTTCTTTCCTCTTGTGCCGCGAACGCACGCGAGAATGATCAATACGACCGGAATCGCGATAAGTGTGAAATTCAGCAGAACCATCCAGCCGGACTTGTCGAGATCGTGCCAGCGCTTCACCTGCGTCGCCAATCCAAACCATGCGCTGGCGACTGAAGTGGCAAAGTAGATCACCAAAATAGCGGCGGCGATCGCGGGGCTGCCGTCTTCGCCTGCCAGAGCGGCCATACCTGCGATGAGAATCGCAACGGCGATGTTGCATACGATCGACAAACCCATCCTTGCCAGAAACGAAGCGCGTCCGATTCGCCCCTGGAATAACCAGACGTTCTTCTCGCGAATGATCGAAGGAGCGGCTGCCTCGGCAGCTCGCAACGAATAACCGCAATCACAGATGTCTGCGCCTTCAGGGGGTGTTGTGCCGCACTGCGGACAGACGGTGGAACTCACTCGAGGTATCCGAAGCGTCACGAGCAGAGCCGCGGCCGATCCGATCAGAGGCAGTAATAGTCCGGCAGCGAAGATTGGTCCAAAGCTGGCCTGCCCCACCGAATCCCCCACGAGCGGAATCGTCACCATACCTGCGAGTGACGCTGAACCCGCTCCAATTCCGGTCAAAAGCCCCACGCCCCGTCTGGGCGCGGAATCAGCGATCGCTGCGTACAGATTGACCGACCAGATCACGTGCGCTGCATAGCTTGTCGCGAGGGCGATAACCATCACATTAAACGAATTGGTGAATAGAGGAATGCCGGCCAGCATCATTAATGGCGTTGTGACGGCGAGAATTAGCGTCCGCCCCCTGGAGGTGGTGAGGCCCAGCCAACCCGGGAGGTCCGATGCGATTCCGCCCGCCAGCGCGACAAAAGTGGCTGTGCTGAAGACAGTGGCGAGAGCCGTGAACGGGCCTGAAGCCGCTTCTGTTGTCAGCTGAAAGTAGACGGGAATCCAGATGACGAACCAGATCCGTATGGGATCCACCAAAACGCGGGCAGCTACATACGCCCAATTGTGAGCCCGGACAATCGGCCCCTCGCGGGTGGCCGGCGTTTTCCGGTAACCAACGCCGGCGGACCATATCCACACCGGTAGAGCAGCGAGGCCAATGATACCCAAAAACACAAATACGTTGCGCCATTGAATTCCGGTGACCGCGGTCATAAGCAACGGCGCCGTCAGCACTCCCAGCTGAGTGGCCCACTGAGCCGCTCCGGCGCAAAGCCCGCGAAACTTTTGCGGAAACCAATCGCGCACGACCTGAATGGTGACCGGTAACAGGCCACCTAGAAAAATGGTGAGAGCCACGCGCAGGATTTCAAGCGCGAGCGCGCTGGATGCGAATCCGGTGAGAACCGTGGCGGCACTGCTGCCGGCGACGACAATCGTGAGGATCCATCGCGGGGCCACAAAGCAAAGCAGCATCCCGAAAACAATCGAGCCGGCGGCGAGCCCATAGGAATCATAACTTTTGGTTTCGCTGTATTCCGTAGCGGAGAGCGAAAGGTCTGAGCGAATGATGGGATCCAGACCAGAGGTTCCGTTTCGAAAGATGTAGCCGATCGCCCCGAATACAACCAGCGCCGTAAACCCTATGACTTTAATCCAGACCGGCCGCATGACTATGCGTTCAGATGAGTGTTGAAGAACGCGATCGTCTTCGACCATGCATCGGCAGCGGCGTTGGCGTTGTAGATCGGGCTGGTGTCGTTGTGAAAGCCATGGCCGGTTCCCTGATACAGATGAAGGCCCATGGCCTTTCGCCGCTGAACCATCCCGGAAACGACCTCAGCGATCCGGCTATTCTGGTTGTAATCCGTCTCTGAAAAGATGGCGAGGAGCCGGGCATTCACATTGTCCAGAGACGGCAATGGATTCGGCGGCGTTCCGTAGTAGGGCACTGCAGCCCGCAGTTCGGGAACATTGAAAGCGAGGTTGAAAACGAGTCCTCCGCCGAAACAAAAGCCGACAGCGCCGATCCGATCGGGCCGCGTATAGTCCGCGATCTTCAGAAACTCGATTCCGGACCGAAGATCGGCGAGCAGTTCCGCCGCCGTCAGGCGGTTCAGCGCCGTCGTTGCCGCCGCCGGAGTAGCGTACGAGTCGGTGCCGCCGACGCGTGAAAGCAGGTCTACTCCCAATGCGACGAAGCCGGCCTTGGCCACGCGCCGCGTGACGTCCTTGATGTGATCGTTCAGCCCGCGATTCTCGTGAATGACGACAACGGCCGGAACTCGCTGCGTCTCGAATCTCGGTCTGGCGAAGTAGCTGCGCAGAGTGCCGGCTTCGCCCGGGTATTCCACCCAGAACCACTGCACGTCCGTCGCGCTTTCCGGAACCGCCGTGTTTGCAGGCACACCGCATGGAGTTGCCGACTGGGCCATGATTTCCGGTCCGACGGCGAGGATGGCGGCTGCTATCGAACCGGTGTACATGGCTACTTTTGTCAGAAGTTCGCGCCGATCGAAGGCGCCGTCGATGTAAAGGTGAATGAGATCTTCAATGCGTTCCTGATCGGTCTGCGCGGGACCTTCGCGATACATGATGACCTCCAGGGGATTTTCTGATTTTCTGCACGCTATACTCGCATGATGCATGACGCGGCACTAATCGAATTCGAGCACGTTACCGTCATGCGCGGTCATAAAGCTGCGCTTCAGGACGTCACTCTGAAAATCGGCGTCGGCGAGCACATCGCGATCCTCGGACCCAACGGCTGCGGCAAGTCGACATTGATCAAAACCATCACGCGCGAGTGTTATCCGATCATTCAGGACGGTTCGTCGGTGCGGATTCTCGGTGAAGAGCGCTGGGATGTCGCAGAACTGCGCACGCTCCTGGGTATCGTGTCGAGCGACCTCATGACGACCTGTACGCGATCCGTTTCCGGGCGCGATATCGTGCTGTCGGGTTTTTTCTCGAGCATCGGAATCTGGCCCCATCAGGAAGTCACAAGCAAGATGCACGAACAGGCGGCACGCGCGATGGCATTGCTGGAAGTCCTGCATCTGGCGGATCGCGATACGGACGAGATGTCCACAGGCGAAGCCCGCCGCGTGCTGCTCGCGCGCGCTCTCGTGCATGATCCGCGCGCGCTGATTCTCGATGAGCCATCTACCGCGCTCGATCTTTTCGGGCAGCACGAATTGCGGCTGATACTAAGGAAGCTTGCTCAATCGGGAATCGGCATCGTGATGGTCACGCATCACCTGTCGGATCTGATCCCGGAGATCGAACGCGTTGTCCTGATGAACCACGGCCGGGTCGTCGCCGACGGTCCGACTCGCAACGTTCTGGTGGAGTCCAGGCTTTCGGAATTGTTCGGCCGTCCTGTGGAACTGTCCAGGCGCGACGGCTATTACAACCTCTGGTGAGGTGGTCATCGTCGCTCGGATCAGCGATAACGCTCAAGAAGCGCGATTGATGCATGTGCATTCGAAATCAAAGTCTCAAAGTACTCGCGCGGCGCCCCGGCGGTAAAATCGTTCTTCGCGATCCGGTCCGAGGCGCTCTCGATGGCCGCTCTTAGTCGAGTGAGTTCGGCAGCCACTGAAATGCAGGGGATGTTGATCGGTTCCAGGAGCCTCCATTGACCACGGCGCCGGCGCAAACGATACGTCTGTACGACTTCTGTTTTCCCGATTTCAACTCTGGCAAGACTCTCTTCGCCAATGACTTTAAACCGCACCTCAAACTTGGCTTCCTCACTGTTTTCGGTAACAAGCCGGATGTCCTGACCCGTAGCAATCTGAACATCGTTGCCTGCGACGAAATCCGGCCATTCGGTGTATCTGCTAACAACCGACGCAACGTCGGATTGCACCGGGCCTGAATAGAATTCTTCCAGAAACACTTTCAGTACTTCGCCAGCATTTCTGTTGTCCGAACGACAAGCGGAAAGGACGAGGAGTAGCAAGATCGCAGGGCGGTAAGTTCTCGCAATGAACTTCATTAACGATCAATACGACGTCTCGGTCCCGGCCGTCGACTGTAAAAGCGCGACGGACTCATGGAACCGTTATCTTTCCCCAAAGACCCAGCTCACGCCACCCGTAACACTCCAATGTCCGTTCCAGGCATTAAAGGTGTTTTCGCGAAGAAAAGTCACTTCGGCGCGAAGCGCGGCGTTCTTACTGACGAAAAACCGAGAACCGCCTCCCGCCTGCCAGGCCTGAGCGAAATCACTGAACGATGAGATTCCGGGACTCACCTGGAGGTTGGCGCCACCAAATCCGACAAGTGCGTATGGGGACCAGTTCTTATGTCGGACACTGAAAACGCCGTTCACAAGCGCAGTAAGAAGCGTGGTGTCCAAATCGACGTTTCCAACACCCTCGCTGGCACGCGCACCCGTGACCTGCCCTTCAATTTCGATCCACCTCCTCAGGTAGACGCCGGCTCGGAATCCGACACGCCACGCATTCGCATTGCCGACGTCGTCACCGAGGCCGGTCCATCCCACGTCGACGCCGATCTCGGCCGGATGCTGTCCAAGGGCTGGAATGGCAACCAGAATCAAGGTCATTGCAGCCGTGAGGATAAACACATTTCGCATGAACGAACCTCCTCGTTATCGGGGCAGCCTAATGGTTGTGCTGTTCGGGTGGATGCGACCGGCCGATAGCTCGTGTTCCGATGACATCGAATGGACGCATCATTTCGTTATCCTCATGCTCGAGGATGTGACAGTGCCACACGTAGCGGCCGGCGAAGTCACCGAACCGCATGATGATGCGGGTCACTTCCCCCGGTGGACACCGCACGACATCCTTCCAGGCAGATTCGTTCGGTTCGGGTTTGACTGCCGGTCCGGTGAAATTGATGGCGCCCGAGTCGTTGTAGGCGTCGACATCGAAGGGCTGACGGTCGAGGATTTGGAAATCCACGAGGTGGACGTGGATCGGATGGTTATCGTCAGTAGTGTTGATGAATCGCCAGATTTCAGTGGAGCCGAGCAAGGGAGTCTCCGTAATCGGATCGGACCATCGGGCATTGTTCAGGAGAACCGTCAGCGGATTCTGCTCTGGAGTGTCATCGTCGACTTCAACCAACGCAAGGTCTCGCGTTTGTGAGGCTGAACTTTCATCAATTCGATCGATGATATTCAACACCGGGAGAACACGGCTGATGTCGGTCACCGATTGACTCCCGACACGAAAGAGCATGATCTCCGGCAAGTTCACTTCTCCACCGGACGGAAACGGTGCGGGCGCATCATTGGTCAGCATGATCTCCTCACCCGGATGTCCGGAAAAGTCAATGACCACTTCCACGCGTTCAGCCGGCGCCATCAGAAAGTGATCGATGTTCACGGGCGCTGCGAGGAGACCTCCATCGCCGCCAACCTGAGTCATCAATTGTCCGTTGCTCAAACGCAGCCGCAGAAATCTGGCGTTGCAGCCATTGAGAAAACGAAGTCGATAGCGGCGCGGCTCCACATCCAGGAATGGCCACACTTTGCCGTTGACGACGGCGATATTGGCAAACCACTCAGGGACCCAGTTGGGATGGATATCCGGCCGTATGCCCGTGGTCGGATAGCAGAGGGAACCGTCCGGCCGGAATGCGCGATCCTGAATCAGTATGGGAATCTCGAACGGACCGCCGGGCAAGCCCAGTTGCTCTTCGGCAAGATCGCGCACAATGTAGAAACCAGCCAGTCCGGCATAGACGTTGAGACGAGTAATACCGAGTGCGTGATCGTGGTACCACAGCGTCTGCGGCCGCTGCTTATCCGGATAGAGGTAGATGGCGTTCTGACCAGGAGTGATCCAATCCTCCGGGTAACCGTCGCTCTCCGGAGGCACGTTCGCTCCGTGCAGGTGGACCACAGCGCGAACTGCAGGTACGGTTGCTTCGGCTCCGTGAATCGTCGGATCCACTTCAAAGAGGTGCCGGGTGGGTAGATTGTTGACCCAGTTCACAGCAACCCGCTCGTCACGCAGAACCTCAAACGTCGGGCCGGGATAGACTCCGTTGTAAGCCCACAACGTAGTCGGAGGCAGGTCGCGATGAAGCTGTTGAGCAACCTGGCTCATCGTGACTTCGTAGTACGTCGCCCACTTGAAGCGACCCGTAGGCTGCGCGACGGTCAGGATCGGCATTCGATCGACAAAGCGCGCCAATCCCGTAATGCAACCCTCGTCGACAGTACTCCTCGACACGTGACCGTGCGGCTGCTTTTGAGCCCAGGGCGCCGCAAAACTCAGACCCCCAACCGCTGCCTTGAGGAACTCACGCCGGGTGGATTCCATTTGCGATCCTCCGAAAAGCTTTATTGGGTTAAAAAGCTTAAGTAGCCCTTCGGAAGCACAGAATCCGTACAACTACTCTCGCGGATCTGTTTCTTTTCCGGCAATCCACTGGGGAGTGAGCTGGCTCGTTCGGTTAGAAATCTTTCTTCGTTTCGTTCAGAATTTCGAGAATTGCGTCGCGATCCGCGGATGAAAAACGAGAGGTCATTACCTGGCGCATGCGTTCATACACTGCTTTTTTCGCGTCTGCAGGCAGGGCATCGAAACCGGGCGAGTAGATCATGTAGCTGACGGGGTATCGCATCATGCGGCGTTCGAGATCGAACTGACGCAGCGAACGGCCTTTGCTGTCGCTGGGTCCCAGAGCGGCGAACTTCTCTGCGAAGCCGGATTTCCCCGCGATCTTGTTGGGCAAGGCCGGCTCGTCCACGAAGAGCATGTAATCGACGAGTTCATTGGTCGCGTCGCGAAGCTGCCGGTCGATGACTTCGTTGCGCTTGCCCGTACCGCGTTCGACGAACGCCGCGACACGGTATTCCCAGCCGACGCGCATGATCAGATTCATGAGGTGCATCTGGTGCTGGAAAACCATCAGCGCGACGATGTCGCTCGGATGCTTCTCCGGAAGATCGTTCAGGGGCGTCATCGATTCCGTCGTCGGATCGGGTACGATCGCATTTCCGAGATGCTTTATCGATCCGCTGTTCCCGGTCACATACCAGCCGCCCCAGCGTTCTTCGTACTTCGTTCGGTGATCCATGAGGTACGAGCCCATCGAATTGATCGGAATGCCTGCCTTTGATGGATAAACGCTTCGCAGCAACATTCCTGGAATATCCATCGTGTTGCGCGACACATGGCACCGGAGACAATCGTCTCGCTGGATGATGAACGGCTTCGGCATCGGATCCTGCGGCAGCATATAGAAATTGATGCCGTGCTCCGGATCCTGCGAAGCAATTTCAATGAATCCGCCGCGTACAATGCCTAACGCGACCGAGTCGTTGAAATAGAGCAGCCGCGGATTTTCGGGGCCGATCATCGGGCTCTGCAGGCTGTTCTTGGAAAACACGGCGACCTGCGACTCCACCGGAATTTTCAAGACGTCCAGCAACGACCGCAGATATCCGTCCTGGCCCTCCGACTTCAACTGAACTTTGCCGTCCTGAATGTCTCGTTTGAGAATTGCAATCGGATCACGCGCATCGGCGCTGCCATAGCCGATGGCCGGATGCGTGAGAGGCGGCACGAACGGCCGGTCGCTGGCGTTTCCGGAGTAGGGCGTCATCATCGCGATCAACTCTGACGCGTCGAGGCCGAGACCTCCGGCTTGTTGCGCTCCGCCCACATTCCGGGACAACTTGAAAGGAAACGTCGAACCGGCTTGCGTGAAGTCTCCTTCAATCTCCGATGCCGATGCCAGCAGTTTGCCGCTGAATGTGACCTGAGAAGGGCCGGCATCAAGGGCGAACGAGATCGTGTTTGGTTGCGCAGCGATGTCTTTCAATGGAACGCGTGTGCCGTCCTGAAGCAGCAGGACTCCCGACCATGAGTTGCCGTCTTTCTGAAGGTTCAGCGCGATTTCGATCGAGCTGCCGGGCGGCTTGATGCTCCCGTACCAGGTTCCTTCAAAGCCCGGCGCCTGGGCGGACGCCGTCATGAACCACAGAGACACGGAGACACAGAGCAATGCTAAGACTCTGAATTTCATTTTGGTTGCCGGACAAAATACTGCCATTTATCGACGCCGGCGGGAACAGCAATATCGAAGAACCCAACCATCATCTCTTCGTAACTCTGATCACCCCAGCGAACGGTCGCCGTCGGGTCCGGATTGTGCGGATTTTTCCGTGAATTGTCATACCACGCGACAGCTTGAAGCCTCGTTCCCGCCTTCAGTGGACGCGGTTGAGCAAGCCGGTACATCAGCTGCCAGTAAAAGTCGTAGTTCACGCGAAGCATCGTTTCGATATTTCCTCGCTCGCCGACGATGTTGTACTCGAAACGCTTGCCGCGCAGATGCATGTGTGGAAAGAAACTCAGCAGCGTCGCATCGTTCGGCAGGCTTCCCCATGCTTCGACGCGGTAGTCGTCGGTTTCCGGCGGAATTTCGAATCGTTCGTTAGTCAACTGCAATGTCAGCACGCGCTTGCCGGGCGGCGTTTTCGAGAAGACCATTCCTACCGAAGTCTGATCCTGCGTGGCGCGGCCGTTGGTGGTGTAATGCATCTGGAAGACGAGATCGGAGCCGGCAGGAACGAACTTCGCCATATCTTCAGGCCAGGTATCGGGCGAGGTCCCGGGCGCATAAACGAGAAGCATGTCGCTGTCGGTCCAATGCGCGTCGTGCTGCAAATGCGGATCGCCGAGGCTCGACGCCGTGAATGGTGCGTTCTTCGGGGCATTTTGCAGCCAGGTTGAATCCGGCGGCCGGATGTAAATCACCGCGTGGTGCACGTGCTGCCGGCTCGATGGCTTGAGTTCCGACATGCGGACCCATTTATCTTCGGTGAACCCCGTCGGAACGATCTGATACGTGTACTCGACATCACCGCGAGCGGGAATCCGAACCGGCTTCGGCATTTGAACCACCCGATCCGGCTGCGGGATATTCCAGCCGTTGACGTTCCACCGCTTCAGTTGCGGCGCATCGCGACGATTCCCTTCAGGGGTGCCCGCTTCGACCCATTGAATGATTGTTTCGATTTCTTCGGCCGTCAGCGACGGGTCATTCGCGAAATGGCCGACCTTCGGGTCCGCAAACCAGGGCGGCATCTTCTTCGATCGCACCATCCGAGCGACAGCTTGCGCCTGAGTTCTGGTTTGCTGCCAGGTCATCAGCGGCATGGGCGCGATCTGGCCGGGTCGATGGCAGCTCTGGCAATGATCCTGAAGGATCGGCAGGACGTCCTTGTAAAAGGTCGCGGTGAGCAGAAGAATCAAAAACATACGTAACCAAAATACCTAAGTAACCGTAATTGATACTGTTGCGGACGATTCGTACAACACGGTACAGTACGGTGTTCTTTAACGTTATCCGGGAGATTCTAAATGAATCGGACCATGCTCGCAGGTGTTTCTGCCCTTTTATTTCTGTTGATTACAACCTTCACGATAGGCGCCGGAAAGTCGGACGTCGCGGATGCCGCCATGCGCGGCGACAAGGCCGCGATTCGTTCGCTCATTCAGAAGAAAGCCGACGTCAATGCGGCGCAGGTCGACGGCGCAACGGCCGTGCATTGGGCGGTTTATAGAGACGATTTCGAGATACTCGAAATGCTGATCGCTGCAGGCGCCCGCGTGAACGTCGCGAATCGCGAGGGCGCGACGCCCATCCAGATGGCTTCTCTTTATGGCAACGCGCGAGTTATCGAAAGATTGATCAAAGCGGAGGCGGACCCGAAGGCAAAAGGTCCGGCCGGCGAAACCATGCTGATGCTCGCCGCCCGCAACGGTAATCCCGACGCGATCAAGGTTTTGCTCGCCGCCGGCGCGGACCCGAACGTGAGGGAACCGCTGCGCGGTACCACGGCTCTGATGTGGGCAATCGAACAACGCCATCCGGCAGCCGTGAAGGTGCTGCTTGACGGCGGCGCCGACTTCGCTGCGAAAACTGCCGGCGCAGGCCTCCCGCGAAACTACATGGCCGGACGCGTCAACACGGCGTCGGTCGAAGCTGCAGCGCTGCGCCAGATGCGCGCCGCCGCTGCCGGCCGTACATATGAAGACCAGCTGAAGATCGAGGGCGTCGGCGGACGGTTTGGCGGGACTAACCGTCAACAATTGCAGACCGGGCAGCAGGGACAAGGTCAGCCAGCTCAACAAGGTCAGCCAGTTCAACAAGCTCAACAATCTCAACAAGGCCAGCAGGCCGCGGATCAGGGACAGCGTGGCGGCGGCGGTCGCGGCGGTCGTGGTGGCGGCCGGGGACAAGGTCAGGGTCAGGGCCAGAACCAGGGTCAGCCCGCGCAGGCAGGTCAGGCCGCAGCCAATGCAGCCCAGAACCAGGATGATGATGACGACCAGGACGTTGTCATCGCCGGTCTCGTCGGCAGCGGCGGTGGTGGTTTGACTCCTCTCGTTCTCGCAGCGCGTGAAGGCGATCTCGAGTCCGCAAAGCTTCTCCTCGACAAAGGCGCAAACGTCAATCAGACCACCGAATATGGCTGGACCCCGCTGCTGGTTGCGACGAACAATCGCCACTACAAGCTGGCTCAGTACCTGATCGAACGTGGCGGGAACATCAATCTCGCGAACAAAGGCAACTGGACGCCGCTGTATCTGGCAACCGATAACCGCAACATCGAAGGTGGCGATTTCCCCGTCCACAAAGCGGATATCGATCATCTCGATTTCATCAGGTTCCTCCTCGAGCACGGAGCCAATCCCAATCCCCGCGCCAAGGACAACACGCTGACCCGCACCATCTTCACAATGCAGTGGTTTCTCGAAGCCGGCGCCACACCTTTCGTTCGAGCCGCGCAATCGAGCGACCTCGAGTTACTGAAGCTGCTGATCAAGCACGGCGCGGATCCGATGGCCAAAACCGATTTCGGCGATACCGCGTTGACGGCGGCCGCTGGAATCGGATGGGTTGAAGGCGTGACGTACGAGCACTCCCACAAGGCGAACATCGACACTGTGAAGTATCTGCTCGACCTTGGACTCGATCCGAACGGGGCAAATAACGACGGGCGCTCGCCGCTGATGGGCGCCGCGATGAAGGGCCGAAACGAAGTGGTCCAGATGCTCGTGGACCGCGGCGCGCGATTGGATCAGCGCGACAAGGGCAGCCGCGATACCGATACCGTAGTTTCTGTGAATGCCGGTCACACGTGGCAGGCTGTGGACTATGCCGACGGCCTCGTGCGCGTCGGCGTGCAGTCCGCGGTCGCGCGTCCGGAAACGGGCGCGCTCATCCGGCGGATGATGTCCGAGCGCAGCATGCCGTTCCCGCCGACGAATCGCACGGTGTATTCGGTTTGCGTTGTGGAATTGTGTAAAGAAAGAGTCCCGAGTCCGGAACTACTGAAAGAAGCGCAGCAGCCGAAGTAGACGCATTGTTTTATTCCGATTTCTTGCGAATAATCTGATCGACGGTCTCGATCAGGGCGTGCAGTTTTTCTTCAGTAATCCGCTGCGCTTCGCGTAACTGTTTCATTCCGGTTTCCCATTCCTGTTTTGCCTCATCGAGCCTGCGATCGGATTTCGCCTGCGATTCCTGAAGCCGAATATGACCTTCCTGAAGGCGGATCATTCCTGAAGCGAAGGCATTTTGTAGCTCGCGGATCTCCGCTATTTCTTTGTCATGACGGATCCGCTGAGCTTCTTCCCGTTCCTCGAAATGCGCCAGGTGCTCGGCTAATGTGTTCACGGAATTCTGGATTTTTTGAAACAGTTCATCAGGCGTCATGGGCCTCTTATATAGCACGGTAATCCGCGATTTCCGGCACGGAGTATCCTATTCGCATCGATGAAGCACCGGGCGTGGCTGGTTGCGTCGTTCGTGTTGGGCATAACGGGTGGGTTGCTCCTGTGGCACCTGATGGGAGCCAATCCCGGTCCGACTCCGCTGGAAGCGCCCGACTTCCTGACGCGCGCTCCCGACTTCAATGTTCCGGTCACGAATCGCTTCGGCAAGGCCGACTCTCTCCCCAGCCAGCTGTCCATCGAAGACTTTTCGCAAATGATCGAACAGTTTTCGGAGCCGGGCGGTTCCTTCAGGTATGAAAACTATCTTTCGAACGAGAGGTCCTATCAGCATCCGATTCCGGAACTCCTCAAGACGGTAAAGCCCGGCGGGGTTTACCTCGGCGTGGGGCCGGAACAAAACTTCACCTATATCGCTGCGCTTCGTCCTGCGATGGCTTTCATCGTCGATATCCGGCGGCAGAACATGATCGAGTTGCTGCTGTACAAGGCGCTGTTCGCGATGGCCGCGAATCGAAGCGAGTTCGTGTCGATGTTGTTTGCGCGCCGGCCTTCCCGGCAACTACAGGAGAGCGCGATTGTGGAGGACTTGTTCGGGGCCTTTGCCGGCGCCCCGCCGGAAAGAGCACTGGCTCAAACCACGCTCCGGCGTATCCATCAGCAACTGGGTTTGGGCGGTGATGATCAGGACACCGTCGACGAGCTCTACCGTGTGTTTGTCGAAGCCGGCCCGGACTTGACGTATTCCTCGATGAATCTTTCGGCTCCTGCGGGACCAAGCTACCAGAGTCTCATGACGATGACGGATACCAACGGGCGGAACTGGAGCTATCTGGCTTCGGAGGAGAATTTTCGGTTCATCAAGGAAATGCAGCGAAAGAATCTGATCGTTCCGCTCGTCGGTAACTTTTCAGGCCCGAAGGCCCTACGGACTGTCGCGAAGTATCTGGAGGACCACAAGGCGAAGGTCAGCGTGTTTTACGTGTCGAATGTGGAGATGTACATCCTTGCGCCGCCGCAGTGGGAAAACTTCTGTAAAAACGTCGCGGCGCTGCCTATGGATCAATCGAGCGTGTTCATCCGATTCCTGGTCGGTCCTTACGCTCGAGCCAGATCTCGGGACGGGATTCGGGCGCCGAACATGTCTGTTATTTCCCCGATGATCGATGTCCTGACGGGAGTGGTGAAGGGCTATCCGCCGAGTTACTACGACCTGATTAACGCGTCGCGGTAATTTCGGGGACAGTGAGCAAATAAATTCGGGGGTCGGACGCCTGTCTTATCAGCTTGATGCGTCTGACCCCGAATTTATTTGCTCACTGTCCCCGAAATTACTTCGGCGCCGCCTGCGTCAGCGACGACGGCAGCGGCCAGTTGCCGTCAAACGGGGGCCAGTTTGGAACCGCCATCTCCGGCGGCGGGTAAAACATCGCGGCGTATATGGTCCGGATCTTGTTGTTCTCTAGGACAAACCACTCGGCGAACATATTTCGTCGCGTCGCCGTGCCCGGCCTTCGAATGAACACAGCCATCGCCATCACCACACCCGCTTCTTCATCGACGATCGGGAATCGCCGCGCGGCGACATTCTGAATGTTGATCGTCTCCAGCCCGGTGGTGCAGTCGCTGACGGTACCCGTTGCGGCGCCGCGCCCGCCGCGTCCTGTCATCGTGGTTCCGTTTTCAATGCGCACGCATCCGGGGAACGCCATGATGATCGATCCATCGTGCGTCGTGATGCCGTCGAAGTAACTGTTGGTGATGCCGAGCATGGTTTCGCGAGACATGCGCGCATCTTTCGAGAGCGTCCTCTCGGGTGGAGGACTCTTCAGCAGATTGTCGACGTCAAAAACGTTACCGCCGGCGGGACCATTGAGTCCGGGATCGCCTTTCCGGGCGATGACCCATTCGGCTTCCGTAATCTTCCTGTTCTCGACCCTCACGCGCACCGTCACGATAGCCGGAGCGCCGCTCTCTTCAACGATGCCGAAGTACGCGGCCTGTCCGCTCACGGGGTCGAAGTAGCGGCGTTGGACCTTTCCCAGGCCGGTCATGCTCTTCCACAAGCCGTTTCCCAATTTCACCACGGTCGCGTTTTCCGTCTGGCGGAATCCGATCAGCAGGGGCGCGGCAGCCGGGTCGTGTTTGATGACGGCGCTGAGGTACTGGTCGAGCGTTGTCTTCAGGCAGTTCCGATCGCAGTCTGTCGCGGCGAACAGACTCATCGTTGCGATAGACACAAGAGCAAGGCAGGTCAACAGACGCATGAATTGGGTCTCCTGAGATGTTTGGTCCGGCCTAGACGTTCAGCGGTCCCGTGCTGTCGCCGAGCTTCTGGATCGGTGAACCTGCTTTGTCGAGTATCGTGAGCAGCAGGTTCGTCATCGGCGTGTTGTCCGGGAACGCCATATAGCGCCCGGTCTTGAACTGACCGCCGAGCTTGCCGGCGAGCAGGCATGGCAGATCGAAATGCCGGTGGAGATTGCCGTCGCCCATGCCGCCTCCGTACAACGTCAGGCTGTGATCCAGCAGCGAACCGTCGCCGTCAGGAGTCGACTGGAGTCGAGTGAGAAAGTGGTTCAGCAGCGTCGCGTGATATGTATCGATGCGCGCTTTCTTCGAAATCAATTCCGGATCGTTGCGATGATGCGAAACACCGTGATGCTGATCGGAGACACCGATATGGGCGAAAGTTCGTGAACTGAGCTCCCGCGCGAAGATCATCGTGAACACGCGAGTGATATCGGCCTGATAAGCCAGAGCCACGAGATCCAGCATCATCTTCGTGTACTCGTCGAACGAGTCCGGTACGTCCACGGGACGGTCCGGCAATTCGATCGCATGTGTGTTCTGGTTTTCCGTGTTATGGATTCGCTGTTCGATCTCACGCACCGAGTCCATGTACTCGTTGAGCTTCGTGCGATCGCCGCGGCCCAGTGTCTTTGCGAGCGCGCCGACTTCTTCAGTGATCGAATCGAGGATGCTGCCGGTATCTTTGGCGCGGCTTCTCCGCTGCGCCGCGGTTCCTCCGTCCCCGAACAGCCGCTCGAAAACAATACGTGGATGTGTCTCAGCCGGATTCGGCGTCGTTTCGTTGCGCCACGAGACGGTGTTCACGTAAAAGCAGTCGCCCGAATCGCAGGAACCCTGCGTTGGAAAGTCGACTGTGAGTTCGAGCGAAGCCAGTTGTGTTGTCTTTCCGATGACTCGCGCCGCAATCTGATCGGCGGTCGTGGCCAGACGAACTTCCACTCCCGGCTGCGTTCGGTCATACGCATGCACGCCGGTCAGCCATGCGGCGGAAGAGCGGGGGTGATCGCCGGTGCCGTCACCGAACGTGTCGGCCTGAAGGTGTGCCAGGCCGCTGATGATGTTCAGTTGATCCCGGACACCCTCCAGCGGCTTCAGAGTCGGCGTCAATTCGGTCAGCGGGCCGGGTGTAACGGGATTCCAGAGGTTCTGAATCACACCGTTGGCGATGTAAATGAAGCCCAGCCGCGGCGTGGATTTCACAGCTGCCGACAGCGCGGGCGCCATCGCGTCCAGAAAGGGAAGCGCGAGAGTCGCGCCTGCGCCCCGCAGGAACGTCCGACGGGACAATGCCTTTTTCGTAATAAACATTCAGCTTCTCCTCATCTGGAATGGAACGCTTTTCACGACGCCCAGCACCAGCGACGAAAACGAGTGGCCGGCTGGAGCGGCGGACCGAACGATTTCACGTATTGCTGGAGCATCATAATATTGCAGGTTCCGTCCGGCTGCATACATCAACAGCTTCTCGGTGACCGCAAATACGAACTCGTTGGATCGCTCCGCCAGCATTTTCTTGAGACCGGGGATCCCGGCTTCCGCATCAATGGGTTTGTCGGCATCCCGATCCCGCCACCGGCCGACCGCATCGAAGTTTTCCATGGCAAAACCGATCGGGTCCATGCGCGCGTGGCAACTTGCGCATGTCGGGCTGGCGCGGTGTTTGGCCAGCGCCTCGCGCATGGTCAGGACCTGGCCGGGTTCCGGGCCGTTGGTCGTCAGAGCCGGAATGTCGGCTGGCGGCGGAGGCGGCGCGGCAGCGAGCAGATTCTCCAGAACCCACTTCCCGCGAACCACAGGAGATGTCCTGTTGGCGTAAGACGTAATGGTCAGAATGCTTCCCTGGCCGAGCAAGCCTCCTCGCGGACTCCCCGCAGGCAGCGTGACGCGCCGGAAGAAGCTTCCGTTCACGTTTGGAATTCCGTAGTGCCGGGCCAGCCGTTCGTTGACGAACGTGTAATTCGCGTTGAGCAGGTCCAGCACGCTGCGATTTTCGCGAAGGATACTTTCCATGAAGAGTTCCGTTTCGCGCCGCATGGCTTCGCGCAGCGTTTCATCCCAGTTCGGGTAGAGGATCTCATCCGGTTCTTTGGATTCGATATCGCGCAGGTAGAGCCACTGCGCGGCGAAATTCGTGACCATCGACTGCGAACGCGAGTCGGCGAGCATGCGTTTGACCTGCTGTTCGAGCGTCGCCGGGTTTTTCAGGCGGCCGGCGATCGCGGCGGCGAGCAATTCGTCGTCGGGGATGCTGCTCCAAATGAAGAAAGAGAGCCGCGACGCGAGTTCGATGTCGCTTACGCGGGATGCCGCGCCGGCCGCGACATTCGCAGGCTGCGACTCGATGCGAAACATGAACTGTGGGCTGACCAGGATGCGTTCCAGCGCTTTCTGGATTCCGCGGTCGAAGCCGCCTTCGGCCTTGCCGGCGTTGTAGAAGCTCAGTAGTCGCTGTACATCGGCATCGATCGAGGGTCGCCGGTATGCCCTGCGCGTCAGTGTGGACAGGATTCGTTTGGCGCACGCCAGTTCATCGGCGGCTCCTGACGGCCTGCACAGGAAGATACGGCGTCGGGACGGCGTATCGCCAGGTCCATTGACGTTGTAAGGCCCGCTGATCGTGACGCCGGCCAACGCAGGCAAAGTCCCGCGGGCGCGAATGCGAGGTTTCAATGTTTCTTCGTCCCGCGCCTGATTGCGTTCGATGAACGTGACGCCTACGAGCCGCGATCCGGCCTTTACCGGTATTCGATATTCCATCGGAGCAGCGCCGCCACGTCCACGTCCGCCTCTGCCGCCGCCGGCGTTTCCGATCGGGATCAATTGCATGCGCTCGCCGTCGATCGTGATTTCAATCTGCTGCGGGTCGCGCGCCTGGCCCGCCACATCGAGCTTGAAAACGTACTCCGCATCGAGAGGGAAGTAGCCGCGAATCGCGAGACCGCCGCGCGTGCCGAACGAGAGTTCGTCCACTCGAGCTTCCTGCCAGTGTTCCGGATGCATGCGATGGATGTTCACGAGTACCGGAATTTCCGGGTCCCCTACCGCGATCCGGCTGACCTTGCGCGCTGCCTCCAGGTATCGCTCCATCGTTGCGGGCGAGACAAACAGCAAATCGGCGATGTTGTCGAAGCCGCTGCTGACGTTGTCTGCCGGAAGCAGTAGCGAGATGTCCATCTCCTTCGGCAATGCGTCGAGCGCCAGAAGGTCACGAACCGCATTCTGATATTCCGTCCGCGTCAAACGATGAAGCAGCGGCAATGTGCCGGGATTCGGTTTTGCCGCTGCAGCGCGATCGATTTCCGTTTCCAGGAAGGTCGCGACCGCGTCGTATGTAGCGGGGCTGGGACGCGGCGAACTTGCCGGCGGCATGGCCCCGGAACGCAGCTTGCGGATGACTTTTTCCCACAGTTCGGGGTTCGCGGTGACGCGTGCCGTGTCGGCCGGATCGATTACGAAGCCGCCCGTTTTCAGTCTCGGGTTGTGGCAGGTCGTGCAGTATTGGGTAAAGACTTCGGCCGGCGTCTGTGCGGCCGCGATGTTCGGAAACGCAAAGGCGCAAAGGCACAAAGTCGCAAAGAGGGCCGCTGTCAAAGAATTCTTATTGCGGCCCTCTTTGCGACTTTGTGCCTTTGCGCCTTTGTGTTTCATCGTGCTCGAAAATATACTATCTGCCCAGCGAGGGCTCCCATGAAAAAGTTCGTCCTTATCGCGTTTCTAACGACATTTACGGCCACCGCGTTCGGCGCCGATCTTCGGCTCATCGAAGCCGTCAAGAAGCTGGATACAAAGACGGTCCGCTCGCTCATCGCGCAGCGTCCTGACCTGAATGCTGCCGAAGCCGACGGGTCGACTGCACTTCATTGGGCCGCTCAGCGGGACAGCGCCGAAATTGCCGACCTGTTGATCGCGGCCGGAGCCAACGCAAAGTCCGCGAATCGATACAACGTGACGCCGCTCTCGCTCGCCGCCATGAATGGAAACGCCGCTATCATCGAGCGCCTCCTGAAGGCCGGCGCGGACGCGAACAGCACCTCCGAGGAAGGCCAGACTGCGTTGATGACGGCATCGCTCAACGGAAATGTCGATGCCGTAAAAGTGCTGCTCGCGCATAAAGCCGACGTCCAGGCCGCCGAACCGATTCGCGGGCAGACGGCATTGATGTGGGCTGCCGCAGAGGGCAATGCCGGCGCCGTGAAGCTGTTGCTGGATGCAGGCGCCGATCTGAAGTTGAAATCGAAGACGGGATTCACGTCGCTTCTGTTTGCAGTCCGTAATGGCCATATCGATGCAACGAAGGCCCTGATCGACCGTGGCGCCAACGTGAACGACACGGCGCCGGACGGCACGAACGCGCTGAACATGGCTGTCGTCAATGCGTACTTCGAGCTTGCTGCCGTGCTGCTCGACCGCGGCGGAGATCCCAACGCGGCCGATCCTCGCGGTTCCGCTCTGCACACAATTGCGTGGTTGCGGAAGCCCGGCACGGATGGTGCGGCAGGCGTCGGCAATACTCCGCATGGACCGCCTCCGCCGACCGGCAATCTGACGGCGATCGAGCTTGCGAAGAAGCTTCTGGAAAAGGGCGCCAATCCCAACATTCGCATCAGTTGGGAAGAGAAGAGGTTCGACAAGGAAGGCGGCACAATGAAGAACCCGCCGCTGATCCAGCTCGGACGTCATTACCTCACTTATGTCGGCGCGACCCCGTTCTACGTTGCCGCGAAAAACGGCGATGCTCCATACATGCGATTGCTGGCGCAGCACGGCGCCGATCCAAAGATCACCAACGCCATCGGCGTCACTCCGCTGATCGTTGCTGCAGGTCTCGATTACTGGGAAGGCGAAGCTCCCGGACCTTTCAGCGGCTGCAGCGAAGCCGAGCGCATTGAAGCCGTGAAGCTCGCGATCGAACTCGGCAACGACATCAACGCGCACGCCGATTTCGGCGACTACACGATGGAGGGCGATCCGGGCTATCTGCTGCTCTACTATCCGCACAACCTGGATCAACTTCAGGGGAAAGTCCTCGGCGATCCACGCTGGAGCGGCAGCACTCCGTTGCATGGGGCTGTCGTGTCAGGTCAGCCGGGCATTGTGAGATTCCTCATCGAGCGCGGCGCGAAAGTCGACGCGAAAACGAAACTCGGCTGGACTCCACTCGATATGGCGAAGGGCATCTTTTTTGCGAACGCCAAGAAAGAATTTTCCGCGGCGGCCGAGATCCTGAAACAAGCCATGAAGTAGTGCGAAGTTTTATCCTCTCCCTGGCCCTCGGTTTTTCATTAAGCGCATGTTCCGGCGGCGGTACGAGTCGAATGGAAGCACGCGCCATGAAGAATCCGGTCGAGCCCACTTCAGAATCCATCGAGTCCGGCAAAATCGTTTACGACAGGTATTGCGCCAGGTGTCATGGCGTGGCGGGCAAGGGTGATGGTGAAGAGGCTGCGAAGCTCGTGCAGTCCGGCCATCCGAAACCATCCGACCTCACCGACAACAAGTGGGACCATGGCTCGACCGAGGGCGAGATCTTTGTCAACGTCCGCGACGGCGTCGGCGCGACAGGCATTATGAAGGGACTGAACGGGGAGCCTGGCGCAAGCGCTGCGGATATGTGGAATATCGTGAATTATCTGAGGAGTCTCGGAAAAATGGGGTCGTAGTCAGAACTGTCCAAGATATCCTCGCACCTCTTCGAGGTGCGTTGCTTTTTGGGTTACCCTAACCGGGCGTGTCGCTTCGCTCCACACCCGGCTAATTTCCCTGCAGCCCTCCGGGCTGCGCGTTTTGTCACGCCGAAGGCGTGGAAGGGAGCCAGCGAGCCACGCCGGGTTCAGGCCCGACCCGGAAAAAGCCCGTCAGACGTGACTTTCAGTCGATTCGCCATTCCTATCCTGGACGGTTCTGGCTACGACCCATTTTCCCTACTTGGCCCTCGCGACATCCACAACCACATCCCAATTGAAACGCGCGAACCGCAGGAGTTCGCTTTCGAGAATGCGTTCCTGATCGCTGTGGGCTCCGAAGCCGAGCGGACCATCCTCGAGGTCGGTTGCGGGTCCGATTCCATAACACTGGATGCCCTTGCTGCGCAGATAAGCCATGTCCGTAGCCCCGGTGCTCATTGTCGGCAGAATCGGCGCTTTGTAGGTTTTCGTTACGTTGGCTTCGAGCGCCTTGAAAACATCGGAATCCAGTTTCGCAACGGAAGATCCGGGCCGCACATCACGCGCCGCCCACGTGACAGTGACACTGGGATCATTGACGACCTTTCGAACCTGATCGAGGAACCGCGCAGGGTCCTCGTCCGGCAACGTGCGGACGTCGAGCATAGCTTTCGCTTCAGACGGGATCACGTTGATCCGATAACCCGCATTGAATTGATTCGGAGAGATCGACGTTCGCAACACCGAAGCGTGACGCGGTTCGTTTTCCAGAAAGTATTCGTCCGCGGCCTGGACTCTCTTTGGATCGCTGCTGAGGATGTCCCGATACCATCGGGCTTCTTCCGGTTTCGAGATTTCGGCAAGCTTCGAGAAGTATGCGCCCGTCGTGTCGTTGATGCGAATGGGAGTGCGCCATTTGGCAACGGCGGCAACGGCCTCCGCAAGATGAACGATCGGATTCGATTTCAACGGTACAGAGCCATGTCCGGCAACTCCGCGAGCGGTCAGTTCGATGGCGCGCGGAATCTTTTCGACGGTTTGGACGGACGCATATTTCACGGCGCCACCCTGACGCACAACGCCACCGCCTTCGGCCAGGCAGAATTCCGCATCGATCTCGGCGAAATGCTGATTCACCATGAACTGAATGCCGACACGCGTGCTGCCTTCCTCTCCCGACTCGAAAAGGAAAATGACATCCCGATCCAGAGGCACATTCAGCCGCTTCAGCGTTAGAGCTGTCATGAGCGCCGCCGCGACATTGTCTTTATCGTCAACGGTGCCCCTGCCGTAAACATATCCGCCGTTCCGCGTCGCGGAAAACGGACCAAACTTCCATTTCGCCGGGTCCACGTTCACCACGTCTGTATGCGCCATGATCAGCAACGGCCGCTTTTTCCCATTCCCCTTCAGGCGCGCGACGACGTTCGGTCGATTCGGCTCGAGCGAGAAGACCTGCGTCGGAATCCCTTCCTTTTCGAGCACCTGCTTCAGATAATCTGCCGCTGGCTTTTCGTTGCCCGGTGGATCCATGGTGTCGAAGCGGAGCAGTGCCTGGAAGTGCCGCATCGTTTCCTCGTCGAAAACCTTCCAGTCCGGCTGGGTCTGTGAAGTCTGGCCGGAAGCTATTGCTCCAGCCAGGCAGAGAAGGATGCAAAAAAGAGGCTTGCGCATAGTGGGTGCAAGATATCATTCGGCAGGTAAAAAAATGAAGAATCCCAGACTACTTATACTTTGTTTGCTCTTGCTGCCGGCGGCGTGCCAGGGTCCGATATCCATCCCCGATAAGGACATGTGGAATGGGGCCGTGGAATTGCCCGAAGGTATCTCCGTGCCTTTCCGCATGAGCCTCGATTTCACCGGCGACAAACCCGAAGGATATTTTCTGGTCGGCGACGAGAAGACACCCATACCGGAGATCTCGAAGAACGGGAATTTCATTTCCATGGTTTTCTCGGAATACGGCGCAGAGATTCGCGCCACCTGGCAGGACATGTACCTGGAGGGCAATTACCTTCGCATCCGGTCCGACGGGACAAAATCGCTGAGGTTTGCCGCCGCCCCCGAAAGTCTGGCGCCGGCCTCTGCCAGTTCGTCGAATACGGCCTTGCCGGTGGGGAACTATCAGGTCTCGTTTCCAAGTGACGATAAGCCGGACGAATCGACGGTTGCAAAACTGTGGAACAAGGATGGCGTTCTCCAGGGCACGTTCATCGCTCCGGATGGTGATTACGGGTTGCTGGTTGGAAAGCCGCGCGGTCCAGGTTTTCAGTTGAGCCGGTTTACCGGCTGGCAGGCGATCGCGGTCGTTCTGAAACCCGAAGGCACAGACTGGTCCGGCAGTTTCTACGCGGCAAGCAGCGAGAGGCCCCGGCCGTTCACACTTCGGCCGCGCGCGGACCTGAATGTGGAATCCGCGGACGTGAAGAAGGCTGCTGTGAAGGATCCGAATGCGGGGTTCGCGTTTTCGGGTGTGTCGCTTTCCGGAGAGACTGTGCGTCACACGGATGATCGCTTCAAAGGCAAAGCGTTGATCGTGGACATCATGGGAACCTGGTGTCACAACTGCCTCGACGAAGCGCCGGTTCTGGAGCAGCTTCAAAAACAGTACGGGAAAGACGGCCTCGAAATCGTCGGGCTTTCCTTCGAGATCAGCGCCGATCCCGAAGTCGCGAAAAAGAATCTCCAGTTGTTCAAGGATCGGTTTGGCCTCACCTATACGGTCCTGTTCAACGGCAGCCTCGACGACGAAAACGTCAGGAAACAGATCCACAGCCAAGTCGACAATTTCTTTGCGTATCCCACCGCGATCTTCATCGACAAGAACCATAAAGTCCGGTCGATCCACAGCGGTTTCAAGGGGCCGGGCACCGGCGAAGAATTCCAGAAGCAGATCCGCGAGTTTCAGGAACTTGCTGCAGGGTTGGTGAAGTAACCAATGCCCATACCGGCTGGAACACTGATTGGACCGTATCAGATTCTCGGGCCACTCGGCGCAGGGGGGATGGGAGAGGTTTATCTTGCGCGCGACAAGAAACTCAGCCGCGACGTCGCGCTCAAGGTTCTTCCGGATCCGGTTGGACACGATCGGGACCGGATTGCGAGATTCACGCGCGAAGCCCAGTTGCTGGCGGCGCTGAATCATCCGAACATCGCGGCAATCTACGGGGTCGAAGAGGCGGAAAGCGGCCTTGCGCTCGTCCTTGAATATGTGGACGGGGAAACGCTGGCCGATCGCATCAACAAAGGACGCATTCCGATAAAGGAAGCTCTCAAGATCGCAGTTCAAATCGCGCACGCGCTCGAGGCGGCTCATGAGAGGAATGTCATTCACCGCGATTTGAAGCCCGCCAACATCAAGATCACGTCGGAAGGAAAAGTAAAAGTCCTCGACTTCGGCCTCGCGAAAGCACTCGATGCCGACTCCGGTGTTTCGTCGGCGTTGTCGCAGTCGCCGACCATGCTCAGCGTCGCTGCTACGGGCGCAGGCATGATCCTTGGCACAGCCGGCTATATGGCTCCCGAGCAGGCTCGGGGGAAGTCGGTCGATCGGAGAGCGGACATCTGGGCGTTCGGCGTTGTCCTCTTCGAAATGCTTTCCGCCAGCCCCGTATTCGCGGGCGAAACGGTGACCGATACCCTCGCCAGACTCCTCGAGCGCGATCCGGACTGGAATCAATTGCCGCCGCTGCCGGTCGCTCTTCGAAAAATGCTTCAACGCTGTCTGACGAAGGATCCGAAAGAGCGATTGCAGGCCATCGGCGAAGCGCGGGTCCTGCTCGACGAGTTGATCGCGGATCCCGACTCTCATATGACCACGGCCGAAACGGCTCCTTATCCGCTGTGGAAAAAGGTGCTGCCCTGGGCCGTCGCGCCTCTGCTTCTGGCAGCCGGGCTTTTCCTGCGGCCGCCGTCTGAGCCGGCGGATCGCGCGGTGTCGCAGTTCGAGTTTCCCGTGCCGGGCGGGCAGACCTTGTTGCATGGCTATCGGCACGGCATCGAGTTGTCTCTGGACGGACGGCGGATGGCGTGGGTTGGCCGGCCCAACAATGTTCAAGGACCGCGCATGATCTGGACCCGCAGTCTGGATCGATGGGATGCCGTTCAGATCGCCGCAACGGCTGGCGCGTTCAGCCCGACGTTCTCTCCGGACGGTGAGTGGCTCGCATTCCAGCAGGGCGGCGTGATCAAGAAAGTCCCCCTCAGTGGCGGAGAGCCGGTCATCGTGGTGGAGAGGCTGAACATTCCGGCACCCGACTGGGGACCTCCCGGCATCGCCTGGGGGAAGAACGGGAACATTGTTTTTCCACGCAGTCTGGGTACGGGCCTCAGCATCGTCCGCGACGCAGGAGGCGAGCCTCAGGAATTCACGACGCTCGATGCCGCAGCCAGCGAGTCATCCCACCGGCTTCCGCATTTTCTTCCGGACGGCAGCGGTGTGCTCTTTACGGTCCTCAAGTACGCGACTGTCTCGCCGGACTGGAAGCGGGGCCAGGTCTGGGTAAAGCCCTTGAACGGCGAACGCAAGCTGCTTATCGAGAATGCGATGGATGCCCGATACGTCGAGGGTGGGTATCTCGTTTTCGCTCGCCAGACGAAGCTGTTTGCCGTTCGTTTCGATCCGGCGACTTTGTCGGTCAGCGGAGATCCCGTACAGGTACTTGATGGCGTGATGCAGTCGCTGTACGGAAGCGCAGGGATAAACTGGTCCGGAACGGCGCAGTTCAGCATCGCCGGAAACGGCACCTTGATATTTGCGCCTGGCTCGTTCGAACCTCCGCTGGTTTCCTCGCTCGCATGGGTGGATCGGGCAGGGAAGGTAACGCCCGTCGCGGGCATGAGGCCCATGAGCCGCTTTGCGCCGCGCCTTTCTCCCGACGGCAAGCAGATCGCGTTCAGCGAGAACCACGTCAACAAAGACATCTGGATCTTCGACACCGTTCGTGGAACCGAAGACCGTTCGACATATGAAGGCCAGAACACATTCCCGATCTGGACACCCGACGGAACACGAATCGCCTTTCGTTCCGATCGTGCCGGGCCTCTTCGCATCTATCTGCCGAAGACTTTGAACTCGCGAGACGTCACAGAACTGACCATGGGGCCATACGACGTACCGAGCTCCTGGACACCGGACGGGAAGGAACTGGCATTCACGCGCGGTTCGGCGTCGATCGGCGGCAGCGTGGATATCTACGTCGTCTCAATCGACCAGCCGAACAGCCCTCGTGCTGTGCTCGCAACGAACGCGTCGGAAACCTATCCGGAATTCTCTCCGGACGGGAAGTGGCTCGCGTATTGTTCCAACGAGACGGGCCGGACTGAATTGTATGTGCAGCCTTACCCCGGACCCGAGAAACGGGTGACGGTTACCAGTGAGGGCAACGTTTCGGAGCCCGTATGGTCGAAGAACAGCAGCGAACTTTTCTATCGCTCCGGGCAGAACATCATGTCTGTGCGTTTCAAGGTGTCGGGTGCGGACTTTGTCCCGGAAAAACCTGTCCTGTTGTTTCAACAGCCGGTCATCATCGGCGGCACTTCCGTCCGTCCCACCTACGACGTTGCTCCCGACGGCCGGTTCCTCTTCAATCTGCCCATCGCAGAGTCAGCCGACGAGCGCAATCGGAGGATATTTCCATCCACACTGCGCCTTGTTATGAACTGGACCGAAGACGTGAAGCGGCTGCTTGCCTCGCAGACATCGCCCTAGTCAAGGTAGTCTTCGTCCCGGCGGATTTCTAACGCGGTTTCTTGTCGATTTGAGATTTGCGCGTGAACAAATTCAGGGACGGTGCACTAAATTCCCTAATTGCGCGGGGAGTTGGCCCAAAGACCGTGACTCGTCCGGGCGCAATTAGGGAATTTAGTGCACCGTCCCTGAATTGCTTCGCAATTTGTTCGCGCGCAAGTCTCAGTGGTAGGCTGCACGACTGGAGGCTGTGTGAACGTAAGACGCATCTGGTTTGCCGCATTGCTGGCCCTCGCCTGCTCGGCTCTCGTGAGCGCGCAGGCGCGGCAGCGGGTCATTCTCGCCATCGGCGACAGTATGACGGCGGGTTATGGAGTCGATGCCGAGTCTTCGTACCCGGCGCAGATGGAAAAAGAGCTGAAGAGTCGCGGATACGAATTTCGCGTGGTCAATCACGGAGTTACCGGCAGCACCACAACGCAGGCGATGAGCCGGTTGATTCGGGGACTCGCGCTTCAACCGGAGATCGTGATCATTCAACTCGGCGGCAACGATGCTGCACAGGGCATTCCCCGCGACGTTTCGCGTCAAAACCTTCGGACGATGATTCAACGCTTCAAGCCGGGCGGCGCGAAGATCTTTTTCGCCGGCGGCCGCTTTCCGCACCTGGATGAGGTCGCGACGGAACTGAATGTTCCTGTGATTCCTTTTCTCGACGGCGTTCGGGGAAACAGGGAACTGCTGCTTGCGGATGGCGCTCATCCGACCGGTGAAGGCTATGTGATCGTTGTTCGAAACATACTGAAGGCGCTCGAACCCCTCCTTCAGAAGCAGAAGTGAGTCACAAATGGCATTGAGATACCTGATCGTCTCGCTCTTTGTATCCAGTCTTGCATTTGGCCAGGATGCGCCGCGCACCATGCGTCTCGACTATTACCACTCGGGCAATGCCACGCAGGAGCTCTTCAGCCTCGATCGCGTCGTCCTGGAGCCGCTGCCGTGGTCCGGAAACATGCGGAAGCCGATCGACGATACGAATCTCGGCAAGTACCTGTTTGAAGTTCGCGATCGCAGTACGAATCAAATGCTGTATTCGCGCGGATTCTCTTCCATCTACGGCGAATGGGAGACAACGGCCGAAGCAAAGTCATTGAACCGGAGCTTTCATGAATCGCTTCGATTTCCGGCTCCGCAATCCCCTGTGCAGGTGGTTTTGAAGAAGCGCGATCCGCGAAATGCCTTTCGCGAAGTATGGACGATGATCATCGATCCGAAAGACATGTTCATCGATACGTCGCGGCCGGCTCTGCCGGGAGCTCTGATCGAGTTTCAACGAAGCGGACCACCGGCGGACAAAGTCGATTTCCTGATGCTCTGCGATGGGTATACCGCGGCTGAACGAGGCAAGTTCGAGCGTGATGCGCGCCGCCTTCTTGATGTTCTGTTTGCGACGTCTCCTTTCAAAGAACGGAAATCCGATTTCAACGTTTGGGGGCTGTGCCCACCGGCGCTTCAGTCGGGGATCTCGCGTCCATCGACAGGCGTACATCTGGCATCTCCGGTCGGCGCCACGTATGACGCTTTCGGTTCCGAACGCTACGTCCTGACCTTCGAGAATCGCGCGATGCGACAGATCGCGCAATTCGCTCCGTATGAATTCGTGGAGATTCTGACCAACACGCGGACGTACGGCGGCGGTGGAATCTTCGGCCTGTACGGCACGGTCGCAGCCGACAGCGCCGAGGCTCCATATGTGTTCGTTCATGAATTCGGCCATCACTTTGCCGATCTGGCGGACGAGTACTACACGTCGTCGGTGGCTTATCTTCCGCCGGCGGAACGTGTCGAGCCCTGGGAACCGAATGTGACGGCTTTACTCGATCCCGACAACCTCAAGTGGAAAAGCCTCGTCCGCGCGGATACGCCGATACCTACTCCATGGCGTAAGGAGGAGTACGAAAAGCGTTCCATCGAATACCAGCAGCGCCGCGCAAAGATTCGTTCGGACCGCCGGCCGGAAGAGGAAATGGAAGCGCTCTTTCGCGAGAATCGCGAGTACGAGGTGAAGTTCTTTGCCGGCGAACAATACAAGGATCGCGTTGGCGCGTTCGAAGGCGCGATGTATGAGGCGAAGGGATACTACCGTCCGCAGGTCGATTGCATCATGTTCACCAGAAGCCACGACTTCTGCGAAGTCTGCCGCCGCGCGATCGAGCGGATCATCGCGTTGTTCGTGCGGTGAAGATGCTTTTCGGCAACTTCACATGGACGCCGAGATTCGGCCGATCGACCAGTTGCGTGATCGCAACATTGCCGGCCATGCTGACCACCTGATAGGCCTGATGCGTTGTGAGCCCCTTTGTTCGCGCGAGAAAATCCACCATTTCCTGAATCGCCAGTTTTGTTGCAACAGTGAGGTCCGGGTCGGAGGCCATGCTGATGAAGTCCGTGGCCGTTTCCGCTCGTGGCCACGTGAGTTTCATGTCCTTGCGCACGATGAGTTGAACGCGTCCTCGAAGTGACGTCTCGATCGCGGTTTGATCGACTTCACCATCACCCTGAGCGGCATGCCCGTCGCCGATCTCGAACAACGCTCCGGGAACGAACACCGGAATATACAGCGTCATACCCGCCACGAGTTCCTTGTTATCGAGATTCCCCGCGTGCCGGGCCGGCGGATTGCTGCTGACGCGGCCCAGTTCCGGTGCCGGCGCCACGCCCATGCTTCCGAAGAAAGGCCGAAGCGGAACGACGATTCCGGGGAACAACTCTGCCGTCATTCTTTTTCTGTCCAGCGGAATGATTTTCGCCGGTAATGAGCGATCGCAGTTTTCAGGGATGAATCCGCTGCAGCCGTTGTACCCGTATTCGATCGCCAGGTCGATGGACAGAACCTTGACCTCGAGAACATCGCCGGGTTCGGCGCCTTCGACGTAAACCGGTCCCGTCAGGATATGGCCCCCGGGCCCGCGCCTGTCGCCGGTAATCTGATTGACGATCGCTTTGAGGGAATCCTGGATCTTGTCATCCGGCACGCCTGCTCTTGCGAGGCCGGCCGGCGTGTTGGTTAAGAGGGTGTCGACGTCGATGATGTCGCCGGACGCAATCCGCAACACAGGCTTTGCTTCGGACCAGTAGTAGCCATAGGCAACCGTTTCCGGAGTCGCCGACAGTCGATGTGTCTTCGCGGCGCGTGTCTGCGCAGCCACAGGTATGATCAGAACCGCCAATCCCAGAATCGTGACAATAGTTTTGTTTCGCATACGCCTCGCGCCCGAGTCGCGGCACATTATGTCAGAATGATTGCCGCGTGCGTTAGGAGGAGGACATGAAGATCAGAAGCTTTCCGGCATTACTCTTCGGTTGCGTTTTGTTGGCATCATCCGTGGCTGACTTACGGGCACAGTCTCGCGCTCTGTATCAACAGACGCAATACAAAGGTCAGGAAATCGGGAAGCTGACCGGCGACGTCTACTACGCGCGGATGGATGATTACGTTTCCGGATTCATGGTGACGAGCGAGGGGATAGTTCTCGTCGAACCTGTCGGGACGGAAATGGCGACGTGGCTCAAGGCGGAACTCGCGAAGCGGTTCAATGTTCCAGTGAGGTATGTCATCTACAGTCATTCGCACTGGGACCACGCATCAGGCGGCGCCGTCTACGCAGACACGGCAAGGTTCATCGGTCATGAAAACATGCTGAAGAACATCGCCATGCCGGCCGCTGCTACTCCTCTTCCACAGAACGCCCGGGCCCAGGATGCAAACGGCAACGGCCGGATCGAACAAGCCGAAGCGCAGGGCAACATGAAAGCGCAATTCGAACTCTACGATGCGAATCGCGACGGAGTCCTGAGCGGTCCTGAAGTCGTCCGCGGTCCGATTGCCAACGTGCGCGCGCCCGATCTGACGTACACGGATAAGTTGTACCTCAATCTCGGTGGAAAGCGTGTCGAAGTCATTTCACGGCCGATCCCTCATGCCGACGACAACACCATAGTTCGATTTGTGGACGGCACCAATGTGGTCTTCGCATCCGACTGGATCACCGTTCAGCGTCTTCCATTCGGACAGATCGGAGACGTCGAAACGCCCATGGTCAAAGCGGTGGAGGCGATGGACTTCGAACATTTTCTCTGCAGCCACGGCGCACTTGGCAAGAAGTCGGATGTCACCGCGAACATCCGTTATCGCGAGGAACTGCGAGCAGCCGTCGCAAAGGCGATAGCTGCGGGGCAAACGCTGGAACAGACCCAGAAGAGTGTGACGATGGATGCGTACAAGGATTGGGACTTCTACGAGCAGCAGCGTCCGCAGAATGTCGCCGGTATGTACAGGGCGTTGACAGCGAAGTGAGGATGAATTCCGGGACGGTTGCGTCGTTTCCCTAATTCGGCGGTCACAAAACCTCATATAAGGAGGCGTTCGACGCCGAATTAGGGAAACGACGCAACCGTCCCGGAATTTGGCTTTAGTTCATCAATTTGCGGATCAGCGCGGCCGTGGACGGTGATGAAGCCGGCGCCAGATCCACGGGCGTCCTTCCGGCTTTGTTCTTCACATCAAATTTGGCGCCGTTGGCTGCGAGAAATTCCACAAGCCTGTTGCGGCCGCCCTGCGCGGCGTAATGCATGGCGGTGAACCCAGCGTCATTGGCGGCATTCACATCCGCTCCCGCCTGGAGAAACAGTTTCATGGCGTCCATCGGATCGCCTTTGCTTGCGCCTTGCACCGTGTCTTCACTGACGACGAGAGGCACGCCCTGCCCGGCCGCAACCATCAACGGTGTTGATTTGTCGGCTGTGGCAACCGAAGGGTTGGCGCCTTTCTCGATCAACAATCGGATGGCGGTAAGATCGGTCGCCCGTGTCGCGCGAAACAATGGTGTTGCCCCCGCGATTACACGAATATCGCCCTGGGCCTGACGCGGCGGAATCTTCTTCGTGTAGGCCTTGTTGGGGTCTGCGCCACGGTCGAGGAGCATCTTGAGCACATCGAGGCTGCGAAGGTTCTTGTCTTTGTCCGGAGGATTCGGCCTGTTGTTGTACGTGACGAGGTTGCGCATTTCTGTGATCAGATACACCGAGCCGTCGTTGGTATCCGCGCCCTTTTCGATCAACATTCCGGCGAAATCATAATGCCCGTTGAAAATCGCGGTCATCAGCGGCGTGAAGCCGTACTGAGTCTCGCTCATTTTCATGTCCGCCCCGGCAGTGACCAGGACATGGCCTGTTTCGACTGCGCCTTCGCGGGCGGCAAAAAACAGCGCCGTCAGACCGCCTTCCGAGCGATCCATGAACGCGCCGCCGCCTGCCATCTGGACGTCGCCAAAAGTCATCTTCGTGGAACGCGGGTCGACGTGGGCGCCGCGGCCGATAAGGAATTTCGCGACGTCCGCATGGTTTTCCGTCGCCGCAAGCATCAACGGGGTCTGGCCGCGGAATTCCTCGGCAATGTTTATGTCTGCTCCTCGTTCGAGCAGGAGCCGCACGGCGTCAACATTCCCGGTCTTCGCGGCAATCATCAGAGGCGTTTCGCCGGAGCCGTAAGCGGCGTTGGGACTCGCGCCGGCTTTGAGTAACGCCTCCATCATCCCGACATTCGAAACAAGACTGGCCTCGTGCAGGGGTGTTACGCCGTATCGATTTGCAGCTTTGGCATTGGCGCCGGCAGCCAGCAGGAGTCTCACGGATTCCGATTCATTCCAGTGTGCGGCCCAATGGAGCGGGGTCATGCCGTCGGCATCCGGAACATTCACGTTGACTCGCTGCTTTAACAAGGACTGGAGTTGCGCCATGTCCCGCTTTTTCGCTGCCTGGACCAGCCGCATATCTGTAGGCGCGGTCTGCGACCGCGCTGGGCGCTCATAGAGCGCCCCTACAATCAGCGCAATTGCGCAGAGGACGAAGAGGCGTCCGACGCGCATTACAGTTCGATCCTCCCGTTGCTCCCGGCGTACTTTTCTTCGCCGATGCCCGCAACCTGGAGCAGCGTCACCATGAGATTCGAAAGCGGTGTGTTCTTTACGCGGATGTGTTTGTTGCCTTTCACCTTTCCTGCGGCGCCGCCGACCGTCAGGATCGGAAGGTCGGTGTGAATGTGCTGGTTTCCGTTGCTCATGCCGCTGCCATAAAGGAACAGGGAATGGTCGAGCAGGCTGCCGTCTCCGTCCGGCGTGGATTTCAGCTTCTCCAGAAAGTTCGCGAACATCGTGAGGTGATACGCGTCGACTTTCGCTTTCTTTGCGACCTGCTCCGGCACGTTGTTGTTGTGGGATACGGGATGATGTCCATCGAGGACGCCGATCTGCGGATAACTGAGTGTGCTGAGTTCGCGAGCCATCATGAACGAAACGACGCGCGTCATGTACGTCTGCAGCGCCAGCGCCTGCAGTTCGAACATCAGCTTTACGTGCTCTTCGAACGCGTCCGGAATCCCGATCGGTGTTTCAGGCGCTTCCACGTTGGATTCGCTCCGCTGCTTCTCACCGCGTTGAATGCGTCGCTCGATTTCGCGGACATTGTCGAGATATTCAGAGAGCTTCGCCTGATCCCGCGCGCCAAGGCCGCGCGACAGTTCTTTCACGCTGTCGCTGACCGCGTCGAGAATGCTCGAGTTCTGCTGCGTCCTTGCGGCCCGTTCCTCGCGGGTTTTTCCGTCGCCGCCAAACATGCGTTCGAAAACGATGCGCGGATTGAGCTCCATCGGAAGCGGTTGCGTCGGGGTTCGCCAGGAGATTGTGCTCATGTATGAGCACAGGTAGTCTCCGGCGCAGCTCCCGATGTGACTCGAGTGATCCTCGGTGGCGAATTCCATGGACGGGAACGTCGTGTCCTGACCGATCCGTTGCGCGATCTTCTGATCAATCGTGGTGTTCAACTGAATGACGTTGCCTTTTGAAGGTACGGTTCCGCTGAGGAACGTCGCGCAGCTGACCGAGTGCCCGGGCTCGCCGGGACTGACGAGTCCCGTGATGACGTTCACCTGATCGCGGAATTTTTCCAGCGGCTTCAGAATGGGCGAGAACTCGAAGCCTGCGCCTTCCTGCGCAGGCGTCCACTCTTTCATGATCGAGCCGTGCGGCACGTAAATGAACCCGAACCGTTGAGCGGGCAAAGCAGCAGTCCTGGCGAGCGGCGTTTGTGCCGGCACCATCGATTCCAGGAAAGGCAGCGCGATCGTGACGCCTGCGCCCTGCAGAAACGTTCGTCGGGACAAATGTTTTTTCGTAATGAACATCTAAGTGGATCCTTTCATTGATGGCTGCGCGCTATCGCGCTTGCATTCGCTCCGCTCATCTTAAACTGGAACGGCGCGGCTTTCACAACGCCGAGAACCAGCGAGGAAAAACGATAATTGCTGCGTGCCGCATCCTTGATGATCGATCGAACGGTCGGCATGTCGTAATGCTCGAGGCCGCGTCCCACCGCGTATGTCAGAAGCATTTCGGTCATTGTACGAACAAACTGATCGGGGTGATCCAGAATGACCTGCCTCAGGCCCGCAGGCCCGGTCACTTTCACGCCGTTATATAAGGTGTCCGTCGGATCGATGGGCGCTTCGCCGTCCATAGTACGCCAACGCCCGATCGCATCGAAGTTTTCCAGAGCGAGCCCGATCGGATCCATCAGCTTGTGACAATTCGCGCAGACGCTGTTCGTCCGGTGCTGCGCCATGCGCTCGCGCATCGAGAGCGATTTGTCGGGGACTTCATTCAACGGCGGGACATTCGCGGGCGCTTCGGGTGGAGGCGTTCCGAGGATATTCGCGAGGATGTACTTTCCGCGATTGACCGGCGACGTGCGGTTCGCAAGCGAAGTCACGGTCAGGATACTGCCCTGGCCGAGGAGCCCTTTGCGGTAATCATCCTTCAGAGTGACGCGGCGCATCTGGTCGCCGTAGATTCCGGAAACGCCGTAATGCTTCGCCAGCCGCTCGTTCAGGAACGTGTAGTTCGCCGTCAAAAGATCCAGCGCGCTGCGATCTTCCAGCACGATGCTCTCAAAAAGCATTTCGGTTTCGCGCTTCATGGACTGACGCAGGTTGTCGTCGAAATCCGGGAAGACGTCTTCAACGGGCCGGACGCTCTCCATGTTCCGGAGGTAGAGCCATTGACCCGCGAAGTTCGCTCCAAGCGCGCGGGCTCGCTCGTCGGTGAGCATCCGCCGCACCTGTTGTTCGAGAACTGCGGGGTTTTTGAGGCGTCCCTGAATTGCAAGATTCAGCAACTGATCGTCAGGGATGCTGCTCCAGATAAAGAAGGAGAGCCGTGATGCAAGTTCGATATCGCTGACGCGGTACGCGCTTCCTGGAGCGGCATTCGGCGGATCGTATTCGAATCGAAAAAGAAACGGAGGGCTGACCAGCATGAACGCCAGCGCGTTCTCGATGCCTTCATCGAAGCTGCCGGTTTTCTTCTGACCGCTGTGGAAGAAGGTCACGAGCCGCGTCACTTCCGCATCAGTCAATGGACGCCGGTATGCGCGTCGAGCCAGCGTGGACAGGATCCTGGTGGCACACTGCGCATCGGCGCTCGCCGCCGGCTTGCAGATGAAGATGCGCTGGCGGCTCGCCGAATTGCCTCCAGGCTTTACGTTGAATGGCCCTTCGATCGTGACTCGATCCAGTTCCGGAATGCCGGCGGGATTGATCGGGTCGATGCGATCGCGGCGGAATGGCTGCAGCAGGTCGACGGACGTCGCGGAACTCTTTTTCAGAAACGCGACGCCGATCGCATGGTGTCCGGCCGTGACGGGCAGCCGGATTTCAAAACGTTTTTCGATTTCATCGGCTGTTGACGTGGGAAACGCGTAGCTGTTTCGTTCATCCTCCGGACCGCCGACGCGCGCCAGCCGCACTCTTTCGCCATCCAGGGTGATCTCCAGTTCGTGCAGCAGTTCGAGTCCGCCGACCTGGTTCACCGTTGTCTTCCACAGCTTCGGCCGGATGATGAATTCGCCATCGACGGGGAAGTCGTACTTGATGAGCATCCCGCCGCGCGTGCCGACCGGAAGGCCTTCGATGTGGTCGCGCTGAGACAGATCGTAGCGGACGCGGAACGTTTCAATGGTCGGTGTGATTTTGGGATTTCCGACCGCGATGCCCGCGATCTTCCACGCAGCGGAGAGATACCGCTCCATCAGGGCCGGCGATGTTCCCAAAACGTCGGCGATGTTATCGAAGCCGTAAGCCTCATTGTCCGACGGCAGAAGCGTCGTCACATCAAGCGCGTTGAGCCCGAACAGATCGCGAATCGCATTGCCGTACTCGGCGCGGTTCAAACGGTGCAGGATCTTCCGTCCGGGGTTCGGGTTGGCCGCGGCGGCCTTGTCGAGCGACGTCTCGAGGTATAACGCGACCGAGTCCAGCGCCGCCTTTTCGGGCCGAGGCGCCCCGACAGGAGGCATCATCCCGGCTCGCAACTTCCGGACGACCTTTTCCCAGACATCCGCGTTGTTTGACGGCCGGACAAAATCGGCATTGTCGAGAGCCACGCCCGCCGTTTTCGTTCGTTGGTTATGGCACCCGACGCAGTACTGATCAAGCAGCGCCTTGTCTTGTCCAAGGGCGGGCAGGACGCACACGAAGAGTAAAAGGCAGGCCGTCCGTATTTGATTCATTTTGCTCACCGAATTTGACTACAGGTGCCCCCGCGGGTCAAGGCTTTCGGCAGCGAAGGAAAGGCTGAGTTAAAAGTACTTCGAGTGGGCTTGTCACAAGCCGGCCGTGTTGAAGGATTTTGGCGAATGCAGGTCGCACAATTACTCGGCGCGCGTCAGCCGCGCCCTGTATACTCCCGCCCGCGATGGCGCTTGGCAAAGGCACACAACTCGGACCCTATGAAGTTCTGGCATTGATCGGTGAAGGCGGCATGGGCCAGGTCTACCGTGCGACGGACACGCGATTGAATCGCGCGGTCGCGATCAAGGTTCTTCCACCCCATTTCTCCGACAATCCGGAAATGAAGGAGCGATTCGAACGCGAAGCGCAAACTGTTGCGGGATTGAGTCACCCTCACATCTGCACGCTTCACGATGTGGGACAACAGGACGGCACTCACTACCTCGTGATGGAGCTTCTCGAAGGTGAAACTCTCGCGCAGCGCCTCGAGCGTGGTCCGATGCCAGTTGACGAAGCCTTGAAGGTCGGGATCGAAATTGCAGATGCGTTGGACAAAGCGCACCGGCAAGGCGTGGTGCACCGGGATCTGAAGCCGGCAAATGTCATGCTCACGAAGACGGGTTCGAAGCTTCTCGATTTCGGTCTCGCCAAATTGAAGCCTGCCGCCGGCCAGTCCTCGACCTTGTCCGCCATGCCCACCAACGTCAATGTCACCGCCCAGGGAGCCATCCTCGGCACCCTTCAATACATGGCGCCGGAACAACTGGAAGGCCGTGAAGCGGATTCCCGAACGGACATCTTTGCATTTGGAGCTTTGATGTACGAGATGGTCACCGGCAAAAAGGCCTTCGAAGGACGAAGCCAGGCGAGTCTGATCTCGTCGATCATGTCCGCCGAACCTCGCCCGCTTGCCGAACATCAGCCCGCGACTCCTTCGGCAATCGCGCACATCGTGCGGACGTGTTTTCGCAAGGATCCCGAGGATCGATGGCAAACCGCGCACGATCTTTTCATCCAGCTTCAATGGCTTAATTCCGGCGCAACTCCAACAGAAGTTGCCTCTTCTGTTACCCTGCCCGGGAAAAAACGCGGGAAACTCCACTGGGTTCTGCGTGCAATCGCGGCGCTGCTCATCGTCATGCTGGCCGTACCGGCGTTTCTCTACTTTCGCGGGACTCCTGCAGCGGATGAAGTCCGGTTCCTGATCACGCCGCCAAACATGCCTAATCCGTACTTCGTGTCGATCTCTCCGGACGGACGGCAGGTCGCATTCGTCGCTTCAGCCGGTCTTGGCGATCAGAGCCTTTTTGTCAGGCGGATGGGATCCACTGAAATCCAGAAGTTGCCGGGCACCGATGGAGCGCAAAACCCATTCTGGTCTCCAGACAACCGATCGATCGGCTTTGTCGACGGTGGGAAGCTCAGACGGATCGATGTCTCGGGAGGCTCGTCGCAAAACATTGCGGAGGTTGGTGGGCCGGGGACATGGAGCCAGGACGGCACTATTCTGTTCATGTCGGCAGACAATCGTCTTTATCGAGTCCCGGCCACCGGCGGCGAACCCACGCCGGTCACGAGCCTGGATCCATCGAGAGGAGAGACTGGTCACTTCTGGCCACACTTTCTCCCCGACGGACGTCATTTCTTATACACGGCATGGTCAGGACAGGAATCGAATCGCGCAATATACGCGGGTTCTCTCGATTCCACGGAGCCCACTCGGCTCGTCTCGGCACAATCGATGGCGGTTTACGCGCCCGGCTACCTGCTCTTCCAGCGCGAAGGAACGCTGTTCGCGCAGGCGTTCGACGCGGGAAGCATTTCGCTGACAGGCGAGCCTTTCCGTGTCGCAGATCAGGTCGCATACAACATCGGTAATGGTCGTTCCGCCTTTGCGGCTTCTCAGACCGGAACGCTCATTTACAGATCTACCGGTGGCGTGTCACCGACTCAACGCTTCAGCTGGTTCGATCGATCCGGCACGGAGTCGGCAGCAGGAGAGCCCGGTCCTTACCTTCGCAACTTCGCCCTGTCGCCGGATGATAAACGGCTCGCGGTATCGCTGACCGACGCCGGCACAAGCCGTTCCGACATTTGGTTGATGGACTGGGCAACAGGTGTCACGAGCCGCTTTACATACGAAGGTGCCGGTACCGGTGTCAGCGGCCGCGACGTGGTGTGGTCGCCGGATGGGCAGCAACTCGCGTTCAGTTCATACGCAAAAGGAAATGCCGATATCGCTCTGAAGAAAGCCAGCGGAGTGGGATCCGATGAGATACTGGTCGGCTCAACCAATCCCGAATACGTGGAAGAGTGGTCTCCAGACGGCAAGTACATTGTCTACGGAATATGGGCGCCCCATCCCACCGATTTGTGGGCGGTAAGTCTCGCCGACCGCAAGCCGTTTCCAGTCGTGCAGTCACCGTTTCGAAAGGACGAACCTCACGTTTCATTCGATGGGAAGTGGCTGGCATACAGCTCGGAAGAGTCGGGCCGATGGCAGGTTTATGTGATTTCGTTTCCGGGTGGAGATCAAAGGCGGCAGGTTTCGACCAATGGAGGCGGACAGCCTCGGTGGAGACGAGATGGAAAAGAGCTCTACTACCTCGGGCTCGACGGCAAAATGATGGCGGTGGATATCGTAACTTCAGCCGGTCTCAATTCGGGCATTCCCCGGCCGTTGTTCGATACCGGACTCACGCTCGAGCCCACTCTTGACCAATACGCGGTCACTTCCGACGGTCAACGGTTCCTCGTTTTGAAACCCGTCGCCGGCGCCGCGCCGGTTCCCATTACGGTTGTGGTGAACTGGGCTCCTTCACTCAAGCAGTAGACTGGGGCCCGGTTGCTGAATCCGGCCATAATCGCTAAGATGCCCAATACATTTTTTAAGAGGTGATGCATGGGGACACGTTCGTTTGAAATCCGGGGCAATCTGGAGAGCGAGTATAAGGATGTCTTTACTCCGGAAGCCCTTGACGCTATCGAAGCACTCTCGAAATTCGATGCGGAGCGCCGGCAGGTCCTGGCGGATCGGACAGCCCGCCGGGCAGCGCGGTTTAAAAACAAAGAACGAATCAAGTTCCTCGATCCGAACGCCACGATCGCCCGAACTAATATAAAGGTCCAGGACGCCCGCGCCGGCAACTTCATCGGCAGCGAAATCCCGCATGATCTGCAACGGCAATGGATTCAAGGGACCGGACCGGCTGCGAAGCCCAATTCCACGATCGACAAAAGCATCCGCAACGTAGCGTATGCCTTGCTGTCCGGCGCTGACGGCTGGATGTTTGACGGCGAAGATGCTCTTGGCCAGATCTCGAGCATGTCGCTCGACAACCAGCGGAACCTGAAGCTCGCGATCGATCGCAGCGAAGTCTTCATGAAAACCGCCGAGAACGTCTCTCACGAAATGAATGCCTGGGCCAAAGGTTTCTTCGGGAAGCCGACGGTCGACGACTGGAAAGAGCAGCTCAGCTTCACGACAAAGATTTTTCGCGCCCGCGGCCTCCATCTGGATGACCGTCACATCCGGCCAAAAGGCGGTGAAGGCTTTTCCGCCTCGATCGTCGATGCGGCGCTTTTCGTCGCGAACAATCACAAGCGGATGCGTCAGGATGGTTCGTCGATCGTCCTTTACCTGCCGAAGATGCAGACTGCTGAGGAAGCGGCGCTGTTCGGAGACATTCTCTCGGCCCTCGAACAGCATGTCGGATTGCCGGACGGCACGATCAAGGTCTACGTGCTCGTTGAACAGGTCGAAGAATGTTTCCAGTTAATGGAAATGCGCGCCGCGCTCGGCAAGCATTTCATCGGTTTCAACACCGGCCGGTGGGACTACATCAACAGCGTCTCCGACGCCATCGCCTGGGACAAGGACTTCATCAACCCGAACATCGACGCCATCACGATGACGTACGGTTACATGCGTGTGTACGAAGATCGCGTCCGACGCGCCTGCAACACGCCGGATAAAAAAGGGCAGTTCACGCTATGGGAAGGCGGTATGGAGCCGCAGATTCCAGTCGGTTCCGAAGCCGGCGTTGCCGCCGCGATGAAGAAAGCAGTTGCCGGCGCCGATCGTGAACAGCGTGAAGGCGCGAACGGAAAATGGGTGGCGCACTGGAAGATGGTGCACATCGTACGTCCGGTCTGGGAAAAGGCCGGAAAGGACAACTACATGGGCATGAAGTGCCCGCCGCTGACCTACACGCAAGCCGATGCTGACGGACTCTTCATGCTGGAACCGGCTCCACGCACGGTTCGCGGCGCGCGCGATCTGATCAGCGTCGCGATGCAGTACGGAAATGCATTCGGCCAGGGCATGCAGGCGGCTGCTCTGAAGCCCGCGGATTTCTTCGGAAACGAAGACGTCATGTATCTGATGGAAGACATGGCGACCGGCGAAATCCGGCTGAGCATCCTGTGGGAATGGCTGCACAAGAACGCGAAGCTGACCGAAGACGACAAAGAAACCGGCGTGAAGGCGGGTGATACGTTCACAGCGGCGCTGTTCACCAGGCTGCTCGCCGAGGAGTATGACAAGCTGCGCAAGGCCAGCAACCGCGACGTCCACGACAACTCGAAGAACACCTCGCTGCCGATCGCGCGCGAAATCGCCGAGACCTACGTTGTGGATGGCGTGAAGTTGCCTTGGTATGTGGACCTCCTCAATGTCAATCTCAACAACTTTGACTTGAATGAGGCGAAGCGGCGGATTCAGTTGCTCGCCGACGCGTTCCGCAAGGACGGTACGCGCGTTACCTGGAACCTTGATTTCGATTCCAAGGCGACGAAGGCAACTTAAATGAAAGCCGTTAAATTCAGCGCTCTTCTTTGCGCTTTGGTGTCTTTGTGCCTTTGCGTCTACGCCTTCGCCCAAACGAAGACCGTGAGGCCGGTCACCGAGGCCATGCTCCTGAATCCGCCTCCCGACGACTGGCTCATGTACAGCCGCACATACGACGCTCAGCGATACAGCCCGTTGAATCAGATCAACAAAGGCAACGTGAACCGTCTCACCGAGGCGTGGAAGAAAGATCTGCTCCCGGGCACGATCGAGATGATTCCGATCGTCCACGACGGCGTGATGTACGTCCAGGTGCCGGCTCGGCAAAACGAAATGCCGAAAACCGCCGTGCAGGCAATCGACGCGACCAACGGCAGCCTGGTCTGGGAATACATTCGTCCCAACGGCGGCGCCGCGCGGCCGAAGACGCTGAGCATCTTCGAAGACATCGTGATCTTCGCCGCGCCGGACAATTACATTGTCGGGCTCGATGCGAATACGGGGAAGCTGCGTTGGGAAACGCAGTCCACAGGCGGCTTGTCTTCCGGAACGCTCGTTTTCGGCGACAAAGTGATTACCGGCCGCACCTGCAACGGCGCTCGTGCTAATTGCTACATCGCGGCTCATGACGCGCGTACCGGCAAGGAATCGTGGCGGTTCTACACGGCCGCCGGTTCTGACGATCCCAGGGCCGATGCGACATGGGGCGGAGCGCCGGAAGCCGGCCGCACTGCGTCAACGTGGGGACTCGGCGGTTCCTATGATCCTGTTCGCAAGATGGTCTTTTGGGGTGTTGCGAACCCTACACCCAACACGCGCTCGGCGCGTCATGGCGGCGATGTCAACGCGATCGCGCGAACCGCTCCGTCGGATCTCTACAGTAACTCGACGGTGGCTCTGAGTCTCGAGACGGGCAAGCTGAGCTGGTACTACCAGCATTTACCGGGCGATGACTGGGATCAGGACTACACGAACGAGCGAGTTCTCGTGCGAACGAGAGTCAATCCCGATTCGAAATTCGTGAAGTGGATCAATCCGACGATTCCGCGGAATCAGGAACGCGACATCGTCGTGAACGTCGGCGAAGGCGGCGGCATCTTCGCGCTGGATCGCGCGACGGGGCAGTTTCTTTGGGCCAATCCATTCCCGTATCCGGAGCCGAATTTCCTGATTTCGGACATCGATGTGAGAACCGGAAAGACGACCATCAACTGGGATGTCGTGCTGAAGGAACCGGGTGAGCAGCATGTCATCTGCGCGTACAACACAAAGAGCTACTGGCCGATGTCCTATCATCCGGGCAAGAATTCGTTCTACATCCCCTACGTCGACGACTGTCTCGACATGACTCGCGCCAAACCCGCTCCGCCGCCGGCGGCCGGACAGGCTCCGCCGCCTCCTCCGGCGCCCGCCGAAGGACGTGGCCGCGGTCGAGGCGCCAACGACGGCAGCCAGCCTGAGCGGCGTCAGGGTGTTCGGAGACCAGGATCCGATCCGGAAAAGTACGGCGGCATCGCGAAAGTGAACGCGGCGACGGGTGAGATCACTCGCATCTATGAAGGTTCAGTGCCCGGCAACGGCGCAACGCTCGTGACGGCGGGTGACCTCGTGTTCTGGGGAGACCTGAATCAGAAGTTTCGAGCCTTTGATGCCGACACCGGCAAGACGCTCTGGGAAACCACGCTTGGCGGCCCAATTCAAACCAGCACAATTACGTATCGCGTAAACGGGAAGCAATACGTTGCTGTCATGACGGCGTTAGGCGCCGTCACGACGAGCCTCTTCCCGCGATCGGGAGTTACAGGAATCAATCCGCAGCGGAACAACGCAATTCATGTCTTCGCGCTGCCGAATTAAGAAGGGGAACTAAAAATGACCAAACGCATCTTGTTCTTCGTGACCGTGACTGCGTTTTTCATCGCTGCGACAATGCTCGCCCAGGCGCCCCAGACGCCGCCCGCCGGTAATGCAGGTGGAGGTGGCGGCCGCGGAGGCGGCGGCGGTCAGGGCGGCGGGCAGCCCGCGCGTGAAGCTCCGGTGACCAGAGTCCCGTTCGATCGGATCTTAAAGGGAAACACGGAGCCTCAGAATTGGCTGACCTATGGCGGCGCGGTGACGAGCCAGCGTCACAGCGGGCTCACACAAATCACGACGGACAACGCGAAAGAGCTGGAGCTCAAATGGGTGTACCAGTCGCGTTCACTCGAGAAGCATGAAGTCACGCCTCTGGTCGTGGACGGCGTCATGTACACGGTCCAGAGTCCCAACACGGTTATCGCGCTCGATGCCGCGAACGGAAAGGCGATCTGGACGTTTAACTACACGCCGGATGCGGCCGGAAGGAATTGCTGCGGCCGGTTGACGCGCGGACTCGCAATTCTCGACGACAAAATCTTCATAGGCACGCTCGATGCGAACATGATCGCGATTGACGCCAAGTCTGGAAAGCAGATCTGGAAAACACAGGCCGACGATCCGAAGCAGGGCTACGCGATCACGCACGCGCCGATCGTGGTGAAGGACAAGGTCATTGCCGGAACGGCCGGCGGTGAATATGGCGTGCGCGGCTGGATCGCAGCGTGGGATGTAAATACCGGAAAGGAAGTCTGGCGATTCCATACCGTTCCCGGCCCCGGCGAGCCTGGGCATGAAACGTGGAGCGGTGACTCGTGGAAACACGGCGGCGCGCCGATCTGGGTGACAGGCTCATATGATCCCGAGTTGAATCTGACCTACTGGGGCACCGGCAACCCCGGTCCCGACTGGGATGGCAGAGCCAGACTTGGCGACAATCTTTACAGCTGCTCGGTCATCGCGATCAATCCCGATACCGGAAAGCTGGTCTGGCATTACCAGTTCTCGCCGCACAACGAGTTCGACTGGGATGCCACGCAAACGCCGGTTCTGGCCGATATCGAATGGCAGGGCCGCCAGCGTAAGGTCATGCTGTTTGCGAATCGCAACGGATACTTCTATGTGATCGACCGGATCACCGGCGAGTTCATGAAAGGTACGCCTTTCGTCAAAACAAACTGGGCTTCCGGATTTGATCCGAAGGGTAAGCCGATTCCCGCTCCCGGCATACAGCCGACTTTGGAAGGAACTCTCGTTTATCCCGGCAATCAGGGCGGCACGAACTGGTATCCGCCATCTTTTAGTCCAAAGACGGGTTTGTTCTATGTTCCGACCTGGGAAAACAGTTCAACGACCTACATCATCGGAAAGGAACCGCCCGAGTTTCATGAAGGTCAGAATTTTGCCGGTCTCTTTCCTCGCGGCGGCGCGCGTGGCGAGGATGTGTACGGAGCCGTTCGGGCGATTGATCCGAAGACCGGTCAGAAAGTGTGGGATTACCGTCTCGCTGCTCCTTCCACCGAAGCCGGCATCCTGACCACCGCATCCAACGTGCTGTTCAGCGGCAGCCGCGATGGTCAGTTCTTCGCACTCGACGCGGCAAACGGCAAGATGCTCTGGCAGACGAACCTCGGGCCATCCGTTGCCGCCGGTCCGATGTCGTTCATGGTTAATAACAAGCAGTACGTCAGTATTCAGGTCGGAAGCGCTCTTTTCACGTTCGGGCTTCGTTAACTGTAGGCGCGGTCTGTGACCGCGCGGTCATAGACCGCGCCTACAATACCTCCGCTGGTTAAACCCCTTTTCCCCTCGAACGGATTTGCATACACTAACGCCCCTCAGGAGAAATCATGATCAATACAGCCATTGTTGGTATGGGCTGGTGGGGAAGAACCCTCGTCGAATCGGCCCAGGGAAGTGACTTCTTACGCTTTGTTGCCGGCGCGACGCGGACCGTTTCGCCGGAGGTCAAGGCATTCTCAGAAACTCATAAACTGAAACTGGCCGACAGTTACGAAGCATTACTCAAGGATCCCAATGTTCATGCCGTTGTCTTGTGTACACCTCATTCGATGCACTCCCAGCAGGTGATCGCGGCCGCGCAGGCCGGCAAGCATGTCTTTTGCGAGAAGCCGTTTGCGTTAACGAAAACTGACGCGGAAAAAGCGGTCGAGGCCACTAAAAAGGCCGGCATAGCACTCGGTCTCGGATACAACCGCCGCTTCCATCCCGAAATGAACAAACTTCGCGAACGCATCCGTTCGGGCGCGCTTGGGACGGTGCTGCACGTGGAAGCGACGATGACGTTTCCGAATGCGTTGGCGCTGAAACCGACCGCGTGGCGCGCGCATCGAGACGAGACTCCGTGCGGCGGACTGACACCGATGGGCGTCCATGCCATCGACGGCATGATCGACCTGTGCGGCCCGGTCGATCACGTCTTCTGCCAGAGTTTCCGGCGTGTGGTCGAGGTCGACAGTGACGACACCACATCGATTCTTTTCCGGATGAAGGAAGGCATGTCCGGTTATCTCGGAACGCTCACGGCCACCGGACCGGGATTCAGCTTCCAGGTGTTCGGCTCCAAAGGCTGGGTTCGCCTCGAAGGCATGACGCACGTTGCCGGCGCTTCGTCCGAAGAACGGCGCACGCGCCTGTTCGGCACGTGCAAATTTCAACCCGCGAAAGGCGAAGCGGAAGTCTGGCAGGCCGAAGCGCTCGATGTCGGCCGCGTGATCCTCGACGCATTCGGCAGAGCGGCAAGCGGCGGGCCGGCGTTTCCGATTCCGGTTGAAGAAATGATCCATGGCGCTGCCGTGACGGAAGCGGTTGTGAAGTCCGCAGGTTCCGGGAAAGTTGAAAAGGTATGAAAATCACGACGGCTCCGGTCACCCCACAGGATCGCGCGGACATGGGTTGGCATATGTGGATCCCATGCATGGCCATGGCTGCTTGCTCGTGGCTGGCATTCGTTGATCGCCAGGTTCTGGCCGTGCTGTCGCCGACGATTCTTCAGGAAACCGGCATGTCTGCCCGGGAATACGGGACGGCATTTTCGCTCTTTTTCTATGTGTATGCGGTCTCCAATATTCTTTGGGGATCGCTGCTGGACTACATGGGACTGCGGGTCGGCATGATCATCGCGGTCGCATTCTGGAGCCTGGCCAGCGCTTCTCACGCGTTCATGTCGGGGTTTTGGGGCTTTGCAATCGCTCGCGGATTGCTTGGTCTAGGCGAGGGCGCCACGTTTCCGGGAGGCTTGCGGACGGCGGTCGAATCGTTGCCCGCCAATCTTCGGGCTCGCGGCATCGCCACTTCCTTCAGTGGCGGAACGATCGGCGCGATCGTGACTCCATTCATCGCGATTCCCGTCGGAGCGATGTTTGGATGGAGGTGGGCATTCGTCCTCAGCGGCCTGTTGGGAGCAGTCTGGATTGTGTTGTGGCTGGTCGTCGGCCGGCCGCCATACCTGCCGAAGACGGAGCGCAAGGCGAAGAAGATCATGTGGCCTAATCCCATGGAGCGCCGCTTTTGGGCTCTGGTGTTCAGCTACGCTCTGCCCTGCATAGCGCCCGGTCCGATCCTCACCATCGTGCCGCTATATCTCAATCGCGCCATGGGAGTATCGCAGGCAGACTTGAGGGATATTATCTGGCTGCCGCCTGCGGCCTGGGGCATCGGTTACTTCTTCTGGGGCTACATTGCGGATCGCTTTGCAGCGGGCAACCGGCGTCCCATCGGATTGTTCGCTTTGCTGACCGTGTGCGCGCTGGCGTTCGGTTTTACGCCATGGACGAGTTCCTTACCGCTGGCCATGTTTCTGATCTCGTGGGCCGCATTCATTGGCGGCGGATTTCAAATGACCGCGTTAAAGGTCGGATCCTTTGCATTCCCGCGGGAGCAGGCCGCGATGATGTCTGGAATCGCATCTGGAGCGTTTGCGCTCGAGAATGCCATACTATCGCCGTACTTCGGACAGCTTCTCGATCTGAAGCAATACGACGCATTGTTCTGGATCATTGCCGTGTTTCCCCTCGTGGGAATCTCCCTGTGGTCGGTCTTAACCCGCAATGAACAAGTTGGAGCAAACTAAATAAAATGCTGAAAGCAACCAAAGGAAAAATACTACCTACAACCATCATCGGTTCTCTTCCGCGTCCGAGCTGGTACACGGAAAATCTCGGCACCAAATCTTTCGTCGATGCGATGGCGAACAACAAATTCCGCGAGCAATACGTGGATGCGCTGTCGTGCTACATCAAGGATCAGGAAGTCGCGGGCCTCGACATCGTCACCGACGGCGATTGCCGCTTCGACCAGGACGTCGGCGGCCAGACCTGGACCAGCTATCCTCCGCGTCACATGGAAGGGTTTGAAGCTGAGAAACCGAAGCTTGCGCGCGCCGGCGCTGGCGGCATCGGGTTCCCTCGCGGGCATATCCTTCACGATTACCTCGAAGCCCGCGTCATGCCGAAGATCGTCGGACCCGTTGCGCCTGGCGAAATGCAGTACGCGGAAATCTTCAAGGCAGCACAGCGGCTGACGCCGAGACCGGTGAAGTTCGGAACCGTCGCTCCGGAACTGGTCGCGTACGCGGTCCAGGACGGGTACTACAAAGACCTGCCGTCACGCATCATGGCGCTAAGTGATGCGTTCAACAAAGAACTCCACGATCTCGCCGATGCCGGTTGCCCGGTGATCCAGATCGAAGATCCTCAGCTTCACCTTCTCGCCGCGCGCCCCGTTCCGAACAAGGACATCACTCTCGACTTCATGTTGAAAGTCTTCAACAACACGGTGAAGGGCCTGCGCGAGAAGACTGAAGTCTGGTGCCACACCTGCTGGGGCAATCCATCACAGCAGCGCATGTTCGCGCAGGTTCAGTCGTATAAGCCGGCGCTGGAAGTTCTGAATCAGGTCGACGCGGATCTCATCACGTTCGAAATGAAAAGCTCGAACGCGCTCGATCTCGAGGCCGTTTGCAAATCGATCACCGGCAAGAAAATCGCGATCGGCGTGATCGACCACCACACGCTGCAGGTCGAAAGTCCAGAGGAAGTCGCGGACCTGTTGCGCCAGGCTCTCAAGTACATCGAACCCGAACGGCTTGCCGTTTGTACCGACTGCGGCATGGGCCGCGAAGGCATGAGCCGCCGCCACGCGTTTTATAAGACCGTGGCGCTGGTCCGGGGAACGAACGTCATCCGCAAAGAGATCGGCGCACCTGAAGCCGAGTGCCTCGCGGCCGATCCGAAGTACTCCTTCATCCGCATGGCATAAACCACAGAGACACAAAGACACAGAGGGGGCAGGAAATCAGTTCCTGCCCCCTCTGTGTCTTTGTGTCTCTGTGGTTAATAACTACAGCAGTTGGCCTTTGACCCACTCCAGTTCCTGGCAGACGTAATCGATGATGTTGCCGGTTTTCAGACTGTCCGGCAGTACATCCCACGTGTACGTCTCAATCTCCAGCTGACGCGAAACAGGATTCGCCTTGTGGAACTTCAGCGCGTCCTCGATCGCGAACCGTGTCGTGCGGAACGGTCCGAGATCATCCAGGAAAACCGGCACGTGAATATGCGTCCGCCATTCGCGCGGTCCGGGATTCGCTTTGAAGGCGGCGAATGCGTCCTCGAGATTCAGGAACATCGTGTATTTGCCGTCTTTCTTCTCGAGAGTCTGTGTGAGATAGATCGTTTGCGAGTACTTGTAAAGGGCATCGATGACCTTCTCGTCCACATGCGGCATGTGAATCGCGGCGGCTTCCTGAAGCTTGAAGACCGGAATGCCGGCATCCACGAGTTTCTGCAGCGAGACGGAAATGTTTTCGTATTCGACAGCCTGATGGCAGATATCGAAAACCGTTCCGAGATGACGTCGCAACGCCGAGTGTGCTTCCGATATCGGTATGCGCGCCAGCTTCGCCAGCCTCTGCGTCGAAGCGCCTGAATAGAGATGGTTCTTGAAGTAATCGACAGTCTCGTCGGTCGTTTCGATGAAACAAAACGGTTCTGGTTCAAGCGCGAGGCCGACCGTGCGTCCGGTGCGCTCCTTCAGTTCGACCAGGAACGCGACCGTTTGAAGAATGTGTTCCGTAAATGAGTTGACCACGTCCGGGCCCGTTACGCGCGGTTTGAAGCCCAGCGGCGGGCTCTGAATGGAAGGTGTCGTTCCCTCCGGCGCTACGTCCGCGAGAACCTCGGCCACGTTCATCGTGTACCTCATTCGTTCGTCGGTGCGCCAGTCCGGCTCGTATACCTGTTCCTTCACCACTCGCCCTTTGAATGGTCCGTACGGAAACGCATTGACTGTGTACAGATACATATCGTTGTCGCCGAGAAACTTCTTGAGCTTTTCGCGTTCGCCGCCCTTGTTGCTGATCAGCGTTTGCGCCGATTCGGCAGCCAATCGAAGCGACACGCCGAACCGTTCCTTGGGCGCGAATCGCTCTTTCACTTTCGGGACGTATGTGGTGAGGCTGTTCCAGATTTCTTCCCAGTTATCGCCGGGATGGACGAGTGTCGAATACGTAAGCTGGCCGAGGCCGTTGCCGAGTTCCATATTTATGACTCCTGATCTTTATTCCAGCCCGCATGAGCGGGCCTGCTCTCGCGCGAGAACTGCCTGGTCCCTGTCGCCGTCGCCGTGCGCGATGGCGCCCAGAAGCCGTTCGCGATAGACATCCAGACTGGGGAGCGGAACACGCGCGATATCCGCCGCTGCTAATATGAGGTTCGCGTCTTTGAGGCCGACCTGAATGGGAGAGCCGACGTTATCGAACGTTTGGTCGACCATCGTCTTGCCGTATCCCTTGTATGCGGGCGCCCCTGCGAACAGCCCATCGGTCATGACATCGTACATGACCTGTGGCTCGACCCCGTACTTGCGAACAAGTGAGAATGCCTCCGCCTGCGCAACGATAGCAGCACCAAGGACCAGATTGTTGGCCAATTTTATGGCGGTCGCCGATTCCGGCTTGATCCCCGCCTCGAAAGTCCGCCTGCCCATGACTTGCAGTATCGGCGCGCATTTCCGCACAGCGTCCGGCGGACCTGCGACGACAATTCCAAGCTGTCCGGAAGCCGCCAGGTCCGGACGTCCCAGGACCGGCGCAGCGACCAGCACCTGACCGGCTTTTGCGTGCGCTTCGGCGAGTGTTCGTATGGTGGCGACGCCGTAGGTTCCCATCGCCAGATGGATCGCTCCGGCGCTGAGCGAATCGCGCATGCCGCCTGCGCGCTGCACGACGTCAATTACCGTGGCGTCTTCGACCAGCATCGTAACGACGATTTCCGTGCCCTTGCAGAGGTCCGCAACCGACGACGCCACACGCGCTCCCGCAGCGCCAAATTCCGCCGTCGCCTGTGGAACTACGTCGTATACGGCGAATTCGTGTCCGGAGTCCAGGATGCGGCGCGCCATACCTTTACCCATTCGGCCAAGACCGATGAAACCTACTTTCATTGTGAAGATGTACTCCTCTGAGAGATTTAAGCCGAAGACTGGGCAACCTTATACTGAGCGGTTTTTCGCTGTCAAAGCGGATTCTAAACCACAGAGACGCAGAGGCACAGAGTGGCCGGGAAGTGATTTCCCGCCGGCCTCCGTGTCTCCGTGTCTCTGTGGTTTATTTCCGGACTAGAAATTCAGACGCGCATTGAGCGTGAACGTCCGGTTCCCAGTCTTCGCCGTGATCCGCCCGAAGTTGGTCGAATTGATGTCGAGGGTGGGATTTCCCCAATTCGAGTGATTCAGCACATTGATGGCATCAATACGGACTTCGAATTCCTTGAACTCATCGATCTTCACACGCTTGATCAGGTTCATGTCCAACGTGTAGCGGCCGGGACCTTCAATCCATCGCTTGCCGAGATTCCCGAGCTCGCCGAGACCCGGATTGACGAGGATGAAATTCCCGTTCGCATCCTGAATCGCGCGGTTGGTGAACCTCGTATTCAGCGTCTGGTTGGCCGTCAAGGTTCTGCCGAAGGGATCATCCGCCTGAACGAAGTTGGTCAGGTATCGCGCGCCCGGCACGTCGGTGGCCGGCACGACTGTGCCGGAGCTCTTCGGGAACTCTCCGACGATCATGGGTGTATTCGCGGTTGAGGAACTGAACGATGCGGTTGTCGCGGTCACGTTCAATGGCGCACCGGAACTCCAGCCCGCGACGCCGCCAAGTTGCCATCGTTCCACAACGCGTGACAGCCATCCCGGACCGTTGCCCAGCAGCGCTTTGCCGGGACCAAACGGCAGTTGCAAGGTACCGTTGGTCCGAATTGCGTGTGTCCGATGGAAATCGAGCAGGGTCTTTTCGATGTTCTGGTTGTAGATGTCGCGGTAGTTGCTGTCGTCATCGTCGCCGTCGAAACCGATTCCGCGGCTCCACGTATATGACGTCTGACTCGTGAAACCGTTCGACATCCGCTTCGTGAACTGGGCAACCATCGAGTGATACGTCGAGTTGCCGCCGTTTCCGTTGACCGTCACGCCGCTGAACTGCGGGTTCTGCACGAAGTACGTCTCCGGCAGTCTGCCGTTTCGAAGTATTCCTCCATTGGCTATCGGGTTCGTGAACGCATTCGTTGTGTTGAAGAAGTTCGCGAGAGTTCCAATGTCATTGTTGGCCAGAGTGTCGCGAGTGTTCGTCGAGGTGCGGACGGCCTGCGATCCGGTGCGTGCAACACCATCGACGACGCCGAAACCTGTCACGTTCAATCCCATCAGCATGCGATCAAATAACGCCGCGTTGCCTCCGGTTTGCGTGATCCGAACCGCGTCGACGAATTCGGGAAGTTGAGCCAGCTGGATCTGGTTCAGCGGGACTTCGGTGTAGAGCTTTGTGCCCTTGCTGCCGATGTATCGAAGATCCAGAGTGAGGTTGCGCCCGATTTCGCGCTGAAGTTCCAGATTGAAGTTCTGAACGTAGGGAGCGATGTAGTTCTGTTCGTATGCCGCGATCGCGACGTTGCGCGCCGTTAAAGTCACCGGTTCAAGGATCCCGCCGCGCGGCAGCGGAGGATTGATATCCGAGAGCGATCTCCACTGCAGCCCGTAGGTCGTATTCGTGGAACTCCATCTCAGACCCTGGATGCTGCCTACCGCGCCGTCGAGGTTGGAGAATGTGCGACCGCCACCCTGATACGTTACGGCGTAGCCGCCGCGGAGAACGGTTTTGTTTTTGCCGAAGTAAGGTACCGACCAGCTGAAACCGACCGAAGGACCGAAATTGTTGTGGTCGTTGTCCCAAAGCGGCTTGTCGGAGTTTTTGGAATTCTTGCCGACGCTTTCGATTGTCGTCAGCGTTCCGTTGAACGCCGTGCCGGTAAGCCCGTGCAGACTGGCGGTCCCGCCGACGGGCGTTCCCATGAGGCCATAGGCGTCATAGGGCACGCCGAACTTATCCCATCGCAAACCCAGATTGAGTGTGAGGTCAGAGCGGACTTTCCAGTCGTCCTTGAAGAAAAAGCTGAACGTATTCTGATGAATCTGGCGATGCTTTCCTTTTCGTTCCTGCTCGAACAAATCACGGAAGGCCGGATCGGTTGCATTGTCGAGTTCGAACGCCTGGACCACCTGAGTGATCGATCCCGACAAGTCCGCCAGAATGCTCATTGCCCGATTCTGGTTCGTCGAAAGTATTCCCGGAAAGGTCGTGGTATCGATACCCGTCACGGCCGCAAACGACGCGGCGCCCATCGTTGCAGTCGGGTAGAAGTTGCCGCCCTGCATGGAATGGTTGTACGACCACCGCAGTTCGGTGCCTGCCTTGAACGCGTGCGTGCCGCGAGTGATGGCGATCGAATCGGCGAATGTTTTTTCCGCGCTCCATTGATCGCGATCTCCCAGACCCCACGCCCAGTAGTTGGCGAAGTTCACGGGATTCGCGACGAACGGATATCCATTCGCGCTCTTTGGAATGTCAGCCTGGACTGCATTCCGAATTTCCGGGTCGGGATGCGAATACGGAACGCGCAGCAGATGCTTGCCTCTCTTGAACCCAAAACGGAATTCGTTGAGTATCGACGGCGAGAGCGTGGACGTTAATGCCGCCGTATAGACCTGCGGTATTCGAAGGACTTCGCCGATGAACTCGCTGCCCGGGAACGGCGGATGGTTGCCTTCGGTAGGAGTTCTTTCGCGTGTGCCGGTCAAATACAGTTTGTGCGCCGAGTTGAAGTTGTAGTCGATGCGCAGATTGATCTGATCGCGATTGATGTTGACGCCGTCGCCGCTGGCTCCATCCAGTCCTTTGATCCGGCGGTTAAAGCGATAGCCCGCGGTGTTCAAGCCATCGCCCGTTTCGAAGTAATTCGGCAGCGGTGATTTCGAAATGATTTTCTGGATGAACCCGGTTGGATCGTATCCGGGCCGTAACGGATCTCTGTTGAACATGCTGCGGGCTTCGAGCGCGCCTGTGGCGGCAGCAGGCCTGATCGGGTTTCCAAGCTTGTCGACCACCGGGGCTGTCGGATTGGCTCCCGTCGTGGTTTCTGCAGAAGCGTTGCCGTTATTCACTCCCGGGAAATACCTGAAGATGCCGCGTTGCGCTTCGGCCGTGAGAACCGTCGCCGTGACGATGTTTTTCAGGATCGTGCGCTGTCCGTCATAAAGGAAGAAAAAGAATGCCTTGTTCTTCAGGATGGGACCGCCGATGCGTCCGCCGAACTGGTTCCTGTTGACGAAGTCTCGCGGTGCATTCGTGCGATTGTTGTCCCATGTCGAGGCAGAGAGCGCCGAGTTGTGGTTGGTATAGAAAAGGCTGCCGCGGTAATTGTTCGTGCCGGCGCGTGTGACCATTTGAACTCCGCCGGCACGGCCGAGTTCGGCGTCAGCGCTCGAAGTGACGATTCGCACTTCCTCGACGAGATCGGAACTGACATACGTTTGGGAGAACACGCCGAGGTCGTATCGACCGTCGGAAACATTGATTCCGTCGCGTGTCGTGGCAACCTGGTTGACGCGATGGCCGGCGAAGTTATCTCCCTCGACACCCGGCGCCAGCGAAACAAGATCGAGCACGTCTCGCGAGGCCAGGGGAAGATCCCGGACTTTGTATTCGGGAAGAACCGTCCCGACAGAGGATGACGACGTGGCCAGCAGCGTGTCGGCGGAGACACTCACGTCAACGGTAGTTGCTGCGGCGCCAACCTGCAGGTTGAAGTTCAGACGCACCTGCTGCGCGACACCAAGAGTGACGTCGTTATAAACCTGGGTCTGAAAACCCGGGAGCTCCGCGCTGACCTTGTAAATTCCCGTCTGAAGGCTCGGAAACTGGTATGCGCCGGTCTCATTGGTGATCGTCGTGGTCACGATTCCGGTTTGCGTGTTCGTCGTGGTGATCGTCACGCCCGGAATCAGCGCCCCGGATGCGTCGGCGGCTGTGCCGCCCAATGTAGCATTCGTGGTTTGAGCAGACGCGATCGCGATTAGAGCGAAACACACCACCGCGGCCAGATTCAAAACTTTCGTCATGATCTCCCCCTTGTCTCCCATCCGTTTAAAAATTGCGTGCAAAGTTAGCAGCACGATACGCCGCGCTATAGACGGTGTCAAACGCGCTGTCTTCGTTGCGACTCTTCGACATCACGCCTTCTTCATGTAGTCGGAAATCGCCCCCACAACCTTTTCGACCTGCGCAAAGCTGTTGTAGATGTGCGGTGAGATACGGATGCCCGGTGTATCTCCGCCGCGGGTGGCTCCCGCGAAGCCGATCTTTTCATACAGGAATGCCGTCATCTTGTTCACATCGGCGGCGCCCGGACGAAATGTTATTACAGGCCCTGAAATTTCCGATGCGGCCGGTGAGTACATGTGAACACCCGGTATCCTTACCAGTTCCTTTTTGACGGCCGCAGCCAGAGCCTGCGCCTGGGCTTCGATCTTTTTCTTGCCGATGCGCATGTGGAAGTCGACAGCCTCGCCCATCGCCATGAACGTCGGATCGTCACGCTGTCCGAGTTGCTCGAAGGTTCGTGATGCGCCCACGGTGCCGCCATAGACTCCGTAGTTGCTCGACCAGAGTCTGGACTGCGCATCGTTGCGGATGTAAAGAACGCCCGCCTCTTTAGGGCCCATCAGCCACTTGTGCGAACTGCCGGTAAAGAAATCGCAACCGATGTCTTTCAGATCCAGGTCCAGCAGGCCGAATGATTGCGCACCATCGATCAAAGTCAGGATGCCCCGCTCGCGCGCGACTCGACACAATTCCTTTGCCGGAAACTGTGAACCGAATGAACTGGTCACATGAGTGAAGGCCAGAACCTTTGTGTTCGCGGTCAGCGCATCGATAAAGGGTCGCATGAGAGCTTCGACAGACGGCGGCGGCGTGGGAATGGAGATCGTCTTGACGGTGAAGCCGTATCGTCTGGCTTTGTTCTGCCAGGATGCCAGATTGGTCGGATGATTCTCATCATGAACGACGACCTCGTCGCCGGCCTTCAATTCAACCCCGCTGCTGACCAGATTGTTTCCTTCACTGGTGTTGCGCGTGATGACGATCTCTTCCGGAGTCACATTCAGGAACGCAGCGATCTTCTTTCGCGTCTCTTCGCGGCCCTGACTGAACTTGGCGCGGCTCTGTTGTGAGGGATTCGAATCCATGTCGCGCGTGTACTTGAACAGGACTTCACTCACTTTGCGTGTGGCAGGACAGAAGTTCGCCGCGTTCATCACGATGAACTTCGGATCTAGCGCGAACGCAGCACGCACTGCCGCCCACTCATCGGCGGCCGCCGGCAAAGCGATCGGCGACATAGCGCCTGCCGCGGCGATGGTGAAGATCTTCCCGAAATCCCGTCTCGACAAACGTTTGATTGGCATCGCGATCTCCCTGGTTTCTGTTTGGCGCTAATTCTAGTGCAACACCACGCGCGTCCGCGCGACTACCTTGCACATGTTCACACGTATCGCATGTTGGCTTGTCTCGGTCCGTCAGGACGTAGCGTACGGACTTCTTGTTATGCGGCGGGACGCGGCCTCATCGGCGCTGATTGTCCTTTTGCTCGCTCTCGGAATCGGCGGGAATACGGCCATTTTTACCTTGATCAAGGCGACACTGCTCGACCCGTTGCCATACGCCGCCCCGGAGGCGCTGGTCCGTCTTGTCGGCAGGATTCCGGACCGTCGAGTTCAGGGACAGGTGAACCGGATCGATCCGACAGCCTCCGAGTTTCTGGAGATCCGGAATCGCAGCCGTGTGCTCGAAAGCGTGGCATTTCTCGATCAGCGCGACTTCCAGCTTATCGGCGCCGACGAGCCTCTGCGTATCCTGGCGGCTCGCGTCAGCGTTTCATTTTTCCCCCTTCTTGGAATTCAGCCGGCCCTGGGCCGTGGCTTTAGTTCGGAAGAGGAAGGCGCCGGCCGTGCCGCAACGGTGATTCTGAGTCACGACTTCTGGACAGCCCGAATGGGTGCAAACCCCGACATCGTTGGAAAGCCGATTCGCCTCAACGATTCGCCGTACGTCGTGATCGGCGTGCTGCCCCGCGACTTCCGTTTTGATTATGCAAATCTCCGCGGTGGAGAACCCGCCGAGGTGTACGTGCCGTTCCCCTTCGAGAACTCGAGTTCGGCAAATTCAGGCGTAACGCATGGGCAAAGCGCGATCGTGGACCGCGGACTTGTGCTTGGCCGGATCCCCGCGGGAAGCGGAGCGGCTGAACTGGCCGCGGAACTCGATAGCATAGCGAAGGGCCTTTATCCTCCCGAAACTGCCTTTCCCGGCCAGGCCGGCGACAGAGCCTTTCAGGCGCAATCGCTGCGTGAAGTGATCGTACGTAATCAACGACCCTTGCTCTGGTTCCTGATGTCGGGCGCCGGCCTGTTGCTGCTGATCGCATGCGCCAACACGGCTCAACTGCTTCTGGCGCGATCGCTGCGGCGCACCCGGGAGGTTGCAATCCGTGCTGCGCTCGGCGCCAGCCGGGCTCGCCTCATCCGGCAGTTCCTGGTGGAAGGTCTGATGATGGCCGCCTGCGGCGGCGTCATCGGTCTGTTGCTTTCGCGCTGGACAGTGGCGCTTCTCCTGCGCCGGCTTCCCGGTCGCAATCTTGTGATCGAATCGGCGCGCATGGATTCCGGCGTACTGGCATTCACTCTGGGACTGTCCACGGTTTGCGCGCTGCTTTTCGCGATTCTTCCGGCAGTCAAAGGAACTGCCTGGATGCCGGGCACGCATCTGAATTCGCGTGTCGTTATAGGGCGAGGCAATCGGTGGCGTCACGTGATGATCTCCATCGAAGCTGCGCTGTCGATATTTGTCCTCTGCACGGCCGGACTGATTGTGCAAAACCTCTGGGTGCTGGTTTCAAGTCCATCGGGCTTTGATCCTCGCGACGTGCTCATCATGCGGATGCAATTGCCGGCTCCGCGCGAGCAAACGAACCGGGTCTCGCAGGAATACTTGAGAAATGTGTCAGGTATTCCCGGAGTCCATGCGGCGGCCATTGCTACATCGGTCCCTTTGCGGCCCGGCAATGCCGGGTTTAACCGCTTCGTTGGTGAGCCGCGGGATGCCGCATTGAACCGGCCTCCCACCTGGACGTACTTTGTGAGCGCCGATTACTTCACCTTGTTGAGCATCCCCCTTGTAGCAGGCCGGAGGTTCGGTGAAGAGGACCGATTGGGCCGGCCGACGGTCGCCATCGTTAATCAAGAGTTCGTTCGCACGCACGGAATTGCATCCAGCCCCGTTGGTCATGAGATTGATGATGGTCCGGGCGGAACAATCACGATTGTCGGCGTTGTCGGCGATGTCCGGCTGCGCGGCGTTCAAACGTCACCGCAGCCCCAGATCTACCTGCCGTATCCGCAATTCCTTCTGCCGAACGTGTATCTTCTCGTACGTTCACAAATCGAGCCGGGGCAACTTCTGAACCGTATAAAACCCGCGATTCGCTCGGTGAATCCCGACCAGCCGGTCTTCAATGTGTTGACGATGGATCAGGCGTTCTCGAACTCGATCGCCGGGCCGCGTTTCAATGCCGTTCTGGTCACGATGTTCGCGTTCCTCGCTCTCCTGATCGTGGCATGCGGCATGTACAGTGTGATCGCATGCCTCGTGTCGCAGCGGACGAATGAGATTGCTCTTCGGATCGCATTGGGTGCGAACCGGTTCAGCGTCGCCAGGAATGTTCTGGGCACGACAAGCGCGTGGGTGTTCGGCGGATTGTCGGTGGGTCTGGTTTTTGCGCTCGCGGGGGCGGGAACGGTAAGCAGACTGATGTCGACTATCAGCCCGGGGACATTGCCGATGTACGCGATTGTTCTCGTGTTGTTCGTCGTAGTGACACTTTCTGCAGTCATTGTGCCGCTCCGCCGGGCATTACGGCTGGAACCGCTACTGGCACTGCGTCACGAGTGAACTTCATTTACCGATCCGACAGTGACGCTGGTATGCTGTGGCGATGCGATTTCGTAGGGTACTCCTGAGCCTTGCCTTCGCGAGCCTCGCGATCACCAACACCGCGGCGCAGAACGATGTGCTTCGCATCAATACGCGGCTCGTCGAAGTGGATGTCGTGGTTCGAGGCAAGGACGGACCGGTTACCAACCTCACGAAAGACGATTTCGCTCTCTTCGATAATGGAAAGCCCCAGCGCGTCGAAGTCTTTTCCGTTTCCACTTCGGAACGTTCAAAGCCAAAGTCGACCGAACCGCCGTTGCCTCCCGGCGTGATTTCCAATCGAAACGGAAGGGAAGCGCCCACGACCGCAACAGTCATTCTCTTTGACCGCCTGAACACGGACGACAAGTTTCAGAGAGACGGCCGGCTGCAACTGCTCTCCTATCTCAAGGCCAACCGGCGAGAGGATCTCACTGCGATTTACGTTCTGGGCGATGGACTGAAGCTCGTCCAGGATTTTACGAACGACGCCGAGCAGTTGGTTCGCGCCGCAACAAAGATGGAAGTCGGAGACCTGCCTGGCGTCGAGAATCGGACCGTGCGGGAGCTCGTTCAGGAAAGGGCAGTCGGTCGCGCGACGCGCCGTGACGTGCGTGTGGCTGTGGCTGAGACTCAGTTCTCTTACGAACTGCGCACCGATCCGACCGAAGAAGCCGTCGATTCGATCGCGCGGCACCTCGGCGCCTTGCCGGGCCGCAAGAGTCTAATCTGGATGGCGGCGGCCGGTATTCCTTTGTCGATCCAGGGAGGCACGAGCCGCGATGGTCGGGAATCCCAGCTTGGGTACGTCACGCGGACTTTGACCGCCGCGAACATTGCCGTCTATCCGATCGATATTCGTGGCCTTCAGGCTCCGGATGCTCCACGAGGACGCCGGGGCATCGGACCAATGCCTCCGCCCGACGTGATGATCCGCCTGGCCGATGAGACCGGCGGTCGCGCCTTCTACTTCAACAACGATCTTGAAGGTTCCATCCGCTCCGCCATATCCGACGCGGAAGTGAGTTATACACTCGGCTTCTATCCTTCGGAGAACGGTCTCGACGGCAAGTTTCACAGCCTTTCTGTGAAGGTCGCTCGAGATGACGTCGACGTGCGGCATCGCAACGGTTATTTCGCTGTGAAGGATGACGCGCCGGATGAAAAGGAACGCCGCGCCATCGTCGGCGAATTGCTTTCCAGCCCACTCGACGCTTCCCGGATCGGGCTTCAGGCTTCGGTTCAGCCGCCGGCGCTCAACACCAAGGCCTTTCGCATTCTTCTGAGAATCGATGGAGCCGACCTTCGTCTGGAGCGTCGCGGCGAACGCTGGACGGGCACGCTGGATCTCGCAACTCATCTGGAATCTTCGAAACAGAAAACGGCCCAGGTCCGCACAATCAACCTCGATCTGACGGAAGAGAATTTCCGAAGCGCGTTGATGCGCGGACTCGTGCTCGAAGACAACGTCACAACGGATGCGGCCGCGGATCGCGTTCGCATCGTGCTGCAAGACCGCGCTACCGGGTTCACCGGTTCGCTGTGGGTGCCTCTTGTAAGGAATGCCGCCTCTCGTTAACGCCCGGGAAATATCCAAGACGTACGGCGTCGCCCCTCTGTTTCGAAACATCTCGTTCACCGTTTCGGAGGGCGAACGCATTGGCCTGATCGGCCCGAATGGCGCCGGCAAATCCACACTGCTGCAGATTCTGGCCGGACGCATTGCGCCGGATACCGGCGAGCTGGCGGTTCGCAAGCGGACGCGGCTCACGTATGTCGCCCAGCATCGCGATTTCATGCGGGGTGAAACAGTTCGGTCGATTATCGAGCATGCGATGGAGCGCACGGAGGTACCCGAGGCGGAACGGCCGTCGTTGATATCCGAGAATCTTGGCCGCGCCGGCTTCACGGATTTCGACGCGGAGGCGGTATCTCTCTCCGGCGGATGGCGCAAACGGCTTGCAGTTGTCGAAGGTCTCGCTCAGGCGCCGGATATCCTGCTGCTGGACGAACCCACGAATCACCTCGATCTTGCCGGCATCAAGTGGCTCGAAGGAGTCCTTCAGGCCGGCCGGTTTGCCAGCGTAACGGTCAGTCACGATCGTTACCTGCTCGAAAACATCGCTTCGGAAGTGATCGAACTGAATCGTGTCTATGGAGACGGATTGCTGCGCGTGAACGGCAACTACAGCGATTTCCTCGTCGTGAAGGAAGAGTACCTTCATGCCCAGGGCAAGCGGCAGGAATCGCTGGCCAATCGCGTTCACACCGAGATCGAATGGTTGCGCCGCGGAGCGAAGGCCAGGACCTCGAAGTCGAAGGCTCGAATCGGGAATGCGCAGGAGTTGATCGGCGAACTCGCGGACCTTCAGTCCAGGAGCCGGGTCAATACGACGAATATCGATTTCTCTTCAACCGAGCGGCGGACGAAGCAGCTCATGGAACTCGAGGACGTCGAGTTCACGATCGGCGGCCGCACGCTGTTCACGGATGTTCGCCTCCTGATCAAACCTGGAATGCGCGTCGGACTGGTCGGTCCGAACGGCAGCGGCAAGACCACGTTGCTTCGCCTGATGCGTGGAGACCTACAGCCCACTCAGGGCGAAATCCGCCGCGCGGATCAACTCCGAATCGTTTACTTCGACCAGAATCGCCAACTGGATCCCGACCTCACCCTGAAGCGCGCGCTGGCGCCGGACGCCGACTCTGTCGTGTATCAGGACAGAGTCATTCACGTTGCCGCATGGGCGGACCGGTTTCTCTTTTCGAGCGAATCTCTGAATCAACCGATCGGCCGGCTTTCCGGCGGCGAAAGGGCGAGGGTTCTGATCGCTCAGCTCATGTTGCAACCGGCCGATGTCCTGCTGCTCGATGAACCGACGAACGATCTCGACATTCCGACTCTGGAAGTTCTCGAGGAGAGCCTGCTGGAGTTTCAGGGTGCGCTGGTGCTCGTGACGCATGATCGATTCATGATGGACCGCGTTTCAACGGGTATTGTCGGCCTGGACGGTCTCGGCCACGCCGAGCGGTTCGCCGACTATTCCCAATGGGAAATCTGGCAACGCACAGCCGAGATCAAGCCGGCAGCGAAATCCTCCGGACTGGTGCCGCCGCCGCGTGAAGCTACAAAAAAGAAACTGTCTTACCTCGAGGCGCGTGAGTTTGCAGGAATGGAGGATCGGATCGCCGCTGCGGAAGAGATTCTTGAAGCCAAACACGCCGCGCTCAACGATTCTGGGATTGCCAGCGACGGCCCGCGACTTCTGGCTGCGTCCTCGGAGCTGGAGGAGGCGCAGCGGGTTGTGGACCAGCTTTATGCGCGCTGGGCGGAACTGGAGGAAAAGCAACGCGACGCGTGAACCCCGGGGTGTCTCGCTACGCTCGCACGCCCGGGCTAATGTCCTATCACGCCTTCGGCGTGATAAAACGCGCATCCCGAAGGGCTGCAGGGAGCTTAGCCGGGTGTGGAGCGAAGCGACACGCCCGGTTACGCACGTCGAAGAGGTGCGACATCCCCCGGAGGGAGAGGGAGACACGGCACGATCAATTCTTTACAATACATGCCTGCACTTTTCCCTCTAGAGTGCACAACCGGCTATGGAAAATCTTTCGAACGAACTAAGTAAGCTCAAGATCGATAAATCCCAGCGCATGGAACCGCGCCGGGGGGGCAAGGCCTGGATCGTCGTCATCGTGCTGCTCCTTCTTGCGGGCGCAGGATATGCCGTGTTCAATTTCCGCGGCGCGGCGGCTGCTCCCGCGGTGGAAACCGTACGCCCGCGTCCCGAAGTTTCATCCCAGTCCGCTGTGCTGGTGGCGACCGGTTACGTCATTGCGCACCACAAAATTCAGGTTGGCTCGAAAATTGCCGGAAGAGTTTCGTGGATCGGCGTCGAGAAGGGCGATCGCGTCCGCCGGGACCAGGTCGTGGTCCGTCTCGAGGATCACGAATATCGCGCCAGGTTCGACGAAGCTCAAGCCGCATACGAAAGCGCGCAGGCGCGTCAGTCGGAGCTTGAACGCGGATCGCGGCCGGAAGAAATCGAGCGGGCGAAAGCGGAACTGGATCGTGCTCAGGCCCAGCTTCGCACGGATGAAGCGCAGTGGAAACGCGTCCAGGGGCTGGTGAAGGAAGGCGTCGGGGCTGCTCAACTTCTCGACGAAGCCCGCGGCCGGTACGACACGGCGCGCGCCAATGTCGCCGCGCTCGCGCACACATACGAACTCGTCCGCCAGGGTCCGCGGAAGGAACAGATTGAAGGCGCCCGATCGGAGAGTGCGCGCGCGAAGGCGGCGATGGAATATGCGAAAACGATTTTCGACGCCGCCGAGATCCGCGTACCCAGCGACGGCACAATCCTCGAACGAAACGTCGAGCGCGGTGAGATGGTGACGACGTCATTCGTCGGGGACCGAGGCGCCAAGTCTTTCGTGGTCACGATCGCCGATCTCAATGACATCCAGGTCGAACTCGACATCAACCAGAATGACTTCAATCGCATCCTGTCGAAGCAACCCTGCACGGTCGTGACGGATGCCTATCCCGACCGCGTTTATAACTGTGTCGTCGATGAAATCGCTCCAGAAGCCAACCGGTCCAAGGCAACCGTACAGGTGAAGGTGAAGTTCCTCGAGCCGGATGAATTCGTTCGGCCGGAGATGAACGCGCGCGTTACTTTTCTCGAGCCGCAGAAGCATCCCGCAGAAAAAAAAGCGGAAGAAACCCAACTGTACGTCGTGCCGAAGCGCGCGTTAGTCAATCATGGAGCCGGAAAGGGAGTGCTGGTGGTCGTCGATGGCAAGGTCCAGCCGAAACCCGTGGTTGTTCAAAAAGAAGTTGGACCCGATGTGTTCATCTCTTCAGGCCTGGCGGGCACCGAGGCCATCATCGTCAGTGAACAACTGAGCCAGCTCAAAGCCGGTGATCGCGTGGAAATGAAGTGACGATCCGGCGCGGGACGTTGCGGGAACCCCGCTTGATCCATGATGGAGTTTCGACTAGTCTTGAGGGCTTCCGGGTGAACTGATGGCGAATATTGGATATGTCGGCTTAGGCGTAATGGGCAGTCAGATGGTGAACCGGTTCCTTGAAAAGGGCCACACCGTCACGGGTTACAACCGCACGCGTTCGAAAGCGCAATGGCTTCTGGATAAAGGCATGAAGTGGGCCGACTCGCCGAAGGCGGTCGCCGAATCCGTCGACGTGACCTTCTCCATGGTCACGAACTCCGACGCCCTTCACGGAATTGCCGACGGCCCGAACGGTATCGTGGCCGGCCTTGGTCCCGGCAAGATCTGGATCGACATGAGCACCGCGAGTCCTGCCGTTAGCCGCGCCCTGGCGGGCCGGGTCCGCGAAAAAGGCGCCGACATGGTGGATGCGCCGGTATCCGGCAGCGTCGTCACCGTGCAACAGGGAAAGATTTCGGTGATGGTCGGCGGGACACCCGAGACCTTTGAGAAGGTCAAGCCGCTCCTGCTCGATCTCGGTCCGAAGGTCACCCACGTCGGCGAGAACGGCCTCGCTCTCGTGATGAAGATCGCGATCAATCTCGCCCTGCCCGTACAGATCCTCGCCTTTACTGAAGGTGTTCTGCTGGCTGAGAAAAGCGGGATTCCACGCGAGAAGGCGGTCGAGGTTCTGCTGAACAGCGTTCTCGCCTCTCCCATGCTTCAATATCGCGGGCCGTTTGTTCTGAAGATGCCCGACGAGGCGTGGTTCAACGTGAACATGATGCAAAAAGATACGCAACTCGCGCTCGAGCTCGGCCGTAAGGTCGACGTGGCGCTTCCGACCACCGCCCTGGCGAATGAATATCTGACAGCGGCGCGCGCCATGGGACTTGCCGAGCAGGACTTCGCGATCATTTTCAAAGTACTCGAAAAACTGTCTGGAGTTTCCAAATGACAACCGCACTGGACCCATCCAAAACCCAATCTGCAACCGAGAGCGGTCAATGGCTGCACATGTACCGGCGGATGGTCATGATCCGGCTTTTCGAAGAGCAGGTGAATGACCTCTATACCCGCGCCCTGATGCCCGGCCTCGCCCACCTTTATATAGGTGAGGAGGCGGTTGCCGTCGGCATCTGTGAAGCGCTGAACACCGATGACTACATCACGAGCACTCACCGTGGTCACGGGCATTGCCTAGCGAAGGGCGCCGAGCTCGATCGCATGTTTGCCGAACTTCTGGGCAAGGAAGCCGGCTACTGCAAAGGCAAAGGCGGATCGATGCACATTGCCGACCCGGCCACCGGGAATCTCGGGGCCAATGCGATCGTCGGCGGCAGCGCCGGCATCGCGACCGGAGCAGCGTTTTCCGCGCAGCGTCTCGGGACGGGACAGGTCGCCGTGTGCTTCTTCGGCGACGGCGCGATGGGACAGGGCCTGCTGTACGAAGTCATGAATATGGCGGCTCTCTGGAAATTGCCGGTGATTTATGTCTGCGAGAACAACCTGTACAACGAGTACACGCATAACTCCGAAACGCTTGCAGGCGACATATTGACGCGAGCCGCCGGTTTCGGAGTCGCCGGCTACAGCGTCGACGGCCAGGACGTGCGAGCCGTTTACGCAACCGCGAAAGACATCGTCGCTCGTGTCCGTTCGGGCGCGGGGCCCGCGTTTCTGCTGTGCCAGACGTATCGTTTCCACGGACACCATGTCGGCGACATCAAACGCGACTACTACCGGTCGAAAGAGGAAGAGCAGATGTGGAAGACCGAGCGCGATCCCGTTACGTTGTTAGCCGACGTGCTCATCAAAGAAAAGATCGCCGACCGTGCCAAACTGGACGGCATTCAAAAAGAAATTCAAGCGGAGGTCGATCGGGCTGTGCAGTTCGCTGTCGCGGCTCCGTATCCGGCGGCCGACAAGGTGGACCAGGATATTTATGCCTGAAGCAGCAACTGCAACTCGTGAATTGACATTAGCCGAAGCGGTCCGGGAGGCGCTCGTCGAAGAGATGCGCCGCGATCCGCGCGTCTTTATCTGCGGCGAAGACGTGGCTGAAGCCGGAACCGTGTTCAAGGTTTTGACGGGTCTCGTGGATGAGTTCGGCAAGGATCGCGTGCTCGATACTCCGATCTCAGAACCCGGCTTTACCGGCATTGCGGTTGGCGCCGCGATGACGGGTATGCGCCCCGTTGTCGACATCATGTTCGGTGATTTCTCGACGCTCGTGATGGACCAGATGGTCAATCAGGCGGCAAAGGTCCACTACATGTCCGGCGGGAAATGGAAAGTTCCGATGGTCATGCGCGCGACGCTCGGCGCGTCCCGGCGTTCGGCTGCGCAGCATTCGCAGTCGCTGCATGCATGGTTCTGCCACATCCCCGGGTTGAAGGTCGTGTTGCCGTCCACGCCCCAGGACGCGAAAGGTCTGATGAAGACCGCCATTCGCGACGACAACCCCGTTGTCTTTTTCGAAGACAAAATGATGTACAAGCTCAAGGGCCCCGTGCCCGAGGGCGAGTACACGATCCCGTTTGGTGTCGCTGACGTGAAGCGCGCCGGCACCGACGTCACGATCGTTGCGACCAGCAGCATGGTGCAGGTCGCGCTCGGCGCCGCGCAAATGCTCGAGGAATATGACATCAGCGCGGAAGTCATCGATCCCCGGACGCTTTGGCCGCTCGACGAGAAGACGCTCATCGAATCGGCAAAGAAGACGTCGCGCGTGATCGTTGTCGACGAAGGTTATGGACGTTATGGAGCGACGGCGGAACTCGCATCAGTCATTGCGGAAGGTGCGTTCTTCAGCCTCGAAGCGCCCGTGAAACGAATCGGAGCCATGCATGTTCCGATTCCATTTTCACCCCCGCTGGAAGACGCGACGGTGCCGACCGAACAAATGGTGTTCGACGCGGCAAAAGCGCTTTGTGGGTAACAGGAAGGAGAATTCCGGGACGGTTGCGTCGTTTCTGGAATTCGGGGTCGGACCCTTGTTTTATCAGGTTTCTGGGCCTGACCCCGAATTCCAGAAACGACGCAACCGTCCCGGAATTTACATTTATGGCTACTAGTGTCGTGATGCCTGCCCTGGAGATGGCGCAGGAAACCGGAAAAATTGTGTCGTGGGTTAAGAAGGAGGGCGATCGCGTCAGCAAAGGCGAGATCCTCCTCGAGGTCGAAACCGATAAAGCCGTCGTCGAAATCGAAGCAACCGCCGACGGCATCCTCGCCGGCGTGAAATCGCGTGAAGGCGATGTTGTTCCGGTCGGGACGACCATTGCGTGGCTTGTCGCGCCGGGTGAGACTCCACCGGCCGATTCGCCGGCGACCGCAGCTCCCATGGCGCGCGCAACGACCGCCGCGCCAACACCGACCGCACCCCCGCGTGAAACCCGCGAGACGACGGCGCCCGCCGCCGGCGGCGCTCCGCAAATCTCTCCGAAGGCCCGCCGTCTCGCCAAAGAGAAGGGCGTCGACATCTCGAAGATTCGCGGAACAGGACCGGACGGCACGATCACAAGTGAAGACGTGATGAAGGCCGCGGACGCGCCGCCCGCTGCAGCGGCCCAACCGGCCCAACCCGCTTCGACTCTGAGTTCCGTTGCCCGGCTCATGGCCGAGCGCACGACGCAGAGCTGGACTCAGGTACCGCACTTCTTCCTTGTCAGAGAAGTCGATGGCGGCGCCCTGATCGCGTTGCGCGAAAAGCTCGGAGCGAAGGTCGTCACACATACGGATCTTCTGGTTGCGCTCACGGCGCGCACGCTCGTGAAACATCCAAAGCTGAATGCGAGCTGGGACAACGGAAACATCCGTTTGAATTCTGCGATCAACGTGAGCGTCGCGATGGCGGTGCAGGACGGCGTCGTCGGCGCGGTCATTCCCAATGCAGACAAAACGGCCGTCAGCGATATCGCCACGCTGCGCAAGGAACTGACCGAGCGCGCGCGAGGCGGGAAGCTGAAGCCGGCGGATGTGACCGGCGGGACGTTTACCATCACAAACCTCGGCATGTATGACATCGATGCGTTCAATGCCATCATCCTGCCGCCGCAGGCCGCGATCCTTGCCGTTGGCCGCATCGCCGATCGCGTTGTTGCCATAAACGGCCAGCCCGCGGTCCGACCGATGATGACATTGACGCTGTCCGGCGATCATCGCGTCGTGGACGGCGCTCAGGCAGCGGTTTTTCTCAACGATCTGGCCGAGGCGATCCGCCAGCCGAATTTATAACGCGAAGCGCAAGCGCGATAGCGCGCAGCCTCAAGTAACGGAGAGACATCATGGCGAAGAAACTCAATAAGCCTGAATTCCTTCCTGTCAACGAAGACGATCTGAAGCCGTACCACCAGTGGCACCGGCCGCTGATGGCGCCGGGAACAACGCAGGTGGATTTCGAAGAACGCATCGATTTTCGGCGCTTGCATCGATACCGGCTGGCCAGGACGCGCCAGGCGCTGGCGAAGTCGGAGCTCGGAGCCATTCTGTGTTTCGACCAGTACAACATCCGTTACATATCGAGCACGGTCATTGGAGAGTGGGCGCGCGACAAGCTGATCCGCTACTCGCTGCTCACCGGGACCGGCGAGCCCTGGGTATGGGACTTCGGTTCTGCAGCGCGGCATCACCGGATCTACTGTCCATGGCTCCACGAGGACCACATCCGCGCCGGGAATCCTGGAATGCGTGGCGCCATCGGGCCTGAAGTGGGGTTGTTCAAACAGGCGGCGAAGGAGATCAAGGACATCCTCAAAGCGGAAGGCGTCGCGGACATGCCGCTCGGCCTCGACATTTGCGAACCGCCGATGCTCTTCGCGCTTCAGGAGCAGGGGCTCGAGATCCGGGACGGTCAGCAGATGATGCTTGCCGCGCGCCAGATCAAAAACCGTGATGAGATCACGCTGATCAACACGGCCTCGAGTATGGTGGACGGTGTTTATCACGACATCGCCGCGGAGCTCAAGCCCGGTATCAAGGAAAGCCAGGTCGTGGCGATGGCGACGAAGCGCCTGTACGAGATGGGATCGGACTGCGTGGAAGCCATCAATTCCATATCCGGAGAGCGATGCAGCCCGCATCCACACAATTTCACAGACCGCATTATTCGTCCCGGCGATCCGGCCTACTTCGACATCATCCATTCCTTCATCGGTTATCGAACCTGCTACTACCGCACATTCACGGTCGGTTCTTCAACCCAGCCGCAACGCGACGCCTACAAGCGAGCGAGGCAATGGATGGACGATGCGATCGCGATGCTGAAGCCCGGACTGAGCACGGACAAGGCCGCGGAGCAGTTACCCAAGGCATCCGACATCGGCTTCGAGTCGGAAATGGCGGCGTTTGGCCTGAACTTCTGCCACGGACTCGGTCTCGGCTTGCACGAGCGTCCGCTGATCTCGCGATTGAATTCCTTCGCTGAGCCTTATGAGTTGGAAGCGGGGATGGTGTTTGCCGTTGAAACGTTCTGTCCGGCGACGGATGGAATTTCCGCGGCGCGCATCGAAGAGATGGTGGTTCTCACCCCCGATGGCGCGAAGATCATCTCCTTGTACCCCGCAAAGGAACTACCGGTCGCGAACCGCTACTGACTTGGATTAGGCGGCAATCTCGCCCTTTGCGGCGGCCGTCTCGATGATTCGCGCAGTCATGGTCAGCGCCAGGTGTGAAAACGCCTGTGGAAAGTTGCTGATCTGGCGTCGCAGCTTAGGGTCATACTCCTCCGAGAGAAGCCCAAGATGATTACGTATGTTAAGCAGGCGCTCGAACAGTTCCTCCGCCTCGGTGATGCGGCCGGCGAAGGCGTAGTTGTCGGCCAGCCAGAAAGTGCACGCGAGAAACGCCCCTTCTGAACCTGGAAGACCGTCGTTACCGTGCCTGGTGTCATAGCGGAGAACGAAGCCGTCTCGGAGGAGGTCCTTCTCTATCGCTGCCACGGTGCCCTTTACGCGAGGATCACTGCCGGGAAGGAACCCGAAGTGTGGAATGACCAGCACACTGGCATCGAGAACCTCACTGCCGTACGATTGCGTGAACGCTCCCACTTGCGGGTTGAAGCCGCGCTCGCAGATCTCGGTGTGGATCCTCTCCCGCAGCGCGCAGATGTGTAGCAGCATCTTCTGGCCTTCATCACCGCCGAGTCCAAACTCCTGAATCGCCTTCGCCGCCCGATCAAAAAACACCCAGGCCATGACTTTCGAATGCGTGAAGTGTCGCCGTCCGCCGCGCACTTCCCAAATACCGTCGTCGGGGCGCTGCCAGGCATCTTCCATGAAGGTGATCAGATTCTTAAACATATGCCATATTCCCTCTCTTGCATGCAGGCCCATCTTGCGTGCGGAGTACCAGCACGATATGTACTCGCCATAAACGTCGAGCTGGAACTGGCCAGATGCGGCGTTGCCCACGCGAACCGGCTTCGAGCCTTCATACCCGGGCAGCCAGTCGAGCTCGAACTCTGTCAGGCGCCGGGCGCCGAAGATGTCGTACATGATCTGCAGGTCCTCGGGATCGCCCGCGATAGTGCGAACGACCCAATCCCGAAACGCCCGGGCTTCGTCGATGTAGCCACCGACCATGAATGCGTCCAGGGTCAGGCTTGCGTCTCGCATCCAGCAGAAACGGTAGTCCCAGTTGCGGACACCACCGAGAGATTCCGGTAAGGATGTCGTCGGGGCTGCCACGATCGCGCCCGTTGGCGAGTAGGTCATGGCTTTGAGAGTGACCAGTGAGCGCACGACAGCGTCGCGCCAGCGGCCCTGATAGGTGCAGCGCCCCACCCACTCTCGCCAGTACTGCTCAGTCGTCGAGAGCGATTGCTCGACGTCAACAGCGGCGGGCGGCTCTTCGTGCGAGACGAACCAGGTGAGCTGCATCGGGATGCGATCGCCTTTCTTAACGTGGAAGTAAGCAGATACCCGCTTACTCGACTGCTCCAAAGCCATAGGCGTACGCAAGATGAGAGCGTTCGGCCCGGACAGAAAACTCACGCCGTCTCCTGTCTTTTCGATGAAGGGTGTGTGGGCGCCGTAGCCGAAGCGGACATCGAGAAGCATCTCCAGCGGCACTTCTCCCTCGACTCCCTCGATGATCCGAACAACATCGCATCGCCTGCTCGTCGGCATGAAGTCGATAACTCGGAATACTCCGCCGTCGCAACGGAACTCGGTCTCCAGGATCATCGTGTCCCCTCGGTAATACTGCCGGTTCTCACGGACCGTGGTCGTCGGAGACAAAGACCAGCGACCGTGGTCGTCGTAACCCACGAGCGCCGCGAAGCAGGCGTCTGAATCAAACCGCGGAGCACACAGCCAGTCGATGGACCCGCTGCGGGACACGAGCGCGCTGGTATGCGTATTCCCGATCAACCCGTAATCTTCGATTTTTGATGCCATATTTTCCTCTCAAAGTCCCAGCGCCAGTCCCTTCGAGGCGAAAGAATCTGGATCGCGACTGCAACCGCTGGAATCAGGTAGATCAAAGTTACAAAGACCCACATTAAGGCGCCCGCCCTTTCCTGGTCCTGGAGAGGTGAGCTATTCAAAAGTGGAGGTGCGGATAAATAGGACTGGTAAACAACTCGGTCACAGAATGTAAGAAATGCAGAAAGCGCATCGCACGGCAGCGTGGCCAGGAAGAGGTACAAGGGGATGGACCACTGCGGCCATTTCGCGACGCTCGGCCAGGGCTGGACTACAGGGATCCAGAATAGAAGTCCGGCCGCGAAAAAGCTGGCCCGCTGGGTTTCATGCCACCAGTGCGAGCGAAGCCCCAGCTCGAACAATGCGGGGATATGCCATCCGATTACGGTAATTGTGCCGGCGAGCCAGCAAAACACGGGATGAGTTAGCGTGCGTCCAAGCTTCCGCGCGGGTGGACAACAGAAGAGCGGTCCCAGAACGTTCTGAACGATGCGGTCCGGCAACCCGTGCTGAAACGCCAGGACAGGCTCTCCCAACAGAATCAAAGGGGCGGCTACAGCCATAAGCAGAAGATGCTGTGCCATGTGGATTGAGAGCAGTTCATCGTCAAGAGCGCCAAGTGACGACCCAATGGCGATCCAGATTGAAAACAAACCCGTCATGAATACCGCAAGGCGCCAGGCCGGGATCCGGTTCGGAAGGGCGGTGCGTAGACGATACCATCCCCGTGTGTACGCCAATGCCGCGAGAACCAGGGCCAGGGTCAGAAGAACCGCGAGGGAGCCTGAGTGCGCGACGGCTTGAGTCGTGGATAACATCGGTGGACTATCGATTGGCCCGTGAGGCGTCACGCGCCGGCGACTGCCCTGGAGGATGAAGCGTCTCGAGGAACGCCACAAGGGCAGTGGTCTCCGCCGGGCTTAAGTTTTTTCCATAGGCCGGCATGTTGCCGCCACCCTGAATCACCTGGCGAATCAGCTGATCATTTGTAAGCCGGACAGCGACTGCATCAAGCGCGGGCCCGCGCAAACCTCCAACACCGTCGAGCTCATGGCAGTTGCGGCACTGTTTCGCTTGTAAAACCAGCGCGCCTTGTCGCTCCAGTGCCGTCCGGCCTTTGAGATATTTCGCCGGCGTTGCGTCGCCGCTCCACGCCTGCATCTTGGGACTCCAGGGCGCATTCCGAGCCTTTTGCGTAAGGACGCCGAAAGCCACCGCCGCCATCAACACCGTAAGAACTGCAATCGGGCGGCGCCTCCAGCTCTTCTCGCCTTCACCGGAAAGAAAGGGAAGCGCCAACAGCACTAAAATCGCAATCGCGGGCCCAATCAACATCACAGGCGTTTCGAGCGCCGGAGGAAGCAAAGACAGCACTGCGTATAACCACAGGAAAAAGAAATCAGGACGCGGCACTGTCTCGATAATCGAAGGATCGGGCTGCCCGTTCGGGCCATATGGGCCGAAATACACGGCGCACGCAGTAATGGCGAGAAGAACGAGGCCGGAGAAGACTGCGTCCTTCCACACAGCGTACGGAACGAACGGCACGCCTTCTTCATGCGTGAGTTTGTGATATTCCTGCGAGTACGTTGCTCGCCGCACAACGCGTCCGGGCATCGGCCATTCGTTGACTCCGAGCTTCAACACAAGAAGCAGGTGCAGACCGACAAACGCGATCAGCGTCCCTGGGATGACGAACACGTGCAAGGCGAAGAAACGGGAAAGCGTTGCGCCCCCGATGACCGGCCCTCCCAGCAGCAAAGTTACAAGCCAGGGCCCCACGACAGGTACGCGGCTCATAATGGCCCCGCCAATGCCTAATCCCCAATAGGCGTCCTGGTCGAATCGAAGCACCTGGCCCGAGAATGCCATGCCGAGCGTCATCAGCAGGAGAAACACGCCCGCAATCCAGGTCAGCTCCCTTGGGTATTTGAAGGCGCCAAAAAGGAAGACCTGCGCCATGTGAACCAGAACAATCGCAACCATGAAATTGGAGCCCCAGCCGTGCAAGGCCCGAAGGAACCAGCCGAGTGTGACCTGATGATTGAGAACCTGCAGGCTGTTCCATGCCTGGCCTGCCGAGGGCACATAAACAGTGGCGAGAAGAATCCCGGTGAGAATCTGGAGAATTAAAACGGTGAGCGCAGCACTGCCAAAAACGTAAAACCAGCTTGCAGAACGCCGCGGAACCGGATGGTCCATCGTCTCCTGGATCGGCTTCCCGAGTTGGACGCGCCGGTCGAGCCAGCCGCCGATCCTGCCGGTCAGTCCAATCAGGCCGATCAGGCGCATTGCGACTTCCTCGTCTTAGCGTTCGCGGCGTTCGCTGCATGAGTAGGTACAGGCACTTCGCCTGCCTTGATTAGAAGATTGCCGCGCTCGATCTTGTAGCTGTACTGAAACAACCCGTGCGGCGGCGGTCCGGCAGCGCGAGCCCCGTCCTCGTAATAGACGCCGCCGTGGCACGGGCACATGAATAAGCCGGACTGCGGGAACCAGCGGACCGGGCACCAGAGATGCGCGCAATTGATCGCGAAAACCTGAAAGTGCTCCGCATCAACGTGACGCACCCAACACGGAATGTCCGCGGTTTCTCCTGCCCATGGATTCACGTCCGGGTTTCGATAGGTCGCGAGCCGGGTTTGACCCACAGGGAATTGGTCAAGAGACCCGAGGGAAAGCCAGGTTGCATACCCCGATCTGCGAATCAAAGGAGAAAGGAGGTAGCCAGCAATCGGCAGCGCCACAATCAGCGCCACGATCCCATCGAAAAGGAGTGCGAGCTTAAAGAACATCCCACGTCTGGAAATTTCACCACTCATTGAAGTCCTCCCTCCTGGCGTCGTGCGCTTGCATAAGGCTGGCCCGGAAATTCGCGCCGTTGTGCAGCGAGCCAGGCCACAACATCGGTGACATCCTCCGGCGACAGGGGCTTGCCCGGCACATTGCGGCGCCAGTCTGGCGCGCCGAGGTCGGGTCGTCCAGCGATGACATTCGTGCGGAGGCTCTGATCGCTCACAAGAGCGAGATATGAAGCATCCACAATGGAACTGGCCTTCGGCCCACCGCGACCACCGGCGCCGTGACATGACGCGCAGTAGACCGCGAACACGTTCGCGCCACGCATCGCATCACCGTGAGTCTGCGTCGAATAGGGTGGAGGGTTCTCACCGCGAAGGATGTCCGGCCTGGCCCAGTGGGATCGAAGTCCAGTGACAATGGCATCGATCTGTTCAGTCGTAAGCATTCCACCGGCGCTTTGCGCAAAAGCAGGCATAGCCGTTCCGCGAACCCCATTGGCTATTACGCGAGAAATCGTCGCATCGTCGGCGATCGCAAGATAAACCGGGTCGCCGAGTCCGATCGCTGCTGCGCCCTTGCCTTCGGCGCCATGGCATCCGGCGCAGTTCATTTTGTACAGGAGATTGAAATCCATGATCTTGCTCGGCGGGACCACCGCCGAATCCGGCGAGGGTTTCCCGGGCAAGCTTTTGAGATCGCTGCAGCCTGTAGCGATGAAGGCAAGCGCCAAAAGCATCACTGCAGGACGCGTCATCACCTTCGGTCCTCCCCGCTCTCTTCGTCCATTATTCCCGGAGCTTCGATGCCTGCGCGCACGACAAAAGGCAGGTTCTGCCACGTCCGCACGCGTTCCTGCCGGGACACAACGATGCCGGCGACTACACCGAATCCAACTTGCGAGAGCACAAACCAGAACCAGTCGATGCGCTTGTCAAGCACCGGATTGACGATTCCAAGAATGCTGTGAATGAGACCGGACCACACGATGGGTCCGATGAAACCTCCCAGCAGAATCGGCCGGTGTGGCAGCATCGGCAGGGTCGCTCCGTAGAGCAACCCCACGAGCAGCGACGTGATCAAGTGAATCGGAACGGCGATGAGAAGCGCTTTCGGATGGAATGCCGCGATTTCCGCAGTGGTCTGCGTCATAGCGGCCGGGAAGAAGCCGGCGGCCAGGAGATTGATCGGATACCAGATCCCGTTGCCACTCAATAAACCGTAAAGCATTGCGAGGGCGGCCATGGCCACGCTTCCAGCGAGACCGCCTTTGATCCCCGCCGAAATCGGATAAATCTCCAGCGGCAACCACGCCCGCCGCAGTCCGCCTCTGATCTCGACTCGCTCGCCGACTCGTTCGACCTGGCTGCGTGACGTCGCGACGACCGGCGTTTCCTTTGAAACACGCACGGACTCATGTTTCTCGTAAGGCAGGACCTCACGAAACCATCCCGCGGCGCCGGCGATAAAAAGGATCGCCCCTAAGGCGCTGACCGCTAAGCTTGTAACCAACCCTGCGAAGAGCAATGTGACGCCAAATGCAAAAACGATCGGCCATGATGTCGGCGACGGCAACCCGATAAGGTCCGGCGCTCCTTTTTGCGTTTTCGGAATCGATTCGACGGCCATTTTCTCTGTCCTCTATCGCCCGATGATGTAGACCACGATAAAAACAACGACCCACACTGCATCGACGAAGTGCCAATACAGAGATAAAACATCGACGCGCTCCGCGTGTTCCTGCCTGATGTGTCCCAGAAGCCCGAAGAGCGACACCGTTGACAACGCAATGAAACCAGCGGTCACATGAAATGCATGTAAACCGACGAGCGAGTAGTAGGTCGTTCCGAAGAGGTTGGTTTGAATCGTCAGACCTTCCTCGTAGATCAACCGATGCCACTCACGGAACGTTCCTACAAGGAAGGTCGCTGCAAGTGCGGCTGTCAGGACCCACAACAGTAAAAAAATTCCAACGTTATTCCTTCTCAGCGACCTCACCGCCGAGTGAATCGTGAGACTGCTGGACAACAGACAAATCGTGAAGAAGATCGGGACGCCCAGGACGTCCTTCGGCTGTGGACCGGTAAGGCTCTTACCCAAATAGTAGATGTACGCGACAACGAAAATCGTGAAGAGTGCCGCTTCCGCGCCGATCAGGCTGAACATTCCTACTCGGGCGCGATCTGGAAGATCCCATCTCGCTTCAGCTTCCGGTATTACGATTGGCTCGGCGCTCATCGTGAATTTCCTTTACTCGTACTTCCAATCGGGATCTTCCGGGTGCTTGAGATCCCACAACGGGCGGCGGCTCTTGACAACGGGCAGGACTGGAAAGTTGTATGCGGGCGGCGGAGAGGTAGTGGACCACTCGAGTGTCCATGCGTCCCAGGGATCGCTTCCCGCCGGCTCACCCCGAAAATACGACCACAGGAGGTTCCCGACGAAAACCAATATGGCCGTCGCCTGGAAGAACACGCCGATGGTAACGATCAGATTCAGGGCGTCCCACCCGCGCCCGGGCTCGTACGTATAGATTCGCCGCGGCATTCCGAGCAGGCCGGGAATATGCATGAAATCGAAAGTCAGATGGAATCCGATGACGAAGAGCACGAAATGCAGTTTGCCGAGCGTCTCGTTGTACATCTTCCCCGTCATCTTCGGGAACCAGTAGTAGAAGGCCCCAAAGAGGGTGAAGAGAATGCCGCCAACGATAACGTAGTGAAAGTGAGCGACAACGAAGTATGAATTGCCAAGCTGCCAATCGAAAGGCGCTGAACTCAGCATGACTCCGGTCAGGCCGGCGGTCAGAAATTGAAATAGAAACGCAATGCAGAAGAGCATTGGCGTCTTGAAGTGAAGCTTCCCTCCCCACATGGTCGCGAGCCAGTTGAAGATCTTGATTCCAGTCGGAACCGCGATCGCCATTGTCGACAGAACAAAAAAGGTGTTTGCGTTTGAACTCATGCCGACCGTGAACATGTGGTGGGCCCAAACACTCATGGCGATGAATGCAATGGCGAGCGCTGCCGCCACCATCACGGGATAGCCGAAAATCGCTTTCCGCGAGAAGACGGGAATGATTTCGGAAGCGAAGGCGAACGCAGGGATGGCCAGTACATAGACTTCCGGATGGCCGAAGATCCAGAAGAAGTGCATCCAGATCACTGCCGAGCCTCCGGCTTGAGTGTCGAAGAAATGTCCACCCAGGTAGCGGTCGACAAGCAACATGATCTGCGCAGCTGAAAGCGGACTCACTGCAAGCAGCACCAGCGCTGCCATCGTCAGGTAGAGCCAGACCAGCATCGGCATTTTCCCGAGTGTCATCCCGCGGCAGCGCATGCAAAAGATGGTGGCTAGTATGTTGATCGCCGTTGCGATGCTGCCGAATCCGGAGACGAGAACGGCCAGAATCCAGTAATCGGTGCTGTGTCCGCGCGAGAATGTCTGCGAAGTTAATGGTGCGTAGGCAAACCAGCCGACGTCAGGAGCACCTCCGGCCCCATAAAGGCCGCTTGCGCCGACGAAACTGAAGTAGAGGAAAATGCCTCCAAACGCCGTCAGCCAGAAGCCGAAAGCGTTTAAACGCGGGAATGCCATGTCCCGCGCACCGATCATCAGAGGGATCAAATAGTTTGCGAATCCGAACAGGATCGGCATGGCAACGAAGAAAATCATCGTTGTTCCATGCATCGTGAACAGACGGTTGAAGACCTGAGGCGAGACGAAATCGTTGTGCGAATGGATAAGCTGGATCCGCATGATCATTGCTTCGATCCCACCGATCATGAGAAAGATCAGCGCATAGACGATGTACATGATGCCCAACCGCTTGTGGTCGACGGTTGTCACCCATTCGTGGACCCTTTCAGGAAAGGAACGAGTCGCCGCCCGGGGCCTGGGCCATGGGATTGAGTCGGATGACATCGGGTTCTCTCAACGAAGCGTTTGCAAATATGCAGTCAGGGCATCCAGTTCCTCATCGGCCAGTCCCATCGCCGGCATTCGCGCGCCAGGCTTTAAGGCTGCGGGATTTTTAAGCCAGAGGCGGAGATTCTCCGCAGTATTCGGCGTCGATCCGGCCGCGATGGTTTCCCGGCTCATCAGGTGTGTCAGATCGGGACCGAAGCGCCCATCTGCAGCTGTGCCTGCCACGCGGTGGCAGTTAATACACGCGGTCGTCTCGAAGATCTTCTGTCCTTTGGAAACGGCTTTACCCGCCTGCGCCGGCTGACTTTGCTCTTGAATCCAGCGGTCGAACTCATCGCGCGACTGGACATAAACGCGAAGAAGCATCTTGGCGTGTTGCGTTCCGCAGTATTGTGCGCACTGCCCCAGGTAGAGCCCGGTTTCGGTCGGCTCAATCCACATACTGTTCTCGCGGTTTGGAATCAGGTCTGTCTTGCCCGCCAGTCGAGGAACCCAGAAGCTGTGATCCGTGTCTGCGGACAGCAGCGTGATGTGCGTTGGGGCCGGGTTCGCGGGGTCGCTCACCGGTATGTGCAGTTCATTGGCTGTGACGACGTTCAGACCCGGAAAGCGATATTCCCACCAAAACTGGTGGCCGATGGCGATGACTTCAACAGGGCGGCCCGGCCGTTTCGCGTTCTGAATATCGGCGATGACGCGCGCTGTCGCTAAGAACAAGGTCACAACGATGAGAATCGGAATGACGGTCCAGGCAAGTTCCACCTGATTGCTTCCATAAACCTGGGCGGGCTCTCTGCCGTTGTCGCCTGTTCTCTTCCTGAACCTGATCACGCAGTAGGCCAGCAAGCCGAAGACAACCACAAAGATGACTGCAGCCACCGCGAGCACGAATATCGACAGTTCAAAGATCGATCGTGCAGATGCGGAAACGGGGGCGAAGATGTTTGTCGGGCTCATGCGCTCACCGTTGCCGTCTTTTCCTTCGAAAAAACAATATCGAGCGCGGCTTCGTGAAGCATTGACCGATTTCGCATTGTGTTGGGTCGGCAGAAACAATATTTCGAGAGCACTGAGCGGACAACCAAGGAAACTCCGAGGAATTTGGGTTTTGTTTACTGGTGTAAGAACTATGTGTGGAACGGACGCCGTCGTGCTGGAAGTGCCGGAAGGTGCAACATCATCATCTTAAAAAACTCGCAAGGCATGGAAGTGCATGCCATTCCCTACGGTGGAATCATTACGTCCATGGGCTACGACCACAATTTCGTGTTGAATCGCTCAGGTGACGGCCTTGTCCATGCGGCGCATGTTTACGAACTGTCGACCGGCCGGGTTTTGGATGTGTCCACAACTGAGCCGGGGCTACAGTTCTATACCGCCAACTTTCTGGATGGCTCGATCACGGGGAAATCCGGTCACGTTTACCAGCGGCGATTCGCATTCTGTCTCGAAACGCAGCATTTTCCGGACTCCCCGAACCAGCCACAATTCCCATCGACCATATTGCGTCCTGGCAACGAATACCGATCGCGCACGATCTTTGCGTTTGGTGTCGGAATACCGCGTGGTTGAAGGAAAGATGGAATACCTCGAAGCTTCACGGAAAGCTTTCGATGTGCCATTTTCGCGTACGACTTCGACGCGAAGACTGGCGCGATCTCGAATCGCCGCGAGTTCTTCGCCACGCTGGATAGCGCCGGCGGTGGCTTTCCAGACGGGCTCACCGTCGACTCAGAGGGATATGTGTGGAGCGTCCACAACGCGATAGGCAAGGTAGTCCGGTACACACTAACGGGCGAAATCGAACGAGAAGTGAAGCTCCCGGTACCGCGACCTTGCGGCTGCACTTTTGGCGGGGAGAACCTGGACGTCCTCTATATTACGAGTGCGCGCGAGACGCTGACACCCGCTCAACTTGACCAGTATCCATTGTCCGGCAGCTTGTTTGCGGTTAAACCGGGGGGTCGAGGGATCGTGGAAACACCGTTCGGCGGCTGAGCACGGAGGAAAGCCGGCGTATGACGCGGCAGCTACATTTGGGCATTGCCCTGATCGTAGCGGCGTTCTTTTGCGTCGCGGTGATGAGCGCATTCGGCAAAGCGGCAGATCAAGTTCCCACGGCCGTCATCGGATTCTTTCAAAGCTTCATTAGTCTCGCGCTGTTTCTGCCTTGGGTTTTGCGACATGGAGTCGCGGACCTGCGCCCGCAGCAATTCACACTGCACTTCGTGCGAGCCATTTCCGGTCTGCTTTCACAACTGCTTTACTTCCGGGCCGTGCAGCAGATGACACTTGTCGACGCGGTGTTACTGGTCAACGCTGCGCCGCTCTTCATTCCGGTCGTCGCCTTATTATGGAATCGCACTCCCATAACCTGGGGAGTCGTCATGAGCCTTGTCGTCGGGTTCGCGGGCGTTGTTTTGATCATTCGTCCCGGCCCTGACTTGCTGACGAATCCATCGGCGCTGGTCGCGCTGACCGCTGCATTATTTTCCGCGATTGCCCTGGTCAGCGTGAACAAGCTCTCGCGGTTGAATCAACCGGATACGATTTTGTTCTACTACTTCCTCATTGGCTCCGCTGCAACGCTTCCGTTTGCGGTCGTCCAATGGAGCATGCCAGCGTCGCATGAATGGTGGTTGCTTGTGGGGGTTGGCGCGTTCATGGCCCTGGCGCAGCTACTCATCATTTTTGCCTACGAGCATGCCACTGCCTCGCAGCTCGCGCCGTTTAACTATTCGGTGGTCATTTTCTCTGGATTGATCGGCTGGATCGCGTGGCACAACGATTTGGATTGGTTGTCGATAATCGGAATCCTGCTGGTGTGTGCCGGTGGGATCCTAAGCACGTACTTGCACGCTACTTGAGTCTTTCCAGCAGATGATCGCCGACGCGCAACGCGTTAGCCATCGCGGTCAGAGCCGGATTCACGGCGCCGATGCTCGGGTAGAAGCTGGTGTCAACGACATAAAGGTTATCCAGTTCGTGCGCTTTGCAATTCGCGTCCAGCACGGACGTTGCCGGATCTTTGCCGAAGCGGACTGTTCCCGCCTGATGCGCTACGCCACCGACGCCGATCTCATTTTTCATGTAGAGATTGCGTGGGATTAAGTGATGCGGGTGCATCCCCAGATGATTGAGCATGGACTTCAGCTTGTCATAAAGCTTCTGCTTGGGAACCTGATTGTTCTGTGTGTAGTTCAATTTGATGTTCCCATCTCTCTCCAACGTTATTCGGTTGTCCGGCAGGGGCAGATCTTCAGTTGATAGCCAGAAGTCCACGGCGTGTTTGGCCACTTCATCGAGCACGAAGAAGGGAGCCAGCCCGGCCTCGATAGGTTTCTCGCCCCTGAACATCGGAGCCTGCGATTTGCCGACCATCTGGATATTGCCCATCGGATAGTCGAAGCCATCCATCCCGAAGTAGAAATCATTCAACCCCAGAGTCTTTTGAAACACGGTAGGATTAGGTTCCCTGGAAACAGCCAACACCGCAACGCTGTTGTGAAACATGTAATTGCGGCCGACTTGATCCGACCCATTGGCCAGTCCGTTAGGATGCTTGTCGTTCGCCGACAACAGCAACAGTTTGGCTGAATTGGCTGCGCCCGCCGAAATCACGATGATGTTGCCCTTATAGTTCTCCGTTCCGCCGTTGCGCTCAACCACGACTTCAGTCACGACCTTGCCGCTCGAATTGGTGTTCAGCTTAATGACCTTGGCCTGCGTGAGCAGTTTTACATTCGGATACTGCAGAGCCGGACGCACACCGAGAACTTCGGCGTCCGATTTCGCATGAACCAGACACGGGAAGCCATCGCAATCCCCGCAGCGAATGCACGTGCTGAACGGCTTATTCCCTTCGTTGAGCATGATGCCGCAAGGGGCGTGGAACGGACGATAGCCGGCCCGCGCCAAATCATCGTGCAGTTGTTGGATCCGCGGTTCATGGGACACCGCCGGGAAAGGATAAGGCGCGCTGCACGGTGGCTCAGTCGGATCCTCACCACGGGCGCCGTGCACCTGGTACATTTGCTCGGCCTTGGTGTAATAAGGCTCCATATCCGAGTAGTCCACAGGCCAGGCCGGCGAAATACCGTCGTAATGCGTCAGCACGCCGAAGTCTTCCTTACGAAGCCGGTAAAGCGCCGCTCCAAATACTTTGGTCGCGCCACCAACCCAATAGTGGAGACCGGGTTGGAAAGGCTTTCCGCTCTTGTCGTACCAGGTTTCGCTGGGAACGTAGCGATTCTTAACGAATACTTCTTCGGCGTCCCAGTTTTCCTTCTCACGCTTTAGCCAGTCGCCGCGTTCAAGAACGAGGATGTTCTTACCCGACGGCGCCAGGTGCCGCGCCAGCGTCCCGCCGCCGGCGCCGCTGCCAATGATGATGACGTCGTAATTGCCTGGCATGGATGCGCTCCGTTACAGCCCTGGACTGCTCTGCATGAGGCCGCCGTCGGCGAAAACTGTTGTTGCAGTGATGTAGCTGGCTTCGGCCCCGGCCAACAAGCCAACCACACTGCCGATCTCTTCCGGCTGAGCCATTCGGCCCAGTGGTATGGCGGAGTCGAGTGTCGCCATCTTGGCCGGATCCTGCATCGTTGAGAGGTTGATTGGAGTGGCGACAGCTCCAGGACCCACGCCCACAACGAGGATGTTGTGCGGAGCCAGTTCGACGCCGGCGGTGCGTGTAAGCATCCGCATGCCGCCTTTTGAGAGGCAATAAGGAGCGTTGCCGGGCATGGGCCAATCTTCGTGTACCGAAGTGATGTTGATGATTCGCCCGCCGCCGCCCTGCTTGATCATCTGCCTGGCCGCAAGCTGAGTCCCGAAGAATGCGCTCTTCAGGTTGACTTGAAGCACCTTCTCGTATTGCTGTTCAGTCGTTTCGAGCACGGATGTGCGACTCTCGATGCCGGCGTTGTTCACCATGATGTCCAGTCGGCCAAACGCTTTCACGGCTGCAGCGATCAGCCGCTCCAGGTCCGCCACCTTGCTCACGTCCGCCTGTACGCCAATGGCCTGGTCGCCGAGCAACGCTACCTGCTTTTCGAGTTCCTCAGTCGCCTCCCGGTGGGAAACGTAGTCAATCACGATGTTCGCGCCCTGCCTGGCCAATTGGAGCACAATGGCCTTGCCGATACCGCTGTTACCACCAGTCACAATGGCGACTTTGTTCTTCAAAAGCATGAATAGACTCCTTGGTAGTCGATGATCGTTTTTAAGGTCAGGCGCTTTTATCCCAGTCGATGTGTGTCTCGTCGCTTCGGTCTAAGACCTGAATCGGCGCGGACTTGCTGAAATAGTGCCAGGCCCAGTCGATGAAGGCTTCGACTTTTGCCCTGACGCCGGTCATCAGCAAGGCGTGTACGCCGAGCCACGCCGCAAAGGCTATGGGACCGTCGAGTTCATGCTTCTTCTTCCCGATCACCGCGACAGCGGCGTCGCGGCCAATCATCGCCATGATTCCCTTGTCGTGATAATGAAACGGAGTGCGAGTCCCACCAGCGATTTCAGCCAGGATATTTTTCGCAGTCCACTCGCCGCACTGCTGGGCAACCGAACCCAATTGCGGCAACGTCGAACTATCCGAGCCGGGAATGTTCGCAAAGTCGCCCAGTACGTAAACGACGGAGAATCCGTCAACCGTGAGGTCTGGCCTCACTTCGATCCGGCCGCCGTGCCCTCGCGGCAGCCCCGCATTTGCCGCCAAAGGTGAGGCCATTAGCCCACCCGCCCAAATCGCCGTCCGTGTTTGAATCGACGTGCCATCCGAAAGGAGCACCCGATCAGGAGCTACCTCCTTCACCCCTATGCCTAGCCGTAGTTGCACACCCTTCCGTTGAAGAGCCTGGGCGGCATAATCGTGTGCCCTCACAGGAAACGCCGCCAGAAGAGCGTCCCCATGGTCGACCAAATAGACCCGCGCGTGTTTCACTGCGAGGTCGCCATGCTCCGCCGGCATGGTGAGGTTGATCATGTCGGCCAACGCACCCGCGATCTCCGTACCCGTAGGGCCTCCACCGACAACCACAAAATTCAGTGCGCCCTTTCCCACCAGCGTCGGGTCGCGATCGGCGTCCTCGAAAACGGTCAGGATGCGAGAGCGCAGATGCTGGGCTTCTTCGATTGAGTAGAGCGGAAAGGCGTTTTGCTCGGCGCCTTTGGTGCCGAAAAAGTTCGCCTGTGATCCGGCCGCCAATACCAGGAAGTCTCCCTGGTAGCTCTGGCCTTCCCGGGTGGTGACCGTCCGCGTCTTGGGGTCGACAGCGGTCACCTCCACCATTTTCACGTCTACATTGGCGTGACCGCCAAGGGCTTGACGAATGGAAGTTGCAACATCGCCCGTAGCTAGCTGCGCTGTGGCTAACTGATACAGCAGGGGCTGGAACTGATGGTAGTTGTTCTTATCGAGGAGCGTGACCCGCACATCATCGCTCTTGGCGAGTTTCCGAGCACAGGCGAGGCCGGCAAAGCCCCCGCCCACGATCACCACGTGCGCCTTTGAACCGTTGGTATTCACTGCTCTACCTCCTGCCACCGCGCCGAACGAGTTGATGCAGTCGTGAACACCGGGCAATTTCACGACCGTTTTCCAGACGCTATTGCCTCAGCACTGGCACTGGAAGCAGCGTTACGAAACGCGCTATCCGCATTTCTTCTGAGCAGGCAAGGGTGCACGTTTGTGCGCGAGCGTGCCACCGCACGGCAATTCCCAACCTCAGGCACCAAGGATTTTCATCTTAATCCGTGCATTTCGCTGAGTCCGTGAATAAGATCCCTCGGCAACGCTCAAAAAACACAGGAGGATTCCATGTATCCGGTCATTTTGGGATTGATCGCGCTCTTGTTGTCTGCCTGTGCATCCGCGCCGCCGACAGGCCCGGATGCGGCACGTACTCTTATCGATGAATCCGCGGCCGCGCTGGGAGGTTGGGCCGCGCTGGATGCTGTCAAAACTTACGAGATCATCACGATCGGCGGCGACCTGGAGCCAATGCAGGCGGTCGAGCCGAAGGGCGAGCCGAGAGTGATCAATCGATTCACTCAAACCGTGATGGCCGACTTCGAAAACAACCGGATGCGCCTGACCTTCGATGCGATTCGCGAATACCCGAACACGCTGCCTGTGAAGTTCACGGAAGTCATCAACGGTGACGCCGGCGTTCTTGAGACTCCGGACGCGAAAGGCGTCATGGTCCGCGAGCGCCTTCATCCAAGCCGGCTCGCCACGCGTCTGCGGGATATCCGGCGGCTTCCGGTTCGGGTGCTGTACACGGCGAAAAACGGCGCAGAGCTCACTCGCGTTGAAGACAGGAAAGACGGCAACGTCATTCTTCAGGTGGTTCGCTTCAAGGATGGAAATCTCCCGGTTGAAGTCCACTTCGACAGTTTCAACAAACTGCCGATGCGCGTGATCTACACCGAAGACGATCCCATTTATGGCGACACGCTGAACGAACTCGCATTCACCGAGTGGCGCGATTACCAGGGAGTGCGGCTTCCCCAGACGACTGCGGTTTTCCTGAACGGCGTCAAAATCCGCGAGGAGAAGGCGCGCAACATCATCAACAACTCCAAGCTCGATAACACCGCGATGACGGTTCCGGACGATATCAAGGCCCAGCCCGCAAACGGCGAGGCGATCGTTTCGCAGTGGCCGCTGCGCCGGATCGTGATGGGAGTCGGTTACCAGGACTATGGCCGCGAGTCGAAGGTGGATATCGCCGAAGTTGCCAAAGGCGTGTATCACGTGAAAGGCGGAACGCATCACAGTCTCGCCATTGAAATGAAGGATCACCTTGTCGTGGTCGAGGCGCCGCTTTTCGAAGAGCGTTCATTGGCCGTCATCAAAGCGCTCGAGGCGAAGATTCCCGGCAAGCCGATCAAGTACGTCGTGATGACGCACTTTCACATCGACCATTCCGGCGGCATTCGCGCCTATGCGGCGAAAGGCGCGACCATCCTGGTCCAGGAGAGCAACGTCGATTTCGTGAAGACCGTTTTCTCGCGGCCGAAAACGATCCGGCCCGATTCACTGGCGAGGGCTGGTACCGTGACTCCGAACATCGAAGGCGTGAAGGGCGTCAAGCAACTCACCGACGGCGAGCGCACGATCGAATTGCGCGAGGTTGCGAATCCGCACGCTTCCGGAATGCTTGTGGCGTATCTGCCGGCTGAAAAGATGGTTTTTGTCAGCGACCTCTTTACTCCGGGAACCCCGGTCGATCCGGCAAACAGAAACGGCATAGAAAACGCCGCGGCGTTGTACTCTGCTTTGACCGGCAGTAAGGTCGCAGTCGATCGCATCGTGGGCGGCCATGGTGAAACGGCGCCGGTCGCGGACCTGGCGAAGGTCGCGGCGATGAAACAAGGCTCTTAGGAGGGACCATAGATGATTCGGAAAACGCTGGTCGGCATAGTCATTCTCTTGCTCGCGTTGACGGTTATCCTGTTCGCGCAACATCCGCAGACGCACAACTACAAGCCGGTCACCGATGAAATGCTCCGAAACCCGAGTCCCGATGACTGGCTGATGTTCAGCCGGACTTACGACGCCCAGCGTTTCAGTCCCCTCAACCAGATCAACAAGCAGAATGTCGGACAGTTGAAGCTCGCATGGGTGCGCGAGATGGGATCGGGAGGCAGCCAGGAAAGCGTGCCCCTGGTCTATCGAGGCGTCATCTATACGTTCACGCCGAACGCCGTCATCCAGGCGCTCGATGCCACGAACGGCGTCCTCATCTGGGAATATCGCCGCGCCGGAACCTCCAGGACGAAGGGCATCGCGATCTACGAGGACATGGTTTATTTCACGACGCCCGATGGCTCGCTCGTCGCGCTGGATGCGCGGGACGGTCGGGTCAAATGGGAAGCCAAAGTCGGTGAAGCCGCCGGGACTTCAGGCCCCATCGCTGTTGAAGGCAAGATCATTACGGGAAGAGCCTGTGCGAGAACTCGCGAGAGTTGTTTCATTGCCGCTCATGACGCGCGCACCGGCAAGGAATTGTGGAAATTCCACACCATTCCCGGAAAGGGAGAACCTGGGTGGGAGTCCTGGGGACCCGGTGGTCCGGCGGACAACATGATGGCGTCGACGTGGGGAATGATGGGCTCCTACGATCCGGCTCGGAAACTGGTGTACTGGGGCATCGCCAATCCCATGCCGAATACGCGCATGGCACGTCACAGCGGAAACGCCGAAGCCATTTCGCGAACGGCGCCATCGGATCTGTACAGCAATTCGACGGTCGCGCTCGATCCGAACACAGGAAAGCTCGCATGGTATTACCAGCACCTGCCGGGCGACGACTGGGATCAGGATTACACGAACGAAAGGATTCTCATTCGCACGGCGGTCAATCCGAATCCAAAGTTCGTGAAGTGGATCAATCCGGATGTTCCCCGGAATTCGCAACGGAACATCGTCGTGAATGTCGGCGAAGGCGGCGGGCTCTTCGCAATCGATCGCGACAACGGCCAGTTCCTTTGGGCGACGCCGTTTCCATACGACACGCCGGAGTTCCTGATCTCCAACATTGACGGCAAAACAGGACGGACAACCATCAATTGGGATGTCGTTTTGAAAAAGCCGGGCGAGCACCATGTCATCTGCGCGTACAACACGAAGAGTTATTGGCCGATGTCCTATCACCCTGGCAAGAACTCGATGTACATCCCGTACGTCGATAATTGCCTCGACATGACCGCTGCTGCGCCGGAGGCCGACGGCAAGCCGGCAACACCGGAGCGGCGTACAGGAGTTCCGCGGCCCGGGTCCGATCCGGCTAAATTTGGCGGACTGGCGAAAGTGAACATGACGACGGGCGAGATCCAGCGCATCTACGAAGGACGCATTCCCGGAGTCGCCGCGACTCTGGCTACTGCGGGGGACGTCGTGTTCTGGGGGGACCTGAATCGAAAGTTCCGCGCGTTCGATGCGGATAACGGAAAGATCCTTTGGGAGACGTCGCTTGTCGGGCCCGTTTCCAACAGCACGATTACGTATGCCGTCAATGGCAAACAGTATGTCGCGGTGCTGGTCGGCAACGGCGGCCTGCAGGCCGGCCTGCTGCGGGAAGCAGGTCTCGAATCCACACCGTTTCCGAACGCTCTCTATGTGTTCACGCTGCCGTAAGGTCCGAGGGCTTCGAATCCCTTCACCACCGACGCCAGCCGCACGAGATCGTGAAGCTTTTCCACACTCACGCCTGCCTCGCGCAGCGTGTGTTCATGCGAGCGAATGCAACTTTCGCACGCATTCAGAACAGAAAGCGCAAAAGCCAGCATCTCGAACCGGACCTTTCCCAGCCGCGGGTTTCCGAAAACCATCATTCGAAGTCCCGCGGACTTGTAGTCATCCGGATGCTCGGTCATATGCCTGAATTTGTAGTACGTGTTCAGCATTCCCATGATGGCCGCGCATTCTTTTGCCTCCTGACTCTGCTCTGCCGGCACATCCAGATGGAACAGGGCGGCTTCCGCATATTCCACGAGGCGTGGCTCATCCACTGCCATACCCAGCGCGGCCAGCCCCAGATACGCCTCGACCGGTTCCAGAGCGCTGCCTTCGAGCGCCCGCTTGAGGTTCAGCTTGAGGTCGCGCGGGATGACACCTGTGCGTCCCTCGAATAATTCGTCAAGCGACATTCGAGTTCCCCCTAAACCTTCAAGGTTTCCTGACCGCGTTCCCAATTGCACGGGCAGAGTTCGTCCGTCTGGAGTGCGTCCAATGTGCGGATGACTTCCTCGACGTTTCGTCCGACCTTCAGATCATTGACGGTGACCCATCGAATCACGCCTTCCGGATCGATGATGAATGTCGCCCGCAGCGGAACCTTCTCGGTGGGGTGCAGGATTCCCAGCGCTTCGCTGAGTTCCTTCCGATTGTCGGCCAACATCGGAAAGCCCAGATTTCTGAGGTCGGCGTGATTCTGTCGCCATGCCAGGTGCACAAAGTGGCTGTCGGTGCTTGCGCCAAATACCGCTGTGTTGCGGTCCTGGAATTCGCCAAGCGCCTTATTGAATTCGGCAATCTCGGTCGGACAGACAAAAGTGAAGTCCAGCGGCCAGAAGAAAACCACGCTCCATTGTCCCTCCAGATCCCCTGAACTGATCTGACCGAACTCCTTGCCCTTCTCCGTCGACACACATGCTGTAAGTGAAAATTGCGGAAACCGTTCTCCGATACTCGCGATACGACTCATTCATTTGCTCCCTTTCAAAATAGGTACAAGGCGAGTGTGCGGCGGGCGGGCACGATCCGTCCAAGCGCTTATTGTTATGGGAGTGATCGGATTTGGTTATGTCGATGTTTTCCGGGAAGACCGCGATTATTAGTCGTTCAGTCGCCACTTTCGCGACTCTTCCAGCGCGTGCGATGCGGTCACTGCGGTGAGGCGCAAATTGAATTCGGAAGTGGCGTATGATCCGGAGAGAAGGCACACCGTCATGCATATCGAAGCGGCGAAAAAACTGTTCAACGTCGACGATTATTACCGAATGGCCGAGGTTGGCATCCTCAGCCCGGAAGACCGTGTCGAGCTCATCGACGGAGAAATCATCCAGATGAGTCCGATCGGGACCAGACACGCTGGATGCGTAAACCGCGCAACTCGTCTTTTCTCTCTAGCGTTTTCCGGCAGAGCGGTAGTCAGTGTTCAGAACGCGCTCAGGTTGAGCAACTACACAGAACCTGAACCAGATATCGTTTTGCTGAAGTATCGCCCCGATGATTATGCGGACAAGCGAATGATGGCCGAAGATGCGTTGCTCGTATTGGAAGTTGCGGACACGACGCTTCGATACGATCGCGATGTGAAGGTGCCGCGCTACGCTGCCGCAGGAGTTCCAGAGGTTTGGATTGAGGATCTGAAAGGAGACCGGCTTCTCGTTTATCGAGATCATGCCGATGACGGATTCAAGACTGGTCTTGTTTTGAAACGCGGTGATTCTGTTTCCACGATGGCCTTCCCCGATATTTCCTTCACCGTCGACGAACTACTCGGCTGACGTCTACTCTGCCTTAAAACGTATAAGTCAGAATCCACACCAGGAACAGCACAAGCGGCACGTGGATCGCGAACTGAAGCATCGAATAGCCGACGATGTCGCGCGCTTTGAGGCCGAGCGTACCCAGCAGCGGAAGCATCCAGAATGGATGGATGAGGTTGGCGAGCGCTTCTGTCGCGTTGTAGATCTGAACCACCCAGCCCAGGTGCATGCCGAGCGACTTTGCGGCTTCCAATATGTACGGCGCTTCGATCAGCCACTTGCCGCCTGCCGACGGAATGAACAATCCAAGGAACGCAGAGTAGACGCCTACCAGAACCGGAAATGTGTGCGGATTCGAGATGGTCACGAAGAAGTGCGCCAGTTCTTTCGCGAGCCCCGATTCGGTCATCATTTTAACGATGCCGCCATACAGCGGATATTGAATGAGGACGCCTGCCACCGAAGGCACTGCGGCCGTAACGGCCTGGACGAAAAAGCGCGGCCGCCAGTGAAGAAGAAGCCCCGCGATCAGGAACGTGAAAATGTAATGGTTCAGTTCGAGGATGATGCCTCTTCCCTTCGAAGCGACTTCCAGGACCATGTACGCGATTCCGAAGAACGAAATCAGAACGGTCAGCACAGGGCTGTATTCGAGCCATTCTCCCGGCTTCTCGACCTTCGCAACGGGAACGACAACCGGTTCATACTTCACACCCATTGCTCCCATGTTGCGGACGTCGGCAGGAGCAGGGTGCGAGTAAACCGATATCAGCATCGACGCCACGATCAACACCGCAGCGATCAGCATGCCTTGCCAGAGTCCAAGCGTGTCTGAAAGAGGAATCACGCCGCTGATCTGAAGAATGGACGGCGGCAATGACGCCGGCGCCGCCATGATCAGTGCTGCAGACGACGACATGCCGAGCGCCCACACGCTGCCGACGCCGAGATATCCCGCGGCGCCGATCGCGCGATAATCGGCGCCGCGAACGCGATTGGCGACCTCCCGCGCGAGAAGTCCGCTGAAGACCAGACTGAAGCTCCACGATACGAGTGATGAAAGCATCGAGAACAGCGCGACGAACGCGACCGCGCCGCGAGCCGTCTTCGGGATTTCGGCCATCCGCCGGATCACCCGATACACCGGCGGAGCTGTGGCTACCGCGTATCCGGTGACGATGATCATCGTCATCTGCATCGTGAACGCGACCAGATCCCAGAATCCCGCGCCGAACCATTGCGCTGTCTGAATCGGAGAATTGCCGATGCCGACGCATGCGATGTACACGATGATCACAGCCACCAGCGCAAGCGCGAACGCATCCGGAAACCAGCGTTCGAACCATTCCGACAATCGCAGGCCCCACGACGCGAGCCACGATCCCGCCTGTGTTTGTTCAGCTTTCACGCCGCGGGATTGTACCAACAGACGGCTCCTTTGCTATATAGTTCAGACCTTTCAACAAAAGCCACACAGGCACAGGAGTCACAGGCATCATGAGTCACAAGAACCTCGAAGAAGTGTTGCAGGCTACCGGCAATGCGGTTCAAATGCTTCGAAATTCCCAGATCGGTCCTTATGCGTTCCCGGTCGTGCGTACCGAGTTCACGAACTGGCGAGACGAACAGCGTTCATGGAAGGAGTCCTGCGCGCTCTTCGATCAATCGCATCACATGACGGACCTCTACGTTCAGGGGCCCGACGCCTTGAAAGTGTTTTCCGATCTCGGCATCAACAGCTTCAAAAATTTCAAGGTCAACCAGGCGAAGCAATTTGTTGCCTGCAATTACGACGGCTACGTCATCGGCGATGCAATCCTGTTTTATCTGGAAGACAACAAATTGAACCTCGTCGGACGGCCGCCGGCCCACAACTGGGTGCAGTTCCATCTTGAAACAGGGAAGTACAACGCGACGTTCGAAAGAGATGAGAGATCCGCGGTCAATCAGGGCCGCAGAAAAACGTTCCGATTCCAGGTGCAGGGCCCGAATGCATTAAGGGTGATGGAGAAGGCGACCGGCAAGCCGTCGCCCGACATCAAGTTTTTCAACATGGATACGATCGTTGTTGCGGGACATCCGGTCCGCGCCCTTCGTCATGGAATGGTCGGCCAGCCGGGTTGGGAAATGTGGGGACCGTGGGAGCACGGCGACGACGTGCGGAACGCAATTGTCGAAGCCGGTCAGGAATTCGGAATCCGGCAGGTCGGGGCGCGCGCGTATCCAACCACGTGCCTCGAATCCGGATGGATACCTTCACCTCTTCCAGCCGTTTACACCGGCGAAAAGATGAAGCCGTACCGGCAGTGGTTGAGCACGAAGAGCTATGAAGCCATGGCGTCGCTCGGAGGCAGCTTCTACTCCGAGAGCATCACGGACTATTACCTTACCCCTGGTGATCTCGGCTATGGATCGCTCGTGAAGTTCGATCATGACTTCATCGGCCGGGAAGCTCTCGAAAAGATGGCAGGCAAACCGGGCCGCAGGAAAGTGACGCTTGTCTGGAACGGCGATGACGTGGCTCGGGTCCTGAGGTCGATGTACGACGCCGGAAAGGACGTCACCAAGTACATCGATATGCCGCTGGCGAACTATGCGACGCTGCCGTACGACAAAGTCGTGAAAGGCGGAAAGACCGTCGGTTTGTCGACCTACACCGGATACACCTTCAACGAACGCTCGATGATCTCGCTGGCGATGATCGAACCCGATCACAGCGCGGTGGGTACCGAACTGACAGTCTTCTGGGGTGAAGAAGGACGCGGCACATCCAAGCCCACCGTCGAGCGTCACACGCAGTCGCAAATTCGCGTCACCGTGGCGCCGGCGCCGTTTGCCGATGTCGCGCGCAACGCGTACCGTCCCTGATAGAAACGGACCAGAAAAGGAGAACCGCGATGGCATACGTGCTTCTTTTTCTTCTCGCCGCCCATCATTCGTTCGCTGCCGAGTACGACGGCACCAAACCCGTCAATGTCACGGGCACGCTGACGAGAGTCGAATGGAGCAATCCGCACATCTGGTTTTATCTGGATGTGAAAGATGAAAAGGGCAACGTCACCAACTGGGCCTTCTCCGCGGCGCCGCCGGGAGTGTTGATGAGGCGAGGCATTACCAAAGATGTTCTAAAACTCGGAAGCGTGATCAAGGTCGAAGGATTTCGCGCCAGAGACGGTTCCAACAATGCATCGGGCGGCAACGTCACCTTCACCGACGGCCGCCGCGTGTTTACCGCTTCCAACGAAGACAAAACACCGCAGTAATCGTGGAGGTTCTGATGCGACGCACGTTCATGGTGTTACTCATTGTCGTTGCCGCCACAACGCAACTGTTGGCTCAGCAAACCAAAGCAATCCCGCGCACCCCGGACGGCAAGCCTGACTTCTCCGGATTCTGGGGCAACCCCACGCGCCCCGGACAACGCGGCGGAGGCGCGCTGACATTCAGTAAGGAAAAGATGGCGCCCTTCAAGCCGGGCGGCGAAGCCCTGTTCTACGAACCCCGCACCGGTGATGCGCGACACGATGAACCGCGCGCCTTCTGCATGCCCTCGGGATTTCCATCCGGATTCTTCGGCCCGTATCCCATCCAGATCGTGCAGAACAAAGATCATCTGGTCATGGTGACGGAATTTCAGCGCATTACGCGCCTGATTCCGCTCGACGGCAGGCCTCATCAAAAGGGAGTCGAGCCGACATATTACGGGGACCCGGTTGGGCGTTGGGAAGGCGATACGCTGGTGATCGATACCACGAACTTCAAACGCTGGTCTCTCGACGACAATTACTATCAGAATCCGAAAGAGTATCGGATGCACACTGACGCATTTCACACGATCGAGCGTCTCCGCTTTGTAGACGGCAGCACGATTTCATATCAGTTCACCGTCGACGATCCGAACATCTTCACCAAACCATGGTCGGAGGATTTTGAGATGAAGCTTCATCCGGAATGGAATGCCACCGGCCTGTACGAATTCGTGTGTGAGGAAAACAACCGCTGCCCCGGCGGCAACTGCCGGAAGTAACTGGGCGCTAGGCGCGGCTTTCTCCATACTTCGCGGTCGCGTAACCCACGATCAATCCCACGAGCCCGCCGGTTCCCATGATGTGAGCGTAGTACTTTTCGCCGGTGTCCGGATCGGGCTGCGCGGCAACGAGGTATGCAAACACGAGCGCGAGAATCGTGCCGACGGCGATGATCACGCCTTTGTTTCGAACGTACACCGCTGTGATTCCGACAGCGAGCCCGACCACCAGACTCTTGATCGACGAAAGGCCGGCAAGCGTCAGGACCTTCGTACCGAATCCGAACTCATAGGCAGCGCTAAAACCATCCAGCGCGCCGAGAATCGCTCCCAGGATCACTGCGTATGCGACTTTCTTCATTCTCTTTCCCCCACCACGTATTAACGCTTTCCCGGATTTCTTTTAAGCGCCGAAAAAAATGTGGATCAACAGGCGCACCACGGCATATGCCAGAACCAGGATCACGGCAAGCCGGTGTCTTTGAAGGAATCGCGCCGTCGAGTCCAGCCAGGTTTCAGGATGGGCGGCCACCGGAAGTCCGTCCAGATAAGCAGCGATGTCGGCCGCCAGCGCTTGTACGTCTTTGTAACGTGCCGCGGCATCTTCTGCCGTCGCCTTCTCGACGATGGCGCGAAGCGGTTTGCCGACATGCCTGCCGACGAGCCGTCCGTCGATGAGGAACCCGATGATCGCGCCCAGGGAATAAACGTCTGCGCGGGCATCCCGTGTGGGTTCCGGCGCCATATATCCTGGCGTGCCTGCAACCTCGGCGACTCCCCAGTCCATCACAAGCACTTCACCGAACGGTCCCACCATGATGTTTTCCGGTTTCAGATCGCGATGCACCACGCCACTCGCATGCGCGAAGGCCACCGCTTCGCAAATGCGCAGGACGATGCGCAAACGTTCGGGCACGCCGGCAATCCCGGATACGTGGCGATCGAGACGATCGCCTTCGATGTACTTCATGGCGTAGAACGCGCGTCCATCGGCGAGCCGTCCGACGTCGTGAACCGGCACGATTCCGGGATGCTCGAGCTTCGCAAGGATGCGAGCTTCTTCTTCGCCGGCAACGTCCAGGACCTTGAGCGCCACGCGGCGGTCGAGTTTCTCATCGAGCGCGAGCCACACGACGCCCATGCCTCCATGCGCGACCCGCTCCAGAAGCCGGTAGTGCGTGCCCGTCAGGTCCGGCACTTCGGCGGCCTGCCGCAATCGTTGAATCTTTTTGTCGGAAATCCAACTCATCGTAAAAGCGCGCGTGCTTCCTCGCGGAACTCTTCCTCGGTGGAAGTCATGTCGTGCAGCAGGTCAAGCGTGATGCGGCGGAACTCGCGCCGCGACCATGCGAGGTAGTTTGTGACGTCCGTTTTGGCGAGATCGAATTCCAGTGCCAGTTCGGCGTAGGAAATGTCGTCCTCGTTCAGATCGTAGCGCTCGAACAGCCGGAAGTGCGTGAGCCTGCCGCTCGTCTGGCATTCCGAACGCAGCCGGTCCACGGCCATGCCGAAAATGCTGCGGACCCACTCGCGCTCGAAGAAATCGTCGACCCTTTCCGGTGAAGGCAGGCCCGTCCGCTTGAGCTCACCTTCAGCGAGTTCGAAGTCGAGCGAAAGGATGACAGCGGCGCCGCCGCGTTTCTGCGCGCTTGCATCGCGGTGATGATTCAGGACGACGCCGTCAACGCACGTTCGGAGATACGTGCGAAGTCGCGCCTTCGCCGGGTCGTAGCCGGCGAGAAAATCCTTTTCGATAACGCGGGTAAAGAATTCCTGCGTGAGGTCTTCGGCATCATCGCGCGACTTGTTCCACTTCGCGCGAATGTACTTGTAGACCGGCTTCCAGTAGGCGGACGTGATGCGGTCGAAAGCCAGCCTCCGCTGGTTGCCGTCGCTGCTGCGCGCCGCGACGATCACCGACCAACGGGTTTCAGGAAAGCTGCCTGCCATATCTCGGGTTTCTCATTCCGCTGCGAGGACTTTTCCTTTGGTCTCCGGGAGCAGGAACGCGGCGATCGCCATCGTCAGGTATGCAATTCCGGCAAACAGGCCGATCGCCTGGCCCAGCGGCACCGTTTCGGAGAGTCGTCCGACGAGCGCGGGAAAAAATGCGCCCAGAGCTCGGCCGACGTTATAAGTGAATCCCTGTCCCACTCCGCGAACACGCGTCGGAAAACTTTCCGTATAAAAGGCGCCCATCGCGCTGAAGACGCCGGATGCAAAGAAGCCAAGGGGAAAGCCCAGCACGAGCATCATGTTGTTTCCGAATGAAAAACTTGTGTACGTCACCACCACGACGCCGGCGCCGATCGCGAACACGAGAAACTGGAGCCTGCGCCCGATTCGATCGGAGAGAAAGCCGCCGGTCAGGTATCCGCACAACGAGCCGAGAATGACGACGGCGAGATATCCCGAGGAACCGATAACGGAAAGCCCTCGCTGATCGCGAAGGAATCTCGGCAGGAATGTGGTGACGGCGCTGTATCCTCCCTGAGCTCCCGTTCCCATCAACGCGCCGAGCAGAGTGATCGGCAGTAAGCGTCCTTTGAAGATCTCGAAGAACGACGGTTTGTCTCCCTGCTCGGCCAGCTTCCGCCGCGTTTCGATGTAAACCGGCGGTTCCTCGACATAACGGCGGACGAAAAAAACGAGCAGCGCCGGCGCGATTCCGACCAGGAACAACGCGCGCCATGCCTGTTCTTCCGGCAACAGCGAAAAAGACAACGCCGCGAGGAGAACTGCCGCGCCCCATCCGACTGCCCATCCCGCCTGCATCATACCGAGCGCTTTGCCGCGATGCTCCGCACGGATCGATTCGCCCAGAAGCACGGCGCCCGCCGCCCATTCGCCTCCGAAGCCGAGACCCAGCAGCGCCCGCGCCGCCAGCAATTGCGTGTAGTTCTGCGCGAGGCCGGACAGGAACGTGAAAACGGCAAACCAGAGGATGGCCAATTGGAGCGTTCGAACTCGTCCGATACGATCCGCCAGGAAGCCGGCCAGCCATCCACCGATTGCAGACACCAGCAACGCCGCGGTCTGAAGATCTCCCGTCTGACCTCCCGTCAACCCCCACGTCGCGACGAGCGCGGGCACGACCAGGCTGTACATCTGGACATCCATTGCGTCCAGCGCCCAGCCGCCCACACACGCCCCGAAGGTCCGCTTCTCGCGTGTACCCAGGTCGGAGATCCACGCAAACGGCCCGCCCTTCCCGGCTACGGAGTTCGTGGCATCCGCTTTCATTTCCGGTGATTCCTCCGGCGCAGGATTGTACTAGATGCAGACCCGGGGGCGGCCCCCTCGTACCAGAATTCTGCAGCCAGTAGCTTGACCTTCGACATCCCAAACCGGTAGAAGGACATCGGCATGGAACCGTTGACTCTCCCAGTCCCAGGACAAATCGCAAAGGTACGTCAAAGGCGATACCTCGTGGAAGAGGTCGTGTCGCCGCCTCGCGGGGGCGATAGCACGCTTGTCCGGCTTTCGTGTGTGGACGACGACAATCAGGGCCGCCGGTTGGAGGTTCTTTGGGAGAGGGAGTATGTGATTTGATCAGGAAGGTGTCCCGCGAAGGCGCAAAAGCGCTTTCTGGACGGACTCTTTCAAAGGCGCGAGGTCTTTTTCTGCTGGATGGCGTCTTCAGAAGGCACGCATCGCCTCGAGGTCGACGCTTTCCTTGATGTGAGGTTTGAGACAACCTTCCTCGACAAGGTCGACGGGTTCGCCCAGGAGATCTCTGATCTGGTTCTCGATCCGCAGTATGTCGATTAATGAGAGAGACAGCGCCTCATCGAATTCCGCTACCAGATCGATGTCCGACTGCGATTGCTGCTCTCCCCGCGCTGTGGAGCCAAACAGAGAGAGCCTGACGATTCCTGCGCGGCGGAGTTCGGTTTCATGAGTTCGCAGTGTCCCGATGACTTGGTCCCGATCCATACGCATAATCTTGCACATGCCTGCGGTCGCTTCAGCATCCATGTAAGGCTGACTCCTTCGGGAGCGTCCATCCCGGCAATTGTCTTGTCCTGAGCAACCTTTACTCTTTGATAACATTGGAGCCATGAAGAAAGTACCCAATCCACCTCCTGGTTTCGATGAACTCACGTTTGACGAGAAGCTCGACTACGTCCAATCCCTCTGGGATCGAATCGCTGCGAAGCCGGACGCTGTTCCGATCCCCGATTGGCACCTCGACCTTATTGAAGAACGCCTGAATGCGAGTTCGGGCAGTGGACGGCCCTGGACTGAGGTTCGCGATTCCCTGCGCGCACGATTGCAACAACGCAAACCAGTTCGGTGACCCGCCAACTGCACATTCGCGACGAGGCGGAACTGGACATCATCGATGCTGTGGCATGGTACGAAGACCAGCGCAACGGCCTCGGTGCTGAATTCCTCATCGAATTTGATGCCGTGATGCAACGAATGATCGACACCCCGCTTCAGTTTCCCCAGATCAAAGCCGACGTCCGAAGGGCTTTGCTACGCCGGTTTCCATACGCGGCTTACTTCCTGGTGAGTGACGAGAAGGTTGACGTCGTCGCCGTTCTCCATCAACATCGCGATCCGAGAACCTGGGAACGACGAATCCAACCTTAAGAAAGAGCATGGCGAAGGATCCCGAACTGCAGGCGCATCTGGAATGGATCGGCTATGTCCAGCCGGTTGGCCTCGTCGTGTCGGCGCCGGCGTTGATTGGGGGTCAGGCTCAGATCAATCGCGATTGGTCGGCCATACTTTGTACCGGTCTTCGTCGTTGTTACGAAAACGCCTGACGTTCTCGATCAGGTACTCGAGGCGGCCGGCCGGTCCGACAGCCGCGACGCGAAAGAGTTCAGCATGTATCGCATCGAGAAGGATTTGAAGCGTGGTTAATCGTTGTTGCCCGTCGATGATTATCCGTGCTTGAAGCTCGCCGATCGTGTTTTGCACTTGCTGCAATACCACTGCGCCTAAGAAATGCGGCTGATGTTTAGCGTGGGGATTATTCAGGAGACGGACTGCCACCCGCTCCAAGTCCTTCCACAGAGGTTCCCATTGTTGTTCCTCATTCCATACATATGGTCGCTGAAACAACGGAACCAATAATCGTTGTGGTTGGCCGAAGATCGCGTTTGGGGTTCGGACTTGAGTTTCCATTGAGCCTTACGAAGTTTTCGGTGCTTCCTCCGGCGCAGGATTGTACTAGATGCAGTTCGTCAAGAAACCGTTGAATCGTTGGTGGGTTGTTGCGTCGGTCAGGCTAGCGTAAAGTACGCGTATGAAACTCGATATCGAACTGTCTCCGGCTCATACCGAGCGCCTGCGTCAGGAAGCGGAGCGGCTCAACGTCACCCCCGAGGATCTCGCTCGCGCTGCCCTCAGCGACCTTTTGTCGGAACCGGATGAGACTTTCAAGATTGCTGCCGAACGTGTCCTGCGCAAGAACGCCGATCTCTACCGCCGCCTCGCCTGATGCGATAGGAGTCCGGGTTAGATTCTCTACTCTGTTTGTCGTTTCCTCCCGAACACCATCGCGACAAGGATGCTCACGAAGTAAATGCCGGTCATGACGGCCATGAAGAAGAGCATTGGGGCGAAGTTTGTCGAGGGCGTGAAGAGGGCCGCGGCGAAGCTGAACAGCAGGAACGCGTATTTGAAATTCCGGATGAGGAATTTTGCATTCACCAAACCGATGCGGCTGAGGATGAAAACGACGGGCGGCATCTCGAAGATCGCGCCCATCGCCACAACTGTAGCTGCCAGTGTGGCCAGGTAGCTTTCGGCGCTCATCATGATCTCGATGCCTGCCGCTTTTGCCATTGCCAGTTCCAGCTTCAGGAGCCAGGGGGCGACGATTGCATACCCGAACGCCGCTCCTGCCGCGAAACAGAACGTCGTCGAAATGATGAACGGTGCGGCATATCGCTTCTCATGTTTGTGGAGGGCCGGTTCGATGAAGCGCCAAATCTGCCACAGCATTACCGGAGCTGCGAGGCATATCCCGGTGGCGAGAGCGACTTTGAAGTACACCGAGAAAACCTCTGTCGCATCGATCGCAACCATCTGGAGTCCCAGAGCCAATGCCGGTCTGTTCAGGAACGTGATGATTTCAGCCGTGTAAGCAAACCCGACTGCAGTGCCCAGTCCAAGACCGATCAGGCTCTTGATCAGACGTTGCCGTAATTCCTCGAGATGCTCGAGAAACGGCATCTCGCTGAGCAACGCCATTCCCATCAGAAAAGATCGCCGAACACGTTCCCGCCACGAGAGTTCCGATAAAAGTACGGTCGACATATCTTGATGGCTGCGCCCTATCGGGCTTGCATTCGCTCCGCTCATGTTGCCTCCGGGTACATGGTAGACTTCGGCGCATCATTCCGGGGAGGCTTTTCCTATGCGCCATTCGACGATTCATCGAATCGTTTTCGCTCTCTTGTCGATGTTGTTGCCGGCAGCGACGCTGTCAGCAGCGGACAGGACGACCGTCGGCGAATTCATCACCGAGCGTCCGACATTGCTCTCGATGGGATTCGAATGGCTGATCGACGGCGACGATAACCGCAATGCCACTGTCGCTGTCAGCTATCGCAAGCGCGGCGAGCAGGCGTGGAGGGATGGACTCCCGCTTCTGCGCATCGGTAACGAGCGCATCAATGAAAACTCGCTGAGTTACGTTACGCCGAACGGGTTTGCGGGAAGCATCTTCGACCTCCAACCCGGAACCGAATACGAAGCGCGATTCGTGATGTCGGATCCCGACGGCATCACCGGCAAGGCGGAGAACATCGTCACGGTGCGGACGCGAGTCGAGCCGATGCCTGCGTCCGGCGGAAAGGTCTATCACGTTTATCCTCCGGGTTATCAGGGACAGCGGCAGGAACCCGCATTCACCGGACTGCTTTCCGCATACTTCATGGGCGCCGGCGGCTCCGACTATTTCAATTCATGGCCGGCGCGGGTTCAGCCCGGCGACACGATTCTCGTTCATGCGGGTGTTTATAAAGATGACCGGTACCGCTACGGCGGAGGACTGGGAACGGTTTCAAGCGGAAGCTACTTCCTCACGCAGAGCGGGACGCCCGACAAACCAATCGTCATCAAGGCTGCAGGCGACGGCGAGCCGATCTTCGACGGCGACGGCGCCTACAACCTCTTCAATGTGCTCGCGGCGAACTACAACTATTTCGAAGGTCTGACGATTCGCAACACGGATCTCGCTTTTCAGGCAGGCTTGAAAAACATCATCGGCGCCAGCGGTCTCACCTTCAAACGGAACAAATTCGAGAATGTCGGCCGCGCGATCTACACGGACTGGTCGGGATCGAAGGATTTCTTCATCGCCGACAACACGATGATCGGCCGGTTCAATCCGAATTACCTGATGGGCTTCACCGGCCGGACATGGACGAATCTGCCCGAGTTCAACCCGAAGCTGGTTTCCGAGTATGCGGTGAAGGTGTACGGCTCCGGACATGTCATCGCGTACAACTACATCGCGAACTTTCACGACGGCATCGACATTGCCACCTACGGAAACCCCGACGGCTCGCCGAATCCGATCCGCGATCGCATGCCGGTGTCGATGGATTTCTACGGAAACGAGATCACAAACATGGAAGACAACTGCATCGAGTCCGACGGCGGCGCGCACAACATCCGCATCTTCCGCAATCGATGCTTCAACCACGGCCACCGCGCGCTCAGCGTCCAACCGATGTTCGGCGGGCCCGTGTACTTCATTCGCAACATCGTCTATCACGCGCCGGAAGGCGGAGCGGTGAAGTTCACCGCGTCATCGGCGGGGATTGTCGTTTATCACAATACATTTCTTGCTCCCGTGAAGCCGATGCTGCTGGCTGCGTCGAATGTGCATTACCGGAACAATCTGATCCTGGGAAAGGCCGAGACGAACGAAACGTTCGCAGTGGAGACCAATACCAACTACTCCAGTTCCGACTACAACGGCTTCCGTCCGAACGAAGGCGCCGAGTATTCCTTCGAGTGGAGCACGCCGCCGATGGCCATGCGCGCGAACTTTCCGGGTGAGGTCGGCAGGTTGTCGACGCAGCAGCAGACCCAGCTCGAGGCGAAAGCGAGAGAGGTCCGGCGGTTCAAGACGTTGAAGGAGTACAGCGCTGCGACCGGACAGGATAAAAACAGCGTGCTGGTCGACTACAGCGTTTTCGTCAAAGTCTCTCCGCCGGGGACCGATCCGCGAACGCTCTACACGCCGGCCGATTTCGATTTTCAGCTTCGACCTGGATCCGCAGCCGTGGATGTGGGTGTTCGATTGACGGGTGTCAATGACGACTTCACCGGCCGTGCTCCTGACCTGGGCGCGCTCGAGGCGGGACGGCCCGTGCCGCACTACGGTCCCCGGCAGTAACGATACCGAACACCTTCCGCACATCGACCTTCGCCCCGAGTTGATACATCAACGTCCGGATGCCGATGATGGTACGGTTCCAGTAAACGAAAACCGGATGACCACGCGTGTATCGTTTCAGCGCCAGCGCGGAGTAGCTCTTGAGTCCTCGCTTCAAATGGTCACCGTTGAAGTCGAATGGACCCTCGTGCCGCAGCGGTTCCAGCACCCATTCGCAGTTTCGACGCAACACGTCCAGACATTCCTTGTTTGTGACCTGTTTCTCCGTCATGCCGACTCGACGCAGCACGGCAGGCAGAAGTTCCGGTTCATCGAAAAGACGTTCCGCCATGCGGAGCAGTTCCAGTTCCTCCGAGCTGTACCGTTGAACACAGCCGAAGTCGAGCAATCCCAGCCGCCCATCACGCATGAAGAGGTAGTTGCCGGAATGCGGATCCGCGTAGCCCATGCCGTTTCGATACATCCGGGCCCAGGCTGCATATATCTTCGTCGCGTACGCATTGCGCGATGACTGGCCGGGCCGTCGCGCCAGAAACTCGCGCAGATTGGATCCCTCGAGATATTCCATGGTCAGTATTCGAGCCGTTGAATATTTTTCAAAGACTCCGGGAACGACGATGCCGTCGCCGGGTTCGAAGAGTTCGCGAGCCATCCGCAGATTTTCAGCTTCATGGACGTAATCCACTTCAAGTTTCAGCATCCGATGAATCTCTTCGAACTGCGCCTTCGTGTATTCCCAGTCCTTGCTGAGCCGCGCCGGAAAGAGCAGGGCACTGACGTTGCGAATGTCCGAATCGATGGTTCGCGCAATCCCTGGATACTGGATTTTGACCGCCACCACTTCTCCGGACTTCAGCCGCGCGCGGTGCACCTGGCCGATCGATGCCGCCGCGAACGGCTCTTTTTCAAAACTCTTGAAGAGCCTTTCGGGATCCGCTCCGAGTTCATTGCCGACCATTTCGCGGAGCAACGAGAAATGCATCGGCGGCGCATCGAAGTGGAACCGATCGAGCGTCTGGACGATCTGGTCGGGAATGATTTCGGGAAGACTGCCCAATGCCTGTCCGAGTTTGGCGGCCGCCCCACGCAGATAGCCGAGGCTGTGGATCAATTTCAGCGCAACACGGAGGTTCGTCTCGACAAGCTTCTGTTTCTTCGCTGTCGAGTCGGAGAACCATTGCCGCACCCATAGGGCAAGATAGGCGAGCGTGACTTGCGTGGACAGCTCTCCCACGGTCCACATCCGGTGAAACGAACCGACCGGCACCGGACGGCGCGCGAGGTCCGCGAATATCTTCTGAAGCTCTTCACGCGGGATTTCAGCGCCGTTTGGACGCTCGCCTTCTGCCTCTTTTGGAAGCGCGTCGATGAGATCTTTCAGGTTGGCGGTCATGATGACTCTCTCCTTTTTCAAGCTGGACAAGCTGGTCCAGCGATGCGACGAACAGCTTCAACGAGTGATCAAGCAATGCGAGCGTGTCCTCCTGTTTGGGCGAATGATCGGCAGCCCACCAGGCAAACACGCCGAGATATAAGGTCCAGTAGATTTGCAGCGTCAGCGGCGGCAGCGGAACACCAGGACGGTGCGCGGCAATGATGTCTTCCACGGCCTTAAGGTGATTCATGCGAAGGGACTCGCCCGGCGAGCCCGGTGCGGCATGACGCATCGGACTCAAGATGGTCTCGGCGGCGGCCGGGAGAAACTTGCGGTATTCCTTGAGGCTCTTCAGTTCGGTCCAGATCAGCGCGAACAACTCTTCTTCCAGAGATTCGTCGGGCAGTTGATCCGCCCCCCGCCGCTTGCGTACTTCGGCCTGAGCGGCTTCCAGCGCTTCGGACATCAGGGCCGCAACGATCGCTTCCTTCGTCTCGAAATAATTGAATAACGTGCCGGCCGCGATGCCGGATGCGGCGGCGATTCCACGCGTCGTCGTGCTTTCCCAGCCATCGCTTGTAAAGAGCCGGGCGGCGGCTTCGATGATTCGATCCCGTGTTTCGGCCTTGGCTTCAGCAGTGATTCTCATAATATGAGCGTGCTCATAAAGTACTCGCCGCTCGGTGCGGTTGTCAATCTCAAAATGAGCATGCTCACATTGGTGGCTGTCATATAATCCGCCCCCATAACCGATTCAGGAGGTCGTGACATGCTTCTTTCCTTTGTCGTTGCTCTCGCAATGGGTCTGGCTCAATCGCAAACCGCGGCGCCGTCGGCGAAAGGAACCGTCGAGCGCATCAAGGTCCATGGAAAAGCGCTGGAAGGAAATCTCGAAGGCGACTCGGCCGATCGCGATGTTTTCGTGTATCTGCCGCCGAGCTATTCGCGGAACACGAACCAGCGATATCCGGTCGTCTACCTGCTGCACGGTTACGGGCTGACTGCCGAGCGGTGGATGACATTTGCCGGTCTGGCGGACACCTCCGACAAGAACATTGCTGCGGGAACGATGAAGGAGATGATCCTGGTGAATCCCGATGCATTCACGAAGTACAACGGCAGCATGTATTCGGCGTCTGCGACGATCGGGGACTGGGAAACATTCATCGCGGAAGATCTCGTGGCGTACATCGACAGTCACTACCGCACGATCCCGAATCGAATGAGCCGCGGCCTGGGCGGGCATTCGATGGGTGGTTACGGAACGATGCGCATCGGGATGAAGCGGCCCGATGTGTTTTCGAGTCTGTATCCGATGAGTTCGTGTTGCCTGATCAATAACCCCGGTGGTGGCGGAGGGCAGGGCAACCGGGGAGGCGCCCAGGCAACAGCGACGCCGGCGCAGAACGCAACGCCTGCGGCTGCCGGAACGCCGCCCGCTCAGGGCGCGGCTCAGGGAGGCCGAGGCCGCGGTGGACGCGGAGGCGGTTTCAATAACGCGCCATCGGCTCAGGCCGCAGCCTGGGCGTCCAATCCGAATAACCCGCCGGACTTTTTCGATACGCCCGTCAAGGATGGCGTGCCTCAGCCGTTGATCATCGCGAAGTACGCAGCCAACTCACCGCTGGTGATGATCGATCAGTACGTCACGAACCTGAAGAAGTACAAAGCGATCATGATCGACGTCGGCACGCAGGACACTCTTGCAGGTTCCAACCGGCAAATGGATGAGATCCTCACGAGGTTCGGCGTGAATCATGTCTTCGAGACGTATGAAGGCGATCACACGAACCGTGTGAAGGAGCGATTCGAGTTGAAGGTGCTGCCGTTTTTCTCGAACAATCTTGCGTTCAGCGCAGCCGGACCGATTCGATGATCGAGTTGAACGCGTTGCGATACTGACCGAGATCTTTTGACGGCGCGACCAGAATGAAATACAGCAGCTCGGTGTTGGATTTTGCAATCGTCACGACGATGTCCGTTTCCTGACCGCCGATGGGACTGTCGTTGAAAAGTTCCGCGAGCAGGGCGGGCCGTCCATCCACTCGAGTCTGGACGCGCGATCGCGACGTCTGCATTGCCGGATTGCCCCGCTTCAGTTCATTCAGCAATTGAGCCGTGGCCTCGTCCAGGTTGCGGGCATTTTTAGGCTGGAAGACATCGACGATCATGCCCCAGGCGAGGTTGCCGTTGATCGCGCCGCCTTCCGGCGCGACGGTTGCATGGTTTCCCTCGACGGATGCTTTCCAGTTTTGCGGATGCTGTAATCGGATTCCCGCGACTCGCAATTCAACCGTTCGCGTTGACGGAGCTGCGGGCGGCTTCGTGTTGCCGGACGTGTTGCTGGGCGCGGCTTTGGGATCGCGCTTGCCGGGTTCCGGCATCGCGAGCATCATCTTTTTTACTTCCTGAAAATCGGGCGAGTCGATGCGCGGTCTCGCCGGAAGCGGGCCGAGCTTCTTCATTTCGGCGTTGACCTTCATGACGCGGTTTTCGGGTATCGGATGGTTGCTGAAGAACTCTTCGGTTCTCGACCCCTTGTGTTCCTTCGCCAGCTTTTCGAAAAACTCGGACATGCCTTTCGGATCGTAGCCGCGGTCGTACAGGATCTGCGTGCCCATGAGGTCCGACTCGGTTTCGGCGTCGCGTGAATACTTCAGCAGAACCGAATTTGCGAGGAACCCGCCGCCAAGCGTCGCGATCTGGCCGGCCGCGCCATCGCCGAGAATCGCGCCGAGCGCGCCCAGCACGCCCTGGCCGACCTGAGCTTTGGTCGCCTGATTGGTTCCATGCCGCAGGAGGATGTGGCCGATCTCATGACCGATCACGCCCGCAAGCTGCGATTCATTGTCGGCGGCCTCGATCGCGCCGCGATGAATATAGATCGGCCCGCCCGGCAGAGCGAAAGCGTTGATCGACCGATCGTTCACGATCTTGAAAAGGAACGGGAATTTGTTTTCATTCGGCGACTTCGCCACAAGGGACTGACCCAGCGCGGAGATGTACGCATTCGCGTCGTTGTTGGTGATCAACTGGAGCTGACGTTCGGCGTCCTTCGAAACCTCTCTGCCCAATTCGACGTCCTGTTGCGGACTATAGATGTTGCGTCCGGGACGCAATCGTGTCCGCTGGGCAAGAACAGTAACGCTGAAAACAATCAAAAGGATCGCAACAAGCCGTGTTTTGATCATGGTTCTTAATTCTCCGTCTTTGCCGCAGGTTTCTTCGACGCAATGGTTTTCAAAACGTCGGAGTAACTTTCAAGCGTGCCGTGAACCGGCACGCTCTTTGCCACCTGCAGTTTGCGCAATCCGATGTTGTAGGCAAGGTTGTCGCCCCAGGGATGCTGGAGCCACGCAAAATCATACAGGTCGGCCTGGACGAGCATCTTGTCCCGGGGCACATACCCGAACAGATTGGTGCCTTCCCGTGGATTGTTTTTGACATGGTACAGGCGAAGCTCCATCGACTTGTCTTTCATGACCAGTTCGTCGTCCACTGGTTCGATCTTCATCGGCTTCGGACTGCGCGCTAGCGCGTCCTGGACGATGGAATGTTTGCGCGACACCAGATCCTTGAAGAACTCGACGTTCCCTTTGTAGGTGACGATCGTGAGACCTTCCGCCACCGCGACGCGCAACCCCCCGGAGTGATCGAAATGGTGGTGCGACACCACCGCGTGGGTCAGCGGCTTCTGCGGCCGCAGGCTTCTGGCTGTGTCGATTACGGCCTTCGTTCGCAGTTCATTCAGGGGCGCCTCGAAGAGGACCAGATGATCGTCGAATTCAAACAGGATGCTTCGGTGATTTCCCGAACCCGCAAGCCACCAGATGCCTTTGCCCACCTCTTCGGATGTAACCGTGACTGCCGCTCCGGGCGGGACGCTCATCGCTTTAACTTCGGCCGGAGCCGAAAGCTCGACGGGGTTTTCGCCATCGACTGTGTTCTTTGAGATCCGAAAATCGAACTGCGGGTACTTGTCGATTTTGGTGATCAGCCGCCTCGGCATCTGCAGGCCATCCACCGTTTCGTATTCCGCGAATGAAGTTTCCATCGCGACGTCGCCGAGATTGTCGTTGTAACTCATCGATCGAACTCGCAGGGGAGTCCGAGTGGCGCGATCGACCTCGAAGGTCAGTACGTCGCCTTGAGGTGTGGTCACGTCGACGGCTTCATAGTTCTTGAACGTGCGGAGATTGTCGACCTTCGTGCCCGGAGTCAGCGCCAGCCGGATTAACGAAATCGGATGATGGAGCATCTCCACGCGACGCGTTTTGGCGACGGACTCGCTTGTTCGGGAAGGCATGCCGCCCTGGCCTGCCGGCACGTTGTATCCGACGTCCCCGTCGACACCCTGATCCAGTTGCTGAGTCGTTGCGCCGGCAAAAAGGAATTGCGCCGTTCGCGTTTGCCGGACCCGCATGCGGTTGGCTGCGACATCGATCGAGCGCCGGTAAGGGGCCGCCTTCCAGACGGGAAGTTCGCTGTCGGTTGTCAGGTTCTGCCCGAGGTTCGGCGCCTCGCCTTCGCCCTCGAGTGTCAGCGTGTTGATCTGCTGTATACGCGCTTTCCCGCCGAGCGCTTCAGCAGTGTTTTCGATGAGCTGCATCTCTGGAGAAGACTTCGAACAGGCCGCGAGACACGCTGCAGCAAGCAAGACGATGAGTGTCTTTTTCATGGATGCACATCTTATAACTTTCATCCTTTCCATCGAAGCTCCTCGACCGTTTCGAAGACCGGGACGTCCTTTCGAAGCGTTGCCAATGTTCGAAAGAGCATCGCGTCGCTCCAGAAGGAAAACAGAATTCTGGAGAGGCGAGGAGCATTGCGGATGGAAGGCGACCAATCCTTGAAATCCCTGGGGATGTCCTCGAGATGGGGATAGATGGAAAGGACGGACGACGCTGCCTTGGTTCCCCAGTTTGGGACGCCGGGAAAGCCGTCGGCGCTGTCGCCGACCAGAGCAAGATAATCGGGGATCGATTCCGGCCGGACACCGAACTTGGCGATGACGCCGGCCTCATCGCGAAACGTGTTCGTTCTGCGATCGAGTTGAACGATTTTCGTCCCTACGCACTGGCTGAGGTCCTTGTCCGGCGTACATATGACGACACGATCGACTCCCGGATCTTCCGCCGCCTTCCATGCCGCCGCGGCCAGCGCATCATCGGCTTCGAACTCCACCATCGGCCAGACGATCACGCCGATCTTTCGCAGTTCGTCTTCGAGAATCGGGAACTGCGAGTACAGTTCCGGGGCGATTCCTTCGCCGGTCTTGTATCCCGCATAGAGATCGTTCCGGAACGACTCGATCACGTGATCCGTCGCAACGCCGATATGCGTCACTCCGCGATTCAACAGACCTTTCACGGAATTCACCACGCCGCGGGCTGCGCCGACCTCGCGGCCTTTTTCATCCTTCACGGATGGAACAGCGAAGAAATGCCGAAACAATTCGTACGTACCGTCGATCAGGTAAACTTCCACGCGACGAGTTTACCGGAGGTAACGATGAGCATGAACCCCCTGGCCGCAATATTGCCCCGCGAAATGACTGCATTGAAATGTCAGCCTTTGTTCATCTTTCAGATCGAGGTGAAGCCTCCAAGCGTGATCGGAGCGACGCCGGGCCACGATCGGCGCATCGGTGAGATTGCAGGCGGCCGTTTCGAAGGCGAGCGCCTGCGGGGCCGCATTCTGTCGGGCGGCAGCGACTGGCAGTCGTTGCGCGCGGACGGCACGACGACACTGAACGTGCGTCTTGTGATGGAGACCGACGACGGCGCTCTGATCGGCATGACGTATCTCGGGATGCGTCATGGACCGAAGGAAGTGATGGACCGCATTGCGCGCGGCGAAACCGTGAGTCCGTCCGAATACTACATGCGAGCAACGCCGTACTACGAAACGGCGTCTGAGAAGTATGGCTGGCTGAATCGCATCGTTTCGGTCGCCATTGGTCATCGCATGGCGGGCGGAGCCATCTACCAGGTGTTTCAGATCGACTGAGCCGTGCCTGCTACTTTCGCTTTGCGGTGAACGTCCCGTCGCCGAATTCGCCGAGGGAAAGAGTACCTTTCATCGAAGTGTTGCTTTCGATGGTTCCGCTGTATCTCAGTTCCAACTTCGTTCCCTGGATGTCGACGGCGATGGTGAATTCAATGTTCTGGCCTTTCACGGTGCCTGTGATCGGCGCCTCTCCAGCCAGCTGTGACGTGTATTGACCGGTCAGCTTTTCGCCTTCCTGCTTGAACGTAGCGGTCGGTGAACTGGCACCCGCTGCGGACTCGACGCTGAGGATCCACGTTCCGGTTACATCGGCTTTCCCAGCCTGGGCGGCCAGCGTAATCGCACAGGCAAACAACAAAAGAATCGCAATAATCTGTTTCATCGCTCACTCCTCCAAAAGTTGAATACCCGCAGCCGGGCCAATGATCAAGAGGAATATGTTTGCACTTGCCGGTGTCGCGAAATAGAGTGCGTTCAACTTAATTCCGTCGAGAACACAAATCGTTTTAGTGGCTGAATCGGGAGGGTGACATGAAAGAAGTTGTCCTTGCGGGAGTGCTGACAGGCATTCTTTTTTCCCTTAACGTCTTCGCACAAACAAGTAACGCCACAGTAGGTGGAACGGTTTCTGATGCAACCGGAGCGTTGATTCCGGGCGTGGAGGTCACGGCGCGGAACGCAGGCACCGGGATTGTGAATACGGCAATCACGAACGAATCGGGGGCGTACCAGTTTTCCGCGTTGCAGACCGGTACATACCAGGTCGGCGCCTCATTGCCCGGATTCAGGACTTCAACGTACAACAACGTGACTCTTGGCGTCGCCCAGCAGGTCCGCCTGAACTTCACATTGCAGGTTGGCGATGTGGCCACGGCCGTGGAGGTCACGGCGGCTGCGGACACGACGCTTGCCACGACTTCTTCATCGATCGGAGTCGTGCTCCCTGAGTTCCAGGTACGGGAATTGCCGACGGGCGACCGCAATGTCCTCGAGTTGCTTCGATCCGTTGCCGGCACCGGCCCGCAGGAAAGCGACATCGACGGCAATTTCGCCGGTGGCCGTGTGCGCGATACCAATGTCATGCGCGACGGGTTCACGGTCTCCGCGGGTCGCTACAACCATGGGACGTTTGCCACGACTTACACAAGCACCGACCTGGTCGAAGAAGTGCGCGTCACGACCGGAACCGTGGATGCCGAAAGCGGCCGCGGGTCCGGCCAGGTGCAGATGGTCACGCGTTCCGGAACCAACAATTACCGCGGCTCGATATTCTGGAACAACCGCAACTCGGTTCTCGACGCGACAAGCTGGTTCAATAACTTCAACCGTGTCGAAGCCGACTGGGAGAACCGCAACCAGTTTGGCGGGCGCCTGGGCGGTCCGATCATTAAGAACAAGACCTTTTTCTTTTTCCTGATCGATGAACAACGCGATGTCGTGAAACAGAACTTCGTCGGAACGGTGCTTACGGGGCCTGCCCGCCAGGGCATCTTCCGTTATTACCCTGGCGCCGACAATGCGAACGCGTTACAAAACAATCCGACCGTCAATCGGCAAGGCGTTCCTCAACAGCCCGCCGCCGCGACCGGAGATCTGCAGACTCTGAACGTGTTTAATCCGGCTTACGATACCAACCGTTCCGGCTACGATCCGACCGGCTGGATCCAAAACGTCCTGTTGAAGCGAATGCCGGAGGCGAACGACTGGACCGTCGGAGATGGATTGAATACCGCCGGCATCCGGTTCACTCGACGCATCTCGGGTCAGGACGCGTCCGACGGTAATTCCTACGATCAGAACAATCGCGATCAATTCAATGGACGGATCGATCACAATTTCAGCGCTTCCAACAAGTTCAGTTTCGTCTACACCTACGAACGCGGTATGAACCACACCGGCCAGGCCGGCATCGAGGAATGGCCGGGTGGTTTTCAGGGCGCGAATCGGAAGCATCCGAGGATGTACACGTTCTCGCTGGTATCGACACTGGCCTCGAATGTCGTGAATGAAGCTCGCTTCGGCTTCCGCGCGCACAAGATTCAGAGTTGGGCTCCATGGTATGTGGGCCGCGAGCGCGACATCGGCGAGGCGGATCAGGAAGCGCAGGACGTATTCGAGCTGCTGTTCAAAGCCAATGGCCTGCCGCTCCAGGTCGTTCCGCAGTTGTTCGGGTCGGGTTTCGTGAACTTTGGCGCGGGCTTCGGTTCGACTCGCGGTTCCTGGAGTCCGCTGGTGAGTTACGGCGACACGATCAGTTGGATTAAAGGCAAGCACTCGTTCAAGGCCGGCGTCGAGTTTCGACGCGACCGGACCGAAGGTTGGAACGACAACAACCTCACGCCCTATGCCACGATCGGCGCCGGAAATCTCCCGGCGAACATCACGAACGTCAACATTGCCGGCCTGACCTCGACGAACGCCACGGCCGCGCGCAACCTTCTGTACAACCTCGCCGGGTCGATCGATAACGTCCGCCAGGGATTCGATCTGAGAAGTTCAGAACAGCCGCTGAAGTTTCAAGGCTGGCACGACGGCGTGAAGCTGAAGCTTCGCGACTGGCGTGCTAACGAGTTCAGCGGCTTCTTCAAAGATGAATGGAAGGTAACGAAGGACCTTACGCTGAACCTCGGCCTGCATTACGAATGGTACGGCGTGCCATACGAAGGCCGCGGACTCGCCGGCCGGGTCGTAAATGGAATGCAGGGCCTGTGTGGAATCGGTTGCGGCGCACTTACGACCGTGGAACTGGTGGGCAAGAACTCGCCACAGCCGGACAAGGCGCTGTTTGGTAACGACTGGAACAATTTCGCCCCCAACGTCGGCTTCAGTTATGCGTTGCCCGGTCTCGGTCGAAGCACAATCCTGCGTGGCGGTTACGGGATGAGTTATTCGGGCGCTCAGATCAAAGGCGCGATGGGTGCCGGCGGTCTTGACGGCGGCGGCGGAACATTGCCCGGTTTGTCGGGGATCACCGGCGGGAATGGTCTGACGTACACGCGGACCGGATATTGGTCGCTCGCGAACGTAACTTTGCCGTTCCAGCCGCAGTTCGCGCCGCTTAGTCCTGTTTCTCTGACGGAAGCCCGAACGCTCACCATGAACATGTACGACCCGAACCGCGTTACACCGTACATCCAGAACTTCAACCTCTCGATCCAGCGCGAACTCACCCGCGACATGATCCTGGATGTTTCTTACGTCGGCAGCAAGAGCACGAAGCTCTATGGGCGGCGAGAACTCAACTACGTGAAGGTCTTCGAAACGGAATTCCTGGAAGCATTCAACATGACTCGAAACGGCGGGAATCACCCGCTGTTCGATCGCATGCTGATGGGACTGGTCATTCCCGGCGCCGGCAACACACCCGTGAACGGCACGACGCTTACAGGATCCGGCGCGCTGCGGCTGGGCACGAACACGCGGACCGACGTTGCCAACGGGAATGTCGGCGGCGTCGCCAATTACCTCAACACGACCACAAACGTGACCGGCGAAGGCGGCGGGTTCATTCGCAGGGCCGGCTTGCCTGAAGACTACCTCGTCTTCAATCCGCAGTTCGCCGGCGCAGGGTTGAACGGGAATACCGGAAATTCCAACTATCACTCGCTGCAGGTGCAATTGGTGAAGCGCTTCTCGCGCGGCTTCACCAATCAAACTGCGTATACCTGGAGTAAGGCTCTCGGCGTTTCCAGCGATGACAACACCATCACCACGAGAGATCCACGGCGGGAAAACCTCGATAAAGCCGTGCTCAGTTTCCACCGCGCGCACGTCATCACGAGCAACGGGACATACATGCTGCCGCTCGGTCCGAACCAGAAATTTCTGGCATCGGCTTCGGGATGGCTGGAGCGTCTTGCAGGTGGATGGCAACTTGGCGGTCTGATGCGATGGAGTTCAGGCGCGCCGTTGTCGATTACCGCCGGCGGGTTGACGAACATCTATCAGTCGGCGGCGAACACGCCAAATATTCTGGGTGTCCTGCCCGAGGGCAAAGTTACGAAACAGACCGACGGCAGCCTGCCGTACTACTTTCAAGGCCTGACTTCGGGAGCCGCCGGTTCGGATCCCGGCCGCGCGCTGGTCACCGGCACCAATACGCTGGCCACGGCCTACAACCGCCGAGCCGTCTTCGACGCTCAGGGAAAGGCGGTACTGGTGAATCCGGGGCCGGGAGAGGTCGGCACTCTCGGCATTCGCATCATCGAGGGGCCGTCGCGGTTCGAGTTGGACATGAACCTCGTCAAGCGAGTGCGGATCGACGAGAGCCGCCAGTTCGAATTCCGAATGGATGTCGTGAACGTGCTGAACCGGCCGATCTTCGGAAATCCCAACACCGATATCAATTCAGCAAGCTTCGGGAGGATCAGTTCCGCAGGTGACGGCCGTCGGTTCACGATCGGGACTCGCCTGAACTTCTGACGAGTGATATGCCAGTGAGATACTTTCAGGCTTGATCCGCACGCGTTCTTCATGCTCGAATGACGAACGTGATGCCATACGCTTTACTATTCATTCTGTTATGGATGCAGGCCGGGGCGCCTTCCAGAACGTTGCCCCGAACTGCGGACGGCAAGCCCAATCTGCAGGGAATCTGGCAGGTTCGTAACCGAGCCTCTTACGACATCGAGGATCATGCCGCGAAGCATGGCATGCCGGCAGGGAAAGGCGTTGTCGAGGGCGGTCAAATCCCTTATCGGCCGGAGGCGGCGAAGAAGAAGGAAGAGAACTTCACCAACCGCGCAAAAGCCGATCCGCTGGCGCAATGCTTCATGCCGGGCGTTCCACGCATCATGTACATGGAATTCCCGTTTCACATCTTCCAGACGCGTGAACACATCGCAATGACGTTCGAATGGTCGTCGGTTTACCGCCTAGTTTATACGAACGGCAAGCCGGGCCCGGTCGGCATCGACTTCTGGATGGGCGACTCGCGCGGACGTTGGGAAGGCGACACGCTTGTGGTCGAGGTCAAGGACCACAACGACAAGACGTGGTTCGATATGGCCGGCAATTTTCACAGCGAGGACATGACGCTCGTCGAGCGATACGCGATGCTCGACGCCGATACCATTCAATACGAAGTCACAATCACGGATCCGAAAACCTTTACCCGCCCGTGGAAGATCAGCATGCCGCTTCACCGGGTGAAGGACATACCACGGATCCTCGAATACCAGTGCCAGGCGGAAGCCGAAGAGGCTAACGGTTTATTCGAACGCGATCCTAAAACGTGGTACCCGAAACCCTAAGAGTTCTTAATGCGAAATTCGATGAGCAAACATAACGCGATGATTTTTCATTTCATACTGGCGCTCCTGTTGATGCCTCTCGTCGTGGCTCCCCTGTCGGCTCAGGGTCGAGGAGGACAAGGAGGCCGTGGTGGCCAGGGCGGCGCTGAAGGCCGTGGCGGCGGTGGCGGTCGGGGGCAGGCGGCTAATGCGCCGAAGCCCGGGCCTATTCGAAGGACGCCGGACGGCAAACCGGACCTGTCGGGCTTTTACCAGGCGAACGCGGGTGGCGCGAATTATGGACTCGAGCAAAAAGCCGGGGAGTTCCTGACGCCGACTACTCGAGGCGTCGTCGTCGATCCGACGGATCGCATGCTCCCGTATCAGGATTGGTCCAGAAAAGAGCGCCTCGACCGCGATACGCCTCAGCGCGGATACGATGATCCGACGGCGCATTGTTTCGTCGCGGGTGTTCCGCGATCGATGTATACACCGTCGCCATATCAGATCCTTCAGCCGCCGGGATACGTCGTTCTGCTGTTCGAGCGCATGTCGTGGCGGCAGATTCCGCTCGATGGACGCCAGCATCTGCCCGATAACGTTCGGCTCTGGCAGGGCGATTCCATTGGGCATTGGGAAGGCGATACTCTCGTCGTCGACACGAAGAACCTGAACGGCAAGCCCTGGATGAATGAAGTCGGGGATGTTCTAAGCCACGCGGCTCACATCGTCGAACGCTTCACTCCCACCGACGCGGATAATATTATTTATCGGGCCACGGTCACGGATCCCATCGCATACACGCGTCCGTGGACCATCGAGATTCCATTGACGCGGCAGGCGGATGGCGAAATCCTCGAGGTCGCTTGTCACGAAGACAACGGGGATTTGCATCACCTTAAAGACGTCCGGGACGAGTATCGGGCCGCGCAAAAGAAGGAGAAATAATAATGAAGCGTTTCTGCCTCATTCTCGCTGTCACCGGCAGTTTGTTTGCCGGATCTGTATTCGCACATCATTCGTTCACCGCTGAGTACGATCCCAAGAAACCCGTCAAGATGTCGGGCAAGGTCACGGAAATGAAATGGTCGAACCCCCACGGATGGATCTATGTCGACGTTGTCGGCGCCGACGGAAAGGTCACCAACTGGGCTCTCGAAACAAGCGGAGCAAACGGTCTCTACCGGCGCGGATGGAGAAAAGAAGATATGCCGGCAGGCACCGAGGTCCTGTTCGAGGGCTGGCAGGCACGTAACGGAAAACCGGCAGCGAATATCTCCACCATCACGTTTAAGGACGGTCGAAGGCTCTTTGCAGGAACCTCCAACTCCGCTGATCCGAGCAGCAAGCAGTAGGAGTTTAGTGACGGGATGGCGACAGTCCGGTTCACGCGAAACATCCAGCGACATGTCATGTGTCCGACGCGTGAGGTAGACGGCGAGACGCTTCGCGATGTGCTCGACGAATACTTTCGATCGAACGAGCAGGCTCGAGGTTACGTCCTCGACGACCAGGGGCGGATACGCCAGCACATGGTGATCTTTATCGATGGCGCGCAGGCCAGTGATCGCGACCGGCTTTCGGATCGCGTGGAGCCGAGCGCCGTCGTCGATGTCATACAGGCACTATCGGGAGGAAGCAACTCATGAGTACACGTTGTCACGTGGCAACGAGAAAGGGACTGTTCACCCTCGAACGCGGCGGGTCGAAGTGGTCCATCAGCCGCGCCAGTTTTCTTGGCGACAATTGCGTTAACGTCATGCACGACCCGCGCAACGGCGAGTTGATGGCTACGCTCAACCACGGTCACTTCGGAATCAAGATGCACCGCTCGAGCGACGGCGGGGAATCGTGGAAGGAGATCGCGACGCCCAAATATCCGGCGATGCCCGAAGGCTACGTCCCGAAGGTCAATCCGTTCAGCGGCAAGCCGGTGGAATGGTCGTTGAAGATGGTCTGGTCGCTCGCGCCCGGCGGCGCCGACGAACCCGGAGTTGTGTGGTGCGGCACATTGCCTGGCGGTTTGTTCCGTTCCGAGGATCGAGGGGATTCGTGGGAACTCAATCGCCCGCTCTGGGACAACCCGCTGCGCGAAGACTGGTTCGGCGGCGGCGCCGACCTTCCCGGCGTCCACTCGATTTGTGTCGATCCGCGGGAGGCGCGTCGAGTGACGATCGGCATTTCGTGCGGCGGCGCGTGGAGAACCACTGACGGCGGCAAGACCTGGTTGACGCCGGGGCCCGGAATGCGCGCCGAGTACATGCCGCCGGAGCAGCAGTTTGAACCGAACATGCAGGATCCGCACATGATCGTGCAGTGCCGGTCGAATCCGGATGTCCTCTGGGTGCAGCATCACAATGGAATCTTCAAATCGGTCGATGCCGCGGAATCGTGGACCGAGATCAAGGACGTCAAGCCGACGGCGTTCGGGTTTGGTGTTGCGGTTCATCCGAAGGATGCCAACACGGCGTGGTTCATCCCTGCGGTGAAGGATGAAAAACGTTATCCCATGGATGGACGCGTCGTCGTCAACCGCACACGCGACGGCGGCAAGACTTTCGAGACGCTTCGTAATGGCCTGCCGCAGGAGCACGCATACGATCTGGTTTATCGCCACGCATTCGATATCGATGAGACCGGCGATCGGCTGGCATTCGGGTCGACGACGGGTTCAGTGTGGATCAGCGAAAACGGCGGCGATTCCTGGCAAACCGTGTCATTGAATCTGCCGCCGGTATATTCGGTCCGCTTCGAGAAACCGTAAAACCACAGAGACGTTATTTCTTCTCGGGCAACAACGTCACTCGGACGAAGTTTGAAGCATTGAGATACGTCTTCGCTGCAGTCTGGACGGCTGCGGCATCCAGCTTCTTATAGAGCTCCGGTGCTTCCCAGACTCCGGCGACGTCTTCTCCAAGCTGATACTTGCCGGCGATCTGGCCGAGCAGATATCCGTTCAGCTTGCTGCTGGTTTCGAACTCCCGCAGCATGGCTTCTTTTTCATCCGTGATCTGTTTCTCGGTCGGGCCGGTCGTCTTGAACTTTTCGATTTCCTCGAATACGCGCTTGGCGAGATCCTCGACGCGCTGTGGGTCGGCGCCGAACTGAATCGAGACCTGATACTCGGGCCGGGGGATCTTCTGGCCGCCTCCATTGACGCTGACGCCGTATGTCCCGCCCAATTCCTCGCGCAGACTTTCGATCAGCCGGGTTTGCAAGATGCGCGACATGGCACGCATGACGACGCGATGCATCGGATCGAACTCGAACGGCCCCGAGAAAACCATCGCGGTTGTGCTCTTCGGTTCGATGCCTTTCTCGACCTTTCTTTCGGTCACACCGACAGGCAGCCGCGCCCCGACGTCTTTCCAGTTTTCCTTCCGCCGGATCGACGGCAGCCCGCCGAGGTATCGCTCGACGAGAGGCTTCATAGCGGCGACGTCGAAGCTTCCGACAAACACGAACGTGAAGTCGCTTGCATCGGCGAACCGCTCTTTGTAGAACGCCAGTGACTTTTCCAGGTTCCACTGATCGATCGTTGCAACCGTCGTGATGCGGCGTCGCGGATGGTTCCCGCCCATGATGTTGTTGAACGTCTCGGCGAAGGCGAACTCGGGTGCGGCCGACTGGTTGGCCAGCGCCGTTCTGGCCTGTGTCGCCTGGACCGTGAACGCATCCTTGTCGGGGCGCGGTTGAGTGAATCTCAAAAAGATGAGCTGGAACATCGTTTCGAGATCCTTCCGCGATGCGTTGCCGGTCAGACCTTCTTCCGTTTCGGAAATATATGCACTGGCGCTGGCGACCTTGCCGGTCATGACTCTGCGCAAATCGATGATGCTGAACTGACCGAGGCCGCCGGCACTGAGGACTTGTGCGGCGGTGCTGGCAGGAATGTAGTCCTCATCGCTGGCCAGGGACGTACCGCCCGGGCTTGTCGCGCGGAAAACGATCTCGTCTTCGCGGAAGTTGGTCGGTTTCAGGACGACTTTCACGCCGTTGGACAGTTCCCACTCGGTGATGCCGAGCGCATCTTTCGTTGAGGTGTTTACGACGGTGCCGCCTTTCGGCAACGGATCGAGCAGGGCGGCTGACGTGACCGTGTCCACGTATGCCGTGAGTTCCTTCGATGGAGCAGCTTTGATGACAGCCGCAAGTTTCGTCTCGTCAGGAATCGCAAGGCCCGGCTTGTCCGGCGCAGTCACGATCACGATTCGGTTCTTGTCCGTGTACCATTCCCGCGCGAGCGCGTTGATTTCCTTCAGCGTAATCTCCGGCAGGTAGCGTTGATGCAGCGCCTGTTCCAGTTCCGCTCCGGGCAGCGATTCGTCCGTCAGAAAATTTCGAATGTATTCATCGGCGCGGCTGCCGGACTGCCGGTTCTGATCCTCGATTACCAGGCGTTCGTAACCGCGCAGAATGTTTTGCCGCTGACGGTCGAGTTCGGTAGCTGTAAAACCGAATCGCGCGACGCGCTCCACTTCCGACAGCACCGCTTCGAGGCCCTTCTCGACGCCGTCGTCTTTGACGCGCGCGCTAAGCTGCGTTTCGTCCTTCGTTTTAGCGACGAACGGGCTGCGGCCTGCGCCTGCTCCGAGGAACGGAGCGTCCGGCTTCTGGGCGATCTCAGAGAACCGCACGGACAGCATGTTCGAGAAGAGCCTGTCGACGATGTCCTGACGATAGTTGCCGAAGCTCCCTTGTTTACGAGAAGGCAAGAGATTGCCGATAGAGAAGGACGTTGAAGTCAGTTCCTTGTCAGTCAGGATGCCGTACTTCGGCGCATCGTTATCCGGTACGTCATACTCCGTCCGTTGACGCGGCTTCGTCGCAGCCGGAATCGAACTGAAGTGCGTTTTGATGAGGTTCTCGACTGCGTTCTTGTCGAAATCGCCGACGGCAACCACGGCCATCAGATCCGGCCGATACCAGTCTTTGTAGAACCTCTTGAGCGTTTCGGGCTTGAAATTCTGAAGGATCTCCGGTTTCCCGATCGGCAGGCGATCGGCATATCGAGAGTCCTTCAACAGGATGGGAAGCAGCTTTTCCGTCGTGCGCGCGCCGGCTCCCCTGCGCAATCGCCACTCTTCCATGACGACACCGCGTTCTTTTTCGATCTCCTCGTTGTCGAACGACACTTTGTGCGCCCAGTCCTCGAGGACCTGCATCGCTTTATCCAGGACTTCGGGTTTGTCCGTCGGCACCTGAAGCATGTACACGGTCTCATCAAAGCTCGTATACGCGTTCAGGTCGGCTCCGAAGCGCATGCCTATGGATTCGATGAACCTTATGATCTCGTTCTTTGGAAAGTTCTCGGTGCCGTTGAACGCCATGTGCTCGACGAAGTGGGCGAGCCCCAGCTGATCTTCGTCTTCGACGATCGAACCGACCTTCACTGCAAGGCGAAGCTCGGCGCGTTTTTCCGGCTTTGGGTTTGAGCGGATATAGTATTGAAGGCCATTCGGCAGGGTTCCGATAGTAATTTGCCGGTCGACGGGTATCTGGTCCGAGGGCGAAGGGGCCTGTGTCTGGGCTGCAGCGAGGCAGGTGACAACAAGCAGAACGAGTAAAGAGATGGTTAGGATGTGTTTGCGCATTCGCCGATTATAGCAGCCCTCCTCCGGGAGAGGGGCCGGGTGTTCTTGACTGCATTATCAAGACGTTATAAAGAGTGTTCGCATATCAACCTGGAGGAAATCCATGACGCGATCGATCCGGCTCTCCTGTCTGGGCCTATTGCTGGCTTCCCTTTTTCTGATGCATTCCACGATCGCGCAACAAGGCGCGAGAACTGGACAATGGCGCGCGTACGGCGGCGAGAACGGCGGCACTCATTACTCGTCGCTGGATCAGATCAACCGCGACAATATCAAGGACCTGAAAGTGGCGTGGGTCTGGAAATCCGACAGCCTCGTCCCGAACCCCCAGATCGGCAGCGAGACAACGCCGATCATGGTCAACGGCGTTCTCTACTTCACGATGGATCAACGCCGATTTGTGGTCGCTGCCAATGCCGGCACCGGCGAAACGCTTTGGATCTACCGGCCGAATGAAGGAGAACGGTTCGATCGCGCACCGCGCAAGATTCATCGCGGCGTGGCGTACTGGACCGACGGCCGGAACGACGAGCGGATCATTCTCGCCACGCCCGGCTTTCAGCTGCTTGCGCTGAATGCGAAGACCGGTCAGCCAGTGTCGAACTTCGGCGTCGACGGCTATGTGGACATGTTCAAGGAACTGGATCTGGACTACAAAGGCACGCCACTCGGCAAGATCGGCAACAGCTCGCCGGTCGTGGTCGCTCGCGACACCATCATGGTCGGTCCTGCCCTTACTCCGGGCGGCCGAACGAACAAAACGAATGTGAAAGGCGATGTGCTCGCGTTCGATGTTCGCACCGGCAAGAAGAAGTGGGTCTTCCACACGATTCCAAGAAAAGGCGAGCCCGGCTCTGAGACGTGGCTCAACAATTCGAACGAGACCATCGGGAATGCAGGCGTGTGGGGACCTTTCTCGGCGGATGAAGAACTTGGTTATGTGTACCTGAATATCGAATCCGCCACGAATGACGTGTATGGCGGACATCGTCCCGGAAACAACCTGTACTCCGACTCGCTGGTTTGCCTGGATATTCGGACCGGCAAGATCGTCTGGTACCAGCAGCTCGTTCATCACGATATCTGGGACTACGATTTGCCGCCGCAGCCGATCCTGATGGACGTGGTGGTCGATGGGAAGCCCGTCAAAGGCGTGTTTCAACTGTCCAAGCAGGCGTTCGCATATGCCTTCGATCGCGTGACCGGCAGGCCGATCTGGCCGGTTGAAGAGCGTGCCGTTCCGCAGACCGACGCCAAAGGCGAGTGGACCGCGGCAACGCAGCCATTCCCGACAAAACCACCGGCATTCGACTGGCAGGGAATCGGCCTCGACAACATAATCGATTTCACGCCCGCTATTCGACAGCAGGCGCTGCAGCTGCTTGAAGGCTACAAGCTGGGTCCGATCTTCACTCCGCCGCCGGCCGCGGCGAGCGGTTCGAAAGGCCTGATTCAGGTTCCAGGCCTCGGTGGCGGCGCCAACTGGCCGGGCGGCGTCGGCGATCCTGAACTCGGTTATGTATTCGTCGGGTCAGCGACAAATCCCGGCACGGTTCTTTTGAACCCGAATACCACTCCCACGCAGACGCCCGACTCAGCCTGCTGCGACGCCGACTACACCATGGGCGGCCAGGGAGTGCAGCTTCCGAATGGCCTGCGATTGCTCAAGCCTCCGTATGGGCGCATTACGGCCTACAACATGAACAACGGAACAATCGCCTGGCAGATCCCGAACGGCGACACGCCGCCCAATATTAAAGCGAATCTCGAGAAGGCCGGCTTGAAAGACATTTCGCCAACCGGCAGTCCGTCTCAAGCCGGATTGCTCGTCACGAAGAACTTCCTCTTCGCGGGCGAGGGCACGGGTGGTCAGGCCATCTTCCATGCCTACGACAAGCTGACAGGTAAGGAAGTCTGGCAGGCTCCGATGCCGGCCGGTACGCAGTCCGCACTGCCGATGACCTATATGCACGACGGCAAACAATACGTCGTGCTGGCCACGCGCGGCCCACAGGGCGGCGGCGCCCAGTTGGTGGCCTGGGTGGTGACGCCTCCGGCTCCGCCGGGACAGGGTGGTGGTCGAGGCGGTCGGGGTGGTGGTCGCGGGCCTCAGTAGGTTTTTGGATGTTAGTTGCCCGATGGTCAGGACCATCGGGCAATTGAGATTTTGAAAGCCTGATAATTACGGCATAACCCTCGACACATGCGCCAGCGTCAGCCGCCACTGTCCGCGCTCTCTCACCCATACATGTGTTGTCATGTATCGATCGCGCGACTCGCGATCGTTGGCCTTTGTGGCCCATGTGGAAAGCAGCGTAACTACAGCTGTTTCTCCAAACACCCGCACCTTCACGTCATCGTTGGTCACTGAAGCGACCGTTGCAGCCGAAGCCGCGGCCGGCGCTGTGATCCCGGCCAGCCGCTGTTGCTTCGATACGGGCCGTCCGGCCAGGGTAATGAATACGAGATCATCCGCCCAAAGCCGGTCGATCACTTTGACGTCGGAACGCGTGAGAGCGTCCGTGAGCTCTTGTTCGATCTGCGTCACTTCCTGAACTGCATCCTGCACGATCGGACGCGCAGCGAAAAGCAGTCCACTCAATATGAACAGCAGCATATGTCCATCCTTTTCAATTAGCGATTTAGCTCAGGGAAGTGGTTTTGGGAGAAAAGTCCTGCAAAAAGCGGATGGTCGTTGCAACCCCGTTTCCTTGACCCGACCCTTTCGGAACGCCCCGAATCGATGCCCGACTCGGAACAGCAGCCAGAAGGAGCGACCAGCCCAGGAGTTTTTCTCTCAAGGGCACCGACCGGCGATTGGTTTCGACCGATCAGTTCCGGCTTCCTAGTTCGACGAACAAAGCTATTAACCCCATCCGTCGTTCATCTACCGGTGTTCAAGGTCACATGAACTACAACGACCGAGGCAGAATTTGCCAGAACACTTGCAGCGCGTCAACAGCGATTTTTTGTTTTCTTGAAAATATATTTTTCGTGTTTTCGAGAAATCTGTTGCGCGACTTTTACCTCGGTGCGCGGCCGCGTCCAGCACAGGTTCTGGAAATCGTCACACTGTGGATAACTCGCCCACATCAAAAAACGCCAAGACGCCGGCGCACGAATTTATTTAGAGTCTGCGCATGAAAACAACCCAACCTCTCAGTGAAAAGGTAGCCGTGGTGGCCGGATCGTCGCGCGGAGCCGGACGTGGGATCGCGAGCATGCTGGGCGAAGCGGGCGCAACCGTGATCTGCACGGGTCGCAGCACTCCCGGTCAGTTATCGACTAAAGGCCGTCCCGAGACGATCGACGACACGGCGCGAATGGTTACAGAGCGAGGCGGCAAGGGAATTGCGATACGCGTCGATCACACGGTTCCGGAACAGGTCCAGGGACTTTTCCAGCGTGTCGAGTCGGAATTCGGCCGGCTCGACATCCTGGTGAACAACGTCAATGGCGACGATCTGTATGAATGGAAATCGTTCTGGGAACTCTCTCTCGAACGCGGGTTCCTCTCGACGGAACGCGGCATCAAGTCTCATCTCATCACCACGCATGCCGCTCTTCCATTGATGCTGAAGCGCAAGGGCGGGCTCATTGTCTGCACCACAGATGAGGGAGGCGGAACTTTCTTCTTCGGCTTCGTCAAGCAGTCCGTCATGAAGATCGCGGAGATCCTGGCGCCCGAGTTAATACCGCACGATACGACCATCGTTTCGATGACGCCCGGTTTCCTGCGGTCGGAAGCGGTTCTGGAACATTACGGAGTGACGGAGTCCAACTGGCAGGACGCTGTCGCGAAGGATCCTTTCTTCGCCGCTTCGGAAACGCCGTTCCTCATAGGGCGCGCCGTGGCGTCCCTCGCGGCGGATCCAAGAGCCATCCTGAAGACGGGAACATTGCTGAAGTCGTGGAAACTCGCCGAGGAATATGGTCTCGAGGACGTCGATGGACGCCGGCCCAATCTCGAGCGCGTGTGGGCGCCGCTGCTCGAAGAACGATGGAACAAGATCATTGTTGAGGTCCGCGCTGAATTTGAAAAACATGGCGTCGATCCTGCGACCGTGCTGGAAGAAGACATGACGAACCTCGCGCTGCGGGCGCGTCTGTCTTCACAGGATCCGCCTCTCTGGTTGAAGGAAGTCCTCGGCCCCCCGGGAGTGGTTTTCGGCGAACCGAAGACGATCGCTAAAACGTTCTATCAACGCTACGAGAGATTCCGGGGATAAATCGCTCACTGTCCCCAAATTTTTTCTATATAACCGTTCTCGTGAGTCGAATGCTCGAGAACGGCGGGTCCTGGATCGAAGGCAAGCTGGATGCTCCTCCGCAGGACTTGACGGGACCTCTCGTGTTCGGACGGGACTGGCTTCTTGAAATGGTTCAAACCGGCGACCGGACTTTAGGTTTTTACTGGGCACCGTTTGCGATAATCGACAAACTGCCGGAATTGAACGGTCCCTTGCGTGGGCAATTTGTCGGGTTCTCTTTTCCAGGGGGTCCTCCGGCCGGCTGGCTGACGACATCCATGATGTTCGACCTTGGAACTGCGGCCCTCGCCCCTACGCCAAAGGAGCTTATTGCGCTGATCCGCACGCCGTTGCCTTACGTTCCGCTGGAGCGAACCGGTTCGCCGCTATCGCAAAAAGCGCGAAACATCATTGCTTCCACCTACCGAAGCGAGTCGCCTATCTCCGAAGTTGCACGCAGGCTCCGCGTCTCTCACGCCCATTTAACGCGGCAATTCAAACGCGATTTCGGGTTGACGCCTGTAGATTACCGCCACCGCATCCGCGTCAGTGAAGCGATGGGGAAGCTGTCGCAGGGCGAGAAGATTCTCGATATCGCATACGACGTCGGTTTCAACGATGCGAATCGGTTCTACAAAGACTTTCGCAAAGTGACGGGAACTTCCCCGGGCAAGTGCCGGACACACCTGAAGCCGGCATAAATATGCGGATAGTGCGGCTGGAACCAGTTTCGGAATGACCTTCGAGCCAGCTGTGCAGCGGTCCTCGCCGCCGCGCCTTTGATGACGAAGTGTTTGTCATCGAAGAAGTCCGAGGAGTAGCCGGGATAAAACGGAAAGCGTTCAAAGTTTGGGAAAGGTTGAAAGACGCTGCTCGTCCATTCCCAGCCGTTGCCTACCATCTCGACGGCGCCGGAGGATGAATCCGCATAAAGATCGACCGGCGTTGGATCCCATCGTTGCAGGCCGAAGTTTCCACGCAGCGCGTTCGCCTCGCCGAACGCAGCACGGTCGAATTCGGCTTCAGTTGGAAGGGACAGTCCGACGAACCGGGCATACGCGGCGGCTTCGGCATGGCTGACGTAGACAGGCCACGCTGGAGGCAGCGGAATCTCCGCGGACATTGTGCGGTACCACCAGGCGCGCGCTTTCTTCACCCAGAACTTCGGATGACGAACGCCTTCGGACCGCATCCAATTCCAATCGGCGCCTGTCCAGAACGATCGTTCCACGTAACCGCCCGCTTGAACAAACTTGAGGAACTCGGCGTTGCTCACTTTGAACGCGTCGATCTCGAATACGGGAACGTGCAATGTATGCGCTTCGAATTCGTTGTCCCAGCCGAAGCTTCCGACGCCATTCCGCCGCAGGCCGAGCGTCGCCTCACCTGCGGGAATCCGAACCCGTCGAGGGACCGGCGCGGGCCTCGAATCGGGAACCGAGGGAATGAATGCGCGCTTCATGTCGAAAGGCAGCCAGTGGAGCATGTAGCTGAGCGTTTCAAGATGCATGAGCCGATGTTCGACGGCGACCGAAAAGATCAATCCGTTTTCAACATAAGGATGCTCACCGGTTGAGAAGCTCGCTTTGGCGAGACAAGCGTCTACGGCTTGGCGCGCCTGATCCTTGAATCGCTGCACCGTTTCGATGGGCGGCCAGTCCGAGGTCTTGTCCAACGGAAGATTTCCATCAATCGGGTCGATGCCGAATGCGAACAGTCGTTGAAGTCCTGCGTCGAGGGGCTTCATGCCAAAGGAGGCGTCACAGACCATGTTCCAGTCGAACGCTTCAAGATGGCCAAGATAAAAAATGATCCGATGACGTTCTGCTATCGGTCTTTCATGAAAAGCGGACGGATCCAGCATGTCGAAAAGAAGATCCGTCTGGCGGCGCGCTTCTTCGAGTTCCCTGCGGACGGAGTCCTTGAACTCGCCTGCGTTTACCGGGGTTATAGATCGCACGATTGCTCCTGTGCCGATATCTTATCGCGTCCGGGAACTTTTGCGGCTCGACCGGCATTATTCCTTATGAAGGCTCACTGATGCTGACCGACGAACAATTGATGATGGAGTACAAATCGGGCAAAGCCTGGGCGTTCGAACAACTGTTCGGGCGTTATCGCAACTCGATTTACGGGTTTTTCAGGCGCCGCCTGACCGATGTCGCGCGCGCAGAAGACCTGGCTCAGGAGACGTTCATCGTCATCCTGCGAGGAACAGAGCGCTACGAAGCGAAAGCAAAGTTCAGGACTTATCTCTACGCCGTGGCGCTGAAGGTCCTTTGGACTGAACGGCGTAAAGGACTTCGCGAAAACCGCGCGCGCGAGGCGGTGGCAGAGCTCTCCGAGGAGAGCACCAATCCTGTTGCATCGATCTGTATTCGAAACGCGCTGGAACGCCTCGATCCGCAGCATCGGGAGGTCCTCATGCTTCGCGAGTATGAACAGTTGCCGTATGACGAAATCGCCGATGTTCTCAAAATCCCAGTCAATACCGTCCGATCCAGAATTTTTCGGGCTCGGTCCGAACTCAAGGCGTTGCTGGAAACGCAGCCCGCAGGAGAGGCGTTACGATGAGCCGGCTTGAACATCCAGTCTCAAAGGAACAATTGATGGCATTCGTCGATGGAGAGTTGCCGGAGGCGGAGCTTTCCGAAATCGCCGAGCACGCACGGACGTGCCCGGAATGTGCGGCCATCGTCGGCGATGCCAGGAGACTGTCCAGGCGGTTGGCTGAATGGAAAGTGGAAGAACCGGCGGAGCGCGTTTCGGAACGAGTCCTCGAAGTACTCCGACAGCCGCGACGCCGTTGGTTTGGTATGTCACCCGTGTTTGTGCTGGGGGCAGCGTTCGTTGCTCTCTTGTTCGTATTTGTCGTCCTCCCGCCTTCGCTGTTGCGGTCGCGGCAAGCGGCGCAGAACTCCGCGGTGCAGGAAGTGTCACACGGTCAACAGGGGCAGCGTTCGGGGGTGATTGGCACGAAACCAACGAGCCCGATGGTCATACGCACCGTCACGCTGACCATGATCACCAGGGAGTTCGACACAGCGCGTCGCCGTCTGGACATGATCGTGATGCAATTCCAGGGATACGTCGATCGCCTGACCTTGACCGCAAATCCCGGTTCTGCCCGCCGGCTTTCCGCCACGTTGCGTCTTCCCGCAGGTCAGACCGACTCCGGACTCGACGCGCTGAAGAAACTCGGCCAGTTGACCGACGAAGCTCAGAGCAGTTCGGACATCACCAGCCAGTACGTCGATCTGAACGCCCGCCTGGTGAATGCGCGCAACAGTGAGCAGCGCCTGCTGGGCCTGCTCCGCGACCGAACAGGTAATCTCCAGGATGTGGTCGCGATGGAGCGCGAAATCGCTTCGGTCCGTGAAAACATCGAGCGCATGGAGGTGCAGCAAAACGATCTGAACAACAAGGTCCGGTATTCGACGATCCAGATCGAATTGACGGAGGAATATCGCGCTCAACTCGAACAGCCGACGCCCGGTACCGGAGCGCAGCTTCGGAATGCGTTCGTCGACGGTCTACGATCTGCCGCCGATAACACACTTGGCATCGCTGTCTTTCTTCTGCGGTACGGTCCGGCGCTGCTGATATGGATCACCTGCGTTGCCGGTCTTGCATTTGTTTTGTGGCTGGCCCGCCGCCGGGTCGGTCGTTTCTCAATTCTATGAATCAATCCGTCCCTCTCCCGCCGGGGCCCGGTGGGAGAGGGAGCGTCCTGCCTGCGGTGGCTTTACTAGGTACGGAAACTGTCATAAATTGTGCGCCGAGGTGAATCATGGCGACGCGTTTGAGCGCAATCTGCTGCGTCTTTCTTGCGATTGTTTCCGGAATGCCTTTGTGGGCCCATCATTCGTTTGGCGCCGAATATGACGTGAACAAGCCGATCACGTTGACCGGCATCATCACCAAAGTCGAATGGACGAATCCGCACAGCCACTTTTACCTGGACGTCGCCGACGGCAAGGGAAAGGTGGTCAATTGGAAATTCGAGGGCCACAATCCCGCAATCCTGCAGCGGATGGGCTGGAAGAAAGACACGATGCTGAAACTCGGCGATAAGATCACGGTCACCGGGTGGCAGGCAAGGGACGGAGGCAACTGGGCACACTCGCGCGAGATCACGCTTGCGAGCGGTCAGAAACTCTTCTTCGGTCCTCCGGCGGGCACCGGCGACGGAGGAGCAGCGCCAGCGGTGGAGGTGAAGTGATGCGTGGTTTTCTTTTGACAGCCATTCTGGCCGTTACCGTCTCGGCTGTTGCTGCATCCGGCCAAACAAAGCCGCCAGCGAAATCGGCCGTACCGCGGGCTTCCGATGGGAAGCCGGATCTGACCGGCGTCTGGCAGGGCGGGAGCACAACACGCGGTTCGTGGGAAGAAGCGAATCGAGGCACCGGTGTAGGCGGCAGCGGTAAGGACCCTGCGGCGACCGTTGCTCTTTCATCCAACGACCGGCCCGCCGGACGCGAGCCGGCGCCTTATCAGCCGTGGGCCGCTCAAAAAGTTCTGGAAGCCTACAACCGAAGAGGAATCGACGACCCGACTGGGCATTGCCTGCCGGCAGGGATACCGCGAACCATCATGCTGGGACTCTTCCCGCAGCAAATCGTCCAGACGCCGAAACAGATCGTGATGCTTTACGAGTACATGAATGTGTTTCGGGTGATTCCGCTGAACGACAAACATCCCGACGACCTGATCCCGTCCTACATGGGGCATTCGGTCGGCCGGTGGGAAGGAGACACGCTGGTTGTAGACACGATCGGCTTCAACGGCAAAACCTGGCTGGCAGGCACGGGTACATTTCACACCGATGCGCTGCACACCGTCGAACGCTTCACCCGTATCGATAAAGACCAGATCAACTACGAAATCACAATGGAAGACACGAACGTCTTCACCAAACCATGGAAGCTCACTTCGACCTTGATGCTCCGCGAAGGGACGCGCCTTCAGGAGATGGTATGCGTGGAGAACAACATCGACATCGACCGCTATGAAAAGCTTTTAAAGGATGGAGTGAAGTTCACCAGGTAGCCGGGTCTGCCGATCTACTTCCAGTACTGAGGATAGTGCGTCGGACAGACGCAACTGCCGTCGTCGCGCGGCGGGTCCCGAAACTGCAGGCCCGGCCGGTTCAGCAACGCGTCCACTGTTCTGGCGTGCTGATAGTCGCGTTCATCCACATAAACCGTCGAGGCTTCGGCGGGCGCAATCAGAATCGTGAGAAACCGGTCGCGCACCGACACGTTGACTTGAACCGCTGCCAGCGTTACGTCTCCGGGTTGGGCCAGATTCGGAAACAATGGGATCGGAAAGACGAGTTGTTTCCATTCGGCTGGAGAGTATTTCATTCCCAGGCGGGCTACTTTGTCGCCGCGCTGAATCCTCTTCACGGCTATCCCCAGACCTGAACACATCTCAAGGAACTCGGACTCCGATTTGGGAACGATGAGTACAGCCTCGAAGAGTTCCCGATCGAGGTCATTGTGCGGACTCGTGGAATAACAAAACCGGACATGTTCGAGGCTTCTCGCCCAGCGCCGTACGTCCGAAAGGATGTATCGTCGCAACAGTCGGAGTATGTGGGATCTCGCCACTCAATTGCCGGATGCACGCACCGCCGGCCGCGACGCGACGTAGGCGGCGACGGAGACCAGGTCGTCCGGAGTCAGATTCGTGATCGCCAGTTTCATCAACTGCGCACCCTCGCTGTGGCGGGTGCCCTGCTGCATATCCCACATCTGTCGAACCATGTAACTGGGTGATCGTCCGGCGATCGGCGGTACCTCCGCGACGCCCATCAGATCCGGCCCGTGGCAGGTGATGCATGGCGTTGACTTGCCCGGAATAAATACATTCCCGACGATTCTCGCGCCTCCAGTGGTTACGAGATCCTTGCCTTTCTCGACGCTGCCGGGCGGCACATAAGCGACAAAACCGGATCGAGGACTTCGATACAACTCCGCGTGTTCTTCGTTTTCAGGCGTCTCGATGATGCGGCCCGTGATCGGCTCTGTCCTGGCCTCCTCGAGCGCCAGAAACAGATTGCCGACGATGCGGGTTTTTGGAACGAGGTCCGTCTCGACGATGCGAATCCATGGCGTCCATCGGATTGCCGAGAAGTATTCGGCCGCCACTTTTAATTCTTCGTCGGTGAGTGCCCTGGCCAGATCGATCATGGTGTTCGTGTTCGGCTTCCTCGGATCCGCGCTTCGACGCTTGCCGTCGCGAAAATCCTGAATCTGCCTCATGAAGTACGACACCGGCAATCCCGCAACGGGCGCGTTTTCCGGCCGGCCCCTTCCATTCGGCAGATGACACGAGCCGCATCCTCGTTTCGTATTTCCCGTTCCACCTGCCGGTCCGCGGGCGATGACCTGCGGCATCGGCGGGTGGTCACCCGGGAACCAATCGATGACATTCGACCCGTCGCGTACATCCACGAGCGAGTACGACGCCTTGCTGCCCGCCAGCTTTCGTACTTTTGTCTGGTCCTCGGGATCTTCATTGGGGCGCAGGTTTCGGCTTGGCGGATTCTGCGGCTGCGCTTTTTCGCCGGGTTGCGGAGGACGATCGAAGCCATAGGCCCACAGAGGCTCCTGCGCGAAATCAATCGGTTTTACGTCCGCGGGCTTCGGTGCTTCCGCCGTATCGCTCGCTGTGCGGGCAGCAGTTGTCTCTGCGGAGCTCCGACGGTCGTATGCCCTCATAGCTGCGGCGCCCAGGGCGAAGGAAACGATAACGAGGATCAAGGATCTCAGATAGCCGGTCAAAGTCTGCCCCCTTGGTTTTTGGTTCGGGGCAGTATGCCAAACCGGAAGCCGTTCACCAAACGCCCTGTCAATGAGAAGTGACTTCCCGCATGCGCCGCTGGAGGAATCGGCGCTCGCTTTCATTCGTCACGAGCTCGAGCGCCCGCGCGTAGCTCTTTGCGGCGGCGTCACGCGAGCCGAGCCGGCGCAACATATCAGCGCGACTAGCGTGCAGCAGATGGTAGTTGTCGAGATTTCCGGCCACGGCGAGAGTATCGATGAGTTCAAGAGCGGGTTTCGGTCCTTCGGCCATTGCGACGGCAACGGCGCGGTTCAACGTCACAATCGGCGAAGGCTGCACGCGCTCGAGTAGTTCGTACAGCCTGACGATCTGCCGCCAATCCGTATCTTCCGCGCGCGACGCCTGGCAATGAAGCGCCGCGATTGCTGCCTGCAGCGCGAAAGCACTTGGACCGCCGGTCAAACCCTCCACCACGAGCGGCAGCGCCTCAGCGATCTGATCCTGATCCCATCGGCGACGATCCTGATCTTCCAGAAGAATCAGATCGCCGGCCTCGTTGACACGGGCATCACGCCTCGAATCATGTAGCAGCATCAAAGCCAGAAGAGCGGTCGCTTCCTCCGGCGGCTTTGGTCCCATTAGACCCCTCACGATGCGGGCCAGCCGTATGGCCTCGGCGCAGAGATCGGCTCGGACGAGTTGAGCGCTGCGGGTCGCTGCATAACCTTCATTGAAGATCAGGTAGATCACGGTGAGCACTGCGTCAATGCGCGCCGGGAGTTCGTCGGTGCCAGGTACCTTGTATGGAATCCCGGCATCCTTGATCTTGCGTTTCGCTCGTACGAGCCTTTGCGCCATGGTCGCCGTCGGGACGATGAACGCACGCGCGATCTCGTCGGTTTCGAGGCCGCACAGTTCCCGCAGGGTCAGCGCGACCTGAGCCTCAGCCGCGAGTGCCGGGTGGCAGCAGGTGAAAATCAGGCGGAGGCGATCGTCCGGTATCTCCGTCGAGTCGAGATCGGGTTCAGCGAAGCCGGATGAAGTCGGGCCGGTAATCTCAGCGCCATGCGCTTCGACCTTCTCAGCGAAATTCGCGCGGCGGCGGATTTTGTCGATCGCTTTGTTGCGAGCCGCCTGGATAATCCACGCACGAGGGTTCTCCGGGATTCCGGACAGCTTCCACTGGTCCACCGCAGCCGCAAACGCCTCCTGCGCGACATCTTCGGCGAGATCGAAATCACCATATAACCGGATGAGAGTCGCGACGATGCGACCCCAGTCTGAGCGGTACACCTTCTCAATAGCGAGGTTGGCGTCCAGGAGCATACTCAGATGATAAAGAGATTTTTGTGAAGGCGTGTCGATTTGCGCACTCGTCGTTCGACTTAACTATGGAGGCGGAAGATGAAATACATGTTGCTGGTTTATCTGGACGAGAAAGCCATGACCGATTCGGAGCGGCAGGAGTGCTACTCGAAGTCGGCGCAGCTTGCGAGAGACATCCATTCCAAAGGCCAATACCTGGAGGCTTCTCCGCTGCATCCCATCGCGACCGCAACCAGCGTCCGCATGCGCGAAGGCGGGCGACTCGTCACCGACGGCCCGTTCGCCGAAACCCGTGAACAACTCGGCGGATATTACCTCGTCAAAGCGAAGGACCTGGACGAAGCCATCGGTATCGCGGAACGCATCCCGGCAGCGCGCTTTGGCACGATCGAAATCCGGCCGGTAATGGAGATCTCGGGATTACCAGACTAAACGAGACCAAAGGAGACGAACAACAATGTTTGGAAAGAGTCTGTCGGATTACATCGCATTCGCGAAACTGTTCCTGATCCTGATTCCGGTTGTGGCGCTCACCAGGCTCGTTTTATCGCTGGCCGGCCTGCCGGTCTCGAGCGTGAGATGGGTCAGCGTCACAGCGGTGTTTTGGGTCGGTGTCGTTTATTACGCCATTCGCGTGCAGAGAACCGGCTTCGGCAGCTACAAACAACTGCTGGCGATTTACCTTCTTCAGAGCTTTGTGATGGAAGTTGTGATCACTGCTGCGATTGTGCTCGCGATCTTCACGGGCGTCGACAATATCTACAGTGTGCCGGAGTACGCCTTCGGCGCGGATGGCAAGACCTGGGCTCATGCGGGCGCGCACCTGGTGGTCGGAACCATAGCGAGTGGGTTGGTGCCATGGGCTGTCGGTTCGCTCATCCTGTTCGGTTTAAAAAAGCAATCCACGTCAAAACCGGTAGCGGTCTGATTCGGGGTCAGACGAGAAACCGCGCGGTAGGTCGTTTCCATAATTCACGTTGACTTGCAGGTCGCCCCAGTTTACAAAAGCAGTGCTCCGGCACAAGGCTGTGTCCGTAGCAAATTGAGCTGACGCCGTTGTCATAACTTTTTTCAGGACCAAGACGTCCCGGGACTTCGAACGTCCCGAGACGATTTTTTTTGCTCTGAATAAGGAGGGTTGTGACTCAGGTTAGGAAGGACTGGAGACGTGAGCGCTACCGCCGGTGACCGTGACGACACTTTCGTACTGACACTCGAAGAAATTCGGAACCTCACGAGCGAGGCCGGCAAACCGGCCGAGACGCTCATGAACGTGGTGGCACTCATTGCCAGCCGTTTCCAGAGCAGCGTCTGCTCCGCATATCTCCTCGAACCCGATCGATCGACTCTCGTTCTTGCGGCAACGGTTGGGCTGCGGCCGCAGTGCATCGGCACACTGCGTATGGCCCTGAACGAAGGATTGACGGGGCTCGTCGCGGAAGAAGTCCGGCCGGTCGTCGTGCCGCAGGTCAAGAATCATCCCCGCTTCAAGTATTTCCGCGAAGCCGGCGAGGACGACTACCAGTCGTTTCTCGGAGTCCCGCTGATCGACGGCGGCGTACTTCAAGGTGTGCTCATCATTCAGACGCGCGAGTCGCGAATGTATCGCGAAGATGAAGTCCGGATGCTGGTCGATGCCGCATCGCAGGTGGCGCCGGTCGTCAGCGAGGCTCGAACTCTCGATCGTTTCATCGCTCCGACACTGGAACGGCTGTGGTCTCTGGCCAGAAATCTGTGGTGGAGCTGGGATCATGATTCACCGAGCCTTTTTCGGGACCTGGCGCCGGGTCGATTCAAGGAGCTCAACCATAATCCCGTCTCGATGCTGAGTGAAATCCCGCTCGACGATATCGAGCGCCGCGCGCAGCAGTTGATGCTGCACAGCCGGATCAATTACGCGTACCGCCGGCAGCGCGAATATCTCGAGGCGGATCGGACATGGGGCGCAAAGAACGCGAGCGTTCTGCGGCCGCGGCCTGTCGCTTACTTTTCAGCCGAGTTCGGTTTGCACGAATCGATTCCGATTTACTCCGGTGGACTTGGCGTTCTTGCCGGCGATCACATAAAGAGCGCTTCCGATCTCGGCATTCCTCTCGTCGGCATCGGCCTGTTCTACGGTCAGGGCTATTTTCGCCAGGTCCTGGACGCGAACGGCTGGCAGCGCGAGGAATACCTCGAAACCGATGTGAGCCAGTTGCCGCTGGAACTCGCCATCGGAGCCAGCGGAGAGCCGGTGGTCGTGGAGATCGAAACATGGAGCGGACGGATTTGCGCCCGGGTGTGGCGGTTGAAGGTCGGACGCTGCGACCTGTTGCTGCTCGATTCCAATGTCGCCGGCAACGCTCCGGAGGATCGCGACCTGACTTCGCGTCTCTACGGCGGCGATGGCAGGGTGCGCGTTCGCCAGGAACTGCTGCTCGGTGTCGGAGGTTTCCGCGCGCTGCGCGCGATGGGTGTTACGCCAAGCGTTCTCCACCTGAACGAAGGGCACAGCGCCTTTGCCGTGCTCGAAGCCGTGCGAACACGGATGCACGAAGAAGGAATCGGCTTTGATGAAGCCATTCGCCGCGTATCGCGCGAAGTCGTATTCACCACGCACACGCCGGTGCCCGCCGGCCACGATCGGTTTCATCCGGATCTGATCGAAGAACATCTGGGCCCATTACGCGAAGCGCTTCATATATCTCAGGACCGCCTCCTGGAATTGGGCCGGGAGAACCCCGGCAATCCGCACGAAGAATTCTGCATGACCGTTCTCGGACTGAAGCTTTCGCGACGAGCGAATGCCGTGTCCGCTCTTCACGGAGCCGTCTCTCGCGCTATGTGGACGGGACTGTACCCGGTGCGATCCGAAGACGGCGTTCCGATCGGCCACATCACGAACGGCGTTCATGTGCCGACATGGCTTGCGCCGCAGATGTTCCGGCTCTACGAGAGGCATTTCGGCCCCGGCTGGCACGAACACAGCAGCGACGCGCGAATCTGGGAGGGCATCGAGAATGTCGATGACGGCGAGCTGTGGGAAACCCATCTCAGCCTGAAGGCTCAGCTTCTGGAGTTCGTGCGGGCTCGAATGCTGGAGCAGAGCAGGCGTCTTGGCGAGAATCCCGAAAACGTTCGACGTGTGTTCAGTCCCGACGCTCTCACGATCGGATTTGCGCGACGGTTTGCAACCTACAAAAGGGCAAATCTGATCCTGGCCGACATCGAGCGGCTCGCCTCAATGGTCAATGATCCGAAACGGCCGGTGCAGTTCATCTTCGCAGGGAAGGCGCATCCGCGCGACGAGCCCGGGAAGCGCGTGCTGCAGGAAATCGCGCAACTCATGCGGCACCGTGACTTTGCGGATAAATTCGTGTTCATCGAAAACTACGACATCAATGTCGGCAGGCACCTTGTTCAGGGCGTCGATGTGTGGCTGAACAATCCGCGAAGGCCGCTGGAGGCGTCGGGAACGAGCGGCCAGAAGGTGGTTTTGAACGGCGGTCTCAACCTTTCCATTCTCGATGGCTGGTGGGCCGAAGCCTACGACGGGCTGAATGGATTTGCCATCGGCACAGGCAGGACCCACACGCAGTGGGAAATTCATGACGCGCGCGATGCCCAGGATCTGTATCGCGTACTGCGAGACGAAGTCATCCCGCTGTACTACGCCCGCGACCACGATGGTTTACCCCGCGGCTGGATCCGGAGGATGAAACGTACCATCCGCACCCTCGGCTGGCGGTTCAGCGCCGACCGCATGGTGATGGACTACGCGCTCAATTGCTACGTTCCCGCGGCAGGCGGGACTTCAGCCTCGATGCGATAGAATGCTACCCTCCTAAACCACGGAGGTCTCAATGCGCGAGACGATGGTGTAAAGGATCCGAGAATCGCCGCGATGAAGAACCCGAAGGACAAGCCGCCGTTTGACATGAAACGGATGGCCTTCGGTGGATTCAAGGTCATCGTCGAAGCCTGAAGGCTTGAACAGTTGCCCTGTCCGAGTTTAGTATCTCCGTTACCTGATAACGTCATTTTCAATTTGGAGGTCTATTCATGTCCGCATTTGTAAGTGCACCGGCACCCGATTTTTCTGCAGACGCATATGTTAATGGTGAATTTCGTCGGGTGTCGCTTGCCGACTACAAGGGGAAGAAGGTCGTGTTGTTCTTCTATCCTCTGGATTTCACCTTTGTTTGTCCGACCGAGATCCTGGCGTTCGCGGATCGCCTTGAAGAGTTCAAGAAACGCAATACCGAAGTGATCGGCGCGTCCGTGGATTCGAAGTTTTCACACGCCGCCTGGGCGCAAGTGGATCGCAAAGAGGGTGGTATCAAAGGCACGACGTTCCCCATTATTTCGGATCTGAACAAACAGATCGCCACGGACTACGGTGTGCTTATTCCCGGTGCGGGCATTGCACTGCGCGGACTTTTCATCATCAACAAAGATGGCGTTCTGAAACACTCCACCATCAATCACCTCGATCTTGGCCGCAATGTCGACGAAGTGCTGCGGCTTCTCGACGCGGTGGACTTTAGCGAGGAACATGGCGAGGTTTGCCCTGCGAACTGGAAGAAGGGTGAGCAGGCGATGAAGCCGAACGCCGAGTCCTTGAAACAGTACATGTCCAAGAAGTAAGGCAACAAAGCATCTCTCAAGGAGAAACCATGAAGATCAAACTGTTCGCTCTGACACTGGTTCTGGCTCTCTTAATTCCGTCGGCGTTCGGCCAGCTCGCCGCGCCGGGAACGGACAACTCACCCAAGGTCGGGGACATCGCCCCGGATTTCTCGATTCCCGCTGCTCAGCGCGGCGCTCCGCCAAGCGCTCTGAAGGACTTCCAGGGAAAGAAGAAAGTGCTCCTCATGTTCTTCCCGGGCGCGTTTACTCCGGGTTGCACGACCGAGTTCACGGAAGCGGGTCAGAGTTTCGATAAGTTCACGGCGATGAACATCGAGATGCTGGGAATTTCCGCGGATCTGCAGGGCTCGTTGAACAAGTTCAGAGAGAGCGTCGGAGCCAAGAATGCGTTTGTGAGTGATCGAAGTCTGTCCATCGCGCAGAAGTACGATGCCGCCAATATGAACGGCAACGGCAGCGCGCGTCGGTATTACTTCCTGATCGATGAGACGGGGAAGATCGTGTGGAAGAGCACGAACAACAGTTTGATTCCTACCGACAAGCTGCTCGCCGACCTGAGCCAGTTCAAGAAGTAGATGGAGGTAATTCGGGGACAGTGAGCAATTAATTCGGGGTCAGACGCATCGAGCTGATAAGACAAGCGTCCGCCCCCGAATTAATTGCTCACTGTCCCCGAATTACGTTTTTCAACGCTTCTTTTCCTCCGCCCGAGCTCCAGCCAGGACGTTCTCGATGCTGTAGTTGCCTTCGTGGCACGCATACTCGAACATCGGATCGTGACTCCTTCGCATCGGAAGCTCCGCCGTCCACGATCGAGTAAACGCGGTTTCGTTATCCACTGTGAATGAATAGATCAGAGTGTCTTCCGCCGTCCGCGTGAAGCGCTCGATCAGGTGCAGGTTTTCATCGGCGCCGCGGAAATTGGTTTTGTCGGTGAAGTTGGTGGTATCGATGACGAGCGTGTCGCCTTCCCAGTGTCCGCGCGAATCGCCCATCCATAAGCGAACGTTTTTCGGAAGGTGCGGACTGCCGTCCAGCGGGATCATGCGGACGTCGTGGATCATCTCGTTGAGGATCGCGACATAACCGGCGCCCTGGACAATCCGAATGTTGTTGTTGTACGCGCTGGGAAGCATGGGCGGTCCCGCCGTTCCCCACAAAAGGCACCGTTCGGCGAGCGGGCGGTTTTCTGGTCCATCCGTTGGAGCCAGCTTTCTGGCTGCGTTTCTCTCCGCCGCCTGCTTTTGAGCTGCGGCAGTTAACGCCGGCAGTCTGCCGTCCGGCGGATCGATGATGATCGACGTTCGCCGTGTCGAGACGACTTTATCGCCGCTGTCCCACCAGAAGTCGTTATATGCACGGCTGACGTCGGACTCCGCGGGCCCGTCGCGTCGATCTCGGTTGTTGCGCTGGAGAAACTGCTTTTCGTATGCCAGCGCTTCGGCTTCAGTGAAGAACTGCTTTCCTGCGAGGTCGGCAGGCCGTTCGAGCGGCGTTATGGTAGCGAAGCCCCATACACCCTGCAGATCCGGCTGGCCGTCCGGGGTCTTTGCCGGAGTCCACTTCTTCTGTCCGGCTAGTGGTCCGACTGCCAGAACTGCGATGAACAACACGGCACCGATACGTGTGATGTGTAGCATCGTCGCCTCCGCGAATTGAGTTCGGTAAGTTAACTGCGCCCGATTATACCTGCCGTGTCGATCGCAGCACTATCTGAAGGCCGGGACGACTTCGGTCATGAAGCGGTCAATGTCGCGCAGCAGGTCGTCATAGGGTCGCAGGAACGTCGG